>Ga0163146_10000022_pt1 | contig 187959 bp, 184 predicted proteins | sample OliLakLV19MP7G1_FD_148648 | JGI IMG/M metagenome (GOLD analysis project Ga0163146, IMG submission 148648) | Freshwater microbial mat bacterial communities from Lake Vanda, McMurdo Dry Valleys, Antarctica - Oligotrophic Lake LV.19.MP7.G1 | ecosystem: Environmental > Aquatic > Freshwater > Lake... | reverse complement strand
GTCGGATATAGTCGCGGCACTGGGCCTCGGTCCGAAACCAGTCGTCCATTTCATCGAACGTGCGCGGGTAATCGACGCCCGGGGTCGGGCTTGCATTTTCCACGGCAAGAAAATATCAGCATCTCCCACGTGCGTCAAAGGGATACCCAGTTTTTCTTATACCGCTCTCTCTTCGACCTTGAGGGGGCGCGATCAATACACCTCCAGGTTAATGAGACCTATTGCTTGAGGAGAACAATTTTAAAGTGACCTTCCACCAATTCCACAGACTCTTGGTTAAGATATCGCCTTTTTTGTTCTATGCTTGGCATGAGGGGCATAGTCGACGGTTTGGTGGGGGCTTCCGATTGTAGAACACGTCGATATTCACCAACGTGGGACTCAGGCCAAGGTAATGTATTGATAGGAAAATAGATTGTCAACCCTAAATAAATAGGTTGAGCCCCACTTTTCGAGGCAGCTAGTTAAGGCTCAAAATGCCCAGGAGGGTGTCATGTGATGGCGTCGGAAGTTTCCAGCGGAGTACAAACTTGAGGCGGTGAAGCACCGAGGAGTCAAGCAGCCATGAGATGACGTGGAGCGGTTCAGAGAATGGATCAGCGTCCTTCAATCCGCAGCCCGTGGCCCTAGGGATTCGTAGGAATACTGGGGCTTTAAGGATTTCCGCCGCCGTATAGATTGTTGATCGAGTCCGGCGAGAACGGAGAGCCGTAGCGGCCGTAGGGGATACTGGTCGAATCGGAGTAATATGGGTTCGTGCTCACCTTGTCGCGATTGTTCCTCTGCTGATCATACAGCCGAGGCGAATCTGTCAGGCTGTTGTGCCAATGTAAGAATACAAGACGCGACCCCCCTATTAGGCGAGGGATCAATGGTCCGTTCTGCGACGGACGCCTTTTTTCGTTCTTCCATCTCGCACGAGCGCGCCGAGCAAGGATCACACAAGCCACCACCGCGAGCCAGTTGATCGCCAATATTATTGATTCATATTGTCTTCAAAGATGGTCGTTAACTTCAAGAATCCGGGGTTGCCAGGATGCATATCGTCCTTCCACATCTGAGGCCCGGATTTCCCCTGAAGGTCGAGATGACGAGCCATCTTGACTGAGGCTGTGACCTGCGCGATCACGATATTCAGTTTTTTGAGCACCGAGGCGACGATCGGTACCATAAGCGAGTCTGGGATTTTATGATTTTTTTTCAGATGTTGGCCAAGCCATTGGCCATTTCCAGGAAGTTTTTCTGGTGGTGGACAGTCGTACCCATGGCAGAGGATGGGGAGCTTAGGGAATGCGTGTGACACCATATCAAGTAACTTTTGGCACTGCGTCTGGATTTGAATGAGCCCTTGGGTTCCTGCTGGAGTCAAATACTCATCCGTCGGACGTTTGGGATCGTGATCATAAATATACTTTTTATCTTTATCTGCCAAGGCGATTTGCAGATCGTTCCCGCCAGCGCTGAGCAAGAAAAAGTCTGGGCGCTCCTTGTCGATCACCGTCATGTATTCCTTATCTTCGAGGACTTTCTCAAGGGTATGGCCCCAATACGCAATATTTTCTATATCAAATCTCCCGTTCTCATAAATACGATCTCCGATCGCATAATAAGGGGAGTATGGTGGGAGGTTGAACCATGAATCACCTTCAGCGACAATCAATTTCTTACCTCTGAAAGCAGAAGATTTACGCTGCTCTCGACGCTCCCCATTAATGGTGAGTTCCAGTTGACGAATTTCGTTGTCGAGATCGAATGTTGCTGGTGGCTGATCCAGCAGTACATTCGAACGGAAACGGAGACGAGGAATCGGCGAGTGACGATCGAATTCAATGTAGTCCCACAATTCGGTTGGTAGCATGGTGCGCCGTCTGACAGATTCTAGGAACTCCTCAAATGTCACTTGTTTTGCCATTTCTTAGATCTTCCTCTGATGAGTCGCCACGATTGCGGTAGGCTTTACAAATGTACTGGCCCAAGATCGAGCCTTCCAAGGCGTATTCTAAGAGCGAGTTAATTGATCGCGCATATCCCGCAGTCTATTTCTCAAATACCTTCTCCGGGTCAAGATCGCCCACTTTCTCAGCGGCTTTTTCAAAAGCCTCTTTCAGTGTTCCCGCTTCGGACAATTTGAAGGCAATTCCGATATTGTGAAAATCATAGGCGCGAATTGGTGGAGACTTCTGTAGCGGAGTACCACAAGGATTCATAGCAGTATTGGCCCACTTCGATTCTTCTGCGTTGCTACTGACTTCTCTGTCCCATTTCACCTCAAATTCTGTCGTGGGATTGTACTGTCCGCCGAGCAATCGGATGTCAGACTTTGGGCCAAGGAAGGATAGAGTCAAAACGCTTTTCGTTTCTTCCCAATCCGTGAAAGGGACTCGAATCCACGATAGGTTTTTTGCCTTGAGGGATGAATACCTGTAATCCACGAGTTCGATCCGATAATTTGGATAACGCCCGTTTGGGATTTGAGGTTCGGTCGGAGTTATTCGAAGAAGGGCCACGAAGCCAAGGAAAGTATCATTCGGCTTCTGTTTGAGTCCGTATGCTTCGAGAATTGCACCATCCTGGACTTCACAATCACAGGTCTGAACACGCCTGACCAAGTCCCTTATAAAGCCATCATCTAACGGCTCAAGCTTCGTAGGACGCTCAAACCACATTATCGTCCTCCAAAGAGACTCCCAGAATCCAAGGTCTGACTTCAGCTTCATGCTTCGAATGATCGTGATATATGCAGAAGAGGGACTGTGTTCACTCCCACGTTTTTCAATTGCCCAGCCTTCTTGGCCTACCGGTATAGACAAAGTGCCAAAGCTGCCTTCCTTTAGCTCTCCAGCGCTCTCTTTTACATACTTATCGCTTTCCCATTTCAGTGCAGCAGCAGCAGCCCTGATAATCATCTCTGCTACAACGGGAGGTAGAGTGAAGCCCTGTACCTCTGGACCTGGTGACGGCTTCGATATAATTCCAACTCGTGTTGTTTCCTCGTGCCATGCGGTATTGGACCGATGTGTGGCTATACATCCTGTCATGAGCAAGACGCATACAAGTAGAGTCAATGACCTATACATTCTTACGCCCTCCACATCCGTTTAGTGCGTCGTCCCCCTTCGTCACCCGTTGGCCTGTCTCAATGATGCCATCCACCCGTTCAAGCCCGAACAAGTGGCAATTCATTCCAGTGTGTAGTGTAGGCCGGTGACCGTCGATGAAACTGCGTCTTCCATGCCTTGCTGAAACCGGTCGACGCATACTGAAGGGTGCCTGCCCCCCACCGATCATTGACGGCATCGAGGGCAGACATGAGCCGCATTGACTTCCCACGGTCTTGGTAATCGAACAGATCGGTCTGTGTCTGGCTGGCAGAGACCAATCCCGTGAGCATCACCCCCGCCTTCTTGTAGCGATACCCGTCTCGATAGATGGCGCGGATTCCCTGAAGCGCACACCGGATGAGGTCGGTGGTGCTGTCCGTCACAATCGGCAGCTTCAGCGTGAGTGCGTTGCTGTACTGTGGCCCCTCTTTGAACTCGTTGGTGGTGAGACACACGGTCAACACTGTCGCGGCCAATTGCTCACGTCTCAACTTCTCTGCGACCCGTGAGGTATAGGCCGAGACTGCCTCTTCCATTTCCGTGAGAGTGCTAATGAGTGTCCCGAACGCCTGTGAGCAGGTGAGGCTTTGCTTGGGGGCGGGGCACTGCTCCAAGTCTAGACAGGACACCCCGCGCAATTCCATGACCAGACGAAGGCCCACGATCCCCAGGCGTTTCCGTATCCACTGGTCATCGACTCCACGCAATTGCCGGGCGGTGGTGATGCCGTGCTTCTTCAGGAGGCGGGCATGGTTCGGACCAATCCCCCACACCTCTTCAACAGCAATCCGACCGAGCAACGCGTCTCGATCGGTACAGGTGAGCAGGTTGCATACGCCCCCGGTGTCCGGTGTCTGCTTCGCGATCCGGTTGGCGAGCTTGGCGAGCGTCTTCGTCTCAGCAATGCCAACCGAGACAGGAATGCCGGTCCATTGCTTCACCGTCCGGCGTATCTGCTGTCCATAGTCGGTCAAGTCTCGTCGTTGAAACCCCACCAGACTCAAAAAGGCTTCGTCGATGGAATAGACTTCGAGGTCAGGGCAGAACTGCTCCAGCGTCTCCATCACCCGCTGCGACATATCGCCGTAGAGCCGGTAGTTAGAGGAGAACACCTGGACATGATGCGTGCGAAGCAGGGGGCGAATTTGAAACTCCGGGACCCCCATCCCGATGCCAAGCGCTTTTGCTTCGTTGGAGCGAGCCACGACACAGCCGTCATTGTTGGACAGCACGACAATCGGCTTACCGTTGAGCTTGGGGTGAAAGACCCGCTCACAGGAGGCGTAGAAGTTATTGCAATCGACGAGGGCAAAGACGGGAGGCATGAGACCACTCAGAGCGCGTGAATAACGTTGGTGACGACACCCCAAATTTCAAAGGACTGCTGGGCCTGAATCTCAATCGGCTGGTAATTCGTGTTAGCGGAAAGGAGGCGTAGGGTCTGATCTCTCCGGTACAATCGTTTGACCGTCAGTTCGCCATCGAGCGCTGCCACAACGACGTTTCCATCGACGGCTTCAAGCGAGCGATCCACAATGAGCAAGTCCCCTGAATGAATCCCTGCGCCGGTCATCGAGTCGCCCGTCACACGCACAAAGAACGTCGCCGCGGGGTGTTTGATGAGATGCCGGTTTAGATCTAGCTTGCCCTCGATATAATCGTCTGCGGGCGAAGGGAATCCTGCCGGCAGTCTCCCTAGAAACACCGGCAACTTGTAGCGCGTCGAAAGATCAGGCGCGTAGATCGCATCGACCATCATGGAGAGACCTCACAGCAAGTACGGGCGGCAGTGTACTCCTTACACCGAGACCGGCTCAAGGCACTGTGGCACATCATGGCGAGGGTTATTGACCAGGGTGCTCACCGGGTAGGCCAGGAGTTCCTCACTTGGATACGGACGCAGGAGAGCCTTGAGGGACTCGGCTTGCTGGAAGGTAGGATCGAGCCATTGGTCGTAGACCGTGGGGGCAAGAATGACCGGCATCCGGTTGTGGATCGGGGCCATGACGTCATTCGGCTCTGTGGTGATGATCGTACAGGTCTCAAGGGGTTCTCCATCGGCAGGCGTCCAATGTTCCCACATCCCAGCAAAGGCGAACGGTTGCTGACTCCGTAGGCCAATCCACATCGGTTGTTTCGTGTGTCCCTGCATCTGCCATTCATAGAACCCCGTGGCGACGACGAGGCAGCGACGTTTCTTGAAGGCGGATCGAAACGACGGCTTCTCTGCCACGGTCTCGGCTTTCGCGTTGATGCACTGATGCCCGATCTTGGGGTCTTTGGCCCAGGATGGGATCAGCCCCCACCGGAGCATGACAAGTGTGCGCGTGGCGGTGTCAGGATCGATCCGTATGGCAGCGATGGGTTGAGACGGCGCGATGTTGTAACGGGGTGTGAACAGAGGCGGATTGGTAATGTTGAACTGTTGGGCAATCACCTCAGGCGAGGCGGTCTGAGTAAAGCGTCCACACATGCTGTTTGTACATCGAAGGCTAGGCCGTCCGTGGGGAGGTGTCAAGCAGTCATTGGATCACGTGGAGCGGTTCAGCAAATGGATCAGCGTCCTTCAATTCGCAGGCCCGGGCCGTATGGATTCGTGGGATTGCTGGGGCTATAGAGATTTCCCGGGCCAAAGGGATTCTTGATCGAGTCCGGTGAGAACGGAGAGCCGTAGTGGCCGTAAGGGATACTGGTCGAATCAGGATCATACGGGTTTGCGCTCAGCTTGCCGCGATAGTTCTCCTGCTGGTCATACAGCCGAGGCGAATCTGTCCGGCTGTAGTCCCAATGTATGAATACAAGACGCGACCCTACTGTTTTCCCTCAACTGGTGCGCAGGGATTATCTTGCGCTAATGCCACGCATGAAAGTGCGAAAAATGTGAGCGGTACAAGCAGAATCGAAAGTAGTGACTTCTTGGGAGCATGCCGCATGATCTAAACCTCCTTATTAAGGAAGGACGCTCAAGCGCCTAGTGATCGAATGTGCTTCTAATTTTGAATTTCAAGACGCCGTGTAAGACGCGCAGAATTCTTCGCCATTTGGCTACTTTTGTCAATGGAGCGCTTCAAGAGGTTAATTTGCCGTCTCCTTTTGATCATCATCTCTCAAAAGGTTCGCAGAGCGTCTTGAAGGGGCCGGCCAACCATGCGTATTGGCTTCCGTAAACGACATGAACAGCTGAGGTACCGACCACTGAAATAATCATGGACTATTCGGTGTGGATGGTGACCTTGTTCCCTAGAGCCATGAGTGCCTTGCTCGTGCGACCATTCCTCGGAGGAAACTTGTCTGGCATTGCCCATTCAACGAGCTCTCCCAAACTACTGATCCCGAGGTGAGGTATTCGCCAAACAGAAGAATGAGTTGCCTCCCAAAGTCTTCTGGGCAAATCTTGACCTGGACCGCCACGCAACACAAAATGGATTGCGTCCAAGACTGTTTTCCCATTCTCAGAGCGTTGGTTCCATAAATAAGTTGCAAGAAGCTCGATGCATTCATCTCGCTCCTTCTTTGGCGTATCCTTTGGAAGGCCGAAAGTCTGATTATCAACACGAATGGCATGGTCTCGCATGGCATGTACACGTCGGCAAACTTCCTTGAATTGATCAAGAGTCAGGGCCAACAAGTTTTCCTTGGAAAGATGGTGTGCAAGAATGGTGACCACTCATAAATCGTTCTATCTTCTCCGGAAGGTGGCTCCCACAGTTCCTTCACAATTGGGGTCAAGTCTTGCAATCATACATTTTCATGCTAGGACTGCATGAGGTACTGAGATGTGATCGAACACGGCAGGAGGCGTAGGCGGGTATTAGGGGCGAGGATAACTGGTGGCGCTTATCCGTGCCCCTCGATGGTTAGGCGCACGGTACGAACAAGATATCACGGATCAAAGATAAAACACGGGAGGGGTTTATCCGTTCGTCCTGATAGGTAGGCGAATGGCACGTACGAAGTGCGGTTTGGTGGGCCGTGTAGGGGTCGAACCTACGGCCCGCTGATGAAGAGTCCCGACAAAGACCCACATCAGGACACTCAGCAAGAAGAATCCTCAGCAAACGAGGAAGATTCGTGATGGCGCAGCTCATCATGGATCATCCTGTGTCAGGGTGTTTTGGCACCAGGTTGGCACCAGGGGTCCAAGTCGCGAACGACAGCTTTCAAAAGGAATGCCAATGACCGCTTCTGGCCGTCTAGGGTCCTCCGGCAAGCACTGCATGAAGGACTTAGGTGGAGGGCTCATTCGTAGAAGCGGAATTTCAGAGGCTAGGAAATAGCTCGCTGGCAGGAAGCACCTTCGAATTTTTCCAGAAAGTTGCCTCCTGATGGAGCCGAAGAGATACGCGACCGCCTGAGCTTTCGGAGGGCACGGGAGCCTACGCTGGTCAGTTGGCATTCGAAGGCCGGACGAACCAGCTCGGGCGCCGCAGGAATCATCAGCCATCCAACCGAGGTGCCCGCGACTCACGCCCAAGAAAGCTGCGGCAGACGGAGCTTGCCTCCTAATCATCTAGCCTTACGGCAGGGGCACAAGCGGCGACCAGATCAGGCCGTCCACAGAGATCGCTGAGCAAACGATCCCGTCCACGCCAACGGCAATCGCCATCACGTCGATGTCGATCTTGATGACGGTGACGCCGCCTAGTGGACTGATCGCGATCGGTGAAAGTAGTGGGATCAGCGGTGTCCAGGTTCCGCCGCCAATCAGGCGTGTGGCCGCTCGAAGCGTGCCCTGCGCGTCGACCGCCAGCGCCACGACATTGAGCGCGGTCAGTCCGAGCGCGACCGGACCGAATGTGTCGATCGTGACCGCGGCATCCACGACGACCGGCACGTCGACCGTCTCTCTCACGGGGTCGAGCGTGATCGCCCTCAGCAGGCCGTCCGCACCAACCGCCGCAGCAAGGAGCACGCTCCCGGTGACCAGCAGCGCCTGGCGAGATCCCGGATCGAAGGCGATGGAGAGCTCGTTCAGCGGACCCGAAAATCCGGTACCAATCGTTGCCAGAAGATTGCCGGTGAACCAGTTGAGCGCCCCACCGTCTTCAATCGCCACGACATCGACCAGTCCCGCGCCGCGACTGACGATCGCGGGACCGGAGACTCGCCGATAGTTGCCGACTGCGTCGAGCACGAGCGGCGGCGACATACCCGACAGCAGTACGCCTGGGGCGCCGGTGATCACGACCAGCCGCCCGTCTGGATTGACCAACGCGAGGGCCAGAAGATTGATGAACGGGCGGACAGCAGCGAGCGCGCGACCCTGGGCCGCCGCCGTGAACGGTGCAATCGGTTTGGACACATCGCCCGACTGGTTGCGGATATTCCAGAACATATGGTGGATCCCACCGGGTCCGCTGAAGAAGGCGTCGAAGACCCTGTTGACGATGGGATCGGTTTCATCGCTGGACGTCACCGCGGGCTGTGCGGCGGTCAGCTCGAACGTGTCGCTGGGTGATGGTGAGCCGTCTAGCGTCGGCGATGGGAGCGGCTGACTCCATCCGGTCAAGAGCGTGAAGTTCCGCCGCACCATCCGGTTGTCGGCGTCGAGGTGGACGATGAGCAGCGCGTTGCCGCCGATTGCCGCCGCCCCAATCGGCAGAATGCGGATCAACCCCTGCGCACGAGTGATCTTGCGGAGATCCGGCATCGCTCCGATCCGCGCCCCCAACGGATTGTTCGGCAGTGTGCCGAGCCGCGCACTGCGAAACAATCGGCGCACGTCGGCTGGTGCCAGCACGCCGCCATTCGAGGCGGCGCGGGTCATCGCTTGTAGCGATGCGGTCGCGCCGGCAATGATCGCTGACGCGCCCGAGGTTCCACCGAACTGCTGATAGGCATTCGTCGCGGAGCTCGCCGGCGCTCGAATCACGCTGCCGGCCGCGAAACAGTCCACCCGATTGCCAAAGGACGAGAACGTGCGCGACCACGTCAGGTTGCCAAAGTTGAGAACCCCGGCACCGACGACAATCGCGCCGGAGTCGACAAACGTCGGTGATCCCGGTCTGGTGTGCGCGAGACTCGGCCGGCCATCGAGATCGACACCGCCGTTTCCTGCGGGCTCGATGATCGTGATGCCTCGCAGTGTGGCCAGGGCGATTGCGACCTGTACCGGCCGTTGGAACTCGATCAGGATGTCGGGGTTATTGCCCGGGCGGAAAGCAACGGCGACTTCGAGCAGCAATACATCGCCGCCTCCAAGGGCCGCGGCCGCGAGTCCGATCGCCGCCGCTGTGCCAGAAAATCCCAGGCCACGATCATCTGTGATCAACTCGAGTCCGGCTTCGGGGACGATGCCGATCGTGCCGACGCCGTTATCGGCGCCGACGATGATGCCGGCAACCGCAGTGCCGTGATCGACATCGCTTGAACCGAACACTGAGAGCTTGTGGATGCGTGCCGATATCAGTTCGTCGTGATCCAGGCGCCATCCGCCTTCGAGGTCGCCGACGCGAATGCCCTCGCCCGTGCCGCCCGCCACCTGCCACGCGTAGATCGCGTCAACGCCGTTCGGCGACGCCTGGATCTGCAGTGTGATGCCGGTGTCAGGGTTTGTGCCGTACGAGACGCTAGCCGCGACGACAGCGTCAATCCGTTTCTCCGCGAAGACCACCATCGGCAGCACTTGCACCGCCGCGATGATCGCGTCCACTTCCGTCTCGTCGCAGGACACCGTAAACCAAACGAACGGATTCGGCGGCTCGTCACCGTTGAGACGAATCCCGTCCACCATGTCGGCCAGCTGTTCGATCGGCAGTCCGTCGAAGAGCGGCATCAGCGTCATCCCCGGGAAGGCGGCGACGAACGCCTGCCAGGTGTCGTTGAAGAGCGGAGATAGACCGGGGTCCTGCAGGCCTGATTCCGCACCGGGAAGATACGGCAGCCCGAGCCCTTCGATCAGCTGGACGTCGACGATGCTCATCTCATCGACCTCCGCCGTCCTTCGCGATGGCGTTCTCCGCAAACACGTCGAAGCGAAGATGCGAGATCGGTGGGCCGGTGAGGGGCGCCGTGCTGCGTTCGACCCAGAGGACCGGGCGGCCGTCTGTGTCGCGCGCGAGCATCGCTCGTCGGCGTAGCAACACACCGTTGCTGGGAATCACGTCGGCGGCGAGCTGATGACCACGTCCGAGTCCGGCCCCCGACGGTCCGCCGATCAACCGTGACTGCGGTCCAGGGCGATGTCGCGGGTACGGGCCGGTCAGGTCGGCGAGGACGCCTTGCCGCCACCCGCCTGAACGTCCATCCCCAGCACCGGGATCGCTTGCCGTCGCCACCACTCCGCCGCTTGGCTGCGGATCGTTGACACGCACGCGTTCGTACGGATGCCATCCGTTCGGCAACGTCGTCGAGGGCAGGTAGCGAAAGTCGCGCGTGCCGGTTCGCGTGGTTTCTGCGATTGCGGCGGCGGTGTCCGCATTCTGCAGCCGCTGCACGCCGTCGGCGCGCAGTTCGACAGCCCAGGCGAGATTGGCATCTTCGTCCACGCCGATCAGAATTTCGTCGAGCACGGGTCCCGAGTGCGGCGCGATCGCGACCGGCCACACCAGCAACTGCGATTCCGGAAGACCCTTGGTGTGAAACAGCGACCAGGCGCCGGGACCAGACGCGGGAGGCGCAGTCAGATCCCAAATCTCGCCGAAGCTGTCGCGTACCGTGACGTCGGTCAGCGTGACGAGAACGCCGCTCGAGGGCGACTCGATCGGATCGGCAGGCGGCGGCACCGGAAACGTGAACCAGTCGTCAGCGTGCTCGAGCGCAACATCAAGAAGCAGCATCGTTGCGAAGTGTGAGCGATCCGGCGCGAACCCGCCAATGTCGACAGCGTGATTTTCGAGTTGCCACCAGCGTGGATTCGGTGCGCCCGGATAGGTCAATCGTCCTGGAATGACCTGACGGCGCGCGGACGCAACCATCGGGCGGGTGACCGGTATCGCCATCGGATCGCCGTCCACACTGAACCAATCGACATCCCCGCCGGCATGGTCGCGCGCCCGAAGCGCCGTGCTGCCGGCTTCGAACGAGGCGCTATAGTTGAGACGCGAGGACGACCAGCGATCCGCCGCGGGTGAGGGAACCTCCGACCAGATTGCATGTCCGGCGAGTACTCCGGCAATGAAGACTGCACGCCCGTCGACTTCGCCTGCGAGATTTCCATAGGGCGCCGGCAGCGTGCTCAGCCGGAAGCGGGCCCGCGTATTTGCATCGAGCAGCGCCGCTGCGGCGCGGCCCAGCCGAATACGGCGCCCGACCGTCCACCAGTCGCCAGGCTCCGCTTCGAGAAGCGCTTCCGCTGGGATCACCGTTGGGTCGAGATCTGGACGCGATCGATCGTAGGCAATCGGCACGTGCTGCGGCGCAGAGGTGACGACCACGGGCGAGGAAGCATCCTCGCCCTGGAGCTCGCCAAGCTGCCACTGGCGGGTGATGAACCACACCGGATCGGCGACGCGAGCACGAAGCCCCTCGTCGGTATCGGTACGTCCCGGTTCGAGGATAAAGTAGAGAGGACCGCTCATGGAGCCCATCCCTCGAGAAAGCTTCGTGGCGACGACGCCCTCACGAATGCCGTCGATGTCGGGTGCGGAAAAACAGCTTCACTGATTTGTCGCGGTGCCCGAGCGTGTGCCAGCTCGCGGGTTTCGAGCACGACGTTGAGCAGGCCCGTGTTGTCGAGCCGCTGCGATCGATCCGGTGGCACGGCGACGAGCACGGCATGCGGAGCGCGGGATTTGGGGGCGTTGAACCCGAATGCTGCGATCGTGGAGTGACGCCGGCTGGGGATGGAGTCGGTCCACCCATCCAGAGCGGCGATCGCGACCAGATTCGTTCCACTATCGACACCGGGACCGTACGCGACTACGACCGGACCGGATGGGTGCCAGGGATCGGTTGATGTGTCTGGTGCGGCGACCGCGGCGGGCCACGGCTCCGCCGCCTCAAGCTGTCTGGCCTCGAGTGAGGCCAGCCGAGGACGAACCGCGGCGATGATCTCGAGCCAGACGGCGTCGAGACCGTCATTGACCCTCAGCACCGGCAACAGCGATCGCGGGATGATCGCCAGCACCGGCAGATCTGAGCGGCCGGCGAGGGTTCTGATCGCGCGCCTCAGAGCCGTGATGACCGTATCGGGCGGCGGCGACGGATCTGGTCCGGACGGAACTGTCGACGCTGCCGCGAGCCGATCCGTGAGCGCAGCGACGACCGCATCGCGTTGTTCCTGCGTGGTCGGCTCCGCCATGGCGGGATCGGCAGGAGCGAGGGCCTTGAGATCCACCGTCCAGCGAGTCGCCGTCGCGTTGATCGCAGTGTCGGCTCCAGCGTCATTCGGATCGAGAGCAAGCAGCGCCGTGCGCGCGGCCATCGTGAGCGTGACCAGTCGCTTAAGCCGGACACGCAACTCGGACGCGACCGCGCTTCGGATATCGCTCTCAGCAGTGGCCGTCAGCCCCTCGTACTCGCCGCCCGTCAGTGACGGCAACGCGGAGTCGTCGTCCGCTCCGCCAACTACCGCGGCAAAGCGCTTGCGCTTCTCGCGACCGATGTCGTCGGTGGCTGTGAGCGCTCCTGCTCCCAGCTCGATCTCAATGGCGGCGGCAAAGGCTGGATCCGCGACGGCGGCTGGATCCGCGTCAAGGTCTTCGTCGATCGCGCCGGGTGGCAGCAGTGCCCAGGCGCTGATGCGCACGGTCGTCGCCTGGCGCGGCGTACGAATCGCTCGGAGTTCCGACGGAGCGCCGAGCCCGGCGGCTGCTTCCATGGCCGCATTGGCGAGATCGGCGCGACCAGTCACGAGCGCATGCACGCCATCGACGACAAGGAGATCCGCGTAGGTGTCGAGCACGTGGTCGAGCGGTGCGAGCCGATCGGCGAGATCGACGGGGAGTCCGGCTACGAGCGACCCTTCGCGCGCGGCTTTCAGAACTTTCTGGCCGTCGCACACGCGCCGCTCCTGCTGATCGGCGGCCAGCGGATACGTTTTTCGCAGGAGGCGGACGGTATCCCAGTCGCCGGCGAGCGTCTCGACCTCGAGTCCGAGCGCTTCATACGGATGGACGCCGAGCCGTACGCGCTCAGCGAGCGCCGTTGCGGCACGGATCTTCGCCGAGTCGAGCGTCAGATTCCAGCGATTACTGCCGGGATATCGCACGGCCGCATCGCGGAGCAGCGCGGCCGTCAGTGCCTGAGCGTTCGATGGCGCGTGAAGAAGGCCCGCACGCGTGGGACCCGGCGCGAGCGGGCTACCCTTGAGCGCGGAGTACGGAGCCGGCGCGTCCACCCATCCGTACGCACCAAGCCGGAATGGCGCGCCGCTCGCGGTCATCTGCTGGAGACGACGGTCGGCGATGCCGGTCAGCCACGGATCCACACGGAAAGCGGCGGTGTCGAGCGCCGCGAGCGTCGCGCGGAACAATGCCTTGGACCAGGGCTGCCACAGGTCGGCGATGACCTGCAGCGCCTCCTGCACTTCCTTGAATCGTTCAGCGATGACGCGGCCATTTGGATCGGAACCACTTCGCAGTTCGGTGACAGCGATGTTCGTGCCCTGAAACAGGACGCTCAGATACGCGGCTTCGTCTGTCCACGAGAGGCTTTGCGCCAGCGAGATCGGAATGCCCGCGTGCAGGCGATCGACGGCATTGCCGACCTGCGCGCGCACGGCGATCAGCGCTTCGCGAAATAGATGACCGACCAGTCCGAGCGTGCGGCGATCCCGTCCGAACAGCTGCTCCGGCTCCATCGTCGACAAAGTGCGCAGGAACTCGACGTCTTCCACTTCATCGAGCGGTGGGCCTGGAATCGGTGTCTGCCCTGGAGCGCGTCCGATCGGTGCGATCGGCGAAGGCACGTCGCGCAGTGCGCCCGCAGTGGTGTCATCCCACATGGTGTTCAGGGGCGGCATGCCAAACATGAGGCGCAGCGCCTGCAGCTCGTAACGATCGGCGATCGGGCGCACTTGCCAGTGCCGGCTGGGTGCATGCAGGCCGAGCACTTCGAGGAAACCGCTGATGTCTTCTCCGGTGGTGCGTCCGCGCGCGGCTCGCGCGAGGGCGGCGGCGCCTGCGCGCCACGGGAGTGCCCACCGGCGGATTCGATTCTCGATCTCCGTCTGCGGATCGCCAGGTTCGTCCACCCACGCGTTGAAGGACGAGGTCGGCAGCAGCCCATACGGCTGTTCGCCGACCCGAAATGCCGGGCGCGGACCTTCGACGGCAAGGTGCCGAATCGCCCAGCGTGCCAGATCGATTTCCACTTCGCCGGCACCGGTGACATCGCGCAGGGAGTGGCCCCAGAGCACTGGCCAGAATCCCTGCACGGCGAGCGACCCAGGACCGTAGGAATCGAGTTCGCCGCCGAGCATCGGCAGTGCCGACGAAGCGACGCGGCCGGTCAGCCCTTTTAGCAGAACATCCGTCGACGACTGTGCGCCGGGATCGACGTGTAGCAGTGAAAAGATCGTCTCTGCGTGATCGCCGAAGTCGGTGGTGGGCTCCCCGGCGATGGTGTTCGTCGGCGTGCCCGGCGCGAGCACGGCCATCCGGCCCACCGCGTTGTGCGCGTCCACGAGGTCCCCGGCATCCATCTCGCCGATGCCGACGACGACGAGCGCGTCCAGGACGGGCGGGGCCAGACCGATGTCGAGATCCACGGCAAGGCCGACCTCGATGGCGCGCGGGTACGAGAGCCACCACGTTTCGGGCAGTTCGCCTGCCGCCAATGTCGGCTGGTCGTCGAACTGCGCCAGATCCAGATCGCTGCCGATCGCCGCGACATCCAGCATCAGCGTCGTGCCGAATTCGCGAGTGCCATTCGCGTGGATCAACCAGATTTCGAGCTGGTCCGGCAGGCCGGCCGGCCCGTGGACTGAGAATGGCACGTGGTCGGCTTCGCCGGTGCGATCGACCGTCAACCCGCCGACGCCATCGGAGACGACATGCGCGCGCCAGAGACGAAGCGCGCGGGCCGCTCCAACAGCGGACGCGAAAGAGGCAAAGGCGTCCGCTTCAGACAAGGCGGGAACAACGAACATTTTGCCGACGACTTCGGTCAGCCGGTCGAGCTCGGCGGTGTTCGGCGGCGCCGGCGTTCGCCGGATGGAGAATTCGTCCGGGTAGACCCGAAGCCTGAGCATCCATTGGTTCGAGCCGTCCGTGCGCAATCCCGGAGGGACGAACCGTGTCTCCAATCGCAACGGAGCCAGTACTTCAACGGAAGACATCAACGTTCCTCTCTGCGGCGCTCATGTGAGGAGCCTTCCGATCAATACGCGCACGGGTAGTGCGAAGCGCCGATACGCAAAGGTGGAGGAACTGGTGCCGGCGACGCCCGGAGGAGGAGCAGGTGGCGCTGGTGACACTTCCTTGTGATAGAAGCGATGGCCCGCCGGCGGCTCTTCGAGTACGACCCAGTACGTGGCCAGTTCCTCTGGTTTGACGGCGAAACCGAAGAACGTGATGTCGGGACCGATCGTTCCGGAGAATGTCGGCAGCTTGCGCCCGACGTTCAGATCATCTGTTGGCTTCGGAAACGTCCAACCACCCGACGCCGGATATAGATAGACGACGGTGGCCGGATAGCGACGAAACAGCGAGGTACGGAATGCGACGACGGCTTCCGCGGTGCGGCCCGCTGGAACGAGCACCGCGCTTCCGAGCGGTTCGGCGTCCGGCCAGCCCTTGATCGGCTCGATGTCGAAAGCGTTCGCGGGCCGCTGCCAGAACTTGCGCAGTGGCGACCATCGTGTGACCAGCGGCACGTTGCGCCACCGCAGTTCCGCGGACGTCTGATGATTCGCGCCGACGAGAAGCGATTCGACAAAGACCGGATTGGTCGATAGCGCGACGACATCGCCGTCCACCAGATCGCCCGCACCTGGCAGCATCCAGTCTGGCGAGCGGTTCGAGAGGAAGCTCCAGAGCGGCAGATCCAGATCCGGTTCGATCTCCACCGGTCCGATATGGGTGATGCCAGGCAACGTCGACAGTACGCGTTCCACGGCGGGAGGACGCGCGACAGTCGGATCAATCGCGCCGGCGACGATGCTACCAAGCCGATCGAGATCGATCGCGTCGCAGGGTTCAGGCCGTCCCTGTTCGTTGATTACGGATGGCCATTCGAGGATCGATCGGTCCGGTTCTGGAAACTCGCGAGTACGGAGGAATCGGTCGATCGCGTCGCGGTCGGGTCTGCCATTGCCGCCTGGAGCGAGCGCGCGCAGCGCGGCGGCCAGCTGACCCGGAGTCGGATTGTGGCCGAGCGCGCGGAGTATCGTCTCCGCCAACGCGTTATCGCCGGCGCCGGCGTCGAACAGGGCTTTCTTGATCGCGCCGCCGGGGTCGCCGGCGGTGCGGCGGATCGCTCCAGGGTCGATGCGGTCTGTGCATCGGTTCGCGGCGGCGAGGACCGCGGCAAACGGTGCAGTCCCTGCTGCGGTCGACGCCGTGCGGGCCGGTCCAGGCCGCAACGCCCGTCGCGCCGCTGAGGAAAGAAGCGCGCGGGTCAGTCCGGGTGTGCGTCCGGCGATTGTGTCGATGACCGAGACGCCGGTCGTGGTCGCTAATCTGCCGAGCGCTGGACTCAGGACCGCGAGCCGCTCGACCGGATCGGTCGGCAGTCTGCGCCGCCACAGCGACCGACTGAGCTCGACGCCGAACGCGACGTGATTGATGCGGTCGCGCGCGATGTTCAGGTCGCCCGCTTTCGCCGCGGCGGCATCGGCGATCCGGTCCTGCCACTCGATCGCGTTCCACGCCCCGAGTCCGGCGGCTCCGCGCAAACGAGGATCGCTTCGCAGCTGATCGATCCAGCCACCGGCGGCAGGCGTGAAGACCGGATCCGCATTCGAGAACGCTGCGTCGTAGCGTGGTGCCGTCACGACGGCGCGCCCGTCAGGTGTCACGATGCGCAGCGAGAGCGCGGTGACGTCTGCCCCTATGTCGGTGCTCGGCGGCTCGTCCGCTGGATCAGGACCTCCGGTCGGCGGGAGTCGCAACGCGCCGGCCGTCTGAAGGATCGTCACCGTCCCCGCTGTAGTGCGTTGTCGATACGAAACCTCGGCGCGGCCGAACGGTTTGCCGCCTGGTTTCTGATTGGCCTCGAGGTCAGCCTTGTGAAGCTTGGCCGCCAGTTCGTGAAAGTCGCCCTGCGGTCCAGTGCGGAATCTCCACCAGTCGTAGAGGGCGCAGGTGACCGGTGCGCTGCCATTCCAGCTGTCGGCGCCCGTCGCTGTGAACGCCGGGACGATGCAGGCGATGTATTCAGCGTTCGCCACATAGTCGATGGGCGCGGCGGCGGCGTCCGTCGGGGAGGGGGCGACGACACGCGCGATCGCATTATGTCCCTCAACCTGCTGCACGTGCGCCCATTGCGCCGACTGGATGAGGACGTGGTTCTTCTGCGCGGTGAGACCGAGCGTGACGCGTCCATCCGGACGCAGCACGATGTCGTCTGGCGCCCGTTGTCCAACCACCAGCACGAGCCAGGGTCGCAGGTCGCCGGCGCCTGCCAGTTCCGGCGTATAACGCCAGGGCAGATCCTGTGCCGCGAACTCCACGAGCGCGAGCTTCGTCACTTCCGCATCGCTCGCGTTCGGAGCAGGGAAGCGCCGGGTAATCGCACCGGCGGCGAGCCGCTGCACATCGCCCGGTCCAAACAACTCGTACGGCGCCTTGGCGATCTTGGTGAACGCGGGATTGGCGACATCGGCGAGGATCACGTCCGTCGAGCCCAGCAGACGACCGCCGCTCGCCGTCGTCGCAGTCTTGCGCAGGGCTTTCTCGTAGCGCGAATAGAACCTATTCACCCTACACCCCCACCAGACTGAGCGGCGCTGCAGCGTCTGCTGACGCCTGAGCGATCCCCGCGTGATAGCGGACGAACTGGTGCGCGGCGGTGGCACTGGAGAAGGCGTCGCCGGTGGTGGTCGCGGTCCAGACTTCCTGTGTCGCGGTGATGAGCGGCGTCGCATTGCTCAGCGCCGGCGGCTGGCCCGCGGCCGTGACCATCGTGACCATCGCGAGGAGGTCGACGCGTTTCGCTTCCCCGCCGTCGAAGACCACACCACCGAGGATCACGATCTGATGTACCTCGCGACTGTCCTGAATCATCGACTCGCCAAGCGGCGGGTCGGTGAGGGAGAGCACACGGCCAGACGGCAGCACGTCGAACGGGGGCCGGTTCAGCGCCTCGGAATCCGTGAGGCTGATGTAACTGCCCGGGCTGAATCGTTCGGTCACGTCGCCGGTACCGTTCGTGACCTTCACTCCCTGCGGTCCACCCAGTGGCCTGCCGTCGACCCGATCGATGAGCAGCCCGAGCGGCGCGCGCCGCTGGGCGACCTGGAGTGTGCCGGTCGGCGGGACCGCCGCCAGCAGTCCGGCGCTCGGATGAGGCGACAGCACAACCTGCGGATCGCCGATGCTCTCGGTGTGCACGCTCTCCGCTTTGCTCAGTTCCACGGACATGACGTCGATGAGTGACACCGGTGTCGGCAGCGTGTCGGACGGCCCGCTGCCGAGCGTGAAGGTCTCATCCCAGGAAATCGAAAAGAGGAAGACGTCGATGCTGAGCGAACCGCGAATGACGATCGGTCCCGGCCCGGAGATGGAACCTTCGAGTGTGACGGAGGCGAAGCTGAAGCCGCCTGCCGAGACGTCGAAGCCGGCCGCGACGCGCGCGTCAAAATGAAACGGACGGAACTGCACGATGGCATCGACCTGCACGAACCCATGCGCCTCGATGCCAAGGGAAATCCCAACCTCCCACCGGCCGCCGAACTGGATCGAGTTGGAGGTGACAGCGAAGTACCCTTCCGCGCGCACATCGATGATCGGGATCGGGTTGTCGATCGCGAGTCCCACGCGTCTCAGCGCCGGAAGATGGGCCGGCTCGGGGTTGAAGCCCGGGTAGAATCCTCCGACCGTCACGACGAGATAGCCGGTCGTGCCCCAGCTGAAACGCATCGCCGCGTCGCCGTAGACTTCGAAAATTCCCAGCACGTGGCTGTCGACGAGGCTGGCGTCGATCGAGGCGATCTGCTCGACCGGGTCGACGAGACCCAGGACGTCGAGGCGAAGATTGAGGATGAACGGCAGCCCCGGGATACTCGCGCGCGCCACGCCGAGGATCGCCACCTTTCCCGTTTGGATCTCGATGATCACCGCGAGGTCGAGACCGATCAGGCTGCCCTCGGGGCCGAACGACAACCACGACAACTTGAGCGAAGGACCGATCAGATGGGTGCCGCGGTTGAAGGGGAACAGTCGGTCGGCGGCGACGACCAGCGCCAGCGGGGAGGCAGGCGGGCGGACGGCGAAGAGGACGTCGCCAGCGGTTCCGGTTCGCGTTGCGGCCCTCAGCGCTTCTGAGTCGGCGCGGCGGTTGATCCCGACAATGCCACCAACGCGATCCAGCGAGAAGCCGAAGGAGAGCTGGATGGGCGGAAGGAACGTCGCCCCCATGATCGCCAAGAACGACGACTGGCCATCGACCGCAGCCAGCACCGCGGCGGCGCTGATCTGGACCGGACCGAGCGGCAGTTCCAACGTGCCGCCATATCCGCCGGTGCCAGGGAGCCGCAGCAGCGAGCCCCCGCCCGGCAGTCCCTTGCCGCCGCCGAATGGTGACGACATCGTGGCGGCAATCTCGCCGATCTGAAACGGTCCGATCACGACGGCGTCGGAGGGCCCGCCCAGGAACGCCGGCGGCTGAATGACCAGGAGTGCGGAGCTGACCTCGATATGCACCGGACCGAGGTCGATGCCGCCGTGGATGCCTTCGGTGCCGAGCTTGGCCACATCCGACGCGAGTTCGGCCAGCCCCGGCACGCCCGCGAGTGGACCGAGCAAGGCTCCGGCCAGTTTGGTCCCGAACGAGTCGCGGGTGGTCTCCCACTCATCTTGAGCCGATCGCCACGTCGCTTTCGTCAGCATTCCTGGCGCAAGGCCGGCGAGCGCTGCGAGATTCGAAGCGGCCGTGGTGAGATCGTCTAGTTCCGTCTCGCCGGCGCCCACGCCGGCCAGCAGCCCGCGCAACTCGGCAGCGTATTGTGTGATCTCGCTAGCCGCCAAGTGTTCCTCCCCTTTCGCCGTCCGAGTGCCGCGCCTCGACGGCTAGCAGGCCCGCCGGGCTTCGACATTCCCCGGCGGTTGTGATCGCTGCGATCCGCTCGTGGTCCCTGATCCCTACGTGCCGGTGGGAGGAAGGCGCTTCTCACACCAGTCTGTCGCCTTCGACCGTGAGTTGACGTCGGCATGTGATAGGACATCTACAATTAGGTATTCATATCTGTCTAAATTAGTCTGTTGGTGCCTCATATTAGGGAACTCTGTATCGAAATGTATTCAGCCGCGCCAAGTGTATGCTCTTCCAAGAAGTCGGTCAATTGCATACGTGTGTGCATCGTGACTTAATAAGGGAAAAGAGTTATTCATTTCTCAGACAGCAAAGTCACACGCTCACCTTCCCAGACTTTTGACCTGTTGCCCCCCCCGTAAACTGTGGATACGTAGCGTAGTCATCCGGAAGGAGGAAACCCAGCGACTAGCCGCCGCCAGACTTCAATGATGTACTGTGCCTCAGCGAGCGAGATACATTTGGGCCCATGACACACAAGATAGAGAGGAAAACCAAACGCAAGCAGGGATCTGATAGATGATTTCACTCACCCTTCGAAGCAGCGGGGCGTAACGTCTTTGTATCTCGGGTCCATCAGCGTTCCGACCAACGCCCAATTACCTACTGATGAAGAGTCAGCGGACAATCGTAGCCCGGGGAGGAAGCGGGAACATTCTGATGTATCACTGCAATTAATGGCCTGGGGCTTGGACCGACTTTGCCGAAGCGCTCGCCCTTCGCAAGCCACAGATCCACTCTCTTCTGCCGCACATCAACACCCATTCATCGCTGACGCCCTAGCAGACTGCGGAAAACTATTTCGGCACAGAAGAACTTCGATGGCCTGCACGTCTTGGACAAGGAGAAAGCTCTCTCGCAGGGAGCTCAAAATGGCATCCCAGCAAGGCCGCAGGGAGCTCGGCGACCGAAGCGTATTTTTTCCACCCGCCCACCCCGAGCTGCCAAGACAGCTCTATCACCGGGGGGGTACGTTGCAGGGAGACGGGCGACTGAGAACGACGCCCGGGGAAAGGTGCGTCTTGGCGCGCCGGGGCTGGGCGGGTGAGAAGAAAGTCATTTTCAGCATCCGGCTAGTGCGATGGAGGCAACACCGCTATCATGCGCAGAGGCCCGCCGGTTCCGCCTGCAATTTTCATCGGCAGAGCGATCACATCGAATTCGCGGTGTGGAAGATTTCGTAGATCGCTCAGATTTTCAAACACCGGTACGTTCCGGGAGAGAAGCGCGACATGCGTCGCGAATGTTGTGGATTGCCCATAGTCGATCGAGGCGCTGTCGATACCCACAGCGTTGATTTGCCGTTCACGCACAAGCCAGGCCGCCGCCTCGGGATGCAGGCCTGGGAAATGGAGCGCTCGCACCGCCTCCGGCCCTCTCATCTCCGTGCCAAAATACTGTTGCTGCGATGGCCAGTATCGGGCAAAACCCCTGTGGAGTAACACAATCGACCTGTTTGGAATCGGCCCGTGCGCCGATTCCCATCGCTCGAAATCCTGGATGGTGATGAGGTAGTCCCGATCACGGACACATTGGGCTGTGACATCGATTCTGATACCGGCTCCGACCAACCGTCCGATCGGAATCTGGTCCAGTGTCTGGCCACCCTTAGAAAAGTGAATCGGCGCATCGATGTGGGTGCCGCCATGCTCGGCCATCTCCAGGCGATTCGAAGCGTAGTAATACCAGCCCGGCATCGCGCCGGCTTGCTGAAGGACCAGCCGGAATTCTTGTTCAGTCGGCCATACAATTGTGTCCGCCCCGAAAGCATGGGTGAGATCGATGAGCCGAGACTGTTCCCAGTCTGGACGATCAAGCCGAGAAGGACCGGCAGCGCATCCAAAACTGGCCAGCAAACACAGCACAATAAGCCAGCCAATTATCTGATGCCCTCCACACACCCATGACCAACGCATTGGCTCTTTCAGCATGGCATACTCCTTCGTTCCAAAACCTCTCCAAATATTGTCAGTCCACTGCCCGGAAAGCAAACGAGGTGGTTCTGACTTTTCACTCCATGACTCCATTGGGATTTCGTCGATGTGTGGTACAGTGGAGCCGACGCTGAGGGTGCGAGTCCCGGAGACTCCTATGAAATCGACGAGCTTGGATTTTCTCAATCTCTCTGACTACGAACTCTCCCCTGAACAGGGTTTTCTCCCGAGCAGACCGCTTGAACATCTTCCAGACTTGGTGACTCTCAACCATCTTGCGCAGGAGCTTCCGAAATTATTGAGTACTCGGACGGTCCGGCAATTTATCGACGGGCACAGCCTGCTGATTCCTATCATCCATCCAACATGGCGCATGAAAGAATATCGGGCAGCCATGCGCATCCTTTCGTTCGCCGGTCACGCCTACGTATGGGAAGTGCCGGACCAGCCGGCTGCGACGCTGCCGCGGCAACTTGCACAACCCTGGCACGAGGTGGCTCAATGGCTTGGCCGACCGCCGGTACTCTCCTATGCCTCCTATGCACTCGACAACTGGCGGCGACTCGACACGACCAAGCCGGTTCAGCTCGACAACATTGTGCTGTTGCAGAACTTTCTCGGCGGTCTAGATGAAGAATGGTTTGTCGTGGTTCACATCCAGATTGAGCGAGAGGCGGGACCAGGGCTGGCAGGACTCCTGCGAGCAATGAGGGGCGCGGCCGAGGATAGAGAAAGCGAGGTCTTACTTGGGCTCAAATCTTTGGCGTTGGCCCAAACGGCGATGCGCGCCACGTTGCTCAGGATGAAAGAACGCTGCGATCCCTATGTGTATTACAACCGTGTCCGGCCCTACATCCACGGATGGAAGAACAGCCCTAGCCTACCGAACGGGCTTGCCTACGAGGGCGTGGAATCCTATGCCGGCCAGCCGCAGCAGTTTCGTGGCGAGACCGGCGCACAAAGCACCATAGTGCCTTGCCTCGACGCGGGGCTTGGAGTCGCCCATGCCCCCGACCCCTTAACCCTCTACCTCCAAGAGATGCGCGACTATATGCCCCCGCGCCACTGTGCATTCCTACAGGCCCTAGAGAAGGCCACTGACAACCTTGGCCGTCCGTTGCTCGCCGGCTATGTTCGTGATCGGAAACTCGACACCCCCGACCTCTGGGCGGCCTATTGTGCCTGCATCGATCTCCTCGCTCAATTTCGCGAGGTCCACATCGGCTATGCCGACAGTTACATCCACCGCCAGCACCAGTCCCACGCCAGCAATCCCACTGCGGTGGGAACGGGTGGGACCCCCTTCATGCAGTATCTCCAAAAACATCTGGATGAAACGAAACAGGCGATCATCGAGTAAGCTCTGTTTGCCCCATTCACCTCGCAAAGGGCTGCTGGATTTGCCTGACAAAATCGTCGTTGACGAAGCCCGGTAATCGACAGATCGTTTTCCCAGCGACAACTTGAAACTCTTCAACCAGATACGCTTCACGAACGACGCTTCACAATCAGCCCCAAGAGGAGGCGACAATGGCGATTATGTCCTCCCTGTCAGACTGTAAGGCCCAGGAATGGATGTGCAGGCACGAGCAGGGCGATGCTGAGCGTGGCATTGCTTGCAGCTATTAGAGGCCCTGGCACCTACGTCCTAATCGGCTGACCTTCCCTCCTACCCAGTGCTCATCCGGACGACGCTTCGACGATCGAAGCATTTCGTATGTGCAGTACTTCTACGACACGTGTCAGGCTATCGTACCTGCACAATCTGCACATTTCGTTGAGCCCTCCTCCCTTCGGGCTTATAGTACTCTGTGTCTCTCGATCGCTGACTGAAGCAAACTCATATACGTCGCTCGACCGCTCCTGAGGTAAGACGACCAGTATCCTCCCTTTGAATCCAGCAGGACTCTATGTCTCGTCCCTTTCGTTTGTTGATACTGGAGGATTCTGCCCTCGACGCAGACCTTATGGTGGAGACTCTCCACACATTCGGTCTCGACCCCACATGGACGAGGGTAGACAACGAATCGGACTACCTCTCTTCCCTAGAACTCTGCCCCGACCTGATCCTGTCTGACTTTTCCATGCCGCAATTCGATGCGCGGCGGGCCCTCCACTTACTAACAGCACGCGGGCTCGATATTCCCTTCATCGTTGTCTCCGGCTGCATCGGCGAAGATATCGCCGTGCAATGTATGAAGGACGGCGCGTGCGATTATTTACTCAAGGACCGATTGGCCCGTCTTGGGCCTTCCGTCACGCAGGCCTTGGAGCGCATACGCTTGCAGGAGGAAAAGAAAGCGATAGAAGAACGGCTCTTCCATGAAACCTTTCACGATGCGCTCACCGGCCTCCCTAATCGCGTGCTATTTCTGGAACGGCTGGAGCGCTCGCTGCTGCGGAGCAAACGGGATCGGGCCTATGTCTTTGCCGTGTTGTTACTCAAGCTGGAAGGTCTTGCCGCGATCGGCCAAACCCTGGGCCCCTCCGCCAGCGATCAGTTGATCATCGAAGCCAGCCAACGGCTCTCCAGGCACGTCCGGTCGCTCGACTCAGTCGCCCGCCTGGCCGGCGATGATTTCCTGATCTTGCTCGACGACTTGAGAACCACGACAAATGCGGGCCGCGTGGCGACGCGTATTCAACAGGCCGTAACCCTTCCGTTCATCTTCGATAGCCGCGAGATCATCTTGAGCGCCGGCCTTGGCATCACGGCGAGCCCTACTGGTTACGATAACCCGGAACATATGCTGCGTGATGCCGGCGTGGCGCTGATCCGGGCGACTTCGCTGGGGAAGGGGAGCTTCGTGATGTTCGACACAACCATGCATGCCCAGGCCATGGAGCGACTCACACTCGAAGCGGACCTTCGACAGGCCCTGGAGCGTAACGAATTCACGCTCCATTACCAGCCGATCATGTCACTCGAAACTGGGCGCATTGCCGGATTCGAGGCGCTGCTGCGCTGGCAGCATGCTGAACGGGGACTCATTTCGCCTATCGAGTATATTCACGTTGTGGAGGAGACCGGATTGATTGTGCCGATCGGACGATGGATCGTCTACGAAGCCTGCCGCCAGTTGCACAGCTGGCAGACAAAACATCGGACGGCGGCCCCACTGACGATAAGCGTCAATCTGTCCAGCAAACAATTTAACGATCCCGAACTTCTCCCCTTCATCGAAAAAACGCTCAACGACACAGGCCTTGCCGGAGACAGGCTGAAGATCGAGATCACCGAATCCGTCATGATGGACAACGTCGAATCCGCCGCCACACTGCTTCGGGACTTGAAGTCCCTTCATCAGGTTCATACCTGCATCGACGACTTCGGCACCGGCTACTCGTCTCTGAGCTATCTCCAACGATTCCCGATCGACTATCTAAAAATCGACCAGTCCTTCGTCGCCCGCATGGGCAACGACCCCAAGAGTTTGGAGATCATCCACACCATCATCTCACTCGCCCAAACCTTGGGAGCCAAGGTCATCGCCGAGGGAGTAGAGACAGCGGAACAGGTTGCGCTCCTTAAAGCCTGGAAGTGCCAATATGCCCAAGGCTACTATTTCTCCAAGCCATTGCCCCCGGACGCAGCAGAAAAGCTTCTCACAGAAGGTTAAATAGGTCTGTCTGGTCTATTCGGTCTGTCCCGTCCATCCGGTTTAATCAAATACGGAATAGACCAGAGAGACCGGACAGACAGGATCGGTTCAGACTCCAGAGAGTTCATTGCCCTTCCCCTATTCTACTTTCTGCTATAATCATCCCCGCTTATTCGGTGGCTTCCCTGATGGGGGATCTGTTCATCGCGATGGCCTCTCAACACGATCCGCAGCTTGCACAACAGCTCGTGCTCGACGAGCTGTTCGATCTCTCGCTCTACAAGGCGCTCCGCGCGGTGACGCAGTCGGATGTGCACCACACCCTCGATGAACTGATCAAGGTAGAAACCGCCCACCTGGCCTTTTGGCAGAAATTCTTCAATCTTACGCTCAATGAGTTGGACCTCGGCCGGCGGATTAAACTCTCCTTCATGATGTTGGTCTGCGGGATCTTCGGCTCAATCGCCGTCCATCTGGTGCTTGAGGCCATCGAGGTCCATGGCGTGCGCAAGTATCTGGCACTGTGGCGCGAGTATCAAGGCAAACCACTCGGCGAAGCCTTGCGCGGCATTTTGATGGACGAGTTCAAGCACGAGGACGAGCTCGTCACGGAATTGACGAAGCGGAAAATTAACCCGGAAAGGATTCGCAATGTTTTCCTAGGACTCAACGACGGTTTGGTGGAAATTCTCGGCGCGGTGAGCGGGTTCTTCGGCGCATTCGGCAGCGCCAGGCTGGTCTTGATTGCCGCATCGACGACGGCTGTAGCCGGCGCCCTGTCGATGGCCGCCGGTTCGTTCTTGGCATTGAATAGCGAAAAGGAGGTGCAGGCGATCGAGATTGCGAGAAAAGTCTTCTTGGGTGAAAAATCGGACGTCACACCCATGGAAGAATCGCCGCTGGGATCGGCTCTGGTGGTGGGGGTAGCCTATATCACCGGCGCATTGGTGCCGGTGCTGCCGATCTTAGTCGGCGCACAAGATGCGCTCTTCTCCGTTTTCACCGCCGGCCTTATGGTCGTGCTCGTCTCAACGATTCTATCATTCCTATCCGGCATGGATATCACACGACGAATCGTGCTGAATCTGGTCATTATCACGCTGGCGGTCAGCGTAAGCTATGCGATTGGATTGGCGGCGAAGCACATCTGGGGGATTGCGGTCTAACAGGATAACCGCCTCGCAGGATGCTCAACATGGCATCCCCGCTAGGCCGCAGCCAACTACCGTTTACCAAGGGGTGGCTGGGATGATCTCAACTGCGCGCGTCCAACGAGGGTCTTCTGAGACCGCGCGTTGCGCGAGCAAAGAGATCGTCCTAGCTACCCTGCTCCATTTTTCAGCAACCTGCGCTAGCGACTGTGGACCATCGGCAACTCGCGCGTGCCTTCTGCTTCCTGTTGAATACGTATCCGTTCTAGCCGCGACTCTTCCATCACGCTCTGGAGCATCTCATCCGTCATCTGTGTCAACTCTGCCGCAGCATCTTTCAACTGGCCATGTTCGACCGCCCGAGAAAGCACCTCGGCCTTCGTGGCGCCTTTACCTTTTCCCAGGAACGGCTTGATGATGAGGTAGGCCACATCCCGCGCCGGCATGAAACGGAGAAACCGCCGCAGCAATCGGAACGTCTGGAGGGGATAGTGCAGGAGCTTGTACACGAACAGCCGCTTCAGCCCTTGACGGCGAACCTCGTTGATCACTTCACCGGACAAGCAGGTCGGATCGATCGTGGAACATTTGAAATACTTGTACCAATCGGCCGTTTCGCTGACCAGCCCACGCTTCACATATTCCTGCCAGAGCGGGGTTCCCCGATATACACAGAGTCGATTGAAGCCGAAGGTATCGAGCGGCAGCTTGGAGGCCAGGTCGAACGTCGCGTTCATGTCTTCGACCGTTTCATCAGGATTGCCCACGGTGAAGAAGCCATGTACGATCTCGATACCGGCCTGCTTAGCGTTTTTGACTGCGGTGGCCACTTCCTCCAACGTCTGTTCTTTCTTGAGACGATCGAGAATTTTCTGACTCCCGCTTTCAATCCCGAACATCACCGTCCTGCAATGGGCCTTGGCCATGGCGGGAAATAAATGTTGGGCGACCGAGTCCACGCGCCCTTCGATGCCCCATTGGATCGAGAGCTTCTCGTCCATGACGCCTTGGCAAATCGCCTCGATCCGCTTGGGTTGGAGCAGAAAATGGTCGTCGACAAAATAGACGGACCCGTAGCCGCATTCTTCCAGGTACTTCAGCTCCTTCACCACATGCTGAGCGCTCCGAGCTCGCCACTTGCCTTCGTTGAAAATCGGAATGTCGCAGAACACGCAGGGCCAGGGGCAGCCTCGGGAAGTTTGCATCGTCGTGAACCGCTCCATCGAAAGTACAGCCGGCACGTCGAGCGGCATCGACTCGATAAAGTCGAGCGGAAGGCCTTCGCGATCGGGGAACGGCCACTGATCCAGATGGCGCTCCATTGGTCGGCCTGAATTCTGTACGACCTTGCCGTCCTTGGCCCAGGTCAGCCCAGCGACATCAGCCGGGTCATCGATCCGTTCGAGCAGGTCGAGGAGCAGCTGTTCACCGTCTCCCTTGCAGATAAAATCCACTTCTGGGCATTGCAGTTTCACCAGTGCGGCGTTCAAACTCGCAAAGACGCCTCCAAAGGCCAGTTTGACCGTCGAATTTGCGGCGCGAATCTGACGGGCCAGGATTTTCGCGTAGGGATAGCTGGTGGTGCTGAGGAAACTGAGGCCGATCAAGGCCGGCTGTTGCCGGTTGATTTCATCGAGGATCACCTCGTTCGGCGTGTCGGGGTTCGCCTGATCGAACATCACACATTCATGGCCGGCCTGTTTGAGGACCGATGAGAGGGACATGATGCCGATGGGTGGGAATCCCATCACCCGAATACGGCCGTTTTTTGCGCGTGTTTTAGCCGGGAGGGCGTAGAACTGAGGGTCGCGAACATGGATAAGAAATACCCGCATGCGGTCACCCTAACACGAATGCCCTGATAGGAAAAGAAAAATAACGTGAAGCCCTGGGGGGAAGATCACACAGCCTGAGCCTAACAGGATGCTAAAAAATCAGCCGGCAGCGTTCTCACATTGTTCGGATCAAACACGTACCCCACGTGTATGCCTCGACCCTTCACTCCCTGCCGCCTTCCTGGATGATCTTTTTGAGCATTCAGCAGGAATGTTCGCCTACGGTACTACGCCTGTGGGCCATCGAAGTTCTTGCGTGCCACGCTCGTGTTTCAGCATCCTGACAGACACGAATGAGATAAGATTCTTACTTACCGTCCGAGTGCAACCTTAACCGCATTGCCGATCTCAGCCGGGTTCTTCACCACTCGGACACCCGCTGCTTCCAAGCTCTTCATCTTCTCTGTTGCCGTGCCCTTCCCACCAGAAATGATGGCACCGGCATGGCCCATGCGGCGACCTGGCGGGGCCGTGATTCCGGCGATGAAGCTCACAACCGGTTTCTTCACCTGCTTCTTGATGAACTCAGCGGCTTTCTCTTCCGCATCGCCGCCGATTTCGCCGATCATCACGATCGCGTGAGTCTCGGGATCTTTCTCGAACAAAGCCAGGACATCGACAAACCCTGTCCCATTGACTGGATCGCCGCCAATGCCGACGCACGTCGTTTCACCTAATCCAAGCGTCGAGAGCTGATACACGGCTTCGTACGTGAGGGTCCCGCTTCGTGACACGACGCCTACCACACCCTTCGTATGAATGAACCCAGGCATAATGCCGATCTTTGCTTCATCGACCGTGATGACGCCGGGGCAGTTGGGTCCGACCAGGCGGACATCGCGGCCATAGAGCGCGCGCTTGACCTTCACCATGTCGTTCACCGGTATGCCTTCGGTAATGCAGATAATCAGCTTCAGGCCGGCATCGGCGGCTTCCAAAATCGCATCGGCGCAAAACGGCGGAGGCACAAAGATCAGCGAGGTGTCGCACTGGGCCTTCTTCACGGCATCGCGTACCGTATTGAAAACCGGAATGCCTTCGACCTCTTGCCCCGCCTTACCAGGCGTCACGCCCGCAACGACCTGCGTCCCGTAGGCCTTGCATTGCATGGCATGGAACGAGCCTTCCTTGCCCGTGATCCCCTGCACCACCACACGCGTGTGCTTATTCACCAGGATAGACATACAGTAATCCCTTTACCGACTCATGTTTCTAACAGGTTGCCGAGAAACTCGACTGTGGTTCAATAAGCCGTCGTACTCTGACGCGCGGCACCGCACAAGAACAGCTCGCAGAAGGTTCAAGAAAGTTGTCCAGGATCCGTCACACGTGAAAGGTTTCGGAGAAAAAGTAGTCGGCTGTCTCACATTTCACCTGTTACGCCTTACGTTCACGACTCTTGCGGACAACGTGAGCATGCCGCCGGCAGAACTGTTCAGCATCCTGCTAAAAGAAGCCCTTACCGCGCGCTTCCTCAATGGTCACTCGATGCAAGTCGTATTGAGCCTTATCCATGATTGCACTGGGGCCATCCACAAACGGCATCGCAAACAGAAGGAAAAACTGGACCCATGATCCGAGTTCCTCGGTCTTGACAATAGTCCCGATCACTTTCTGTTGACGATCTTTGTATGTGGTGTTGGCAATCACATCTTGCGACACGACGCCGGGAATCATCGTCAGTGTGAACGCAGAAATGAAACCAGACCATGATAGTCCATTACTCCCCTCACCCACGATAATGTCAGCTTTGAGATCCGCCGGCGCACCCGTGGTCACGACCGAGGAAAAAAGCCCCGACTCACTGTACGCCTTGACCGCCTGCGCAAGCACATCTCCTGCCGCATCCGAACGTATTTCCTGACTGGCGCCCCCTTGATACCCCGCCTCAGTCACGTGAAGTGCGATAGATTTCTTCACCTGTTGGTTCGAGTGTGGAGGCCATTGAGTAGGCGGCTTCACATTCCCATCCCGGACCATCATGCATCCGGGAGAACCGACCATCAACAAAACCAGAGCGAGCATTGCTGAACGCATATCGTGTTACGCCGCCTTCCCCGTCAACTTCACAATTTTCTGCGCTGCCTCCCACAAATCGTTCGCCACTTCCAACTTCAGGCCCGACTCCGCCAAAAGTTTACGGCCTTCGTCTGCATTCGTCCCTTGCAGCCTGACGACCAACGGCACGTTGATCTTCACTTCTTTCGCCGCTTCGATGACGCCATGGGCAATCCGCTCGCACCGAACGATGCCGCCGAAAATGTTGATGAAGATGCCCTTCACGTTCGGATCTTTCAGCAGGATCCGGAAGCCTGCCGCCACCGTTTCTTTCGTCGCGCCGCCGCCGACGTCCAGGAAATTGGCCGGCTCGCTGCCGGCCAGCTTGATGACGTCCATCGTCGCCATGGCGAGGCCTGCCCCGTTCACCATGCAGCCGATATTGCCGTCCAACTTGATGTAGTTCAGATTATTTTCTCCCGCTTCGATCTCGAGCGGATCTTCTTCGTGGAGGTCTCGCATCTGCTGCACATCGGCATGCCTGAACAAGGCGCTATCGTCGAACGAGACTTTGCCGTCCAGCGCAATGAGCTTCTTGTCGTTGGTGATGACCAGCGGATTGATCTCCACCATAGCCGCATTCTTTTCCATGAACAGGCGATAGAGGTTCCCGAGCATCTGAATGAAGGGATTCACAACAGCCGGTTCCAGGGCAGGAAGCCCGAGCGCGAAGGCAACATTCCGCCCGTTGTACGATTGGAACCCGACGGCCGGGTCGATCGCCTCACGGATAATCTTCTCCGGCTTGTGGGCTGCGACCTCTTCGATCTCCATCCCTCCTTCGGTGCTCGCGATAAACACGGGCCATCCGCTATCCCGATCGACAAGGAGGCTTATATACAATTCCTTGGCAATTGCCGCCCCTTCTTCGATCAGTAACCGACGCACTTCCCGACCCTTTGGGCCGGTTTGATGCGTGATGAGGGTCTTGCCGATCAGTTCCTTGACCAGACCGGGAACAGCCGCCTTGTCCTTCGTAATTTTAACGCCGCCGGCCTTACCTCGACCTCCTGCGTGAATCTGCGCCTTGACGACGAACACCGGGGTGTTGAGTTCTTCTACCCATGCCGCTCCTGCTTCGGATGAGGTAATCTCTCTTCCGCGGGGAACCGGAACCCCGAACTGCCCGAACAACTGCTTCGCCTGAAACTCATGAACGTTCATGCTTCCCCCCAAAAAGAGCGTATGGCAGATGGCTTATGGCTCGGACCGAAAAAGATCTTTTTGGTTTCGCTATAGGCTATACGCCATAAGCTCTTGAATTATTCCTTGCGTGTGTAGGGCGGCAAGATCATGGGCGAGACGATCCCGTTCGAACTGCCGTGCTTCTTGGCCTCGGCACGGAATCCCTTCAGATGCCCGAGCGTCACCTTCCCTTGCGGCATGGCAACGGCGCGAGCCGCAGCCGTCAGCCCGGATCGCTTTCCAAAGACCATCAGGTCGAGGAGCGAATTGCCCATCAATCGGTTCCGTCCGTGCAATCCGCCTGAGGCCTCACCTGCAACGAAGAGATTGGGTACATTGGTTTCTGAATTCGTATCGATCTTCACCCCGCCATTCTGGTAATGCAACGTCGGATAGATCAATACGGGGTCTTTGCTGATATCGATGCCGAACCGTTCGAACTGGAGCATCATCGCAGGGAAATGTTTCTCCAAGGTGCCGGACCCATGTTCGGCATCGAGCAATGGCGTGTCGAGCCAGACGCCGATACGCCCGGACATCGTGCGGATGCCGCGCCCTTCTTCGCACTCCCGGATAATCGACGAGGAGACGACGTCGCGGGTGTCCAGTTCGTTGACAAACCGTTCCCCCTTCGCATTGACCAAATGGCCGCCTTCGGATCTGATACCCTCCGTGACCAGCGCCCCGATGAGCTGTTCAGGATAGACCGCGCCGGAGGGATGATATTGGAACGTATCGATGTGCATGAGCGTGGCGCCCATCCGATAGGCGAGGCACAGCCCATCGCCGGTCGCCCCGTAGTGATTGCTGGTCGGGAATCCCTGAATGTGAAGCCGTCCGATCCCACCGGTCGCCAGAATGACGGACTTAGCTGCCACGACGATGTGGCGGTGATTGTCGAGATCTTTGAAGATCGCGCCGCTACAGTGTCCATTCTCGTCGCTCGTCAACTCGATCGCAGCACAGAACTCAAGCAACTGGATGTTCTGATTCAACACCTCATCCTTGAGCACCCGCATAATCTCAAGCCCGGTATAGTCTGAGCAGGTCAGGAGGCGAGGCTTCGAACTGCCCCCGCCTTTCTTCACATGCAGATTGCCGTCACCATCGCGATCGAACAGCACGCCCAGGCTCAATAACCATTTTGCAATCGAGGGGCCTTCTTCGACCATCACCTTGAGCAGCTGATGGTCATTCTGCATGTGGCCGCCCTTCAGCGTATCCACAAAATGCGTGACGGGCGAGTCCCCTGGCGCGACCGAAATCTGCATGCCCCCTTGCGCCATCACGCTGTTGGAGTCGCCGAGACGGAGCTTCGTTGCCAGCATCACCTTCGCCCCGGCTGTATGGGCATGAAGCGCCGCCGCACAGCCGGCTCCTCCGCCGCCCACCACCAGGACGTCCGTCGTGTAGTCGGCCGTCAGGTCGAACTCGTCGGCGATAGGGCTGTCGCCCTCCAGCAATGATGCCAGCTCGACGACCGTCTTATCCCCACCGTTGGGGCCGAAGCGAATCGGCCGATAGGCTCGTTCACGATAATCCGGATGATATTTGCGAATCAGCTGGTCGCAGTCCGCTTGAGAGAACTTAGGGAGGGTCTGCTTACGTCGAGCATCCCGCGTTCCGTGAACAATCTGCTGTAGAGCGTGGACATCCATGATGTGTCAGTCACAAGCGTGAAAGTCTGAAAGTCGTCAAGTCCACTGAGCTGAAAGACGACTTTATGACTATACGACCTGTGGACTTTCTAACTTTCCTATTTTACTGTTGCGCAGTGATCGGCCAGTTCTTTGTCGGTCATCTTGAGGATCGTGGCCCACTCATCGTCGAAACGGCCCTCCTGAATCTCTTGAATGCGCACATCCAGACCCAGAGGCTTCTCCGTAAAATGAGCCCCCTGAGCCCGGCTCACATAGAGAGCAACAAGATTGGGAGCGATGTCTGCAATGCAGACCGGCGTACACATCCCGCACATGACGCAATCCATGAACATCTCGGACACACTCTTGAAGTCACCGAACACAGCCTTCCAGACCCCTTCACGCACATCGATCTGCTGTGGGCAGGCTTCGGTGCAGGCATTGCAGTTCCGGCAGAGCGGCGCTTCAGGATAGAGATTGAAGAGGTCTTGTTTCGGATCCTTGAGCGTCTGGATGTCGTACGTCGCCTTCCGAGCCGGGAAGGGCGGCATCATCGTGATCGACATACCGTCTTGCACCGCCATTTGGCAGGCCAGACAGGTCCGCACTTTCGGATCGTCCTTGGTTCGATAGTAGGCAGCGCAGGCGCCGCAAAACCCGCCAAGACAACCGGCCCCGCGGACGACTTCCTGGCCCGAGTACCACAAAGCCTTGATGATCGTGATCCCCTCCGGCACTTCGTATTTCTTGCCGGCGATCTCGACCGTGACCATCTTGTGCCGGATGACTTCCGGCTGATCGATGACGTTGCTGTCGTCTTGTGCCATTCTTCCTTTCGTAAGACGTGAAAGGTGAGGCGCGAGAGGCATCTTTCAACCCCTCACTCCTCACGCCTTACCCCTAACGAACTCTAGGCAATTGCATCCACAATCGCATTCAATGTCTGGCTGGGGCGCATCGCCTTTGATGCCTTCGCATCATCGGGATGATAGTACCCGCCGACATCGACCGGTTTCCCCTGGGCAGCGAGTAATTCACCCGTAATCTTGGCTTCATTGTCCGCCATATCCTTGGCAATCTTGACAAAGCGTGCTGCCAAACTCTTATCCTGAGTCTGTTGGGCCAAGGCCTGCGCCCAGTACAGGGCCAGATAGAAATGGCTTCCGCGATTATCGATCTCTCCCACCTTGCGAGCCGGTGACTTATTGCTCTCCAGGAACTTCGCATTGGCTTGATCGAGCGCGTCGGCCAAGATCTTTGCTGCCTGATTATTCCCTACCTTGGCGAGATGTTCCAACGAAGCGGCCAGTGCAAGAAATTCACCGAGCGAATCCCATCGCAAATACCCTTCCTCCTGGAACTGCTGCACGTGCTTGGGCGCCGAACCTCCCGCGCCGGTTTCGAAGAGACCTCCGCCGTTCAGTAAGGGAACGATCGAAAGCATCTTGGCACTGGTTCCGATTTCTAGTATGGGGAACAGGTCGGTGAGATAGTCCCGCAAGACGTTTCCTGTCACGGAGATCGTATCCTTCCCTTCCTTGATCCGCTCCAACGAAAGACGAGTCGCATCGGCCGGTGTCATGATTCGGATGTCGAGGCCCTTGGTGTCGTGATCTTTCAAGTAGCGTTCGACCTTCACGAGCAATTGGGCATCGTGTGCCCGATCCTTGTTCAACCAAAAAACTGCCGGGGCTCCAGTAGCCTTGGCGCGATTCACCGCCAGCTTGACCCAATCCTTGATCGGTGCATCCTTCACCTGACACATGCGCCAGATGTCGCCCTCTTCAACCTGATGTTCCAGGAGGGTCTTGCCTGAGGCATCCACCACGCGGATCGTGCCGTTACCAGCCGCTTTGAAGGTCTTGTCGTGCGAGCCGTATTCCTCTGCCGCCTGTGCCATGAGGCCGACGTTGGGCACGCTGCCCATCGTCTTCGGATCGAATGCGCCGTGCTTCTTACAGAACTCAACGACCTCGTGATAGACCGGCGCGTAGCTGGAATCAGGAATCACACACTTTGCGTCATAGGCCTTGCCGTCAGGGCCCCACATCTTTCCCGAGTCGCGAATGACCGGGGGCATAGAGGCATCGATGATGATGTCGCTGGGCACATGTAAATTGGTGATCCCCTTGTCGGAATTCACCATCGCCATGGGAGGCCGCTTCTGGTACACAGCCTGAACGTCGGCTTCGATGGCTTTGCGCTGATCCTCCGGCAAGGCTTTGATCTTCGTGTAGAGATCGCCGATCCCGTTGTCCGGATCCACGCCCAGCTTCTTGAGCGCCTCGCCATGCTTCTCGAACACATCCTTGTAATAGACCGTCACGGCATGACCGAAGATCTTGGGATCCGAGATCTTCATCATGGTAGCCTTCATATGAATCGAGAACAGCACGCCCTGCTTCTTGGCATCTTCGATCTGCTCTTCCAAAAACTGGCGCAACGCCTTCTTGCTCATGAACGTGGCATCGATGATTTCATTGGTCTGCAGCGCCACTTTTGGCTTGAGCACAGTTGTCTTGCCATCCTGACCGACGAACTCGATTTTAACGTCCGTTGCTGCTGCGACCGTCATGGACTTTTCGTTGGACCGGAAATCCCCACCCTTCATATGGCTGACATGCGTCTTGGAGTCGGGGCTCCAAGCCCCCATCTTATGCGGATGTTTTCTGGTATGGGCCTTCACGGAGAGCGGCGCACGGCGATCGGAGTTGCCTTCACGCAGAACGGGGTTGACGGCGCTGCCCTTGACTTTGTCGTAGCGAGTCTTGATGTCCTTCTCTTTGTCGTCTTTCGGATTCTCAGGATAATCGGGAAGCTTATAGCCCTGACTTTGCAACTCCTTGACAGCCTCTTGGATCTGAGGAAGCGACGCGCTGATGTTCGGAAGCTTGATGATATTGGCTTCCGGCGTCTTGGCCAGCTCGCCCAATTCTGACAAGGCATCCGCTTGCTTCTGTTGCGGCGTCAGGTAATCGGGAAATACCGCGAGGATGCGTCCGGCCAATGAGATATCGCGCAATTCAACGGCGACGCCGGCCGCCTTGCTGAAGGCGTTGATGATCGGAAGAAACGAATAGGTCGCCAGCATGGGCGCTTCATCGGTCTTCGTATAAATAATTTTGTCCGCCTTGGTCGTCATAGTGATTTCTCTCCTAACTCCTAGTTAGTTCAGCGCGTTTAACGCTGAACCGGCCTTGAACCACGCAATCTGCTGTTCGGTGATGCTGTGGTTTGCCTGAATGGTGAGTGACGTACCATCCGCCTTATGGATGGTCACTTGCACCGGTTTGCCAGGAGCCAGAATGTTTAGCCCTGTCACGCTGATGCGATCCTGTTGCTCGATCTTCTCGTAATCCTTCGGGTCAGCGAAGGTCAACGCCAAGACCCCTTGCTTCTTCAAATTCGTCTCATGAATACGAGCAAAGCTCTTCGTGATCACGACGCGAACGTTCAGGAATCGCGGCGACATCGCCGCATGTTCTCTGCTGCTGCCTTCCCCGTAATTCTCGTCGCCGACCACGATTGAACCGATGCCCTTCGCTTTGTATCTGCGGGCGATCTGGGCCATCGTCAGCCCCGTTTCACCCGTCAACACGTCCGTCCCCTTACCTGGCTCGGGGAAGAACGCATTGTTCGCGCCCAAGAACATATTGTCGCTGATCCTGTCTAAATGGCCGCGGAACTTGAGCCAGGGACCGGCCGGCGAAATGTGATCGGTCGTCGTCTTGCCCTTGGTCTTGATCAAGAGCGGAAGCTTTTCGAAATCCTTACCGTCCCAACGAGGAAAGGGCTGCAATAGTTGTAAACGTTCGCTGGTCGGAGGAACTTCGACGGTCAAGCCCTCGCCGCTGGCAGCTGGCGCCACGAACCCTTCCTCACCCTTCGCGAACCCCTTGGCAGGAAGCTCTTCACCTACCGGCGGCAGGAACTTGAACTCCTTACCATCCGCCCCCTTGAGCGTTTGATTCACAGGATCGAAGCCGAGGTCGCCCGTAATGGCGTAGGCCGTCACGACTTCCGGGCTCGCGAGGAACGACAGGGTTTCATTGATGCCGTCGTTGCGGCCAGGAAAATTACGGTTGAAGGAACTGACGATCGAATCCGCTTTTCCCTTCACCCCATCGGCCCTCTTCCACTGCCCGATACAGGGGCCACAAGAATTAGACAACACCGTGCCGCCCAACTGTTCAAATATCTCCAAGAACCCGTCCCGCTTCATCGTGTTGTAAATACGCTCGGAGCCAGGTGACACGAGAAACGAGGCTTTGGCTTTCAGCCCAGCCTTCAACCCTTGCTGGGCAATATGGGCCGACCGGCTGATGTCTTCATAGGATGAATTGGTGCAGCTGCCGATGAGCGCCGCCTTGAGTTGGACTGGATAGCCTTTCTCTTTGGCTTCCGCCGCCATCTTGGAAATAGGCCGAGCGAGATCCGGCGTATGGGGCCCAACGACATGGGGCTCGAGCGTCGACAAATTGACCTCGACGATCTGGTCGTAATACTTCTCCGGCGACTGAAGGACCTCGGGGTCTGCCACCAGCAACGCTTTATTCGCAATCGCCAAGTTTGCCAGATCGGCCCGATCCGTAATGTTCAGATAGGCGACCATCTTCTGGTCGAAGGGGAACACCGACGTGGTGGCGCCCAGTTCCGCGCCCATGTTACAGATCGTCCCCTTCCCGGTCGCGCTGATGGTTTCGGCGCCAGGGCCGAAATATTCGACGATCTTGTTCGTCCCTCCCTTCACCGTGAGCAGGCCGCAGAGGTACAGAATCACGTCCTTCGGCGAGGCCCAGCCACTCAACTTGCCGGTCAAATGGATACCGATCAGTTTCGGATGGAGCACTTCCCATGGCAGGCCCGCCATCACTTCACCCGCGTCTGCGCCGCCGACACCGATCGCCAACCCGCCGAGCCCACCCCCGTTCGGCGTGTGCGAGTCGGTGCCGATGATCAAACTGCCCGGAAACGCATAGTTTTCCAACACCACCTGGTGAATGATCCCGGCGCCTGGCTTCCAGAACCCAATGCCGTACTTCTTCGCGGCAGAGGCAAGGAAATTATAGACCTCCGCGTTCTCATCCACCGCGCGGAGCAGATCCTTCTCGGAACCCATTTCAGCGCGAATCAAGTGGTCGCAATGGATGGTGCTCGGCACAGCCGCTTGCGCCTTATTGGCCTGCATGAACTGCAACATGGCCATCTGGGCTGTTGCGTCCTGCATGGCCACGCGATCGGGCCGCAAGGCCAACATCGCTTTGCCGCGATCCCACACTTGGGTATTGAAATCGTCTGCATGTGAAACCAGCACCTTCTCCGACAGGGTCAGACCACGACCGAACTTCTTCCTAGCCTTGGCAAACACCTCAGGCATCTTCGCATAGAGATTTTTCGCAAGATCTATTGACATGATTAATCCCTCATCAATGTTGAATGTCTAATTATGAATGTTGAGTTCTCCGTCCATCTGACAACTCAGCACTCAAACCTTATTTAAGAGGCGGAACTTCCCGCCTTTTGGGGGCCGCATAATTCACCAGGTAATCGAACAGCCGGATCAAACGGCTATCCTGCCGCTTCTGATCCACCCAATGCCCGATCAACCCGATCGTGCGTGACAGAATGAAGAAACCGTTCAAGCTATCGACCGGGAACCCGATATCGACGAGCACTGCCGCCATCGTGCCGTCCACGTTCAGAATCAGGTTGTCCTTCTTCACCGAAGTGGTCTTTTCGACTTCGAGTGCAAAGTCCAGACAGGGGGTCTTGATGTTCAAACTCTTGACGTACCCAACTAGCTCCTTGACCCGCTTGTCCGGATTGCGCAGACTCTTGACTCGATGACCGATCCCCGGCACAGGCCCGTGGTTCTTCTTCATGTAGGCCAAGAAATCATCGACGGTCATTTTATTCTCGACGGCATACTTGAAGAAGCGGCCTGCATCGGTCACGGCGCCGCCGAAGCGAGGACCAATCATAATGAGTCCGGCTGCAACCGACTGGGACAGACCAATCCCTGCACAGGCCGCGATGATCGTCCCCAGGGCTCCGCTGACGCAGGGGCCATGGTCGGCAGAGAGCATCATGATACGCTTGACGATCTCGGCTTCTTGCTTCGAGATGAGCCGCTTATCCCACAACAGGCCCACAACATGGGGAATTTCGTAGCCTTTGTTAATGAGCTCAGATGCTGGGTACCCGTCGTAGCAGGGCTCATCGCCGCGATCATCACTGATCGTGGTACGTATCAGAGGAGCGACCATGACTTCGTCTGCCTTTATGGCCTCTTCGATCGTCTTCGGCAACTTCGGCAGTACGAGCGGCTCAACCGGCTCCTTCACCTGGCCGGACTTCAACATCTCTTGATAGGCTTCCTTGATGGCTGGGCCCAAGGCACCGAAGGTTGCAGGAACGATGGCGCCGGACTTCTTGAGGGCATCGGACTTGGCCCGGGCCGATCCTTCGCCCTTCAGGCCTTCCTTCGCGCCCGCATGGCCGAACTTCATACCCTTCGGCAAACTCTCCTGACAGAAGCCGGACACGACGGCCATCAACTTCACTCGCCGCTTCTTCGCCCCATACCACTCGGCTGCCCGCTCTTCGAGATCGCCGCCCATTTCGCCGACGATGACGACCGCCTTCGTCTGAGGATCGTTCTCAAACATGTCGAGATAGCTGACATAGTCGGTTCCCGGATAGGTATCGCCACCGATCCCGATGGCGGTTGTGATGCCGTCGGCGAACTGCGAGCAGATCCAAATAATTTCGTTGGAGAGACCTCCCGACTTCGTGATGACCCCAAATGAACCTTCGCGGTACAGCTTAGAAAGCACCAGGTTGTCGAATGCTCCGCCGATGACACCCAAGCGGCAGGAGCCGGCTGAAACGATCCCGATCGATGACGGGCCGTTGAAAACCTTGCCCAGCTTGGTCGCATGCCGGCCCAGAATCTTGGCATCCTTTTCCGGCACACCCTCGGTGATCATGGAGACCACCTTGATGTGCGAATCGTCCAAGGCTTCCATCCCGCCCTTCAGGGCTCGATCGGCGCCGATGTACACCAGGCTGGTGTTAATCTGGGGATGGTGTTTAGTCGCGTCCGCAACGCTCTTATAGATGGGAACGGCCACGAGGCCGCTGCCGTAGGGAATCTCGTGTGTCTTGCCTGTGTCAGGGGGATAGACGAAGGCCAGGACGTTCAACGAGCGTTTAATCAAGTAGCAGAACTCGGCCATCCGGCGGGCAGCGTTCACACCTGCGACACCCCCTTGAATGACCACATAGGTATCTTTGTTTGCCAGGATGCTCATCGGGATCTCCCTTTTTCGAAAACCGTGATGGGTGACGAGTGATCAGTGATGGGTGGAGATGCGAGAAGCTAGCCCCGGCGGCCATCCAGACTCATCACACATCACACTTCACTGATTACTTCCCCTGAAGCGCCTTATCGACAATATCGGTCAGCGGCGTGTTGCGGTCGAATACGTTGATGTCGAACCCTTCGTCCTTCAGTGCGCGCATCGCATCGAGCCCTTCCTTCTCACGCGGGCCACCACGACGTACCCAAATCTTGACGTCCTTGAGTTTGCCCTCAGCCTTCGCCTTGCGGAATCCATTGATGATGCCGCCGAACGTTTTTTTCACATCGGTGAAATTGGCTATCGCACCGCCGACGATGATGTTCTTGATCCCAGGTAACGAGCAGACCTTGTCGGTCAGGACTTCAACCGCCCAGTCCGGTGGATCGCCGGAGTATTCGGCGTAATTAGCCAACTTGCCGCCACGCGCGACGACCGCATCGGAATAATAGACACTGGCCCCGCCGCCAGCCGGAAGCATGGCTGTGTCTCCACCTGGAATCTCGATAAACTTGACCGAACCCTTGATCTTGGAGTCGACCGCCATCACTTCCATTTCGTGCTTGGAATAGGCCCGACCGAATTCTGCGGCAAAGGCAAAGTTCCAATCCGGATGCCGGAACTTGGCGTCGCCATCGAGCAGCGTCACCGCATCCAAGGCGATCAGGTCATGCTCGTGCTCGCGCACCACCACGGGGTTCACTTCCAAATACTGCGCATCTTCGCTATCGAAGCAGGTGAACATCTTGCCCGCGAATTCGGCCATCTTCTTCAGCAGTGGGCCGTGAAATCCCGCATCCTTGGCCAGCCTCTCGAGCGCCTCCTCCGAAGGCTGCTGCCCGACTTCCACTGCCAGGCGCTTCACCCGATCCCAATTCGATTCGACTTCAATGCCGCCGCAGTTGGCGACCAGAATATCCGTCCCTTCCCTGGTGGACTTCACCGCGCAATAATACTCGTCCTTATGCGGAATCATTTCGGACACGATCACTTGCGAGACCGTGATGCTGCCTACTTGGCGGCCGAGCATCTCCTTCGCTGCCGCTTCTGCCCCTTTGAAATCCAAGTCGACCTTCACCAGGCCGAGCTTGAACCGGGAACCGAGCGCTTCGTGCGCCTTCACCACCAACTTGGATTTCTTGAGCCATTCATTGACTTGGCCGAGCTTCGTCAATTCGTCAACCGAGGTGACGACCACATAGTGGGGAACCGTGATGCCCCACTTCTTCATCAGCCCCATCCCAGGACCTTCAAGCACCTTTGCCATGACATCACTCCAATTGAAATGGTGAGAAACAATTGTAAAGGAGGAGGATTCTAACGAAATCAGCTTGGGGACTCAAGACGCCAGAGGGACTAATCGAAGAAAGTCCAAAAGGCCTAGCGGTGAAGATAACGGGCACACAGTCTCTTAAGTGCTTGAAACTGCGTGCTAATCATCAATTTATCGCAGATCTTCTTGTATTATCGTGGAAGACGGTTGGGCTGGCAGGCGGGACAGACAAATGAGCTGCGTTCGCTTTGGAGACGGCGGATTGTCCGTCCGCAGAGATTTGGGCAGGGTTGACCTTCTTTGCCATAGACGAGATGGTGTTGCTTATAGTGACCTTCCGTACCGTCTGGAGCAAAGAAATCCTTGACGCTTGAGCCGCCACAGGAAATTGCCTCGCGCAGCACCGTCTGCATGGTGTCATAGAGTCTGATGATCATTGTCTCACGCAGCCGCCTCACTTCACGGTTCGGATGGAGCTTGGTGCGAAAGAGCAGTTCGTTCGCGTAAATATTCCCAATTCCTGCGATCACTTGCTGATGCATCAGCAGTGGCTTCAACCGTCCGCGTCGGGCTTGTATGAGACGGACGAATTCATCGCGCGGCATCGTGAGGGGGTCGGCCCCGAAGCGGCGAGCGCGATAACGGTCGAGGCCGGCCCGATCAAGCAAGGACAGCCGTCCGAAACGTCGAGGGTTCCAGTAACGCAGTTCTGATTCCCGGCCCCCGGTGAATGACATGCGGACATGTACGTGCTGTGGGTGTTTCGTCTGTGTCGCGCGAAAGAGCAGGAGGCCTGTCATGCCGAGTTCCGCGACGACATATCTGATCTCGCCCTCTTTGTGAAACCCCAATGCGACGCTCTTGCCGTATCGCGCCACCTCTTCCAACCGCGCGCCGCAATACCACGGGAGCGTGGGCAATCCTTCCCGAACAATATCCGCTCGCCCAACCCAACAGTCGGTGAGCTGCGCACCGAGGAGATGAGCCTGTATCTGCTGGGCAACGACTTCGGCTTCCGGCAGTTCCGGCATACGAGAAATCCTTATCATCCGGTCGGGCGTATTCCTGATCCGGCGGATTAGGCCATGGGCAAAGGATAAAAGGCAACCTGTGGGAAGGGACTGCTCGCGGATAATACGTTCGAACTTGTCGTTATGCGCCAGCGGGTGGACCAGAATCGAGGTCTTTCTTGTTCTTCGCTCGAGCTTCGCGAAGAAGGCGAACCTGAGTGATGGCGTCTTCGAGTTTGGGAAGGGGCGTGGCACCGGGGCGGCGCGTCATGACCAGCTTGAAAACATCGGCATAGGCCATTCCTTGGACACAACAGAGATAGGCCATCACAACCGACACAGATCGGCCCATGCCGGCACGGCAACAGACCATGACCCGATTGCTTGAACAATGCTGTTCAACCCAGCTGACAGCTTGATCCAACAATAGCGGCTCGGCTTCGGCATACTCCGAAAATGGAATCCTCTTCGAGATCAGCCAACCAGGAGCCTCCAGCGAAAATTCAGCCGCAACGAGAAGCAGCGCGCCGATCTTCACCGGCGGATCCTTCGAGTCGTTGATATTCCCAACCAATAGATTCTCGGTGATCATATGCATGCTGGAGTGAGTATAGGCAACTCTCTCGCCAGGTCAAGGAGAACCCTGTGCCGTTGCAGTCGCTTCCATGTGAACGCTATACTGGGGAAACCTCGCATAAGGAGCGTCCCAGATGCCGAACCCGACCATGAAAGAAGTGGAAACCAGGCTTGGAACCGTTCAGTGCGCCATTTGCAAGGGGTCAAGCTTTGGAATCGATGAACGCTCTATGCAGGCGGACGGTGAATGGCGTGGCATCTGCAGGAAATGCTACTACACCTTCCCAATCTACACGGATATGGAGTTCTATCTTCGCACACAACCGGATATCCCTTACCGGCTCAAGGAAATGTCCTGTCCGACCTGCAATCAACGAGGCGTAAGCCTCAATTTTCGCATTACCATGTCCGTCAGAGAATCGATCTATTTCCTCACCTGCAACTCGTGCCAGAAAACATACCCGGAGCAGTCCTCCCTGGAAGCCTTTGAATAACTCTCCTTTTCACCCCTTACGTGGTGTATACTCTCCCCATGAGTGAGACACCAAAAACTCCCGCCGATGCCCCCGACGCTCCCGCTCCCGAGCCCGTGGTCAAGGTGAGAAAAGAAATCCCGCTCATGGCCATTCAAGACGATGGCGACATGATCGCCGAAGAAATGGCCGCACTGTTCGACGAAGATCGAGTGAGTCATCAGCACGGCAGCACTGAACCAGAAGCAGACTAACGCAGGTTGCTGAAAAAGGCTCCCAACTGCGTTCTCAGTCGCCCGTCCCCCTCAACGTACCTACAAACAGTACGCCTCGTGGTCCAAGCTCCCTGCGGCCTTGTCGGCTAGCCTTTTTGAGCAACCTGTAGTGCAGGAATATATCCTGCCGCCTCCAGTAAAGTTAGTACCCCCCACTTACTGCCATCGTGCTCTTGTCTTAACCATAAAAAGACGATGATTCGCTTCGAGATCCGTCACCTCGAACACTATTTTCCGTCACTGAAAGCTTTATCAAATGCGGTCCTCATCGCTTCAATTTGACCAAACAACATTTCCGATTTTGCCTCATCGAAGCTTGATATGCGATCCTTGTATTCAATGCTGTGAGAGTATGGTGGATCCTCAAATTGTTCCGCCGTGAAATCATACCTCGTTCCATCAATCCGATTGTAACAGTGGCGTCAATTCGGAGGCCATCCATCGGTCCTGAGGATTTCTCCTCCAAAGCGTTCCCATATGACGATTGCTGTGGGAGCACACTGCCCATAGGACGCTGCAGCCTCTTCTGAGTAGCAAACACTTGTTTGCGCCGACCAGCTCCGCAGTACGGCAGATTTAATCCTTTTCGGTAACTCTTCGTTCATACCTTACAGTGCCTGTCCGCTTTCAATTGCACAACAACATGATGACAGTCATCGAAATGCACCGAGGGCGCGCCAAACGTAACGCACACCTTTCATCTTGGCGGCAATGCCATATGGTCCAGACTTCCGTCAGGAAGAATGAAATCCGCGTGAGCACAAAAGTACGCCCCTCGCAGGCCATCACCACTTTCTGAAAGGACTCCAATAAATGACGGAGGAGCCGATTCTGAAACTCTGAAGACCGGAGCCCCACTCATTCCACCTACATGATCTGGGAAACTCAAATTGTGCGGATTGATCAAGACTTCGCGCCGAGCGTTTTCATCGGCGATGGTAAATCTCCTATCGCCTACATCAGTGACATAGTCCAGTATGGGCAATACTCTTGTATTAATCCTGCCCTCGCTCGCCTCTCTGTGTAATTTTGGGAAACCCAGGATCAACGCATTATCACCAACACGGGCTCTGGTGGATTGGCACAAATCGAGTTTGAAACAATGTTCGCCCAACCCCTCGCACTCAGCTTCTTGCGGAATCTGAATTGTACAAATGTCGACGTGATCATCACGGGCGATAATGGGCCACAGTGTGATATCGGTTAGTGAAGTACCTGGCACGCCAAGCAACACTACAACATCTGAGCTCTGACTAAGTTTATCGATCTCGGTGACGAAATGATCAGCCGTAACCAAAAATCGTTGGTGCTTTGTTCGGGCGAGTAAGACTGTGCCACCGGTTATCCAGCCATCGATCCCACGGCCAACTCTTGGATAGACGAGAACCGGTGCGACATAGGGAAGCAAGGAAGGCACTAAGAACTCAATCTGCCTTCTGACTTCCTCTGGGGTGCGATCGGTCATTCTGATATCGAGAGTCTGCGATTGGTGAAGCCTGCCTCTTTGAGTATGCTCACCGACAGCGGACACGGAGACAGGCCAAACGCTGGAGGCAATTCTTTCGCGCATTCAATCCATTGTCAATAACCTAGTCCGAGACTCGGGACCGGTCTAGAAGCGGCGGGGCAGGATCCACACGCCCTACAGAAGGATGCGACTTCGAACGACTTGCGCCGGAGCGTCGAGGCGTATCTCCTACGTGGGCACGTCTAACGAAGGTCCTCCGACTCCTTATACTTTTTCTCAGAGGGAGTGGCCGAGGCTGCCCTTTACTGCGCGCATCGAACGGCCCTCATCCATTTAATCGATCCTTCCAAGCTTGCTCGTTCTCTCTTCAGGGATGGGGGCTGATTGATCTTCCTCTGCGCGCGTCCAATGAGGGCCTTCGGAGGCCGCGCGTTGCGCGAGCACAGAAGATCATCAGGCTCCATCCCCTCCTCTGTTCCGCGAGCAGGAGGACGGCCAGGCCACCTCCCTCTCCCGCTCCAGAGCACCGTGGAAGGGGTGCCGCGGGAGGCGCAGGAGCGAGCGGCTGTACGCTTCCTCCGTCTTTATTGGCGAGGTTCAGACGAGGCGGACGATCTGCACTGCCACATCACTCTCAATCCTTCCAACTGGCGATACCTTCCCTTCTTTCTCCTTGCGTATGATCCGCTCGATCTGAACGATTGCGCCCCGATGCCAGCTATCGACAGCTGCATTTTGAGGAGAGGCTTTCCGATCCAGCCGGCCTACTTCAGGCCGGCCTGTCTCATTGCACAACCAGGCTCGTTTCTCCCCCTTCAATTCCCGCAGTTCGCTCACGACCCGGAACGTCTGAGGGCTGCGCGGCACAATGGTGCGACCGTCTGTGCGCAACAGTAGATAGGAAAACTTCAATGCGTCTTTAATGAACCCGACCTCCCGGTCGAGCGCGGCAATCGCAGGAGGCGTCTGCCAGGGGCGCTCCTCATGACACCAGTCGTCTGGATGGTCTAAGGCAGGACAGGCCCCCTCATGCAAGCAGGGACTATAGACCGTACAGAGCCCCTGTTTGAGCAGATGATTACGCATCTGATGCAAAGCCCTAGCTGTCTGCCGTAAAGCCGGCTCGATGATCATGATGGTGCCGTGCGGCGCGAGAAACGGCAGAAGTTGCCCGACAATCGCAGCCCGCTCGGCAGGAGGGTCGGGCGCCGTAGAAAATGATTCATTGAGGCAGTTCGCCATGATCATGAGGTCATACGACCCGCCCCGCACAATCTGCTTACCGAGATCCCCTTTCAGTGGATGCTCCAGGTTGCCCTCGACACAGCGGAGGTTTGCGCCGGATATTCCAACCTCCTGGCAATAAGCCTCCCACAATTTCTTCGCATCCTGCAAAGAGGCCTGGGACGCATCGGCCGCCAGGACCGATACAGACTTCGCCTGATCCGGACTGCGATGCCACAGCCAATCCAGCATGGCTAATGATCCAGTCCCTGGGCCACAACCGAGATCAAGCACTGCCATCGGTCGGTCTGGCATTTCAGTGCTGTTGTCGTTCGGCAACTCATCTAGCAGAACTTGGACTTTTGAGAGGTTCACAGGGAGAAAATACGAGTGATAGGCAGCCGCATGGTTCGGATCATCCAGGTAACGAATCGGCAACGATGGCCGTGCGGTCGTGAACAATCGTGACAAATTCACGACCGCTTGCGCCAATGCGTGACCGCTGAGATCCCTGTCTGACACTACCCTTGCCAGAACCTTTAGAACTTCCGATGACAGGGCCGCCGGTTTCTTCTCGTTGAAGGGATGCATGGGCATAGTGTAAGCTGATGTCGATTAGGAGGACAACCATGACAGACGCAATTTTATTGGCCTACAAAGATGTCGAGAACTCGATGGAACGATTCACCATGCTCCTTCAAAGCCACGTGGAGACGATGGGGGCAGCACCAGCCCACAACCCAGACCAAGTTTTTCGTATATCCCAAGGCACCAAGGCCATGAGAGATAGCGCGATGATCTATCTCTCCTATGCCAAGTACGTTGCCTATGGCATGCCGGAGACTGAGGAGATGGTGCAAGACGAATTGCAGGGGTAGAAGAATGTCTGTTTGGTCTGTCTGGTCTATTTAGACTGTCTTGTTCACGAGATAGACCAGACAGACCGGATAGACTCCAAAACAAAGAGCCCGATCCTGAAAAGGATCGGGCTCTTTGTTTTCCCAAACCTACCGTTCTAGATGCTGCGCATGAAGTGCGCGACGTCATCCTGATTGACGGCGCCACCCATAATCGAAGACTGGGCGACATTGCTCGACTTCTTCCCGGTTAGACCGGACTCGACTTCATCCACGATCAACTCCACCGGCATTGACTGACCACCGTACACCCGGGGGCCACCGATGATTTTGGCGTTAGAGTACCCGTAAATCGCGGTAGCCACCTCTTTCGCCAGCCATCCGACATAGTTGAACTCGGGGACGACAATAAGTTTCGCCTTGCCACAGAGTTGCCGTAATTCCTTCGTCGGAAACGGACGGAGTGACCGGACCTTGATCAAGCCAATCTTAATACCCTTTTCCGCGCAAATACGAACAGCCTCCCTCGACTGGGCTGCGGCACTGCCTGAGGCAATGATCACCGCCTCGGCATCTTCCACATTCTCAGCCGTGAGCAACCCGCCCATATACTGATTGATGTACTTGCGTGACCGTTCTACGGCCGCCCACACTTCCTGTTGCCAGACTGCATGGATGTTGTAGGCCATGAAGTTCGACTTCTGAACCGGAGCGTCACGTGATAACCGAGCGGGAGGATTCTCCGCATCAAGTACCGGCACTGCGCCACGCCACGCTTCACGAGGAGGCAGCTTCATGCTGCGGTCCTGCATCCGAACATATCCACGAGCGTGGGTCACGAAAAATCCGTCACAACAGACACCGACAGGGAGCGTCACATCGTTCTTCTCGCTGATTGCAAACCCTGCCATGATGAAATCGTACATGTCCTGTTGGTTTTCAGCATGAAAGACGATCATGCCGCAGTTCAATAAATATGCAACCTCGATATTGTCTGGCTGAATGGCCAATGGGGCATTGACGACACGGCAGGTGAACATGGCGACAATGGGCAGCCGATGCCCAGGCCAGGAAGCGATGCCTTCAAGGCCCCTCAACGTACCGGGACCTGCGGTCGCCGTAAAGCAGCGAACACCGGCTCGAGATCCGCCCGCCATCGCCGCCATGACACCGACTTCCTCTTCGCCACGATAGTACTCTTTCACATACCCTTCGCCATAGAGCACGCCGATGAGCTGCATCGTTTCGCTCTGCGGAGTAATAGGATAGGCAATGGCCAGGTCCACGTTGGAGCGCCGAACGGCTTCTTTCGCCGCTTCGCTGCCCGTGATGAACTCTTTTGTTCGTGGGGCTTCGAGGAACAAGTATTCCGGCGTGACCACCTTTTGCCGTTTCGCTTCGGCATGGGGGTCTTTCCTTGCGCCCGTCGTCTCAGCCGCTTTAGGGGCTGCGACACTCGTGATGGGATCGCCCTGCGGATTGGTCTTCTGCTCTGCTTCGCTCATGGTGACACCTCTTAACTATATCGCCCGTTCGGTTGGACCCTGCTCAGCCTTCACGCTTCATCTGTTCGGCCGAATGGCCGAAAGCAGCCGCGCCGGCAACACCCACGGCAACGGGCGCAAAGGTGAGAGGATTGGTGTGAGTTTTTCCGCCGTGAACTCTGGATTGCGTGCCGGTAAATCGCACGTTTTCGCCGTTCTCCGGTAACTTAATCCCCAATTCTTCACGCACCCTCTTAAAGACCTGCGCGGTCTTCCTCAACTTGATGATGTCCGAATCACGAATTGTCAGCATCGCATCTTCATGCCCCTGCTCCGCACAGATTGCCATGGTAAGACAATTCGTCCCGGCACGAATCATTTTCAAGGTCAAGTTGGCGTAATGGCAATGTACGCCGATGAAGACACAGGCTTCGATCTTGTTGCCCCAAATCGTCAGGTTCGGATGGTTTGGATTGATGACCTCTTCTGGATCGATCTTTGGATACTTCGGGCGATAGTCCGGCATGGGGATGATCATGACTTCCGGAATCTGAGCGGCGATCTCCAGTACTGCCTTAGCCTTTTCAATGGCATGATCGTTCCAGGCCCAAAGGACCAACGGCCCAGGGAAAATCGTAGCATTTGGGCTCGTGAGCATCTTGCGGGCCATCTCTTCGATGACCCTATCTTCATTAGGCTCCAGCAACCCGTAAAAGAGCCCCTCCCCTGGATCAGGCAGAGCAACCCCCAACTGAGCCGCGGACGGCGGGTGGAATCCAGCAGGACCAGGAACAATGATTCGTTCTCTCGTATCTAACGTCGTTGCCACTCCCGCACCTCCCTAATTACCTATCACAATCATCGGATTGGACAGGACTGCAACGGTGGTTTTTTCTTCATACCGAATGTTATCGGTGACGGCAGCCAGCGGTAATTGATCGATCATAATCATCTTAATGGCATTATTTTTTGCCATCGTGTCGCACACCCACACACATAACGCACAACCCTTACATCGATCCACTGCTATGTAGGCAGTGCCGTACTTGAAGCCCTTATCCGTCCCCATGGTTTCGCTATACTGAATGGTATTCGCTTCAGGACAATATTGCGTACAGAGCTTACAGCTCTTCGAGGCACATATCTCGACATCGATATTGGCTACCAGATACATGGTACTCCTTCGTGCTAAATCCCAGTTAGGCGCCTACGGTCGCACGGACTTCCGAGCGTTTGACCGATGTTGCAGCCCAACCGTGATCAACTGCGTAGTTCCAGCCGGCCTGAATCACCGCCACATTTTTATCAATCAGTTCCTGCTTCTTCTTAAATTTCCGCTCAACGACACTGTCCAGAGCCGCGGTTCCGCCGGAGACGACAAATCCCTTGCCAAGGAACCGATCCTTCACAGACAGCTCCAGCGCTTCGACAGACGTCAGTCCCGTGATTGCTCCAATGCAACCCATCAAGGCCATGTTCGTCGCAAGGTCCATCCCTGCAACTTCGAGGGATAGGTTGGTGGCAGGGAAATAGTAGAGTTTTGCACGGCGCTCATCTAACTCACGCTGCTGATCCCTATGAAGGCTCATTGGACCATCGCTGTTGATCAGCGCAATCCCGTCTTCCTTCAATCCGAAGTAGAACGGCATCGTATAGGACTTGCCGTGGGTAATCACTTGTGGATGGAAGATAATGATGATGTGAGGGAAAGTAATTTCCCCGATCTCATAGATCGGTTCATCCGACACACGGACGTAGCTCTCGACCGGCGCCATCCGTTTTTCCGACCCATAAAATGGGACAATTGTGCTTTCGCCGCCGGCGTGGATCACTGCTGTGCTCAGAATGTGCGACCCCGTCACGACACCCTGCCCGCCGACCCCTGCCATTCGGATATTGAAACGCTTTGCCATAGCCGAGTCCTCCTCCGAATCGTTTACGCTTTGTTTGGAATTGCGGCGGCAGGAGCAGTCGTTTTCGGAAGATAGTCTTTGTAACCATACCGCTCGGTCAAATACTGCTTGGCCTCATCGCTCACATATTCCGTGAACTGGTACCGATCGTTTTCAACAGTTTTAGCATCTTCCATGACCTTGTCGGTCGGAATCGCGTACTCGATGTTGCAGGAGGTGTAGGCTTGAATGTACGTCGAACCCACTTCACGGGCAATCAACACAGCCTTCTTGATGACGCTCTCGACGCGACGAGGATTGTTCGGGACCACCGTTGCCACATACGCACACCCAGCCACCTTCGCCATCTGCAACATGTCCATCTTCTCAAACTTCTTCCCCAACGGAGCCATCTTTAAGACAGCGCCGCGGTTGGTCATCCCGCTCTCCTGCCCACCGGTGTTGCCATATACTTCATTATCCAACATAATTGTCGTGAACCGTTCCTTTCGGAACCAGGAATGGAGCACTTGCTGGAACCCGATATCCGCCGTTCCGCCGTCTCCCGCCATGACAACCACATCCTTCGGCTTATCACCGAATCGCAGTCGCAGCCCGCGTGACAGTCCGCTCGCGACACCGTTCTGATCGCCATAGTTCCCGTACACAAACGGGATCGCGGCCTGTGAAATCGCTAAGCGCCCACAGCCTGCTGTTCCAACCGTGATGGTATCTTCCGGATTGGGGAAGGCTATGATTGCCAGCCGGATGAACAGTGTCATCGCGCAACCGGCACACATGGGATGTTCTTCGAGAATTTCCTTGAAGCTCCCCATTTGGGAGACCGAAATTTTCTTTCCAAACGGGCCATGCTCGACCATGTCGCGATATTCTTTGGGCATAAATTTCTCAAACCCACCGGAAAACTTCACATAATCAAGACTCATCGGAACACCTCCCTCTATCGTGGCAACAGAAACCCATTGCCTATCGGAAAGATATAGTTATATGCAACAATCCCGCAAGAATTCGAGGTTGAAATGGACTGGACTGATTCACCTTAAAAACTTCCGTATGGTAACAAAGCCTAAAAAAGACTGTCAATGAGAAACGTCCATAATATCTCCTCCGAACCATACGCGCACGTTGATACTATAACTTCCTGATAATCAACGCAACTTCTCAGAAGGCCCACCGTACTAAAAAGAAGGCCTAGCGTACTCCAGAGCTGTAGGCCATTCGCCCCAACAACTTACGGTTTGCAATGCTTCCTTACCTGATAACCGTGCGCCCCATTTCATGGTATTTGGAAAGAGAGATTGCCGATTCTATAAAACCTGTCTAGACTATGCCCATATGTCAACACGCGTGATCATCTCTGGGGAAGGCGAAGGCGCTCAGCACGTCGGTGGAGTCCATAAACGCCCTCCGATTCCGGACGATTCGCTCAAGGCCGAGTGCCCGAAATTCATGAGCCACGGCCCCTGCGGAGGTGTACGAAAAGGAGGCTTGTGCGAGGTGTACCCAGAAATGCCTTGTCCCTGGGTGACCCTCTACATTCAGTTAGAAAAAATCGGCCAGACCGAGTGGATGAAACAAGTCTAGAAAGACATGAGGCGTGATGAAACGTGAAACGCTGGGGAAGAAACCCCGGAACACCAAGCTCGGCTACAATGAGCAGCATGCAAAAAGTGGTATTACCACTGCACTGCCCGGCATCGAAACATTCCCAAACCAATACAAGGGCTACGAAATCACCATCGAGATCCCTGAATACACCGCGATCTGCCCAAAGACCGGCCTTCCGGACTTCGGCACGATCACACTGCACTACAGGCCGGACAAAGAATGCGTGGAGCTGAAGTCTTTAAAAATGTATCTCCACGCATACAGAAATCTCGGCATCTTTTACGAGAACGCGGTCAACCGCATTCTGGATGATGTCGTGAAGGCCTGCCGCCCCGTGCATGCAACGGTCACTGGAGAGTTCGCTGCTCGTGGTGGACTGCGCAGCGTGATCGAAGCCAAGTATCCCAGGTAACTTCCACCCCTTCCCGCACCCAACTATCACTCCGTTCTTCTCTCGCTCACAGAGAAAGTCATTAACTTCACTCCTCGGTCTGCTACGCCCCTTCGCTTCATCCATCGCAATATTCACCGTCATACCCCAGCCGCCTGTAGGGGTCCGACTCTGTCCGAGAACCAACTTCGACTAACCAATAACGAGATGCGGAAACCATACCTGACCCTGGTCTGAAGGTAGGCCTCAGCGCGTGAGCCAGCCATATAACGCATGCCTGAAGAGGAGAGCCAGCAATGCGCGCCATCGTGACCAATGGAGCTCCATATTTTCACTACACGTGCGCACCGACCATATCTGCGACTGAAGCCGATGGTCATCGTCTGGCCACTGTGGAGTTAGATCGTCTTCAGCATGACCAGCGTCGATGTCGCGCGAGACGTCCGGATCTTTTTCATCACGCGATGGGTACAGGAAACGTAACGGGATGACTACCCTTTACCAATGGAAACCTCTGCACGGTTTTTCAATCTCCTTGACGAATTACGAACTCCTTGGACAGCTCGCACAGCGCACCCGTTCACGTGAGCTCTGACTGCCAATATCCAACCCCAATTTCGACCTGAATAGGTACGGAAAGCCGGACTGGAGATTCCGATGACTCATCGCCAAATGACACATCGTCTCTCACGCCACAGACACCGTCTCACTGTTATCGTGGGGATATACATGTTACTCATGATCAGTATCAGGGTCCTCCCGGCTCACGCCGACGCGCCTCCGCTGGAAGAGTTGACTCAGCTGAGCTTAGAAAAGTTGCTGAACGTCGAAATAACCTCCGTCTCTACACAGCCTCACCCACTCGCACAAACCACGGCAGCCATCTTCGTGCTGACACGAGAATATATTCAGCGGTCGGGCGCGACCAGCATCCCGGAAGCACTCCGGATGGTGCCCGGCCTTCAAGTGCCCCGTTTGAACTCGAATAAGTGAGCGACTTCTTCTCGCGGATTCAATAGCCGATTTGCCAATAAACTCCTCATCTTGATCGACGGCCGCACCGTCTACACCCCGATCTTTTCAGGCGTGTATTGGGATGTGCCGGACCCATGATGGAAGTATCGACTGAATCGAGGTGATTCGTGGGCCTGGCACCACGTTATGGGGAGCCAATGCCGTCAATGGCGTCATCAACGTCATCACGAAGAAGGCCACGGTCACCCAGGGCGGGCTGGTTGTAGGCAGAGCAGGAACAGAAGAGCAGTGCGGGTTCACCGGCATGCGCTATGGGACACAACTCACCAACAACACATACGCTCGAGCCTATGGAAAGTTTTTTTGCCCGAGACAATCAAGCCACAGCCACTGGAGACCCGGCTACCGATGCGTGGGATCGGCGCGCGGCGGCATGCGCTTGGACCATACCGCGAACAACGGCGACACCCTGACACTCCAGGGCGACTCCTACGATGGAACGTATGGGGAACCTGTCACGTCACCCATTCTGGTCGCGCCGTTCTCACAGACATCGGATCGCAAGGAGCCGGGTGGCAGGAGACAATCTGTTAGGGCTCTGGACTCGTGTGGTCTCACCGACACCGGGCTTCACCCTGCAACTGTATTACGCTCCCAGCGAACGATCGAGCGCGCAGTTGGTCGAGAGACGAGATATTGCCGACATCGACGTTCAACATCACCTGGCCCTGGGTACCCGACAGAACCTTGTCTGGGGACTGGGCTATCGATTCACCAACGATCAATTGACCAATGGCCAGACCCTTCGATTCACGCCGCAGAACCGGCGGCTCAATCTCTGGAGCGGTTTTCTCCAGGACGAGATCGCGTTGTTGCCGAAAGCCGTGCCCCTGAGTCTAGACACCAAAGTCGAACACAACGACCTCACAGGTGTAGTCATTCAGCCCAACGGACGGCTCCGATGGACCCCCACGGAATATCAAACCCTCGTGGCCTCGGTGTCGCAGGCCATTCGTGCCCCCTCACGGGTGGAAGACGACGGGCGAGTCAACTCAATCGCAAGACCACCAAGTGCGGCGACCGGAGGCCTGCCTGTCCAATTCCGCGCAGTCCTCGTCTTGTTTTTTAGAACCGTGCAGGATACGCTCCCCTCGTTCGGGGAACTAGACCCTCATGGCGATCTACGCAATCGGCGACATCCAAGGCTGCCTCGCTCCTTTTAAACGACTCCTCGATCAGATTTCTTTCGACCCACAGACGGATCGATTGTGGCTGGTCGGTGACCTCGTCAATCGTGGCCCCGACTCTCTCGCCCTCCTCCGATTCGTACGAAGTCTGGGCGACGCCGTCCGCATGGTACTAGGCAATCACGACCTTTTCTTACTCGCAGCAACGGAAGGCATTGCGACGATACGACACAAGGATACGATTCACGACGTTTTGGAGGCGAAAGACCGCTGTGAACTGATGGCCTGGCTTCGTCGCCAACCACTCCATTATCGTGAGGGATCGTTCATGATGATCCACGCAGGGCTGCTCCCGCAGTGGACCATTGAGGAATCGGCCTGCTTTGCGCGTGAGGTCGAGGCGGTGCTCGCAGGCCCGACCTATCGGACGTTCCTCCACAGTCTGTTTCATGCACCAACTCCGCAGTGGGATGCATCGCTGACAGGGTCGGAGAGGCTCGTGAGCATCGCTCGGGTGTTGACCAAACTCCGAACCTGCACCCCAACTGGTGAGATGTCGGGATTCTCAGGCCCGCCGGAACAAGCCCCCGCGGGGTATCTCCCCTGGTTCCATCTCCCACATCGACGCCCGACGGATGTCACCATCATTTGCGGTCACTGGTCTGCATTAGGATTGCACATCGAACCCAACCTATTAGCCATCGATAGTGGCTGCGTATGGGGAAATGAATTGACTGCGGTACGGCTACACGATCGCCGCATCTTCCAGGTCACGGGCATCCAACGAGCGCGTTCGTGATTGAGCCTCACCCTCCTGATCCGACTTGGCCACGTTACTCAACGAGGCCGTTTCCATCCTATCGATTCCTTCCGGGGAACAATCCGCACCCGCGGCACAATCCCCTCGGCCATTCCTACGGTCAGCCGGAACCGAAGCTCCTCGCGGTTCCACGAGAACACTGGCAGCGGTCAGAGGATTACCTGTATGGAATCGACCTCTACAACTACGCCTACTGGTGGGAATCCCACGAAGTATTTGAAAGTCTTTGGCATGCCGCGGGCCACGGCACCGAGCAAGGGAACTTCTTCCAAGCCCTCATCCAGTTCGCCGCCGCCAATCTCAAGCGATTCCTCGGCCATGAACAGGCCGCGCAGAAGCTCGCGCGTAGCGGGCTCGTACGATTGCACCACCTCCCGCACCTGTATATGGGAATCGATGTCATGGCGTTAGCTGAGCAGTACGGGACTCTTGCTGCACCCTTTGTGAGTGCCACGCCCTATCAAGTCCATCTCGCACGTAAGAACGAAGTGCGGAAGTAGCTGTTGCGGTACCCACGATCGAGCTGCTCACAAACTACATGCTCACACCCCTCCCAATCCAGGCACGTCAAAGCCTGTCCTCCCCAAACAGGACCGCAGACGAGAAAGAACCGGAGCGGTGCCGTTGGCGTGCCTTGAGAATTGCTTCAGCCCGAGAGCGACGTTGAAGGATTTCCAGCAGCCTACTCGTGGTAACTTTCTGAATCGGTGGGAAACGTGCTTTGCTCGACTTCTTCTTTGTCACGCCTTAGCGCTTGGATCTCGGCTGGAAGATCGCCAGATATTTCACGCGAACTATTCGGCAGGCCCTCGTGAGGCACGCGGTCCTCAGACACCTAACGCCAGGCAGACGAGCGGCACCTTTTCGCCGATCCCGAACGATAACGGCTCCTTCACTTCGTCCGGATTCACGTACGTTCCAAACAGGCGATCCCAGATGGTGAAAAACGCCGCGAGATTCGCCTTGTAATGCGCAGGGTTTTCGCTATGATGAATATGGTGATACCGCGGCGTCACGATCAACCACTCGAGCCAATTGGAGCGCCACGTCACGTTAACATGCATCCAGTCGTTTTGCAGGGAATTGAACACGCCGATCATCAATCCCATCCACCAGGGAGCCCCCCCAAGGAATGACCAGGCGAAGATATACGGCATATTCACCAGAACCTGTTGCGGGACGGTGGCACGCGTTCCCGCGAGCCAGTACATATAGGTTGGGGCATGATGCCATTTATGAATACGCCAGACATGCGTCGTATGCATGAGGCGATGAATCCAATAATGGCCAAAGTCTGCAACGACGAGATAGCACAGCACGCGGACCATGAGTGGCATGGCCATGATCATGTCCGGCAGCTGGGGACGGAACGCGATATACCTGTCGATGTATCCCGCCGACGGAAAGATGACGTACTGAAACACAACAAAGACCGTCAAATCGTTCAGAATCACCTTGCGATAGGACACCTCGTGCGCCGGGCGCCAGAGCTCGATCGCGGTAATCCCGATCAGTCTCCCGAGAAACAACAAGGGGAAAAACAGGTCGTGATCAAGCAGAAACTTGCGGAACTCGCTGCTAAGTAGCCACTCAATCCACTCCATTCAAGTCTCTCCTTGTCGTCGCACCTTACCCTATTTGCATAGACCTGTCCTGCCTTCTATGAATAACGACGAGCACAAGAGACAGGCTGACGTCGGATGAAATAGCGGGCAGCGAATACGATAGAGATCGAAGCAGCTAGTGATAGCTCTCAGAATCGCTCGGAAACTTGCCTTCCTCAACTTCTTCCTTGTAACGGCGAAGGGCTTGCAGCGCATCGGCCTTGAGATGGGCATAGGGTTTGACGAACTTCGGCACGAAGTCATCGAAGAGCCCGAGGAGATCGTAGAGCACGAGGATTTGACCGTCACAGTGCGGCCCAGCTCCGATCCCGATGGTGGGAATGGCGACCTGTTCGGTGATGGTCCTGGCCAGCTCGGTGGGAATCGCCTCGAGCACGATGGCGAAGGCACCGGCTGCTTCGAGGGCCTTGGCATCCTTCACCAAGGCCAGCGCATGGTCTGATTCTTTCCCTTGAACTTTGTAGCCGCCAAATCGATGGACAGATTGGGGAGTCATGCCGAGATGCCCCATCACCGGAATGCCGATGCTGGTCATCGCAGCCACCCGATCAGCCATCACTGCGCCGCCTTCCAGCTTGATGGCCTGAGCCCCGGCCTGTAGAAGCCGTCCGGCGTTGCGGAGCGCGTCTTCCAGGCTGGCTTGATAAGACATGAACGGCATATCGCCGATCACGAGCGCCTGTTGCACCGCCCCAGCCACAAGCTTCGTGTGGTAGAGCATGTCGTCCATCGTCACCGAAAGCGTATTGACGTTCCCCTGCACGACGACGCCGAGCGAATCGCCGACTAAGATGGCCTCAATGCCGGCCTGCTCCACGATGCGTGCAAACAGCGCATCATAGGCCGTCACGACGATGAGCTTCTTCTTATCGTGCTTGTGCCGCTGGAACTCGGGAATCGTCATCAACCCACTTCCGCTTTGGTGATAATCTCAGCCAGCCGATGCGTCGCCTTGATCGCCATAATATGGACCCCGTCGCAATGAGGCCGCACGGCCTTGATTGTTCGCACTGCGATATCCACGCCTACATCCTCAGCCCGCTCAGGGCCGGCCGCCCTGAGTTCGTCGATCATGTCCTGAGGAACCGACACACCGGGAATATGCGCATTCATGAACTCCGCCATCTTGGCGTTCCGAAGGACGAGAATACCCGCCAGCACCTTGGCTTTGAAGGGGCGAACCACGTTCATGAAGGACGAGAATTGCTCCGGGTGGTAAATCGCCTGGGTCTGAAAAAACTGGGCGCCTGCCTTCACCTTCACTTCAAACTTGGCAAGCATCGGCCCCAGCGGATCAGCCTCCGGCGTCACAGCAGCACCGATCGTAAAATCCGTTGAGCCATCCAGCTTGTTGCCGGCCATATCCTGCCCGTTGTTGAGCCCCTGCACGAGCTGCATGACTTGAACGGAATCCAGGTCATAGACCGGCTTGGCCTCCTTGTGATCTCCGACGGTCGGATAGTCCCCCGTGAGGCACAGAATATTGCGGATGCCGAGCATAGACGCGCCCATGAGGTCAGACTGTATCGCAATCCGATTCCGATCACGGCAGGTCATCTGCATGACCGGATCATGGCCGAGTTCATAGAGGAGTCGGCAGACGGACAGAGATCCGGCCCGCACCACGGCAGCCGTATTGTCCGTGACATTGACGCCATGCACACGGCCTACCAACTGTTTGGCATTCTCTAAGACGCCGGAGATGTTGGTGCCCTTGGGAGGATTGTACTCAATCGTGACAGCAAACTGTCCCTGATCGAGCACGTCCATCAACCGCCTCGGTTCTCGACGCATCTTTTTCCTAACTCCATTACTCTAAGAAGGAGGTGGCTGGGTTGCTCCATCGTGCGCGCGTCCAACGAGGGGAGTCCGCGACCGCGCGTTGCGCGAGCACAGAAGGTCATCAGCCTCCATCCCCTTCCCGCCTCACAGCATCCCCGCCTTGCGCTTCGCTGACTCCACCGTGTTGTCCAGCAACATGGCAATCGTCATCGGTCCGACACCTCCCGGCACAGGGCTGATCCAACTTGCCTTCTGGCTGACCGGCTCAAAATCAACATCGCCACACAATTTGCCCTCAGGAGTTTTGTTGGTCCCCACATCGATCACGACGGCCCCATCGCGCACCATGTCGGACGTCACAAACTTGGCTTTCCCAATCGCGACCAGCAACAGCTCAGCTTCGCGGCAGACCGCCGACAGATCCTTCGTTTTGGAATGGCAAATCGTCACCGTGGCATTGCGCTGAAGCAACATGAGCGCCAACGGCTTGCCGACGATGTTGCTCCGCCCCAAGACGACGGCACGCTTCCCTTCGATACTCACGCCGGTGGATTCGATCATCTTGATGACACCCTTCGGCGTGCACGCTTCAAACACCGGATGCCCCTCAACGAGCCGACCCAAATTGTACGGATGAAATCCGTCTGCATCCTTGTCGGGCGATACCGCTTCGAGCACAACCTTGCTGTCGATATGCTTCGGAAGCGGCAACTGAACCAATATCCCGTGGATTCGGGGATCGGCATTCATCTTTTCGATCAAGGCCAACAACTCTGTCTGCGTGGTGCTCGCCGGCAATTTGTGGTCGTCGATATAGATGCCAGCCGCATCACAGGCCTTCTGTTTGCTCTTCACATACAGATGCGAGGCAGGATCGTCGCCCACTAAAATCGTCGCCAAGCCTGGCTTCATCCCGGTCTTCGCCAAGACTGCCGCCGACTCGGTGGCCAACCGCTCACGTACTTGCAATGCCAAAGCTTTGCCGTCGATCAATCGTGCCGCCACGGATTCCTCCTCCGTTGAAAGACCGCCAAAAAACAAGGCACCATAGCAGGGGATTTTTGAGCAAGTCAACGGCCCCTCCGGCGTGAACGGTGAGACGTAAAACGTGAAACGAGAGATGGAAAAGTCATGCGATCGATCGCTGGCATGCGTACGCCTTCCCCCTCACGTTTTACCTTTTACGTTTCACGTCTCACGTCTCACGCCCATTTTCACGTCATTTTCTTGACAGGCTCTCCGCCTCGCAGCTACGATGCACACATCAACCACGACCCTCAGCCATCTATCTTGTGAGCGAACCTCCTCCGTGATGTCCCTTCTGACACGTGTCTTCAGGCATCCAGCAGCCTGGCTTATCTCGATCATGCCCCTGCTGATCGCCGGCCCGCTCAGCGCCCAGATCACCGTGACGGAACTGCAATCTCCCTATAGCTTCGTCAACGACCCCATCGAGAATGGTTATTTCATCTCCAGTGTGAACGGTGAGGCCGAGACTGCCGATAACAATGGATTCATCACCAAGCTCAATCCCAATGGCAAACTCCTCAATCTGAAATTTATCCAAGGAGGGAAGGACAACGTGACCCTCCATGCCCCCAAAGGCATGGCCTTGGTTGAGCACGTGCTCTACGTGGCCGATCTCGATACCCTGCGTGGCTTTGACACGACCACCGGCAAGCCAGTCATGGCGCTCACCATCCGACCGCCCGCGACCACAGAGCCTAAACCACTACAGACCTCATTGCGCGACGTCACCTTCGACGGCAAGGGACACCTCTATTGTTCCGACCAGAAAGCGAACACGATCTACCGGGTCGATCTGGCCACCCAGACGGTTTCCGTGCTCATCACCGACCAGTCCCTCGCGGGCCCCTCGGGCCTTGCCGTTCATCCAAAATCAGGTCAGATCATCGCGGTCAGTTGGGAGAAGGGCAAGATTTCCGAAGTCTCTCCGGAAGGCGTGGTAACGGAGCTCTTCTCCAACGGATTCTTTTCCAACCGCTTTCAGAATCTCCGTGGAGTGGACTTCGACCGTTGGGGCAACATGTATGTATCCGACTTCACAACCGGAAAAGTCTGGCGCATGAGCTGGGACAAGAAGTTTCAAGTCATCGCCGAGTTCTTACCCTCGCCGGGAGATCTGAGTATCGACCGTGCGAATAACCTCATCCTGGTGCCCTATGAATTGGCTCATGCGGCAGAGATGAACGGGCTCGAAACCCCCAGTGATGGGAAGCCCAAGAAAGAAAAACGGACGCTGGCAGACTACGGCTTCATCCCGCCTCCACCGAAACCGGCACTAGAAGAGCCCGTGAACAAATGAGCCAATGCGCCTATTGCACACAGCGGAAAGGCAAGCGGCCTTGCCCAGCCTTAGCAGGCCTGATCTGCAGCCAGTGTTGCGGTGAACACCGAATTGTGCGGGTCTCATGCCCGGCTGACTGCGTCTACCTCGAATCCGGAAGCGATTATCAGCAGAAACGGCTGGCGGTGCAATTCATGCCGGTGCGTCGAGATTTCTATCGTGAACTGGCCGAGCTCGGCGAGAAGAAGGCCGTGGCGCTCTTCAATCTCGTTGAAGTCGTAATCTTTGGGTACTTCCAGAGCCGCCGCGATGGGCAAGATGCAGAGATCGTGGCGGCGCTGCAGGCCTTGCGGCGAACGCTCAGCCCTCTTCATGTGCCTGCTGGCCCGGTGCCGGTCTTCGCAGAACATTTGAAGAAGGAGTATGACGCGTACAAGGAACAGCATCCTCAGGACATCGCCGACACATCATCCGCACCAGAGATCCTGGACCGTGCCATCGCCTTCGTCTCACGTTTTTCCGGTACGGACTTTCAATCGCAACGGTTCCTCGGTGGGCTCATCGGCTATGTACGGTCCTACCATCCTGAGATTGCAGAACACCTGACCAAGCAACGTGAGTCTGGCCACATCATCTTGCCAGGACAACAGTTCATGCCGCCCCCGGCGCCTGAGCCCCATACCCATGGACCGGGCTGTCAGCATCACTGACAGGGAGCCATCATTGAGGAGAATAGACCAGATACCATGAGCGCAGAAAAAGAACGACAGATCAGAAAAGCACGCCGCGTGGAGTTACGTTGCACCTTGAGATTTTCTTCTGGTGAGATCGAAGGCGAGGGCACGATCACCAACATCTCGACGTCGGGCTGTCGAGCCGAGTCCGACATCAATATGGCGGAAGGACTCGACGTTCAGATCCTCATTCATCTTCCCGGTCAATCGCCACCGATGAGCGTCGAACGCGCTTCTGTACGTTGGGTCTCAGGCGATGCCTTTGGCTTGAGTTTTATTCTGTTCTTTCCGTCCGAGCGAGCCCGCCTCCACACATTCCTCGAAAAAATTCCATAGCGTTCTCCCTTCTACTTCCCACACGCCACACGCCGCGCGGTCTCATGGACTCCACGTGGGCACATCGAGCGAGCACGGTCTTATTGGTGCACGGGAGTCCATGAGACCGCACGGCTATTCAACAATCGTCACCGTCATCTCAACCCGCTCGTTCGGTAAGTCGCGATCGTTTTTTGGCAGGACCACGATCCTATCGGCGATGCCAAGGCCTTTGATCACCTCACCGAACGCCGTGTACTTTCTATCGAGAAAGTAGGACGGCTCGACGACAATGAAAAACTGCGACCCCGCGGTATCAGGCTGGTCCGCTCGCGCCATCGACACAATGCCGCGCCTGTGGGGAATGTCGCTGAATTCTGCTTTGAGCAATACGGGATTACCCTTCTCATCCTTGGGCCCTCCCTGCCCATAGGTGTCCTTGCGCAGCGAGCTCTTGGTATTGGGATCGCCACCCTGGATCATAAAGCCTGGGATGACCCGGTGGAAAATCGTCCCGTTATAAAATCCTGATTTGGCCAGCTTGATAAAGTGTTCCACATGCTTCGGAGCCACATCCGGATAGAACTTGATATGGATGTCCCCGAACTTCGTCTTAATAACGGCTTTCGGGCCAGAGTCTGCCTGAGGAGTGACCGGTTTCACATCGGCCTTCCCCCCACAACCAGTGAGAAGAGCGATCCCCAGCAGCACGCCACCCAGCATCAGACTTCTTATTGCAGCAGCGCCACGCATCATAGTCCACCAACCTTGCATCGTTTACTCGGCCACCACGATCGTGATCTCCGCCCGTTCATTCGGAAGGTCATGGTTGTTTTTCGGTAAGCCGACAATCTTATCCGCGACTTCCATCCCCTTCACCACCTCACCAAAGACCGTATATTGCCCATCGAGAAAATTCGAATCCTTGACGACAATGAAGAACTGGGAGCCGGCACTGTTGGGATCGTTCGTGCGTGCCATGGAGAGAATCCCTCGTCTGTGAGGAATGTCGTTGAACTCCGCCTTGAGCTTCTGACTCGGCCCACCTTGACCGTAGGTCTCCGGCTTATTCAGATCCTTGGTGTTGGGGTCGCCGCCCTGAATCATGAACCCTGGAATCACCCGATGAAAGATTGTGCCGTTGTAGAAGCCTGACTTTGCCAATGCGATGAAGCTTTCAACATGTTTGGGAGCCTTGTCAGGGAAAAAAACGATGTCCATATCGCCGAACTTCGTTTTGATCGTGGCCTTGGGACCTTTCGCCCCTTCTGCTTTCCCCATCGATGCCTTGTCCGCGGCGGAAAGGCCTCCCATATTCAGCAACAGACTCCCACCGAGCACGAGCATGACTGCTGCCATTTTCATGATGTTTCGCCTCTGCATTATCAGCCTCCCTGAAATAATAACTGACCTCGTTGTGAAGTGACCCCGCTTTGCCAATCATATCAGGCCCCTCGCTCTCGGAGGGCCTGCTTTGCTGCCTGTTGCTCTGCTTCCTTTTTACTTCGGCCTGACCCTATGCCCACAATTTCCCCCTGAACGGACAGTTCCACTTCGAAGACCTTCTGATGGTCTGGCCCAGTTTCTCGAACGGTGTCATAGCGGGGCAATGTGTCGTACCGCTTTTGACACCACTCCTGAAACTGCGTCTTGTAGTCGCCTGCTCCAGGCTGTTCCTGCTGCGTCGCAATATTTGCGAGTTCCTCTGCAAAGATGGATCGCGTCACCATGCGACTTGCCTCGAATCCTCCGTCAAGATGCACGGCCGCCAGCACCGCCTCCAACGCATCGGCCAACAGTGAGTCTTTCTCACGCCCCTTCGAACGGTCCTCCCCGCGACCGAGCTTGAGATGCTCCCCCAGTCCGAGTCGGCGGGCGACCTGCGCCAACGATGCCTCACTCACCACCTGTGCCTTCAGCTTCGAGAGCGTCCCCTCTGAAGACTGCGGCAATGCAGCAGCCAGATACTCACTCATCACCAGCGACAGCACCGCATCGCCGAGAAATTCGAGCCGCTCGTTATGTTGAATCGACGCGGTTTTCTGTTCATTGACGAGAGAAGAGTGCGTCAAGGCTTCTTCCAGCAAGGCCTGCGCATGAAATCGATAGCCCAACGAGGACTGAAGCAAGTCGGCAGAGGAAACCGAAGTCATGGTAGCGGGTATATCCCTCTTTGAGTTTCAAGTTTCTAGTTTCAAGTTTCAAGTTATTCGTTTCGGATTGCTGAAATTCCGAGGTCGAACTTGAAACCTGAAACTAGAAACCAGCCGTTCCCGGACGACGACGCGACACGCGCAAGAGCCGCGGATCGGCAATTGCAGCAGCAGCGCTCATGAATACTGCGGGCTACGCCTCAGGCTTTCTGAAAAGCAGGCAGGCATTGACCCCGCCGAATCCAAAAGAATTCGACAGTGCCACCGTCACTGCAGCCGGTCTGGCCTTGTGCGGAATATAGTCCAAATCGCAGGCAGGATCAGGATGATCCAAGTTGATCGTCGGGGGCAGTATCCCGTGATGAAGCGCCAGCACCGAAAACACCGCTTCAATCCCGCCGGCTGCCCCGAGTAAGTGGCCGGTCATCGACTTGGTCGAACTCACCGGAATGCGGTAGGCCTGCTCACCGAACACCTGCTTGATGGCCTTGGTCTCAATGGCATCCGCCATTGTCGAGGTTCCATGCGCGTTGATGTACCCAACCTGGTCCTTGCTGATACCGGCATCCTTCAGCGCCAGTTCCATGCACCGGACCGCGCCCTCACCCTCTTCGGACGGGGCCGTAATATGGTAGGCGTCGCTGTTCATGCCGTAGCCGATGAGTTCGGCATAGATCCTCACACCACGACGGCGCGCATGCTCCAGTTCCTCCAAGACCACGACTCCGGCGCCTTCGCCGAGCACAAACCCGTCGCGGTCCTTGTCGAATGGTCGGCTCGCTTTCGTCGGTTCATCGTTGCGAAACGACAAGGCCTTCGATGCGGCAAATCCTGCAACTCCCAACGGCGTAATGGCGGCTTCCGCCCCGCCCGCAATCATGACATCAGCATCGCCCGCCTGAATCAATCGATAGGCGTCGCCGATACAGTGATTGCCCGTCGCGCAAGCCGTCACCGCGCAGGAGTTCGGTCCCTTGGCGCCCAGTCTGATCGCCACTTGTCCCGAAGCCAGGTTGATGATGGTCATCGGAATGAAAAATGGCGAGACGCGCCCTGGGCCTTTTTCCTGAAGAATCTTATGGTAGTGCTCGATCGATCCCAGCCCCCCGATACCAGATCCGATGTACACACCGACTCGCATGGCCTCTTCCGGCGCCACGGTGAACCCCGCATCATCCACTGCCAGCTGAGCAGCGCCCACGGCGTAATGGATGAACGTATCCATCTTTTTAATTTCTTTTTTCTCGATGAACTGGGCCGGGTCGAAGTCTTTCACTTCACCGGCGATCTGGGCATCGTAGGCTGCGGGATCGAATTTCGTGATCCGACCGATGCCGGATTCACCGGCACAGATGGCTTTCCACGTTTTTTGGACACCCGTCCCCAGAGGCGTGATCACCCCCAGACCGGTCACGACTATCCGTCTGGTCGAACGAGCACTCATCGCGTCCTACAACCGCTAGGCCTTTTCCTTAATGTAGTCCAACGCTTTCCCGACCGTCAGAATCTTTTCCGCGTCTTCGTCGGGAATCTCGATGCCAAATTCTTCTTCGAGGGCCATCACCAGCTCAACCGTATCGAGCGAGTCGGCGCCAAGGTCTTCCACGAAACTGGCTTCGGGCGTGACCTCATCTTCTTCGACTCCGAGTTGCTCTCCGATAATTTTTTTCACCCGTTCATCTACAGTACCCATTGATTTCCCTGCCTCCTTCTCCATCTGAGATCCTCATTTTTGCTGCGAATCTGTCGCCGCAGCATCTTACAATACTCTGTCCACAGTGTCGTCAGGGCATCAACATCCCACCGTTCACATGCAACACGTGGCCGGTGATATAGGCGGCCTCGTCCGACACGAGAAAACGCACCGCCGAGGCAATATCGGCCGGCGTACCCAATCGTCCCAACGGAATTTGCTTTTGGAGTGTGTCTTTCACATCCGCCGACAATCCCTGCGTCATGGCGGTGTCGATGAAGCCTGGGGCAACCGCGTTCACGGTCACGGCACGGCTCGCATATTCCCGCGCAACCGTCTTGGTTAATCCGATCACTGCCGCCTTCGAGGCCGCGTAATTGGCCTGGCCCACATTACCCATCACGCCGACGATCGACGCAATGTTGACGATACGACCATACCGCTGCTTGGTCATCGGGAGCAAGACCGCCTTGATACAATTGAACGTCCCGGTCAAATTGACTTGCAACACCAGGTTCCAGTCTTCTTCCTTCATCCGCAACAACAGCCCGTCACGCGTGATCCCGGCATTGTTTACCAGAATGTCGACCTTGCCCCATGCCTTGATCACCTGATCGACCATGGCTTTCGTGTCGGTGCCCTCCGCCACGTTGACTTTGATGTTCAGCGCCTTGCGCCCCAACTGCTCCACTGCTGTCACCGTGTCTTTCGACCGGCTCGGGTCAAGATCGGCGACCACAATATCGGCCCCGGCTTGCGCCAACGCTTCTGCGATCGCCCGGCCAATCCCTTGCGCCGCCCCTGTCACAATCGCAACCTTCCCCGCTAACGACATGCGTTGAGTTCCCCCGTTTCACGTTTCACGTTTAACGTCTTCACCGTCATTTCGAGCGACTTAGGATCATGGACATTCATGGTCACTGCGTCCGGAAGAATCCGTTTGATCAAGCCGCTCAACACGGTCCCAGGTCCAACTTCGACGAACGTCGTCACACCCATCGCGGCCATCGTCTTCACTGAATCTTCCCAGAGAACCGACGAAGGCAGTTGCCGCACGAGCGATGTTTGGATGTCGCTCGCTTTGGTAATCGCCTTGGCTTCCGCATTGTTAATCAGCGGCATCGTGAGATCGGACCAGGTGATCGCCGCCAAGTCTTCGGCCAGTCGATCCGCCGCCCGCTGCATCAGCGGCGTATGCACCGGCACACTGACTGGAAGAGGAATCGCCTTTTTACATCCCTTGGCCTTCGCCAGTTCAATCGCCCGTTCCACGGCAGCCTTTTCTCCGGCAATGACAACTTGACCAGGCGAATTGAAATTTGCCGCGGCCACGACTCCCACCGATGAGGCGTCCCGACACACCTCTTTCACCACGTCTGCCGTGAGGCCCAGCAGCGCGGCAACAAGGCCGGTTCCCGGCGGCACCGCTTCGGCCATATAACGACCTCGCTTCTGTACGATGGCCACCGCCTCACGATACGTCATTCCTCCAGCGGCAACAAGAGCTGAATATTCACCCAGGCTATGACCAGCCACTGCGATCGGCATAATGCCCAAGGGCGTGAATGTGTGAAGTGCAGCGAGGCTGCACACTAACAATGCCGGCTGAGTATATTCCGTGAGGTTTAATCGTTCCACTGGTCCCTCAAAACACAATGCAGCCATATCATATCCCAGCACCGACGAGGCTTCTTCGTAGAGACTTCTGACGCTCGGATGGGCTTCTGCCAACGCTCTCCCCATTCCGACCGACTGAGACCCCTGGCCTGGGAAGACCAGACCAATTCCAGATGAACTTGTTGATTGGAACGTCGTCATGCTAGCGAAGTGATTGCGCGAGGCTGCTGCGTACGCTCATGAATCGTGGCGCTCAAAACGTGAACGGATGTACCGGGCTCTCTCCATGAAGATAGATATCGTCGAATTTCCCTTAAATGTCAACGAGAAAAGTTGTTCGGACGCATGCGGTCGACGCGGGCGGAGAGACCGGCTCCCATTCGTCGAATTACCACCGAATGAGCGCGGAGGCCCATGTCAATCCGGCCCCAAAAGCCCCTAACATCACCAGGCTCCCCTCTTTGATTCGCCCCTGGCGCAGGGCTTCATCCAAGGCAATGGGTATCGAGGCCGCCGACGTATTGCCATATTGATCGAGGTTCAGCATCACTTTTTCAGGCGGAAGCCCAAGACGCTCCGCCACCGCCCTGAGAATGCGCACATTCGCTTGGTGCGGTACATAGAGGTCGAGGTCCTCTACACGAAGATGATTCGCGGCCAAGGTTTCCCGCGCAATTTCTTCCAAGGTCCGAACCGCGACCTTAAAGGTCTCGTTCCCCTTCATCTTGACGTACTGCATTCGCTCCGCCACAACCTTTTCAGAGGGTGGCATGCGTGACCCTCCCCCTGGTACGACAATCAAATCGCAGAGGGCGCCATCGGAACGAAGATGCGTGGACAGGATGCCCCGATCGTTCTCACTGGCGCTGATGACTGCCGCACCGGCCCCATCACCGAACAAAATACAGGTATTGCGATCGGTCCAATCGAGAATGGCCGACATCACTTCTGACCCGATGATCAACACATGGCGCATGCCGGTTTTCACATAGGCATCCGCCACCGATAACGCGTAGACGAACCCGCAACAGGCGGCCGACAGGTCACAGGCCGCCGCCCGCGTCGCCCCCAGTCGATGTTGAATCAGGCACGCGGTGGCAGGAAGCGGATAATCGCCCGTGCAGGTCGCCAACAGAATCATGTCAAGATCTGCCGCATTCACACCCGCGGCCATCAGGGCCCGCTCTGCCGCCTTCACCGCCAGATCGGAACAGGCTTCTCCGGGGCCGGCCACATGTCGGTTGCGAATACCGGTCCGTTCGACGATCCATTCGTCCGAGGTCGCGACCATCCGTTCAAGATCGGCATTCGTCAGCACCTTGGCCGGCACATAGGACCCGGTTCCTGCGATACGAGCTCTCATGAAGGAGTACCCTCAGTTGGCTTAACATATGCCACGCTCTCTTCAATGTCGCGTTGAATCAATACATCGACACGATTCTCTGCCAACCCCTTCGCCCGCCGGATCGCGTTCTTGATCGCCTTGGCGGAGGAACGACCATGGCAGATCATGGTAATACCATTGACGCCCAGGAGCGGTGCCCCGCCGAATTCCGCGTAATCGATTTTCTTCTTGAGGTTCAGCAATGGCTTGGCAATGAGCGGGTAGGCCAAGCGGCCGAAGAAGGACCCGGAGATCTCCTTGAACAACAACTTCTTGATCGTATCGGCCACTCCTTCGGAGATCTTCAGCGCGACGTTCCCAATGAAACCATCGCACACCACCACATCCGCGCTCCCGCTGTACACATCGCGGCCCTCGATATTACCGATGAAGTTGAGGAGCGGACTGGCTTTCAGGAGCTTGAACGCCTCCTTCGTCACCTCATTCCCTTTGCTATCTTCTTCTCCGATACTCAACAGCCCGACACGGGGGTTGGGCTTCCCGAAGAGATATTTGCCATACTCATTCCCCATGATGGCGAATTGGGCCAGATGCTGAGCCGAACAGTCCACATTGGCCCCTACATCCAACATAATCGCAGTACCAGTCAATGTAGGTAGGCTTGTCGCGATCGCCGGCCGCTCGACACCCTTGGTCAGGCCAAGCACAAAAAATGAGGCCACCATGCTGGCACCGGTGTTCCCAGCACTGACCACCGCGCTTGCCTCGCCGCTCTTGACCAGCTCCGTGGCCACCCAGATGGAAGAATTCCGTTTCTTGCGAGCGACGGTAGCTGGAGACTCATGCATCTCGACCACTTGCGAGGCATGCCGAATAGAGAGCCGGGGGTCCGTACAGCCGAGACGGCGACATTCGGCGGTGACCATGGCCTCGTCACCAACCAACAGCACTTCAACATCACATTCCTGGACGGCCTGGAGAGCCCCCTCAATGGCCGGGGCCAGTCCATGGTCACCACCCATGACATCAAGCGCAATTTTCATAGCAGGATGCTGAAACAGTCCGCCAGCGGCGTTCTCGCATCGCTCAGAGGCTCAACGTACCGAAGCGTACGCCTCGCCTCTTCGCTCGCTGCGGCCTTGCTGGACGGCCATTTTGAGCATCCTGAGGTTTTTGAAGCCGTTGCTCCGTCTGTCATATTTCACCGGTGTGTTATGGGTAAACCGAATTTTCACGCAGCCTGATAGGGCCGAATACTCATCGAACGGTGACGCGTCTCGTAGTCGAGAAAAAAGAGCAGCCGTTACCACGCGATAGGCGGCAGGAGTGTAGAGCAGTGAAATGATCGACGCAACAGGTACACGGACATCATCCCATCGTAATCCGTCGAACCATTGATCCCAACCAGCACGGCTCAACGGCCCCGTCACGAACCCGATCAGGACTCTTCGACCTGGATGACCGCCTTACCCTTATACGTTCCGCAATTCAAACAGGTGTAATGCGGGAGCTTGATTTCGTGGCACTGCGGACAGACGGACATGCCCGGCGGGGTAATGCGCAGTTTTTGTGTGCGCCGCTTGTCGCGTCGTTCCCGTGAATGTTTATGTTTCGGATTCGGCATGGCAACTCCTTCTCACTCTCGATAGCAGGCGTTCACGCTATGATGCTGACGATCCGCCGGTCTTGCGTTTTATGCCCTGGACCACCCGAAATGTCGGGATCGGTGGTTCCGCAGCACACTGACAGGGTCCCTGATTCAAGTTATTCCCACATTGCGCGCAGAGCCCCAAGCAGGTGTCGCTGCAGAGCGGTTGCATCGGCGCAGACAAAATCACGTGTTCACGCAACATGGGAGCCAGCTCCAACTGATGGCCCTGATATTGATACTGATCGTCGGGCTCCTCTTCTGGTTCGGCCTCCACAGCATCCGCACGCCCCTTTCGGGAGTCGATTCGCTGTGGATGACGCGGCGCCGACTTGGGCTCCGGAATAAAAGCCGCCCGCACAGAGAAAGCCAGCGGATCCTCATACTCCTTTAAGCACCGCACACATTCACGGACGATCATACCTTCCAGGACACCGGTCACGGTGACCAGCCCTTCGATGTTAGTCAGATCCAGGCTCACAGCCAGTGGGCCAGGGAGCACGGCATCATCCTCGGTGAGGCCGAGTTCTTCAGCCGTCACCTCGCCAACCAGCGAGAGTCCCTCGGCAGTAATGTCAGTCAGCAGCGGTCTGAGCAGTTCCATTGTGGCGCCTACCTGCATTCCCATCCCCAACGTGACCGGTTACCGTTCTTCTGCAAAGCTGATGAGGGCAATGTGCCGAGCCCGCTTGATGGCGGCCGTTAATTCGCGCTGATGCCTCATGCAATTGCCGGAGATACGCCGCGGGACAATTCGGCCACGCTCAGTGAGAAAGTTTCTCAGCAGCCCGACATCCTTGAAATCGATCGACCCTTTATCGATACAAAACCTGCAAGGCCGTCTGCGTTGGAAGAACCGTCCGCCCCCGCCGCCGTCCCGGTCTCCACCTTGTTGTTCACGCTCCATAACCGTCGTCTCCCTCTCTATTTATTTAGACGTGCTCGTCGGGTTCAAACCCGGCATCATCCTGCGCCGGCGCCTCAGCCCCCCCACCACCGCCATCCTGGCGTTTCGGCATGAACGTCACCGTTTGGGCCACCACCTCGTGCTTGCTGCGCTTCTGGCCGTCTTCCGTTTCCCAGCGGCGCTGCTGCAAGCGCCCATCGACGATGATCCCGTTTCCCTTGCTGAGATATTGGCCGCAATGTTCCGCCTGCTTGCCGAAGACGACAATGTCGACAAAACAGACCTCTTCTTTCAACTCATCGCCCTGCTTGTACCGCCGGCTCACCGCGAGGCCTAAACTGGCCACCGGCGTCCCGTTCGGCGTGTACCGCAGCTCAGGATTCCGCGTGAGGTTCCCGAGGAGAATGACTTTGTTAAACCCGGCCACCGGCAAACTCCTCCGATGACGTCTCAATCGGCCGTGGCGGCACGAGTTCTTTTTTAAGATGGACCGTCAAGAACTTGATGATGGTGTCTTCCAGACGATAGGACCGCTCCAATTCACCGACCGTGATGTTGGGCGCTCTGAAGTAGAAGTAGACGTACGTGCCCTTGCGCTCCCGCTTCACCTCGTAGGCCAGTTTCTTCTTACCCCAATTTTCAGACTTGATGAACTGCGCGCCGGTCTTTTCTGCCACGGCCTTCATCTTTTCGATCAAGGCCGTAGTCTCCTGGTCGGAGAGAGACGCACGAATGATAAACAGAGACTCGTAGAGCTCCATGCAGCAATCCTCCTGGACAAAGGCCCCCAAACTAGTTGGGAGCAAGGTGTAGGCACGCTGGATTCAGCCAGCGCGAAGGGGTGAAGCTAACATAGGCTTTGAGAACGTGTCAATGAACGGCCACTGCTGGACCTTGTCTCCCCTAGTTCTTTCGCTTGAAAAATTGTGGCGGCGCATTCGCTGGAGGCGAAGGACGCGAACTTGGCCCGCTGGGACCAACAGAGGGTCCGCCGGAGTAATAGCCTGAACGGGGATAATAATAGGGATGCCCTGGTCGATATCCAGGCCCATACCCGGAGAATCCTGGATAGTAACCGAAGGGGCTCCACCAAAATCCTGGGTTAGAGTAAAAGGATCTGGCGGGGTCATAGACGTCGGCATACCCATTCTCTTGAGCCTGACTGAGCGTGGCCATGCGTTGCGTTTGATGCTGCGACTCTGCGCAGGCCGTGAGGGTCACCAATACACATCCACCGATCATGGTTGTCGTCCATCGAGTCAACATGGCACCCTCCATCAGAAATGGTAGGAGACGCCGAGAAATAATTGCTGCGCTCTATACGTACTATCGAACCCACCGAACGAACCGAACGCGCCGCTAAAGTCGAACTTTGCATCCGTAAATTTGTATTCCGTGAATAGCGCCGCGTGAGGCGTCACGAATGCGCGAATTCCTGTGAGAAAGTTGAATCCGATCGAGACCTGTGTGTCCTGCTGCGTCGTAGGCGATTGACTCAGGCGTGCAATCAGAATACCGGGACCGATGCCGAGATAGGGCTGAAAGGTCGCGCCGGGGTACCGTAACAGAACATTGGCGCCGACATTCGTCACAGCCATATGAATGCCGGGGATATCGTCGAGGTTCTTTATATGCGGCCTACTGTGGAAGATATCCAACTCGAATCCTAGCGACCCGTGAAAGGGATACACCCCCACCTTTCCGCCGTACGCAAGACTGTTCTTCATGTCGAAGTCTTGCAGCTCTATGCCACTGAACGGACCTGTGGTTGTGGCGTTGCGCAGGGAGTCAGCAAAACTGTACCCGGCTTGTCCCGCCACATACCACTCAGCCTGCGCCGAAATCGTTATCGAGGATAAGACTGCCAGGGAAAAGAGACTGAGGAAGAACCGCTTTTGAGCGTGCCCCAAGTGCATCATGCGGTGCTCCATGAGCGAGGCTTGGGTATATCCTACTACGAGGTTTTCGTGAAATGTGATGAGGTGGGAAGGAAACGACTTGGATTAATGGAAATTAATAATGCGGGCGGCCTGCCTGGGCTCAACCGCTCCCTTGCCTCCGGAGCGACCCTTCCGGGCTTCGTCGAGTGGAAGCCTTCTGGAATTCCTTCAGCCGCGATCATACGACCGCGGTGCTTCAGTCAGTTCCGGCTTTCCCTCTCGCCTCAGCCTCGGTGGGTCCCTGCTCCTCCGGCAAGGTCCGCTCTGAGCCCAGGCAGGCCGCTGGAAAACTAGAATGCCCCTGTTCTCTACCCCTCAAAAAACAGTCATCGCACAGTGGAAAGTCAAGCAACGACCCCACTTTTCCTCCCGATCGTCGCCGGGAAAGTAGCCTTGTATCTTGCCACGAGGGTAGCAATGATACTGCACATCATGAACCAGGGCATGATAGACCGTCGTAGCCGAGGTCCATGGAGACCGGGGGACAGCCTGGGTCGTCATGCTCTTCACCCGTAGAGCCCGAACAGTTGCGCGGGCCGTTGAGCCCGAATCTCGCAAGGCTGGGCCACACAGGAGGATGAGATGAACGCATTTGTATGCGTCGGGATTGATGTCTCGAAAGCACAGCTGGACGTGGCCCTCCGACCGACAGGCCGGTTTTCCGCCGCCAACACGGAAGCCGGCATTGCCGAGGTACTCACGCGCCTGCAAGCCGTCTTGCCCACGCTGGTCGTCATGGAAGCCACTGGAGGATTGGAGATTCCGCTGACCGAGGCGTTGGCCGCCGCAGGGATGCCCGTGGTGGTCGTCAATCCTCGCCAGATCCGCGACTTTGCCAAGGCCACCGGGCAGCTGGCCAAAACCGATGCGTTGGATGCCCAGGTGCTCGCGCAGTTCGCCGAGGTCATGCGCCCCCAGCCGCGCCCGCTCCTGGATGCGGAGACACGGGCCCTGGCCGCCCTGTTGACCAGACGGCGGCAACTGGTCGAGATGCTGACGGCGGAGAGGAACCGGCTGATGAGTGTCCACACGCCCGTCCGCAAGAGTCTGCGCACGCACATCGCCTGGCTGGAGCGGGCCATCCAACAGACCGACACCGCTCTGACAGAGGCGATTCATCAGAGTCCGGTCTGGCGCGAGAAGGAAGCCCTCTTGCAGAGCACGCCCGGCGTGGGGCCGGTGATGACGACGACGCTGCTGGCGAATCTGCCGGAACTCGGTACGTTGACCGGCAAGCAGATATCGGCCTTGGTCGGCGTGGCCCCGTTCAATCGCGACAGTGGAACGTTGCGAGGCACGCGCACGGTCTGGGGCGGACGGGCGCAGGTGCGGGCCGTGCTCTACATGGCCGCGCTCGTGGCGGCCCGCTTCAATCCGGTGATCCGGGCGTTCTACCAACGCCTGTGTGCGGCAGGCAAGGCCAAGAAGGTAGCCCTGACGGCCTGTATGCGGAAACTGCTGATCATCCTCAACGCGATGATGAAACACCGGACCCGGTGGGAGCACACCACCGGCTAGGCGGAGACGGTCAGAGACGGTCGGCTTCGTCCGTCTGGGGGATACGAGCCTACGGGCGGGCGGGTGATCGTCGATCCTAGGCCAATGCTGTGCGAAATATTTCTGATGCATCATGAAAAAAATCAGCGAGAACGTGCTTGACAGTCAAGACAGTTGCTGTCCCATTTTCCCTCTCTGTCTGTCAAATCCGGGCCACCTCACAACGACCCCAGTGACTCGCCCTAATGTCTCTTTCTCTCTAGTACATCTGCAGCTTGCAATTCAGACAGGACTTCCCTAGCATTTCTCCGCTTCCCCAGCCACCCATTCTCCAAGGAGATCGCGCATGAAACGGCTCGTCTTGACAGTCATGCTGATTGTCGGCCTTGTCCCACCCGCCTGGGCTGAGGTCCGCGCAATCACGGCAACAGGCGAATATCGAATGGGCGATAACGATACTCGTGCCGATGCAAAGCGGATGGCGCTCCAAGATGCCAAACGTCTCGCGCTGGAACAGGCCGGGACCTATATTGAAGGCATTACCGAGGTCAAGAACTTCGCTTTGAGCCGGGATGAGCTGCGCGCCTACATAGCCGGCATCGTGGAGACGACGGAACACGGGGCCAGCAGCACGATGGAGGGGCAGCAACAGGTCGTGCGGGTGGTTGTGAACTGCAAGATTGATACGGACGTTGTAGCGCGACAGATTGACGCACTGCGCAAGAACGAGGCCGTGAAGGCGGAGTTGCTCCAAACCCGGCAAGAAGCGGACCAGCTCCGGCAAGAACTGGGAACCAAAACCCGCGAACTGGCGGCGGTCACGTCTAAGACAGAGGCCGAGACGATCGCGCAGGCCAGGCGCAAGGTTCTCACCGGGCAAGATGTGAATAGTCTGGTCGCCCAGGCATGGGTGGCATTGGGCGGACCCAGTAAGACTTTAATTCTTGGCTCGTCCTCGATAGGGGGACGTCGGCACGCAAGGAACCTGATCGAGCAGGCGCTGGCACTCGATGCATCAAACCCCGATGTACACGTGATTACCGGTGGTTTGCTCATGGAAGAAGGGAACCTAGAGGGAGCCATTGCCGAGTACCGCACGGCGATCCGCCTGAAGCCCGATGATGCCAACGCCCATAATTCCCTCGGCGGCGCGCTTTATCTGAAAGGTGATCTCGACGGGGCTATCGTTGAACATCGCACTGCGATACGTGCAAAGCCCGATCATGCCCTCGCCCATAACAACCTAGGATTTATGCTCCACAAGAAAGGGGACCTCGAAGGGGCCATTGTTGAATATCGCACAGCGATACGCTTGAAGCCCGACGATGCCAGTTTCCACCACAACCTCGGGATTGCACTTACGGCCAAAGGGGATGTGGAGGGAGCGATCGCTGAATACCGCACTGCGATCCGATTGAAGCCCGATGATGCTGAATCTCGCCACAGCCTTGGGGTAGCGCTCTATGAGAAAAATGATCTCGACGGAGCTATCGTTGAATATCGCATCGCGATACATTTGATGCCTGATAATGCAGGCTTCCATGCCAGTCTCGGCCTTGCATTCAAAGCCAAAGGACAACAGGTTGAGGCAGCACGGGAGTTTCGCGAGTATTTGCGGCTGACACCGGATACGCCAGCGAATCGGCCAAAGATCGAGAAGGCGCGGGCAGCCCTCCGCGAGATCGAGTGACCGACGGGGATGAATTTAAGGGATCGGAGTCTTTCCCAGAGACTCCCGACCCCTTTACAATTTCTAAAACAACGTGGCTGGTTCAGGAAGGCGGACAGGGGGCTGTTAGAGGTCGCAGATATCGAAGTAGGGTCGAATAGAAAGCGGAACATGCGTAAAGCCTATTGCCACCGATGCGTAGAAACGATGGAGACCGTCTCGGACAGCGAACGGAAATTTGTTAGCCCCGGGCGGGCAGTGAGCCACTATTGCTGGAAGTCGAGCGTTAGAACGAAATCCGCGGAGAATCGTAACCATGCGATCATGATGAAACCAGGTTACACCGGGATCGCGGAGAGGCGGATCAACTTGCTCGATTGGCACGAGTTGGACCTGGAATTCCTCATTCGGAAGAGCAAGATAGCCGGAGGATTGCGGCCGAAAGGATGTCATCTCGGCCTCGTGCCACCACGCGTCTGGGATATCAAAATCCATTTGCACATGAGAGCACGAAAATCGCATGCGCCCTCTACCGCACAAGCTCAGGAGCGCGTCGCTTGTGGTCGGTTCACTAGAGCGTCCTGTCAGGGCTCTGAAACAAGACTCGCACTATGTACCCCGTTTCCAAATGTGAACAATCCTTCTTTCGGTTTTGGGCGTGCATTATGCAGTTTCTCTAAAACCGCCCGCACATCTTCGCGCGCCCGTTTAGCGAAAACATCCGTTTGGATTAACCGCTCCCAATCTGTGAGAGGTCTTTGACCAAGGTAGTCATCCAGTTTGTTGTTACAATCTCGCAACTCAGGTTTTGGTGTGATCTCTTCCGATCGTCCGTGGGCCAGTGTGTTTCTAAACTGAAGAAGTTCGCTGATGGTCTGGAGCGGCCTTATTCCTGGACCATCGGGAAATTTGACACGTAGAGTTTCACAAAGAAGTTCAAACTTTGACTGGGGAGGCAGCCGCTCCAATCTCTTCCAACAAGATATAACCGAAGGGCCAACATGGTTCAGATACGCCTCAAAGGCGAATGCCGTTAACACAGCGCTCGACAAAAATTGCCACGATGAGCCACGGGGCTCTTTCATCCCGGCTTTGAGTACACAATCCGATGCATGCCAAAGCTCGGAGTAGGCGTGGACTGTCCGCTTTTTTGTTACAAGAACCTTTTGCAGCTTCATCGTACATCCCCTTTCTGAAATACAGGAACAGGCTACTTTTTCGTATGAGCAGAGTCAAATTCCATCCGGGAGGTGTGCCTGGGCTTAGCCCGCATTATTCATGAAGCTTCTGCTGCAAGCACGGATACGCGGCTGTGACGGGCAGTCTCGCCGTTTAGCCCTTCCACATACTGCACGAGTATGCCTTAGAATGACCCCAGCTTTTTCCCACATTTCATTTTCAAAGGTAGCCTGGTCGATCCTCGATTGCGCGCGTCCAACGAGGGGAGTCCGCGACCGCGCGTTGCGCGAGCAAAGGAGATTAGGGTGAGTACGCGATTGGGTGTGCTAAGGCTCAGAGCGGACGTTGCCGGAGAAGCGGGGACCCAGCGAGACTCTGCCGGGGAGGAAAGCGGAAACTGACTGAGTCCGCGAAGGAATTTCCGAAGGTTTCCGCCCGGCAGGGTCCGCTGGGCCGCTTCGGGAGGCACGGGAGCGAAGGGCCTTGGCACACCCTGACTCCAGGCGGTGACGGATACAAGAGGTAATAAGAAAATGAACGGAAGCTAGACGTTAAAGCGGAAATACACGATGTCGGCTTCTTTGATCACGTAGTCTTTTCCTTCGAGCCGAAACAGCCCCTTCTCCTTCACCTTCGCCTCCGACCCGCAAGCCATCAAGTCGTCGTAATGATAGACCTCGGCGCGGATGAAGCCGCGCTCCATGTCGGAGTGAATCTTGCCTGCCGCTTGTGGCGCTTTCATGTTTTTCGGAATCGGCCAGGCCCGGGATTCGATTTCTCCAGCAGTGAAGAAGGTCACGATGTTCAGCAGCTGGTAGGCTTCACGGGTCAACCGGACAAGACCCGATTCTGTGAGGCCCATTTCTTTCAAGAAGTCGATCCGTTCGGATTCTGGCAACGTGGAGAGTTCGGCTTCGAGTTGGCCGCAGATCGTCACGACGCGCGCGCCGCGTTTGTCGGCGAACTCGCGAACCGCCTTCACCATCGCCTCATCGGCGCTGGCCTGTTCCGATACATTGGCCACGAAGAGCACCGGCTTTGCCGCCAGTAATTGACATTCATCGAGCACCAGGCGCTCTTCGGGGGTATAGGTCAGGTTGCCCAGCCATTCACCCTTGTCGAGCAGCCCGATCAGTTTGTCGATGAACGCCATCTCAAAGGCGGCCTTCTTATCGCCCGCTCGGACTTTCTTTTCCGTCTTTTGCTTCCGCCGATCGAGCGTGTCGAGATCGGCCAACAGCAATTCGGTTTCAATGATGCCGATGTCGCGAAGAGGATTCACCGCTCCACTGACGTGCACAACATCCGTTCCCTGGAAACAACGGACGACATGGAGCAGCGCATCGACTTCACGGATGTGTCCGAGAAACTGATTGCCCAAGCCTTCACCCTTGCTGGCCCCTTCGACCAAACCCGCAATGTCACGAACCTCCAGCGTACTATAGGTCGTCTTCTTCGACTTAAAGAAGTCGGTCAGGACGATAAGCCGCGGATCCGGCACCGGGGCGATGCCGGTATTGGGATCGACGGTGGCGAAGGGATAGTTGGCCGCCAACGCGCCACTGCCGGTGAGCGCGTTGAAGACGGTGGTCTTCCCCACGTTCGGGAGTCCGATCATGCCGCAACAGAGACCCATAGGCTGAACTCAGTTCTGAGTTATGAGTGCTGAGTTCTAAGTTATTGGGCTGTCCCTGAAAAACTCAGAACTCTCAACTCAGAACTCACAACTCGTTGTTTTCCTCTCGTTCCCGCACATTAAACTGATTCATCGCCACGGCCATTCCCCGGTGGATCAGGCATTCCAACGCATCGACGGCACGATCGAGACAGGGACTCACGACTTCAATCTCGTCTCTCGTGAACATCTGCAACACATAGTCCGCCGAGTCTTGACGCGGTGCCGGTCGACCGATTCCGATCTTAATGCGCACAAATTGGGCCGTCCCGATCGCGTCAATGACCGACTTGACCCCATTATGTCCTCCATGCCCGCCGGTTTGCTTGATCCGGAGACGTCCTAGATCGAGATCAAGATCGTCATGGACGAGAATGAGATCGGCGGCGGTCAGCGAATACTCGCGCAGGAGGCCTTTGAGCGGAGGACCTGTGATGTTCATCCAATCGAGGGTGCCGGCGAGTTCGAGAAGTTCTGACCCAAGTCGTCCCGATCCACGATGAGCCATGCCGCGCTTGGCAAGACGGATGGACCACCGAGCCGCAGCCCGCTCGATGGCCCACATGCCGACGTTGTGGCGGGTTGGGGCGTAGGCAGCGCCAGGATTGCCCAGCCCAACGATGAGACGCAACGTTATTTCTTCTTTTCGGCTTCTTTCTTCTCAGCTTTGGGCGCGGCAGCGCCTTTTTTCTCGCCGCCCTTCGCATCAGGAGCGGCAGCCGTCGCACCAGCTTTCGCCGCATCACCCCCCTCAGCGCCTTCACCAGCCACTTTGCCCTTCGCGACCACTTCAGGTTCTTTCCCACCCTCCGGTGCAGTGGCGCCGCTGGCAAGAAGCGATTCGAGCTTGGCGTCCGTCATCGGCGCCGCCACACTTACGACCATCTGCTCAGGGTCATCGAGATAGCGGATCCCTTCCCGTGCGGCCACGTCTTTCAGATGGAGACCTTGCGCAATGGCAATCCCTGAAGCATCGACTTCGATAAAGTCCGGCAACACCGCCGGCAAACACTCAATATGTAACTCACGCATATTGTGATGGAGGATACCGCCTTCCTTGACGCCGGCAGGCACCCCACCGGTCAAATGGAGGGGTACTTTCACACGAATCGGCTTGTCCATCGAAATTTCAAACAGATCCGCATGGAGGACATGTCCTTCGACAGGATCCACCTGAAAATCCCGCAACAAGGCGGTGCGGTTCGGTTTCGACTGCGCACCGGTGAGCGTGAGTGACACGAGCGCGGCTCCCCCGGCCTGTGCCTTCAAAATCTTGACCAGGCTATCTGGCTCAATCGTCAAGAGGAGGCACTCGCCCTGCCCATACAACACCCCTGGGATCTTGCCCTCCCGTCGAAGTTGGCGCGCCGCACCCTTTCCCGTTTTCTCTCTGACTGAGACTGCTAGATCGAACTTCATATTAGGCCTCCGTCCCCTTCTCTCTGATCTCGAGCAAGATGCGAAAAAGTCCGCCAGCGGCATGCGCCGTAACCCAAGCTCTGCTGCAGTCTGCTAGCTGTCTCGGTCTCACATTTTATAAAAACAATGAACTCACCGACTCATCTTCATGGATTCGCCTGATCGCCTCACCTAATAGCGGCGCGATCGATAATTGATGCAACTTCGGGCAGATCAGCTCTTTGCCCCGTAACGGAATCGAATTGGTCACGATCACTTGCCTTAGGCAGGATTGCTGGATCCGGTCCAATGCCGGCCCGGTGAGCACCGCATGGGTACAAGCGGTCCACACCTCCCGAGCCCCTTTATCCATACAAGCCTGCGCCCCCTTCACAATGGTGCCGGCCGTGTCGATCATGTCGTCCAGTAACAGCGCACTCTTGCCTGCCACGTCGCCGATGATGTTCATGATCTGTGTCTGATTGGGTCCTTCACGTCGCTTGTCGATAATGGCCAAATTCGCTTCGAGCCGTTTCGCAAAAGCGCGAGCCCGTTCCACTCCACCGGCGTCAGGCGACACCACCACCAGGTCATTCACTTTCTGCTTCGTAATGTAATCCAACAAGACGGGCAGTGCATACAGATGGTCCACCGGTATATTGAAGAATCCTTGGATCTGCCCCGCATGGAGATCCATCGTCAACACTCGATCGGTGCCGGCGGTGCTGATGAGATCGGCCACGAGCTTTGCTGAAATCGGCACACGTGGCTGATCTTTACGATCCTGGCGGGCATAGCCGAAATAGGGGATGACCGCGGTGATGCGCTTTGCGGAGGATCGCTTGAGGGCATCGATAATGATCAACAGCTCCATCAGGGAGTCATTGACCGGCTGGCAACTCGACTGCACGACGAACACATCGCCGCCGCGAACGTTTTCTTCAATCTTGACGCGAATCTCGCCGTCACTGAACGACCCGACTGTGGCCTCGCCAAGCTTGGTCCCCAGGTAGGCACAAATCTCATGGGCTAGCGCCGGATTCGCGTTGCCAGAGAATATCTGTAGCTCTCCGCTCATCGATTCCTCAGAGGGTTTCTGGATGCGACTGCGTCACATTCTAATTTCGTATAGGGTTCGTCTCGACGGCGGGCGTCGGTGGGGGCAATCGTAACCCGCCTACCCAGTTCGCTACACGCTGTTGAGGAAGCCAGCTAAGTGGTCAGACTCTATCGGAATATTCGGGGAGTTGTCAACCGAGCCACGGCCTGGCGTGGCTCGGTTGCTATCGCCAGGCGAGCGGGCCTGAACAGGTGGGAACGAGAAACGTCTTCGTCGAACTCTCGTGTGCGAACTGAGTCTGGGCCAGGCGCGCGCGCGCCTCGTCCGCAAACACCCCGAACACCGTCGCCCCACTTCCGGACAGCAACGCGATCTCAGCTCCGTGAGTCTGCAAGGTCAGTTTTATGTCCCGAAGCACCCCATGTGCGGCAAAGACCGGCGCTTCGAAATCGTTCTCACCCGCGGCAATCAATTGAGCCCAGCCCACTCGCGACTGCCGGTCAAGTTCACGCTGGCCCGGCGACAGCGGCATCACAGAGGTCCTGGTGGCAGCCAACTCTTGATAGGCCCACTTGGTATCGACCCCGAACCCTGGGTTCACCAGCACAACCCATCGCGCGCCTTCGACGACCACCGGACGAACTATTTCTCCTCGACCAGCCACGAACGCTGAGGGGCCAAAGAGAAAGAAGGGTACATCGCTCCCTAACGATTGTCCGACTTCAGCCATCTGCGTCGGAGACCACTCCAACCGTAATAGATGGTTCAACCCGATGATGGTGGCTGCGGCATCGCTGCTTCCACCACCGAGGCCGGCTCCCATCGGAATGCGCTTTCGCAGCTCAATGTCGAGCCCGATCGATTGCCGGGCTCGCGCTAACACCGCGGCAGCTGCGCGATAGACGAGATTACTCTGGTCTGCAAGCAACTGCGTCGCATCACACCTCAGGTGAATATCCTGTCGATCAGCACACAATCTGATCTGCACCTCATCGTCGAGGGCAACGGTGTGCATGATCGACCAGAGATTGTGGAACCCGTCGGGGCGGCGGTCGAGAATACGCAGGATCACGTTGATTTTGGCAGGGGCAAAAACGGTGATCTCGGATGGGCTTGGCTGCGGATTAATCACGGCCTCCCTTGATGGCATACTTCTCGAGTCGATAGCGAAAGGATCGCGTGTTGAGCCTCAAAAGTTGTGCAGCCTTTTTCTTGACCCACATGGCCCGTTCGAGCGCCTTCAAGAGCAGATCTTTTTCAATGCCGTTGATAAGCCCCTCTAAATTCAACCCCTCTTCCGGTAAGTCGGTGGGCACACCCTGCTGCTGAGGAGTTACGACGCGATGAAGCCAGCCACGGATATCCTCATCCGACACAGGCGCACCGACGGAAAAGGCGACCACGCGCTCGATCATGTTTTCAAGCTCGCGCACGTTGCCGCGCCACTCATGGCCCAACAACACGTGCATCGCCTCCGATGTCAATATGGGAGCCGGCCTGCCGCTTTCCTGTGAAAACTTCTCGATGAAATGTTTGACGAGAAGTGGGATATCTCCTGTTCGAAGCCGCAACGGTGGAAGCCGAATCGGAATCACGTCTAAGCGGTAGTACAAGTCTTCGCGAAATGAGCCGTCAGCCACCGCCTTTTCAAGGTCTTTATTGGTCGCGGCGACGATACGCACGTCCACCTTCACATCCTGGATGCCGCCCACACGCCGGAACTCTCGCTCCTGAATGACGCGCAGCAGTTTGACCTGAATCGTTGGGGTCGTATCGCCGATTTCATCCAAGAAAATCGTGCCGCCGTTGGCGACCTCGAACAACCCCGCCTTATTGGCCATCGCGCCGGTAAACGATCCCTTCATATGCCCGAAGAGTTCGCTTTCGAGCAACGTCTCCGGCACGGCACTGCAATTCACCGCCACAAAAGGCATAGGACTCCGGGCACTGTTATAGTGAATGGCGCGCGCAACCAACTCTTTTCCCGTTCCGCTTTCCCCGAAAATCAGCACATTACTCTTGCCGTCCGCGACTTTGCGCACCACGTCGAACACCTTCTGCATGCTCTCGCTCTGGCCGACAATCTGCGCAAACGACGATTGGCTCGCCATTTCACGCTTCAGGAGAATGTTTTCCGTCGAAAGACGCCGCTTCTCCAGGGCGTTGCGGATAATCAACTGCACTTCATCGACCTGGAACGGCTTGGTCAGGTAGTCGTATGCGCCCTGTTTCATCGCATCGACCGCCGAGTCTGCGGTTGCAAACGCCGTAATGACAAGGACCACGGTTTCGGGAGAAGAAGACTTCACCGCCTTCAAGACCGCCATCCCATCGGCTTTCGGCATCCGGAGGTCGGTGATGACAAGATCGAATATTTCCTTGTGTACCTGACCGATGGCCTCTTCACCATCCGATGCTTCGGTCACGGCATAGCCCGCGCGTTTGAGCATAATGCTCAGGACTTCGCGCAGCCCCCTCTCATCATCAACAACTAGGATCTTTTCCACGGCGTCCTTCCCTCATGCCACAACCGTACCCCGGCATCTCCGGAACGCGGCATACACACAACAAACCGCGAACCATGGGGCTCCTGACTTTCAACCTTGATCCAGCCCCCGTGCAGATCGACGATGCGATGCACCGCTGCCAGACCCAGCCCTGACCCTTCCTTCTTCGTCGTAAAAAATGGAAGAAAAATCTTATCCAAGTTTTGTTTCGGAATACCTTCCCCAGTGTCTTGAAATGCAATTTCTATGACGTCGCCCTTGCGGCCGCCGACATCGACATGGCGGCAGCTCGTCGAGATCGTCAACTGTCCCCCATCCGGCATCGCTTCAAACGCATTCGTCGCCATGTTCCAAAAGACTTGCCGGAGCTGATCTTGATCGACGAGGGCCGTGAGTACCCCGGGTGCCAGCGACGTCACGATGGTGATGTTCGTACGTATTCTCGCTTCATGTTGAACGAGATCGAGCGTCTCGGCAAGTACTTTATTCAGATCGTACTCGGCGAGGGTGAGCGCCGGTGGACGCGCATACAGAAGAAACTCTGTAATGATATTGTCGAGCCTGGTGGCCTCCCGAATCGCGATGTCCATCAACCGGCGATTGGTCTCATCTTCTATGGCATCTTGTCGAAGCATTTGCATCGCGCCGGCCAACGCACCAAGTGGATTCCGAATTTCATGGGCCATCCCGGCAGACATTTCACCCAAACTCGCCAGCCAATCCTTTCGACGCATCTCCTCTTCCAGATCCCGAATCTGCGTCAGATCTTTGAACACACCGACCAAGCCTGCCTGCTCCCCCTGCTCGTGCAATGGGGAAAGGGTCATGCCGAGGATCAGGCGATTACCGTCAGCACGTTTACATTCCACTTCGAATCGCGTCGTCGTAGACACGACACCATTGAGTTGCTCATCTGATTCTTGGGCAGGATGCCAGTTGAAGACCTCACGCCAGGGATGCCCGGCCACGTGAGCGATCGTATACCCGGTCGCTTCCTGTGCCGCTGGGTTGAAGGAAGTCACGCACCCCCTCGCATCTGCTGTAAACACACCGCTGCTGATGCTATGGACAATATTCTCGTGAAAGGCTTGGAGGCGGGTCAGTCCCTGCTCCTTCTCGCGCAACGATTGATCCACCTGCTGAAGCTGTTCCGTTAAGGTTCCGCCCAGGATCCCAACAACAAGAAGAGCAAGAGCATAGACGCCGAATGTTTGATACGTTTCAGGCATGGTCAGCCGGCTCGGCGGCAGCCACCCCCACCCCTCTATCAGACCATGGAATTGAATATTCGTTAAAATACCGAACAGAATAATGCAGAAACAGGCGGCAAGAAGCCCTACTCGCCGTCTGGGAACAAGACTGGCCACCGCCACCGTCATGACATACAGCACCGCAAAAGGGCTCTCGATCCCCCCTGTCCGAGCCACCAGCACCGTTTCAAGAAAGAAGTCGATTCCAACCTGCACCCAGAAAAATATCATGAGCGCTGCCGGTGTCGCACACATACGGAGCAACATGGCAGAAGGGATCGTCAGGATGTAGGTGACAAGAATCAGCGCGTAGAATGTTTCGACCCGCCCGCCCTTCGCAACTTGGAAGGCGAGAGATAGGCCGAGCATCAGGGTCACGAGGGCCACTCGAAGCCCCATGATCCAATGCAATCTCGTGCGCATATCATTCATGAGTGGAAGACCACTGGGCGAGAAGGACATTGGCGGAGCATGAAGAGAGAGAGGGCTTGTTCATTCTCCTCGAGTTTGGCGCCTGGGACCATGTCATCACCCATGTAACGGAGCACCGAGTGATTTGACCAGAAAGGCTTAGCCGGATGCTGACCAAGTCTCCCAGCGGCGTTCTCGCATCGCGCCGGGGCTCAACGAGAGTTGTTCGGAGATCGGAATCATTGAAGGGGCTTTTCCGTTCGGCCAGATCTATTGCACGGGCGAACGGCCCCACGAAGTGCGGTCTGTACCTCCTCGCCTCTTCGCTCCCTGCGACCTTGCTGGGTAGCGTTGTTGAGCATCCGGCGTTGCGTCGCTCCTGTTGCCACGGACGTCACGACCTATAAGACTCTGGCGTGCCTACAGAGTTCTTCCTCAGCCTGTTAGAACCTTCACGCTGGGCGCTAGACCCCAACTCCGTGAGGAACGAACTGAAAGTTGCGCTCTATCCGATTGCATCCGACATTTTGAAGATTGGGAGGTACATGGCGATCACAATAAACCCAATCACAATCCCCAGGAACACCATCATGATGGGTTCCAACAACGACGTGAGTGAGGCGACCGCCTGATCGACTTCGTCCTCATAGAAGTCTGCAATCTTTCCCAGCATCGCGTCCAACGCGCCGGTTGACTCACCGACAGCAATCATATGCGTCACCATCTTGGGAAAGACCCCGCTTGCCGCCAATGGATCGGCGATAGTCTTTCCTCCGCTGATACTGGTCCGAGCATTAATCAACGTCTCTTCAATCACCTTGTTACCCGAAGTCTTTGCGCAGATGGTCATCCCGTCCAGAAGTGGAACTCCGCTCCCGAGCAGGGTGCCAAGGGTCCGTGTAAACTTGGCTACCGACGCCTTCCTGATCAGATCCCCAACCACCGGTGCCTTGAGAAGGAGCCTGTCGATAGCCATTCGCCCTTGGGCAGTTGCATAATATTTCTTGGTGCCAAAGACGACTCCGACAATACCCCCTAACATCAAATACCAATAGGATGTAAAGATATTACTGATATCGATGACCAGCTGCGTAGGACCCGGCAGTCCCATCTTTCCGCCGGACAACTCGGCGAACATTTTCGCGAAGATCGGAATGACCCAGATCATTAATACTGCGATCACAACCACCGCAACTCCCCCGATCGCGGCAGGATAGATCATGGCAGATTTGATCTGCCCTTTGAGCTTCATCGCTTTTTCGATGTATTTGGCGAGACGTGTGAGGATCGTATCGAGCAGCCCCCCGACCTCACCCGCATGCACCAAATTGACATAGAGATCGTCGAAAACTTTAGGATAGCGACGTAGGGCATCTGAAAAAGTCGACCCGGCTTCCACATGAAGCTTCACTTCCCCGATGGTTTCCCTCAGCACCTTATTCTCGGACTGGGTTGAAAGGATTTCAAGGCACTGCACCAAGGGCAAACCCGCATTGATCATCGTCCCGAATTGTCGTGTAAACACGACCAGATCTTTATCGGTAAGACCGGAGCCCAAACTGATATTGATCTTGAATCCGCCCTTGCCGCTTTTTTTTTCTTCAAGGCTCGTGACGACGACGCTTTGCTTGCGAAGTTGATCGACCGCCTCATCTCTGGTTTTCGCGCTCAGTTCGCCCTTCTTGACGGCACCAGATCTGGTTCGTCCGACATACGCAAAGGTAGCCATACGCAACACTCACCCTTCGATGTGGCCACGCCCTGGCCGGTTGTAGACTAATGAGAATACCTACCAGGCGAGTCTACTGGCCACCCCTAGACCTGTCAAACAAATGCACAATCTCTGCGCAGTCAATGGGCACGCAGGCTTACGCCATCCAGAGCCCTAGCTGCTGATCGCACTCGTGTCCCGAACGCCTCGGTAGAGGTAATGCAACCCGGACAGGAGCGTGAAGGAGACCATGCCGAACAAGAGAGGGAGCATGACGGTGAGATCGATGTGACGGGAGCTGAGGAAGATGACCATCACGACATAGGCCAGCTGGAGAAACGTGGTACCCTTGCCCAAGAAGGTGGGAGTAAGGTCCACGCGCGCATCTGTGAAATGCGCCACCGCCGTTCCCAGCAGCAATATCACGTCTCGGCTGACCACGAGGAGGGTGACCCACAACGGAATCAAATGAATCATCGAAAGCGTGATGAACCCGGAGGTAAGCAGCAGCTTATCGGCCAGAGGGTCCAACACGGCCCCGAGCCGAGTATGCTGGTTCTTCATACGGGCGACCAGCCCATCAAGCGCATCAGTCAGCCCGGCCACAAGAAGCACGATCAGTGCGTGATCGAATCTGCCGTAGATGAGTAACCCGACGTAGCAGGGAATCAGGAGAATACGGAGAATGGTTAAGCTGTTGGGGATATTCATAAGTATCCGGGATACAGCGGCTTATGGCAGCGGGGGGGAATGATAGGAGGGCGTTATGCAGTTGTCAACGGCTTGCAGTCGGCGCAGTCCCCACCCTATAATCACATCGCTGAATTATTTCGTTTGAGTATCACGGGGATTGCCATGAGTTCACTTCCGCTGCTATTCAAAAAAGAAGGGCTGGTTGAAAAGCACCAAGTTGAAGGGGTCGACCCGAGCGATCGGTATTTCAATCGCACGGTTCTCGTCAATCGAACCACCTCCGGCTACGCCGCCAAAGTCATGTATGAAGCCCTGAATGTCGAAGGGCACTCGCATCCGACCATCACTGCTGCGGTACGAGAACTGATCGAAGCGATGCAGCGATTCGGCTTCAACAAATTGAGAACCCGCGCCAATTTCAAAGGCACAAAATATCTCGCTGAAAAAGAAACCTGGATCGATTACCAGGACCTCGCCTAGCCACAACTCTCACGCAGACACAAATTCCCGAAAGACGAGGTCATGAATATAGGGACGGAAGGCTTTAATCTTCTCGTTCCTCCGGCTCGGATGCACCCGGTTGGACAACAGCACGACCTCCAATTCGCACAAGGGATCAATCCACAGCGATGTCCCAGTGTAGCCAAGATGCCCGAACGACCGCTCGGAAAAGCTGGACCCCGATGAGGACGGCGCAGACGGAGTATCCCATCCCAACGCCCAACTCGATCGAGCACGAGATTCTTGACGTGTCGTAAACTGCCTCACAAGCTCCCCCTCCAGAATCGACTCTCTTCCATGGTAGCCACGGAGCCAGGCTCCGGAGACAGCCAGTACTGATTCCGCAGTCCCGAATAACCCTGCATGGCCCGCGACACCACCCATCGCGGCGGCATTCTCGTCATGCACCTCTCCACATAACAGTCGATTGCGCCACTCGTCCTGTTCGGTCGGAGCGATGCGTAAGACGTCGACGATTGGGCGTGCAACATCGAGTTGCGCTCGACCTGCCGCAGGACAAAACATGATAGGGGCAGCCCGTAGGGGTCGAACGATGGCCTCTTCGCACCAAAGATCCAACGTCATTCCGCTCACACGTTCCACCAGAAACCCCAGCAACATGAATCCAAGGTCGCTGTAGATGCTTCGCTCGCCTCTCAGATACATCAATGGTTCGTCACGAATCATCTTCAATACCTGTTGCGTCGTAGACTGATGCGCGCCAGAGGGTTCAGGCTCAACCCCTCCTCCATTGAGCCGCTCATAAAAAGGCCGCCATCCGGGCAAGCCCGAGCGATGGGTCAAGAGGTCTCTCACCGTTGCCTGACCGATCGGCGTGCCTTCAAGTTCAGTTAATATTTCCTGCACGGGATCCTCAAGAACCACCTTGGAGCGCTGAATCAGGAGCAAGACGGATGTGACCGTCAAGACCGGCTTCGTGAGAGAGGCGAGGTCATAGATCGTCGTGGTGTGTACGGGAAGACCCGGAGGCTCTGACGACAATCGCCCGGCGACAACCACACATTGCAGCTCACCGTGCACACGAACAGCCAACTGGGCACCGGGAAACACACCATCGTCAACGGCCGATTGTAGTGCTGTCTGAATGACGTGAGGGGTCGCCATAGGCGGGATCCTGGTCACTGGTGGGGAAAGTCGCTGCGGTGGATGACCCGTGCGACAATCAATCTCAGAACGCCTGAGTCGAGGACAGCCGCCACGTCGAATGAGTGATCATCTCGGGTTCGACTTTCCTTCGAGCTTCTCCTCCGATGCGATTGCGGCATCATGGAACGCTTCCTGTTCTTCCACCTCCAACATACGCTCGAACATTCGCAACGACGCACGCAACCGTTCAACCATGAGCAATCGCTGTTTCTGAAGTGCTGAGAGGTCACGTTGCGTATCAGTCAGCTCAATCCTGGCCTGATGCATCAACTCGCCGGCCTTGAGTTCAGCCTCCTTGATGACGAGGTCCGCCTCCCGATGAGCATTCTGCTTTACATCCTCCGCCAGCGATTGAGCGGACAGGAGAGTGCTCGACAAGGTCGCCTCCGTCCGCTTCATCTCGGCGAGCTGCCGCTCCAAAAATATGAATCTTTCTTGCTGAACGGCAGAGTCTCGATTCAATAATTCGACCGTCTGTGCCAGTTCTTCGAGGAAGCGGTTGACCTCTTCCCTGTCATACCCACGAAAGGTGACCTTGAACACCATTTGCTGGATATCGAGCGGTGTAATTTTCATGGCACCTCCCCAATACTATGTCCGTCCATGGCTACCGCGATCTGAAGTAGCGAAGGTACGATGGCTTTCTGAAGAAATACCAGGATCAGTATGAGAATAAAAGTGGAGAGATCGAATCCTAAACGCGTACCGACGACTCGGCGAATTGGAGCCAATGCTGGCTCGGTAACCTTTACCAGAAACTGCACAATAGGGTTCCATGGGTCAGGATTGACCCACGAGATGAGCGCGCGAGCCACGACGACATAGATATAGATTTCTAACACATAATGGATGATCGTTGCCGCTGCGCTCAGAGCATTGCCTATGACAAACATCAGCGCCCCAACTCCTTCGATCGTGTGGTGGCCGCTTCGACCGCCGCCATGAGCGTCGCACGGAACCCTCCCTGTTCGAGCTGATGAAGCCCGGCGATGGTCGTGCCTCCGGGAGAGGCCACCCGATCTTTTAATTGCGCGGGATGCACGCCTGATTCCAACACCAAGCGAGCAGCCCCGAGCACCGTCTGAGCGGCAAGAAGTTCGGCAGTCTGCCGTGGCAATCCCATCAATACCCCCCCATCTGCTAACGCTTCAATGGCCTGAAATATGTAGGCCGGCCCACTGCCGCTCAGTCCGGTCACCGCATCCATCAATCGTTCCTCAACCAGCACCACTCGACCGACTGCTTCGAATACTGTTCGAGCCACGTGACTGTCATCTTCAGACACCGCACTGCCCAAGGCCATCGCGGTCATACTCTCCCGAACCAATGCCGGAATGTTCGGCATCGCACGAATGATCCGCCTCGCTCCGGTCGTCTGTTCCGCGATGATCTGAATCGTCACCCCTGCCACAATAGAGATCACGAGGGCATGGCCCACGATCGAGCCAAGCTCACTGAGGACAACAGGAAGTGCCTGAGGCTTCACCGCCAAGACGACCACGTCAGCCCAGGCAACCGCTTCACGGTTGGCAGAACCAACCCGAATGCCGAACTGACCCTTTAAGCGATCACGGCGCTCGGGAATGGGATCTGCCGCCCATATCGACTCGGCAGGACGCACCTGGCCTGAGAGAAGTCCACCGATCATGGCCTCGGCCATCTGGCCACCTCCGATGAACGCGATCTTGCTCATGATCGTTGGGCTAGACATGCTTCGCTCCAAAAAAAATCAGTGCAAACCCGGACCACCGTGGTCCCCTCTTCAATTGCACCGTGACGCTCGTTCAACATACCCAGCGAACGCTCCTCAATGAGATGGTATCAATCAGTTGCCGTGGGAGACTTAAAGCCAACTCACACAGACACCGGAGTAGGAGCGAGTCTGATCCGAATCGTGAGTTGAACGTGAAATCGTCATGCGCCCCCTCGCCTCCAGAATATTCCCGCCTATTGTACAAAACCGCCGGGCAAATGTCAGCGCACAGACCCAACCCGACTCCTATCGGTGAGAGAGCAGAGTAATCCCACTAACCATCGTCCCGTTTACTCGACCTTCCCGTCGATAGGAATAAAAAAGCTGATCATGGCAGATCGTACAGACATTCACCATGGAAACAGCGGGTGCGGAGACACCGTCCCCTTCCACTTGGCGACGAATCAAGGCCTTGAGATCCAGCCGAGCCGTATGCCCTCGATAGTCACACACCACCGACTCCCAATCGGGCAATCCCACGCGAAGAAGGTCGAGGACGGGATCGTCCACTTCATAGCAGCAGGGGCCGGCCGATGGCCCAATACTGACTCGGAGATCCGACCTCGTCGATCCGAATCGATCCTCCATCAGCGTGAGAGTCTTCGAAACAATCCCCGCCACCGCGCCTCGCCAACCGGCATGGATCGCCGCGACGACACGCCGGCGTGGGTCATGCACGAGTACGGGGACACAATCCGCCGTGCGCACCGCCACTGTCACACCTGGTTGATCGGTCACCAACGCATCCCACCCGCCGTGAAACTGATCCGACTCAGTGAGTGGACGATCCAGCACCAAGGCTTCGGTCCCATGTACTTGCTTCACAGACAGCAGCCAATCACGCCCCTGTGCGCCGGACTGTCGGGCTGGGACCCCTACATCGAATGCCAGCGAGTCTGCATGACGGCGCGTTCCGAAGAAATGCCGAACGCCGTCGCGCGAGGACGCGAAGGCAGGAACCGTGATGACTGCTGCGTGCATGGCCATACTCCGCCGTAACAACTCCCCCCTACCGACGCGTCGTCTCAGTCGACCTGCTTACGCAGGAAGGTAGGCACATCCCACTCATCATCAGTGACCGGGGCAGTTCGCTCCATCGATCCTCTGCCATCTCCCATCCGCCGCAAGTAGGTTGGACGGTCGAGATCTTTGAAGGGCCTCTCCCCATACGATCGTTCTCCCATCGTCTGGCCGGTACCGGTGGTCACTGTCTGTGGTATAGAACGCGAAGCCCGAGCCGCAGCCACGGGGATCGGAGTAGGCAGATCTTCCCGTTCAAATCCGGTGGCGATCACCGTCACGACCAGGTCGTCGCCCATATCGGGATTGATCACCTGTCCAACAATGATGTTGGCTTCAGGATCGGCTGTCTGCTGGACGATCGTCGCCGCTTCCTCGATCTCGTGCAGCGTCATGTTCGGTCCACCGGTGATGTTCAACAACACCCCGCGTGCGCCCTCAACACTCCCTTCCTCCAACAACGGACTGCAAATCGCCTTTTGTGCCGCTTCGATCGCCCGATTCGTTCCACGCGCCACACCCATCCCCATCACCGCGCGCCCCGTATGCGACATCACGGTGCGGACGTCGGCGAAATCCACGTTCACATGGCCGGTGGTCGTGATCACGTCCGCAATCCCTTGAATCGCCTGTCGGAGCACGTCATCGGCCACCTTAAAGGCCTCGAGCAGCGGCGTCGCTTTGTCGACGATGCCGAGCAATCGCTGATTCGGGATCACGAGCAAGGTGTCCACATGGCGACGGAGATCGCGAATCCCTTCATCCGCATACACCATCCGACGATGGCCCTCGTATGAAAACGGCTTCGTCACGACCCCGACCGTCAAGATGCCGAGTTCCCGCGCGATACTCGCCACGATCGGTGCGGCGCCCGTCCCGGTTCCGCCGCCCATCCCCGCGGTTACGAACACCATATCGGCGCCCTCAAGACACTCCCGAATCTGATCCTTACTTTCCAATGCCGAATCTTTCCCAACTTCCGGCTTCGCCCCGGCTCCGAGCCCCCTGGTCCGCTCAGGACCCAGCTGAATCTTATACGACGCCCGCGACCGATCCAACGCCTGCAGATCGGTATTCGCCGCGATGAAATCGACCCGCGCCAATCCAGACGTGATCATGGTGTTCAGCGCGTTGCACCCGGCGCCACCGACACCAATCACTTTAATCCGAACGGGGGACACCACATCCTCTTCAAATGAAAACATCAGGACACCTCCCTTGTTAAATCCACGTGACGACCCTTCGTCGCGCACACCGGTTAAAAGAACTCGAACATCCAGGACTTCATACGATCCATTACCCTATGCAACGGACGTCCACTACGCAGACCAGCGGTGGCCATCTCCGCAAGGTGGCGTCGGGCATGGAGCAGCAGACCGACACCCGTGGCATGCATGGGATTACTGACGATGTCCCGAAGCCCTCCGACACCGCTGGGCCCGCCACGACGAGCCGGAAGATTCAAGACCTGCTCTGCCGCATCGGGCATCCCTTGCAACAACGACGTTCCGCCTGTAATCACGACCCCTGCCCCCACCATGCCCTCGTAGCCGGCCCGCACGATTTCCCGACGAACCAACTCGAATATTTCTTCGACCCGTGGCTCAAGAATCTCGGCGAGGTCACGGCGCGAGAACGTCCGTGCAGGACGATCTCCGACCGACGGGACTTCCACCGTTTCATGGCCCTGCACCAACGCGGTTCGGGCAATCCCGTACTGCAGCTTGATCTTCTCGGCTTCGGTCTGAGAGGTCAACAACCCGATAGCAAGATCCTTCGTCAGGTTCTGCCCACCGATCGGCAAGACCGCAGAATGTCTGATGCTCCCATCGAGAAAAATCGCGAGGTCAGTCGTCCCACCACCGAGATCGATCATGACGACTCCCAGATCGCGCTCTTCCTGGCTGAGGACGGCTTCACTGGACGCCAAGGGCTGCAGCACCATATCCACGACATCGAGTCCTGCGCGATTCACACACTTGATAATATTCTGCGCAGACGTCACCGCCCCGGTAATCACATGGACATTGACTTCGAGACGGTGTCCGGACAGACCCAACGGCTCCCGCACCCCCTCTTGCCCGTCCACCATAAATTCACGAGGGAGCACATGAAGAATCCGTCGTTCATGGGGAATGACCGCCAGAGTCCGTGCGTTTTCAATCGCACGCTGGATATCTTCTCGCGTGACTTCTGCCTTTTTGAGCGCCACCACCCCCTTGCAGTTTTCCGCGGAGATGTGGCTGCCGGCGATGCCGGTATAGACGGAATTGATCTGGACCGCCGCCATCAGCTCAGCTTCCTCGACCGCCTTCTTGATCGATTCCACCGTGCTTTCGATATCGACGACGACGCCTTTACGGAGCCCTCGAGACGGGCACGATCCCACCCCGATGATGTTGAGCGCTCCCGCATCGGTGACTTCAGACACGATGGCGCAGATCTTTGTGGTCCCAATATCCAACCCCACAAGAATCTGATCACGCTTCGGCACAGCCCTCACACCCTTTCTCGCACAATGACACGGTTGTCATAGCGCAGATCGATCTCGCTCACCGCGCGCGTTCCCTCATCGAATGATCCGGTTTTAAATGATGGATTCACTTTTCGGAACCGTTCCCACTGATCGACCAGAGAATCCTCGCCAAACTGGAATCGCACCCCATTGGCGAGCGCCACCACATTCGAGACATTCGAGAGATCGACCTCAACCCGCCCGTCGAAGCTATTGGCGATGAGCTTGGCCAATACGACCCCGGACTGAACCGCGTTGCGTACGCGTGCCTCTCCGCGCTGAAGAGACTGAGCCTCCAGCCCAATCAACAAGGGAAGCGTCGGGTCATCCTGCCTGCCCAACTTGGCAAGGAGGTATCCGCCCTCATCGCTCAACCAATGGTCCCCACCTGCCCGAATAATGGCGGCCGGCGTGCGCTCCATGACACTGACATGCAGTAGATGCGGCGGCCGGCGTTCGACCGTCGCCTCCTTGATCCAGGCATGTGCCCGCACTCGCTCGGCAAGAAACACGGTGCTGACTTGATGAAGCCCCATGCCGGGCTTCAAGACGAGCCGCTCCACTACTTCCTGTTTCGCCACATGATGAAGGCCTTCAACCTCTACCTCGCGGATCTCCAACCAGTCCTGAAGAATCGGTCCCATCCCTCGCGTGGCCATAGTCAGCCCCCAAGCCAACGCCGCAAGACCGACGACCCATAGTCCCACACGCAGTGCACGCCGGCCCCGCGAGCAGAGTCTCTCCCGGCGCGCCTGTTGATGCTCCTCCGAGATCTGACTGGCACGCGCGCCCTTCCATTGGTTCAACCGTGGGCCGATAGGAGGCATCGCTCGCTTCCCTATGAGCGCCTTCATGGCAGGCCCCCTTCGACTGACGAACGGTCGCGGCAGGCGGCACGAACGAGGGCGGACTCAAGAATCCGTTCGGTCAGCTCGTCATAATCGATCTTGGCCTGGGCCGCCGCCATCGGCAGCAAACTCGTTTCAGTCATGCCCGGTGCGGTATTCATCTCCAGCACGACAGGGCGGCCACGCGGGGTGATACGGAAATCCACTCTGGCCGCGCCTGCACAGCCCAGTACCTCGTAAGTGCGTAGCGCCAACGCGCGGATTTGCCTGGTCACTACCACAGTTAAAGGCGCAGGACAGAGATACTGGGTTTTCCCCTTTTCATACTTCGCGGCAAAATCGTAGAAGCCTCCCGGCGCCACAATTTCCACGGCAGGGAGCACCAACGGAGAATCGCCGGGCCTCCCAATGATCGACACCGTGACCTCATGCCCCGGAATGTAGGCCTCGACCATCGCCTCGGTGTCGTAGCGATGGGCCAAGGCCAGGGCGTCGTGCCATTGCGACGGCTTCCGCACAATGGTGACGCCGATCGTGGACCCTTGCGACGCAGGCTTCACCACAACAGGCCAACGCAATTTCGCCGCCCGTAGCAGCGTCGCACTTGAGACCTTCTCTCCGCGCTTCACGACTGTGCCGGCCGGCACAGGAATACCCGCTGAGGCCAAGAGTGTTTTCGTCGTCACTTTATGCATGCTGATCGCACTGGCCTGGATACCGGATCCCGTGTAGGAAATTCCCAAGGTGTCCAGAAATCCTTGGATCGTGCCGTCTTCCCCACCCGGTCCATGTAACGCCAGAAATACCAGGGCAATCTTCTGATCGCGCAAATCCTGAGAGAGCGTCGGGCCAACATCGATGGCCACCGCATCGTAGCCACGACGGGCCAGCGACCGATGTACCGCGGCGCCCGTCCGGAGCGACACCTCGCGCTCAGCCGATTGCCCACCCATCAGCACCCCAATACGGACGTGAGTCAGAAGGGGTCGTTCTGTCGGACGAGGCTCGCTCATATGGCTATCTCTCTCCTACGATTTTGAGTTCAAGATCTAACCGTATACCGGCCCGGCGGCGAATCACGCTACGGACCTTCCCGATCAGCGCAATGACATCCGCCGCACGCGCCTGTCCCCGATTCACCATAAAATTGGCATGCTTCAACGAGACTTCTGCATCGCCGACACGTGCCCCCTTGAGGCCGGTCGCCTCGATCAATCGGCCGGCGGAATCGTTCGGAGGGTTCTTGAACACGCACCCAGCGCTGGGCATCGCGAGCGGCTGCGTGTCCCGCCGATAGTGGAGATAGTCCTTGACGACGCGCTCGATCTCCGATCGTATCCCCTGCGTCAATTGAAGCCACACCCCCACGACGATGCCGCGCGGCAGCAAGGCCCGTCGATACTCGAACCTGACCTGAGCTGCCTCAAGATCCACAACCTGGCCTTTCATATTCACCATGCGAACGGCCTTGACCGAATCCTTCATCTCTCCGAGCTTTGTCCCGGCGTTCATCACCGCACAACCGGCCACAGTCCCTGGAATTCCCGCTGCCCATTCCAATCCCGCAAGAGAGTGGCGGATGGCATACCCCATCAACGTCGGCATCCCAACTCCCCCCTCCGCATACAGCACGGACCCTGGCTCTTCTGAAATGGCCCGCAACCGCGCCAGACTGACCACGATGCCGCGGATTCCCCCATCTCGAACTAACAGATTCGTTCCACCCAGGACGAACCACGGAATCTTGCGCGCACGCGCCTGACTGATCACCATGCAGACATCCTCAATATCAGCCGGTTCCACCACGACATCCGCCGGCCCTCCGATCTTGAACGAGGTGTACTCCCGTAGCGGAGCCTGAAAGGACAGGGATCCCCGGAGCCCTGCCACGGCAGTCCGCACATCGGCCTGTGTGAATCGCCCACGCACTCTCCCGGCTGTCGTGATCTGCCGACCACCTTGTTTCATGACATCATGCGGTGGGGGTCAATTTGGCCAACAATCCAAGCCCCGTCTTCCAAATATCCCCCGCCCCTAATGTGATGACGAGATCTCCCGATTTCAGGTGAGGCAGCACCTGATCCACCAACTGATCCTTGTGTTCCACAAAGGTGACAGACGGATGGCCGGCCGCACGGACAAGATCCGCCAACTTGGCTCCAGACACCCCAGGAATCGGCTGCTCCCCTGCCGCATAGATGTCCGCCAAGAACAAGACGTCTGCTTGATCGAACGCCTTCGTGAAATCCTCCAGCAAGTCTCGCGTCCTGGTATATCGATGCGGCTGAAACACCACCACCAACCGCCGGTCCCCCCACCCTTGTTTTGCCGCAGCCAACGTAGCTTTAATCTCAGTCGGATGATGCCCATAGTCGTCCACGACCATGATCCCGTTGGCTTCTCCTCGCAAATGGAAGCGACGCTCGACCCCGGCATAGGCCGCCAGCGCTTTCCTGATGAGGTCCACCGGCACATCCAATTCGATGCCGATTGCAATCGCCGCAAGCGCGTTGGACACATTGTGTCGACCCGGCACCGCCAGGCGGAACGGGCCCAGATTGCGCCCACGGAACTGCGCCCGAAACTCAGCGCCCCATTGGTTCAAACTGATCTCTGTCGCATAGAAGTCCGGCGCGACTCCCTCACGTTCACTGAGCCCATAGGTGTGATAGCGCTTCACGATGTTCGGAAACAGCGCCCGGAGGCGATCATCGTCGGCGCACAACACAGCCAACCCATAGAACGGCACTTTATTGATAAACTCGAGAAAGCACTCATTGATCCGTTCCATGCTGCCGTAATGATCGAGATGTTCCCGATCGAGATTCGTGACCACGACAAGGGTCGGAGACAGGCGAAGAAAGGATCCATCGCTCTCATCGGCTTCCGCCACGAGGAGATCGCCTCGACCAAGACGGGCATGACTCCCCAGCGCGTTCACTTTGCCCCCGATCACCATCGTCGGATCCAACCCGCCCTGCGCCAGCACATTGGCGACCATCGACGTCGTCGTCGTTTTTCCGTGAGCCCCGGCAATGGCGACTCCGAATTTCAGCCGCATCAGCTCCGCCAGCATCTCGGCCCGAGGAATCACGGGAACCTGCTTCGCCTTGGCCGCCACGACCTCAGGGTTCTGAGCCGACACGGCGGAGGAGATGACCACCACTTGCGCTTCCCCCACATTCGACTCCTGATGGCCGACAAAGATACGCCCGCCGAGCTCTTCCAATCTCCTCGTCGTATCGGAGGCCTGCAGGTCGGAGCCCGTCACTTTGAACCCCAGCGTCAACAGCACCTCAGCGATGCCGCTCATTCCAGAACCCCCGATTCCGACTAAGTGAATCTGTTGTGTCTTACGAAACATCCCTGCGCGCCTTACTCCACCAACCGGTGGATACGACTGTCATTTTATCCCTGTGGCCAAGACCACATTAGACTCCTGCCGCTCCAACAGATCGGGGGACATCATGATGTCCCCCCATGAGTGCGTAACATTCGCGGACGATCACCTCCGCGGCATCGATTCGCCGCAGGGAGAGACTCGCCGCTCTCATCGCCCGCAATCGCTCAGGGTCTCCGAGAATGCCCGCCACGGTGCGGACGAACAGAGATCCCGTGAGTGCAGATTGCGGAAGGAGCACGGCAGCCCCGGCCGACTCCATCACCTTGGCATTTCTCGTCTGATGGTCGTAGATGGCGGACGGCAACGGAATGAGGATGGCCGGCTTTCCACAGGCCATGAGTTCCGCCACCGTCATGGCTCCGGCTCTCGCCACAACCAGATCCGCCTCCCGTAGCGCCGACGGCATATCATAAATAAATGGCATGACCTGTGGCGTGATGCCGGCGCGACGATAGGCATCGGAGACCCGCGCATGGTCGGACTCGCCGGTCTGATGGGTCACGGTGAGATGCGGCAACTGCTTCATCAGATCGGGTAATCCTTCCATCACCGCGGTGTTCATCGCCTTGGCCCCCTGACTTCCCCCAAATATCAGCAGATGTGGCGGCACTGACATCTCTCGCTCCTGTTCAAGACCCTCCAGGAACGCCTTCCGAATCGGGGTCCCCACCACACGCACCTTGGAACGATCGAACGAATCAGCCGCCGACTCAAACGCAAGAAAGACGCGTTGGGCGAAGGGTCCCACCGCTTTATTCGCCATGCCGGGATTCGCATTCGGCTCTAGAATCACGCGCGCCACCCTCGCCAACGCTGCCGCAAGCACCATCATCGGACTCGTATAGCCACCGACCCCGATCACCAGATCCGCCCGTCTGGTTCGAAGGATTCTCAGGCACTGCCACAAACTGACCGGCATGGCACACAATCCTGTCAGCGCCCCCAACAGACTCTTGCCCATCACTGGTTTGGCACTGATCAACGCCAGCTCGAACCCCTCGTGGGCAAGCACGTTCGATTCGAGTCCCCGCGCCGTTCCCACGAACAGCACCTGCGTCCTGGGATCGGATCGGAGAAACTCTCGCGCTAAGGCCACAGCCGGATAGAGATGGCCACCGGTTCCTCCTGCGGCAATCACGATCGTCATTCGTGATCCGATCCACCACGTGATCCACCGGCATGCCGATCCCGAGAAATACTGAGCAAAATTCCCACCCCGATCAGACTGACCACCAGCGACGATCCTCCATAGCTCACGAACGGTAAGGTGAGGCCTTTCGTCGGCAACAGCCCCGTCACCACTGCCGCATTCACCAAGGCCTGCACGCCGATCAACAGGGTAATCCCCATACCGAGATAGCGACCGAACGGCTCCCGTGCGCGTGCGGCGATCTGAACCCCTCTCCAGACAAAAATGGCAAACAACAAGATGATCGAGGCGGTGCCGATGAGCCCCAGTTCTTCGCCGACCAACGCCAGGACAAAATCCGTATGCGCCTCCGGGAGGAAATAGAGTTTCTGTTTGCCTTCGCCCAATCCCACTCCGAACGGACCGCCGCTGCCGAAGGCCAAGAAAGACTGGGTGATTTGGAATCCGGCATCCGACGGATCTTTCCATGGAGCCAGAAACGTCATGAGCCGCTCGCGCCGATAACTGGAACCAAGCACCAGCGCCAGCATGGCTGGAATCGCACAGAGACCGAGAGTCAAGAGATGGGAGAGGCGTGCCCCGGCGAGAAAACACATGCCGATTGTCACCAGTCCAAGCACCACCACCGTCCCAAGATCCGGTTCGAGCAGGACCAGTCCACTCAGCAGTCCGATCACAATCAAGGCCGGAAGCAGGCCATCGAGGAACGACCTGATCTTGGCGGCTTTTTTGCTCAGATACGCGGCCAGATAGATGACCGCCACAAGCTTGACCAGTTCCCCCGGCTGCACCGAGATAGGCCCCAACAGCAACCATCGTCGCGCTCCCTTGCCCGCCACACCAATAGACGGCATCAGCACCATGACGAGCAGCACCACGATACCGGCCAATATCGGAATGGAGAGTTTTTTCCAGAGCGTGTAATCGAGTCGCGACATGAGATGCATCAACACAAGGCCAACGGCGAGCCAGGCGACCTGCCGCTTGAGGAAAAACCCGGGATCCTGATGCTTCCCATTGCCTGCCATAATGGCGCTCGCGCTGAACACCATGACGAGCCCCACCAACGCCAGGATCATGGTGATCGCCAAGAGCGTGTGGTCCGCCGCCACCCGTTGCTTGCCGGCCCGTTGGCCGGCGGTCTGGGGCCATGGCAGCGCCAGAGTCCCTGCTGATCGATGCGCCATGGCTCAGAATCGTCCCTTCCACGCCTGGCACGTCACGCCGGTAAGGCATGAATCAATGCCTTGAATTGACGGCCACGGTCTTGATAGTCCGCAAACATGTCGAAGCTGGCACAGGCCGGGGACAACAACACGACTTCTCCCTGTGAGGCCCCTTGCGCCGCACAATCCACGGCGTCACGTAGAGTGGCCGCCTCGGTCATCGTGGCGACACCCGCCCACGCCTGTCGCAACAGCGGCGCAGCCTCTCCGATCAGAATCACCCGCTTGACCCGCCGACCGACGGCCTGGGCGAGTCGAGAAAAATCGCCTCCCTTATCCCGCCCACCGGCAATAAGCCAAATCGGTTGTTCAATACTCTCCAGCGCTTTGAGCGTGGCATCGACATTCGTGCCCTTCGAATCGTTTACAAATCTGACCCCCCGACGCTCGCGGACAATTTCAAGCGCATGTTCGAGCCCGGGAAACGTCGCGAGGACCCGGCGAATCGCCTCGAGAGGACACCCACACAGCAGGGCATAGGTCGTCGCCGCCATGACGTTTTCCACATTGTGGTGCCCGATGATACGGATCTCGCTTCGATGGCAAATCTCCTGCCGCACCCCAGTCACCGTCGTCACGATCCTGTCGCCTTCGAGGTAGGTGCCCCCATGCATATCAGCGCCGATCGTCGAAGCCGTCGTAAATCCCAGTTTTTTGGCACGAACCTTCTGTCGAAGCCCGGCCACACGATCATCGTCAAGATTGAACAGGGCGAAATCAGACGCGGTTTGATTTTCGAAGATCCGTTGTTTCGCTGCGACGTATTCATCCAACGACTCATACCGGTCCTGGTGATCGACCGTCACGTTGAGTAGTGCGGCGATCCAAGGATGGAATCGATCGATGGTTTCGAGCTGGAAACTGGACACCTCGACGACGAGATAGTCGAACGGACTCGCCTTTCCTGCCTGGCTGGCGCGAAGGTCTTCCACCGCCGCTTCGCTTAAGGCGGTGCCCAAATTGCCGCCCACAAACGCCCGCTTGCCGCTCTCGGCGAGAAACTTGCCGATCAGAGTCACCGTCGTGCTCTTGCCATTGGTGCCTGTGATAGCCAGGAGGGGGCTTCGGAAGAACTGCGACGCGAGCTCCAATTCGCTGATCACCTTCACGCCACGCCGACGCACCGCTTCGAGCGGGGCGAGTCGAGAGGGCACTCCGGGGCTGATCACCACCAGGTCTGCCTCATCGAGCGACGACTCGTACCCTGCCCCAACGGTGATACCGACGTGATCGCGATCGATATCGCCGAGCACGGATGCCAGTTCCGCCGGTTCCTTCCGATCCGCCACCGTGACACGTGCTCCCGCCGCCTGAAGCAACCGACACGCCGCTACGCCGCTTCTGGCAAGCCCCATAATCGTGACACGCGCTCCCGCAAGTTCCACAGCTGTTTCTCCCACCATGCCGTTACCGAAGCTTTAACGTACTCAGACTCAGCAAGGCCAATAAGATGGCGATGATCCACAAACGCACCACAACTTTGGGCTCCTCCCACCCTTTCATCTCAAAGTGATGGTGGATGGGCGCCATGAGAAAAATACGTTTCCCGCGTGCCTTGAACGAGATCACCTGAAAAATGACCGAGACCGCTTCAATCACAAACACACCGCCGACCATGAGAAGTAGCAGCTCGTGCTTGCTGATCACCGCAACCGTGCCCAGCGCCGCTCCGAGTGGAAGTGAGCCCACATCCCCCATGAACACGGAAGCCGGATAGGTGTTGAACCACAAAAATCCAAGACTGGCTCCCAGAATGGCGGCAGTAAACACCGCAAGCTCACCTGCGCCCTCAATGTGCGGGATGAACAGGTAGTCCGACATGAGTCGATGGCCTGTGACATAGGCCACGATCGTATAGGCCATCGCCGCAATCATGACAGGCCCCACCGCAAGCCCATCGAGGCCATCGGTCAGATTGACGGCGTTGGAACTCCCGACAATCACGACCACGGCAAAGATGACGTAGAACCAGCCGAGATCGGGCACGATATTCTTGAAAAACGGGATGCTGAGCTTGGTCGTATACCCGGGCAGGAAATAGAGGGCCAGCGCGATCGCCAAGGCCACCGCCACTTGCGCCGTGAACTTCTGTCCCACCGATAGCCCCTTCGATTGGGTCTTCATGAACTTGAGATAGTCGTCGATAAATCCAATCGCGCCGAACCCCAACATGGAGATGAGCACCAGCCAGACATAGGGCCTCGCCATATCGGCCCAGAGGAGCGTCGAGAACACGACCGCGAAGAGGATGAGAATCCCGCCCATGGTGGGCGTACCGCTCTTCGCCAGATGACCTTTCGGGCCGTCGGAACGAATCTGCTGACCCAGCTTAATGTCTTGCAACTTCCTAATCACCCAGGGGGCCAACACAAAGGCGATCAAGAATGCCGTCACAGCCCCATAGATGATCCGAAAGCTCAAATATCGAAAGACGTTCAGAAATGAATATTCCGTATGAAACGGATACAGCCAGTTGTAGAGCATACGGTCTGAACCTTCACAATAAGCCGACCCATCGAGCCGACTCATGCACCGAACGGACGCCGACCTTTTATGATGCCTGCTTGATGACTGCCCTCATCCCCGTCAACGCTTGCACCACCTGTTCCATTTTCATGCCGCGAGAGGCCTTCACCAACACCACGTCCCCCTGCCGCACAATCCTCTTGAGACAGTCAGCCGCTGCACCCGCATCGACCACTTCGTCGATCTGCGAGCCTGCCATCCCCCCCTGCCTGGCTCCTTCCGCAATGTCTCGACCCAACGTCCCGCACACAATCAGCCGCGAGAGCCCCTGTGCGACAAGAAACTCTCCAACCTCCCGGTGCATCCGGCCCGTCTCAGGGCCGAGTTCGAGCATGTCTCCCAACACAGCAATCCGTTCACGTGCGGGACTCCACTGGGCCAGCAATTGGAGCGCCGCTTTCATCGATGCAGGGTTGGCATTGTAACAATCGTTGATGAAATGGACCCCGTGATGAGTCAAGACCTGCGACCGCATCGCCGCTGGACGAAATCGGCCCAGCCCTTGGGCAATCATCGAACCAGAAAGGTTCAGCGCCGTACCCACCGCCGCCGCGGCGAGCGCATTCGTGACATTGTGGTTTCCATGTACCTTGATTCGCACGATCGTGGGGCGGCTCTTTCCAGGGAGGTGTAAGCGAAAGGTCGTACCGTGGCGTGCATCGGACGTGACCCCGCTCGCACGAACATCGGCCATTTCTGAAAATCCAAACGACATCACGCGGCATTGGGCGCGCGCAGCGAGGTAGTCAAAGTAGGGATCGTCGGCATTCAACATGGCCATGCCGCCGGGCGGAAGCAGATCCAACAATTCCGCCTTGGCCTGCGCCGATCCTTCCATGCTTCCAAAGAATTCGAGATGATCGGGGCCGATATTGGTAATCACCCCGATCGTGGGCCTGACAATCTCACAAAGCCTGGTTGTCTGCCCCTGCTGATCCACCCCCATCTCAATCACAGCCGCTTGATGGCGAGCCGTAATCCGAAACAGGGTCGCGGGCACGCCGATTCGATTATTGAAATTCCCCTCGGTCTTCAGCACCGTCCACCGCTGAGCCAACACCGCCGCCACCATTTCTTTCGTCGTCGTCTTGCCGTTGCTCCCGGTCACCGCCACCACAGGAATCGTGAACCGACTGCGATACTGTGTCGCGAGCTGCTGGTAGGCGAACAGCGGATCGCGCACACCAAAGAGAAAGGGCGCAGATGGCCCCTCGATCCGGCGTACGGCTGGGGAGCTCGAAGGAAGCTGATAGTTATCCTGGACGATGGCTCCCACTGCTCCCTGTGCAAGCACGGTCGGCACAAACTCATGACCATCGAATCGATCGCCTCTGAGCGCGACAAAGAGATCGCCCCGGCGAATCGATCGGGAATCTGTGCTGATCTGTCTGATCCGGCGCTTCCCCGATAACGAGTCCTGCCCCGCGAGGACTTTCACACTGATGACTTCTCGTAACTCCTCGACCGTAAACAGCCCCATTGACTCCTCACCTTCCACGGCACTGAACATGGTCTGGATACTCACGCGCAATTCCGCAATTGCTGAATCGCCTCACGAGCCACCTCACGGTCGTCAAAATGCACTTTCTTGGCGCCGATGATTTGATAGTCCTCATGCCCCTTGCCGGCAATGAGCACCATATCGCCACGGCGCGCCTCGCGGATGGCAACGCCGATCGCCTCACGGCGATCCGGCACCAAGTGATACTGCACATGATTGCGGCGGACGAGTGCCTCGCGCACGCCGATCTCAACTTCATGGAGAATCGCCATCGGGTCCTCCGTTCGAGGATTATCCGACGTCAAGATCACCACGTCGCTGTATTCCACGGCAGCGCGTCCCATCTTGGGTCGCTTCCCGCGATCCCGGTCACCACCGCACCCAAACACGGTAATGATCCGATCAGTCTTTAATGCTTGGGCTGCCATCAGCAGCCTGAGGAGTGCATCTTCGGTATGGGCATAATCGACGACGACAGTAAAATCTTGGCCGGATGAGACCCGCTCGAAGCGACCTGGAACATTGGCAATATGAGCGGCCGCTTCGCGGATCTGATCGATGGTGGCCCCGTCATGCAGCGCGACTCCAATCGCCCCCAGCAAGTTATAGACGTTGTGCTCTCCGACCAGCCGGCTCTCGATCGGAAACGTACCGCCTGGAGTTGCTGCCGTGAATGTGGTACCGGCCAGCGAGAGATGCACTCCTTCCGCCTTGAGATCGGCTTGGTTCTGAATGGCATAACCCCAAACCGGCACAGGACAGGCTGCACGGATGGCAGCCCCTCTGGGATCGTCCAGATTGACGATGGCGCGCTTCCCGGTCTTCTGCCCTCCGGCCAACCCGGTAAAGAGTCTCCGCTTCGCGTCGAAGTACTCATCCATGGTGTGATGAAAATCGAGGTGATCCTGCGTGAGATTCGTGAAGACTGCCGTGTCATACTCACAGCCCGATGTCCGATCTAGGGCAAGCGCGTGGGACGACACTTCCATCACTGCGGCGTTAAGCCCGCTCTCGACCATCTTCGCCAAGAGTGACTGAAGATCGAGTGCACCGGGCGTCGTGTGGGAAGCAGGAACTGTTTCTTGCCCGATCTGGTATCCCACCGTGCCGATCAACCCTACCTTCCGGCCGATCCCTTCCAGTAACGCTTTGCAAAGATATGTCGTCGTCGTCTTCCCATTCGTGCCTGTCACGCCGATCATCTTCAGACGGGCGGAAGGATCCCCGTGAAACCGGCTTCCCAGAAGGCCGAGCGCCTTGCGCGAATCGGCCACCCGCACAAACGGGAGCGGCACTGAGGCCACAGGCGCCTGTGCGACCACCGCAACGGCTCCGGCCTTCATCGCCTGTTCGATAAACCCATGACCATCAACGCGCTCACCCTTTACGGCGATAAAGAGGCTCCCACTCGTCACGGCCCGAGAATCGTCGGTGATCCCAACTACTGGGCGACTGCTATCCCCGCTCTGCTCCAGGATCTCAACCTGCCCACGAAGCGACGCAAGCAACTGCATGAGGGTGATGGAGTCGCGCGCCATAGCGTTTCAGTGATCCCTCATCGCCAGTGCAATGTTTACCGTGTCTTCTCTGGCTACACCAAGATAGTTGAGCACCTGTTCCCCGACATGGCTAAATACGGGTGCCGCCACAGTCCCGCCCCAGGCTTCGCCTTGCGGTTCATCGACGACCACGATCATTGCCAATCGCGGAGACTCTGCCGGCACATACCCGACAAACGATCCGACAAACTGCGTGGAGGAATAGGCGCCGGTCCGTGGATCGATTTTTTGTGCGGTCCCGGTTTTACCCGCCACGCGGAAACCTGGGATGGCCGCCTTTGCACCCGTCCCATTCGTCACAACACCTTCCAGCATCGTCGTCATTGTCCGAGCCGTATCCGGAGACACGACTCGCCGCTTCACTTGCGGTCGCACTTCCTTCAGCACGCGACCTTTCTGATCGCGCACTTCGGATACCACGTATGGCTTCATCATCACGCCCTCATTCGCGAGAGTCGCCAAGGCCGACACCATTTGGAGGGGCGTCACCCCAATTTCCTGTCCCATCGAAATTGAAGCGAGCGATCGACGGCCCCAGTCTTTCGGCGCCTTCAAGAGCCCTCTCACTTCACCCGGCAGGTCGATCTCAGTACGTTGGCCAAACCCGAATGCTTGAAGATAGCGATAAAGTCGCTGTTCTCCAAGCGCTATCCCGATTTTGGCAGCGCCGATGTTGCTGGACTTTTGAATCGCCTCCGAAAACGTCATCCAGCCAAATTTGTCATGGTCATGAATCGTGGTGTTAGCGATCACCATCTGGCCGTTTTCACCGAAGACCATGGAACTGGGTGTCATCACTTTTTCTTCAAGCGCCGCGGCAGCAACCATCGCCTTTATGGTCGACCCAGGCTCGTACGTATCCGTCAGAGCGCGGTTGCGCCAGCGATCGGGGGTCAATGCGGCAACGACATTCGGGTCGAATCGTGGACTGACGGCCATCGCGAGAATCGCGCCAGATTGCGGCTCCATGACAATGATCATCCCGGACTTGGCACGAGAATGAATGACGGCTTCTTCAAGTTCTTTTTCTGCAATGTATTGGATCACCTCGTCGACGGTCAGCGTCAGCGCATGCCCCGGCGACGGCGCTTGCTCCATCACACCCTTGGGAAACACCGTGCGGCCTAATGCATCGCGTTGTAATACCGTGACGCGTTTTTCTCCATGCAGCTCCGAGTCGTATCGACGTTCAAGCCCCTCAAGCCCCTGGCCATCCATCCCGGAAAATCCGAGGACGTGAGCCAGCAACGGGCCCTTGGGGTAAAACCGCCTTCCCTCCATCACGATGCCAATGCCGTCCAATGACAGCTGCTCCAGCCGACGACCTTGCTCAGGCTCGACTTTTCGCGCCAACCACACAAAACTCTTGTCTTGCCGAAGTTTTCTCTCCAGCTCACTGCTTCGAATATGAAGCACCGGAGCAAGGTGACGGGCGACGCGCGAAGGACTCTCCAGCGACGTAGGGACGCCGAATACGGACGGCACCTCCACATTCATGGCGAGCACTTTGCCGTGCCGATCCGACACCATGCCTCTGGCCCCCTCGAATGATACGGTCTTTTGATGTTGCCGATCGGCCTTGGCCGTGAGTTCGGCGGCTTGAAGCACTTGGAGCGTGACCAACCGAAAGAGAATAATGCTGAACCCACAGAGGAGCAGAAGCACCACCACGTAGCGACGACCGCGAGATGGGCCGGCCGTCACTCGCGCCCCCTCCCGATTGAGTCATGTTTCGCCACACGGATGAGTTCCACGCGCGGGGGCACCAGGCTTGGAGCCTCTCCCGGCAGACGCACCATCAGCACTTGCCCCTGCTGCGGCGGAACAAGCCCCAACTTTTCTGTCGCCACCTTCGCGATCCGTTCTGGAGCCGTCAGCGCTGAGAACTTCACTTGCAATTGATCCCGCTCCCGTTCCAGCACTATTTTCTGGGTCTTTAATCGTTCGATCTGATAGCCCAATCGAACGACATCCACACGCTCCCACACGAATACGAAGACCAACAACACCCCGGCCACAATCGTCAGGATCTTCATGACTGACCCTCCTTGGATACCCGTTGGGCAGCCCGCAACTTGGCACTGCGGGATCGAGGATTTCGGTCCGACTCCTCCCTGCTGGGAACCTGCGGTTTCTTGGTGAGCACCACCAATTCAGGATCGTCCTTACCGGAGAGCGCCCGAAACGTGTGCTTCACAATCCGATCTTCGAGCGAATGGAATGAAATGACACAGAGGCGGCCGCCGGGAGACAACACATCGACTGCATCACGCAACGCCGGTTCGAGACAGTCGAGCTCATGATTCACTGCAATGCGAATGGCTTGAAACGTGCGGGTGGCACAGTGGAGACGACCATGCCGATATTTCACAGGAACAGCCCCCTCGATTACTGAGACCAGCTCTTTCGTCGTCGCCAATGGATGGCGTTCACGCGCGCGGACAATGGCACTCGCAATTCGTCGAGAAAACCGTTCCTCGCCGAACTGAAAAATTGCGTCGGCTAACTGCGTTTCCGGCCATCGATTGACCAGGTCAGCGGCGGTCTCGCTCATCGATTGATCCATCCGCATGTCCAATGGACCATCTCCTTGAAAGCTAAAGCCACGAGCCGGCTCGTCCAGTTGTGGAGACGACACTCCAAGATCGAATAGAATTCCGTCGACCTGGTTCATGCCGCTCGCCGCAAGGTGTCGTTTTAAGTCCACAAAATGACCATGGATTAGGAGCACGCGGTCGCCAAACCGTGCCAGCCTTTCTCGGCTGGCTGCAATGGCCACCCCATCACGATCAAATCCAATAAGTCTGCTGTCTGGATTGCTTGTTTCAAGAAGTTTTTCAGCATGCCCACTATACCCCACTGTACAATCAAGGAAGATTCGTCTATCCTCCCGAGCAAGCCAAAACAGCACCTCTTCTGACATAACTGGGACATGGCGAGATACACCCATTAAATATTACAAGCCATATTCACCCACTTCCTCCCACTAGATGGCAAGTATACACCCACCCTAAGACTTGTCAATTAAAAATTCATGTACTTATGAAGTTTGAAGGCTCTCTGTTTTTCTCAAATTTGATGGACAGAAATGGGGGATGATAGGGGGGGCCATAACTCCCTTGGGGAGAGCGTACTTCCACGGTATTCTCCTTCAAACCCTACGAAGAGAGCCTATTCGGCATCTGTGCATCTGGTTGAAGATCCTCACCGCCGACGATGATCGAACCGAAGATCCCTGCGCACGACGTTGGCGAGTTTTATTGACAAGGATTCACGTCGGATTAAAATGGCGTTATGCCTCCTCAATACCCACAATCACTGCGCGTAGTGACGGCAATCTCCCTGATCGCCCTGCTCAGGCTATTCTTGAATTTCGAAGAGACTGAGGCTAAGGACTTCAATCCCGGCAATCCCCTCAACGCACCCGCTTCCGTGTACTGGTGCCCATCCAAAACGCCCGATCAACAGATCTCGACAAAGAAGGGCTCCGGATGTCAGCCGCTCTACGACCAGCAAGCAGAAGAATCGTTTCGAGAAAGCGCACGGCAACAGGGCTACGATCTTCCGGATCGCGACCCAATAAGAATTGTGGACATGCAGAATGCCGCCTCACAATTTGCCGACCGATACCGAACGTTCTTGTCGTGCTGCTTAACGGCCAGTGATGCGCCTACAGATATCGTTGACTTGATCGACGAAGCAAACCACATCCTCAAGTCTGTTCAACAAAAAGGTATCTTCAATTCGACCGGATTCGGAGTCGGGAGTGGAGACGCCGGGTTAGGCGGTGGATCCGGGCAAGGTCCGAAGCTTGGGACATTCGCTCGTCAATTCACGTTGAGTGACATTGTCGGCACGGTCGCGCGGGCACGGGATGATCTGTTTACTCTCAAACAACGTCTGGAGAAGTTGAGCGCAGCGCAACAAGGACTCGGCGAAGCGGGATATGAACGAAGCGGTCAGCTGAGACTTCAAATACAAGAGGAAGAGGAGGCGATCAGGAAAGATTTTAAATCCAAAAAACCGCCATCATCCGCGCCAACCGGCATGGAGATCCAAGATACCACGTTGCGCTCAAGAATCGGCGGAGACATCGAAGATACCAAACTCAACCCAAACTTCGGCGCTGATATCAACTATTCCGTTTCCCCATACAGCAATGTAAGCGAATCGCTTCGTCCGCGGCGGGGTAACGACGTTCAGGACAGCAACCTTCCGCATCGACCAGGTACGGACTTACAAGAGACAGTGATCCCCAACAGCACCGGCTTCGAAATCGACCAATCTCAAAACCCAGACGGTTCCTCTACCATTCAGGGTCGCGGGGTCGGCCCCTCCATCGGAGACTCCGGTCTGAACAGCAAACAACGGTAGTTCCCGCTCCTACTTTGCCACCACCGGCGGCACCGATTCCCACGTCTCTCCCCTATCCTTACTTCGATACAAGCCGCTCCCGTTCGTACCTGCATAGAACAGGGCCGGATCGGTCGGACTCTGCGTGAGTGACCGGATATTGAGCGTCGCAAGGCCGGTATTAAGCGTACTCCATGTCGCCCCACCATCTTCGCTCCGGTGGACGCCTTCCCGTCCGCCCAGATACATGACGCCCTTTCTCGTGCGATCCAAGATCATCGAAAACAACATCTGATCTTGGAGCGATTGTCCGATCCGCACCCAACCCTTCCCTCCATCCGTCGTCTTATAGAGTCCCGCCAGCGTGGAGGCATATACCGTATCCGGCTCGAACGAATCGACCAACACCGACGTCACGCTAAGCGCCCGCGACGACTTAATGATGTCGGGCGACACAAGGCCGTTGTTCACCTTCTCCCAATGACCGGTCTCGTCGGTCGTTTTGTATACTCCGCCGCTTGTGCCCGCATAGAGGATTGCCGGTCTGGTTGGATCCATACCCAGCGTGACCACCATCAGCACTTCCTTCATCCCCTCCATTTTCTTCACCCAATGTTCGCCGCCGTCTTTGGTCTCGGACACCCCCATCGTCGTGGCAAGATAGATATGATTGTTGTCCGCCGGATCGAAGAGGAATTGATTGACCACCGACGAAATCGTCACATCGTCCAACCCAGAGCGCATCGAGGCCCAACGTTGCCCTCCGTCATGGCTCTTAAAGACCGCATCGCCCTTTGTGCCGGCATACACCGTGGCCGGATAGACCGGATCAAGCGCCATCGAAATCACACGCGAATGGCTCATCCCATGCGACAGATTCGTCCAGGTCCGGCCCCCATCGCGCGTCTTATAGATGTAGTCGTTCGTCGCAACGTAGATGATGTCGGGATTCTTCGGATGGAGCTGAATGACGACGATCGCATCGCTGCGATTGCAGCCCACGAGGGAAATTGCCAGAAGAAGAGCGAAAATAAGAATTCTAGCCATGCACAAGACAGGGTCTTACGGGATGGTCAAACATGTCGTCCGGCGAGGCCGCAGCGAGTGAAGGCCCGAGGCGTACCCTTGCGGTACGTTGAGGGTCTGAACGATGCGAGAACAAAGCTGGAGGCATTTTTTACCATCCCGTTACCAGTTACCGGTAGTTTGTGAACTGCAGATCAATCCCAAAATCTTTACTCTTGAGAAACGCCATGGCCGCTTGAAGGTCATCCTTGCTTTTGCTCAATATCCGCACTTGCTCACCTTGAATCTGCGCTTGCACTTTCAATTTCGACTCCTTAATAGCCCTCGCCACCTCTTTTGCCTTGTCCGCCGCGATCCCACTTTGAATCTTCGCCACCTGCCGCACCGTCCCACTCAGCGCCGGCTCCACAGTCCCATAGTCGAATGCCTTTAACGAGACCCCGCGCTTCACACACTTGGTCTTGATAATATCGATCACCGCATTGAGCTTATACTCATCGTCGGAGACCAAGGACAGCTCCTTTTCCTTCTCCTTCAACGTAATCTCAGTCTTGGTGTCCTTGAAATCAAAGCGCTGTTTGACCTCCTTCGTCGCCTGATCGACGACATTCTTCATTTCCTGCATGTCCACTTCCGACACCACATCGAACGAAAATTGCTCAGCCATAGTTCCCCCCACTTCTCGCGAGACGCGCGTGACTAGCGAGACTGGTTTCTCACGCTCGTCTCGCCCTTCGCGCTTTTCCCGCTAACCATTAACAACATCCCCCACCAGGCAACTGCAACCGCTGCTTTTCATCATCATGACGAATCGTTGTCTGCATTCTTCCCGGCGAACCTCCGCCCGCCATCACCACCACTTCGCTACTGGTGAACGGGCGCTTCAAGATCACATAGCCGTACCACTGCCTCATACTATCGCCCAAGACGATCACCGCGAGCAAGGCCACCACCGCCACCAGCCCCGCGTCCAGGTACAAGGCCAACGCATGTCCACTATCAGCGAGGGATGAGGCCTTAGTCACAAACATGCCGAACATCTCGTAGGACCCCATCAAGGTGACGGTCCCGACAAACAACATCGGCAACGCGGTGATCCACAAATATTGCGCCTTCCGCATCTTGATGAGCACCGTCGTGCCGATGCAGAGGGCCAAGGTGCCGAGCAACTGATTCGCCGCGCCGAACATCGGCCAGAGAGTCGAGATGCTGCCGGTGCCGATGAGATAGGCCCAAGCTCCTACGATCAACCCGCTGCTCACCGCCACGCCAGGCCACCAATTCATCCGCCGCAACGGAGCATAGAAACGCCCACCCATCTCCTGGATGAGATAGCGTCCCACCCGCGTGCCAGTATCGATCGTCGTCAAAATAAACAACGCCTCGAATACCAGCGCAAACTGATACCAATAGGCCATCAGTCCGTTCATGCCAGGGAGCGCGGAGAAAATGGACGCCATGCCGACCGCGAGCGACACGGCCCCTCCAGGCCGGCCCGCCACATCCACCTCGACAAGTTGTGAGAGCTCTTGAATCCTGGAAACAGGAAAGCCCATCGCAGCCAGCGCATCGGGCGAGAGCATGGTGTTGATCGCCAGATAATCACCGGGAATCAAGACCGATGCCGCAATGAGCGCCATCACCCCGACAAAGCTTTCCAGCAACATCGCCCCATAGCCGACCGTGGCCTGAGATTCCTGCTCGATCATCTTCGGCGTAGTCCCTGAAGAGACCAGCGAATGAAAGCCCGATACGGCTCCACAGGCAATGGTGATAAAGAGGAAGGGGAGGAGCGTGCCGGGAATAATCGGTCCGCCTCCGCTGGCGAAGATCGTCACCCGCGGCATCTCGATCGTCGGCGCCATGAGAACCACCCCCACGCCCAGCAACGCCACTACGCCTAGCTTCATAAAGGTGGAAAGATACCCACGCGGCACCAGGAGCATCCAACCAGGCAAGACAGAAGCCAGAAACCCGTAGCCGGCCAGTCCCCACACCAACGTCACCCGCTCAAGCTCGAACCAGCCTGCGACTGAAGACTGCGCGACCACCCGCCCGAAGATCACAGCCGCAACCAACAACACCAGCCCGATCAGAGAGACTTCCGCCACCCGACCAGGCCGGAACTTTTGAAGATAGAAACCCATAATGAGACCGATGGGAATCGTCATCGCAATGGTGAAGGTGCCCCAGGCATTCAGATAGAGCGCGTTTACGACGGCAAATCCCAACCCGGCCAACGCCACAATCACGATGAAGAGCACCGCCACCGCCGTCGCCGTGCCGGTGACAAGACCCAGTTCATCCCGCGCGATCTCAGGAAGCGAGCGGCCATTCCGCCGCATCGACGCCACCAGAATGATGAAATCCTGCACGGCTCCACCCAGCACCGCGCCGATCACCAGCCAGAGAAAGCCGGGCAAGAAACCGAACTGCACCGCCAGAACTGGCCCCAGCAATGGACCTGCCCCGGCAATGGCTGCGAAGTGATGGCCGAACAGGACGTATTTGTTAGTGGGATGGAAATTGATTCCGTCGTTCAACCGCACCGCCGGCGTCACCCGCTGATCGTTCAGCTCCACCACACGCCGAGAAATCCAGCGGCCATAGAAGCGAAAGGCCAACACATAGATACACGCCGCGGCCACAACCAGCCAGAGCCCATTTACTTTTTCAGTCGGATTGACGAGACCGACAACAAAGGCGAGAGAGACGGCACCAAGAATAGCGAGGCACCCCCAGACAAAGAACATCTTTAGACCTTCTTGGCTAGGTTTGCGGAAAAGCTGAACACCTCCTGGTGATGAACCCACTCTCCCTTGCCGGCTTGCTTCAATGAACGTCTGAGTGAGCGCATCGCTTTCCGATCACTGAGAATCTCGGCTGTCTCAATGAGCCCCAGGTATTGGTCGATACTGAGCAGGACGGCTGATGGGACACCGTGATGAGTCAGCGCCACGATTTGCTTCTGCTCCCTAACACGTCTCACCAGGCTAGCGAGCTTGGCCTCTGAGACGGATACAGAACGATCTATTCCCAATCCTGACGCCGACATGCGCGCATCCTAGCATAAAGGGGAAGGGGGCAGCCTGGTCAATCTCTGGTGCTCGCGCAACGCGCGGCCTCAGAAGGATGTGAAGGGAGCCGCCAGACCATCCTTCTTGCTCGCAGAACGCGCACAATCAGAAGGTGCTCCTCCGGTGCGCGCACGGCGACTCCCTTGGGAGAGAAAGGCTGATGTTGCAGAGTGGGCATCAAGAGACCCTCGTCGGATACACGCCGGCGCGATGCCCCCGCTTTAACGTTCACTCCCCTCGGCCGTACTGCGTCGGCAGAGTCGTCATATGTCATGGCATTTGACGACAGAAGCGACAGCTGATAGGCTCCCCTTCATGAGCCCTACGACGGTTATCCCACGCCTATTGAACCTGGAACACCTCCTGGAGAAGAAGTCGTACTTTCTCTTGGGACCACGCCAAACCGGGAAGAGCTTCTTGATCGCCAAGAGTTTCCCGAAGTCGCGCGTGTACGATCTCTTGGATACGTCAGTCTATCTTGGGCTCAGCCAACGTCCACAGCGCCTGGCTGAGGAGCTCACGCCCAAGGATCGCATCGTGGTCATCGATGAGATTCAACGGTTACCGGTGCTGTTGAACGAGGTCCACCGCCTAATCGAGCAGCGAGGCATCCGATTTCTCCTCACGGGGTCGAGTGCAAGGAAGCTCCGCCAGGGTGGGGTCAACCTGCTAGGAGGACGCGCGAGAACCAAATTCTTACACCCGCTCACGTGCCGAGAGCTGGGAGAACACTTCGTGCTGGACACCTTCATAGATCGAGGCGGGCTACCCTCGATCTATTTCTCAGACGATCCACGCGCGGATCTCAACGCCTACGCCGGTTCGTATCTGCAGCAGGAAATTGTGGCAGAGGGGGCATCCAGGAACATCGCCGCCTTCAGCCGGTTTCTGAAGGTAGCCGCCTATTGCAATGCTACGATCGTAAACTTCACGAACGTGGCCACGGACGCTCAGGTGCCACGCACGACTGTGTACGAGTACTTCGAAATTCTGAAGGATACGCTGGTGCTGCATGAGCTGCCTGCCTGGCGCGAGACGAAGAAACGCAAACCCCTCGCTTCATCGAAATACTATTTTTTCGACATCGGCGTTGTGGCGGCCATTCAAGAGCGACGCTATCGACGCGGCACGCCTGAGTATGGCGAGGCGTTGGAAACGTATCTCATGCACGAATTGAGGAGCTACACCGACTATGTATCAGGAGAGCCGTTGGCCTATTGGAAATCGACATCCGGGTTTGAAGTGGATTTCATTCTCGGAGATCATACCGCCATCGAACTCAAGGCCAGCGAGAACATTGCCGCCAAAGATCTCAAGTCGCTGAAGGCGTTAGCGGAAGAAAAGAAGCTGACACGCTATCTCTGTGTCAGCCTAGAGGCTCGCCGTCGACAAGTCGGCGAGGTCACGATCCTGCCCCTCAAGGAGTTTCTCAACAACCTCTGGGATGAGGCCTACACCTAATTTCCCTCAGAATGAAAAGCTCCAGCCCCGGCAATGGCCGCGAAGTGGTGACCGAACAACACGTACTTATTAGTGGGATGAAAGTTGACACCGTCGTTCAAGCGAATCGCCGGCGTCACCCGCTGATCGTTCAGCTCCACCACACGACGCGAAATCCAGCGGCCATAGAAACGAAAGGCCAGCACATAGATGCAAGCAGCCGCCACGACCAGCCAGAGCCCATTCACTTTTTCCTGTGGATTGACGAGACCGACAACAAAGGCGAGCGCAACGGCACCAAGAATGGCAAGAGAGGCCCATAAGACCAGCTTTACTGCGGACATGCGGGCATCCTAACAACCCGTCAGGCGCTTGTAAATCAGCATCGGCCCCGTTATTCTTGTGAACCATGGCTACCGCTAAAGCACCCCTCATCAGCTCTTCCCCAGACGTGCTCGGGGGCACACCTGTCTTCGCGGGAACACGCGTGCCGGTTCAGACCTTGATCGAATATTTGGAAGGTGGCGAAACAATCGACGACTTCCTTCAAGGGTTCCCGACCGTCTCGCGAGAGCAAGTGATCGCCTTCCTTGAAGAAGCTAAAACCCGCATGCTCGTCAAGGCTTCGTGAAAATTCTTCTCGACGAGTGTGTTGACCGACGATTCGCAAAAGATATTCAGGGGCATGAAATCCTGACGGTTCCTCAAGCACCGTGACCGTCGACCGTAACCTGGCCTTTCAACAGAACATCCCGCAGTTCACCATCGCTGTCATCGTGCTCCAGGCCCAGACCAACCGCCTGAAAGACCTTCGCCCACTCCTGCCAAAACTCCAGCAGATTCTTCCCCTTGCTTCCAAAGGTGAAGTCAGCCAAGTGAGTCTGTAACAAGCACCTTCGAAGCGCCAGCGTTCACGGCGACATGCGCGCCCTAGCACAAACGGACGGGAGGACACCCTGTCAGTCCGTTGCTCCCGGAGCAGAGGAGGGGATAGAAGCTGAGGTACAGTGGACCCCTCCGTCAAGACACTCATGCATTGAGTTTAAGAGGGTAACCGTTTACATGCAGCGGAACGGCGCTGCCCCGGTGTTCTCTTCCTTGTTGTGTTTCTGGGCGAGTGTGTTCGGTCTTGCCGAATTGATCCACAATCCTGGCTCCGCCGCCACTCGCTGTCCGGTAGACCTCGTCCGGCGTCACGTCATTCAACGCCTGGTGTATTCGTTCCGTGTTGTAAAACACGAAGTAGTCCGTCAATCCCCGCTGTAATTCAGACAGTGTGGTGTACCCTCTCAAATAGATGTCTTCGTACTTGACGCTCCGCCACAGCCGTTCCACAAAGATGTTATCCAAGGCCCGTCCGCGTCCGTCCATGCTGATGGCAATGCCGTGCGCTTTGAGGACGCCGGTGAAGGCGTCCGCGGTGAACTGGCAGCCCTGATCGGGGTTGAAGATCTCGGGGATGCCGTAGCGCTGCACGGCGTGCTCCAGCCCTTCCACACAGAACCCGCTTTCCAGTGTATTCGATAATCGCCATGCCAGCACTTTGCGCGAGTACCAATCGATCACGGCGACCAGGTACACCAATCCACGCGCCAAGCGGATATAGGTAATGTCCGTACTCCACACGTGGTTGGGATGGGTCACCCTCATGCCTCGAAGCAGATAGGGATACACCCTGTGCTGCGGGTGGGAGCGACTCGTGTTCGGCCCCGGCGCCATACCCGCGAGCCCCAGGATGCCCATCAACCGCTGGACCCGCTTGCGGTTGATCCGGTGCCCCCTGCCGCGCAGGTACACCGTGATCGTGCGGCTGCCGTAGAACGGGTGCCGGGTGTATTCGGCGTCAATCAGTCCCAGCAGTGTCAATTCCTGCTCGTCCGGTATGGCGGCTGGGTGTGGCGCATAGAGCGTGGAACGCGTCACCCCGGTTAGTGCACATTGCCGGGTCAGGGTCAGTGGTTCATGGGGGCTCACCCAGCCTGTCCGCGCGGCTACAGGCATAGCCCAGACTTTTTTTTGAGCCAGTCCAGTTCCATCTTGAGCCGCCCGATCTCGGAGTAGAGCCGCTCCGGACTTGCCGACGGGTCAGCTGGTTTCGGCCCGCGCTTGGCGTCGAAGAGGTCTGCGGCCTGTTCGTGCAGGTCCTTCTTCCATTGCCCCACTTGGGTCGGATGGACCCCGTATTCCTGGGCAATCTCGTTCACCGTCTTGACTGCTCGGATCGCCTCCAGTGCCACCTTGGCCTTGAACGGCCCACTGAAATGCTTGCGCGTACGTGTACTCATGACCTGCTCCTTTTTACAGCAGGCTACCACCTTAAACTACTGTCTGGAAATTGGGGTCCACTATAGACCCAGTCCGATCCAGACCAGTTCGCGGAATCGCCGGAGCAACACAAGAGCCATACTAGTCGCGGCTATGATTTAACGTTTTTCCGGAAGAAATTTGCAATGGCGTCTTTTCCAACTTGGCCCTGGGCGGCCTGCAGAACGAGCGCTTCAAAAGCCGATTCGTCGGCCTCCAGCGTGAGACCGTTTAGCTTCATGAATACGAACGCTGCCATTGCTCCCGTCCGCTTGTTGCCATCGATGAACGGATGATTTTGAACAATATGATAAAGATAGGCAGCGGCCATCTCGAACAGGTCGGCATGAAGATATTGATCTCCAAACCCGGCTTCCGGCATTCCGAGTGCGGAATGCAACAGCTCAACATCGCGAATACCAAGCCCCCCACCATACCGCTGAATTTGGTCGGCATGAATCTCAATGACATCCTCGACTGAGAGAAATATCGTAGCAGACATTCGCTACGCCAGCCTTTTCAGCATCTTCCCATATCGTCGGTTCCCTTCCTCCAACGCCGCCTGGAACTTTTTCTGCCGCGCAGGAGTCTGGGCCGGTGTCACGATGAGACATTTCCCATCCGTTTTGATGTTGAGGGGGGTGTCGGCATCGATCTCCAGGAGATCGAGGACTCCGCGGTCGAGCACGAGGGCGAGACTGTTCCCATGTTTCGTCAATTTCTTCACCATGCACACACCTCCATGATTGGTACTACAGTGTATTGACATAGTAGCACCGTCATGCCATCCCGTAAAGCATCCTTCCTACTACTTCATCGGGCATAACCTCTGTGCTGTGACAAGAGAAAAAGTGAGGGGACGTCGCGCATCGGACAGGCACAGTTTTACTTCATGACCCCGCCAAGCTCGCTCGTCACCTCTTCAAGGGTGGGGGCTGATTGATCTTCCACTGCGTGTCTCTTTCTCACCTACCCACCCACTGGCACGCCGAGACGTGCCATTAGCCCAAGCGAGGGCCTTCGGAGACCGCGCGTTGCGCGAGCACAGAAGATCATCAGACTCCATTCCCTCTTCCAGGCTCACTCGTCCTACTCACTCAAGGACAGTCGTGCTGCCGCTGCGGGCATCAGAGCCCTGTTGGTGTCTTGCCATAGCGAAGCGCCGTGACCCGTTCTTACGGGTGGCGCAGCCTGTTCGACGTTCCGTTCGACGATGAGTCGAAACGGAACGAGTTGCTGCGCCAAGCGGGGCTTCGCTATGGCAAGCACAAACCTTCTCAACGATCCTTCCAAGCTAACTTGGCACCCCAAGGGATGGGGTCTGATTGATCTTCCACTGCGCGCGTCCAACGAGGGCTTTCTCAAGCCGGCGTTGCGCGAGCACAGAAGATCATCAGACTCCATCCCCTCCCCCCTCTATTGGGGAATACCTTCCCACCTCCCGACTCCGTAGACTCTGATCCACCATGGAGCAGGACAGACCCTACCAACGCAGCCTCTACCGCCTATCCGTCATCTATCCAGCGATGTACTGTATGCTGTCGGCAGTCGGTGAAGGGACCATGACAAATCTTTCGGCAATGGGGTGTACGATCGAAACCGATCAGCCCCTATTGGTAGACCAAAACGTCGCATTGCGTCTGATACTCCCCGATCAACAGGAGTCGCTGCCGATCGATGAGGCCCACGTACGGTGGGTGCATGGCAATCTGGCTGGGATTGAATTCACCCACGTGGAACGGATCGCCAGCCTCCGGCTGCACAGCTTCGTGTGGGACGGGATGGTCCAACGGTTCCTCTCGATTCAACAGAAGCGCGCGACGTCTTAGCCCGCATGATTCATGAACACTTCTGCAGCAATCGCCAGTCCGCTGCTACGACAAGCCTTCGGTCGGCGGGCTCGCCCCTCGGACCTTCAACGTCCTGCACGAGTACGCCGCAGGGCCTCAAGGCTCCGCGCGCCGCTCTCGCAACGCGGCTCAGCGATTTCGTCCCTCGACTGTGCTCGGGACCCTGAGCTTTGTCGAAGGGCGGCGAACCGTCATGAATCATGCGGGCTAGGCGCCAACCGGCACGGCAAATAGCCTCTGTGCCCCTTGCCCCTTTCCTCTCGCCTTCGCTATACTTCGGGGCATGAGTATTAGAAACGCCGGCGGGGACTGGGAGCCGATGCTGTTGGGGATTGAGCCTCGGAACTGCATGGTCTGCAAGGAAACGCTCTACCGCAATAAGACGTTTCTCAGCGGCGGCTGGTCTCGTTGCGCCTTGTGCGAGGAGTTTGTCCATTACAGCTGCTTGGCCAACGGCAAAGTCTCGTTTCTGAAAGCCCGCCCTCGTGTGTGTAAGACCTGCCGTACGGCCCAAGAGGGCGGTCCTATATCTCCGCCGAAAGCCCCGGTTCCGGTGGCCGTCGGGTCGTGAGTCTTCACACACAATCAAGCCCCGTAGAAGCCCGTCCGGGCTGGCGGCTTACCATTTTTTCCGACTCAGTCCGATTCATTCTGGCGCCGCTCATGCTCCTTCTCAGTGGATTTTTCACAGCGAACTTTCTCATCAGCGGTTCCTATACCTGGCCACGGACGAGTCAGACGGTGGCGCTGACGCTTACGGTATTGATCCTCTCCCATGAATTCGTCTACAAGGAGCAACGGTCGCGTCATATCGCGCCGAATCGTGCGTGGTCGGCTGTGCTCTATTCCTGCGTGCTCCCTTACCTAATGGGCATATTGGTGATGGTGGCTCTGTGGGCGCTCTAAGAAGATCGTTGTCTGGTTTGTTTCGTCTGTCTGGTTTGTTTGGCTGAACGAAACTAACCAGATGAACCAAATCAACCAAACAAACCAAATGAACTAGACCAACCACCACGATGAGGACAATCAATGGCGGAAATTATCCGTAGCGGAGCCTTTCTCCAACAATGTTGGTCGGTGCATCCGCTCTGTCTGACGGTCAAACGCGTCGAGCCGGAGCGTATCGTGGTGCTGACGTGCCGTTCCTGCCGCATGGTGCATCGGGTGACCACCGGCACGATCACCAGATACGTATCGACGGGGGATTCCTCCTTACCTGAACCGGATCCTGCGCAGCCGGATGGGCTCGTAGCGCTCAGGACCTGTATGGGCGCCCATGCTCCCGACCTGTCGGTTCGGGAGATGGATGTATTTCAAGATGCGGTGTGGGTCCGCTGTGCGAAATGTCGGGCGCAATACGACCTGACGGTCTCCCAGTTCGAAACACATCAGAAATAGCCGGCGCGCCCCACTGAGAATACTCAAGGCCGTCCAGCGCGGCCGCAGCGAGCGAAGAGGCGAGGCCTACGCTGCTGACGGACTTATCCAGCATCCTGCTAGCCGATTGATGACCATGCCATCACAGTTTACTGACGAAGAAGCGGCCTTGATGGCCGATCCCCATTTCTTTCTGGCCAAGGCGCAGATCATGGACAAGGTGCGCCGCTTGCTTACAGCCACGCATGTCTCATTGAAAGAGGAGGTTGAGTCGGCCGTTCTCGCAACCCCGCCGGACTTCAATCCCGCTCACTATCATTTTGTGAAGGGGGAGCATCTCGAATTCTTTCCGTACCAATACCTGGACTTTCCGAAACACTTTCACAACTCGAACGCCTTTACCTTTCGGACGCTCTTCTGGTGGGGGCACCACGTCGTGTGCGCCTTGATCTTGGAGGGGGAAGGAATCAAGCAGCACAAAGCACGGATCGTGGACCGGTTTCATCAGCTCGCCGGACAGGGGCTGGAACTCTCGTTGGCGCCGACGTTGTGGGAATGGAAGCGTGGTGAGGGGTATACCTTGCCGATCACCCATGATCGCAAGGCACAGATCGCCGCCGTGTTGGCCGAACGGTCTTTCGTGAAGATTGTCCGGTTCCTGCCGTTTTCAGACCCACAAATTCAGTCTGCTCACATACCGGAATTCAGCCGCGAGACCTTTCGGGCTATTCTCCCGATCGTCACACGCTAGCCCGCATGATTCATGACGGTTCGCCGCCCTTCGACAAAGCTCAGGGTCCCGAGCACAGTCGAGGGACGAAATCGCTGAACCGCGTCGAGAGGCCTGTACGCGGAGCCATGAGACCCGGCGGCGTAGTCTCTGTGCTACGGGGGCTGCGTTCACGGTGGAACGCAACTGGCGGGCTTTTCGAGCATCCGACCGCTCGGCATTTGTCTCTGATCAGGAACTTGGGTACACTGAGCCAGCGTCGACGGTGGGGCGGTCAATTGCAGGGAGGATGACATCGTGAAACAGGTGAGAGAGCGACTTGGCATCAGTCTCGTACTTATGGCCTGTCTGCTGATAGGGACAGGGTGCCGAGGCACCGGAGCAACAGTCTATATGGATCTTCAGCAGAAACATGCGGCGGCGCAATTCACAGAACCGGAGCCAGTCAGGATCGTCATTGAGCCTTTCGAGGATCGTCGATCGGAGAAGGGTCGGCTCGGTCTGCGAACCCATCTATGGGGCGGGGTGACCTACTTCGATGTGGTAGGGGGGCGACCAGGAGACGTGATGGCCCAGGCTCTCGCGGATCGTCTGAAAACACGAGGATGGAAGGATCGGGCCTGGGATGTGCGGGTGGTTTCCAGTGGAACCGTGACGAACCAGGACGATGCGGATATTATCATCAGCGGGCAGTTACACGATTTTTCCGCCAACGCCAAGAGTCGGCTCTTCTCAACGGTGGTGACCACAAGCAGCAAACTGGTGATCGACGCAAAAAACATCGGCGACCAAAGCTCGACGACCAAAAGTATCGAGAGCGCGCAACGTGAAACCCTGTTCTGGCTCAGCCAAGACGATGTGCAACAGCTACTGGCGATAACCCTGAAGGACGGTATCGATCGATACCTAGCCGATACGACGATCGACCGCAAGACGTTGAAACCGATACGTTGATAGACCGAGGGAAGAGATGACCCACCGTGCGTGAACGTCGTTGGGAGACGACCTATCCGCTGACCTTCGATCAAGTGCTCGCCGTAGGCAGACAGCTGGCTTCGTTGGGATTGAAGCCGGCGGTGCCTACGAGGGATGTCATTTGTTACGTTGAAGAGTGGACGGTCGACGCTCCTCAAGATTTCGACCAGCTGGACGCATGGTCCACGGAGGATATGACCCTGATCCATGTTCGAGAGGGATGGCGGGGCGATTTCTTTCTCCTGGCCGGGGCCTACCACACCGTCTATCGACAACATCAGGATGTCGGGACCTACTGCTCCGTCAGCCATCCCTGGCGCCTTCGCGAAGCGCTGCAGCTGCATGAGCAACGCCACATGTTGTGGATCGGGTTTCGGCACGCCCATTCGTTTATCCGCGTCCGCCTGCAGACCCAGGAAGTCGTCACCCCGGGCGAAACGCGCGGAGACCGTGAACGAATGCGCTGGTTGGATGAGCGGCGCGCCGCCTTCCTTGAAGCCATCGCCATACTAGAACTGCCGATTGAGACCCATGTCGAGAAGGGCGCGGTCGTGCTGCAGCCGTCCGATCCCACTATCCCGTTCTTCTGCTCTTGGCCCGACGCATTCGGTCCCTGCCAGTTTGAATACAACATCTCCGACGCGTTTCAGTTCTTAGTGCCGGCCAGCAAGCTCGCCGCGACGTTCGCGCCGGAACCGGCCGGGGTTCGATCCTACCTGACGGGATTTTCAGAGGAGGCCTTGACCGAGTTCCAAACGATTGAACCGAGGTCTCGTATCGCGTATCGCTGCTCGGTCCATTGCCGCCTCGACGATCTGCCGGAAGTACTGAACACGATTCAGCCGGACGGTCGTCTCTACGCCACGTTGTGCGAGTTTCAGACGCAGGTTCTGTTGCCGAACGCCGACGATGCCTCCGCCATCATCGGCGTTGTCGGATTGAATGGACAGTTCCAGATTGAGGCTCGCCTGAACCGGTCACCACTCAACGATGACGCCATGGTTGAGTGGTTGGAACGGCTGATCGGACATCCCGTGATCTATGCACCCCTCCCCGCCTTCGTCTAGCCCGCATGATTCATGACGATTCGTCGCCCTTCGACAAAGCTCAGGGTCCCGAGCACAGTCGAGGGACGACATCGCCAGGAAAACGCGTTCCTCGTGAAGCGTCGTTCGTTTGGGAGTAGAGTTACTGGTTTCAAGTTTCAGGTTTCAAGTTGTCCGAAAACAACCTCCGAAAACGTGAAACTAGAAACTTGCAACTTGAAACCTTTGAATCAGATACGCTTCACGCTTCACGAACGACGTTTCACGCATCGAAGACGCTTCACGCCCAAGAGCAGCGAATCCGCGATTACAGTAGACGCGCTCATGAATGAAGCCGGCTAGGCTCCATTCCAAAATCCAAGTTTTGATTGAACAAACGCTGTCTATTTCGCACAGTAAGGCGGTGAACCCGTTCGCTAAGATTCAATCTGCCCTGGGCAAGCCCTTCATGCCGGCTCTGTTCTTTGCCTCAGGTGTGACCTACGACACCGTAACGCTCACCCGCATCGATCGTCTTCTCGATAATCTGATTCTCCTTCTCTACCTTATTGCGCTCGGTTTTCTGATTGTCCTGACGGGCCGGCTCGGTGGAGCCAATGATGCAGGACCGCCGGCTGCACCCCACACTTCAGCTTGTACCAGGTTCTTGAGGAAGGCACGACCCTACTATCCGATGGCCATGCAATTTCTCCTAGGCGGACTGTTCAGCGCCTATGCGGTGTTCTATTCGCGGAGCGCCACACTCACACGCACCGGTGTGTTCCTGGGTGTCCTGGTGCTGTTGCTGGTCGCGAACGAATTCTTGCGTAGCCGGCTCTCGAATCTGCGCCTCCTTGTCGCGTTGTACGCACTAGCCTGCTTCAGCTTCTTCACGTTTTTTCTACCCGTCATGATTGGAATGATTGGGACATGGATATTTCTATTGGGAGCCGTTCTGAGCGCAGGGGTGACGTTAGGCGTGATCCAGCTGATCTACCACCACAATCCCGACCGTTCGCGGGGGGAGGCGGTATTGGTCGGGGGGCCGGCGATCGCGCTCATCGGCATTCTCATCGGATTCTATTTCATGAACTGGATTCCTCCCGTGCCGCTTTCGATGAAATTCGGCGGCATGTATCGAGAGGTGCAGAGGCAGGATGACCGGTTTGCGCTCAGTTTCGATCGTGAATGGCATCAAATCTGGAAGCGTTCGCAGAGTCCATTTCCAGCAGATGAGCCGATCTATTGCTTCACCGCTGTCTTCGCCCCGGTGGCGTTGAATACGACCGTCTACCACCATTGGTACTTCCGAACGAACAGCGAGAAGCCCTTCATCCATGCGGACAAGATTCCGATCAAGATTGCCGGTGGTCGTGAAGGCGGCTACCGTGCCTATTCCTTCAAGCAACGGCTCGATCCAGGCGACTGGCGTGTCGACGTCGAAACCGAAGACGGACGAGTGGTCGGACAGGTGTCTGTGGTGGTGTCGGCACGGGAAGAAACAGGGGCCACGCCCAGAACGCTCCTCTACTAATCCAATGAAACGGCTCAGCGGCTTCACGCTGCTCGAAGAACAAAAAGGCGAAGGGACGCCTGCGAGCAAAGGCGACCGCATCCTGTTTAATATGAGACTGTTCCTGAGCAAGGGTGATGAGGTCCTACTGAACGAGACGCACGCGAAGTATGTTCCGGCGGAGATGATACGAGTTGTCGATGGAGTGACATTGATCGAGCACACAATCGTACTGGGGCGCCGCGAGGCGATAGCCGGTGTCGAGCATGCCTTGCTGGGCATGAAAGTGGGCGGCTATCGGAACGTGCGCGTGAGCCCGCACCTCGCCTATCGCGACAAAGGCTTACCGGATCTCGTTCCTCCCAATGCGGTGTTGATTTGTGAGATCTGGTTGCGCGACATTGTGAGGGTCCTTCCGAGTAAAGCGTTGTCTGGTGTGATGTGAGCCCTCGCACCTTAGGATCGTGTCCCTCCAGCCCTAGCTGCGTCTCGACCCAGGCCTAGGACGAGGACCATGCGATCGCACCGTTTTACTGACGGCTCTATACGCGGAGCGGATTGCAAGGGAGCAGCAAGTTCGCTAGACTTCCGCTATGGCTATAGGGATGCATCGTTAGTAGCAAGACGGAGAATAACCCATGAGTGAGATTGAACAGCTTGAGAAAACGGTAGCAAATCTCTCTCCCAAGGATTTGGCTCAGTTTCGAGCCTGGTTCCTTGAGTTCGATGCGCGCGTGTGGGATGAACAAATCGAGACGGATCTTAAGGCCGGAAAGTTGGATGCGATCATTGCGGAGGCGCGAACCGAGTCTGAACAGGGTAAAGCACGACCCCTGTGAAGCATACGGCTTCGTCACGATTTTGGACCGCCTATCAGGCCCTCCCCGAAGACATTCGCTCCCTGGCTGATAAGAACTTCACGCTTGTGAAATCCAATCCGCGGCATCCTTCTCTTCGCCTGAAGCACATCGGAGAGCTCTGGTCGGTACGGGTCGGCGATCACTATCGAGCGCTTGGTTTCGATGCCCAAGGTGGAATCAACTGGTTCTGGATTGGCACCCACGCTGACTATAACAAGATCATCGCTCAATGACTCGTCACGAGCCTTCCAAGCAACTTCCTCCCTGCCCCTCCAGCCCCAACTGCGTCTCAACACAGGCCCAGGACGAGAGCCATTCGATTGCTCCCTTTCGCTATCGTACGTCTCGTGCTGAGGCGAAGGAGGCGCTCAAGGAAGTTATTCGTTCCTTGCCTCGCATGCAGCTTGTCGAGGAAGACGAGGCCTACCTCCACTATGAGTCCACCAGCCTGTTGTTTCGCTTCGTTGACGATATCGAATTGTTGTTCGATGATCAGGCCAAGATTATCCACTTCCGTTCTGCCTCACGCACCGGCTACGGCGATTTGGGCGTCAATCGCAAGCGCATGGAGCAGATACGTGCGCTCATTGAGCAACGGCTGTAGCCCCATTCGCGATTTCATTTCGCATTGTGTCGCCTCATGCATATGATGGAGGAAGCTGGAGGCTGGAGCCATGGGATTCAAGCGAAAAACGTCACGTGTCGAAGTGAGTCGGGCCGGCCGTTTGCAGAGAGGGGGTCTCTCGGCACCATGCACAGTGCTGAATGTCAGCGAGACCGGTGTCAGAATTGAGAGTCGCTTGTTCGTGAAGAGCGGCGATGCGCTCCAACTCGTGATCGAGCTTGAGCAAGGGAGAACGTTGAGCTGTGGGCTGCAAGTCGTCCACGTGCGTTCCCCTATGTTCGGTTCGAAAATCACTTCGATCAGTCCGGAAGACAGGGAACGACTCACCCATATCTTCGACGATCACCTGCAGACCAGTTACTCCCGCCGGTAGCCGTTCTACGCGATCACAGATGGTAGGTCGAGTCTAGCCTCAGTGCCTTTCCTCCCTCCCCACCCCCTGGAAAAACCGTCCTCAAGAGCAGCCTAACCCTGCCAGATACCCAAGGACCACGCGCCTGATTTTCCAGCCATAGACGGATCGAGGACGTAGCAGGCCGTTCAAAAATTCCTGACTTCTCACCCTCCCGCCCTGAGCCTGCCAAGACAGGCTTGTTGCCCAAGGACGCGCCGTTCCACGGGCAAGGCCGCAACGAGTGAATGGCCGAGGCATCTCCTTGGGTTACGGTGAGAGCCTAAACGATGCGAGCACGACGTTGGCGGATTATTCCAACAGCCTATCAGTGTGCGGGGCTGGGTGGTTTTGGGCCAAGCCTGGTGGTGTGCTGGAAGACGCACTTTGGGCAGGTGTAATGGACGAACTGCATCCCGCCGACAAGGCGCTTTTTCATCGATACCCGGCACCAGGTGCAGAGGCGATCAGGGAGGTCGCCCGATTGAGGGTTCGGAATCGGGATAGATGGAGCGACATCGGCCATGGGGGCATTCTCTCCGACCGCGGAGAACCTTGTCAATCGATCGAATGCCGCCGAATCTCCCTGCGTGAAAAAAAGTTTCATTGCCCCCTCGCATATGAAAAATTTCGTGGTATAGTCCGAACCAGTAGTCCATCGTCGGAGTTTTTCACCCTCTTACAGAAAGGTGTCTAACCGCTATGAGTAGCCCGATTGATTCCGAGTCCGCAATCTTTCCACCCGAGTCCCCAGTCGCTGCTTCCATTGCCCCCCATGACATGGTGGGTGAAGGGAAGGCATGGGGACTCTGTACCGCCCTCGATCTTCAAGATTGCAACCCCGACCTGATCCGCAATGCCGACCATATCCGTCGCTATGTTGTTGAGTTGTGCGAGCTCATCGGCATGAAGCGTTTTGGCGAGTGCCAGGTCGTCGATTTCGGCTCAGGCCGCGTCGCCGGCTATTCCATGGTGCAGCTGATCTCAACCTCGTTGATCAGCGGCCATTTTGCCAATGACACGAACAACGCGTACCTCGATGTGTTCAGCTGCAAGGGCTATGACCCTGCAGTGGTCGAGACGTTTTCCAAAGATTTCTTCGGCGCACGTCGCAGTGCGACGACGGTCACGCTCCGATACTAGGAGAAGACCGGGAGCCACGGCACCGCGGCTCCCGGTCTCGGTCCAGAACCTCTCCTTCACACGAATGATGAGTCCCCCCACCGTCAAAGAGTTTTTTCAGCTACTTCCAGGTCGGCTCGATTCAGATGCCGCCGAAGATCTCGATGCGGTCTACCAGTTCGATCTGAGTGGCGCACAGGGCGGCCAGTACATTCTCATCATCCGGACGGGAACCTGTCAGATTACCGAAGGGACGCATGAGGCTCCTCACGTGGTGCTCTCGATGGCAGGAGAGGATTGCGTCAAGATTCTGAGAGGCCAGTTGAGTGGGACTGCCGTCGCCATGTCGGGTCGGCTCAAGATCAGTGGGGACATCGGTTTGGCGATGCAACTGAAGGCGCTCTTTCCCACAGTCGGGTAACCAGCCAGCCGCTCTAACCAGGCTTTCGCAGGATGCTCAAAAAGGCCGATCAGCAAGGCCGCAGCCGATGAAAGCACCGGAGGCGTAGCCTCTGGGCTACGTTGAGGATGCTTTCGAGGTGAGAACGCCGCTGGCGGGCTTTTTCAGCATCCTGCTATCGACCAGCCGGTTCTACCGGAATCCAGTCGGCCTCCTGTGCCGCCTTGTCCGCATGACGAGGGAACCGTTCCTCCAACATCACATAGATCGTAGGGACAAGAAAGAGTGTGAGAATGGTCGAAAAGCTGAGTCCTCCGACGACCGTGCGTGCCAACGGGGCGTTGGTTTCGCCGCCGGTACCCCACCCGATGGCCATGGGGAGCAGTCCAAGGACGGTGGCGAGAGACGTCATCAGAATAGGACGGAGCCGCGTCCTCGCTGCAGTGATCGCCGCGTCGTGCAACGCTCGCCCTCGCCGACGGAGCACGTTTGTATAATCCACCAGCAGAACGCCGTTTGAGACTACGATGCCCAGCATCATGATGATGCCCATCATCGACGTGGTGGAGAGGGTGGTATCGGTCAGAAAGAGGATCAGAATCACGCCAGGGAAGCCCATCGGGACCGAAAACATGATGATGAAGGGGTCGATCAGCGATTTGAACTGCGCCGCCATCACCATGTAGACGAGAACCAGCGCCAGAACCGTCGCAAACAGTAGCCCTTCAAATGTTTCTCGCTGTTGTTGAATCTGACCGGCCAACTTGATGCTGAACCCGGTGGGGAGCTGGATCTTGGCAATGGCGGCCTCCAGGTCGGCGGCGACGGCGCCGAGGTCCCGGTCTACCGGGTTGGCGGTCACATGGACGACCCGCTGAAAGTACTTGCGGTCGATCTTGACTGGGCCGGCATTCAGCTTGAGCGAGGCGACGTTCTTGAGGAGGACCGGATCTCCGGCTCGTCCGGTCAACACGATGTTCTCGATGTCGGTGAAATCCTTTCGGTGTTCTTCCGCGAGCCAGGCGCTGATGTAGTATTCATTCCCGTTTTGAGGGTCGGTGTAGATGATGGGGTCGGTTGGCCCGTTGCCGTTGAGTGAGAAGAGCACGGCGTTGGCAACCTCCGTTTCACTGATACCGAGGAGCGCGGCCTTTTCACGATCCACCACCACGTTGACCTCAGGATAGTTCTCCTCGCGACTGACTTCGATATCGGCTAGGCCCGGTATGTGGTGCATCAGGCTTTCAACCTGCCGGATCACCCCACGTGCCTGCTCGAAATCATAGCCGTAGATTTCCACGTCGACAGACCTCTGCGACCCAAAGCTCGTGACTCGTTTGATCAGCCCGCCCGGATCGAAAAACATCGCGACGCCCGGAAAGAGCGCGAGAACTTTGGGCCTGACGTCGTTCATGATTTGTACTTGGTTGCGTGTTCGTTTCTCCGGCGTAACGAGATGGACGGAAATACTCGACGTATGGGGACCGGTATTTGGGTTGAACAGGGAGGAACGGCCTTGGGCTAACACCCCGGTACTGGAGACGATCGTTTCCAATTCCTCGGCAGGGATCTGTGCCCGCAGTACCCGTTCGACCTCGGCGACTTGCTGCTCGGTTTTTTCCACTCGCTGACCGACCGGTCCGCGCAGGACGATACGGAACTGGCTTTCATCTGACACCGGTAAAAACTCCGTGCCGATTTTGGGGACCAGAGCAAGGGACGCGGCGAAGAGGAGCAGGATGCCGGCAATGAAACGCCAGCGATGGGACAAGACCCAGCGGAGCGATGCCTCGTAGCCCTTGTCCAACGACTCGTACTGTTCGCGGCTCCAGTCCATCACGCGCACAAACCAGGCCGGCATCGAACGATGAGACTCCCGCTCCGGCTTGAGAAATTTGTAGCAGAGCGCCGGGGTGACCGTGCGGGAAACAAAGAAGGAGGTGAACAGCGATATCGCGATCGTAATGGTCAGGGGAATCAGAAGCAAACGGGCAATTCCGGCGACAAAGTAAATCGGAAGGAAGACGACGACCGTGGTGATCGTCGAGGCGAGAATGGGCATCGCCACCTCGCGGGCCGCTTCCAGGATCGCCTCCCAGCGGCGGGGCGTGGTGTTGAGATGGCGTTGAATATTCTCAAGCTCCACGATGGAATCGTCGACAAGCCGACCAATCCCGAGGGCGAGACCTCCCAGGGTGAACACATTCAGGGTTTGCCCGGAGAAGTACAGCACGATGAAGGTCACCATGATCGAGAGTGGAATGGCGACTGAAATGATCAGTGTGCTCGTCACGCTACGGAGAAAAATCAAGATGACCGCTGCGGCCAGCAGCGATCCGTGCAGCGCCTGTTCGACGAGGTTGGCGATCGACTGGCGAATATAGACCGATTGATCGAAGGAAATGCCGACCTTCACGTTGGGCGGAATGCCGACCAACTTCGGCAGGGCCTTGCGGAGCGCATCCACCACCGCCACGGTGTTGGCGATGGGCTGCTTATTGACGCGTAAGTACACAGCCCTGGTCCCGTCTGTCCTGACAATATTGGTCTGGATATCCGACGAGTCGGTCACGGTGCCGACATCCCGTACGCGCACGGGGCTGCCTTGTGGATTGACCTTTACGATCACGTCCTGAATCGGATCGACCGAGCGGAACTGATTATTAGTGAAGACGTTGTAGTCGAGATTGCCGGCCTTGATGTTGCCGGAGGGAAGGATAAGGTTGGCGGCCTTGACCGATTTGACCACGTCGAGGATCGAGAGGCTCCGGGCATTCAACAGTGCCGGGTCGAGGTTGATGTTGATCTGGCGTATTTTTCCACCTTCCACAGTGGCGGCGGCGACATTCGCGATCTGTTCAATCTGCGGCGCGATGGTATTCGAGGCCAGGTCGTACAGCGCCCGTTCGTCGAGATCGTCGCTGGTGACCGTCACGAGAGACACAGGGATATTGGACACATCGAACTTCACGATGAAGGGTTGCAGAATCCCTGGTGGGAGGCTATTGAGGATTTGCGTGACGCGTTGCATCACCTCCATCTGACCGACGTCAAGGTTCGCCCCCCAGTTGAACCAGATCTGTACCCCGCCGATGCCCTGCTTAGCGAACGACTCGACATGATCGACGTTCGACGCAGAACTCACGGCTTTCTCGATGGGATAGATGACACTCTGTTCGATGTCGAGCGGCGGCGCGCCTTTATAGATGACCCCGACGAATGCGACGGGCACTTGAATCTGTGGAAAGAGGTCAACCGGCAACCGCTGCACGGACGTGGCGCCCAGGATCACCATGGCTAAGGACAACATCAGGATGCCGATGCCGTTGCGAAGTGCGAGGAGGGTTAGCCACATGATGAAGACGTGAGACGTGAAAAGTAAGACGTAAAACGTGAAACGTGAGACGTGAAAAGTAAGACGTGAGGGAACGACTTGGAATATAGAGGGCCGAAGGATAATGTTGGATTGCGTTTCACCTTTTACGTCTCACCTTTCACGGCATTCATCGCCTGTGTCTGCACTGGCGCACCGTCGTGCACGAGGTCTTTCCCGGAGACGATCACCTGCTCCGACCCGTCCAAACCCTTGGTGATTTCCACTCGGTTTTCGTCGCGAGCTCCGATTTCCACCGGCACCCGCTGGGCCTTGCCTTCGCGCACGATGTAGACATATTGGGTATCTTCCAGCCGGCTCACTGCGTCGATAGGGATCTGAATCGCCTGTCGATGGGTGCCGACCAAGACCTCGACACGGGCGAACATGCCGCCTTTCAAGACATGATCCTTGTTGGGGAGATCCACCTCGATCGTCATCGTGCGGGTGGCTCGGTTCAGCGCCTGGACAACACGGGTGACCCTGCCTCCGAAGACGCGATCGGGATAGGCTTCGGCACGAACCTCTGCCTTTTGCCCCACCTGAATGAGTGGAACGTCTCTCTCCACGATCTCGATCAGAATGCGGACCGTCTGAATCTCATGGAGCGTGAGAATCCCGCGCGAGATGGTGGAGGTGCCGCCGGTGGCGCCGCTGACATAGGAACCGAGATCGAGGTTACGCTCGGCCACATAGCCCGCGAAGGGCGCACGGATAAACGAGTAGGTCAGGTTCGTCTCGGCCTGCGCCACCGCGACCTCCATTTGCTGGACCTGTGCGCGGAGCGAGTCAAGCGCCGCTGCTGCAGCGTCGTACGAAATCTGGGCATTGTCCAGATCTTGCTGCGAGACAAACTGGTCTTTGATCAGCAGCTGCATCCGATTGAGCGTGAGGGTGGCATTGCGGACGCCGGCATCCTGCTGTGCCACTCTTGCTCTGGCCGCAGCCAGATTTGCCTTCGCCTGGTTGACGGCATGCAGATAGTCCGAATGATCGATCTCGACTAGGAGTTGGTTGGCTTTGACCAAATCGCCTTTCTCGACATAGACCTTGGCAATGTAGCCGTCAACCCGTGAGAACAGATTGACCGATTGATTGGGGGTAATATCGGCGGTATAGGTCAGTCGAATGTCCAGGTCCTGTTTGAGCGGCGCCACGGTGGCAACGGTGATGACGCGAGATTTGAGCGCGTCGGTCTTGGCGCCGCTGCTGAGGCGAAACACGACGAGGGCCGTGACGGCAAAGAACATAATCACCCCGAGTGTGACAATCGGATGTTGTTTCAAGGGATTCATCGCGCAGGCCTCCTTGGGGGCTTGCGAACGTCCGGCAGCTTGATCAATCCGGTGAGGAAGAGATCGACATAGGTTGCCACCGTATCCTCATGGGATTGATGGATCGGGACTCCGAAGATCTCATGGAGCAGACGGTGATGGACCACCATGCCGATGAACGCGCGAGCTGCCAAAATGGGATCGACCGGGCGAAACGCGCCGTCTTCAATCCTTGTGCGAATGTACGCGGCGAGGTGATCGTAGAACACCTTGTGGTGTTTGCCAAAGAACAGCTCGGATAGTTCGTGCCCTTCCAACGCGCTGAACAACAGGAGCCGCAGAAACGTCGAATCGACGTCGGGGCGAATGCGATAGCTCGCAATCATCGTAAATACGCGGTGGTCATCGTGTTTTTGGACCGCCGCCTCCACCGCTTCGAGCAGTTCATTGACACTCACTTTTTCTGCCAAGATTGCGGCGTAGAGCGACCGTTTCGTCGGAAAGTATTTGAAGACCAACGCCTCGCTTACGCCTGCCGCTTTGGCGATTTCTTTTGTGGTGGTGCCGTTGAACCCTTTTGCAGCGAAGAGCGACGCTGCGGCCGCGATGAGGCTGACCTGACGATCGTGCGCAGACGCCCGCTGCCCGTTCCCGTTCGTGCGCTGTGTGGTTCGTTTCTTCATGGTAAGTAAGTGCTTACTCACCAAAATCCTAGCACGCAACGCTTCTATGGGGCAAGCATGGGATGGAACGGCACGAGCGATGTCTCAGGTAGGGTGGTCCGCTTCGGACCGGCATCACCAGATTCAGTGCTTGCGCAATGGCACCCGCACACAGACTGTTTCCCTTTCAGTCCCGGCCACGTCCTCTGAAAGGACTGAGGACAGATATCGATCGCGACCATCCCTGCAACTGCTGAATCCTCGCCTCGCGCTGCTCCTGAGCCTAATACTTCTCAAGGGGCTACCCCGTTACGGTCGCTGTGCCTTACAACACATCGAGCTGTGAGCCGTGCGTGAAGGTAAGCTGATCGCTCTTGCCCGAGCAGTGTCCGTCACCAGGCAACAACCCCTTCAATCAAGCCATGGGTCACATGCCTCAAGCCTGTTCGGTAAGCGAGGCGCGCTCGGTTGGCTCAGCGCAGGCGATGAATATGGCTCGCTCATGGCGAGGGGCAAGAAGCCAAGGGCTGATAGGTCTCATGAGTGTCCCGCTCGACTGAGCTTGTCGTAGGATCCGTTACAACGCGGAGGAGTTCTTCGAACACGAAAAACGAGAGTGCTGAAGATAATCACACGCTTCAGTGAGACCAGGCGTTGCCTGCGGCGTAACGGTTCATCATTCTGGCGGCCCTCAACAACGACACGGTGCTGGATAACGCACTCCGCAGCACGCTGCGGGGTATTCGGCAAAGGAGAATAAAGAAACCAGTTTGATCTGAAAGAAGTTCTCGCAGTCGACCGCGATATCCTTCTCAACAAATGTCCGCTTAACCTGTGCCAACAAAGTAGCCGGAGATCGAACAGGTTGGCGTCTGCCCTCTCATCCAGAGCTGGCCAGTCTGCTGAACCCTTCCGTAGCCGCTCCGAACCCGACTCTTCTGCCGGGCCCTCCGTTCCTGACTGTCCAGTCGGCCATCTATTGGTCGGCATCAACACATACGGATAATCCTACACTCATGTAGGTCGTGGGCTTTAATCATGGCGCCGCGCTCAGCCTCAGTATGTCCTTCGACCATCGCTCCTGATGTGTTTGTGGGGCATGAATGCGGATGAGGATTGAGGCTGTGATGCTGGGAATGATGTAATGATTGGGGGCCAGGGGTAAGCTTCGGGCTCCTACCCTCCCCAGCCCACTCGCTGGAGTTCATTGTAGGCCACTGACAGAGAGGGGCCAGATGGAGGGAGCCATGGTCCGCTCCGAGAGTTACTCCTAGCTTCTAGGGTAAGGACTGAAGACCTGGCCATCGTGGATTTGAATGGTCAACAAGTGCAAACAAGGGAGGGCCACCTTTGAGGGTGGAGCGGCTTATATGCTTCCAGATAAAAAGGCGTGGCTGGGTCCGCATCTGTGCTTTGACATGAAAAAATTCGATTCCGTATTCGATTTCCGCCGCCCTGACTACCTGAACGTTCAGGATAAGAGCCGGATCGGATGTCTCGGGAATTGTCAGGTGGAGATCCCAGGCAATTCCCATGGGCAAGACCAATGTACTGCAGATTTTTCACCCTCTCTCGGACAGATCAAGGACCACTCCATCGCCAACATGCTGTAAGCTATTTATCGTCGCAATCCGCACCATGATCTGAGCAGGGGTCCGTTGAGCCTCTCTGCGGTCAATGGCCTGAACTGGAGGCTGGATTGTCAAATTGTGTGGTTGCCCATCGTCGTTCAGTCATTGGGTCCTCCTTGCAGTAGCCTATTCGGAATGTACGAGATTCGAGCGTGAGAAGTATCGGAGTCGGTTGTGTTCCCGTAGATTCATCTTGAGAAGCTCGACTCCAAACCGACGTCCTGAGGTCCAAGCTACCCTTGCTTCCGTCACGAACAGTGGGTCTTTCCCGTCGGGGAGGTAGAGGAAAATTGTAAGTGCTATCCCTGGCGTGACGGAGGCGTTGCCCAGAATGCCCAATCCCATAGGCGAGAGATCCGTGACCATGCCATCGCCCATGAGGATTTCGCCGGAAGGGTTTTCCGCTGAGTACAATAATCCGAACTCTACTGAGGGTCGGGGGCCTTGTCTTTCATCACCTATTTTCGTTGCAGACTGAAGCCAGCTTCCAGATGCAATCTGTTCTGATTTCATACATAACCTCCTTGTTCCTGCTAGGTCTCAGGTGCCACCGTCAGGGTCTGAGGGAGCGACATGAGTTCACAAGAAAAAACGCAGATAGTTCTTTTCCTCCAGCGTCAGGGTTTCCATCTTGATCCCAAATCGACTTCCTTTAACCCAGGAGATCTTGCCTCGGGTAATGCAGAATGGCTCCTCCTTACCAGGAAGGTCGATGAAGAGGGTCACTTCCATGCCGGGTGTGACCGATTGATTCCCACGAATGCCGATCCCGCTGGAAGAGAGATCTGTGACGACGCCGTCATCGATGAGCATCTGGCCTGAATCCATGCACGAATAGAGCAATGAGCAGAGCGTCGGGGTACGGCTGCCATGTCGACGATTGGATTGACTGGAGCCGGCTACTGTGGTGACGGGAGTGGCGGTCTCAGAATCCATGATTCCCTCCCTAGCATTAGATGGATGGTTACACCCTGCGGAAAGCTGCGCGTCGATCGTCTAAATATGACAAGCCGATATTCTTCAAGATCACGTCTTGCAGGCGTTTCCTTTGCTCCGGTGACAACATGGGGAATTTGACGGCAAACGAGTCTTTGGCGATCCATGAAACGAGGACATCGGTGAGACGCATGGGGGCTTGCCCATCCTGAACGTCTAGGAGCAGGGTGAGCCGGCTGCCCAGCGAGCTCGTGGTCGCGCCCAGGATCATACAGCCAGTTTTAGAGAGGTTTTTCGAGACTCCCGCTCCTATGACAATTCGTGCGCCTTCTGCTCCAGAGTAGGTGATTCGATATCGAATTTGTACCCGCTTAGCATAGCGCCTGTCCGAGAGCGAATAGGCTGTTGGGGTATTGACCTTGAGAACGGGGTGGCTCAACTTCATCGGCGCCTCCATTCTATAGTGGCTCTGCCGAGGCCTCTTTGCCCCAGCGACAGTATGAGAGTACCCCATCCCCAAATTTCAACAATCCCTAAAGAGAGGGGATAAAGACCCCACCAGAAGGGGGGGGGTGAGGCACAATTGGCGAGGGCTTTCTAAAAGGCTAGCCGTATGCGGCTAGCTGAGGTCGAGGTCGGAGTCGTGGTCAGGGATAAGTGAAAACAGGGTTTTCCACCACCCTGTCAATAGGCTCGGAAAAACCAGGCAGGGCGTGCGGACGACGGTCAAAACACGGTGGCAGAATTGCTGTCGTTCATTTTTCGGCGGAGCTCTTGGCTTTCGAAAAAGATGATACCGCGATCAGTGCCGGTCTCATATCGGAGGTTCACATCGGTTTCGAATCCAGTCCAGCTATAGAATTTGACGGGACCGCTGGCGATCTGCCCCGGTGTACGGTCGAGTGGGCCATAGAGCGATTGGAGATGGGCAAGAATCTGGTCATGGGCCGCCTTGCCTTGATAGCGGACAGTGACACGCGCGAACTTACCTTCGAAAGTCACAAATCGCATGGAGTCAACCTGTACTGTGCCAAGTGACGGGGCTCCGGTTTTCAGCTCATAGGTTTGAGACCGTCCGGTGTCCTCGACTCTTACGAAGGTGTCGGTTTCTGAAAATGTTGCACCCCAGGGAATCCCCTCGAACCCGTTTGGGTCGCTCCGCATCGGCACGGCTGATGCCAGGGTGCTCTGCAGGATAAGCGAGAAGAAAAGACAGATGAGAGGAGCGTGCCAGACCCGAGGGTCTGTGTAGAGACGGCGAGGCATGTTATTCCGCTGAATCGGTGATGCGGTCATTGAACCGAGGGGCCAGGGTGCGGCTGTCGATAAAAATGAATCCCCGCTCCGTGTTCGCATGGTAGGTCACGTTGATTTCAGTATCGGTCCCACGCCACGTATACTGCTGATTGAGTCCTCGCATCATCTGCCCTGGAACGCGCGCAAGGGGGCCGAATTGTCGCTCCAGATAGGTGAGGATCTGTTTGTGCCGATCCTCACCTTGATAGTGAATGGTCACCCGCGCGAATTGCTCGTCGACCGATAAGAAACGGAGGCTTTCGACCGAAACTCCGGCATACGAGGGCGGGCCGTCTCTCAATTGATATTCGTTCACATGCGGACCTGCCCTGGCGATTTCTAAGTCCGGCCTCGCAGCCAGGGCAACACCCCAGGCCAGGCTCTGAAAACCGTTCGGATCGTTCACCATCGGCACCGCATGGGCGATAACGGGGAGGCCCAGACAGAGCAGAAGCCCCAGCAGGGTACGGTATCGGCCTACGTGATGTCTTCGTCCGACCATGATGGCCGAACGCTACCACGGCCGATCGTATGGCGCAACTCCCGCAGTTTTGTTGAGAATGTCCAGAGGCATAGCTTATAATGCGCGCGTTTTTCTATGTGCGTAGAACCAAGGAATCGACCAGATGATTGAAAGCGATACGTTCGTCCAAGCCCTACAAGATATCGGAGTGGATTTCTTTACAGGAGTCCCGGATTCAATTCTAGGCGGCATTATCGCGGAACTGATGGAGCGGCGTCTCTACACTCCGGCCGTTCGCGAAGACGAAGCCGTGGCCATGGCCGCCGGGGCCTATATGGCCGGCAAGGTTCCTGCCGTCTTGATGCAAAACTCCGGGCTAGGGACATCGCTGAATACGCTCATTTCCCTCAACTATATCTATCAACTGCCCTGCATCTTGATCGTGTCCTGGCGTGGTCACGATGGCCACGATGCGCCGGAGCATCTCGTGATGGGCGAAGTCATGCCGCAGTTTCTCGACACGATGAAGATTCCTCATCGGACACTGACGGAAAAGACTGCCATCAGCGATCTGCAGTGGGTAGCCGAGACGTATAGGAAGAAACGGATTCCCGTGGCGCTGAGTATCACCAAGGGTGTCGTGAAGGGGTTGCATCCATGAGGCCGGAAGAAGGCACGATGCAAAGTCGGGCCAGGGCCATGGCCGCATTGCTGGAATGGCTCACCGACCAGCCCGTCATCATTTGCAATGGATTTCCGTCCCGCGAGGCACAGAAGATTGCCGACCGGCCGACCCATTTCTATATGATTGGGTCGATGGGATCGGCAGCGGCGATCGCGCTGGGCGTGGCGTTGGCGAAGCCGAATAAACACGTGATCGTCTTCGACGGCGACGGGAACGTCCTGATGGGCATGGGGACGCTCGCCACCGTGGGGGCACTGAAGCCGAAGAATTTCATTCACGTGGTGTTCGACAACGAAGTCTACGGGACGACCGGCAATCAGCCGACGATTTCCAACGTGGTCCCGCTTGAGAAGGTCGCGAAAGCGGCTGGATATGTGCACGTCGAACGAGTGCGAGAGCGTGAAGACCTTGTCTACGAGTTCAAAGACATGCTCACGAAAGACGGGCCGAGTATGTTGCTGGTAAAAGTCAATGAGATGGTGGAAGATGCTGGACGCGTGCTGCTCGATCCGCCGAACATTACGAAACGGTTCATGAAGGCCATCGAATAAGCGATCGAGCCGCTCCCTTGCTCGCGCAACGCGCGAGCTTGTCGGGAAGCGCGGCGTCTCGGCGCCGCGAGGGTGTGCGGGCGAGAACGGGAGACAGGCCCTCGTTGAACGCGCGCAGTGGGAGCGGTCTCGATTGCATATTCGGGGTAGGGGGAAGGAAAAGAGACGCGATGATCTTATTGAACCCAGGACCGGTGAATGTGTCGGAGCGGGTGCGACAAGCACTGTTGCGTCCCGATGTTTGCCATCGAGAATCTGAATTCACCGAACTCTTGCACGGGATTCAGGCAAAGCTGCTGAAGCTCTTTGTGCCGGGGGCAGAAACGGAGTATGCCGCGGTGGTGTTGACCGGATCGGGCACTGCGGCGGTGGAATCCGCCGTCATGTCGTCGCTTCCGCACGGCAAACGGATGTTGGTCCTCAACAACGGCGTGTACGGTGAGCGTATTTCCCAGATGGTCGGCCTCTATCGCCTGGGCGTGTCCGAACTCAAATACGATTGGACGACAAGGCCGGATCCTGAACGGTTGCGGCTCGCGCTACGACAACATCCGGAAGCGCATGCGGTCGCCATGGTCCACCATGAGACCACCACCGGACTCATCAATCCGGTTAAAGAGATTTCGGATGTCGTCGACAGCCAGAACCGCGTATTCATTCTCGATGCGGTGAGTGCCTTAGCGGGCGAACCGCTGGATATCGCCGGGTCTCACATTTATATGGTCGCTGGTACATCCGGAAAATGTATTCAGGGCTTCCCAGGCCTATCGTTCGTGCTCGTCCGCAAGGGGTTTCTGGAGCGGATGCGTGGCTACCCCAGACGGTCGATCTATCTTCACATCACGCAATATGTGGACGACCAGGGTCGCGGGACCATTCCCTTCACGCCGGCCGTGCAGGTCTATTACGCATTCGACGAAGCGTTGAACGAACTCATGGAGGAAGGGGTCGCCAAGCGGATCCAGCGGTATAAGAAAATCGCAACCTTGATCAGGGACCGCATGGCGAAGCTCGGCGTAAAGCCGCTTCTGACTCCTGACAAACTATCCAACACGATCACCTCCTATTATCTTCCCGAGGGTGTGACCTATCAGTCGTTGCACGATCGGCTCAAGAACGAGGGCTACGTCATCTATGCGGGCCAAGGCCAACTCCAGAGCCAAATTTTCCGCGTGGCGAACATGGGCGCACTCACGGAGGCGCAGTTCGTCGGGTTCCTTGACGCGTTCGAACGGATCTGCGGCACAGTATGAAAGCCGTCATTCTCGCAGCCGGGGTCGGGAAGCGGCTGTGGCACGTCACGCAACATCGCCCGAAGTGCCTCATCGAGATCGGCGGGCAGACCCTCTTGCATCGCTACCTCACGTCGCTTCGGAGCGTCGGCATTCACCGCACCGACATGGTTGTGGGGTACAAGCAAGACATGATTCGCGCGGCTGTGGCAGCAAATTCTTGTGGCGTGCGCGTAAATTTTCTTGTGAATGAACAGTTCCATCGCGGCAGTATTTCCTCTCTCTGGATTGCGCGCACGGCATTCGATGATGACGCGATCGTCATGGATGCAGACGTGCTGTTCCATCAAGAGATCTTACGCCGTTTGGTACAATCGCCCCATGAGAACGCGCTGCTCATGGACGACACCGTGAAGCAGACCGGGGAAGAATGCATGGTCGTGGTCGAAGGCGGGCGTGTGATTGCGCTGACGAAAACAATGCCGGTACACTACGACTACGCTGGAGAAGGTGTGGGGTTTCTCAAGGTCCGGCGTGCCGATGCCCCACAGGTGATGGCATCGCTCAAGACCCATGTGGATCGCGAAGCCTGGCAGATGGAGTACGAGGATGCGCTGCTGGGATTTTTCCGCGACGTCACAGTCGGGCATGAGAAGATCGGTGGACTCCCCTGGACCGAAATCGACTTCCCGGAAGATGTGACGAAAGCAGAACGGGATGTGTTGCCGAAACTGTAACGGCGGGGTCGTGGGACAATGGGGTAAACGGAATACCGGCCATCACGATGCCGGTATGATGGGTCGATCATGAGCGAGAGCGTCGTCCAGAAACAGACAGGCTTCCAGGGGTTGAGCACGGCGATTCTTTTGCCCTCGGTGAGTCTATTGGGCGAACCGGACGGATCGCATGCCGATGAAGTGGGGCCACTCACCAGCGTGGTGGGCATTGGCCTCTTTCAGCGGACCGTGTTGACGCTACAGCGCGCCGGCATTCGACAGCTTATGGTGTTGGTCGGGCCGGAGGAAGATCAGCTCAAACAAGCGCTGTGTAAAGGATCACGCGTGACGATCCCCGTGCGCTGGTTACCGATCCGTGAGTTTCCGTTGGATGATCCACGCACATGGGAGGTGCTGGCTGCTGAAATTCGCGGCTTCTGTCTCCTATCCGGCGTACAAGGGGTGTTTGCAAGCCCCTTGATCGAGAGCCTGCGCCATGAGGTGCAGGAGGGCCAGGCGATCATCGTGGCGCGAGCGGATCGCGAGCGAGATCGACAGTCACGCCGGTCGAATGTACGCCTGAAGGCGCAGGCGGGAAAACTCCTCTCGATCACCTCGAAACAGGACGATGACGCGTTGGTGGCGACAGACCTGGTGGTGCTGCCTGCAGGTTTCATGAGCACTGCCGGTCACGTCAATGTGGAAATCGGTACGGTGCCGATCCGTCGATGGCTCGAACGGGCCGCGGTGGACGGACATGTGCGAGTGTGGTCTACGGAGACGAACCGGTCCCACTGGTATCAGGACGTGCGCGATGCCGCCGATATCAAGGCCGCTGAGAAGCAGCTCTTCAATTCTCTCAAGGGCGAATTCGAGGGTTTCGTCGACCGGTTCTTCAATCGGAAAGTTTCCCGTTGGTTCACACGTATCTTTCTCGCCGCAGGGCTCTCGCCGAATGTCATTACGATCCTGGCGACCCTGGTGGGGCTGGTCGCAGCCGCAGGCTTTGGCGTTGGGACCTACAGCGCCGGCATCGTCGCCGCGCTGTTGTTCCAACTGGCGGCGATTATCGATTGCTGCGATGGTGAAGTGGCCAGGCTGACCTTCACCGAATCGCCGTTCGGAGCCTGGCTCGATATCACCATGGACAACGTGGTGCATATGGCCATCTTCGCCGGCATTGCCGTAGGATCCTACCTGCGCCTGGCTGGGAGCGACGGCGCATGGGTTCCTCTTGCCCTGGGTTCGGCAGCGGTCCTTGGAAATGGGCTCTCGTTTTGGCTCGTCACCCGCGCACAAAAGGTCAAGGCCTCGAGTGGATGGAAGACACCGGTGCAGGCTGCCTGGTCGGACTTTATGCTCAAGAACGTCGCGAGCCGTGATTTTTCCGTCGTCGTCCTGATGTTCGCGGTGATCGGCAAGCTCGAATGGTTTCTCGGTCTCGCCGCGATCGGATCTGTGGTGTTCTCGCTTCTGATGCTGTGGGTCATCAGACCGTCCGCCAGAACCCGTGCTTAACAGGATGCTGAAAAAGTCCGCCAGCGTCGTTCTCGCATCGCTCTCAAAGACCGTGAAACGTGAGGCGTGAAACGTGAAACGAGGGTCAGCCTCGGAGCTGCGGCCTTGCCCGCGGAACGGCGCGTCTTGGCGCGCCGGGGTTGGGCGGGTGAGAAGGTCGCCTTTTTGAGCATCCTGCAGCGTATACGCCGTTTGTTCCAGACGTATAGGCCATTAAAGCGCTCTCTTACTGAAGGAGTGGAGATACAGATATGTTCCACCATGCCTGCCTGTTTTTTCTCACCGTGGATTCCTAGTCTAGCGTGCTAAAACTTTCCCTACTCATCGTCGGTCTCCTCACCCTTGCGTTCATCGTCTGGCATATCGGTCCTGGACAGATCTACGAGGCGGCGGCACAACTCGGGCCGGTGGCACTCCTCGTCATGCTGATTCCCTCTGTCATCATGTATGTTATCGACGCGTACGGGTGGAAAGTCACGTTGGGACCGTCGGCGAAGGGTATTCCGTTCTGGCGTGTGCTCGCGATCCGGACTGCCGGTGAAGTGGTAAACATGACCACGCCCGCCGCCTACGTCGGAGGTGAGCCGCTTAAAGCCTATCTCCTGAAAAAGCAGCACGTGCCGATGGTGGAGGGGCTCGCCTCGGTCATCATTGCGAAAACGACGATGACGATTGCTGAAGTGCTGTTCATTTTGCTCGGCATCGCGTTGGGGATGTGGCTGTTAGGCGGGAACGGCTCATCCAGTCAGACCGTGGCCGCAGCACTCGTCACTGTAGGATTATTGGCTTTCGGGACTGCAGCCTTCGTGTTCGTGCAAAGGCAAGGCCTCTTTACGTGGCTTTTGGGATTCCTGCGGAAGATCGGGCTGAAGATTGCCTACCTCGAAGCGCGTGAGGAACAGTTACGGTCATTGGATCGAACAATCTTAGCCTTCTACCGCGACAACCGTCCGGCCTTTTATTCCTCTACCGGGCTGTTCTTCCTTGGGTGGATGGCGGAGGCATTGGAAGTCTACGTCATCATCTATTATCTCGGTGGTCCGGCCATGGCGCTTTCCGCCATCTCTATCGGGGCTCTCTCCGTCTTTATCAAAGGCGGCACCTTCTTCATCCCCGGCAGCCTCGGTGCCCAAGACGGTGGGAACATGCTCTTACTGAGCGCCTTTGGTTATTCAGACGTCACCGGCATCACCTTCGCGTTGCTCCGGCGGTTCCGCGAACTGGTGTGGATCGGGATCGGACTGATTTGCCTGACGCTCGCCGGCGGGCGATCGGTGGTCATGCAGGCTGGTCGCACTGACGACTCAGGAAGTGGTTCCTGACGCTCTTCACTTTCCCCACGCGAATCGATCTGGATCGAACTCGGGTTGCGTTGTGTGGCAATGATTGGGAAGAACGGAATTGAGCCGGAGGAAGTCTAACAGGCTGCGGGAAAACTCGGTTAATGCCCAAAATGCCGAAAGAATTTTCCCTATGGCGTCGATGTCAACATCGCCTCAGGATACTCAAAAAGGCCGTCCAGCAAGGCCGCAGCGAGCGAAGAGGCGAGGCGTACGCTTCGGTACGTTGAGCCTCTGAGTGATGCGAGAACGCCGCTGGCGGACTTTTTCAGCATCCTGCTAAGACCTCGCGCTATGTGCGCAGACCCGACCGTCAGAGCGGAAGTCGGTCACACGTTCCGCCCTGTGCAGCACTCCCTTCTTAGCGCACCTCCTCCAGGGTTCACATCACTGACCTTGCCCTCACACCCTACGTCCCACGGTTTGACAGCCCACAGGTCTTTTGTTACGCTCCGCCCCAATTCTTGGCCTGTCACGACGAGCCCGGCTTTGCCCCCATGAATATCAAGGACTACCTCGAACAGAAGCGGGTCGACGTGGATCGGTTCCTCGATTCCGTCATGCCCAGCGCCACCACGCCGCCGACCACACTCCATGAAAGCATGCGATACAGTCTCATGGCAGGAGGGAAACGAGTCCGCCCAATCCTCGCCATTGCCTCGGCAGACGCGGTGGGACAGCCGGCGCCAGGACTGATGCCGGTCGCCTGTTCGCTTGAGCTGATCCACACCTACTCGTTGATTCACGACGACCTGCCCGCGATGGACAACGACGACTTCCGGCGCGGAAAGCCGACGAATCACAAGGTCTACGGCGACGCGATGGCGATCCTGGCTGGCGATGCGTTGCTGACAATGGCGTTCGATCTCTGCAGCCAGCCGGATCTGATGAAGGGGTGCGACCCGTCCCGCCAAGTGCGGCTGATTCAAGAATTGGCCTACGGCTCAGGGAACATGGGGATGGTGGGCGGGCAGGTGTTCGATATCCAGGCTGAAAACAAAGACATCGATCTCCCAACACTCCAGAATATTCACACGCATAAGACCGGCATGTTGATTCGCGCAGCGGTGCGGATGGGTGCGATTGCCGCCGGCGCAGAGGATCGCCAACTGGACGACCTCACGAGTTATGCCGAGGATGTCGGGCTGGCCTTTCAGATCGCGGACGATGTGCTCAATGTTACTGGGACGCGCGAGGAACTGGGCAAGAATCCCAATACCGACGCGGAGCGGGGCAAGAAAACCTACCCGACGTTCTACGGAGCCGAGGGAGCCAGAACATTGGCAGACGACTGCGTGGCTCGTGCAATCGCGCGCCTCTCTCCGTTCGGTCCAGCCGCCGACCCGCTCCGTGAGATCGCGCGGTATATCACCTCGCGCAAGAATTGATCGTCGTTCGTGAAACGTATCTCGTGAAGCGCATGATCGCTCATCTCGACAACCACTCCCAATCCAAACGTTTCACGCTTCACGTTTCACGCTTCACGTCTTCAAGATGAAAGCCCTCGTCACTGGTGCAACCGGATTCGTCGGCGGCGCCGTGGTGCGAGCGCTGGTCAAAAGCGGCCTCGACGTCCGCGTCTTGGCCCGCACCGGAGCCGACCTCCAAAATATTCAGCATCTGCCCGTCGAGCGGGTCGAAGGCGATCTGCGCGATCAGGCCTCGTTGCGGAACGCGCTCGCTGGTTGCCGACAGCTCTACCATATCGCAGCGCATTATGCGCTCTGGGCCAAAGACCCCTCGATTTTTTACGACGTCAACGTTACCGGCACGAAGAATCTGCTGGAAGCGGCCCGCGACGTCGGCGTTGAACGGATCGTCTACTGCAGCACCATCGGCGCGATCGGCCTTCCACCAGGCGGAGGGCTCGGCACGGAACAGACACCCGTCTCGCTCGACCAGATGGCCGGCCACTATAAACGGTCGAAGTACTTGGCCGAGCAAGAGGTCCTCACGCTTGCACAGGCAGGGTTACCGGTCGTCATCGTGAATCCGAGTGCTCCCGTTGGCGCAGGCGACGTGAAACCTACCCCGACGGGACAGGTCATCGTGGACTTCATGAAGGGTCGCATGCCGGCCTACATCGAAACCGGGATGAATATCGTGGACGTCGATGACGTGGCAGCCGGCCATCTGCTCGCGATGGAAAAGGGGCGGATCGGCGAGCGGTACATCCTAGGCAACAAAAACTTGATGCTGCGCGAGGTGTTTGAGATCTTGAGCCGATTGACCGGCATCAAGGCGCCCACGATCAAGTTGCCTAGACTGGCAATCCTCCCCCTGGCCTACCTCAACCAATGGATGGCCAACCTCACCGGTCAATCGCCTCGCATTCCGCTGGAAGGGGTGAAAATGGCGAAATACAGAATGCACTACGATTGCAGCAAAGCCATCCGCGAACTCGGCATCCCGCACACACCCCCGGAGGTGGCGCTGGAAAAAGCCGTACGCTGGTTCAGAGACCACAAGTACGTGTAATCATGAAAGTCCTGAGTTTTGAGTTCTGAGTTACCGGAAAAACAGCAGCTCCAAAGCATGTGCTTCGAGTTCTGAACACGATGCACCAATCCAATCAACATGCTGACCGTCAAGACCGTGCTAAATTCACCTTCTGAGACCCCGCTAACTCAGAACTCATAACTCATAACTCAAAATTCAGAACTGATGGACCTGCTCATTCTGTTTTATAAGACCATCCTCCTCCGCCCCTACGTTTTCGTCTTTCTGGCCGCATTCTTGTTCGCCGCGATTCAGCTGATCGGCTGGCCGAGGACCTGGCGATTCTGGCTGATTAGCTGGGCCACGGCCTTCGTCTGCGAATTTTCGTCCACGCGCACCGGCATTCCCTTCGGGTGGTACCACTACAACGGCTCGACCCTGGGCCAGGAGCTCTACTTCTCCGACGTCCCCTTCATGGACTCGATTTCATTCAGCTTTCTCCTCTACGCCGCCTACTGCGTGGCTCTCTGCCTCCTTCTTCCACGCAAGCCGTCCCCTGCGCCCACTCGCCCACGGCTCACACCGCTCCAATTCGATATGAACGCGCGAACGAGTTGGACGGTGTTCTTTCTCACAGCCTTCTTGTTTGCCTTCATCGATATGGTGATCGATCCAGTGGCGCTCCGCGGCGACCGCTGGTTCTTGGGTAAGATTTACTTCTACCCAGATCCAGGTCTGCACTTCGGCGTCCCCTTCGCCAACTATGTGGGGTGGGCCGTCGTGGGGCTCATTTCCCTCGCTCTCTATTTTCCACTCGAACGACGACTCCCCGTTCTCTCGACGCCTCCATCAGTCACACCGCGTCTCCTCTTGGGCCTGGGCCTCTACTATGGCGTCCTGGTCTTCAATCTCAGTGTGACGTTCTGGATCGGTGAATCGTTCATGGGAATGAGTGGGCTGCTCATGCATCTCCCCGTCATCATGCTGCTGGTATTTCGCCTGGCAGGGCCACGCACTGTCTCTTCATTGAAATAGCTCGGTGGCAATCAGACGGAAGACTTTGTATAGTCATACCAGTCACCATGCGAACGAAACTGATCGTCTTCATCATCCTCACGGTCCTCGGAATTATCGGTGCCTTTGGATGGGTGGGATATCAATTGTTCACGACCGGTTTTAGTGCCAAAACCGAGCCGCATGCCCTGGAGGTCTTGCTCGCGCGGAAAATCCGCCATCTGGCCATCCCGGTCGACCAGCGAAATGCGCAGAACCCCGTCCCCTTGAGCCCCGGCGTGATCAAAGAGTCGCTGGCGCACTTCGCCGACCACTGCGCGCTCTGCCATGCGAACGACGGAAGCGGCCAGACGCCCATCGGCAAGAATGCCAATCCCAGAGCGCTGGACCTCCGGCTACCCGAGATTCAATCGATGTCGGACGGTGAGATCTTCTGGGTGATTCACAACGGTATCCGCTTTACCGCCATGCCGGCCTGGGGAGAGGGTGACCCAGCAGAGGACAAGGAGAGCTGGAAGCTGGTCCACTTCATTCGCCATCTACCTCAATTGACGCCGGAAGAACTCGACCAGATGAAGGCGCTCAATCCCAAGACGCAGAACGATCGGGAAGAAGAAGCCGCCTTCGGGGAATTCCTACAAGGAAACGATGCCGCGGCAGCACAGATCGATCGCGGCCATCATCATTAATTCGTCGACGGGCGATACAGCAAAGAGGGTTCACTATGTGGTTACGGTTGATGGTCACGTTCACGTGTCTCTTCCTCTCGACGCCAAGCTTCGCCCACAGCGCCGACCAACATGTGCTTGGGACGATTATGGCCATTGACGCGACCCATGTCGAAATCAAAACGACCAAGGGCCAATTGATACAGGTTCAAGTCAACAAAAAAACTCGGTACAAAGACCAAAGCAATCCGAAAATGGCCACCATGCCCAAGGTGGGCGATCGTGTCGTCATTACGGCCGAAAAGGGTACGAAAAAAGGCGACAAAGCGTTGCTCGCCACCGACGTCCATTTTTCCTCAGCCAAGCATGCACCGTCTCCCACGCCGTCGGTTCCTGTTCCGGCTCCATAGGATGATCGATGCCGAAGTTCCACGTCGCACGTGAAATCAACAACTACGTGTGTAGCGGCGGAGTGCGCGCGGCAGTCATTCGAGTCCTGATCACGGGCATTGCCGTATTTCTGGCGGTCATGATCGTGCCAGGCCTTGAAGTCGACTCACTTCCAGCCGGACTCGCCGCGGTGTTGGTGCTCACGATGCTGAACCTCTTGGTCCGGCCCATTCTCTTTGTGCTGACCCTTCCCTTAATCGTCCTCTCGCTTGGGCTTTTTCTCATCGTGGTCAACGCGCTCCTGCTGGAACTCACCGCCTACCTGGTCGAAGGATTTTCGGTCACGGGGTTTTGGCCGGCAGTCGGCGGCGCAGTGGTGATCAGTCTGATTACGATGATTCTCAACGCCTGGACCGCTGACCACCATCCGACGGCACGTCGTTCGTTCCCCCAACGCCCACCTCCTAAGATCATCAATCCAGACGAGTAACGAGGCCTGTCAGGATGCTGAACAAGCCTGGCTAACTCGTCGGTCTCGTCTATTCGGTCTGTCTTGTCTGTTTGACTGAACGAAACGACCCCGATGAACCAGATAGACCAGGCAGACCTGGCTTGTGCCACCCGTGCAGTCCCTCGACGCTCTCGCATGCAGCCATAATCTCCCACGACCTGCGACGCCTTTTCATTGAATTGCTCGTCCTGCGTTGTTACAATGCGCGCTCTTGATTGGTCTAACCTACGAATGACACCCATAGCCCCACAAAACAAACCCCTTCCCGAGACGCATCTCCAACGGACGCTGACCTCCGTGCTCAATGAGCTGCCGGTCGACGCGGCGCTCGCCGCCCTGTTCGACCGTGACCAAGGCTCGCTGGTGAGCCATGCCGCACGAGGCTTCGCACCTCGCGATATTCAAGCCATCCTCAGAACACTGTCGGCCCCCGCTGTCGCGGTATCGACCCCCGCGAACGATCAGGAGGGCGGACGCACCATTCGAATGCGTTTGATTACGCCGGGAACGAAATCGTTGCTCGGGGTTCCGCTTCGACATCGGAACCGGACATACGGCTTCCTCGTCATCGGACGAAAAGAGAGCGTCGCCTTCGCGAAAAAAGAGAAGAGCTTGATGGAGCAGGCCAGCGACGAAGTGACGAAGGCGCTGGAGAAGGAAGGCCTGTTCGATATGAACGTCGTGCTCAGCCGCCCCTTTGTCGCACAGGAGCCGGTTCCTCCGCCGCCCTCTCCCGCAGAACTCTTCACCGCTCCGGCGTCGCAGCTCACACCGGAGCTCCAAGACAAGATTATGGCCGCCTTGACGGATGCCAGCCAATACGTCGCCTACGATCGCATCTGGGCCTGCCGCTACGATCCCCTTGCGGGCAATGTCGAAGTCCTGGGACTGGCCGGCGATCTGAAAAGCGAACAGAAGGACGGGAAGAAAGATCTGAAGCCGGGCCACCGCCTCACACTCGATAGCTCAGCCTCCGGATGGGCGGTCCGCCATCGTAAACCCCGCGTGGATCATGATCTCGCCTCCACCCAAGGGCGCTTTCTCGATCACAAATATCTCTTCAGGGACCGGCTTCTCTCCTCGCTCGTGATTCCCTTCTTCGTCCGGGGGCAAGTAGGCGGGACCATCACCCTGGCCTCGAAGGAAGCCGCGCGGTACCTACAGACGGATGCCCGCACACTTGAGCCGACGATTGAGAAGATCGCGGACATCCTCCAGGCTCCGGCGCCGATGCCGACCATTCAAGCCTCCGACACTGGAACAGCGGGCACTCCTGGAACCGCAATAGCCCCAGGACCCTCGGAACCCATCATCAGAAAACAAGAGCGGCAAGCCGCGATCGGCGAGTTCAGTATGTTCCTGGCCACAGAAGTGCGCGAGCCGCTCGCCTCGATCCGCGCCCAATTAGAAGAAGTCACGGGCGAAGGCATCCTCGACTTCGACCCGCAGACACGCGTCGAAAACGCCATGCGCGATTTGATCCGCATCGAAGCCATCCTGAACGAGATTTTGGACTATGCCAAACCACTTGAGCTGACGCGCCGACTCCTCCGCATTCCCGAAGTGATCGAGAGCGCCCTCACGGTCATGGCCACCGACCTTGAAGTCACCAGAATACAGGTCACCAAGGACTATGCCACGATGATCGCACCGGTCCGCGGGGACGAAGCCAAGCTCCAACAAGTCTTTCTCAGTATTTTCAGGAACGCAGGTGAAGCCATGAACCCCGGTGGGCATCTCCATATTCAAGTCACCCAGCATCGGGCGGGGCGCGGAGTGGAAGATCATATCCTCATCAAGAACGACGGGGCTCCTATTCCGGCAGAAATCGTCGATAAGGTCTTTGAACCATTCTTCACCACGAAGCGGACCGGCATCGGTCTGGGCCTCGCCTCAGTGAAGAAGATCATTGAAGAACATGGTGGCTCGATTGCCATCGGCAGCGCCCCTGGCGAAGGCACCACCGTCACCATCCGCCTCCCCGGCCTCAGCCACGGTCCGTCCTATCGCGGACGCGGCCGCCGCCGGCCACCCGTCCGCCGCCCGGCCTAGCCCGTCTAATCGGTTTGGTTGGTTGGTCTCGTTTGTTTGGTTGGCTGAACGAAACGAAGCAGATGAACCAAATCAACCAGATAAACCAAACGAACCAAAGAAACCAGTTTTGTGCCCCTCGTCTGAGCCATCGAAATCCTAGCCCGCATCGCTCCGTATCTGGAGCCAAAGCTGCCAATTCCGATGGCTGTGTGCGTTTCGTTGAGTAGCTCAGGAAGGCGAAAACTTAACTCGGATTCGGCATGAACGATCGCTTACGAACTGCAAGGCTGAGACATGTGAAACGTGAGCCAGGTTGGCCTTTTCCTGACAGGATATGTGTACAAGTATTGTTAACGCTTGCCGACAAGATGGCTCGGGACAACTAACGCGATATTAAGCCGCACGGCGCTTCTTACCGCGTCCGTTTGAACGCGTAGTGAGACGTGATGATTTTTCTAAGAAACGTCCTGCTATGAACTTGTGCAATACACTGGCAATAAGCGTTTGGTAGGGAACACCTTCTTCTGCGGCACGAGCCTGGATTTCAGAAAGATCGGGTGTGGACAATCGGATATTGACACGCTTGTTCTTCCTTAGGGTTGCACGAGCGTACTCCCGATACCGCCGCAGAGACGCCTCGGAAGTTACCATTGATTTAAGCTTGCCTGCCTCAAAAGCCGACAGAATCTGTTTTTCATCACGAGAGAGAGGTTTCATGATTGTTCCCTCATTCCATAATCACGTGTTGCCTTGCGGCTAGGAATAATCGTTTTCAGAAAGACGTACTCCGGTTCCTCTACATGCGGCACGAGATAAACATAGGAAGCAATCGCCACAACGTACACACCTTGGTTTGGATATCGTCCTGAATTTGGGTGTTCCACATGGTCCAATAGTCCACCGGACTCAATTGCCAGAACCACATCCTCAAATGAGACGCCACGATCTGCTTTCAGCTGTTCGTTCTTCTGGGGATTCCAGCGGAAAGTTTTCACCAGGGAGAGTATAGGCTAAGCGGTGCCTTTTGTCATCAGATAGCAGTACGGGAAGCCAACAGGTCTAACGTTTGACATGAGCGGCCTGCCGAAGGCAAGTGCGCTCAATGGAAGAGGAAGACTTAAGGGGTCTGACCCCTTTGTTTGCTGGGGCGGCCCGCGTCTTCGGGCCGCGGCGACGCCGGGCGCTCCTGCGCGAACGCACCGGGAGTACCACAAAACCCTGCCACCACACTGAAGCCAATCGCCATGAAATACCTGTGTACAATCATCATCGATGTCCTCCTCGATAATCCCGCTCCACGCAAGGCCGTGATAAGCGGATAGACATAGGTTCGTGGACCGTGCCCTGTATCTACATCCAACCTAGTTCTTGCCATCGACTATGGCATGCCTCTATTTCTTTCCACCATGTAACAATCGATGCGGTTGTTCAATTGACCGTTCATTCCGATTGGCGCACACCAGACATTCCCCACGTTCTTCTTTCAAAGAAATTCAGTCATTTATAGGGCAATGGATTAGTTTTATCAACGCTCGTGTAACGTCTCTTCATTGGAGAGTAGCCTGTTGGACCTCCTACTGCGCACGTCCAACGAAGGTTGGTTCATCTCGTCTATCTGGTTTGTCTGGTTGATCGGACTGGAAATTCATCCAAAAGAACCAGACAGACCAGAAAGACCATCCAACCAGACAGACGAGCCCGAGCGCGTTCCACGAGCACAGGAGATCATCAGCTTCCATCCCCTCTGGTCCTTCCATGCTTGCTCGTGCTCCCTCTCTTGGAAGGGCCCTCATGTTGGTCTACGTGCGGTCGTCGAGCAATCGATGGTTCCCGGAACCTTATCGGCCGCCAATACCGTCTGGGTGATCATGGCACTGGCGCGCGATACATTCTTCGCGGCCTCATGCACTTAACCCGCATTATTCATGGAGGTTCGTCGCGCAATCATGTGGACGTGAAACATGACGGGCACTCAAAGGCGTGAAGCCCTGAGGCATACTCGAGCAGTACGTTGAAGGGGAGAACGGCGAGACTGCCCGTTGCAGCCGCGTATTCTCGCTTGCCGCAGACGCTTCATGAATAATGCGGGTTAAGAATCGAGTCGTGTCCGAAATTCTTCGAGGGTGAGCCCCGCTTGCCGGAGCATTTCGTGAAACAGCCATTTGGGAATGTCGCGCTTGTGCTGGTGGCTGATCCGAACTCGCAGGATCGACCCGTTCGGCAAGAACTTTCGCCAGGTTTCGTGCTTTTCCGATCGAAGATGTTCGAACCCTGCACGCTTGAGCACAACACGAAAGTTGTTATACGTGAACGAGGCCATGCTTGATCTCGATCAACGTGCGCAACTCCCAATCAGTCTTGCATGCAGCGACAGCCTCGATGTAGGGAAGATGATGGGCTCGGTTGGGACTCGTGGCGTACCGATCTCGATCTTGGAGATACTCCTTCGCGTAATTCCGAATAGCTTCGATGAGGTCTTCCAGGGCGGCGTCTGCGGTCGGAAGCTCGGTCACGAGGTCCAGTTCCGGACATTTGGCACAGTAGTGGCCGTTGTCCTTGGCAAGAAGAACCGTCAAAAGAGGTTCCGCAATCATAATCTTGGGCTCTTTCGCCCGACGACGAGTCATCTTTGAAATTGCCATGAACGTCTCCTCCCAACACACTGCATTGTAATTCACCGGCTGAGCACGAGCAACTCTCCCCTACTTCCTTGCTCACCGAGCCATCAATGATACCTGGAACTTTTTTCGGTCACGGGCCTTCACTCCCTACGGCCTTGCCCGTGGAACAACGGCACGTCCCTGGGTGGAGAGAATGCCTTGGCAAGCTCAAGGCAGGCGGGTGAAATAGCTGCCGGGGTTGGGCGGGTGAGAAGGTGGTCTCCTTGAGCAACCTGTGGGAATGCTCGTCTATTGTGCCACTCGTGTGAACCATCGAAGTCCTAGCCTGCGTCGCTCCATATCCAGCACCACAGCTGCCAGTTCCGATAGTTGTGTGCGCTTCTTTGAGTAACTCAGGAAGGCGAAACCCTACATCGGATTCGGCATGAACGATCACTTACAGCCTACAAGGCTGAGACATGTGACACGTGAACCCGGTCTGCCCGTTCCCGACAATATGGCTGATGCCGGCTAACGCTTGAGATGAGAGGCGGCTTCCGGCTTGCCGGATGACGTCCTCGCGATTGAAGGGTTAGGCGCTTTTCGCGACAGAGTAGCCAGCATGAACAAGCACCTTTTCACAAAGGCTCAAGAAGTCTTCAACTGAAAGGTCGTTTTTCGCATCATTGACTCTCCACGAGCAAATGCGAAAACTTGCTTCAGTTACTCCGGCACTGACGTGATCGACGGTTGGGAGAAGTGCGAAGCCAGACTTATAGCTATGCCGACCATTCTTTGACTCCTCGTTGTCGTACTTGCTGATGAGGTGCCAATCAAGGGCTTCTCCTGTATAGGCGTCTTTCCCATTGCTGAGGACGACAGCTGCATGAACGGCCTCTTTGTACAGGGATTGGGTTACTCCTGAGTTAGACCGCTTTCTGTCTCGCTTCACATGGGCGGCGGCTTTGCGTGTGAGCCAGCGTTCATATGCTTCTGCCGAAACGCTCTCCGATAGAAACGCTGGCATTGTGTGCTTGCGGGTGCCCATAAAGCGCCTAACGGCCCCGAGGATCAGCGGCGGTCGTGGAGCAAACGACGTTTGTACAACGCTCAGCGCCCGGGGGGCGGATTACCCGTTTCCGGCTCGATCTTGCGTGGACTCGGCGAGCGCAAGGACCGTAGACCGGTTGCAATGGCCTCGAGTTCGGAGCCTGCACCGCTCCTCTGCATCGCCTCGTCGAGCACCTCGCGAAAGTCGACCCGCGCGTCGGACAGGCGCGTGACTCGCCAGGTGAAGGTGTAGTCGGGGAAGTCCCAGCCGCCACACGCGCCGTCATCGATGCAGGGGAACAGCGTGACGGATTCGATCAGTTCGTCGCCGACGTGAGGCAGCGCGGCCTCGAGCTCCTGCGTCGAATAGTCAATCCTGGCGCGGCCAATGAAGTCGTCGCCGTTGCCGTCATTCACGCAGTGAGGGCCACCATGTTGGCCAGGGCTTGGAGGGCCAAAAAGGCAAAACCCCGTCGGGACTCCGAAGTCCTTCTCCCAGAACTCGACCTGAAAACCCAACGGTGCTGGCTCGCCGGTATCTACCTTGCCGAGCACGACGATGCCGGGGCGTACCGCAACGATGCAACTCTTAGCCGGGTCGAAGTGGTGGGTGTCGCCGGAATCGATGCCACCGATCTCGTCGGAGACAGTCCAGCCTTTGGCATCGTCGGTCCTGATCATCACTTCGTCGCTGCCCATCCAGTCGAAGCCGCTTTCGTCTCGTGCCTTAAATCGCATCGCCTCGATCTTGTAGCGCCGTTCGATCCACTGAATCGTGTCCCAGCTGGTGGCTCTCGACGCCTCCGCAATGGTCGGGCGGCCCGCGTCTTCGGGCTGCGGCGATGCCGGGCGCGCCTGCGCGAACGCACCGGGGGTACCACAAAACCCTGCCACCACACTGAAGCACATCGCCATGAAATACCTGCGTGAAATCATCATCGATGTCCTCCTCGGTAAGACAGCTCCAAGCAAAGCCGCGGCAAAACTTGCAAGCACAAGCGCCTATGTACACATCTTGTGTCTCTATCCAGCCCAGTGCTTGTCCTCGGCTATTGCGTGTCTCTATTTCTTTCCCCCACGGAACACTCTATGCGGCTGTTCAATTGACCGTTCATTCCAATTGGCGCACACCAGACATTCCCCACGTTCTTCTTTCAAAGAGTTCCATCGTTTATAGGGTAATCGATGAGTTTTATCAACGCTCGTGTACCGTCTCTTCATTGGAGGGTAGCCTGTTGGACCTCCTACTGCGCACGTCCAACGAAGGTTGGTTCATCTCGTCTATCTGGTCTATCTGGTTTGTCTGGTTAGGCGGACCGAAAATTCATCCAAAAGAACCAGATAGACCAGAAAGACCATCCAACCAGACAGACGAGCCGCGCGCGTTCCGCGAGCACAGGAGGCCAACAGGCTCCCCTCCTTCCTAATCTCATCCTCCTCCACTTCGCCTCAAGGGGAGCAGCCAGACTGTCCTTCACTGCGCGCGTCCAACGAGGGCCTTCTGAGGCCGCGCGTTGCGCGAGCACAGAAGACCGTCTAGGCTGCCCTCCCATTCTTCTCATTTCCCCGCACATCGCCCTCAAGGGGAGTGGCCGAGGCTGCCCTTGACTGCGCGCATCGAGTGATATGTATGCTCCCTCCAAGCTTGCTTGTTCTCTCTCCAGGGATGGGGGCTGATTGATCTTCCACTGCGCGCAGCTTTCTCACCCGCCCACCCACCGGCAGACATTTTTCACCCGCCCTGCCCTCCGATTGCTTCGCAATCGATTTCCCGGGACGTGCCATTAGCCCGGGCGAGGGGAGTCCTCGACCGCGCGTTGCGCGAGCACAGGAGATCATCAGCTTCCATCCCTTCCTCCGTTCTGCGAGCAAGAAAGGCACCTGGCCACTCCCCACTCCAATCCTCTTTACCTCACCCTGTCCCTAAGGGGAGGGTGGCCTGTTTGGCCTCCCACTGCGCGCGTCGAACGAGCACATTCTGATCGTGCGCGTTCCGCGAGCAAAGGAGGACAACAGGCCACCCCATCCTTCTTTTCCCCACCACGCCATCAAGGGGAGTCGCCAGACCGTCCTTCACTGCGCGCGTCCAGCGAATGTTGGTTCATCTGGTCTATCTCGTCTATCTAGTTTGTCTGCTTGATCACACTGGAAATTCATCCGGAAGAACCAGATAGACCAGAAAGACCGGCCAACCAGACAGACAAGCCCGAACGCGTTGCGCGAGCAAGAAGGGCACCTGGCCACTCCCCTCCCATTCTTCCTTTGACAGAGCCCCCCCCTCCTGGCTATGATCCTAGGTGGTTGAATCCACTTTGAAATTGAACAAGCAGGGTTTCCAGCCACCACCATTTTTCAAAGGAGTAGGCGCATGAAGCTCGTAACCGGCACTGTCGCGACCGTCTCTGGTGTCTTCTTTGCCTTATCGATGGCCTCGGCGAATCCATCGCTTCTCCCCAAGCATGAAGGTTACCCGGCGAAGGCCAGCGTAAGCCCTGTGACGGGCCAGCCGACCGCCAACGATCCTGGGCAGTCGGATGCGCATGGCGAGGGTACGCTGAATAAGGCAGCCGACTCCTTTAAGAGCGCCCAACAGAATCTCATGAAGACGGACAATGAGCGGATTACCAAAGGCCAGGGCGCAAACCAGCTCCCGACCGTGCAGGGCCCACAGATCAAGATCGCGCCTCCGGTCACATCTGCCACGAAGATCGCCGGCGATCGCAAAATCGAGTAGCAAGGATGCTGAAAAAGTCCGCCAGCAGCGTTCTCGCTTCGCTCAGAGGCTCAACGTACCGAAGCGTACGCCTCGCCTCTTCGTTCGCTGCGGCCTTGCTGAACAGCCTTTTTGAGCATCCTGCTGCAACTCCGACATGATCCTCGTCAGCGGGCTGTAAATAGAAACGCTCAACTAGATACAGTAAGGGGGGGGCCAAACTTATCCGGCGCCTCCCTGTTTTTTTGTTGATCGTGTCCTCTGCGTGGGAGCTATAACCCTGCGCAATCTGAATCGCCAAGGTTTCTTTGCCCACTCGCCTGCATAATCGACACCGATTCGGGGATGAGTCTCCACGACTCTTTTCCCTTCCAAGGTCCCTCGATCCTCGAACCAGAGAGATTCGCCGGTCGTAAGATCCGCTCGGTTGAGGCTACGATCGATCTGCAGCGCGCGACAGAGCCGCCCTGGTCCATCGATCAATCTCCCATCGAGTTCAACTGCCCTAATCAATACGGCTGAAGGGAACTCTTCTCGCTCCGTCACGACGTTCAGGCAATGGTACATCCCGTAGATCAGGTAGACGTAGGCGACCCCTGCCTGGCCAAACATGACCTCCGTCCGCTGCGTTCTCCCTTTCGACGCATGGCAGGCCTTATCGTGTGGACCAACATAGGCCTCCACTTCGACGATCTTCCCTGCCAGCATGCGCCCATCGATCGAACGTACGAGATACTTGCCAATGAGCGATCTCGCAACCATGACCGTTGGACGGTTGAAATAGCTGCGGGGAAGAATTCGATGCATGGCAATTTTGAATTTTGAATGATGAATGTTACATGGGCAGAAACGAGCCCTTCAATTCAAAATTTACCATTGATCATTCAACATTAGCCGCAGAGCGGCTCAGAAGTACCAGGCCACGCCGCCCATCACCGTTCGTGGGTTTCCCGGCACGAAATGAATGTCGGTGACAGGACCCGCTTCGTTGCGAAGTCGAGACGCAAAGGCAAACGTGGCCTGTTCCCATCTCGTATTGAACAGGTTCTGCACGAAGAGGAAGGCTTCCATCCGACCATGAGACAACCTAATTGGCAACTGGTACCGTTCGGTTAGGTCGACATCGATCCACGAGGGGGCCTTGATGCTTCGATCTTCATTGAGTGGACGGACCCCCAGATAGGTCGCTTGCAATTGCGATGTGAGTCCTTCCGGCCATTTCAAGAGTACTGCGCCATAGGCCGTCACTTCAGGCGCGAGAGGGATTGCCTCTCCACTACGAAACTCTGCGTTGGTATAGGTCACGCTGCCGTTGAAAGACAATGGCCCCCAGACTTGGCCACGCGCGGCCGCTTCCACGCCTTCACGTGTGCTTGCGCCACGAATTTCCGTTCCCCCTGCGTCTCCCACAAACAGGAGTTCAGACTTGAGGTCCAATCGCCAAAGCGTTGCGGTCAATTCGACTCCTTCTGGTCCCCAGGGTTTCAACCGCACCCCGACCTCATAGCTCTTGGCTCGTGCAAGCGGGGAGGACCCAGGTACGACTGCCGAACGTGCATCGTTGCTGTGATAGCCCTCGCCATAGTTGACAAAAAAATCGGTGCCGGCCCAGGGGCCTAGGATGAGGTTGATTTTCGGCAGGACGATGCTGGAGCTTGTCCGTCCGGCTGGTTGGTCAGCACAGGTCGCGCAACGATTCCGCACATCGAAGGTGAACGTCTCTGCACGTAATCCACCCGTGAGCCTCATCCATGACGTCGGCTGCACCTCCGCCTTCACGAATGGCGCATAGGACGCCTCAAGAACATCGCTGTCTGTCGTGGTCCCGATCGGCACTCTCGTCCTGTGAGCCCCAAGTCTTGCGTGAATATTGTCGACTCTGGTTTGAAACCCAATCGTTCCACTGCTCGGCAGACCCAGCACTTCACCATGCTGCTTGTATCCGAGATCGCCTCCGTACATCACGCGGCGATCAGACTGCTGAATCCCGTCTCCGTTGACAGGATCGTTGAGGAAGAAGGTAAAATTTGTAAATAGGTCAAGCCGGTAATATTGTCCGTACGCGTTGGCAAAAAACTGACCGCCCGCTGTCGTGTCGTAATGGTAGTTCACCTTGGCAGTGCTGCGGAGCGTCTTGCCCCCTTCTGAAGGGTCGATCGCACCGAAACGAGCAATCGTGCCGTCCGTCACGGCGCGTAACGGGATTTCGCCAGATCCATTCCACTGGGATTTGTGAAACGTTGCTGTGAGACTGAGTTCATCGCGACTGGACAGATTGGTCGTCATCTTCCCCATGAGATTGGTCCGAACATAGCGATTGTCGTTCTGAAACGGGCCGTTCGTATAATAGCCCTCAGCAGCGAACAGGGTACGCACCCTCTCCTTGGTTGGAGAGAACATGAGCAGATGTCGCTGCGTATCGAACTGCCCACTGGCCGCCTGGACGACCCCTTCTTGAACCATCTGCCGCGTCCTGAAATTCACCGATCCCGCCGTGGCAAAGTCGCCATATTCAGGAAGATAGGCTCCCTTGGAGACGTCGAGGCCTTCGATCGTCTCAGGAATAATAAAATTTAAGTCGGTGTAGCCTTGCCCATGGGCATGGCTGCGGAGATTGATCGGCATCCCGTCGGCAAAGAACGCGACATCGGTGCCGTGATCGGCATCGAACCCGCGCAGAAAATATTGATCGGCTTTCCCTGCTCCGCCGGAATGCTCGACGGCAAGGAAACCAGGAATCAGACGCAGCACCTGCGCCGGCCTGCCCTGCGGCTGAAGAAGAATTTCTTTGTCCGGGATGAACTGCTGGGAGGATGCCGCGACCGGTCGTTCGCCAATGACAGAGACCTCCGGAACTTCCAACTCGGGCACGTCAGGATCGTGGGCCTGTACAGACTCTCCGAAGGTCAATCCTACGATCATGGCAGACAAGAAAAATAAAAGACGCCGCATCCTCTCACCCTCACTTTCATGACATGGACGGATGAGACGCCCACAGTAATCTGACGACAGCCGACTCATCGACTGGCGCAGACCCTCGTGGTCCGGCAACTTCGTCGGCTTGGGAAGAGCCCGGCTAGGCGGGCAAGACCTCACTGATCAGGGAGCGAACCCGGAAGAGAGACTGTGCGATCAACGCGTCGAGGGTACCTGTCCCTACTCCCACAATTTCCACACGAGCCGATTGATGGGAAGCAGAACCTTCGTGGCCCTTGCTCCGAGAATAGCGTGAACGATCTCCGGCGTGACCTCACCGAGCATCGCGCCAGGCAATACAAAATTGAGCGAGGCCACAATGACGTCCACCGTAGGCAACGTGTCGGTGATCGCATAAGGTCCGACACCTACCCGCGTCGCGCCGGCTTGTTTCATCGCCGCCGCTGCAACGGTGTTTGTCCCCAACGCCACAATGTGATGAGCCTGGCCGAGTTCCAATCGGAGTCCTGCTACCAGCCGAGATCCAAGACCACCGCCCCGCCCATCTATGACACAGACCCGCATGGCCTACACCAGTCCCTTACCGGTCGTCGTCATGGTGAGTTTGCCGTGCTTCACGCCCTTGACCGACACCAAAGCATCCGCCACCTTTCTGATTTCAGACCCTTTGCCTTTCACCACCAAGACCTCGAGACAATGGTCATGGTCGAGATGGACGTGCATACCAGAGAGAATCTGCCCATGATAGTCATGTTGAATGTCGGTCAACTTTCCCGTCAGATCGCGCACATGATGGTCGTAGACGAAGGTGATCGTGCCGACCGTCTCCCTGTTCCCGTCCCACTCCTGCTCAACCAAGTTGTCTCGAATCAGATCCCTTAACGCCTCCGAGCGGTTGGTGTACTTGCGCTTCTTGATGTGTAGATCGAACGCATCAAGCAAATGATGGTCCAATGACACGCCGAATCGAATAAGCTTTTTCATGGCAGCCTCATTAGTAGCACGATATTTATATTCATAGCACGATCGACGACGCTCAATCAACCACCAGCCCACGATTCCTATCATCATACGAATCTCGCCAGCGAACTGGATTCATACGCAGGGTGAGTGGCGGAAATGGAGAGAACTGAGTGATCGCCGGCACAGAAACAAGCGGTGCAGGCACTTACTCGAACAGAGTTCCGATAACGTCTCGTTCTGGGAGAGAAAATGAGGGCACCTCCCCAATTATTTATACGAAGGAATGGGTGAGATTGGATTTCCGGTTTGGATATTTTTTTGTGGCCCTTCAGAAGACCAAAAGATAGCACCAGCTACGACAGCCCGGCACAGGCATACACATCCAAATCGTGTCGAGCCTCGTAGGTATGATCAGGGCGCGGCTGGTGTCGACAAGATAGCGCGTCATTCAACATTCATCTTTCATTTCACCAGGAGGGCAGGGCCATGAAGACTAGAATCACATCGTATCTCATCATCGGTGGATTGGTGCTCAGCGTCACGGGCTGCAACACCATGGAATCGACGTCCAGTCCTGCGATGTCCAAATCGACAGCCATGGCAGACAAGTCGCTCTACGATCGTTTAGGCGGCAAACCGGCAATCACCGCCGTCGTGGATGACTTCGTTGGGCGCGTCGCCGCCGACAATCGTATCAACGGCAAGTTTGCCAACACCGACATTCCCAGATTCAAGATGCTGTTGATGGAACAGATCTGCCAGGCCTCCGGCGGGCCTTGCACCTACACCGGCCGCAGCATGAAGGCTACCCACGCCGGTATGGGTGTCAGCAGCAGCGATTTTGATGCGCTGGTCGGTGATCTCGTCGCCACGCTCGACAAGTTCAAGGTCCCTGAGCGTGAGAAAAACGAATTGCTCGGCGCGCTGGGCCCGATGAAGGGCGACATCGTCGAGAAGCCCTCTATGCATTGACATAGTAGCCACAAAAATAGACAGCAGCATGTTCGTATCGGTTCCATGACGCATTGTTCTCTGAGGAGGCATCTATGAAATACCTACTAATGCGGAGGCTGGCCAGGACAAATACCAGATCTGTGACCAGACTCCGCCTTTGATGGCGGCCTTGTTCACAAGAAGGCGACCCTGTTGACACCAATTCGAACACTGGCGCTGGGGCACTGACACCGCTTCTCAGCCAAAAATGAGCAATATTGAACAGACAAGAATATTTCCGTTGCGATATATGTGTCATGCCTAGTGCCTAGTGCCTAGTTCATAGTGCCTAGTGCAATGAAGTGAAAGGAGGCGCGTTGCGGAAATTTCGAATAAGTGATAGACCGGATCCATCGCAATTCACAAACTACCAGGGGGGGATGATCATGAGACGTCGAAAGAGCCGAGCGGGTGCGCGAATAGGTGCCGCGGCTGTCTGCGCCGCAGCGGCAGGAGCGTTTTTGTGGGCCTTGCCAGTGACGACCGCCGTGGCGGCGAGCCACCGAGAGGCGCCGTTGATTACGGAGATGCCGAAGGTCGACGGAACCGACTGGTACATGTTCAACAGTTATGAGCCTGGACGTGAAGACTATGTAACCATGATCGCAAACTATCTTCCTCTGCAGGCTCCATACGGGGGACCCAATTACTTTTTCTTGGACCCAGAGGGCCTCTATGAGATCCACATCGACAACACTGGAGACGGCAAGGAAGACATCACGTTTCAGTTCCGCTTTAAGAACACGTTAAAGGACCTGACGGTCGCGGCTGGGGGAAAGACCATCTCGGTGCCGTTGGCCAACATTGGGCCGATCTCAGACGCGAACGCGCCGACCCAGAACATTTCAGAAACCTACACGCTCGATATCGTCCGCGGCAACCGGCGAAGCGGCAATCGCCAAGCCATTGGGACTACCTTCACGAAGCCGATCGATAATATCGGTGAGAAGTCTGTTCCCAACTATGAGACCTACGCTCGCTCGTTCATTCACAATATCACCATTCCCGGGTGCGACGCAGGCCAGGGTCGGGTGTTCGTCGGACAGAGGCGAGAACCGTTCTTCATCAACCTTGGTGAAGTATTCGACCTGATCAATCTCAATCCGCTTGGGTCGCCGAGCGCCAAACGGAATATTCTGGACGACGCCAACATCACGTCACTCATTCTTGAAGTTCCCAAGGCCTGTCTCGTCCGCAACGCCAGCAGCCCTGTGATCGGCGGCTGGACGACATCCAGCTTGCGGCAGGCGCGCATTCTTCGGCCCGAGCCGACATTCGCCAATCCCACGGTTGAGGGCGGGGCCTGGACACAGGTGTCCCGGCTTGGCATGCCGTTGGTGAATGAGGTCGTGATCGGATTGAAGGACAAAGACCGGTTCAACGCCTCAAAACCCGAGAACGACGCGCAATTTGCCGACTATGTAACGAATCCCTCCCTGCCTGTATTGATTCAAACATTGTTCCCGACCGCAATAGCGCCGACACAATTTCCACGGACCGATTTAGTTGCGGCGTTCTTAACCGGCGTCCAAGATGTGAATCAAATCTCTACCACTCCAACTCCATCTGAAATGCTGCGGCTGAACACGGCCATCCCAGCCACACCGGCAGCGGTACAGAACAATCTTGGGGCAGCTCTCTGTTTCGTGAATGGTGTCCTGACCTTGACCAATCCGGGCTGCGATGCGTCAGGATTCCCGAATGGCCGTCGGCCCGGCGATGACGTCGTGGACATCACGTTGCGCGTGGCCATGGGCTACCTGCTGCCGCCAGCAGTCGCGCCGGCTGGTCGGTTGCCGTTCACTGATCAGGCCACCGGAAGCGCAGCGATGTTCGACACGCGGTTCCCTATCTCAAAGCCCCGCTCCCCGGTTCACCACAATAGGAGGCAGTCATCATGCGTGCCAACACATGGGTCAAATTGATCGGCTGCCTCCTCCTATTGGGGGGATGCAGCGGCAATGACGATTCGCCTCCTCCCGCAGGAGGCGGAGGAGGAGGCGCTTCGGCCGACTCCTTCACTAATACCGTCGCACAGATCGCGGCGTCGAGGAATGAAGACCAAGAGCCTTCCGACCAACTGGCTCAACTGACGGCAACGACGCCGGAGAATAGCGAACTGGCCAATCTCTGATACACAGGAGGACGGAAGGAGCATGGCCTAAGAGCCTGTTCCTTCCGTGCCGTCGGGGTTCAATACACATGTGGCTTCGAGATCGGATGTCGACAGGTTCGTGGGCTGTACTGCAGGCATGGCTCGTGTCCTCCCTGTTCCATGCCATGCTCTTTACGTTATGTATCCCCATCTATCAGCATCTGCCACAGATGACGCCTGAACCATTACGTTTGACCATCAGTCTAGTCGAGCCGTTCGATCCGCCATCGAAAGCACGCTCCACACAACCGCCGGGTAAGGAACATTTGACAGCAGCTCTCCCATCTTCGAGTCATCCAGTCGCTCCGCCTCGGCCATCGACAACCGTGGTCCACGAGAGGGAATCACGGACGCAACGTGAGACGGCAGTTCAAGAACAGGCATCACCCCTTGTGAAACATGCTCGCGGTTTGCTCCACGCCCCCGCCCTGCCGCTATCTGAACAGTCCGTGGTCATTGAGCAGCCGAGCTCTGCCGAGAGTCACGCGATGACTGTGCCACAGCCTCCGGCAACAGGCCTGCCGGATCGTCCCACCCTATCGACGCCCGCTCCGGCGCTTCGGCAACAGACGTACCCGCTTGCGAAAATGGCTCGGAACTCCGAACCGCCTACAACCCTCGTCGAACCCGTCATGCCTCCGGAGATCGCCGCAACGCAACCGATCCCGCAGGCCGGCGAGGCGACATCTCACCCACCATCATGGCCATTAGATCAGCCAATACGGACTGCCCCTGTCTCATCGCATACGCCATTAGATGCTAATCCGCTGGACCCTTCCCCGCCTCTCGCAGCCAGCGTGATATCGACTGTCGCTTCTCCGGCTCTTCCAGTCACTCAGAACGAAGGTGACCCACCACCTCTGGTAGCCACTCGCGCTTCAATCGTCGATCACGGACCGTCTCTCACTGCCGTGGAGTCCGGACCGATTCGAAAGGAGGAGGAGACTCACTTGGGCCAGTCGTTCCCGGGGAGTTCGGTTCAGGCGAGATCGCCGGCTGACTACGGCTGGCTGCAACAAGCGCTGTTCCATCGGTTGGAGGAGTTGAAACACTCATCAAGGCCTTCGATAGAAGATTCAGGTCTCCTGCGAGTCCTGGTCAAGGCGGTCGTCTCCAGCAGCGGAGAACTGATGGAGGCTGAGATCGCCAAAAGTTCAGGACGCCGTCGCATCGATCAGGAAGCGATGGCGCTCGTGCAGCGGGCGTTCCCGATGCCGCTGGATCGCGACTTGGATCGCCCCAAGATTGTCATGCGCATTCCCATCACTTTTTCGGGTGACTGATCGACCGCCCATGAACGGCCTACGACGATTCGGATGGGTGCCGGTAGCGACATGGCTGCTGTTATGCCATGCGCCGGCTCACAGTGAACCCTATGTGCCCGCTGATGATCGGCAGGTTCTGGAACGACTGCGTGTGAACAGCCTCGATCCAGCCATGCGCGAGATCAGAGCCTTACGATCCGGTCTCTCCCGTGATCCACAGAACCTGGACGTGGCCGTGCAACTGGCCGCCCGTTACATCGAGGTGGGCCGGTCGGAAGGAGATCCGCGCTTTCTCGGCCAGGCCCAAGCGGTGTTGGATCCCTGGTGGTACCAGCCGGCACCACCGCCTCGCACACTCTTGCTGCGCGCGATCATTCGCCAGAATGCCCATGAATTTGATTCGGCCTTGGTGGATTTGGACGCAGTCTTACAGATTCATCCGACGAATGCTCAGGCGTGGCTGACGAAGGCGTCGATTCTGCAGGTGCAAGGGCACTACGAAGAGGCACGTCGAGCTTGCCGGCCGCTCATGCGCCTGGCCGCTCGGCATATCGCCCTGACGTGTCTGAGTGATATCGCCGGACTGACCGGACAAGCCGTTCGTAGCCGAGAGTTACTCACATGGGCGGCGAGCCAGTCCGGCGTTCCCGACCGAGAACGGCTCTGGGCCTTGACCGCCTTAGCCGAATTGTCGGCGCGCACCGGACAAGCGCACGCCGCGGAAACGTATTTTTCCGATGCGCGGCGCGTCGGAATCAAAGATCAGTATCTCCTGGGCGCCTATGCCGACTTTCTTCTCGACCAAGGACGCGCGCCTGAGGTCATCACGCTCTTGCAACATGAGACCAGAGCTGACGGATTGCTCTTGCGCCTGACGCTGGCTGAGCAGGCGCTTCATCTTCCCGCGTCCAAGAACCATACCGCCGAACTCGCAGCCCGCTTTGCTGCCGGTCGAGAACGAGGCACCCGCGTGCATGTGCGAGAGGAGGCGCGCTTCACCCTTGCGCTGCTGCACGATTCGCAAACGGCTCTCACCCTCGCACAAGCCAATTGGGAGATCCAAAAAGAGCCCTGGGACGCGCGGCTTCTACTCGAAACCGCACTGGCCTCCGGCAGTCGACAGGCCGCGAAACCCATTATCGCATGGCTTCACACCAATCATATGGAAGACACACGGCTTCAACAACTGGTCGCTCAGTTTCCGGAGGAACAATCCTGATGCGCGTGATCCTCGCACTTGCGATTCTTCTTCTGAGCACTCCCGCCTGGGCGCACAAACCCAGCGACAGCTTGCTCTCGCTCACGGTTCAGGACGATCGTATTGAAGGCCGATGGGATATTGCCTTGCGAGACTTGGACGATGCGATTGGATTGGATGCCGACGGGGACGACGCGATCACGTGGGGAGAGGTCCGGTCTGCGCAAGACAAGATCGCCGCGTACGCGCTCTCACGCCTCATCATCACCTCAGGCGAGGCACGCTGCCCCGCGCAAGCGCCTCGCCAGCTGATCGACAACCACACCGACGGCGCCTACGCCGTCCTGCTCTTTACGATGACCTGCCCGAGCACCATCGAGACGCTTCAGGCCGACTATCGACTGCTGTTCGATCTAGACGCGCAACACAAAGGACTGCTCCGCCTGATTCATAGGCAAGAAACCACGACCGCCATCTTCAGCCAAGAATCGCCGACCCACCAATTCACGATCGGCCAAACCTCGATGTGGCGTCAGGCTCGGCAATACGCGCACGAAGGCATCTGGCACATCTGGATGGGTTACGACCATGTGTTGTTCTTGCTTGCGTTGCTATTGCCCGCCGTCTTACGGAGAGTGGCGGGCCGGTGGGAACCAGCCCAAGACTTCTCATCAGCATTCTGGGAAGTCCTTGCAATCGTGACGGCCTTTACGATTGCGCACTCGATCACCCTCGGCGTGGCCACTGTAGGTCTGATTGCGCTGCCGTCTCGGCTGGTCGAATCAGCGATTGCCGCATCAGTCGTCTTTGCGGGCATCTCCAATCTGTATCCGGTCCTTGTCCAACGCCGCCGGTTGGTGGCTTTTTTCTTCGGCTTGATCCACGGCTTTGGCTTCGCGAGTGTGCTCAGCGATCTCGGTCTGCCGAAAGGGTCTCTGGCACTGAGCTTGGTGAGTTTCAACCTTGGGGTTGAGGTGGGTCAACTGGCGATCGTCGCCATATTCTTGCCGTTCGCCTACGGCTTGAGAAAGTCTTGGACCTATCAGCGGCTGGTGCTGGCAGGCGGTTCACTCTGCATCGTCGCCCTCGCCTGCGCCTGGCTTATCGAACGAACGCTTGATCTCAAACTGATCCCTCTCTAGCAGGATGCTGACTATTCAGGTGCTATCACTCAAAGTTTTATCGTGACAACATGTCGCGCAAAAACTGACTTTCACGCAGACTGCTAGCGCCTGAGCAAAGAGAAGTCCCTGGGTCGGAGCGACGTTACTCGCTTTTCACAGGAATATACATGACGTTCCCTTGCCGATTGACCAATAGAAGTGCCAGATCGGAGGGCATAATCGGATCGGCCAGTCGCTGAAATACCTCGAAGTTGGGTATCGGCTGGCGATTGAGTTCCAGAATCACGTCGCCCGGCTGGAGACCGAAGGATTCGGCCAGGCTGCCTTCTTCAATATCGGTCACCACCACCCCGCTGGTGACAGCCAAATCCATCTGCCGAGCCAGCGGTACCGTCACATCGTCGAAGACGACGCCGACGAGAGGATGAGCCGTGGCAACTGCGGCCGATGTGGCTTGATTCTTCTTCGCCCGTTCACGCGGCGCCTCCCGCACAACCAGTTCAGCCTGGTAGGGCTTACTCTCCCGCATGAGATCCAGTCGGTGCTTACTTCCGATCGTCGACGCGGCGATGAGGTTCCGAAGATGTCCGCTGTCCATCACGTCGCGGCCGTCGAATCGCACCACCACATCGCCGCGCTTGAGTCCGGCTTTCTCGGCGGACCCTTTCACCTGCACATCGGTCACGATCGCGCCTTTCACATCGGGGAGACGAAAGATCTTGCTTAATAATGGTGAGACGTCTTGCGTCGAGGCGCCGAGGAACCCACGGACCACATGACCGGTCTTGAGCAAGCTCTGCATGGCGGATCGAGCCATATTGCTCGGAATGGCGAAACCCACGCCGACGCTCCCGCTATTCGGACTGGCAATCGCGGTATTAATCCCCACCAATTCTCCATTGAGAGTCACCAAGGCCCCGCCGGAGTTGCCTGGGTTGATAGGGGCATCGGTTTGAATGAAATCTTCGAAGTCCGCGACCCCGACATCGGCGCGGCCGACGGCACTGACAATGCCGAACGTCACAGTGCGGCTCAACCCAAGGGGGTTCCCGATCGCGAGCACAAACTCACCGACAGCGAGGGTACTCGAGTCTCCCCATGTGACCGTCGGAAGATTGGTGGCCTGAATTTTCACCATCGCCACGTCGGTCTTCGGATCGGTGGCCACCACGCGGCCTTTGTATTGGCGCCGGTCGGCGAGAATCACCTCCACATCGACCGCATCGGCAATGACATGGTTGTTCGTCATAATGTAGCCATCCGACGACACAATGACGCCGGAGCCCTGGCCATATTGCCGCCTCGACGGAGCATCCTTGAACAAGCCGAACGGCAGCACGTCGTCGCTGAACGCCTGATCGCGCACCATCACCGTAGAGGCAATGCTGACGACAGCGGGGATGACTTTGGTTGCGGCCACCTTTACCTGCGCCTGAAGTTCCCCTCCGCCTGTCTCAGGAATCACGCGACTCTCGGCCAACACGGTTCCGCAGACGGTCGAGCCCCACACACAGAGCCCGATCACAATTCGCAATGTGAAGCTGAGTCGAAACACGCCACGGTCCTTTCTCGCAGGCTGCTGAAAAAGTCTGTCTCGTCTATCTGGTCTATTCGGTCTGTCTCGTCTGTTTGGTTGAACGAAACTAACCAGATGAACCAGAAAGACCAGATAAACCGAACAGACCAGTCAGACTGACGGCAAACGGTTGTAGCCTAGCATGCGTTGGTCGAAGGCGCACTTACAATTCCAGATGACGCAGCCGGAGGGCATTCGTGATGACCGAGACAGAACTGAAGGTCATGGCGGCACTGGCGATCATGGGGCTCAAGAGTATCCCCAAGACCGGATAGAGCACGCCAGCTGCAATCGGTATCCCGATCACGTTATAGAGAAAGGCAAACAAGAGATTCTGCCGAATATTCCGCATCGTAGCCTGACTGAGCCTCCGCGCACGGAGCAGCCCTCGTAAATCCCCTTTCAGCAGCGTCATCCCCGCACTCTGAATGGCCGTGTCCGCTCCCGTTCCCATCGCAATTCCGACATCGGCCAACGCCAGGGCCGGAGCATCGTTCACACCATCTCCGGCCATCGCCACCACGCGACCTTGCGACTTGAGGTGTGCAACGATCTCTCCCTTTTTATTCGGCAAGACTTCAGCCATGACCTCCTCAATACCAACTTGCCGAGCCACGGCTTCTGCGGTATCGCGATGATCTCCCGTCACCATGACGATGCGAAGGCCTTCGGCCTTGAGCTCCTGCACGGCGTCACGAGTCGAGGCTTTAACCGGGTCTGCGACGCCCAATAGACCGGCAGCCTGTTCATCGATGGACACAAACAGAATCGTCTGCCCTTCATGACGAAGGGAGGCCGCTTCATCATCCCACGGCTTAAGGCCCTGGCCGGATATCCCGACGTCGTTTTGCAAAAATGCCGCAGTCCCGATGGCCACGCGATGCCCGGCGACTGTCCCGGTCACCCCCTTCCCCGTCACCGAACGAAACTGCTCAACCGGAGCACAGGCGATCCCTCGCCCTTCCGCTTCCGCCACCACCGCAGTAGCCAGCGGATGTTCGCTGCTCCGTTCAAGACTCGCAGCGAGGCGCAACAGCTCGACATCGGACCAGGGCGGCACAAACCGGATCGACAGCAGTTTTGGTTTACCCTCCGTGAGGGTGCCGGTCTTATCGATCACGAGCGTATTCACCTTGCCGAACACTTCCAACGCTTCAGCCTTCTTCACCAAGACACCAACCATGGCTCCACGGCCGGTTCCCACCATGATCGACATCGGCGTCGCCAATCCCAATGCGCAGGGGCACGCAATAATCAGGACCGCCACGGCATTGACGAGCGCATAGGCCAACTTCGGCTCTGGCCCCCAGAGCACCCATGCTGCCGCCGTCATCAGAGCCGCAACCACGACCAGCGGGACAAAGTAGGCTGCCGTCACATCGGCCATTCGCTGGATCGGCGCCCGGCTCCGTTGTGCCTCGCTCACCATCTGCACAATTCGAGCAAGCATCGTATCTCGCCCGACTCGTTCAGCGACCATCACGATCCCGCCTGTGCCATTGATGGTGCCCCCGGTCACTCGTACTCCAACGGTTTTTTCAACCGGGATCGATTCCCCCGTGATCATGGATTCATCCACAGAGGTCGTACCTTCTTGGATTATCCCATCGACCGGCACTCGCTCTCCTGGCCTGACACGGAGTCGATGGCCTACCTGAACCTGCTCAAGCGGCACATCCTCTTCCCGTCCGTCCGACGTGATCAGCCTGGCGGTCTTTGGCGCAAGCCGGAGCAAGGAGCGAATCGCGGAGCTCGTCTGACTCCGAGCCTTCAACTCAAGGACCTGGCCGAGCAGGACGAGCACCGTAATCACGGCCGCTGCCTCAAAATAGACCGCGATCGAACCATCATGCAGGTGGAATGAGCTGGGAAGCAGCGACGGCGCGACGGTGGCCACCGCGCTGTAGCCATAGGCTGCACCTGTTCCCATGGCAATGAGCGTGAACATGTTGGGGGCTCGGTTCACCACCGAAGCCCACCCGCGCTGAAAAAATGGCCAGCCGCCCCAGACCACCACCGGCGTCGCCAGGAACCATTGCACCCAATTCCTCACCGAACCCGTGAATACATCTGGAAGCGACAGGCCGGGAACCATATCGACCATGGCCAGCAGCATGACCAAGACGGATGGCCCGAGACACATCCAAAACCGCCGGCTCATGGCCTCGAGCTCGGGATTCCGTTCATCGTCGAGTGAGACAACTTTGGGTTCCAGCGCCATCCCGCAAATCCGGCAGGCCCCCGGTTGCGTCTCAAGCACCTCCGGGTCCATCGGACAGATGTACTCAACCACCCCACCGGATGGAACCGGCATGACTTGGGGAGCGCGCTGTTCAGGAGGAGTCAGATAGTGGATCGGATCGGCCCGAAACTTGGTGAGACAACTCGTTGCACAAAAATAATAGGTCGTCCCTTGATAGGGATAAGAACCCGCTGCCGTGGCTTGCTGCACCGTCATTCCGCACACGGGATCGATGGCCGTCGACTCCATCACAAGGGGGGTAGGCTGCATCATCGGAAGGGGTCTTCTTGTGGTTGGCTTCGCAGAACTGACCAGCTGTGGCTGCAACGCCCGCTCTGGGTCGGCCTTGAACCGTTCCAGACAAGACAAGCCGCAAAAGTAGTAACGTTGCCCTTGATGCTCGTGATATCCGGCTGCCGTAGCCGGATCGACCGTCATCCCGCAGATTGGATCAATCGCCATCTTGCCTCAGAAGGAGTTTAGAGTTCTGCGTTTTGAGTTCTGAGTTCTAGGTTTTCGGACTCACCTTAACTCAACACTCAGCACTCAGAACTTTCAAGCTTACCTCTTCGTGTCGTTCTCCAGAATGCTCCGAATGATCGTGATGACATTTTCAGGAGTCATGTTCGCGCCATCGACTTTAATATTGCCATCCAACAAGACCGACGGAGTGGACGACACTTTAATCCGCTCGCCCCACCGCTTGCCTTCTTCCAACGCCTTGGCCGGTTTTCCACTCTCCATGCCTGCCTCGAATGCGGCCACATCTAGGCCGACTTCTTTGATCAATAACGAGCGAATCGAGCGATCCAACACCCCATCAATTTTGTCTTTATGGATCGTGCGAAACAAGACCGTCTTCATTTCGTGACCCTTCCCCATCATCTTGGCCTGCTCATACATATCGAATGCCGTCGGGAGCTTTCCGCGAATAACAGGGTACCCGACCATCGTGATTTCCACCTTGTTGCCGAACTCTTTCACGAGCAGCGGCAATCCTGTCTCATCGAAGTGGTGACAATGCGGACAATAGAAGTCGGCGAACTCTATCAACTTCACCTTGCCGGGTGTATGTGTGGAGACCTCGCCCGACACGATTTCGAACTTGCCATTCAAATCGAGAGGCACGGCGGGGGCTGGTGTAACCCAGAGAACGGCAATACTCCATACAACCGCGCAGACCGCCGAAGCCCATTGCACATACTGTCTGTTCACCATCTCGACTCCTTTCTTGGATGTAGATTGATCGCTCATTATATCGAATGCGCCGTGAACTTACTCCCTTACTCTTTGTGTTAGACTATGTCATGTTCGCGAGTACGCTGCTCTCCATTCTGGCCTTGCTCGTCACGCTTGCAAGCTGCGCCTCTACGCAAGAGGTCGAAGACAGACAGGCCCTCACGTTTCTTCAGGTCAAGGCAGCACCGGACTCCTTTAAAGGTCAACCGGCGGTCTTCGGCGGGAGAGTATTGTCGGCCCGACGACAGAAAGACAGCACGAGGATCGAGATCTTGCAGTTGCCGCTCGATCGATCGCTACGGCCCGGATACGACTTGACCAAGTCACAAGGCCGCTTCATCGCCCTGCAGCGAGAATTCCTCGATCCCGCGACCCTCCCGACAGGGACCAGACTTACCGTGACCGGTGAAGTCTCCGACTCCATCACACTGCCGTTTGATGACACAGACTATACCTATCCCGTCATCAACATCGCACGAATACAAGTCTGGCCCGCACAAGAAGATATGGCCCCCCGTATCCATCCTTATATGGTGCCACGTCCCTATTGGGGGCCTTATTGGGGCCCCTATTGGCAACCGTGGCCGTACTACTGGTAAGCGAGAGGGGCGAGACTTGCGCGACGAGCGAGACGAGCCCGAACCTTCGACTCTGCTTTCTGCGGTGGCATTTCTCGCAAGTATCGCCCTTCCCGCGCATCTCGCCGACTCATCGTCCCGATGTCCCGACAATCCGCTCGACGCGATCGTCGCGCCCGCCGAGGTCGAGGTACTGGTGATACTGGGCTAGCGCTTTTGGTAGGTCTTTCCGATGTAATTCATAGAAGACACCCAAGTTGTAGTGCGCTTCCGCATAGTTCGGTTTCAACGCGACGGCTCGCTCATAGGACCGCTCCGCCTCTTCAAGCCTGTGTAGACCGGTGTAGATCACACCTAAGTTCATATGCGCTTCGGCATACTCCGGGCGATACCGCAACACCTCGCGAAATTCCCGTTCGGCCTCCACGGGCCGGTCCTGGCTCCGATGAATAAACGCGAGATTGTAGTGGGCATCCACGAATGAGGGTTTTGCCGCAATGGCCTCTCTGTACGAGTCGGCAGCTTCCGCGAGCACATTGTCCTTCTCCGCCATGCGCCCGGCGAGATACCAACCATCGGCATGCCTGGGATCGAGCTTGAGCAAGCGGCCGACCATCTCTCGTGCCCCGCGACTCTCTCCCTGTGCCTCATACAGCAACGCGAGACTATACAAGGCATCACGGTGGCTCGGATGAGCGACCAACAACGTTTGATAGGTCTTGGTGGCCGAGGCGACATCACGACGTTGCTCGTACAATTTGGCTAAGTCGCGGTACGAATCGGCATGGCGTGGATCAATCTCAATCGACCGTTTGAGAGCCTGCTCCGCTTCAACCAATTTCCCCTGAATCCGATAGACCTTGGCGAGATCTTTCAACGCGTCGGGATAATCCGGCTTCAGCTTGAGCGCGCGGGTGAAGGCATCGACAGCCTGAGCCGATTTCTTTTCTTTTAAATAGATCGCGCCGAGCAGATGCTGGACCTCAGCTGAGGAGGGATTCACATCGAGGGCTCTCCTGGCAGCCTCGGATGCCGCAGCAAGATCGCCTTTTTTCAGCAGCCCAACGCCTCGCTCATAATGCGACTTCGCGGCATCCGGTTGCTCGCCCGCCGCCGGAGCCGAGGCAAGAGGAGGGACCACGGCGAGGCACAGGATGAGCAACACGATGGCGCGGGGCTGGAAAAATCGCTTCATAAACAGCTGACGCCGATCCTTTCTCCCGCAATCGCAGATTCACTACGCCTGCACGTGAAGCGTCGTTCGTGAAGCGTGAAGCGCAGGACGGGAAAAGTGTCAATCAAGCAAACTATAGACGGCAGCCACCATGAAATCAACGAAACGCACATGGCCTGCGATCAGTGCGCACAAAGACACTTGCAGGATGAGCAGTCGGTTCGGCGAGAAGGGATAGGACGATCACCAGGATGCGAGAAATTTCGTGTGATTGAAAACCTGGCCTTAGTCAAATTCAATGCGCGTTCCTCGACGACTGGGAGCTACCTGGCTGCCCCTCACATTTTTTCCCACAGATTCTTCCATTCGCTCAACACTCCCGCTACCTGCGCCATCGATTCGATGTCTTGCACATCTTTGGCTTGAGGTCGTCTGACCTGCAATATTTGATGGACATCCAGTAAGTCATGCGGTCCGCCAGCATAGAGTTTCAGAATAATCAGCACTGGCCAGGAGACGACAGGAACCGAACATCCCAGGACAGACAACGTCTCGATATGCCCAAAGGCTAACTCTGTGAGAGCAGGCGGGAGAGAGACCAACTGCAGCGAGAATGGTTCACGCTCAACCTCGATGGACACAGTCACCACCCCTCGCAATGGATCGTCTGGTTCACCAGCTTGATAGCGGCCACCGACGAATGTTGCGAGCGCCTGTGGGTCAGATTGGTCGATCGCAATGGCAAAATCGAAGTCTTGAGTCGCTCGCGGCACTCCCCAAGCTGAGACGGCAAACCCGCCAATGAGCGCATAGCCGCTGAGGAGCCCTCGACTCTGGGCCGTCTCAAGACGTGAGAGGATTTCAGCTAACGCTTTTTGGAACACGCGCGGTGGAAAGCGGCTGCAGCGTCGGAAAGCTCAAGGGCAACGAGCAGCCGCTGTTCAGGGGTGAGTCGTCGGGCTTCGTCAATTTTCTGTTGTGCCAGCATGTCGCCAAGCTTGCTGGGACGCCGTGAAGCATTCCGCCCAAGAGACGAGGATGTGGTTGTAGACTTCGCTTTCATGCCACTATCTTACATGGAAACGACATGTCCGTCACCACTCCACTCGAAGTGGCATTGTTCGACCGAGATGCAGCCGCCGCCTATGGCCGGCTCCGCGCAACGATTGAACAGAATGGGACACCGATTGGATCGATGGATCTCCTAATCGCTGCCCACGCACTCAGCCTCGCAGTGCGTGTCGTGACGAACAACACAAGAAAATTCCAGCGCGTCCCCGATCTACGCGTTGAGAACTGGGTCTAGCAAAGACATCAAGGCAGGCATTCCACGCCTTTTCATTGCAAGAGTGAGCTGCGACGTGACGAGATTGGAATGGTCACCGCGGAGAGTATCTTAATGTATGATTGCAACTTAACCCCCATTTCCCATTGGGGGTGTCTTCACCCCATGCAAGGAGATGGGGTCATTGTGAGGTGACCCGACCCGTGTGACCAGCAACGGCTAATTAGACTGGGGCGGCTTCAAGTGATCGAATCCTTTTCTCAATGGCTCTTGGAAAATTGACAAAGACGAAGTGGGCCTTGTGATAGAGATAATCCTCACCACTTTCGTCCATGATCCGAACCAGGTCGTCCTTGGCAGCTTGTGGGTCTGGGATGATTCGATACACCTTGCCAGGAATCAAAGAGGCTTTGTAGTCGGTGTTATCCACGCAGAGGGCGAATGATTTTGCTAGGTGTCTCATGATTCCTCCAAGTACCGCTTGATTTTGAGATCCCGCCTGCCGATACCGTGCGCTTCATACCAATGAATCTCTACCATTCGCAGTGCACCGTTCGGCAACCGGACAGTCGCGATTCCTTTCAGCTTCCGCCAGCGGCCTGGACCGTATGCTTTGCGGAGATAGCGCCGGATGCGAATCCTGGAACCGGTTGCAATGATCTCAACCTGGGTGATCCGCCCAATAAGTTCAAGCTTCACTCGCTATGAAACCACACAGCTTATTATTTTGTAAAGCAGCGAGCGTTTCAGAAGTCAGACCACTCTTGTTTTCTTCATGCTCGAATTGATTTTGCTCACATTTCAACAAACACAGAGGCTGGCGTAATGCGAAGTCAAGCAATGAGGTAGCCCCAGCCGCCGCCTATGGGCGACTCCGCGCAACGCTTGAACAGAAGGGAGCGCCGATCGGATCGATGGACCTCTTAATTCCCGCTCACGCGCTCACCCTCGCGGTGCGTCTCGTGACGAACAATGCGAGAGAATTTCGGCGCGTCCCAGGGCTACGCGTGGAGAACTGAGCCTAGCCCACATTATTCATGACGCTTCTGCTGCAATCGCGGATTCGCTGCTGCGACGAGCCTTCGGCGGGTGGGCTAGCGAAGGCATCAAGGCAGGTATTCCGCGCCTTTTCACTGCAAAGGCAAGCTGCGATGTGACGAGATTGGGATGGTCAACGCGGAGAGTATCTCAATGTTTAATTGCGGGAATTGATCCCCTTGGCGAGTCTGTTGTGTGAAGATTCCGAATTTCTCCGGCTTCGGGGAACCAAGACAACGGGTGAGGATCTTGATTCCTACCTTGGTACGCGGTTACGCAGCAGTTCGCTTACGCCTTGCAGCGGTTCGCCTTCGCTGTACCGGCTCTTTACGTGAACGTCTGGCTCGTACTGTTCCCGCACCAGCGGCATCGCGCAGTACACGGAGCGCCCGATTCACGGAAGCTGTGTCAGGAAATACCTTTGCCAACTCAGGCTCGACCAGCACAAGATTCGTCCCTCCCCGTGCCCGCTGATAATACTTACCCCTGACGCCACCCTTGAGTTTCGTCAAATCATACTCAGCCCGGAGATCATCCTTTGTCGATTTAGTTGAGGCCTTCCGCATATTGCTTCCTTTCTTTCGGCGTCGCCTTTCGGGCGCTTACGATTCGAATCCCGTCTCCACGCTCGCAGTGCGAGAGAAACAGTACACGACCCCTTGTCGATATGCCGATAGTAATTTCGCGTGGCTCTGCTTCAGAATGGTCGGGATCGCCAAACGTGAGCGCTCTCGAATCGAGGAACACCGAGGCTGCTTCCTCAAATGAAACACCGTGCTTCAGTCGGTTGGCTTGAGCTTTCCTCGGATCCCACTCATATATCACGGTGCTACGATAGCACGACTCAGCACCCTAGGCCAACCAGCGATATATACACAGACTACACAGCCAGTCTCCCATCATTTCTGTGACGGAGTCCTTCATCACCAACGGCAAAACTTCCTCGATAGGATGAGAAGAGATGGGAGTGGTCAGCGGCGACGAGGAGCCGATGTTAGGTTACAAGGCGTGACCCCATTTCTGACTCGCTCAAAGTTCAACAAAAACTCCCGACCCCTTATTCGTACGCGCGGTGCGTCTCGTGACCAACAATGCAAGAGAGTTTCGGCGCATCCCAGGACTACGCGTTGAGAACTGGGCCTAGCGAAGGCACCAAGGCCGTAACTCCACGCCACGCGCGCCTCTTCGCTGCAAAGTCGATTACAATTCGACAAGGTGGAAATACTTCTGCAGCGAGGATCCAAATATATGATTACAAGACGCGACCCCTATTTTGACACTCACGGTAGCCGCGCAAACAAACGCTGTCGGTTTCGTATCACCGTGGCGTACGGATTGGCGACTGCAACGATTTGTTAGGCCTCGTGCGCTCGCTTTGTGCATGAATCGCTATCCCAGCTTTCGGCGACGCAAGCCTTGCGTATGGCGCGCAGCTTTCCGAGCAGTCTCCAGCACCCTACTGAGACGGGCGCACTCAGCCCTGTTTTCAACCACGACGTCGCCGGAGTGAGCGGCACGCTTTCGGACAGTGTTCAGATCGTCGATCGAGGAGTCGTCGAGGTCAAGGAGCCCGAGATACCGGCCGGCGCGGAGGAGATTAGGGAACTGTGCATATTCGAGCAGGGGCATCTCGAGATCGTGTCGCTTTGCGTTTGTCTGCCGCTGTCGGGAAACGGTCGCGTGCCCGCCCAAAGCCGACGCCTGCTCGACCTCACTGATCTTGAACGCGCGGGCCGCATCCAGCAGTGCCCGTTCAAGTTCCAACATCGGATATAGCCAAGCTATCCTGGCGATAGGCTTGTTGAGGTCGCTGGCATCAATAAGACCGACGACTTCTGATCGGTAACATACAAACTGAATCAAGTGCGCGCCAAGCGGAGCGAGAAGGGATTCGGCTGACGCATCGTGTGCAGTGCGATGAGCCCTTCGGATTCGAATCCTTTGCCCGTCGGTCCGGCTCCAGAACTCCAGGATTTTGCCGTCCGTACGACTGATTGGAATGGCGTCGAAACCCATCGCAGCAGCAACTTTCTCGGCATCCACGTCGCGACTGCGTTGGTCGAGAAGCTTCCTGGGTGTCATGATATCTTCAGCACGTACAGTAAAGTTCATTTCGTCACAAGTAGGGGCCTAACAATAATTAGACTGATTTGGATAGGATGCGGAGTTTTAATTCTCTGTCTGTATTACGCGCCTTGGAATGTCTTGCCGAAAAACTGTTAACCTTTTTGCCTTCAATTATTTACTCCCTGTCCAGAAATTTATCACGGCATCTTATGCGGACCAGCATAAGACCACCGATGGTTCAGCGCAAGCGCAGCGGATCAGCAATTACAACAGAAGCGCTCATGAGAAGTGTGGGCTAGGGAAACAAGAGAACACTCCCGCCGGATGCTCAAAATGGCATCCCAGCAAGGCCGCAGGGAGTTCGGCGACTGAAGCGTACCCTTGCGGTACGCTGCAGGGAGACGAACGACTGAGAACGATGCCGGGGGACATTTTCAGCATCCTGCTAGGGGCGTCGATTTGAACCAGTGAAGGCCTGCTTAAACACCGCGCGGAGGCCGAAATAGGCAACGGAATCTTTGAGGTTTGAGTACAACAATTTGAAGGTTCCCATGTCCGGATTGGTGACATATTCCATCGTGAGGGCGATCCGTTCTTCCCCCTCGCCAAGCGGAGTCACCGAATGCCAAAGCTTATCTCCGTTGAAGATGACGAGATCGCCCGGTTGTGTGACCAATTCAAGATGTCGAGGCTGTTTCACCGGATCGTCCTTAAACAATTCGCAGACGAGTTTGCATTGCGTGGACTGATCGACGAGCCCCATCAGAATGGTATAGCGAGCTCCCTTGTAGTAGGACGTGTCGTAGTGAAATCCGATATGGTCCCCCGGCTCCGTATAGTAGTAGAGCGCACAGGAATGGGGGTCGTTCTCAGGACAGAGACTGAGCTTGGCTCGGACTAGGCGGCTCAAGAACTCGATGAAGGCCTCGGATCGATAGAGATCGAGAAAGCGCGGGGCCTTCTCGATCACTGTGTAGTAGCTCACACCCCCGCCTTTTTTGTGGCCGGGAATGTAGTTACGATTCAGCAGGCTCTTCACCCCTTGCGCCTGGGGGACGAGATACTCCTCCACCACCGATCGAGGGAGAAACTGTGGAATAAACAGGAACTCGTTCTGGTCCCAATAGTCCCGCGAGACTCGATCGAGATCCAATCGATTGACTGCTTCATCGACCCTGTCAACGAAGGAGCCGATCAGTGACTGATTCACATGCCACCTCCTCAATCGTCCATCAGGATGGCGAAAAAACCGATCTTGCGAACCGTGAAAGGTGAGACGTGAAAAGTGAAACGTAGGACTGTTGAGGGCTCTTCCTCTGAAACATGTTACGGGTGACGATTCACATCTCGCGGATCGCTGTTCACACTCAATGTGGCGTACTGAACACCGGCGCCTTCACCACTTCCACATCGAACGGCAACTTCAGATCGAAGAGAGAGTCGCCGAGCCCGATATTGGATTGGAGCGACGAAAATTCAAAACTCGCGACATTGCCGCTCATTTCGTAGAGAGAGATCGTCCGAATGAAGTAGGTCTTAGGAAACACCTCCAACACGATCCGTTGCAACGATCTTCCCGCCTCACCTTCTTGCGATTTCGGCAACAGGGTGAGTAACCGGATTCCTCCCACGCCCCGTCCCTTCCCCGGCGTCGGCTCAATGTCGAACGACTCATCCAGTTTGGCCGCCCCCAGCAACAGCTCCAACGGGGCCTTGGAAGCCGCCATTTGTGTGAGCTTCCCGACCAACACCTGTTTGTGCTCCGGCACATACACCTTCACATCGTCCCGATTGACATAGATGTCCTCGACCGACGGATCGAGGTAATTCCACCGTAACCGTCCGGGCTTTTTGATATAGACCTTCCCTGAAGACATGATAGGACGCTCGAACCCTTCGATCATGGTCTTTTGCGCAAAGTCTGCCTGGAGATCTTTCGTTTTCTCATACCGCGCCTGAAGCTGCTTGACCACCTCCCGCACTTCCGTCAAGGCATTCTCATCGAAGTCGCTTTCAGCGGAGAAGACCGTGGGTACCATGAAGAACCCGCAGAGGATGCCGCAGAGACAGGACCGGACAGCTATTCTAATTCGTATCTTCAGATTCATCTTCTTCAATGATCCATTCCTCTCTCAGAGAGTGGCCAGGCTATTCCGGAGGCCTGATTGATCTTCCACTGCGCACAGTCTTCTAATTCCCTCGTTTTCAATTTCTTCACCATACCAATCGCAAGGGGTGTGGCCAAGGCTGCCCTTTACTGCGCGCATCGAACGAGCACAGTTTCACCGTGCGCGTTCTGCGAGCAAGAAGGGCACCTGGCTCATACCCCCTCCTCTGCTCCCACCGGTCCTCGCCTCCCCACCACCTCTCTCCGTCCATCCCGGCCAGCCGCGCCCACAATTCCATCCGCCTCCATTTGCTCGATCATCCGAGCCGCCCGGGGGTAACCCACCCGCAGACGACGCTGTATCAGCGACGCTGACGCTGAACCGGTAGACAGGACCAACTCTTTCGCCTGTTCGTAGACTTCGCCGAGCCCCTCTTCCTCTTTCGCCCCCTCTTGTTTCAGCGCGATCTGCAACTCCTGATTGTAGGCGGGCTTGGCTTGATCCTTCACGAACTCGACCACGCGGCGGACATCGTCATCCGACACAAACGACCCGTGCAGCCGCATGACACGCCCGGTCCCTGAAGCCATATAGAGCATGTCCCCTCGACCAAGGAGCGCCTCCGCACCGTTGGCATCCAGGATGGTGCGTGAGTCGGTCTTCGACGACACTTGAAAGGCGATGCGGGCCGGGAAGTTCGCCTTGATCAACCCAGTCAGCACGTCGACCGATGGGCGCTGCGTCGCCAGCACAAGATGGATGCCCGATGCGCGAGCCATCTGCGCCAAGCGCGCAATCTTGTCCTCCACTTCCTTCGGCGCCACCATCATCAAATCTGCCAATTCGTCGATCATCACGACGATATAGGGCAAGGGCTCCGGCGGAGTCGGCGGCGGCGTGAACGATCCGAGGCTGCCGTCTGGGACCACTGTCTCTCCGGCAGAGAGCCGCTCTTCTTCAGACAAAAACTGGATGGGCAATTCAGGCTGCTCCAACTTGGCCGCCGATTCCGTCTCCAACAGACCCTGCGCCCCCGCGACTTTTCGATTATAGGTCTCGATGCTTCGCACCCCTGACTCAGCGAGCAATTTGTAGCGCCGTTCCATTTCGGCCACGACCCAACCGAGCCCCCGCGCCGCCGACTTGGCATCGGTGATGACCGGCCGTAACAGGTGAGGAATGCCCTCGTACGTTTGAAATTCGAGCATCTTGGGGTCGATCAGGAGAAGCTTGACCTCATCGGGACGCGCCGAAAACAGCAGACTCAGGAGCATCGTATTGAGGCTGACGCTTTTCCCGGCCCCTGTGGCGCCGGCAACCAGCAAGTGCGGCATCGTTTTCAGATCGGCGATCATGGGGGCGCCGAAGATGTCCTTCCCTAAGGCCAAGCTGAGCTTCGATCTCGCGCGTGAGAAGGCCTCGCTCATCATCACTTCCCTCATCGAGACCGTCTCGCGATAGAGGTTCGGTACCTCGATCCCTACGACCGATTTTCCCGGAATCGGTGCGACGATTCGAAGACTGATCGCCTTCAGCGCCAAGGCCAGATCGTCGGCAAGGTTCACAATACGTGCAACCTTGGTCCCCGGCGCCGGCTCGAACTCGTACATCGTCACGACTGGCCCAGGACGGACTTCCGTCACCTTCCCTGCGATGCCGAAACTGAGGAGGGCGCGGGTCAACACATCGGACTGCGCTTTGATTTCTTCTTCCGTGACACGCCCGAGCGGGCCTGACGGTTCGCTCAAGAGAACGGCCGGATCCGGAAAGATATAGTCCCCCGCCTTCGTATTGGCCGCGATGATCGGCTTGTCCAACTCCGATTCAAGCGACTCGGACGGCTTGGGGGTCGGTTGTCGTGCCGGCTGAATTAGCGGCCAATTCAATTCCGGCTCCGCAACCGCCTCAGGACGCGTCTCTTCAATCACCGCGCGAATGGCGGGAGAGGATTTCTGCCTCCCTTTCCGTGGAGACTCGGAAACCGTTTCTTCCTCCGACCGATCCGGGATCAAGGTACGCGCCCGGTTGAACATCCAATTACCCCACCCAGGAATCCGCCGAGCAATGTCCGACAGGGAGATGGGCACCGTGAAGAGGAGGGAGACCAAGAGTCCCGCCACAATCAAAATGTGGGCGCCGGTACTCGCAAAATATGCGCGTAAACTCTCGGCCAACACTTGTCCAAAGAAGCCTCCCGCCATCCCTCGGTAAATAAGGCCGCTGGAGACGGTCGGGACCGCCATAATTTCGAGATGAAACAGGCCGCTGAAAAACAGCAATGCCGCCAACGAGGCTCCGGCGCTCCGCAGACGGATCGACAGGTCGCTCTGCGTGAAACAGCGGGCGCCCAAAAGACCGAGGAGAATGGGAAACAAGTAGGCGGCTCCACCGATCGACCAGAATAGGCTGGACGCAAAGTACGCGCCGACCGACCCGATGAGGTTTCTGGACGGAGGCGTCGTCGCTACCCCAGCCTTGATCTCCCCTGGAACGAACGACAACATGCTGAGCAGCGTCAAGAGCGCCAACGCGATCAGGACGACTCCGATCACTTCTCGTTTGATATGTGAAGAGGGGGAAGCGGCGCCGCGGGCCTCGCCCCGCTTGGCCGACGTGGATGCACCCATAGCGCGGATGCTAGCACAGGGAATGGGTCATTTCAAACGAATGGAGGGGATGGAGCCTGATGATCTTCTGTGCTCGCGCAACGCGTTCAGGCTTGTCTGTCTCGTTGGCCGGTCTTTCTGGTCTATCTGGTTCTTCCGGATGAATTTCCAGTGTGATCAACCAGACAAACCAGATAGACGAGATAGACCAGATGAACCAACATTCGCTCGACATGCGCAGTGGGAGACAATCCAGACCACCTCCTAAAGACGGTGGAGGGAAAGTGGGGGAGCGGGCTAAGGACTCGCGCATAAATAACTTGATAAATATTGGACGCTGTGTTCTAAAGCGGGATGCAGGTTGCGTCCGCGATAGAGCAGATTGAATCGAAGTACCGATCGCTGGCATCGGTGTTGGATGAGCGAG
>Ga0163146_10000015_pt1 | contig 234547 bp, 173 predicted proteins | sample OliLakLV19MP7G1_FD_148648 | JGI IMG/M metagenome (GOLD analysis project Ga0163146, IMG submission 148648) | Freshwater microbial mat bacterial communities from Lake Vanda, McMurdo Dry Valleys, Antarctica - Oligotrophic Lake LV.19.MP7.G1 | ecosystem: Environmental > Aquatic > Freshwater > Lake... | reverse complement strand
GGCATAAATCAGCGCTTCCGCCTGCGGCTGCGCCAGCACCTGCGCTTCGAACAGTTCATGGATCAATTGATCGTGCGCCGCATCCGTCGCCGTCGCGTTAAACCCGTACAACACCTGATCGCGTTCGCTCGGTGGCAGCAGATGCAGCGACATGACCGACTGGGTTTCATCCGTTGCCATCGCGTTGAGCACAGTGAGCAGGCATGCGGCGAAACGCTCAGCCGTGGCGCGATCAAAGAGCTCCGTCGCGTAGGTCACGTGTCCGCTCAAACCGTCGGCGTGATTGGACAGAGACAACGCCAGATCGCCCGGTGAAATTTCGTCGGTGACTGCGCCCAGCGCATGCGGCAGCGACGCGGAATCGTCTTGGCCTGCGTCGTCCAGTTTCAGCATCACCTGAAACAGCGCTTCGCCTCCGGCCATCGGCGCGACTTGCAAGGCGTGCAATAGTTGCGCAACCGGCAGCGCAGCATGCGCACTGGCGCCCGACAGGGTCGCCTGGATCTGCCTAAGCAGAGCGCCCACTGTCGGATTGGATTCGAGGTCGACGCGCAGCGGCAGCGTACACTCCGCCACGCACTTCGACGCTTCGATCGGCGCCGGCTGACCCTCGGCGCGAGTGACGCCTACGACCACATCGCTCTGACCACTCAGCCTTGCAAGCAACGTCAACCAGCCTGCGCACACACTGCTGAACAATGTCGTGCCGTGGCGCTGCGAAAGCTCGCGCAGGCCAGCGGTGAGGCATGCGGAAACGCGCAGCTCGACCCGGTCCATTGCATGAGTGCGCGCTATTGTCCGCGGCCGGTCGGTCGGCAGCTCCAACAATGTCGGCGCGCCTTTCAGGTGTCCGCGCCAGTACGCCAGCTCACGATCGATGCGCTCCGCTCCCAGCCATTTCGCATTGGCGCCAAGCTTGACCCACAGATCGCGGGTATTGCCACTGAGCGCGGCATAACGGTTGAGCAGATGGCCGGCCAGAGCGGGCCGATAACCCAGTGCCAGTTCCGGCGCAACCTTCAACAACAGATGCTGCCAGCCATCGAGCTCGAAATGGACTACATTGAATAGCGCTCCAGCGGCGTCGAGCGTGCTCAGCGCCTGGTCGAAACAAGCGCCATCGGAATCGCAACCGTCAGCGCGGAGGGTCGCGCAAAACGACGGCTCAATCTGCGCCAGACGGGTGGAGTCTACGCCCTGATACGCAAGCGTTTGGTATGCAAGCTCTTTTGCCGCCTCGGTGAGGATCAGGCTGTCGAATCGCCCACGGTACCTGACGTGACCGCAGTCGAAAGGACCACTTTCGCTCTCGACTCGAAACGTCGGCAGCCAGTGCCGGTCGCAATGTGGAATGGCGGCGTCGTAGTCTTCGACCATGCGCTCGAGTGCAAGTGTGAAGTTGCGCAGAAGAATGTCCATGTAGTCCGACGACAGATGGATCTTCGAACGAATCAACAGACTGTAGCCATCGTCACGATTGCCACTGACGTGGGTCGACACTTTGAAGTTCAGCTCTTCGAACAACTCGCCGATCTTGATCTTGAGCGAATCATCACGGGTGAGCTGTTGCGACACTCGGAAGTTGGTGAAGGTAAACAGCGAATCGATCTCGATGCCTGGGTGCTGGCGCAGGAACGTGGCAAAGGGATAACGACGATGCGGCTTGCGTTCGGCCTCCGCCTGCTGCAGCGCGCGCCCAAACTCACGCCAGCTACGGTCATCCAGATCGAGGTTGTAGGGCAGCACATTGAGGAACAGGCCCAGCACGTTCTCTGCGCCACGCTCTTCCAATCGACCGTTGTCGGCATTGCCGGTGACCAGACGGGTGCTGCCCATCAGTGTTTTCAACATGTAGCCGTGCGCCATCATCATCAGCGTCTTGATCGGCACATTCTCGCGCGCAACCAGTTCGTCCACTCGCAGCGCCAATGCTGAGGGCAATCTGATCTCGCGCAGCTCAGCGCACTGTCGTACCGGCCAAACTTCTTGCACGGCACCGACGCCGGACTGTCGGCAATAGCGGTCCCAATAGTCCCGGTTCTCGTTGTTGCCCTCATCCTTGATCAGCTGGGCAACATAGTCCGCGAAGCGAGCGCCGCTGGCGTCGAACGATTTGGGCGATTCGCCACCGTCTTTGAATTGACGGTAGTACTCGAAAATCTGTCGCTGCAACGTCGCCATGCTCCATCCATCGAGGATGGCATGGTGGGCGTCGATGATGAACTGAATGCAATCTTCCGCTTTCCTCAGCACCGAGAAGCGAATCAGCGTCGGCCCACGGAGATCAAACCCCAACGCCTTGACGCTGCGGATATGCTCGGAAATCAGCGCCTGCTGCGCCTGGGCATCGTGCATGGAGATGTCCGCCAGCACGATATTTGGCGTCACCTCTTGATACACCAACTGCAGCGGAATCGAGAACCGCGCCAAGTTGAAGCCAGTGCGCAGCACCGAATGTTCCACCACGACTGTATGCAGAGCGCGCACAAAGCTGTGCTGGTCGAAATCCAGCGTCAGCTCAAACGAAAATACGTCGTGGTAGGCAGAACCACCCTCGTCCAAGAGACCGTGAAAGATCATGCCGTGCTGCAAAGTGGTAACCGGATAGGCGTCTTCCAGGCCATCCTCCAGCAAACCCCGATCGGCGTCTGGCACCGACGCGAAAGCAGGCAATCTGCCGATGTGCGGGCTCTCGCATGCAAGCGGCGCATTCTGCGCGACAAATCCGGCCAGCAGTTCAAGGCTGGGATACTTGAAGATGTGCGCGACTGAGACATCGATACCCAGGCTGCGCAGTTCGGACACGAGCTGGATGGAGAAAATCGAGTCGCCGCCCAGTGAGAAAAAATCGGACTGCTTTTCTATGCCCTGCACGCCCAGCAGACGCTGCCAAACCGAAGCGATGAGTTGCTCGGTGTCGTTGAGCGACTCGTCAACCGCGACATCGAACTTGCGCCGCGTTTCGAACAATGCGAGCAGCGATTTTCCGCAGATCTTGCCGTTGGGCGTCAACGGCATCGCGTCGACAAAGAGAATTTGCGCCGGCACCATGTGCCGCGGCAACTGCTGCGCCAGCACGGTCTTCAAATCCTCCGCGCGCAGTGCAGCGGCGCCACCATCGACAAAGGCCAGCAGAACTTCTGGCCCAGCCACCGAGTAAAGCTGCACACTGATCTTGCGAAGCGGAAGCAGCTTCGATAGCTGTTGGATGATCTCACCGGTCTCGACGCGCTTGCCGCGAATCTTGATCTGCCCGTCACGACGGCCAAGATAGATCACGTTGCCGTCGTCGTCATAGCGGCAGATGTCTCCGCTGCGATAAACCTGCGCACTGGACAGCCCGGTGTCGACAAAGCCCTTCGCGGTTGCATCAGGCAAGTTGTGGTATCCGCCGCCGACGCCGCGTCCGGCAATCACCAGTTCGCCGGTCACTCCGGGGAGACACAGCGCCATGTCGGAATCGACAATGAACGCCTGCGTATTCTGGATCGGGCGACCGATGACGACCTGAGTGCGTTCCAGCCATTCTTGTTTGGTCGCCTTGAACACGACCGAAATATCGGTGCACTCGGTCGGGCCGTAAATATTCGCGACGCTGGCGACGCAGGCTTCGCTTTGCAGCCAGGGCGTCAGCAAGGTCAGATCCAACGCTTCACCACCCAACGCCAGCAATTCGAGGCTCTGCAGGTGCCGGTAGCCGTGCGCGGCATCGTGCTTGAGCAAGGCATGAATTGCGCTCGGCGCGCAGTTGATCACCGAGACACGCTCCTGCGCGATCTGCCGCAACAGGGTGTCGGGATCGAACAGGTCCGGTCGCGAAAGGACCAGCGATGCGCCGGCCATGAGTGGGCAGAAGATATTCTTGATCGAGGCGTCGAACCCGATCGGGATCATCAACAGCACTTTGCTGCTGGAATTCATCTCGCAGAAACGGATGTACCAGTCACACAGGTTGGCGAACGCCGCATGCGTGATCAGCACACCTCTAGGCTGCCCGGTGGAACCCGAGGTGTACAGCAAGTACGCGAAGTCGTCGTCGTCCAGGACTGGGTATGCAACACGCTCCGCCGCCATGATCGATGCAGGAATGGCATCGACATTGAGCACGAAACCGTAGAACTCGGGCAGGTCGTCGCACAGGGCGCCGCTGCTGATAACTACCGCGGCACCGCTGTCCGAGAGCGTGTAGTCGATGTGGTCGCGCGGATAGCTCGTGTCCAGCGGCACGAAGACCGCACCGGCGCGCATCACAGCGATCACTGCCGCGGCCATGTCGCACGAGCGGTCCAGATAGACAGCGACCTTGTCGCCCTTGCGCACGCCCAAGGCGAGCAGCCGCGACGCGATCGCCGCAATGCGCGCGCTGAGCTGGGTGTAGGTCAATGCGCCATCAACCGAGCGCATCGCGATCGCATCCGGCTGCGCGGCTGAGGACGCGTCAATGCGTTCGAACAGATCGGAGCTCGCGACGTGCACAGCTTCGCCGGTCGTGGATTTGGTCAGGCGCTCGGCCAATGTGTGTTGCAGCAGGCGCGAGATCGAGGCGTGCGGACTGTCAATGACTTCGCCGAGCAGCGCGAGATACAGTTCCAGCCATCGCTCGATCGTGCGCACGTTGAACAGGTCCGTGTTGTAGTAAAAAACGGCACTTGCGGCCAGCACCTTGAGCGTGAGGTCGTACTGCGATTTGGTCGAGAACGACGGTTGCTCGCGCACCTCGATCGCATCGAACAGGTCAAGCCCGTGCGACGTGCGCTCGTAAAGAAACTTCACCTGGAACAGCGGCGAATAAGCTGCGTCGCGTTCGATACTCAGGTCCTCTACAACTTTGTCGAATGGCATGTCCTGGTAGCGCAACGAGCTCAGCGTTGCCTCGCCCAGTGCGCCCATATAGTCGGCCACCGACATCGCCGGGTGTACCTGACTGCGCAGCGCAAGCTGGTTGACGAAGAATCCATGCATGTCTTTGAGATCGGCGTGATCGCGGCCATAGACGTCGGTGCCGACTACTATGTCTTTGTCGCCGCTCAACTTGCTCAGCAAAAGGTTGTAAACGCCCAGATAGACGGTGAACTCGGAAAGCCGGTTGCGCTTGGCGAAAGACGACACGGCGAGGCTCAGTTCCGCAGATATCGAGCACTCAACCGTGGCACCGGAGTAGCTTTGTATCGCTGGTCGCGGCCGATCCAATGGCAGCTCCAATATGCCTTTGATTCCGTCCAGGTGCGCTTTCCAGAACGAACGCGATACTTCGTAGGCGCCGGCCTCGTAGTGCGCCACCTGCCATGACGAGTAGTCCAGATACGACAGCCGCGGAATGGCGCCGCGCTCCTGGCGGCGTTCGCGATAGGCGGCGGCGATCTCCTGCACGAACAACTGCACCGACCATTCGTCAGTCACGATGTGATGGATACCGACCAGTACCCTGTGTGCTGCAGGACCTTGCTTGATCAGCGTTACCCGCAACGGAGTGTCGCGCAGGAGATCGAACGGCTTCTCGGATATGTCGAGGCGCGTGCGCGCCAAAAGCAACTCTTGTTGATCGTGGGGCAAGGTCGACAAATCAAGCACATCGACTTCGAATTGAGCGCGATCCGCGTAACGTTGGCGGGGAATACCCGCGTCTATGAAATAAGTGGAGTTGTAGATTGGTTGCCGCGCCACGACCGCTTCCACCGCACGGCAAAATGCCCCGCCATCCAGATCACCCGTTAGCACCAGCTCCGTCGACAGGATGAAGCTGGTCAAGGTCGGGTCGTATTGGTAAAGGAAATAGAGCCGCTGCTGCGCAAACGAGAGCGGGAATACGTCCTGGACTGAATTCGGCACGATCCCGCCGTCGCCCTGGCGCCGATAGTACGCAATCAGCTCAGGCTTGAATCCCCTTATCGACTCGGTCACCGCCTCGGTGAGCAGTGTCGGGTCGGCAACGATACGTAGCTTGTCATCACTGACCTTGATGTCGATGCCATGTTGATCGATGTACTGAACCAGTTCAAACAGAAACATAAAATTCCTTTCTAAGCTTGCCTGGGAGCCGCCGTTCTGGACGACCTCTCAATGCGTATGAATTACCGCTGGCGCTGCGCAGCGGCTATTGGAAATTCCAGATGTGCTTGGCGAACAGCCGCTCGGCATGAACTTGCTTGTCAGCGCATATCTGCAGGAGACGACTGGATTCCTGTATCTGCCGAGCGTCTTCGCTGTAGTCCATGCCCATGAAGTATTTGAACCATGGCTCCATGCCGAGCGCGTAGACATAGACCTGCGATGGATTGAAGATCTCGACCATCTTGGCCGCCGACGCACAATCCGAACCATTGAAGCGACGGGACTCGTTGATCTCGCGCGCGATGGGTTTGGTAAACAGCGAGCCGTACAGCCAGCTCATCGGCGCGCCAACGCATTCCATGCCGATGAACAACAGGTCGATGTCGCCGATGATGCGGTGGATGCGCTGGTACATGACCTCGTCCAGACTGGACGAATCGGCCCCGGAGAAAATCTTCTTGCCACCGAACTCGAAATACCAGGCGGTTTTTGAGCGAATGTGCAGATCGGCATGCTCTCCCAGAAACGGCACTGCCCGGATGCGACCATCGAAACAATGCAGCACTTCCATGTCTTCGAATTCGCGGACGTCGAAGCCGATCTGCTTGAGCATCAGCTTGATCGAAGGATCAACAATGCTGCCACCGCTGTTCTTTGGAACCAACACCTGTCCGGTCTTGTGGCGCAACTGCAGCAGAGTCTCAACACAAACATGATCCATGTGCGTGTGCGTCAGACAGATGTAATCGATGCGCTCCGGCAGCTCGCTGAAGCTCACAATGCGGTCGCCGGTGGCGTCGTCGCGCACCGCGATAACGGGGTCGACCAGGATGCTGGTGTGCGCAGTCTCCAACAGCAGCCCGGCGTGACCCAGATAGCTGACCCTGAGACTTCCGTCCAACGGTTGCCGGGTGATTTTTGGGGGCTCGCTGGTGAATAGTTCGTCGATGCTCAAGCCGCCCGCGGTGGGAATCTTGCGGAACATCTGCTCGATGACTTCCTTCGCGATCGGCCGGTTGCGCGAGGCAAACAGTTCATCGAGGAAGGGGTCGAGGAACGGCACATCCAGGTGCAGGTGATTGGCGTCGGGCAGTCGCGGTGAACTCAGCACAAACGGGCGCGCCTTAACCTTGTCCAGCAACCCCAGCGAGATGCTCTGCGCAGTCGGCTTGTACAGATCACTGCCGTACAGCAGCCCTTCGATCAGGCGGAACGACGCGCTGTGATTCATGTCGTACACGAGTTCGACGTAGCCGCGCAGCACTTCGGGCACCTGCGCATACAGCGGCTCCAGCGACAAGCCCTTGGCCTGCGCGAGCAGCTCATTGAGCCGGGTTACTGCCTTGCGAAAATCCAGGTAATCGCGATGCTGGGTCTCGATGTCAACGATCAGATTGCGCACCGCTTCCAGCTGGTCCTCGCCGCAATTGACGAAGTCGCCGCCGGACAGTTTGGGATCGTTGCTGGCGGCCAGGTGCAACTGGTGATTGGCGACGAAAGACTTCATCAGCCGCAGGCTGCGACCGGAGATGTTCATCGCTGCGCTCGCCGGCGGCAGCAAATACGGCCACGCGTACCACTTGAGAATAAGTGGTTCGAAGTAGACGTCTTCTTTCAGATAATACTGTTGCTGTTGCATAGTCGTGTCAGTCCAGTTTTCGGTGTCAGGCGATGGGTTTGGCGTGAGTGGATTGGGGCCGGGTCATATCTCGAGCACCACCGCCGTGTCGCTGTGCGCACCTTGCTGCTGTCGATGCACCTGCTGCGCTACGTGTTCCGCCATTTCCGTGAGGATTTGGCGTCGGTACAGCTCAGCGACGCTCACGCTTACGCCGAACTTTTCCTGCATCGCAAAACTGAGTCGAGTGATCACCAACGAGTTGCCGCCCATTTCGAAGAAGTGGTCGTGCCGGCCAACGCGTGCCACGCCGAGCAGGACCTCCCATATCTCAGCGACGGCGCGCTCGATTTCTCCCAGCGGCGCTGCGTACTCGCGACCCAGCACCGAAGACTGGTCCGGCGCCGGAAGCGCTTCGCGGTCGAGCTTTCCATTCGAGGTCAATGGCAACGCACTCAACGTCACGAACGTGCCCGGAATCATGTAGTCGGCCAGCGTGCGCGACAGCGACGCGCGCAGCTCGGCGACCTCCAATTCAAACCCGTGCTGCGCCACCACATAAGCCACCAGACGCTTGTCGCCGTCACGGTCTACGCGTGCGATCACCACCGCTTCGCGCACGCCTGCACACGCCGATAGCTTGGTCTGGATCTCGCCGAGCTCGATGCGAAAGCCGCGAATCTTCACCTGGTGGTCGTTGCGGCCCTGGAATTGGATATTGCCGTCTGGCAACCAGCGTCCGAGATCTCCCGTCTTGTACATTCGCGCATCCGGCTCGCGCACAAATGGATCGGCGACAAAACGTTCGGCGGTCAGTTCCGGGCGATTGAAATAGCCGCGCGCCAGGCAGGCACCGCCGATATGGATCTCACCGAGCACGCCGATGGGTAGCGGTTGCGCGTCGTGGCCTAGCACATAGATGCGGCTATTGGCCAGCGGCCGTCCGATGTGTGGATACGAGCCGGGCGTGATCAGTGCGAAGCTTGCGTCGACGGTGCATTCGGTTGGACCGTAGACATTGAAGCAGCGTAACCTCGACGCGGCCGCTGCCTGCCACATGCGCGTCGGCAGCGCTTCGCCGCCGATCAGAATCGTGCGCGGCCAGGATTTGTCAGGATCAAGTACGCGCTGACCGATCAGCAATTCAAACTGCGCGGGCGTGCAATCGTAGATCTCGATCCGGTTGCGCTCGATGAATGCCAACAATGCTGCGCCGTCGGCGCGTATTGCAGCGGGCACGATAACCAGACAACGGCCGGAAAGCATCTGCACCAGCGACTGCACGGACGCGTCAAACGACAACTCCGCATCCAGACCAATGCGCGTGCCGAGTCCGTGTTGCGCAAACACATCGCGTTCGAATGCCTGCCACAGATTCACCACGCTGCGGTGCTCGACCATCACACCCTTGGGCTGTCCAGTCGAGCCGGAGGTGTAGATCAAATACGCAAGGTGTCGTGAGGTCACACCCGGCACGACCGGGTTGTGCTCGGGATATCTCGCATCGCCTGCCATTGTCAGTACGCGCAGACCTTCGCGTTCCGCAGCGGCCACCCATTCGGTTTCGCGCAAGAGGTCCTGGGTGAGCAAGGCCATTGGCGCGCTGTCGGCCAGCAGATAAGCCAGACGCTCGGCCGGATGACCCGCGTCCAACGGCACATAGCCGGCACCCGACTTGAGGACGCCCAGTACGGCGACGATCAGGTCGACACTGCGCGCCATGCAGATCGCGACACGATCGTCGGGCTTTACGCCGAGCTCCAGCAAACGATGCGCGAGCTGGTTGGCGTGGCGGTTCACCTGTGCATAGCTCAGTGATTCTTGCTCGTAGACAACTGCGATCGCGTCAGGATCGCGCTCGACCTGGGCCTCGAACAACGCCTGCATAGTTTGCTCGGCCGGATAATCAACAGCAGTGGCGTTGAACGTCTCCACCACCTCCCGGCGATCGTCAGCAGTCAACAGGGCGAGCGCGCTGACGCGCTGGTTCGCATCAGCCACCATGCCTGCTAGCACCGTCTGGAGGTAGCCGATCCAGCGTTGGATGGTCGCCGCATCGAACAGATCGCTGGCATACTCAAACTCGCCGCTGATCACACCGCCGACTTCGAACAGCGACAGCGACAAATCAAACTGCGTCGTGGTACGCGGCTGTGGCAACGCGGCCAAAGTCAATCCAGATAGCTGCAGACCGTCGCCACTGAGCGGAGTATTGTTCAGAGCGAGCATCACCTGGAACAAGGGGCTATGGCTGAGACTGCGCGCAGGCTGCACGAGCTCGACCACTTGCTCGAACGGCAGGTCCTGATGGCTGTATGCATCCAGTGTCGTGTTTTTGATCTGGGCAAGAAGTTCAGCAACGCGCGGATCGGAATCCAGCGCTACACGCAACGCCAGCGTGTTGACGAAGAATCCGATCAGTGGCTCGATTTCCGAGCGCTGGCGATTCGCGACGGGACTGCCGATGACCAGATCGCGCTGGCCACTCAGGCGTGACATCAGTATCGACCAGCCAGCCAGCAGCGTCATAAACAGCGTTGTTCCATGGCCTCGCGACAACGCGTTGAGCCCTGCGCTCAAGTCAGCCGAGAGCCGAAACGGTGCCGTGCCCCCGGCGTAGCTTTGCAGCGCCGGTCGCGGTCGATCGGTCGGCAGCTCCAGCAAGGCCGGCGCGCCAGATAGATGAGCACGCCAGAAATCCAGTTGCTGCTGCGGTACGCCGCGTTGGCGTTGCCATGCTGCGTAGTCGGCGTACTGCACCGCAAGCGCCGGGAGCGGATCGGATCGCCCTTCGCTGAAAGCTGCGTATAGCGTGCCGACTTCTTTCACCAGCACACCAATCGACCAACCATCAGAGATGATGTGATGCTGGGTCACCAGCAGAACATGTTCGTCCTCGGCAAGCCGCAGCAATCGGCCGCGAATCAGCGGGCCGGTGGCCAGGTCAAATAGAGCGCAGGCCTCGATCGCGCTCAGTTCGGCCACATTCGCAGCCTGCCGGTCGCGATCGAGATGGCGCAGATCCTGCTGGATCAGCTTGAAGCCGGTCGATGCCGAACCAATCAACTGGGTTGGTTCGCCGTCGATATTCACAAAAGTGGTTCGCAGGCTTTCGTGGCGCGCCACGATCCGATCGAGTGCGGCTTGCAGCGCCTCGCGCTGCAGCACACCGCGCAATTGAAGTGCGGCGGACATGTGATATGCAGCGCCCGCAGCTGGATCGAGCTGATCGAGAAACCATAGCCGCTGCTGTGCAAACGACAAGGGCAGCGGTCGACTGCGATCGATCAACGCGATCGGCGGCGCTGCGAAATCAGATACCAACGAAATTTTTTCGGCCAAAGCGGCCAGGGTCGGTCGATCGAACAGATCGCGCAGTGCCAACTCCACCCCCAGGGTAAGACGGATGCGCGAAACCACTTGCAGTGCCAGCAGCGAATGTCCGCCCAACTCGAAGAAGTGATCGTGCCTGCCGACACGCGGCAACCCCAACAGCGCTTGCCAGATGTCGGCAATCGCGCGCTCGATGTCACTCTGCGGGGCTTCGTATTCTCGGTTCAATACCGCGGCTTGGTCCGGCGCGGGCAAGGCCTTGCGGTCGAGCTTGCCATTGGGTGTCAGCGGCAATGCAGACAGCACCACAAATGCGGACGGCATCATGAACTCGGCGAGTTCGCGCGATAGCGAATCGCGCAGAGCCGCAACCGACACTTGTGCTCCCTCCCGCGCTACCACATAGGCCACCAGGCGGTTGTCGCCTGGCCGGTCCTCGCGTGCAACCACCACCGCCTCGTTCACGCCGATGCAGGCTGCGAGCTTGGCCTCGATCTCGCCCAACTCGATGCGGAAGCCGCGAATTTTCACCTGGAAATCGTTGCGTCCGAGGTACTGGATATTGCCGTCGGCCAACCAGCGACCCAGATCGCCAGTCCGATACATGCGTGCTTCCGGATCGTCGGCGAACGGATCAGCCATGAACCGTTCGGCGGTCAGCTCCGGTCGGTTCAGATAGCCACGCGCAACGCCAGCACCACCGATGTAGAGCTCGCCCACCACCCCGGTCGGCACTGGCTGCACGTGCGCATCGACGATGTAAACCTGGGTGTTCGCCACTGGCCGGCCGATGTGCGGCAGAAACGACTGCGCCCGATCCATGCGCACCCATGTCGAGTAGGTCGTGGTCTCACTGGGGCCGTACAGGTTGGCCACTGTCTGCACGTCGGTCGTGGCGAAAATTCGTTCGACCAGGGCGCGCTTGAGCGGCTCACCGGCCAGGTTGATAGTGTGCGTGGACACCGGGATTCCGTCGATCCCGAGCAGCGCATTGATGCCGGAAGGGACGGTATTGATCAATGAAACTGCATCGCAGATGGCGTCCACCGCCAACACGTCCTTGACCAAGGTAATGCAGGTGCCGGCGGCGAGCGGTACGAACAGTTCGTAGACCGCAAGGTCAAAATTGATCGAGGTCGAAAACAACGTGTTGGCGAGTTGTTCGGTGCTGAAGTTCGCCAGCGCCCAGGCGATGAAGTTGTTGGTGTTCGCGTGCTCGATGGCTACGCCCTTGGGTAGTCCGGTCGAACCAGAGGTGTAGATCACGTACGCCAGATGCCGCGAACCAAGCCCCAGCGCCCGATAATCGGGATTGGCTGTGGCCGGCGCAGAGAACACGCCATCGTCAAGCATCAGTACCGGCAGCGCAGCATGGTCGACGAGCGAACACAGCGACTCCTGCGTCAGCAGCGCAGTTGGCGCGCAGTCGACACGCATGTAGGCCAGCCGCTCGGATGGATAGGTTGGATCCAGCGGCACATAAGCGCCGCCTGCCTTGAGGATTCCAAGCAGACCCGCCACCATCGCAGGTCCGCGTTGCATGCAGATCGCCACACGATCGTCAGGCTTCACTCCCAACGCGATCAAGCGGTGAGCGACATGATTCGCGCCGGCATTGAGTTCCGCATAGGTCAGCGAGCAGCCAGCGCAGACCAGTGCGATCGCCTGCGGCCGCTGTTTCGCCTGCAGCTCGAACCACTCATGGACCAGTCGTGCGCTCGGGTACTCCGACGCAGTGGCGTTGTACGTCTGCAGTACACGCTCACGTTCACCGGCTGACAACAACGGCAGCGTGCTCACGCGCTGTGTCGCATTGTTGATCATGCCGTCAAGCAAGGTCTTGAAACTATCGGCCAGGCGCTCAACGGTCGCGGCATCGAACATGTCGGCGTCGTAACTGAAGTCAAAACGCAGATGTTCGCGCAGCTCAATGACCTGCAACGCCAGACAGATCCGGTCACTGCCGACACGCTGTGGCAGCGCGAATCCCGCTAACTCAATCGAACCCCATCGGGCAACCGTCTGGTCTCCGTTGGTGGTGTTCCAGAGTTCGCTCAACGCGCCGCTGCGTCTGGCGTTCTGAAAAATGAAGACAGTTTGAAAAAACGGATGCTCGTCTGCGCTGTGCGAAGCACGCAAACGATCGACCAGCGATGCAAATGGATAGTCCTGGTTGGACATTCCCTTGAGCGCAGCGTTTCTCACACTGCGCAATAAATCGGCTACGCTCGGATCGCCCTGGAAATCGCTGCGCAGCGCGAGCATGTTGACGAAATCGCCGACTACATCATCCCAGTCCGCTTGGCTGCGTCCCGGCACCGGGGTCCCAACGATGATTTCGGATTGTCCCGAAAAACGTTGCAGAAGTATCTGATAGGCGCCCAGCAATGTCGTGAACACAGTGCAAGCGTGTCGTGCAGCGAGCTCATTGAGCTGCTGCGTGCGAACCGCAGTCAGATTGAGCGTGACCACGCCCTGGACACCACTGCAAACCTTGGGGCGCGGACGATCCGCGGGCAGACGCAGCACCGGCGCTTCGTGCCCGAGGGTTTTTTCCCAGTAGGCAAATTGCTTGTCGGCATTCGCGCTTTGTAGCCAGGTGCGTTGCCATTCGACATAGCCGGCGTAATCAGCCACTCCGCCAGCCGAGTCGCTTGCTCCGGGATCAACGGCGGACATCAACGCGCCGAACTCCTCAAGCAGTCGCCAGTACGACCAGCCATCGCAGACCAGATGATCGAGCACCAGCAAGAACACCGACTCGCGCTCGCTGCGTTGGTACAAACTGGCTCGGATACATGACGCCCTGGTCAAGTCGAACGGCTGAATCGCATCGTGCGAAACCTGTCTGCGCAGTGCTACGTCATCGATATCGGGGACGTCCACCCATGCCAGCGGCACATGATCTGCAGCCGCAATACTTTGCTCTGGCTCCCGCCCGTCCAAACAGCGAAATCGAGCCCGCAGCATCTCGTGGCGCGCCACGAGTCGGTCGAGGGCGCGCGAAATCGCCGACGCATCCACGGCACCGCGCATGGAAACCGCGAATACATTGTTGTGGTTTCCGCGCGTGCGCGGGTCGAGCTGATAGAGAAACCATCGGCTGTACTGCGCAGCGGAGAGCGGGAACCAATTCAACTTATCCATGTCATGACTCATTGATCACACTCTCTTGCGTCCCGATGTGGGATGCATCGGGCGAGAAAATTCCGGTTAAAGGCACACACTCAGTCGCTACCGCGACCAACACGTCGCGGCGGTCAGGACGTCGCTGAGCACACCCGCTGCAGTGATCTCCACACCAGCGCCCGGCCCGCTGACACTCAGCGGCATCTGATCTTGAAGTTCAGTGCGGATCGAAATCAGATTTTGGCCAGGCTTCAGCTGCGCGAAAGCGGATTGAGCAGGAACGCAGCAGACGCTGATCCGGCCACCATCACAATTGACCTCGGCAATCGCAACCCAACACTCATCGCGCTGCTGCGCCGAGCGGATTTTTTCCCGCCAGGCAGCATCGACTGTCTGCAGGGACTGGATGAGATCGTCGCCGGCATGCAGATCGCGATCGATGAAAGGCTCAATGACCACGTCCTCGAGCTCGATCGCAAACCCGGCTTCGCGCGCCAGAACCAGAAGTTTGCGGCTCAGATCAATGGCCAGAAGATCTTCCATCGGGTCAGGCTCGGTAAACCCCAGATCCCTTGCCTCCGCGACCGCGGCGGAGAGCGCACAGCCCTCATGCATGCGTTTCAATATGTAGCTGAGCGACCCGGATAGCACACCCTGCACCGCAATCACCCGCTCGCCGCGTAAGCGAAGGTCGCGCAGTGGACCCAGCAACGGAATCGCGGATCCGACCGTGGTCTCGTAGCGATAGGGCACGCCATGCATGCGTGCCATGCGCTGCAGTTCGTTGTAAATGGACAGCTGGCGCGCATTGGCGCGCTTGTTTGCTGCAACGATTCCCATACCGCTGGCCAGCAGGCGCGGATAAAGATCGGCGACCTCCTCACTTGCTGTGCAATCAACCACCAAAGTGCGTGTAGCACCGCGCCGTGCAACATAGTCCAACAGCTGTTCCACATCGCCGGACTGACGTGCCTTCATGTGCGAGTCCATTGATGCGGGCGCTAGTCCGTGGACGTCGAACGCGAAGCCGCGTCGGTCAAAACTCGCCAGCAACCTGAGATCGAGATTGGCCTCGGCCTGCAGTCTCAACTGCTGCTCAAACAATTGGCGCCGGAACGCGCTGCCGACCTTGCCGCGCGTGCCAATCAACACCAGATCAATGCGCTGCGCAATGCTGGTGGATTCGAGTAGTTCGGCGCTGACGTTGGCAAATTCAGCTTGCATAAGTCGCAGCCTCTGCCGATCCAAACGACGTTTGCTGGCGCGGGTTCGAGTGCACCAATGCGCGGAATCGCGCGATGCGCGGTTCCAGGCGCACAGCCTCTATCAGGAAGGCATCGTGCCCGTGCGGGGATTCAAGTTCCATCCACTGCGCGTTCGGCATTGCCTCGTAGAGCAATTCCTGTTCTGCGGGAACGTAGAGCCCGTCACTGGAGATCGCGACCACGAGCGCCGGCTGCTCGATACGCGCCAGCGCCGACATCACCCCACCGCGGCCGTGCCCAACATCGTGTCGGTCCATCGCATCAATAAGTGTGAGATAACAATTTGCGTCGAAGCGATTGACGAAGTTCTCGGCGTGATGCCGCATCCAGCCACGCACCGCGAAGTCATCAGGGTGACGCGCGCCACCGCCAAAAACCGCTGAGCCCATGTGCCGCCCGTATCGACTTGCCAGCGCGGAGGGGCTTCGGTAGGTAATCATGGCGGTAGCGCGTGCTGCGCCGAGGCCTGCCTTGGGCGCGTCGTCGCGTGAATAGTCGCCACGGCAGAATTTTGGATCGGCGCGCAGCGACATTCGCTGGGCTTCGCTCCATGTCATGCACCACGCCGAATGCTGTGCGCTCGCGGCTATGACCACGATCGCGTCAACGCGCTTGGGATCGAGCAGTGCCCATTCCAAGGTTTGCAATCCGCCCATCGATCCGCCGATCACCAGTTTGATGCGCTTGATTCCCAGTGCATCGGCGAGTGCCATTTGTGCGCGCACCTGGTCACGTACGGTCAGGGCGGGAAATCGCGAACCGCGGTACAGCCCGTCAGTGTCGTGCGAAGCGGCGCCGCTGCTGCCATAGCAGCCGCCGAGTGTGTTACTGCAGACGATGAAATCCCGTGTCGGATCCAGTGCCTTGTCAGCGCCGAACAGGGGTTCCCACCAGAGGTCTGCGTCGGCTGTTCCGGTCAACGCATGACACACAATTACCGCATTGCCACCATCGCTCGAGAGTTGCCCCCACGTGCGATAAGCGAGTGTGTAAGACGGTAGTACGCTACCCAACTCCAGCGTCAGCGGTGCGGAGCTTCGCCAAAAACGGGTCGCGGGCGAATTCACCAGGTCAGCCATGTTGTTACCCAACCTTTCTGTTCACGATGTCCAAATGCAACCGTGAAGTCGGTTGCGGGCCTGCCCAACGAATCGAGTTTAAAAGTGCGCGCTCAGTCATCAGCCGGCCTTGACGCCGATGAGATCGAGTTCGCCAAAACGCGTGTCAAGGAACTGAGACAATTGCCTGATGCTGGGATAGTCGAAGATCCATTCAAGCTCGACCTCTTCGTCAATCCGGTCCTGCAGCTTTCGCGTGAGGCGCAGGCCGATCAACGAATCCATACCCAATTCGGCGAAGGTCTGCGTCACCGACAATTGTGTCCTGTCGATCTCCAGGAGTTCCGCCAAGGTGTCTCTCAACCAAGCCTCGTGCTTGCTCACGCTCTTCTCCACATCATTGAGTTGCTCTCCACGCTGCCTGACCTGCGCAGGATTCATGCGCTTTCGACAACTTCGGCACTGAGCGCGTGTTGCGCTGCCGGTGTCTCGACCACGGCGACTCGCTCAAGGCATCGCGCCAAGTAGTCAATCCGACATTGGTTGCGGCGTACTTTTCCGCTGGAGGTACGTGGCAGGGTGCCGGGGTTGATCAGCACTATTTCGGAAACCGGCAACCCATAGGCCGCATGCACCGACGCGCGCATGGCGGTGATCACGTCGCCCCAGTCCTGATCACGGCGCAACCAATCGCGCCTGAGCTCGAATACCACTACCAGGCGCGAGCCTTCCTCGCCAGAGATGTCGAATGCTGCACCGCCGGCTTGTCTAAGCGCACGATGACTCTGCTCGCACTCATCTTCGATGTCCTGCGGGCTGTACTTGCGTCCGTTCAAGATGATCAAATCCTTGAGACGACCGCATACGAACAGTTGACCGCCGTGCATGAAGCCAAGGTCCCCGGTGCGCAAGAACGTATCCTTGCTCGCGTCACCGGCGAGCGTGGCGCGAAAGATGTGCTCGCTCAATTCCGGGCGTCGCCAGTAGCCTTGCGCGACGCTGGCGCCGTGCACCCAGATTTCGCCGTCGGCGCCCATCGGCACAGGCTGCAGAGTTTCCGGATCGACGATCTCGATGCGAGTGTCGCGGCGTGGCACACCGCAGCCAATAATGCTCGCGTCCATATGACGATGCACAGTTGGCAGCGATCCGGCCTGCGCGCCGGTGACCAGCAGGGTCGACTCGGCCATTCCGTAACATGGGTAGAAGGCCTGCGCGCGGAAGCCGTGCGCCGCAAAGCGACTGGTAAAACGGGCCACCGTGGCAGCTCGGATCGGCTCCGCGCCGCAGAAGGCAATGTTCCAGGACGAAAGGTCGACGCCTTCGATCTGGCTCGGCTCGATCGTGCGTGCGGCAAGGTCGTACATGAAGTTCGGACCGCCGGAGATGGTGACGCCGTAATCGGAAATGATCTTCAGCCAGCGCTCGGGGTACTGCACGAACTCTGAAGGAGACAGGAACAGTGCTGCGCAGCCGGAATACATGAGCTGCAAGACTCCGCCCACCAGGCCCATGTCATGGAACAGGGGCAACGCAGTGAACAGCACCGACTTCGGCGTAATTTCCATCGCGTCCTGGATCGCAGCGCAATTGTGCGCCAGGTTGCCATGGCTGACGACGACACCCTTGGGGTCGCCAGTCGAACCCGAGGTGTACTGCAGAAAAGCCGGCGTGGACAGCTCAGGAAGCACGGGCTGCCAGCCCATCGCCAGTGCCTGCAGAGCAGCGTCACAGCTGCGCAAATCGACTTTGAGCAGTTCGTCGAGCTCCGGTATCAACTCGGCATGCAGCAGCTCGTCGGAATCGAACAGGATCGCGCGTGCGCCAGCGTCGCGCACGATCAACTGCAACCTTTGCTGCAACACCTCGCGACGGGGAGTTGCTGCCGGAACTGCAACGACTCCAGCGAGCAGACAGGCGTAAAAAGTAACTACGAACTGCTGCTGACCCTTGCACGCGAGCAAAACACGCTGGCCCGACAATCCAAGCCGCTGCAGATGCGCCGCGAGACCGGATGATTGATCCCACAGTGCACCGAAGGTCAGCACTTCGGCTTCCAGCGATGCGCCCCTGAAGAAGCGGCAGGCAACATCTTCTGCGGTCAATAGCGCGCGTTGCATCAACAATTCGGGAAAGCTTCGCATAATCTGTCCTTGGGGCAAGTCTTCAGGCTCGGGCCATAGAAAAAAGTTCGAGCCGTGCGGTTTGCACGGCGGGCAATGGCTAACGCCATGAGGTGCATATCCATTGTCGAAGCCGACCTGTGTTCGGCCGGCACCGTCAAGCACTGGCCGGCCGAGCAACGGGTGGTGCGGTCGAATGGCCCAATTGCGCCGATAGCCCAGCCCCGGAACCGAGCCGAAAACGTTTTGTTGTGCAGGGCAACTAGGGAACCTCTTAACAAGTCCGGAACCGCGATAGTCCCCTGAGTCAGGGGGCGAAAAACCGCAGGTTTTTGGGGGTTTGGCAAGCGATAAGCGGTGTGGCGAAGACGAAGTGGTGACTTATTCAGACCTTCCCTAGGTGGATTGACCGTATCCAGCAATTTCTGCTATGGGTAAATAGTTCCGCAAATCGTACATATATCTGCTATGGGTTTGTAAGATTTTTCTGCTATGGGATTTGTATTATTTAATACATGGCATCGATTGATAATTCGAGTGAATGCATTTGCAAATGCCGCCACAAACTTGGGGGCGGAAGATATCCACAGCGCACAGAACCGGACAACCTGTCGATTCTTACAGGTTGCCGTGCGGCCCGATGTCGGCATACGGTGCGCGGATATCTGCGGGTACGGACGCAGCGATGGGCGCACAACAGCGCGGAATGTCGGCTTTCCCCTGGGTTTACGCCTTCATGCCATAGGCATGACACTGGCACCGTGCGAGCAGCAACTGCAGCAAGTAGCCCAGTGCCTCGATCGGCACCGGTGTTGGAGTAACAAAATTATGATCCAGTTAACATGATTCAGTTTATATTAAGATTATGTTGTGGCCCGCGGTGGTTGCGATGAATGTGTTTCGTAAATTTCCGTTAGGGACACGATTGTTCGCCCTGGTCGCGCTGCCGTTGCTGATCACCGGCGCGTGGCTGTGGGCAGCGATGCAAGCCACGCTTCCTGCCGAGGGCAGGTTGCGGCTCACGCGCGGCGTGTCAGCTCCAGTGACTATCGATCGCGACCGCGCTGGTGCTGTGCACATACATGCGGAGGACGATGACGATGCATTCTTCGCGGTCGGGTATGCGCACGCGCAAGACCGCCTGTGGCAACTTGAACTGCAACAGCGCATGGTGCGCGGCAGCCTGAGTGAGTTGTTCGGCAAGGAAAGCGTAGAGAGCGATCTGTGGTTCCGCACTTTGGGCCTGTACGAATCGACAGCGTCGGCCTGGGCCGCACTTAGTCCGCAGGCCAGGCGGTCATTGACCGCCTACAGCGCAGGCATCAACGCGTGGCTCGCCGAAAAGCATCGCTTGCCTGCCGAGTTCCAAGTGTTCGGCATCCGGCCTACGGGTTGGAGCGAACGCGATTCGCTCGCCTGGGTAAAAATGTTCGCATTGAACCTCGGCGGCAATTACCGTCGCGAGATAGCTCGCTTCGTAGCCAGCAAATCGCTTAGCCAAGCCCGGTTGTCGGCCTTCTTTCCCAACTATCCGCTCGATGCGCCTTCGACTGTCGCCGCGATCGGTGACCACGACTTGTCGCAGCTGGTGGCTCTGAGCGATTTCCAGCAAAGCCTGGAGCAACAATTCGGGCTGGCGCTGCCCAACACTGGCAGCAATGCCTGGGTGGTTTCCGGCCGACATACCCAGGACGGTTCGGCTTTGCTCGCGAACGACCCCCACCTGGGACTGCAGATTCCCTCGCTATGGTATGTCCTGAGTGTCGATGCGCCCACGCTCAAAACTTCTGGCATGAGCCTGGTCGGGTTGCCGCTGGTGGTGTTTGGGCGCAACGAATATATTGCCTGGGGCGGTAGCAACATGATGGCCGATGCCCAGGACCTGTTCTTCGAACGTTCCGACCCCAGCGGCGCAAACTACGCTGTCCAAGACCAGTGGCACCCTTTTGCTTCCCGCACCGAGAGCATACGCGTGCGCGCGGATTTCCCCGGACCACTGCGCAAGCAGAACGCACCGGTTTCGCTGACGATACGTACCAGCCGACATGGCCCTGTGATCAGCGACCGCTTCGGCGTTTTCGATCAGCCAGTCAGTTTACGCTGGACCGCACTCGATCCCGGCGACACCAGTTATGAAGCATTCTTTCGGATGAACTATGCGACCGACTGGACCAGCTTCAAGAATGCGATGAGTGTGCATGTGGCGCCTGCGATGAACCTGGTCTATGCGGATCGTAAAGGAAACATCGGCTACCTCGGCGTCGGACGCATCCCCGTGCGCAAGCAAGGCAACGGCACTCTGCCTTCGCCAGGCTGGGACGACAGCTACGGATGGTCGGGGGAAATTCCTCCGGCACAGTGGCCGCAGAGCTTCAATCCGCCGAAAGGCTACATAGTGTCCGCAAACAACAAAGTCGCCAACGACGCCTATCCCTATTTTATCTCGAACGACTGGGCCTCGCCTGCCCGCGCGACCCGCATCGAGCAGCTGTTGCGCGCGCGCATTGACTCTGGACAACAGCTAAACGTGCTTGATATGCAACGCATCCAGGGCGACACGGTCGATCTGGAGGCCGCCGCGATGATGGCGCAGCTGCGCGCGCGGATGCCTGACGGCGAGCACGGCGCGCGCGCTGCGGCCTACTTGAAGGATTGGAACGGAGACATGCGGGCGGACAGTCAGGCAGCAGCAATCTTTCATGTCTGGATGCGGCACTTTCGCCAATCCGGCATGGGTGAGCGAAGCGGCAATTACTGGGACGACCAGCAGAACAAGAAGATCCTCGACAACCTGCAGCGTAATGTCGGACTGGGTTATCTTGCAACCCAGCTGGACGCGGGCGGCTCGGCGTGGTGCGACGACCCCGCGACGACTGCATACGAGAACTGCGACCTGGCGCTGGCGACGGCACAGGAAGCCGCGCTTTGGGAGTTGCATACACTCAAGGGCGACTGGAGCATGGACAGTTGGCACTGGGGCGAGGTGCAAAACACGGTGTATGCGCATACGCCTTTCAGCCAATGGAAACCGCTCGGCAAATTGTTCGGGCGACGTATCGGCAGCGGTGGCTCGCCAAACACCGTCAACGCGGCCGATTCTCTTTTCGCCGGCTCCGATGGCTACCTGCAGGCGTTTGGTCCTGGCTTCCGGCAGGTGATCTCTCTGCATCCGACACAGCCAGCGTATTACTACATGGTGTCGACGGGCCAATCCGGAAACATCGCCAGCCCGCACTACGATGACATGGTCGTCCCGTTTCGCGATCTGCAGTACCGCAGACTCAACATTGACACCGTATCGGCCATCACACCTGGAAGTGTGCGATGAATCTGTTCGCCGAGTTTTCGCGCAAGGCGCCCAACAAAGTATTTTTCTCGATCGTGTTGGGTGGGCTTTCGGGGGTCTTCTATTCGCTTCTGATTCCGCTGGTGCTGAGCGTGCTCAAGGAGGGCGACCCCCGATTGGCGACCGTCGCACAAGCGCCGACAAGGTTTCTCAACCTCGAAATCGCCAACGCACCGTTTGCCGTGGTGTTTGCCTTGGTCTGCGGATTCATCCTGGTAACTCGGACACTGTCGCAGGTCATGCTGACCCGTGTCGCCATCGACGTCGCCTCTGCATTACGCACCCTGATGTACGACCGCATCGCCAGGGCGCCGCTTGCAGCGCTGGAGGCGATCGGCCCCTCGCGTCTGGTCGCCGCGCTGACCTCGGACGTTCCGCGCATCGTGCTGGGCGCGCGCTTGCTTCCAGATATTTTGATCAACCTGGTCATGCTGCTGGGAATGCTTAGCTTCCTGCTCATTCTGAACTCGGATGTGTTCTGGTTCGTCTTGGCGTGCATCGCGTTCGGCGTGCTCACCTATCAAATCCCGATGATGATCGGACGGCGCTACTTCGTTCGTGCTCGCCAGCACTTTGACGACTTGCAGGACTCGATCCAGGGCCTGATACACGGCATCAAGGAGCTCAAACTCAACGACAGCAAACGCAGCGATTTCTTCCAGTCGATACTGCTCCATCACGAGGAGGCAGTGCAACGCAACGAAAAATCCGGCTACACGGTAATCCGCATGGCAAGCAACTACGGCGATCTGCTGAGCTTCTTTGTCATCGGCTCAATTGTCTTTGTCGTGGTCAATTATCGAGTGATAAGCAATGAGGAGTTGGTCGGTGTGATCATGGCACTGCTCTACATCACCGGCCCGATCTCGGCGATTCTCAATTTCATTCCGCAGATCTCGATTTCGCGTGTATCGATGCAGCGCGTGACCCAACTGTTTCAGGAAATTCCCGCTGAAGCCGTTGCTGAGCCCCAGGTTTCGGCGCAACCCTGGGACTTAGTGCGCTTCGAGCAGGTCAGCTATCGACACGGCGGCAAGGACGACAGCGAGGGCTTCCGCGTCGGACCGCTGAGCCTGGAATTCAAAAAGGGCGAAATCACATTCGTCGTGGGCGGCAACGGATCCGGAAAATCGACGCTGTGCAAGCTGCTCACACTGCATTACCGCGCCTCCAGCGGCACTGTGCGTTTCGGCGACCAGGCAATCACAGACGATTCGATCGGCGCCTATCGCCAGTCGATCAGCGCCATTTATTCCGACTACCATTTGTTCAGCAAAATACTCGGCACAGCGGATGCACGCCTGGAGGCCACGATTGATCATTACTTGAAGGCGCTGCATCTGGACCGCAAAGTGCGCTACAGCGATGGCAAGTTTTCCACCTTGGCGCTCTCCGACGGGCAACGTCGACGCATGGCGCTGCTGGTGTCACTGATCGACAACAAGGAGCTGTACCTGTTCGACGAATGGGCTGCTGACCAGGACCCGACTTTCAAGGCAGTGTTCTACGACGAAATTCTTCCCGCGCTCAAATCCAGCGGAAAAGCCGTCGTCGCGATCACGCATGACGACCGCTATTTTCATATGGCAGATCAATTGATCGTCATGGAAGAAGGTGACGTGGTGCGGGTAGACCGGCGCGATACTCAGATCAGTTTGGTGCCAGAGCTGCGCCCGCAGGCATTTGTGATGTCCGGATGAGACAACGCTTGGAAGCTTGACGCCGTGGGTGAACGTTCCCGCGAAACGCCCAGTCGAGCAGCGGGCCAGCTTGGACGCTTTTTCGAACCGGCGCCGATCGATAGCCACCACATGGCACCACGGCTTTTTTGCCGCGCGTGCTCAGCCGCACGCTATGACTTTTGCGCTACGGCAATCACAATGCTGATCCACAGCGCCAACAATATCAGCCAGCTCAAAGCATAGGCCGCAATGCGCCTGCGCAAGCGGTTGTCGCCCAGATGCACACCGGCGTGGATCACGCGCGCCAGCACGTAAAGCCAGGCCAATATCAGCGTTGCGACATCGCCGATCGCGGCAACCATCGCAGCCAGGCACGCTGCGTAGAACAGTACCGGCGCCTCGAACAGATTCGCGAAATGGCGCGCAGCGGCTGCTGAACTCTCGGGCTCACTCTCGCCCTGATAGACGCGGAAATAACGGCTGGTTACCGTGCCGTCGCGCACCGCGCGGGCGCGCCGACGAAACAGAACCATTAACACTGTCGCGGTCAACAACACCATCGCAAACATCGGATAAACCAGATTCAACGCCGACATGATGAATATCTCAAAAGGGAACGGAGGTTAGCTTGGATTGCACGGCGCTCGATTGCGATTGTCACCCGGCTCACCTGCCATCAAATCCGCGAAGGCAGGCGTGGAATACCCATGGCGTCGCGTTCCTCGGCAACCGGCAACGGCGCCAGCAAGTCTTCGGCATGATGCTTGCCGATCAGTTTGTGCGGCGCTTCGCCATGCTGCATGCCCAGCGCGTTACCCAGTGCGCGCGCTGCCCGTTCAGCGTCGCCTTGTTCGGCATAGCTGCGTCCCAGTTCTTCCCAGATATCCGATGCCAGCCGCTTGCTGTCCTCCTGCACAAGCGCGCGCCGCAGATAGTCTTCATTCTTGATCCAGTAGCGCTCCTGCCGGGCCAGGCGCCCCAGTGTAAGCAACAGCGCGGGATCATGCGGTTCCCGTTCCAGCCAGGCCTCGGCAGTGTGCAGCCGCGGCGGCGCCTTCGGATCGGTGGGCAATACGCCGTAGGCAATGACCACGCTGCTCGACCAACCGTGCTTGAGCGTGGCCTCCAGTTCGGTGGCGGCCTGAGGAATCAAGTTGAGTTGCACGGCGCGGCGCGCATAGGCCAGGGCCACATCGGGCAGGCGTTTCTGATCCCGGCTCAAGTCCGACCACAGTGAGTGCAGATTGATCGCATCTGTGGTTTCCGCGACCGCAAGCGCAAGCAGCCGCGACTCAAAACGCTGCCATTGTGCGTCCGGCATCTGGCGGCTCTGCAGTATGCGTGGCAGCAGCGACAAGGTTTCGCGCGTGCGTCCGCGCAGCGCAAGCGCCTCGGCGAATATGCGCGCGCCATGTGGGCTGAGCTGGCCTTGCTGCTCGATCGGTGTCAGCAGTTCGATGGCGGTGCCGGCACGGCCGTCCTGCAATTCATTGCGGGCACGCAGCTCAATCGACAGTTTTGTTGTGGCCGGCGCGCGCGCCAGCTCGGTCAGCAACTCGCTCTCGCGATTTCGATCGCCACGCGCGTGCGCGGCAGCGTGCGCGACCATCAACGCGGAGAGCTTGAGCGAACGCATATGGCTGGCCTTCAACACCTGCTGCTCGGCGCGGATGGGCCGTCCGCTAAGCAGACACATCAGGCCATCGAAGAAGCGCTGACGTCCGCGTCGGCGCGCGCGACGCAACCAGAAACGCACTGGCCAACGGACGATGACCACGGTCAGCCACAGCAACAGCGCGAACAGCAACATGCCCACCAGCGCCGTCGCCAGCGTCATTTCCAGAACGACTGCGCCGCGACGGATCAGCACCTCGCCCGGGTCGTCCCCGATCCACCAAGCCAGCAGTGCCACAAGGACCGGCAGCGCAAGTAGAGCAAGCGCAATTCGGAACCACTTCACTCAACGCCTCCGAATGGCTGCGCCAACTGCCGGGTGCCCTGCAGGTTGCGCAGTTGCTGCAATGCGCCGCCAGCTTCGGCAAACTCGGGAAACGCCGGAAGCTCGGCCAGCGACTTGAGCTCAGCGACCAGCCATTGTCCGGTTTCAGTTTTCAGGTCAAATACCTGGGTCGCGCCCTGAATACGCAACAGCTGTGCTTTGAAGCGTGCGCTGTCGGCCTCCATCAGCGCCGCCTCCGCATAGCGCAGCTGCAACCGCAAATCGACACGGGCAAGCGCTTCACTCAACGGCTCGGCGAAGCTTCCCTCACCGGGTCGGATACGGCGCACGCGCACGAACTCACCCAGCAGTCGGCGTGCTCGCGCGCTCCAACCCGCGTCATTCAAGGGCGCCATTGTCAGCGTTTCGCGTCGCAGCAGCAACGCATCGGATTTCTCCGCGATGCGTTGCAAACGGGCCAGCGCAACCGAACGCGTATCCGCTGGAAATCCAGACAGGGTCGCCAGCTCGCGCGCCAAAGACTGGCGGATCCCGGTGACGACCGGGTCCTGCAATGCCGACAGTTCGGCATCCGCCAAACTCAGTGCCGTTTCCGCGCCCGCGATGTCCTGGAACAGGCGCAGGCGCGCCAAACCAGCGCCCAGCAGAAACTCGGCATTGTTCATGCGCAACTCGGTGACGTTTTCCATACCACGGTCGCTCACGCGTTTGAGTGCCTGCTCGACAAGCTCGGCGCGCTCAGCCACCCCCAGCACTTCGTCGCGCAAGCTACGGTTGATGGCAGCGGCATCCTGCACGCGCAATTGGGTTACGCGCAGCTCCGTCTCAACCTGCTTGAGCCGAGCTTCCATCAGTCGCTGATCGACCGCGAGCTCGCTGCGCTCCTGCTCCAACGCGCCACTGCGGCTTTCAATTCGCCATAGCCAGCCCAGCGCCAACAGCGCAGCCACAAGCGCCAGGATCGCGGCCACTATCGCAATTGCCGCGCCGCCACTTCGCGCCACAGGGGCCATCTGGGAAACCGGTTCGTTCATGGCAGCCATTCGCAATGCTATTGTGCAATCGTATCAGCGCCCTCGCGGCGCTTTAGTCAGTGTTGACAGGCCTGCCCGCAAATCCGCCGAAGCGGCTGAAGCGGCGCGGTATACACGGTCAAATCCGACAGCGCGAGCAGCCGCTTCCAGACGCGCGCTGGAGACGAGCATACGCCATCGCCGCACCCGTTTGCGCTGCTGCGTGTCGAGCAGCCGAAGCAGTATTTCCAGGCCTTCACTACTGGAAATCACCAGTACCGGATCAGAGAATTGCTCCAGCACTCGGCGGTGATGCCGATTCCATCTCGCCGGCATCCGCTGATACAGAGCGACAGCGCTGACATTGCCGCCTTGAGCGCGCAACCGGTCGAGCAGCAAATCGCGCCCGCCAAGGCCAGCCAGTCGCACCACGCGCTTGCCGGCCACTGTGTCGAAAAATGGGTGGCGCAGCAGATCTTCGCTGGTGAAGCCCTGCTCCGGCAGGATGGGCTCAACTCCGTAACGGCGCAGCGCCCGCGCAGTAGCGGGACCCTGGGCAAACACATGCGCTGGCGCGTGGAAGTCTGGCCGCAAACGAAAGCAGGCGCGTACCGCCGTGGCGCTGGCAAAAACCACCGCCTCGGCATGTTCAGCTTCGGCGAGCGCGGCCTGTAACGTGTGACTGGCCGGCAATGGACGAATGCTCACCAAAGGCAGGTTCACACAACGCGCGCCGTCGCTGCACCAGCGTCGCACCAGCGACCGGGCGCTACCCACGGGGCGGGTCAACACGACATCGAGTCCACGCAACGGCCGCTGGGAACGCATGGGGTTCACGCCACAATTCTGCTGGTCAGGTAACGCCATGGTATTGATCCCGTCGGCAAATAGTAAGGATCCAGGCGATGCGGAAGGTTGCGCCAGATACCGACAGCCGGCAGACTGGATCATCGCAACCAAACAAATACCTCGTGATCGACAATCCAACCCTGCTTGAAAGAACCATTCTCGAATCAATACCCCTGGCACGAGCGATGGACCTGACGGTGCTCGAATACGATGGCAATCGGCTGGCGTTGAACGCGCCGCTGTCCAGCAATGTCAACGACAAGGGCTGCGCGTTTGGCGGCAGCATGGTCAGCCTGATGACCCTGGCGGGCTGGGGCCTGGTGAATCTCAAACTGGGCGAGGCGGACTGCAGCGCCGACGTTTTTGTCGCCGACAGTTCCATCAGTTATCTTGCTCCGCTATGGGACGAATTGGTTGCCGAGGCCGCTGCCGAGCCGGGACACGCCTGGCCGAATTTTCTGAGTGATTATCAGAAACGAGGCAAGGCGCGAATCACCATTGCCATCGAGATGACTTCTGTTCAGGGTGGCGCTGTAGTGTGCAAGATGTGCGCGCGCTTTGTCGCCAAACGCAGCGCGCAGTGATCCGCTCAATTTCCATTCCTGTTTTTTTCTGCACACTTCGAGGAGCTCGTCATGACAGCAAACGCGAGGACCACAAACGCATCGCCACGCCAGCGCGTGAGCCGACTGTTGTTGGCATTGATGCTGTTGCTGTGCGCCGGTATTGCGCTCGGCAGCGGCGAGCAGCGACGTCTGGAAACGACCCTCTATGACTACGCCAGCACATTCCGCTGGGGTGATCTGAATCAGATCCTCAGCTACTTCGATCGCAGTGACTTAGCCGCAAAACCACCAACCACGTTCGAACTGGAACGCTGGAAGCAATGGCGTGTCGTCGGTTACCGCGCCCAGCCCTTCGAATTGACCAAGGGTGGCCGAGCGCAACAAATCGTGGAGATTGAAGTCACCAATGTAAACACGCAGGCGACGCGAAAACTCATCGACCGCCAGCACTGGCGCTATGACCGCAAGTCCAAGACTTGGCTGCTGATCTCGGGACTGCCGAACCTGTCGCAGGAGTGAGCGCGGTTTGGAACCTGCTGCGTCGACTGCGCGCCCGCGGGATTCTGACTCAGTTCTTGTCGAACGCCGAGATGGGTAACCACAGCTGCGCGCAACTGGCGCGCGCTGCAAATTCCATTTGCACCCCGCCGCCATGCATGGCAGCAATCGCACGTACGAAGCCCAGTCCGGTGCCTTAGCCGAGTGGGCACTTTCCTGCCATCGATTTCCTCGCAACCCACTGTCTTGATGCAACGCGCTAGTCGGGTGCGGCGACCTGGGGGGAGACACGTTCCAGTTGCAAACGCAGGTCCAGTTCGACCGCGTCCGAGAGCGCAAAGCTTCGCGTTCGCATACCGAATCGATAGCGCGATACCTTGGCATGGGCCCGCACCAGACAGCTATTCACGCTCGACGCGCAATTCGGCTTGGATAGCGTCACTACAATGGGCGCCTCGATGCCGCGCAGGCGCAGCGTACCGCGCAGCGCTCCCTGCATCTCGCTAATCGCGGTGCCCACTGGCACAGCGGCGGTGAAGACCAGCTCGGGATGACGCGCGGCGTCAAAGAATTCTTCCGAAAGCGCCCAGCGTCGTCGCCGATCGTTGCTCATTTCCAAACGCGAAATAGGCACGCGCAACTGCACCCATTCGCCCTGTGCATCGCGCCATACCTCACCAACCACGTTGCCGATGCGCCCGTCGATGCCGATCAGCGCAAGCGCGCGCAGCTGAAACAACACTTCGCTGCGCCGTTCATCAATGCGCCAGCTTAACTGCTTCGCTTCCTGCTCGACCGCAGCAAGGGGCGCTGCGCACAGCATCCCGCATACCCACAACAGCAGTACGCAAAATGAACGCTGTCTTACGCAAGCTCTGGCCACAATTGCCGCAGAGTTCATGGCCTGGCGGACTTCGGTTGGAGCGCAGCCGCCGGATACCTGGTTACCTGCACAACGCATCTACACAACATTTGCGGCGCAAGCCGACGGGCCTGGCGGCAATCACCCCGTTCGCGGTCGGATCGCACTAGACTTTGCACGGCGCCGGTATCACGGCGACCAGTATGCCGCCAAGCGGGCGCTTCCGGGCTCAACCAATCCATCAGGCACTTCGAACCATGCAATTGCGGCCGTCGGCATGCCGCGATAGTCATCGGTGCGTCCTTCGGCAAGCAGTGCAACTGACTGTTCGATGCCCGGGTTGTGGCCAACCAGAACCGTGATCCCGGTATCGCCGGCTTCGTTGAGAATTGCCATCAGCGCACCCGGCGTCGCTTCGTAGATTGCATCATCAATGCGAACTTCAGTGCCCAGGGCATCGGCAACGATGCGTGCTGTGCCTGCGGCGCGCGCTGCCGATGAACTGATCAGCCGCACACCACGGCCATTGACCTGAGCCTGCAGCCAGCTGGCCGCAGCCTCGGCCTCACCCTGTCCATGCCGGGACAGCTCACGATCGACATCCTTGGCGCTGGAGCTCTGATGCACCGCCTTGCCATGTCGCAACAGCACCCAATAGCGCTCACTCATGCTCGCTCCTGTTCTTTTTTCGCTGACTACCATCCGCTGCGGATGTGTTGGCGGCATTGGTTTCAGCTTGACGAATACTACTGTAGATGCGGGGCTTGCCCCGCATGCTGCTGAGTTATCGCAATTCCATGAGTGACGAACACATTCGACACCGGTCGCGGTCCTACAGCGGCGGGGTCAGCAGTCGGATCGGCAGATTGCTGCGGTTCCACGTGGTATTGGTCAGCGGCACCTGGATGGTGGAACCGAATATGCCGTTGTTGGGATCGCTGAAGCTGCGGGTCTGACTACCAGCCGTGGCAACAGTGGTTGCGGCAAAATCGGTGATATTGGGACACCAAGGGCAGTGCACCTGGAAAATCTGTTGCGGCATGGTGCCACTGAGATTGTTGGCGGAACCCAGCGTCCATGTTGGCTGTCCAGTGTTGTCGAACAGATAGTCCACCATATACGAATCCACCGTCGCGCCGAATGCGTGATCGTCTACCAGCACGCCCCAACCGGACTGGCCTACTGTGTTCCATAGTCCGGTGTGATTGGCCTGACCCACATTGCTGTCGGCAAAAGTGCGCACCAGTTTGTCCATACGGTGCACACCGTCGATGGACCAGCTCATCACGTAGTCATCGCCGCTGCCATCGTGACTGAGCACGCCACTGCCCACCGTGGTGCCGGAGACGGGGAAAACACCAGGGGCAGTCTGCGCAAAACGGAAGAAGGTCAGATCAGCCCGACGGTCCTTGCTGTCCCACGAACCATTGATCAGATACCAGGTGGGCAGTCGGTCAGCGCGACCACTGAACCAGGTACCGGCCATGACCGCTGAGTCGCCCACCGGAATATTGAACATGCCGATGCCGTTGCCACTGCGGTTCGGATTCCAGTAGAGACCACCCTTGGGCATTCCGGTCAACGGCGAGACGCTGGTGGCGCAGGCGTTGTTGACTTGGCAGTTGCTGCCACTGCCGACGGTACTGGTGAAGACTGCCGCGGAGCGGGTCGAAGAGGAGAAGTCGTCCACTGTACCCAAGTACTCGACTCCTACCGGCGCGCCACAAGTGGCATTGGTGGGAACTGCAAACGGCACATTGACTACTGTCGACTGTGACGAAGCCAGATTGGGCAGTACCTGCTGCGCCACCCCCTCAAGACTGATCGCGGCGGCCTGGGTGCCGCTGGGCAATGCCGATGGCTCAAAGAAGCACACGGCACGTCCTGCCGGCGCTTGATTGCTCACATTGCAACCGTAACTCAGCCGGTCAGTTTGCGCGGCGTTTTCGATGCTTATGGTGGCATTGGCTCCGCTGAATGGATCAGCGGTGAGGTATTGATAAACGATCTCGTAACTCTGATCGTAGAGAATCGCCTGAAACACGGCACTGCCCTGCGTCGTTGTGCTGTTGATGTAGATGCCGACGTTGTTCCACTGGAATACCGTGCAACCTTGTGCCCCACCTGCGTCGGCCGACCGTGGGCAGGTGCTGAAATGCTGATGCTTCAAACTGCCGTTGTTCAGCAATACCAGGTCGTCCTGCAGCACATGCAAGCGCGCGTTGTTTGGGAAGACCGATCCGAAGTCAGTGCACACATTGTTGAAGTCACCGCCATCGTCCTGGTCAGAGGTTGCCAGATAGCCATTGGTGCTCATGTACAGCTGCGATACATTTTGACCATAGAAGCGGAATGGAGTGGCGCCGCCCACGGTCTGTGCTGGGGTGATTCCGTCGTCACTCTCGTCAGCGATAATCGTTGGCGCGGCCGTCATATCCACCGCCTGGAATCGGCAGGCAGAATTGTTGTTGTCGACTACACGATTGCCAAAGGCGTCACCAGGCGTGGAGGACGGCAATGCTTCGCTGGCAGTGCGGGAAAATTGCGCAAGGGCGTTGTTCAGCCCATCACCGCCGACATTGGCCAAGGTTACCGGCACGCGCCAGCGTTCGCCTGGTTCGACCACGCCGTCGCCATCGCCGCACACCTGAACCGCATTGCCGCCCTGTGCGGTGATGTCTGGCGCGGTGACGTTGATCGCCAGAGTACCGCTACCGGGACATGCGCCCACATCAGTTACCGTTGCCGTCACAGTAACGCTGCTGGCGACCGGATAACGCACCGGGATCGACGCCGTGCTGGTGGCGGTGGTCGTGGTTCGGTCGATGACTCCATCGCCATCAACATCCCAACGCACCGTGTAGGGCGCCGAACCGCCGCTCATGGCGGCGGTGAAGGTGATGGGTGCATCGACACTGGGGTTGCCATTGTTACTGGTTACGCTGACCGTCGGAGCGGTGCAGACACCACGGCCGTTGAGTGTGACCGCACCGCTGTTTGCGGGATCGAGCCAGTCGCGCAGTCGGCTTGCAGCGCTGCCGCCGCCCTCCCACGCCACACTCAGCCGTCCAAAATAGTCTTCCAAATTATTGCCGCAGGCTGCGGCGCCACCAGAAAGCACGCCAATGACCCGTTTTTCCGGGCTGAGCAGACCCGAGCCAGAAGAACCCTGTTCAGTGGTACCCAGATCCCAATCGGCGACGCGCCAGTGTCGGCTACCCGGAACACCGGAGATCGCAACATCAGACAGCGACAGCGCATTGTTTTCAAAGCTGATGCGTTTTTCGTCGCCCTGCGGATGATGAATCACGACGGCAGAGGATTTCCCGGATTCGGAGCGATCCCAGCCGTCCCAGAACGGCGTCACGCCGGCGGGAATACTGGTGTTGAGCTCAAACAGCGTGGTGTCTGGCGGCACATACGTAGCGCGCAGAGTGGCGCCGCCTGTCTGCGCAATCGAATTGCCCGAAACCGAAATCGGCGTTCCGCTTGCCACCGACCCCGGCGTGCGACAGGTCGGATTCTCATAGTTCCAGTAGGCAACCACAGAGTTCGCTTCCGACTGCGAGTCCAAACAATGGTTTGCGGTGATAAACAGTCGCCTGCCATCGTTGGCGACATTGTTGATCAGCTGACCACTGCACAAGCCACCACCGACTGAGAAACGTGCCACGGCACGAATCTGTTCGCGGTGCGTGTCGCCCTGCGAACACACCACATCGACATTGCAGCTACCCGACTTGGCATAGAGGCTGTCCCCGGTAAAAATATCGCGGAAGGCTTGGTTGACGGTTGACAACTGAAGCTGCAGTGCGTGCTCTTGCTTGGCCGGCAGCAGTAACTCGATATAGGCGACATCGCCCGGCACAAATGGCGTCCAGAACTCCGCGCTCGCAGTGTTGTCAGCATCGGTATAGGGTCCGCGCAGGAAACGACCGGTGGAATCGGTCAGATAAAGTGCCGCCCCCTTGGGCAAATGAAACGGCTTGAACGCTACATCGATGGACAAAGCACCGGGCGCGTCGATGCGCAGGCGCCACAAACGCATGCCGCCGCCGACGCCCTGCCAGAGGCCCTGTGGCGCGGACTTCGCGTCGACTAGCACCTGATGACTGATGGCGTAGCGGGTGGGCTGCCCCTTGCGTTCCTGATCAGTTTCGCGCGCGACCTTCTCCGCGCTCAACGCTTCGATACTCAAGCCCTCGCCGAGTGCAGCTCGCGGCAATTTGAACGACAGGCTTGGCGCCTGCTGCGCCGCGTCGCCTGCGGCAACTGTGGTCGCGACAACCAGCATTCCCAGCGCGAGTGCTCCAGCGCAGAATCGGGTCAATGCGGACTGGTTCGACATGTCGTAATCCTCTTTCGTAGTGGCGAGGCTCAAGCATACAACTGCAGCCCACAGACTCCTGGAAACGACCGAAAATTATCCTGTCTGGCGAACGGGTCTCTCCGTCGGGAAACCTGCCTGACAACCCTTGAGTGACCTACACTCGCCGCCGAACTCTCCATTTAACTCCCCCCATGCCCGAAATTCAAGACCTGGCCAGCCTGATCCGCTCTGGCCACCCCATCATTCTGATCGAGACTGCTGAGGAGCCGCGCGTGGTCGAGACGTTTCGTCACGTCATTGCCCAGGTCTGGCGGCCGCTGTTTCATTGGTCGCTGACCAACGGCCTCAAACGCCTGGATATGGATATGGACGAAGAAGTGGCGCCGCCCGAGGCGACCGCGACACTGACTCATGCAAAAGAATCGACTCAGCGTTCGATCTATCTGTTGTGTGATTTTGGCGGATACCTACGCTATCCGCTGGCTGCACGCATGGTGCGGGAGATCGCCGAACGGCAGAATTGCGCCGCGCACACGTTGGTGATGATCGGCGCCAGCATCGAGTTGCCAGCCGAGCTGGAAAACCACGTGGTGCGCTTCCAGCTGAAACTGCCAGACGAAGCAGTCCTCGGCAAGCTGATTCGCGATGAGGCGTTCCTCTACTCGCGCGAGCACGGTGGCAAACGCGTCGAGATTGATCAAGCTGCGTTCAAGAAGATTGTGCGCAATCTGTTGGGCCTGAAATTGAACGATGCGCGACGCATTGCGCGCCAGTTGATATTCCGCGATGGCGCCATCAGCGACCGTGATCTTCCGGAAGTCGCCAAGCTGAAGTTCGAGATGCTGAATCGCGAGGGATTACTGCATTTTGAGTACGACACCGCTGCTTTTGCCGATATTGCTGGGCTGTCGCGGCTGAAACGCTGGGTTGAACAGCGTCGCGCAATCTTTGTCGGTGAAGCCAAGGCAACAGGGCTGGATTCACCCAAAGGTGTACTGCTGCTCGGTGTGCAGGGCTGCGGCAAATCGCTCGCAGCCAAAGCCGTTGCCGGCAGTTTCGGCGTGCCGCTGGTGCGTCTGGATTTCGGTGCGCTTTACAACAAGTTTCATGGCGAAACCGAAAAAAACCTGCGCGAGTCGCTGGCCAATGCTGAGGCCCTTTCGCCTTGTGTACTGTGGTGCGACGAGATTGAAAAGGGCCTGGCTACATCCGACAGTGACGATGGTGTGTCGCGGCGCGTGCTCGGTTACCTGCTGACCTGGATGTCGGAACGCAAAAAGCCGGTATTCCTGGTCGCAACGGCCAACGACGTCTCACGACTGCCGCCCGAGTTATTGCGCAAGGGCCGCTTCGACGAGATTTTCTTTGTCGACTTGCCCAGCGAATCAGCGCGCGACGAGGTGCTGCGTCTGCATTTCACCAAGCGCAGCATCGCCTGGGAAGGCTTCGAAATGAACACACTGGTTGCCGCAACCGCCGGATTTTCCGGTGCTGAGATCGAACAGGTGATCGTTGCCAGCATGTACGCCGCGCACGCGGACAGCCAGGTGCTGACGCAACAACATTTGCTCGACGAAATTCGTAACACCCGGCCGCTATCGGTATTGATGGCGGAGCGCGTGCAGGAACTGCGCGAATGGGCGCGAACGCGTACGGTTCCTGCCGACTGAGGCCTGATGCACGGCCGCGGGGGAGCGGCCAGACAGGTTCAGTCGAGCTTCTTCAGCCACTTCAACAGCCCGGTCCAGTCGTCCTGGTGGCTGCGTATGTGTTCTGAGTGGTAATCGAAGATGCTGCGGCCCAGACCGGCCATCAGCACGTAACCCTGCGCATCACGCAACTCCGAGACCACCGGAAACGGCCAGGTTTTCATTCGCTCCAGCGAAATTTGCGAGGCCTGCGTCCACGGCTTGAGCCGATTGGCCACGATCGCCACGGGAAACTTGCGGCGCTTGATCTCGGGCAACGCCTGCAGCTCTTCGAGAAACATCTCGGTCGCTTCCAGATCAATGACTGACGGCAGCACCGGAATGATCAAGGCATGTGCTTGCGGCAGCAGCTCGGCAACTTCGCTCGCGCGGATGCCGGCCGGCGTATCGATCACGCTGCGCTTGGTGCCCTCAGGAACTTTCGCCACGACACGTGCGCCGATCTTTCCGGCAAGTCCCAACACCGCGCCCGGCAGTTCGGCCCGTTTCTGTGCCCAATGCAGCGAGGATGACTGTCGATCACAATCGACCAACGCAGTTTCCTTGCCGGCAAGGGCATAGAACGCTGCCAGGTTGGTTGCGATGGTGGTCTTGCCGCAACCTCCCTTGGAACTGGCTACCAGGATCGTGCGCATGCTCGCTCACTTTTGGCTCAAGGAAGGCCCGAATCTACAACCTGCGGGGGGCGCTGTGAACTGGGCCGCGGGTCTAGCCGCAAACGGGCTAGAGCCGAGGCCCCAATAACGAAACTCAAATTGCAAAACTTTGTGGATTGGAATCCGAAGCGCCGCAATGCCCCGGATGGCCAACGAATCGGCGCTGGCCGAGACCGCAGAACTACTTGTCGTCGCGAAAGATCGCCGTGCCGCGGCTGCCATCGGGCTTGATCCAGCCCCGGTACATGCCACCCGTATTGAATGGCAGCGCGATGTTGCCATGCCGGTCGAGTGCGATGGCACCACCATCACCGCCGAGCTTGGGCACAACGCCATTGATCACGTCTTCGGCCGCTTTGGCCAACGTATCGCCGCGATAAGCCATGCGTGCGCAGATGTCGTGGGCCACCGCCGCGCGGATATAAAACTCGCCCCAACCAGTACCGGAAACACCGCAACTGTCAGTCGCATAATTGCCAGCGCCGATGATCGGCGCATCACCGATTCGGCTCCAGCGCTTGTTGGTCATGCCACCGGTCGACGTGGCCGCAGCAATGTGGCCGTGCTGATCCAACGCCACTGCGCCCACCGTGCCAAAGTAGGTGCCTGCGCCTGCCTTGGCGGTCGGATTTTTTTCTTCTGCCTGCGCTTCGCGCAGCTGCTGCAGGCGATGCGTTGTGTCGAAGTATTCGTTGGGGACGCGCACAATCGATTTGCGGGTATCGGCGAATGCCTCGGCGCCGCTCCCCGCCAACATGACGTGCGGCGAGTGTTCCATGACTTCGCGCGCCAACCGAACCGGGTTGCGAATGGTGGACACGCCGGCCACGGCGCCGGCACGCAGGGTGTGGCCTTCCATGATCGAGGCGTCGAGTTCATGACCGCCCTCCGAGTTATAGACAGCGCCCTTGCCCGCATTGAAAAACGGCGAATCTTCCAACACCACCACAGCCGCCGTCACTGCATCCAGCGCCGTTCCACCGCGCTTGAGCACCGCCTCGCCAGCATCCAGTGCGCGCCCCAGGTCGGTGTGAATCTTGGCGATGTTTTCCTTGGGAATATCAGCACGCCTGATCACCCCGGCGCCACCATGGATGACCAGGGCAAATGCGCCAGGTTTTTCTTTTGCGTGAATCGAAGCGGTCATAGCCAAGCTCAGCAAGATGGGAAGAATAAGGGCGCGCATGCTGCGAACTCCGTTGGAATTGCAAAGACGGTGAAAGCGGCGTCCCGCCGCGATTGCCGGCAGTCAGTCTGGCTGCATACTTATTTCGCGTTGGGAGGGTTAAGGAACCTCTGAACAAGTACGCAGCCGCGATAGCCCCCTGCGTCAGGGGGCGAAAAACCACAGGTCGACCAGCTCCGCTGTTGAGAGCGACCAGGTCCGCTGTTCACAGCGGGGGTTTGGCAAGCAATAAGCAGTGGGGCGAAGACGAAGTGGTGACTTATTCAGAACTCCTTAAGTGCTGGTTGCCGTTGCAGTATCCACATGATCAGCACGATAGCGCGACAGCGCTACAAACACTGCTTCGGAGATCAGCTTCAGAAAAATAGTTCCCATGCCGGGATGGAAACGGTTGGGATCGTGCGAGCCGATCGCCAACAGGCCTTGATCGGCCACTGGCAGCACGACCGCCGACTTGACCTTGTCGCCGTGCTGACCAAACAGGAAACTCAACTTGTCGTCATTGAGGCGTCCGCAAAGGGGCTCGCCCGCCGCGAAAAATTCGTCGAAGGGTCGCAACCCCGAATCGCCGCGTCCGGCAATCTTCAGCCAATCGGCCTGGAATCCTTCGACCGGACGATGCAGGCACATGCGCACCAGATCGGTGTGAAAGTCCTCGGTAAGCGTCGCCACTACACGCGACAAAGTGTCGGCGAGGGTGCCGGCACGCATCAGCGACAAGGTAAAGGCATGAACGCGCACCATCAATTGCTCGTTGTCCTGCGCGATGGTGATGAGCTCCTGCAGACGCCGCGACATGGCGCGTGTTTTATCGCGCAGCACATCCAGCTGATAGCTGGCGAGGGACGTGCTTGCGCCCTGCTGTCGCGGCAGCGCCAGGGTCAATGCCAAGTCCGGAAAGCCACTGAGGAAATCCGGGTGTCGCCTTAGGTAACCGGCAACGTCCAGCGGATCAAGCTCTCTTCGATGCGGATTTTCAATCGTCATGCCATTCACCTTCAAAGACAAACTGGGTTGGGCCGGTCATCCAGACCGCGGCGTTTTGATCCGGCCATTCAATCAACAACTGGCCACCCGGCAAGGATACGCGCACCCTCGAATCCAGGTCGCCGCGACGCATTCCGATCACTGCAGCCGCACAGGCGCCGGTACCGCAGGCCAGGGTTTCGCCAACGCCGCGTTCGAAGACGCGCAGCTGGATGTGATCACGGGCGAGTACCTGCATGAAGCCGACATTGCAGCGCTGAGGAAAATACGCATGCGCTTGAAGCTGCGCGCCGATCCCGGAAACATCCGCGCTGGCAACATCCTCCACGCGCAAGACCGCATGCGGATTGCCCATCGATACTACCCCAGCGTCGACCTGGCCGTGCGCCAGAGGCAAACGGTAGCAATCAGACACAGCCACTGCCTTAAACGGAATCAGTGCAGGCTCGAAAATGGGCGCACCCATATCAACGCGAACGCTATGGTCGTCCAGCACTTCGCATTGCACCGCACCCGAGGGACTCTGCAAACGCACGCCGCCACGCCCGATCAGGCCTGCGCGAAACAACCACGCCACCACACAACGCACACCATTGCCGCATTGACCGGCCGCGCTGCCATCGGTGTTCCAGATGCCGTAACGGAACGCGCAGTTGGGATCAACGCTGCTCTCGATGCTCAGCAATTGATCGCAGCCGATGCCAAAGTGGCGGTCGGCGAGCCGACGCGCTCGCTCGGACGCGATCGGCTCATCATGCGCGCGCCGGTCCACGATAACGAAATCGTTACCGATACCGTGCATTTTACTAAAGCGCATAGTCAAACCCGAATCATTCGTGAGGATTCGTTCTGCGCGACGTCAAGCTGCCTGGATCGTTACTTTGCACGTCCGTAGCAGCCGCTGAAGTCGGCGGCGCATCCGGCAGCCGCAAGGGCCCTTTCTGCCCGCATCCCGCGACCAGAGTGACGACCAGCAGAGCAATCAGCATGCCTGCAAACAGTTGTTGGCTACGGCGCATTGTTCACCTCGGAACCATGTTGACCAGCGTCTTCTATCTGGGCGTATTGAATCGGGGCAACCGCGATGCCCAGTTGATCGAAAAGAAATCCGTATTCCATTGCGACTTCCCGATAGCGCTGGAAGCGTCCGGACTTGCCGCCATGCCCGGCCTCCATGTTCACATGAAACAGCAATGGATGACTGTCGGTCTTGAGTGTGCGCAGCTTGGCAACCCATTTGGCCGGCTCGAAATATTGCACCTGGCTGTCGTGCAGACCGGTTGTAACCAGCATCGACGGATAGGCCTGCGCTGTCACGTTGTCGTAGGGTGAGTAACCGAGCATGTAGTCGTAGAACACCTTGTGCATGGGGTTGCCCCATTCGTCGAACTCGTTCGTGGTCAGCGGAATAGTCTCGTCGAGCATCGTGGTGACCACATCCACGAAAGGCACGTCGGCGACGATTGCATGGTACTTCCCAGGTGCCATGTTGATGATCGCGCCCATCAGCAATCCGCCAGCACTTCCACCCTGGGCCACGACTTTGTCCTTGGCCGCGTAGCCCTGGTTGACCAGAAAGTCGGTGACATCGATAAAGTCGGTGAAACTATTTGCTTTGTGCAGCTGCCGACCGCTCTCGTACCAAACCCGACCCAGTTCTTCGCCGCCGCGGATGTGGGCCAGTGCGTAGACCACCCCGCGATCGATCAGACTCAGCCGGGTCGCGCAAAAGGTTGGATCCATCGAAGCGCCGTAGGAACCATAGCCGTACTGATACAACGGAGCGGTGCCATCGAGCTTAATATCGGCGCGATAGACCAGCGAAACCGGCACCCGCGCGCCATCGCGCGCGGTCGCGAAAACGAATTCGGTGGAATAACGCGATGGATCAAAGTCGCCCAGCACCGGCTCACGTTTCATCAACTTGCGCGCACCGGTCTTGATGTTCACATCGAAGGTCGATGCCGGAGTGGTCATCGAGGTGTAGATGACGCGCAGTTCGTCGTTGACGTACTCAGGTGTCGCAGCCACAAACGCGGTATAGGCAGATTCATCGAAATCGAGCAAGGATTCGGCGCCGCTATTCCAGTGTTTGATACGAATCTTGCGCAATCCGCCCGATCGCTCGTTGATGGCAACGAAATCCTTGAGTACCGTAGCGCTTTCGATCAGCGCATCGTCGCGGTGCGCCAGCCACTCGCGCCACTTCGCACGATCACCGGCGTCGGCGATCGCGCATCGCAGCAGGCGAAAATTCTTCGCGCGCCAGTTGCTGGTGATGACGAACTCGTCGTCGTGGTCTTCAACCGCGTACTCGTGATCGCGCTCTCTCGGGAGCACAATTTTGAATCGAAGCGCCGGGTCGGACGCCTCGGCATAGCGCCACTCGCTGCTGACGGTGCTGGACAGGCCGATGTACAGATACCGCCCGCTGCGGCCCCGATCCAGACCCAGGTAAAAGCTGTCATCACGCTCTTCGTAGACCAGCGCATCTCGCTTCGGATCGGTACCCAGCACATGCCGCCGCACGCGCTTCCCAAGTAGCGTGACCGAATCTTTCTCGATGTACAGAACGGCTAGATTGTCGGCGGTCCAGACCGCGTGCGCCTCGACGTTGGCGATAGCTTCCGGCCAATACTCGCCGGTCTGCAGATTCTTGAAACGCATTACGAACTGTCGGCGACCAGTGGTGTCCTCGGCATACGCGAGCTGCGCGCCGTCGTCGCTTACCGTCAAGCCACTGGCTTGGTAAAACACCTTGCCCGCAGCGAGCTCATTGGTATCGAGCAAGACTTCTTCGCGAGCGTCCATGCTGCCTTTGCGGCGCGCGTGGACCGGATACTCGTTGCCAGCCTCGAATCGCGTGTAGTACCAGTAGCCGCCCTCGCTATATGGCACCGTGCTGTCGTCTTCCTTGATGCGCGCAACGATCTCGCTGTAGAGAATGTCCTGAGCCGGTTTGGTGTGCGCGAGCATTGCGTCGGCGTACGCAGTTTCGGCGGCCAGGTGCGCGATGACCTCCGGATTGGAACGTGAATCATCCCGCAGCCAATAGTAGTCGTCGACACGGTTTCCGTTCGGCGATACCACTGTATGCGGCTTGATTGCGGCGACCGGCGGCTGTGGAGCTGAGACTGCGGACACGGGGGCTTCCTTGGATGAATCCTATGCAGCGTGGGCGAACCTGCGAACAAAGCACGCATTCGGGTCGACGAAACGGACAGTCGGCGAATTTGCGCGCAGCGCATGCAACCCGTCTTGATGTCAGCCTGACATTCTAGCGGGTGCGCTGTTCGTCGGTGAGCGTTGAAGTGCGCAACACCCACCTGCCCTACACTGGGGCCTTCGCCCGTGGATCGCATCGCTCATGCTTAAAATCCTGTTGCTGGCCCTCAACTTTGCGAAGCTGGGACCACTGCTGAAGTCAGGTGGCACGATGATCCTGTCGGTGTTCGCCTATTCTCTGCTGTTTGGCTGGCGCTATGCGGCGGGATTCGTTTTATTGATCTTTGTGCACGAGCTCGGCCATTATCTTTCCGCCAAGCGCGCAGGCCTTGACGTTGGCTTGCCTACTTTTATCCCGTTTGTCGGTGCCTGGATCGAGCTCAAGGATCAGCCGATGGACGCCCGCGTCGAGGCGAAGATCGCACTTGCCGGTCCCGTCGCCGGAACCCTTGGCGCCCTGGCTTGCTATTACGTCGCAAGAAGCACGCATAGCCCGCTGCTGTTGGCGCTGTCCTATGCCGGCTTCATGCTCAACCTATGGAACCTGTTGCCGATCAATCCGCTGGATGGCGGTCGCATCGTCGGTCTTCTGTCGCCACGGATATGGCTCATCGGACTGCCCATACTCGGTGCGTTGTTGTTCTGGAAGCCGAGTCCGATGTTGTTCCTGATTCTGATCCTCGCGCTTCCCAGCGTGTGGCGGGTATGGCGAGGCACCTGGCGCGAAACGATGCCCGCCGGCTACTACGAGCAACCCTTGTCGGTAAAGGTTGGGTACGGCGCAGCGTATTTGGGATTGGCGGTATTTCTCGCGCTAATGAGTCATTCCGTGCACGAGGAATTACAGCGCGTTTTGGGGCGTTAGAGAATCAGTTGACCTGGCTGGGTCTGGATGCCCGTAGGTCCGCACCGGCCTGCACTCCGATCCACGACTGTCAGGAGAACGATCCAATCTCTATGCATGGGTCGCTGCGGGGCTGCGTGAAGTCCATCCTAGCGCCGCCTGAGGTGCGCTACAGCGGCATGCCGAATCGCTGTTCGGATGCACGCACTAAGCAACGGAATCCAAAACAGCAGCAGGCTTGCTTTCCCGAATGGTGTGGTGACATCAGCCAATTGCGGAATCCCCATCAAGATCACCACGCCGATGAGTGCGCTGAGGCAATACGGGCAAAAACGATTTGTTCTCGGTGACATGCGGACCTCCGGTGTGACGGAGATTGAGCATCGAAGAATCATGTCTCACCGGCTGCGATGCAGTTTCGCAGTGCTCGCGCAGAACAAATGCGGCGGGAATACCTGCGCTGCAACACTGAGCAAGGGATGCGCAACATTGCTCGAAGCGACCGCGCTCCTGTCTGCGTTGGCGGACCGGCTTTCGTCAGGACGGTTGATTTACTCGTCGCGCTGAAGTGCAACAAAAGCGAAAGGCGGGATCTCCCCGCCTTTCGCCATCTACCGTGTCGACAATCCTCAGCCCGCGCTGGCTTTTTCGTTAGGCCGCAACAACCAGCGGCACAAGGCTGGCAGAAAGATCATCGCGGCGATCATGTTGACAACAAACATGAAGGTGAGCATTACGCCCATGTCGGCCTGGAATTTCAGATCCGACCAGTACCAGGTGAAGACGCCGCCGGCCAGCGTCAACGCGGTGTAGAAGATCGCGATGCCAGTGGTCTTCAGCGTGGCGAAGTAGGCCTCGGTCAATGGTTTGCCCTGCTTCATGGCTTCATCCATGCGCGCATAAATGTAGATCGCATAGTCAACACCGATACCGACACCAAGGGCGACCACGGTCAGCGTATTCACCTTCAACCCGATACCCAGATGCACCATCAGCGAATGCCCCAGTTCGGTGACCAGTACCAGCGGCAGGACGATGCACAGGGCCGATCGGATCGGCATCCACCAACGAAACACAAACATCGCCAGGAGCGCCAATTCCACGATGTAGACAACATTGCGCAAGTTGGAGGGAACACCGTGGAAGATGTCGTAGGCGCCGACCGCAACCGTCGCGACCAGCACCGCAAGGCTCAGAGCATCCTTGTGCCCAAAGGCGAGCAGGCACATCAGGAAAACTGACGCGTACAGCAGGTACAACATGCGGTGCTCGACTGCCCGCACCTCGTCGTTGATGGCCGCGGCAACGCCGACGTTGCCGGTGGCGAGACGTAGACTCACCTGATCAGTGCGGAACTCTTCGCCATTCTCCGCAGCTTTTTCCATTGATTTGTCCCGATCGACGCGGAAGTTGATGTCGTAGGCCTTGTTGGCTTCGCGGAATTTTTTCACCTCGCGGATCACGCGATCGATCGTCGTCGCCTGATGGTCGGTGGTAAAAATCATGATCGGCATCGCTTTGCATTCGGGACTGTCGATCAGGCCAGTATCAGTCTCGACATTTTGCAGCGACTGGCGCAGCAGATTTGAATCACGCGGAATGTTGCGCCAGCGTGGGCTGCCTTCGTTGTAACCAGCAAAAATGATCTTGGCCACCTGCGGCAGAGAAATAACCTGCTGCACCCCTTCAACGTTGCTCATGTGCCAGCTGAAGCGGTCAATCTGTTCCATTGCCTTTGGGCTTTCGGTACAGGCGAACGGGCCGGCCTCAGCGATGACATTGATCATGTCCACGCCCAGCGCGAATTTGTCTGTAATCACGCCCGCATCGAGGTTGTACTTGGCATCCGCATGCAACTCAGCCACGCCTTTTTGTGCGTCGCCGACCATGACCTTGTCACCTTCGCGCTCGGCCAGAAACCAGATGCTGGCGCCGATCACGATGATCACAAACGCGGCGACCGGTCGACTGAACTTCGCTAGCAGATTCCAGATTGCATCAAACTTGGTGAGCTGCCTGAGCCGGAACTCGCGCTTGCGGTCGAGGTTGCGCAGCTTGGTGTAGCTGAGCAACACCGGCAGCAAAATCAGATCAGTCAGGATGGTGATGCCAACGCCAACCGTGGCGGTGATGGCCAGTTCTCGCACCATGTTGATCGGAATGATCATGATCGTGGCGAATCCGATACAACCCGCCAAAAGTGCAATTGTGCCGGGCACCAGCAACATGCGGAACGCGGCGCGCGCTGCTTCGTAGGGCCCCACTCCGTCCTTGGCGCGCGCGCGCAGCTCCTCAACCGAACCGTCTTCGAGCCCGCCAAAGAAAATTTCGCCGCGGAAGCGATTGATCATCTGTTCGCCGTGACTGACGGCGATCGCAAAGATCAGGAACGGCGTCAGCATATTCATCGGATCGATGCCGAATCCCATCAGACGCAGAGCGCCCAGCATCCAGATCACCGACACCAGAGCGGCCGCTACGGTCAGCGAAGCCAGCTTTCCTGAAGTGGAGTACACGAACAGCAGAAACCAGGTCAGGGCAATGGTGATGCCGAAAAACTTCACCACCGAGCGCGCGCCATCGCTGATATCACCCACCATCTTGGCAAATCCGATGATGTGAACGGTCGCCCCGGGATTGGCACTTTCGGCCTTCTTGCGAATGGCTTCCAGCTGATTTGCAATGTTCTGGTAGTCAAGCTTGCCACCCGGCGCCGTGGTTTCCGGCACCAGCTCGGCCTGCACCATGGCACCGCTGAAATCTTTGGCCACAAGGCGGCCGACGATATTCGCCTTTACGATGTTGGAACGGATCTTGTCGAAGTCTTCCTGCGTCGGCGTAAAGCCCTCGGCATCCGGAGTGAAATCCGTTGGGATTACGTTGCCACCGGAAAAGCCATCTTCGACCACTTCGGTGAAGCGAACGTTGGGCGTGAATATCGAGCGCACGCGCGCCTGATCGACTGAGTCGATGCCCATCACGTCATCGGTGACTGCATCCAGCGAGGTCATGAATTCGTGGGTGAACATGTTGCCGTCTTTGGCAATCACCGCAACCAGAACGCGATTGGCACCACCGAATTCCTTCTCATACTCGATGAAGGTTTTCATGTACTCGTGCTTCAGCGGGACTTGCTTTCGAAAGCCAGCATCCACTTTCAACTGAAGCGCAAAAAACACCATGACCGCGGTGACGATTGCAAATATCAACAGTACCAACGCGCGATTGCCAAAAATGAAGCCCTCAAGCATGCGACTGAAAGCGCCTTGCTCACCTTTGCTTGCCATTGCCATGCGAACGCTCCGTAGTGGCTCAGTGTGGTGCTTGGTTACTAGTTCGAGAAAATCGACAGGCCGGTTTCTCCGGCTACAGCAAACTCGGCCGAGGACAGCGACACCACGCTCGATAGCACGTTATTTGCCGGGTGCACGCTGGTACGAAACGCCTCGCTACTGCTTGAACGACTGAGCACAATTCCGTTGGCCCCCACCAGCACCACGCCGCCGTCGTCAAAACTGTCGCCACCCATGAGGCTCAACTTGGAACCAGTTTCGACCTTGTTCCAATTGGTACCAAGGTCAAAGGATTCATAAACATTGCCGCGCAGGCCGTAGCAAAGCACATGCCGGCCTTCGAATCCCAGTACGCCAAACATTGAGCCTTCGTAGGGCAGCTGGATGCGTTCCCAGGTCTGCGCACCGTCGATGGATCGAAACGCAGCGCCGCGTTCGGCAACCATGAAAAACGAACCGTCCCCAGTGCGGGCAATGCCGTTTAGATGCGGGTCGCTTTCCTCATCGAGCGCAAGGTCGTCCTGATCGAACGTCCAATTCTCTTCGTTGACGGTGGAGTTGTCCTCGGACTGTTGGGTGAGGATCTCATCGTCGGACTTGCCGAGTACATTTTGTTGAACCCAGGTCTGACCGCCATCGCTTGTGACCAGCATCAGTGAGTAGGCCCCAATAGCGTAGCCCTGCAGTTCATCGACGAAAAACACGTCGAGCAGCGGCGCCCCATTGGTAAGTTCAGTACTGCTCTTGTCAAACGGCGCCACGCGCTGACGGATCCAGGTCTGTCCGCCATCCGCAGAATGCACAATCACCCCATCGTGTCCCACCGCCCAGACCTTATTGCCGACTGCGGCGACGCCGGTGAGCGTTGATCGCGTCGGTACATTGGCAATCTGCCGCCAATCGCGACGCGACTCGGATACCAGAATATGGCCGCGTTCGCCCACCGCTACAGCTCGATCACTGGTCTCGGCGATATCGAGAATCAACGAGTTCGCGGCACGCGGCATCAACTCGGACATTTGCATAGCTGAGTCATCCGCCGCCAAAGGAGTGGCTTCACTGCCAAGTTCCTCGGCCATCGGGTCAGCCGCTTCTGCGGCCACTTCAGTGGGTTCTGCGTCGGGTTCAGCTGCCGGATCCTGAGCGTGCGCCTTAAGCCAGACCACTGCTGTCAGTGCCAGAACAGTCCATGACCACCATTTGAACTTGCTCATTCGATTTCTCCACAATCAACGCGCGGGGCGATTTGAACATCCGGAAGGCACCAGCATTGAGCTGATACTTGGCGGTTTTGCGGTAATTTCACGCCTAAAAAAAAGCCAGCCGTCCCTGTTGGAACGGCTGGCCGTGGATGTTGCTGTATCTCCAAAACCTCCCTGCGGTCGGTTCCAGAGAAGCTGCCCGGTTGCGACCTAACCGCGCTCGTTTACTTCCGCAACGAGCGTGAAGATTTGGGCGCAGCGATTGCAGCGTCTAGGCGATCCCCTCCAACCGTCAGCGAATACCACGCTGACGCAATGATTGCGGCGAAAAGCTCTCAGCATTGGTCTGAAAACTGAAATCGATGGGACCCTTTTCCTCGTTGTCGAGCAATCCGGAAATATAGCGACCCGACTTCAGATCGTGATGCGTTTCGATGGTCGCCCAAACGGTGGGGACTTCGTAGTAGTTGATGTTTGGTGCTTCCGAATAGCGCCAGAGTTGGCCGCGACCATCGTAGTGATCAATGGCAACAATCTGGTAGCTGTCTTCGTCCAGATAAAACGTACGCCGACCATTGATGTGACGCTTTCCGGCCTTGAGCGTGGCATCGACTACCCAGACGCGATGCAGCTCATAGCGAATGTACTCGGGGTTAAGGTGGCCCGGGCGGACCAGGTCCTTCACTTTGATCGAGTTACTGTGCGCCTTGTAGTCGTTGTAAGGGATAAACATCTCCTTGCTGCCGACCAACTTCCAATCGAAACGATCCATTGCGCCGTTGAACATGTCCGTCATGTCATTGGTGCGCAAGCCGTCAGAGGCAGTGCCTGGATTGTCGTAGGCGACATTTGGCGCGCGCCGGACGCGTCGCTGACCCGGATTGTAAATCCATGCCTGGCGAGGCGCGGCGGCGGAATTGACGGTCTCGTGGACAAGCAGCACGTTACCGGCCAGACGCGCCGGTGCGACCACTTCCTGGAAGAAGTACAGCAGAATGTTGTTGATGCTTTCGATCGAATTCCCCGGCTTGTAATACGGGCCAAGGAATTCTTCTCGCAATCGCACCAGCGTGTAGGCTCCGGTGGCAGTTGGAGCGACTTGATTCGACCAACGCATACCGCCGGTGCTCTTGTACTTGAGCTTGTGGTTCCAGATCAAGTCGTAGCCGTTCTGCGGAATCGGGAACGGGAACCCGAGCGATGCCCCGCCCACACCTTCGCCATTGGCAAGGGATTTGGCGGTGGTAGCGTTTTTCAGCGTGGCCGCATACACCGCCTGCGAAAACGAGGCGCTGCGTCGAGTCGGGTAAACGTTCATCTTGAACGTTTTGTATTTCGCAAACATGGCCACCTGGCCGACGGTCAGTTTGGCCTGATAGTCCTTGGCATTGGCCGGCGTAATGGCGAACAACGGCTTGTCGGCGGCAAACGGATCTGGATGAAAAGTTCCAGATCGGAAACCGGCTGGGGGGCGTGTGATGCCACCCGTCCATTCTGGAATCGTCCCATCCGCGTTACCCGCCTTGATGGCACCGACTGGCGTAAGATCCTTGCCCAATCGCGCCGCTTGGTCTGCCGTTACGCCTGCCTGTGTCGCACCTGCGGTGGCCAACGCCAGCACTACGGCGATGATCCCTGCCTTCTGAATCCTCATGGTCCTGCCCTCGCTCAGAACGAATACTTGACGGTGAACGACACGAAGTCACGATCGCTGATCAGATTGAGATCGCCAGCGCCCGAGAAGATTGAGTAGCTCAGATCCGCAGCCCACTCGTTCAGATAATTGGCTTCCACGCCGATCGTCGTCGCTTTGCGATCCTCGATGAAGTTGCCACCGGGCCCAGGTGTTATGCCGTTGACATCGTGACTGAACGCGATGCGTGGAGACACATTGAATGGGGTGCCCCAAACATTGCTGTAATCCGCGCGCACTGCCAGACGATAGCCCCAGGAGAACGGCGTGCAGAAGCCCTTGGTCTGGGTGACTGGATTGCGCAAGGCGCCGGAGAGCGAGTCAAATCCGCCACCGGTATCGGTGCCGTCGCACTGGTAGCGAAGTGTGCTCTGGTTCGGCAGATCCCAAACTTCGGTGGCACCGACTTCGAGCACTGTGGCAACCTGGTCCGCCGCAAGCCAGTTGCCTGGACCGAATACTTTGGTCGCGGTGGTCTGGAACTGCGAAACCTTGTGACGCTCCCAACCGCGAATCTCCTGACCCGGCAGATAGGTGCCCAGCTGACTACGGAAATGCAGACCCGGAGACGGCGTCAACGCATTGAGCGGTGTCAGTGCCGCGAACAAAAGCTCCACGTCGTCAATTTGATAGGGCTGGTTATCGCGATAGCTCAATTCACCCTGCAGGGCGACACCCAATGAACTCAACGTCGTGTTGAAGCTGGCACCGTACATCCGGATGTCTTCCGGATACTCGATGAAATAGCGGCCGGATGTAGCTGATGTCGTAGTCACAGCGATGCCGCTCGCGAGCGGGAGTCGACTGTGGTAGTTCATGAAGAACAGACCAAACTCGGTGTCGTTGAGACTGGGCGAGAAGTAACGCAGCGCGCCGCCGTATTGGCCAGTGTCGCTGGTGGAGCGGTCGGGCGCACGTGGCACCGCCGCGCTGCACGAGGCAAACCCAAGCGGGTTGGTAACCGGGCTGACCAAACCACGCTGGCAGGCCAGGAAAGACGCAGGCTCGTTGGTGCGGCCGAAATTCAGCATCACGAACTCGGCGCCGAGTGTGCCGAAATCGTTGGTGCCGAAGTAAGTTCCCATCGGGTCGGGCTCGGTTTGCTCGAACTCGAAAAGATAGACCAATTCACCAGAGAGGTTTTCGTTGAAGTTGAAGGAGGCCGACAGCGACTCGACACCGAGGAACGCCTCTTTGAGTTCGGCACCGGCTACGCGCAGTTTGGATACATCAATCGGATTGATCGTGTTGATGCCGCCCTGGATGAAGGTGCTTTCGCCCCAGCTGTGCACCTGACGTCCGAGTCGAACGTTGCCACTCTTGCCACCCACTTCAAAGTTGTGGAATACGAAGGCGTCGAGCAGCTTCAGGTCTCGCCCTACTTTTTCTTTGGCTTCAGAGGTCAAATCATTGCGGTCAGCGTTTTCAAAATCGTAGAAATACGATGCGCGCAAGAAGGCGCCTGAGTCCTCTTTGTATTTGATGCTCAGTTCAGTCGTCGCTTTCACAGCGTTGGAGAACGGGTCGCCCTTGTCGTAGTTCAGGTTACCGTCGTCGGAGTTGACCGAGAATCGACCCGGCGCGTTCAACTGAACGCTGAGCGGCTGCAAGGCGATCAATGGGTTGATATTGGCCAGACCGATCAGGTCGTCGTCTCGATCTTCGACGCGAACGGAAATCCCGTAGGACACCAACGTGTCGACACTGCCGTTCCAGTCACCGGAACTGAATTCAAAGGCCTGCGCATTGGAGCCGGCGCCCGCGATCAGAGCGAAAGTAATCGCGCTGCCCAGCGTGCGACGACGCACACCTGGAAGCGCTGCTCGGGCGCTTGGCTTGGCATTGAGCTTTATCATGGAATCTCTCTCCGCTTCTGCGTCGTGTTGTTGAGTTGGATTCATTGGGTACGAATGACGGAGGTGTTGGTCACCTGCACTGCCGTCCCGTTACTGACAATGTAGCTCGCCATCTGGGTCTGCATTTCCACCGTCGCAGCAGGCGAGGCCGCTGGGCTAAGCAGCGATCCGTGGTCGCCTACGATAAAGCGCACAACGCCCTTGATACCCGCTGGGTTGGGTGCGATCGGGCCGGTAATCGAAGGCAGACCGAGAGCGCGAATCAGCGGTTCGGTACCCGAAAGCGGCGCACCAGCGACACTGTTGGGAATGACCTGATCGGGCAATACAGCGCCACCGCCGACCACTTCGTGCATCAGAATGCGTTCGCCCGTCGCGACTGCAAGCGCTGCAAAGTTGATCGGATCTGCCGAATCGACCGCCTGTTGTGCGGCGCCCATGAACGAGTCGTAGGTGAGTGTGCCGGCAACAACCGGCGGCGTTGCGGCTGCCAGGCCCGCACGAATGCGCGGCCCGAAGGTCGGCGAGCCGTCCAGCAGACGCGCGATGCCACCGCCCGGAACTGAAAGCACAGCAGTGTTGACCGTCGAGTCAAGTGCGATGAAGTTGAGTCCGACCATCGCACCCAACGATTGACCGACGAATTCCATGCGCGAACCATCAAAGTCTGGGGTTGCGTCGCCGTCATAGCTCATCGCCGGAATGCTCTTCGCCAGCGTGAACAGATCGGCCACGGCTTGTCGCAGGTTGTCGCGCGAAGTCAGCAGACTGGTCAGGTTGATCGAGTAGGCGCCGGATGCATCGATCACGCCATCCGGACCCGGGGCACCGGTGGTGTTGTTGCTCAGATCAAGATCAAACGTGCGTTCACCCGCGATCGGACCAAACGGCGTGTTCTCGATATAGAACGGACTGGTCGGACCGACGCCATGCAGTGGCTGATCGATGGCGATCACCGCAAAACCCTGCGCTGCCATAGTCGCTGCGATCCCCAGCGCGTCGCTGCGATTGCGCGTGATGCCATGCTGGAAAATCACGATCGGCCAACCTGCTGCGGGCTTGGTGCGGCCCGACGCTGCGTTCGGAACCGTCAACAACACCGGCACCGTCTGCGTCGAAGCAGCCACCGGGATGGGGTTGGCGAAGGTCAGATTGGTTGAAGTCGGGTCCAAGCCCAGCGCATTGAACGGCGGGTTGTAGGCACCCGGCGCCGCTTTCCATGAACCGGTCAGCGGACCCGTGGGATTGCTCGCCGAGGGTGCAGTCGAGTAGTACTTGAGTGGCATGACACCGATGTAAATGTTAGCGACCGGCGGCAGTCCAGCGGCAGCGGTGGTCAGACCAGAGTTGGCCAGCGTCGCCACACTCGGCTGCGTGATCGCACGCGTCGCCATCAACACCGGCGTAATGCTCTGAGTCGTCGCGACCCAGCTCAGCACGATGTCCGCACGCGGCACACCTGCAGTTGCGGCTGCCGCTTCTTGGGTATTGATCAACTGGCGCAGCGGCTCGAGCGAGCAGCCACTGGTGGTTGGTAACAGCGGGTCGGTCGATGTGGCCACGGTCGGGCAAGTCGCCGGGTTAGCCAAAGCCGAGAGCGGTGTGATCAGCGGACTGGTGCGCTTGGCCAGGAAATAAGTCTGGTCCGGCGTGGCATCGTTGCCGAGCGTGTCTTTTACATCGTCGGTAACAACGACCATGTACGAACTCAGCTGCTCGAGGGGACGCAGCGGCACGATACCGATGGTGCGGCCGGTAGTGTCGCTGGTGGATACAGCAGTGACGAACTCGGTGGCCGCCAGTTCACGTGTCACGCTGAGCACGGCGCGTGTGCTGGGATTAATGACGACCTTGAACATGCGTACCGAAGCACCAGGCACCAAAGAACTGGCGCGCACAGCGGTCGATGTTGTGAACGACCAGGGCGCAACCGTGCTCCAGCCATCGAGGTTGTTCAGCGCTCGCGTAGGATCACTGGCGGAAGCGGTAGCAGCCACCGGGATGTTGAGCGTAAGGTCCGTTGTGCCCCTTAACAGCAGGTCATTCGGCAATGGAATGACGCCGGTGGCGGGGTCAAAGCGGGCGGCGATCGTGGCGGTGATCGGTGAGCCATCGTCATTCAACGCGGGCGGCGTAGCTACGGCGCGCGGGCTGTTGCTGCTGCTGCTGCACGCAGCGAGCACCAGGGATGACAAGGCAGTAGCCATTAGAAGTCGGGCCTGCATGCTTGCTTCCTTCTAGGTCAATAAATCGGGAGCGCTCGATGTGCGCTTGAGTATCATAGGTAGGGCATTCAACCGAATGCAACGAAAATTTAAGACTATTTTTGTTGCGTCGCAACAACCCTACAGCCCTTGACAATACGGCATTTCGAGCGTTCATGACCACGATCAAAAAATCTGATGCACACAAAACACTGTGTGTAATCGTCCCCGTGTACAACGAGTCCGCGATGCTTCCGCTACTGGTTCCGCGGCTTCTCAATGCGCTGGCGTATGTTCCTGCGCAGTCGCAGATCGTGTTCGTTGACGATGGCAGTAGTGACGGCACGGCAACGCTGTTGATTGATCTTGCAGTGCAACATGCCCAGATCGGTTACATCAGGCTGGCGCGCAACTTCGGTAAGGAGGCGGCGATGACCGCAGGTCTCGACTACGCCGACGCCGACGCGGTGGTGGTCATCGACGCTGACCTGCAGGACCCACCCGAGTTGATCAAGGCTTTCTGGCAAAAGTTCGAAGAGGGCTTTGATGTGATTTATGGTCAACGCGCGACGCGCGCCGGCGAGAGCTGGTTGAAACGCACTACTGCCAGCGCTTTTTATCGAGTCATGAATCGCATGAGCAAGACGTCGGTGCCACGCGACACCGGCGATTTCCGGCTGATGTCGCGACGCGCAGTCGCTGCACTGAAACAACTGCGCGAACGCCATCGCTTCATGAAGGGCCTGTTCGCATGGGTTGGCTTCAAACAGGTGGGCCTGGTTTATCACCGCGAGCCGCGCGCAGCTGGTACGACAAAATTCAACTATTGGAAACTCTGGAACTTCGCACTCGAAGGCATTACTTCGTTTTCCACCGTGCCGCTGCGCATGGCGACTTACGTGGGGCTGCTGACCGCGTTGATTGCGTTTGGCTATGGCGGATTTATTGTATTCAAAACCATGATGTACGGTGATGCCGTACGCGGCTATCCGAGCCTGATGACGGTGATGCTGTTCCTCGGCGGCATCCAGTTGATGGCGCTCGGCATGATCGGCGAATATCTGGGACGCATGTTCGAGGAGAGCAAGCAGCGGCCGCTGTATTTGCTGGATGTGGCGCAGGCGCCGCGGCGGGCGCCCACCGTGGAGTCGTAGCAGCGCGCTCCTGCCTAGCCGGTCCTATAATATCGTCCGGTCGAGTACCTGGGGCTCGGCAGCGACCGTCTTTATCCTCAAACGTCGGGGCAGAGTAAAGCGTTCGGCACAGTTTTGCCTTTTACGCTGACTCTCTACCGCGGATTGACATAATTTGTCACATAATCCAATCTCCGCGTCGGCACCGCACTTGGCGTCTGCCGCCGCGCGTTTTCGTGCGGAAAATCGTTCATTGCCGAGCCGCTCGGCTCCAGGAGTTTGTCGTGAACCAGCCGCTGCACGTATGCCCCCCCCCCCGAATACGCCGTTGCAGATGAATACTCGGCAGTGGCTCATGTTAATAATCTACTAGGTCGTAAAACTGGCGCCTGCCTGAGTTCGGCCATAGCCTTGTTGATCGCGCTCGCAATGCCGTTCCAAGCGATTGCGCGTTGTGATACAGACCCGACCGACTGCTCTTCAATGCCGCCTATCGATGTAATCGGGACACCGATCGATGCGCCGCAGTGGATTCCACAAGGGATACCGTTCTTTAACGATCCTGGCTACGACATTAACAATTTTATTCCAAATGGCTACTGGGGCCAGGGGCCGATCGAGTGTTCGCGTTGGAAACAGGATAACCCAGCGCCGGGAGGATGCGACCAGAACGTCAAGCCGCCGCCGGTAACGGCCTCAGACCCACCTTGCGGCCCCGATGGCAGTATCTGGTCGAACTTGGTGCCGCAGGGGTTTGGCAACGCCTGTATGTCGCATGATGTCTGCTACAGCCTATTCGGATCCGACAAGGACCGTTGCGATAGCGCGTTCGTCAGCAATATGGACGAAACCTGTGCGCTGGAATTCGTCGGACAATCGACCTGCCGGCTCGTGATGACCTGGGATGGTCGGCCGGTGTGTTTCGGCACATCGCCTGGGTACCACCAGTGCCTGAATCAATCCGGCATCATGTACGGCGCTGTACAGGGGCAATGGGCAGGAGCTCGTTTCGCCGCACTACGGACGGAAGCGCGATGCCGCCATTGGCACTCGCGCAAAGAAAACGAGTCGGACTGCCCCTGATTGACACGGGGCGCGCCGACCGGGGCGCCCCGTACCTTGGAGAAACAGGATGAAACGATATGTGCTGTTGGGCGTTTTGGTGATCGCAAGCGTGGCGGGCTGGTGGCTGTTCGAGCGCCGGGGCGTGCCGGCACAGCGCGTGATCGCTGGGTCAGATCCGACCGCCGCCGATGCGCAGCGCGTTGCGACTGGCCCGCAAGGCCACGGCGCCGGCCTGGACAGCGCGCGTGATGTGACGGTTAGTGCCCAGCCCCCAGGATCCGCGCCGCGTGACGCGCAGTACTTTCTGACGGCACGAGAAGACGATCCCGATTTTCGAACCAGCCCCGATGTGCCGCTGCCCGAATTGCCGCCGCCCGACGCCAGCAAGCGCTACCCAGGCTGGCTTGAGGCGCAAACTCCGGAAGAAGCGGTGTGGCTGGATCAGCACAGTTATCCGACCCAGGAAGAACTCGATGCGCTGGGCGCCAGCAGCGCCCTGGACCTGGCACAGCGTGCCGCCAACGGCGACCTGGCGGCACTGGCACTGCTGGGAGAAAAGCAACTCGACGATGGAGATGTCGTTGTCGGGTACAACAATCTCAACGAGGCCGCACTGCAAGGCTCTATCTGGGCGATTCTGATGCTTGCGGATCGCCAACGGCAAGTCAGAAACTATGGCAATGCGCTTGCGTTGTACAACCTGGCGGCGCTCCGCGGCGACTGGGTATCACCGTCACTGCATATGATTGCGATGCCGATCCAACTCCATCAAAATGACTTTGCCGATGCACCACGCCAAACTGCCCGTTTCTTCGCGACGATGCAGTACCTGCGCCAGCAACGCGGCTTGCCGCCCTTAGTCAACACGCCCCGTCCCAATATCTTCAATCGCCAAGGCGGCCTGGAGCCGATCGGCGTGTATCGCCGCCGCTAGCGCGCGCTGTCGAGATGGCGCTCACTTTTTTCGGTGACTTTGCCGGCAACGCTCGCGTCAGTGTGGTGCCGGCTCGGCTCAATGCGGCCGCTGCATTGCGCCATGACCATGAACAGGAGGCCGCATGGCGCGCAGGCTGTGAGGCAGTTCCCGAGCTGCTGCGCCGCGCCTGGCTGTGGAGTGGTCTTGCGATTCACGAGTCGCTATCGGCGGATGTCACCGATTCTATCGTGCAGTGGACGGCCGGCCCACATCGGCACAACAACAAGAACGCAGCGCGCGTTACCGCGCTGCACGCAGCAGAGCTCTGCCAGTTGGACCGCAGCCGTTGGTACTCCGCGCAGCTCCTCGATTTCTATCGGCGCACCGTGGGCTTGGGCGCCGCTGGATTTCGCGAGGAATCGCTCCGCTTTGGTCGTATCGGTTTGGACAGCGTCTTCAGCCATGCGCTGCATTGGCAAGAAGTGCCGGGATACATCGACAACTTGTGCGAATACGTGCGCGCGATGCCGAGTCAGTCATTGGAATCGATCATTGCTGTGTTCCGTCAATTGATCCTGGTGCATCCCTTCCTCGATGGCAACGGGCGGTTTGCGCGCGCATTGGCAACCTCCTTGTGCGCATCGGCGGGATGGCCACGCTACCTACTGCTGCCCGCTTTGGTGGCGTTTCGCGTGGATTCAAACAGTGGCAACACATACAACAGCGCGTTGGCGGCATCCAGCTGTGAACCGTTCGCGCGTTACGCCCTGTCGATTGCCGGTAACTCGATCGATGCGGCAATGGCCGAGCGCGCCGAGGCGCGCGTGGCACAGCACCAGCTTGCCGATTTGCTAGCACCGGCATCGTTTGGACGGCGAATGCAGGATCGATTGCTGAACGCACCATGCATTTCCGCGCCCGAGTTCGCGCGTATTTCAGGGTCGAGCGAACGCAATGCCCTGCGCTGGCTGGCCCGATTGTCCGCGCATGGCGCGTTTGACGCACAGGGTCAGCTATGGCTGTGGGCGCCAGCGGTATCACTTTGCCGACGCGTCCACAAACGTGTTCTTGCCGCGATTGACGCTGAGAATTTGCCGGTTTCAGGCGTTGCGGCCGGAGGCCAGTGTGACATTGCGTAAGCTTCTGACGGCGGGCCATTGGCCGGGTGAATAACGCCGGCCCAGGCGCGCTCGCTTGGCTTTACACTACATCGTAGTTAATATACCCGCATGCACACTCTTCGCTTCGAGTGGGATGAGCGCAAATCGACAGCAAATACCAAGAAGCATGGCGTTGCCTTCAACGAAGCCAGGACCGTGTTCCTTGATGATCGCGCCAAACTGATTGATGACCCCGACCACTCAGAAGGTGAGGGTCGCTTTGTGCTGCTGGGCGTGAGCAGCACGCTCCGATTGTTGCTGGTATGCCACTGCTACCGGAGCCGGGGCGATGTCATTCGCATAATTTCCGCGCGCAAGGCATCAGTCAACGAATCCAGGTCCTATCGATAAAGGTGCGACATGCGCAAAGAATACGATTTTTCAGCGGCAAAAAAGAACCCCTACGCGGCGCAGCTCAGGAAGCAGATCACGATCCGGCTCGACAAGGATTCGATCACATACTTCAAGTCTGTCTCGGAGGAAATCGGCATCCCTTACCAAAGCCTGATCAACCTGTATTTGCGCGACTGCGCAAGCTCACATCGCAAGCTCAATTTAAGCTGGCGCTAAGGGTCCCGCCAAAATAGTCGGGTACAATCTTCGTCCAGTTACACTGACGCAACCTGATGCGTGCGCCAGCGTGGACTTCGCCCACTCTATTGTGGATCAACAAAATCGGCGCGCATCGGAAGAAAACTGCGTGGTTGCCAGTTCGGCAAAGTCATGGCGGTTGCGCATTCGGCTACTTGGTCGTTATGCCAGCGCTGCAGTGTCGGACGCAAGGTGTTGCTGCCCATACGCAGCAGCCAATGTGGAACACGCAGGTTACGCGCATCGGCCGCTTTGGCAACGCGCAACCACATTTCGGCTGCGGACAACCGTTCGCCGCCGCCAAGACTTATCAGCGTGCCCGCGCTCGCGGGGCAGCTTAATGCAGACCGGCAGGCGTCAGCGACATCGGCGGCATGAACCGGTTGACGCAGGCCGCCCGCGGTGTTTGGCACCGGCACAAACCCGTAGCGTCGCCCGAAACGATAGAGCGAGGTCAAGCTGCGATCACGCGCTGCGCCCCAGATCAAGGTCGGACGCAAAATCGTCCACTCGATGCTGCGCGCACTGCAGGTATCGCGCAGATGCTGTTCCGCGCCGTGTAGTCGCGCCGCCAGATCACGCTCGTAAGGATCGAGCGAAACGCGCTTGGCTTCAACACTCATTGAGCTGAGCGCGACCACCCGCCTCAGATCGGGTGTATCGACACGAGCGAGCCACGACGTGAACGCATCCAGCGGACCGGCGGAGATGATGGTTGTCGCACTGCTGGCATCCGCATCTCGCCAAAGATCGAGCTGCCGCCACTGGATTGTATCGCCGGCTATGTACGCGTACACGGATGATCGATGCGAATAAGCGATTGCAACGCGCTGCTCAACACGTAGCCGCGCGAGCAGGAACCTCCCGACTGCGCCACTGGAGCCGAAGATGTGCAATCTATCCATTGCAGCATTGTCGCGCAGATTCAGAATCGGTGGCACAGCATCTTGCGGCGGCCGTCAACTTCAACGTCAGTTACGTTTGGAGCGAACTGAGTTGGCGGCGATCCCACTCCCTCAACCGCTGCGTTCAGAACCGCCGCTCTGACTCTCAGGTGTTGAAACGCACGATCTGCACAATGCGCGAGGGCAGGCTCTTGATACGCGCCATCAGCGATTCACTGATTGTGCTGGGCGGGAGGGCGAAACTGGGCAGATTGGCGACCGCAAAACGCTGGATGGCACGCGGATTGCGCTTTAGTTTCCAGTAGCGACTGATTGCCGAATCGACACTCAACCGACACGAGCCCATGCGCACCGGCTTGAGCAGCAGACGGTAAACCTGGCCCTCGTTGATCAGCTCCATCGCCGTTTGCGCGTTGGCACGTTCGGTGATGACCACGGTGGCAATGTGCGGGTGGTGCAGCTTGAGCGCTTTGAGCAATGCAGTCAGATCGCCCTGACGCGATTCGGTCTCGGAGATCACCACGCCGGTTTCGTGCTGCTCCAGAATTTGCAGCGCACGCTCGGCATTGTTGGCGAATCGCACTTGATAATGTGGTGACAGGATCTCGCGCAGGCGCGCCTGCGAATTGACATCATCTTCCAGCACCAGCACGCCGACTTCAGAACGCGCTTCGGCCGCATCACGTTCGCTGATCGGATCGACGGTGATGACCGAGGCATCACGAGAGATTCGCCCTGCCTCGGCAACCAGGGCGCGCATCTCAGCGTTGTCCCAAGGCTTGTTGACGTAACGATACACTTCGCCTTCGTTCACGGAACCGAGCACCGCCTTGAGGTCGGCATAGCCGGTCAACAAAATACGCATGGCGCGTGGCGCCGTCGATTTCAACTCACGCAGCACTTCGATGCCTTGCATCTGCGGCATGCGTTGGTCACAGATCACCACGTCAACATCGAACTGACTGGCCATCGCCACGGCCTGACGCGGGTCATTGCAGAGCTGCACTTCGTGATCACGGAACAAGGCCTTGAGTGCACGCAGGATGCGCATCTCATCATCGATGCAGAGCAGTCGCAGCGGTTTGGCGTTGTGAGCATCCGCGTGCATGCTCATGCCCCTGCCCGCGCCAGATTCAACTGGCTGTCGATCGGCAGCTCGACAAAAAACGTGGTGCCCTTGCCGACCACTGAGTTGACGCGGATCGCGCCGCCGTGCCCCTGGATGATCTTGTGCACAATGGACAAGCCCAGGCCGGTACCTTCGCCCACTTTTTTCGTGGTGAAGAACGGATCGAAAATATTGGGCAGCACATTTTCCGGAATGCCGCTTCCGTTATCGGTAACGCTGACTTCCACGCCGTCTTTCTTGGCGATGCTGCGAATCCGCAGCAGTCCATCTTCGCCCATTGCCTGCGCCGCGTTGGTGATCAGATTGAGGAACACCTGATTGATCTGCGAGGGCATGCATTTGATTTGCGGCAACTGGCCAAATTCGGTTTCAACGGTGATGCGATCGCGCAATTGATGGCTGGCAATGGTCAGCGAACTTCGTATCGAATCATTGAGGTCGATCGAATCCATGCCGTCGCGGTCAACGCGGGCGAACCCCTTCAGATTCGATACCAGCGAACTCATCTGCTTGAGACCATCCACCGAGTCGGCCAGCAGCTCGCGCGCCTCGTTCAGACCGGTGGCCTGGGCCAGTTGTCCGCGCGCCCTGATCACCAGGGCCTTGGCACGTTCGGCGATACTGGCATCGGCATTAAGCAAAAAATCGACGCCGGTCATCACGTTGGTGACTGCCTGCTCGTATTCGGCGAGCAGATCACTGACCACTTCGACATTGCTTTTCACGAAGCCCAACGGTGTGTTGATCTCGTGCGCGACACCGGCCACCATTTGACCGAGCGAGGCGAGCTTGGTGGTGTGAATGACCTGGGCCTGCGAGGCCTCGCGCTTCTTGCCGTCGACTTCAAGCGCGACCAGTTTGGTCACCAATTTGCGCTCGCGCACAAATAGCGCGGCGGCTGCAACGACAGCGAGGAGGAGAAGCAGCGCCAGCACCCAGATCATCATCCGCTTCCGTGTTCCCTGTCCCGATCGATCCGGTCCGCACGCCGCTACAAAACGGCAGAACCTAGTGGCGCACACCAGCCGCGCCCGACACCTTCGCACCTCGCGTTGGCTGAGTCGCGACGTCGGTTTGGACGCACGCTTCAGTACACTCAGCACCGCCGCGCCAAGATAGCCGCTTTCCCAAGTCTTGGCCGCTCGGGCAGTATAGCTAAGCCGCCGCCCGCGCTGCGCCAGCTTATCGGCCGCCAGCGGCAAATCCTTGACCCAGTTGGCCATTCCATGTCCGAGTCCACTTCTGCCACACCTGCGCAATCACGGCACACGCTCAAGCGCGCTGCGCTATGGGGGGCGCCGCTGATTGCCCTGTCCACGTTGCTGCTGCTGCGCCTCGAGGGCGCGCAACCGGCGCTGGCCTGGACTTGCGCGGTGCTGGTCTGGGTTGCGTTGTGGTGGCTGTTCGAGCCGGTTCCGGCTCCAGTCACCGCGTTGTTGCCACTGGCCATCCTGCCCGCGGCTGCGGTGATTACACCCAAGCAGGCCGCAGAGGCATTCGGAAACGAATTGATCCTGCTGATGGCCGGCGGATTCATGATGGCCTTGGCGCTGGAACGCAATGGCGCGCATCGTCGCCTGGCGCTGGGCATGGTGCACTTGTTCGGCGCGCGCAGCGGTCGTTCGCTGGTGTTTGGCTTTATCGCCGCGACCGGGTTCACCAGCATGTGGATTGCCAATACCGCCGCCACGCTGATGATGCTGCCGGTAGCGATGGCGATCCTGGAGGGTTATCCCGACCCGCGTCTGCGCGCGCCACTGATTCTGTCCATTGCCTATGCCGCCAGTATCGGCGGCTGGGGCACGCCGATTGGCACACCGCCGAATCTGGTTTTCATGCAGGTTTACGAGCAAACCACGGGCCAACGCATGGGATTTGGCGAGTGGATGCAATTTGGCGTCCCGATCGTGCTGATCTTTCTGCCTATTCTTGGCTTTTGGCTGACCCGCCACTTGAAGGATTCAGCGCCTGCCGTGTTGCCGGCAATGGGTCCATGGACGGCCGCAGAACGACGCGTGATCGCGATTTTTTCGTTGGTTGTGTTCGCCTGGATTTTTCGCGCCTGGCCCTACGGCGGCTGGAGTGGATTGGTCGGGCTGAGCGCTGTGAACGACGCCAGCATCAGCCTCGGCGGCGTCGTGCTGATGTGCCTGATCCCCAATGGTCGCGGACAGGCACTGCTCGATTGGGAAACCGCCGAACGCATCCCGTGGGGCGCGTTGGTATTGTTCGCCGGAGGCATCGCGTTGGCTACCGCCTTTCAGACATCGGGTCTGGGCGACCGAATAGCACATGCGCTGGGCGGGCTGAACCAGTTGCCAACGTTGGTGCTGATCCTCTGCGTGTGCCTGGGCGTCACCTTGTTGTCGGAACTCACCAGCAATACCGCAACTGCAGTGCTGCTGATGCCGATCCTCGCCGCAACCGCTACAGCGGCGGGCATTGAACCGGCACTGTTGATGGTGCCGGCAGTACTGGCCGCCAGTTGCGGGTTCATGCTGCCGGTTGCCACCGCGCCCAATCTGATCGCCTACGGCACCGGCCAGGTGCCTCTGGAGCGAATGATTCGCGAAGGCGTCGTGCTCGACATCATCGGTGTGCTGGTGCTGTCGGGTGTTTGCTGGGCGGTGCTGGCGCCGTGAGTGCGCGAACGTAGAACAAGTGCTCGGCCACCAGCGGCTTTTGGCCGCAAGCCGCATAAAGATCAACAGAGCTTCGCGGCCGCAGGCCGCTCCCACGCTGATACCGCGCGACTACACGCGACCAGCGAGCAACTGGAACGCCATCCAACCGGCAAACGCGATCAACAGAATCAATCCCTCGCGGCGCGACACCTGCGCATCGCCGCGGACCATCGGATAAAACGCGAGTGCGAATGCGATCAACGCGGGAATTTCCACCCACACCAGCGATCGTGCCATCGGCAAAGGGTGCCAGAGCGACAGCAGTCCCAGGATCAACAACAGGTTGACGATGCTGGAGGAGACGGCACTGCCGACGACGATATTGCCATGGCCGCGATTGGCAGCGACTGCTGCCGTGGCCAACTCGGGAAGGGCGCTGCCCACTGCGAGCAGGGTCAATCCTGCCCAAAGTTCGCTCATATGCCACAGACCGGCCAGCGCAAACGCGCGGTCCGAAGCCATCCAGGCGCCATAACCCAGCATGCCGAGGCCAAACAGCACACGTGCAAGGTTGCGACCCAGGTCGGTCTGGGTATTGCCGGCGTAGGCGAGTTCCTTGCGCACCGCTTCGGACTCAGTGCTGGACGAACGTCGCACTGCCCAACCAAAAGCAATCACGCCGATCAACAACACGGCCCCATCGAAATAACCCAGTGTGCCGTTGTGGCTCATACCGAGCAGTCCTGCTGCTGCAAGCACGAGCAGTGGCAACCCTAATCCAACCAGACGAAACCCGACCGACAACGGTTTGACCAGCGCCGCAACCGCAACAATCAGACCAAAGTTCGCGATGCAGCTGCCGATGACGTTGCCCATGGCCATCGCGTAGTGGCCTTGGATGATTGCGGCAAACGAAATTGCCAACTCCGGCACCGAGGCACCGACTGCAACCAGTGCCAGTCCGGCTGCCGTCGCGCTCGCGCCGCGCTTCTGCGCAAGACCCGAGGCGCCCTTGACCAGCGAATCAGCGCCTAGCGTGACCAGCAGAAGTCCGAGCGCAAAAAAACCAAGCAATTCCCACATTCGGCAACGTCCTCAAGATTCCAGCAGGGAGGATAGTGGCGCGAAGCCCTGGACGCCATTGCATCGTGCCAGCGGATGAGGAGTTTAGCCTTGCAAACGAAAAAAGGGCCGGCAAGCCGGCCCGAACGATCACCACGGAGGGAAAACAGGCGACACCGGCATCGTTCCACGATCTGGGGACGATGCCACCGCACATCACTGAGCGGTCGTGTCATGGAAAAGCAGAAAGTTAATGCAGTGCGGAATCACAAAGTGGAACGAAGCGGGCATGCCATTCGCGGTTCTGCAACAGTCGCCTATCAGAAGCTGGTACCAACCGAATAGGCCTGCTCATACGAACACGACTGAAATGTTGCGCGCGAGTAGCCGCCGACATCTTGGCAATTACTCGCCGAGAGCGAAACGGTGTCCGTACCTATTCCCTCGCTGACCGCCGTGAAATTGCCGCGTGCGATCTGCTTGAGATCGCTGGAAGGGGTGTTGATGAACACTTCCACATCCAGATAGGCCGTGGTCACCGGGGTCGGATTGACTATTTTGAAACCGGAAATACCGCTGACGCTGCAGAACGTAGCATGACCTTCGTATCCCACCGAGGTGAACACTGAGCGAACGTTTGCGCAGTTGCCGAAGCTCTTTGGCGATGGGGCAGCCTTCATTTCGGACGAAATGCTTTCGAGCTCGTCGCGCATCCTGGATACTTCGACGTTGCTATCCAACGCACTGCCTTTGGTCTCAAGGATGCGAATCTGATCGACAAGGAAGTCTGCCCGAACTTTCTTGGCCATAGGCCCGAAGCCGACTCGGTGTTTCTGGCCATTCCGAGCGATCCAGACGTAGTAGCCGGGCTCGACAAGGTTCCAAACTCGGCCTTGTTCGCCTTGTTTCTCCAGAAATTCTTTGACGATTCTCAGTTCATCGAAATCAGGCTCCTGTGCGATAACGCCGGTTACAGAAACAGCCAGCACACATGAAATCAACAGTCTTTTCATTTGCAGCACCCCTTTTAGCGTGGGAACTCAAACAACTGACACAACGAAATGATTTTCCGGATGCTGGTGTTCTGGACATCGAACCAAGTCCAAAGGAAGGACTGATTCAGTCACCACTTCGTCTTCGCTGTACGGCTTATCGTTTTCCACACCCTGAGAAACCTGCGGCTTTTCGCCCCCTGACTCAGGGGGCTATCTAGGCTCCGAAATTGATCAGGGGTTCCCTAATCAACGGCGTAGGACCAACCTTTGGTCCAGTCGGTATTTTGGCTTTCAAATGCGCCCTTGAAATTAACGCTTTCAAAAAATCCGTCGTTTGGCACCGATACACCGGTTCCGAGGAGGAGTGAATTAGCGGCAGGAAATCGCCCGGACAAGCCCAGCGCTGCAGCAGTGCCATCGGAATTGCCCGCTTGTCCGCGATACCAAGCGCTGACGGCAAATGGATCGGCTGCCACTTCCTCGAAATTGGTTGCGCATCCGAGCGCCGAACCCACCATCGTCAGCACACCGGTTGCACTTGGGCTGGCGGCGGTCCCGCTCGCGGTGTAAGTGGCGGTGTCATTGAAGTTAAGGCATTCCTGGTTGTATCCGGTAGCGACAACATTGAAGTAGTTGCCGCCTGAACCACGGCGGATGCGAACGCCTTCGTTACTTGCGCCTGGTGTCGACCCGATTAACGTAACGTTGGCTACTTTAGGCTGCGTGCGCGGCAAAAGATCGAAGGCTCCGGGCTTGTTGTCAGATTCGATGCCGTTGGAATCATCGACGGCCGGCGTTGTCTGCGTGCAGTAAGCGAACTGGATCTTGCCGGTATAGCCTTCGGCGAAGTCGAGGCAGTCATCTTCGATCGCCGTGCCGACGACGTAACGCAGATTTACCGAGCCACCGAACATTTCGAAAGCATCGTCTTTGCCCGCATGAACCTGCACGTGGTCGATCACCGTGCCGTTGCCGACAGCGAGTAGCGTGAGGGAGTTGAGTTCTTCGTTAGTGCGAATGGCTTTCCCGGCGTAGCGGATCTGGGTGTAGCGCAGAGCGCCCGAGGAATCAGCGTTGTCCGAAATCAGGTTGCCATTTGGATTGTCACGCCCGCCAAACTTGATATCAGTGTCGGCTTCGAACGAACAGGGCGCGTTGCCGATACAGCTGTTGTTGGCCGCATTGCCCGCAATCACCAGACCCGCCCAGTCGCCGGGAACGTCGCGCGGCGCGGTGAACACCACCGGTGCCGCTGGCGTACCGTTCGCATAGATTTTCGAGCCCGCGTGCACGACAAGATAATCGATGGCGCCGCCGCTGCCCTGCAGCTGTGTTCCAGGTTCGATGGTGAGCACGCCAGAGGTGCCGTTGCGGCCGGTACCGACCTGCACCTTGCCGCTGATCACATACGTTGCCTGATTGGGAAGATTCAGATTGCCGGTGATCGTGTTGGGCAGCAGGCAGGTGCGCGGCAGGCTCTGGAACGCGACCGTGCCAGCCGGGCAAGCGGTGAACTCGGTGTTGTAAGCACAGCCAGCCGGCGTCGCGCCGATGTGCTGCAGATCCATATTGCTGACCGGAAGAGCGACGCCGCTGTTGGGCGTGATGTCCAGCTTGATGCGGTTGCAGCTCAGGGCTTCGAAGTTGAGCTTGCCGATGGCGACACCGGTAGGCGCGGTAAATGTGTTGCCGAAGGTGCCACCGGTGAATTTGAACACGTCGACGTTCTGCTTGCTGAATTCACGATCGGTCAGCGGGACCTGCGCCGTCAGCCACAATGGCTGACCGGCGTTGTCAAAGGTAAACATGGCGAGGAAAAACACGCCCTGGCCGGCACCGGTCGGCACCCAGTCGGCGAGAACACCGCGACCTGACTGGGTGGGGTTGTACCAGGAGCCTTCGAACTGTTCATTCACAACTACCGCTGCGTCGGCGTTCGCAGCGAGCAATATTCCAGCCACGGCCAAAGCCAGTGGGCGCTTCAGGGATACGATCGACATGATTCCACTCCGTTGATGTTGGGGCAGCGCACTGGACTCGAGTGAGTCCCTATTCGCCGCTCATCATCGGCAGTTGCCATGACAGTTCCGTGGCTGAACGTTTTCAATTGCGCGACAAGACCGGATAGGTGAACTATAGGGAGGTAAGAGGTGAACTGATGCCCTGCTGTGGCTCTTGGGGGGTGCAGGTAAGCCTGGAAGCCAGAGGAAGAGGCTGGGCAATTTCATAGCGGTTCTGTCTTGCTTGATCCTTGCACGACTAGGCTATTGGGACAACTTGCGATTGTGCTGGCGTCCAGTCGGGACAGCTCAGCGAGACCTCGGATCTCACTAACTCTCTGCCCTCTGCTATTGGCGACGCTTCCTGATCGCCGCAACCCAGCTTTCCAGCGCTTCGATGTCGGCCTTGAGTTCTGCCTGCCCTGGCACTGGCGCACGGGCAGCCGCAGCCTTGTCGTGGCCGGGCAACCAGGCCGAGCATTTTGTCATCGCTGTCTCGACTGTCTTGCAGTCTTCCTGCGTGATATCAGCGATGTTTGCAATCTGCTGTGTCTGAACGCCTGGCCGATAGCGTTCGACCACGCCACCCAAAAGCACTTCTTCGAGCGCACGCTCCCACGCCTCTCGCAGCAAGCCATAAACATACTTGGCCTCCTTCTCGTAGGCGTCCTGGTGGCCATCGCGCGAAAGCTTGTCGGCTACCCCCCAACCTTTCTTGAGGTAGCCGACCTTTTTCTTGACCGAAAGCGCAACCCAAGGCAGTTCATCTTCGCAAATGCCCGCACCCTTGGAAAGTTGGCGGACATGCTGATCCAGCGGCTCAACATCCAGCTCCTCTGCAAATTGCCTTAGCAGCAGAAGGAACACGACATCGTGCGTAAACACGATTACCTGCCGCGACTTCGATTCCTGCACGAGTCGGCGGGCGACGCCCTGGCGCCATTGGTAATCGAGTGAGGAGACAGGATCGTCGAACACGATGCCGGAGGGCTCGTCTGCAGTACTGAGCTCGGCGAAAAACGCAGCGATCGAGAGGCAGCGCTGCTCGCCTTCGCTGACGACTTTCGGCAAATCAACACCCGGAGCCCGAGCCAGAACAAGCTTGTGATAGAAGACGCCGTCAGCGCCGCCAAGCTCTTTTAGTTCCACCTCGATGTGGCGGAAGGCGAGATTGTCCAATTCGGCCTGGAAACTCTTCTTGAGCTTCTCCGACACCACCATCTTTGTGACGGCCGTGCTTTTCTGTGTAATTGCATTGGTCTTGGTTTCGTCGACGCACAGGCCGTAGGCGGCGTACTTCTTCCGGCGCTCGATGTCATCGAGTACCGCCTTCAGGTTCGCGGCGAGTAGCTGGCGCGCGCGTAACTCCTGAACTTCAGAAGTCATGCTTCTGCGCCTTTCGTCTGTCGCGCTCTCTCGAAGGGTCTTGATCCTGGCGTCGATCTGAAGGGCAAGCGCATCAACCTCCTTGGAAGCCAACGCAAGGTCGGGACAGTTCGCGGGAAGGTCCTTGTCTTCGATCAGTGAACCAACGACGGCCTTGCGCCGGTTCTCATTTTTTGCGAGCGCCGCACGAACGGCGCTTGCCACCCCCTCATGCTCGATGCTGATTTCCTTGAGCGTCTCGTCGACGCCTTCGGTCACCATCTTGAGATCAGCAAACGCCCGACGCAGGATTGCGAAAGACTCCCTAATCTGCCGGAGTTCGGTTTCCGTCGTGGAGGCCACGAACGCCTCAAATTGCTTGAGCCTCTGGGCGGCTGCATGATCGAGGCCCTGTTGGCATAGCACGCATTGCGAGCCGTCCTCAACGAACGGAAAGCGTTTTCCCGGGTAAGCCTGCTCTTGCGAGAAGAGTCGCGCCTTTTCCCAAAGTGCCGCCCATGGCTCGGTGCCAGTCCCGGCCAACAACTCCGTTGGGAACGTCGCCTCACGCAGTCGTTTGGCCTCCTCACTCTTTCGGCGACCAGTGGTGCGCGAGTCGAGGACGGCGGTAACAGCCTGCGGCGCAAGTGCCGCTTCGATGTCCGCAAGGTGACGAGCCAAGGCCTGGATGCGTCCGGCACGAAGTGTGAGCTGACGAATCAGTTTATCCGGGTCGTTGACCTGCAAGTCGAGCAGCGATTTCTCCAGGAGGGCAAGACGGGCCATTTCGTCCGGCGAGAGATGGGAAAGCGTACGCACGGCTTCCGGCTTCGTCAGCGAACTCATACTCGCCAGAAGCTTCGCAACCGTAGTGCCTTCGGGGATTTTTGCCTGGACTACAGCCAGGGCATTCGTATTCAATGCGCGCTGTTCCGACTCAAGTTGTCCGCGGACGGACTTGCACGCTCGCACGAGCTTGTCGAACAGATCTAGCCCAAAAGGCCTGAACGCGACGTCTGTCTTCTCGGTGAGATATACGGCCGCAGACTGCGTGTCGAACACGCTCACGCGCGAAACCATCTCATTGTCCTTGCCGCTAGCCCACTCCCGCGGTTCGGTTTCGGATCCAACGGTGTACTTGATGGCAACCACCGGCGCGAGTGGCGCTGTGCCTGAGACGACATTGCCGAGAATGCTCTCTTGGCCGCGAGCTCGGCACGCGTTCTTCAGGATTCGGATGTAGCCGGTCTTGCCGGCACCGTTATCGCCATAGACAACCGTCAGACCGGCCGAGAACTTCAAGGTCTGGCCTTCCGCCAACGCGTTCACGCCGCGGTGGTGGAATATCGACACCAACGAGACAGGGGCAGCACCACCGGGTTTGGTCGGCACATGCCCCGCAGCAAGCGGATCAGTCGACTGCGGTTCGGAGAGGCCGTGCCCACTCTTGCAGATTGCTGTCAGCTCTCGAACGTCATCATCCGCGAGGTCGCCGTTTATCACGAGACGGCGCAGCGTGTCGCGCTGCCATGCCGGTCGATCTCTTGACCATTCGAGAATTTCTTGGAGAACGGTCACATTCACCCTCGCTCTTTCGCAGTTGCCGCACTTCCATAGTAAAGCCCAGAGCGTGGTTCGCCTGTGCGCGACCAGCCAGTACCATTGGAGAATCGAACACCCCCGACGCTGCTAATCGCCCCGAGGACCGCCATCGTGTATATCACCGACGCCACCCATTTTCTGGACGCCAAGGGCGCCATCGGCCCGCAGCGGGGGCCTGGGAGCAAGCTGGCTGAGTTCGTCGGCAGCGTGATCGTCGCTGCGACCCTGCAGAACCACGATGGCGCCCAGCCCGCGTGCAGCAAGTGTTCGGAGCAGATCGAAGCGGCGCTGGGCGCGGCAGACGAAATACAGTGGCGATGCTCCGCTTGCGCGGAAGCCGGTCAAATATCCAACTGGCGCCACACGCTGTGGGACATGACGACGAGCGACACCGCGCGGCCTTCCTGAGGTTGGCCCGAACAGGGTCGGCCGCTTGTCCGCCTTCGGTGCCAGCGAAGTTCTCGGCTTGGCGGCGTGCAGTAAACGAACGTTTCCTGTACGCCCAGAAATCCATCCTGAAACCCACCGATTCCGCTTGCCAATGCGCAAGATTTGCCGTACAAAAATCAACGTACAACCAAGGTACGTTTGATGATCATTGGCTATGCTCGCGTCAGTACGCAGGATCAGAACCCGCAGCTCCAGCTTGACGCCCTGAGCGCCGCTGGGTGCGAGCAGGTGTTCCAGGAGAAGGCCACGGGCAAGTTTCGGGAGCGGCCTGAGCTGACGGCCTGCCTTCGTTCTCTCAGGAAGGGCGACGCCTTGGTGGTCTGGAAGCTCGACCGATTGGCGCGGTCTCTCAAGGATCTGGTCGAGATCATCCATGACTTGAATGAGCGCGGCGTCGGTTTCCGGTCACTGACCGAGTCGATCGACACGCTCAGTTCCGGTGGTCGGTTGGTATTCCACATATTCGGCGCGTTGGCCGAGTTCGAGCACTGCCTGATCAGGGAACGCACCATGGCCGGGCTGACCGCCGCCCGCGCCCGAGGGCGCAAGGGGGGTCGAAAACTCAGGCTATCGAAGGCCGACGTGCGCAAGGCAGCAGCCATGCTCTCCGATCCAAAGATCACCAAGGCCGAGGTCGCCAAGCATTTTGGCGTCAGCCGGGTCACGCTCAATACCGCCCTCGCCCGCGAGAGCCAAGCCCCAGCGGGCCTGCCGTCGAGTGAGATGGTGGCCTGAAATCATGCACGATCAAGGACAACACCAAGGCACGCCATGACAAACGAAGAATTCAAGCGAACGCTGTGGGATACCGCCAACAAGTTGCGCGGTTCGGTTTCGGCGGCCGAGTACAAGTATCCGGTGCTTGGTCTGGTGTTCCTGAAGTACGTGTCCGACATGTTCGACGCACAGTCGGCGGTGATCCGCCATCGCGTGTCGGAGCCGGAGTCCGACCTCTACATCGCCGACCCGAAGACGCGCAACGAGGCCGCCGCGAACTTCGCCAAGGACAAGACCTTCTACGATCAGGACAATGTGTTCTGGATCCCGTCCGGCGCACATTTCAACGTGCTGCTTGCGCAAGCCACGGCACCAGATATCGCGCAGAAGCTGGACAAGGCGCTCGGAGAGATTGAGGCCGAGAACGCCAGCCTTAAGGGCGTGCTCTATCGCGAGTTCTCCCGCCTGGCCCTGGAGCCCGGCAAGCTCGGCGAGCTGATGGGGCTGGTTGCCCGTCTGAAATTCGATCCCGACAAACACGGCAGCCGCGATGTCTTCGGCGAAGTGTACGAATACTTCCTCGGACAGTTCGCCATGAACGAAGGCGCCAAGGCCGGCGAGTTCTACACTCCCAAGAACGTGGTCAGCCTGCTGGTGGAAATCCTCGCGCCGTTCAAGGGCAAGATCTACGACCCGGCCTGCGGCTCCGGTGGAATGTTCGTACAATCGGCCAAGTTCAAGGATGCGCACCAGAAGACACTCGGCAAGAAAGGCGACCTCGCCATCTATGGTCAGGAGCTAATGGCGCAGACCCGCCGTCTGTGCCTGATGAATCTTGCCGTACATGGCCTCGATGGTGACCTCGGCCAGACCTACGGCTCCAGCTTCACCAACGACCAGCACAAGACTCTGCGCGCCGACTACATCCTGGCCAACCCGCCGTTCAACATCTCCGACTGGGACGGCGACAAGCTCACCGACGACCCGCGCTGGGTGCACGGCATTCCACCCAAGGGCAATGCCAATTTCGCCTGGCTGCAGCACATGCTAGCCCGCCTCTCCGGACGCGGCCGCGCCGGCATCGTGCTGGCCAATGGCAGCATGTCCTCGCAGCAATCCGGCGAGGGCGACATTCGTCGCGCCATGGTGCAGGCCGACATGGTGGAGTGCATGGTGGCGCTGCCTGGTCAGTTGTTCTCCAACACCCAGATCCCGGTCTGCCTGTGGTTCCTGTCGCGCAACAAGGCGCCGGGTGAGAACGGTAGCGTCGACCGCCGCAAGCAGATTTTGTTCATTGATGCCCGAAAGGCGGTTTCGGGTCGCGTGTCCCGCACCCAGATCGAGTTCACCGACGCCGATCTGCAACGCCTCGGCCAAACCTACCACCGCTGGCGCGGCACCGACTTCAGCGACGGCGGAGCCTATGCCGACGTGGCCGGCTTCTGCTGTTCGGCCTCGCTGGAGGATGTGGAGAAGCACGGTTTCATACTTACGCCAGGCCGCTATGTCGGCGCGGTGGTGGAAGACGATAACGACGAGGTATTTGCGGACAAGATGGATCAGCTGACCTCGCAGCTAGCCGAGCAGATGGTCAAGGGAACAGAGCTGGATAGGGTGATCCGGGAGAAGTTAGGGGCGCTCGGCTATGGCGTCTGATTCAGCATCGATAGATTCACTGTGCACGCTAGTAGTTGATTGTCCGCACAGCACTCCCAAATGGACCGACTCGGGCTTCGTTGTCCTTCGAAACCAGAACATCAAGAGCGGGCGGCTGGATACATCCTCACCCTCCTACACGGACGCGAAGCATTTCGCTGACCGTATTCGGCGAGCTAAGCCGAGCATTGGCGATATCGTCATTACCCGCGAAGCGCCCATGGGCGAGGTCTGCATGGTTCCCGCGGGGCTCGAATGTTGTTTGGGCCAGCGACAGGTTCTGCTTAGGCCTGACCCGAAACGCATTGATCCTCGCTTCATGTTTTACGCACTCCAATCTCCACCTGTTCAGCACCAGATCGGATGGAGCGAAGGAACTGGCTCCACTGTTAGCAATCTGCGGATTCCAGTGCTAAAGGCACTGAGCATTCCGACACCATCGCGAGATATGCAAGAACATGCGGCAGACTTGCTCGGAGCACTTGACGACCGCATCGAACTCCTCCGCGAAACCAACGCCACCCTCGAAGCCATCGCCAAACTCCTGTTCAAGTCTTGGTTCGTGGACTTCGACCCCGTGCGCGCCAAGGCCGAAGGCCGCGACCCGGAAGGCCTGGACGCCGCTACCGCCGCGCTTTTCCCCAGCGCGTTCGAGGCATCGGAACTCGGGTTGATTCCGAAGGGGTGGCGGGCGGGGAGGCTTGGCGAGCTTTGCCAGAACATCAGATCGCAGGCTAAGCCAGATGCTCTCGATTCCTCTACGCCTTACGTCGGCCTTGAACACATGCCTCGCGGGTCCATCGCGTTGACCGCCGCTGGAACGGCGGATGGATTGGCGAGCGGCAAGTTCTGGTACGCCCGAAATGACGTCCTCTTTGGCAAGCTCCGGCCCTATTTCCACAAGGTCGGTGTTGCTTCCCACACTGGCGTGTGCTCCACGGACATTCTGGTGATCCGTGCCAACGACCAGTCGTGGTTCGGATACACGACGATGCAGCTCAGCAGCGCCGCCATCATCGCCTACGCCACCCGCCTGTCCAACGGCGCCAAGATGCCCCGCTCTAGCTGGAGCGATATTTCGAGTTACAAGATCGTCATCCCGCCTAAGTCATTGGCGGGCGTTTTTGATGCACTGGTCCGAGGCTTCGTCGACAGAATCCATTCCAACATCGAAACCATGTCCAGCCTCGCAAGCCTGCGCGACACCCTTCTCCCCCGCCTGATCTCTGGCAAGCTCCGCCTGCCCGAAGCCGCCATCGAGGACGCCTTGACATGAAGCCCTCCATCCAGACGCTCGGCCAGATTCTTTACTCGCCTAGTCAGTACGTAATCCCCGTGTTCCAGCGCAACTATCGCTGGGACCGTCCGCAGTGGGAGAAGCTGTGGAACAGCCTGCTCGACATCCAGTCGCCGGAAAAGTCCGGCAACCACTTCATGGGCTTCCTGGTGTTCGTGCCTGGGCTTGCCCAGCCCGGCCAGCACACGCGCTTCCACCTCATCGATGGCCAACAGCGCCTGACCACCAGTTCGCTTCTGTTGGCCGCGCTGCGCAATATCGCCCGCGAGCACGAGCAAACCGACTTGGCGGAGGAAATCCACAACTACTTCCTCGTCCATCCGCTCAAGAAGGGCGAGCAGCATTTTCGGCTGCTGCCGAAGGAGCACGACCAAGACAGCTATCTCGCACTCGTCAGCGGGAAGAGCGAGCCGACGGGACGCATGGCGGACGCTCTCGACTACTTCGAGCAGCAACTGTCGGCGCAGGTCAAGGACGATGCGCAGGCGTTGCGCAGGGTTTTTGATGTCGCCTGCCAACGGCTCGAGTTCATGTGCGCCACCCTGGAGGCAGAGAACGCATATAACATCTTCAAGAGCCTCAACTCCACCGGCGTACCCCTAGGGCCCTCGGACCTGATCCGCAACTTCGTATTCATGCACGTGGCGCCTGACGAGCAGGACGAATTCGATAACGAATACTGGGCATTGTTGGAGTCTGGATTCAGCGACGCCAATGGCCGGCTGGAGGAAGACCGTTTTTCGCGCTTCTTCCGCGATGTGCTGATGTCCGATGGGCGCTACGTCCAGCCCAAGGAAACCTTCGCCACCTTTGAGTCGCGCTACGAGGCGACTGGCTTTTCACCCAAAGCACTGGCCGGCGACCTGCTGGCCAGCGCGCGGCATTATTCAGTCATCACTGGGCAAGTACAGGATGCCGATGGCGAAGTTACCGGGGCGCTGGTTGGGCTGAACGCGTTGGAGAGTTCTACCACCTATCCATTGTTGCTGGCTTTGTTCCGGAAGCGGGTCGGCGGGGATATTGACGACGCGCAATTGGCACGCTGCGTCCGGATGCTGCAAGGCTTCATCCTGCGTCGGTTTGTCTGCGCCGAAAGCTCTCGTGGCTATGGCCAGATGTTTGTACGGGCACTGGCCAAAGAATCGGGCGACCCGGCGGCCACGCTGGAGGCTTACCTGCTTGAACGAGGCTGGCCCGATGACCGCCGCTTCGAAGCGGCCTTCGTGGGTTTCCCGCTCTACCAGCGGGGCTACACCAAGACGGTATTGGAGGCGATCGAGCGCGCCCGCGGCCACAAAGAGCTTGCTGATCTCAGTACTGCCCAGGTCGAGCACGTGATGCCGCAGACGCTGAACCCAGCCTGGAGGCAGGCACTGGGTGCCGAGGCCGTACGCGTGCACGGCGAAGTCCTGCACCGCCCAGGCAACTTGACGCTCAGCGCCTACAACCAGGAGTTAGGGAACCAGCCCTTCGAGAGGAAGCGGGACCGCTTCGCCAAGAGCAACATCACGTTGACGCGCGAGCTTGCGAATGAAACGGGTTGGGACGAGGCGACCATCCAGAAGCGGGGCGAGCGGTTGGCACACGAAGCTCAAGTGCTGTGGATCGGACCCAAGGAGCCGTACACGATGCCCGCCATCGTGACAGACGATGACGACGGCTTCGACAGGCGCGAACTGAGGCTGAAGTTCTGGACCGGCCTATCAGAGCGACTGGCCGAATCCGAAGCGGGCATTCCCGCTCTGGAACCTCGGTCAACGCGTGCCGTTCGTCTGCCGCCCACCGTGCGCCATATCGGCACCGAACTCCGACATGTGCTTCAGCCGCAGAAGGTGGCCATCGACGTGTACTTCTGGCGTAAGGCGTCTAGACCACTTTGGGAGCAGTTCCGCGCCGATCCGGATGAGCTCAATCGCATGACGGCGGCTACTTGGTCGTTCGATCAGTCCGACGGCGGCTCCGCTTGGATGACGCTGAGTCTCGATACTGCGACGTATGACGAGTCGTCATGGCCCGCGCTCTATGACTGGTTTGCCGAGAAGCTGGCCTTGCTGTACACCCATGGCGTGCCAATGCTCCGGGAAGGCATGCAGGCTATTTCGCAGGACAGTGTCGAGGCGGCGGACGTTGGCGAAGATGCGGGCAGAACAAGCAGCGGGCCGACATCGACCAAGCAACGCCAGCTTCGCTTCTGGCGTGCTTTGGTGGCCGCGCTGGCAGAGCAGGCGCCAAACATCAAGCCGCAGAAACCGTGGCCGCAGCATTGGCATCAAGTCTCGCTGGGGCGTTCCGGGTTCCTGTTGAGTTCGACGGTCAATCACCGCACCGGCCGCCTCGGAGTGGAGGTCTATATTGAGACCACTGACGCGAAGCAACGTTTTGCCCAGTTGTCCGAGAGAAAGGGGACGATCGAGACCGAACTCGGATTCCCACTCGACTGGCAGGCGTTGCCCAATGCAAATGCATGTCGGATCGCAGGCTATCGATCAGATTGCCCGCTGGACGACGAAGGACGCTGGGGTGAGTACATCGGCTGGCTGGTCGAGCGCTTGGTGCTCATGGATGCGGTTTTCCGCCCGATCATTCGGGGGCTGCCATGAAGGAAAACCACCTCGAAGACGCTTGCCTGGAGTGGTTGGCCGGCCTTGGCTGGGCCTGCGTCCACGGAGACGAAGTATCGCCTGGAGCCGCGTCGGAAGCGCGAGCCCGCTATTCGGATGTCGTCCTGACGCCGCGCCTGCGCGCCGCCATCGAACGGCTAAATCCCCGGCTAAATCCCGGCGAGATCGACGAAGCTCTGACCAAAGTCGCCATGTACGGCGCGCAATCCATCGTGGACGCCAACAAGGAAATTTACGACTGGCTGCGCAACGGCGTGCCAATTGAACGGATCGAAGGAGACGGCCGCAGGACGGTGCTGCGCGTGCGCGCCATTGATTTCGCTGGCTCGAACGACTTGCTCGCTGTGCAACAGTTCACGGTCCACGGCCAGAAGATTCGGCGACCGGACATCGTTCTGTTCGTCAATGGCTTGCCGCTGGTGGTGCTCGAGCTGAAAAACCCTGCGGACATCAACGCCGATATCGAGTCCGCCTGGCACCAGATCCAGACTTACAAGGCCGATATCCCACAGCTTTTCTACTACAACCTGCTCAGCGTCATCTCCGATGGCACCGTGGCCCGCTACGGGTCGCTGACCGCCGACTTGGGCCGGCATTCGCGTTGGCGTCTGCTGTACGGCAAGAAGGTTGGCCGCGGACAGCTGGAGCTCGAGGTGCTGATCCGGGGTTTGCTGGAGCCAAAGACCCTGCTGATGTTCTTTCAGGGCTTCGTGGCGTATGGCGGCGCCAACGGCGGCGCGGGCACCAAGATCATCGCGCAATGGCACCAGTACCACGGCGTGCAAAAGGCCGTGGAGCGCGCCACGGACGCACTGGTGCATCGCAAGGATGGCAAGGGCGGCGTGATCTGGTTTACTCAAGGCTCGGGCAAATCATTGCTGGCGCTGTTCTACGTGATGGCTTTGCGCGACCGACCGGAATTCAAGAACCCGACCGTGGTGCTGGTGACCGATCGCAATGACCTCGACGGCCAACTGTTCGAGACCTTTGCCGACAGCCGCTGGTCGCTGAGGGCCACACCGCAGCAAGCGGATAGCCGTGAGGACCTGCGCGACAAGCTCTCTCAGGTGCCGGCCGGCGGCGTGTTCTTCACCACGATCAACAAATTCGCCCCGGAGCCAGGCAAGACCACTGTTCCGGTGCTCTGCGACAGATCCAACGTGATCGTCATTGCCGATGAAGCTCACCGCACCCAATACGGGTTTCGCGCCGACCTCGATACGAAAACCGGGCAAACCAAGTACGGGCTGGCCAAGTACATGCGCGACGCGCTTCCGAACGCGATCTACCTGGGCATGACCGGAACGCCGGTCAGCTTGGACGACCGCGACACCGAGGCGGTTTTCGGCACCTACGTCGACGTGTACGACATGCTCGCCGCCCAGGAGGATGAGGCAGTTGTGCCGGTCAGCTATGAGTCGCGAATCATCGAACTACGTTTCAACGAGGCCGAGAAGCAGGCCCTGATGGACGAGTTCCTCGAGGCCACCGAGGACGAAGACGAGAGCGAGCAAAGCCGGACCGTAAGCCGTCTGACGCGATTGGAGGCGTTGGCGATGGCTGAGGGTAGGCTCGCGACATTGGCGGCCGACCTGGTGAACCATTGGGACGCCCGCAAAGAATCCGTAGCGGGTAAGGCGATGATCGTGGCGATCTCGAGGGAGGCGGCGGTGCGCTTGTTCGAAGAGATCGTGAAGCTGCGCCCGGAGTGGAAGTCCGACGACATCAACGCGGGTCGGATCAAGGTGGTGATGACCGGAAACTCGGCTGACCCGCTACATTTCCAGCCGCACCGGACCGACAAGGCGCAACGCAAATTGTTGGAGAAGCGGTTCAAGGACCCGGACGATCCCTTGGAAATCGTCATCGTGCGCGATATGTGGCTGACCGGCTTCGATGCGCCGCCCGTGCACACGCTGTACGTCGACAAGCCTATGCAGGGGCACGGCCTGATGCAGGCCATCGCCCGCACCAATCGCATTTGGAAAGACAAGCCTGGTGGCCTGGTGGTCGATTACATCGGCATCGGCGAGGAACTGAAAAAGGCGATCAAGCAGTACACCAAAGACGCCGGTGCCGAGCGCGAGCCGGTGGACACTTCCGGGCAGGCGCTGCGGATTCTTCTGGATACCTTGGACGTCCTACGCAAGGAGTTCTTCCACGGCTTCGACTACACCGGCGCCGCCGACCCCAAGAGGGCGTTGGCGCTGCTTGGTCCGGCCATGGAACACATCCTGCAGGTCGACCCGGAACCCGATGAGAAGGGCCGCAATCGCGGTGTGCGCGCATATCTGGACCAGGTCGCCAAGCTGACCAAGGCCCAGGCATTAGCGGGCACCCTGGCCGCAGCGATGGCGGTACGCGAAGAGATTGCCTTCTTTCAGGCAATTCGCGTCTGTCTGATCAAACTGACCAGGGCCGGCGAAACCCGATCCCGCCTGGAGAAGGAGGCTGCCCTGCGCCAGCTCGTGGCCAAGGGTGTCTTGGTCGAAGGCGTCAATGACGTATTCGCCACACTTGGGTTGGGCAAGCCCGATATTTCCCTGCTGGATGAAGACTTCCTCGCCCAGATCCAGGCGATGCCGACCAAGAACCTTGCGGCCGAATTGCTGGAGCGCCTGATCGCCGACCAAGTGAAGTCGCGCGGCCAGAAAAACGCAATGCAAGGTAAGGAGTTCACCCAGAAGCTTGAGGAGGCCATCACCAAATACCAGAACAGGGGCCTGACTACAGTCGAGGTCATTGAGGAACTCATCAAGCTGGCGAAGGAGATCAACGCGGCCAAGCCGCCCGACGGGATGTCGGAGGAAGAGTTTGCCTTCTACCAGGCCTTGATCGAAAACGAATCAGCGGTGCGCGAACTCGGCCATCCGGTGTTGCGCGCCTTGGCGGCGGAACTCACGGACAAGCTGCGCAAGAGCGCCACTATCAACTGGCAGAACCGGAAGTCCGCCCGCGCTCGCATGGTCGCGATGGTCAAAGTGCTGCTCGCCAAACACAAGTACCCGCCGGACAAGCAGGCCGACGCTACCGACAAGGTGATTGCACAGGCCGAGCTGCTTGCCGACACCTGGGCCTTTGAGCATCCCTGAGCCGTCGTGCCCATTCTCTGTTACGAAATCACGGGGGCGATGTCCCCCAACCCCCGCAGCACCACCGGCGCACAAGACGGGCAGCTCTCGGCCATCCTGAAGTGTGACCACGAGGCCGCGAAGGCACAGGTCTATGCCGAACTGGTGGCCAACCGGCTTGCCATGTTTCTGGGAATTCCTGTGGTCGTGGGAGTGCCCGCTCGCGGCGTCTTGCCGGAGGCTCAATTGCACTTTGCCGCGCTGCGGGCGGCCGAGGCCGGCCTGGATGTCTACGACTTCACGGCTGACGACGTAACCGATCCAGACGATGAGGACGCCGAGGCGCCGCCGCTCCCAGCAGGGATGTACCGCAATTCCGGCCATGCGCGCCCCATGGCCGCCTTGTGCCAGAAATACCCGCTGGAAGCTGCGGCGATCGCGGTGTTCGACTTGTGGATCGGCAATGAGGATCGCGCCCTGAACTTCAAGGCAGAGTTGGGCGCAGGGGATCGAGGCGTCATGTTTGCACTCGATCAAGGTTCGTCGCTGTTGGCCTGCCGCTCCACGGTTGACCAGTCGTTGACAGCGCTGGCACGCGCCGATTTTCCGTCGTTCCACCCGTTCCAAAAGCTGGTGAATGCCCGCTACTGCGGCGCCATGGTCGAGCGCATTTGCAGTATGCCGGATTGGGCGATTCTCTCGGCGTCAGCCTACGACGACACGGTCGGTAACGTCACGTTGGATGAGCAGTACGCCGCCTATGCCGCCCTAATTGACCGCAAGCGCAATCTGGGTGCTCTGGTCGATAGGGTGCTCTTCTGACCAGCGCTCGGCCAGCATCCGTTTGCCGCGGGCGGGCATACGTTTGATCTGCGCTTCGATCTGCCGCGCCTCACGCTGGGAAGAAAATGGCTTGGCGGCTAGAAGTCGTTGCGGTTGGTTGATGCGCGTGAACAGGGCGCCTTTGCCTTTCCGATGGGAAGTAATGCGTGTATCCAACTGTGGCGTGACGCCGGTGTAGATGCGGGCGGTGCGGCATTCCAGCAGGTAGACGAACCACGGCGCGTCAGCCATTCGCTTTCCCCAGGATGTGCGCATTGCGCTGAACTACCAAGGCGGGATCGAGCCGACGGTGCATATCAGCTGCGAGCAACAGCTCCAGTTTTACGATGAATGGCATCGACGCACCCATGGTCTGGTGCAAAGTCACGCGATCCACATGGCCGTTCATCATCGCGGCGAATATGGCGGACGCGCGAAGAACACGCGTCCGGCCTTGCAGCACATCACCCGTAAATACAGTGAGATGAGGGATCAGCTGTGGGAAGAACGTGAGTTGCTCCAACTGCTCTGGCGTCTTCTGCGTCCACAGAGGAACCGCAGCTTCGACCACCTGTTTGAACAGGCGGTCTATCGCCTTTGGGGTTGCAACCCATACTTGCGCAGGACGCAGTACGAGCTGGCCAGCCGCGTTGATTCTTACGCGATCAAGCGGAAGCAGATAGGCGCTATTCGCCATCATTCCCATGCGGCAAACTAGCCAGGCGAGGAGGTATTCCGCGTCGCTGCGCGCCTTGCGAATGTCATCGAGAAGGTCATCTAGTACGGCGGGCGGAACGATCGCGGGTGGTCTGATGTTCCGGCGTTCGCCGCCTTGACTTCGGGTCGGGCGCCCCCGGGTTTCTTTGAACGGCTGGTGGTCGTTCACGAAGTGCAGGAAGGTCATCACTTTATTCTTTCGAACGTGCGGATGTTCCTGCAGGAAGGTCACGATGTCGCGCTTTCGCACGACGTCCCAGCGCTCGATGCCCTTCGTTGCCAAGTGCTCGGCCAACCGAATCTGGTCCAACATGATCCGAGACACGTAGGTGTAAGCACGAGTATGCCCACTGGCGACGAGTCGGTCGTAGCGTCGTGTCAACCGGTCCCGATACGCCTGCAGAGGCAGCAGCAGGGCTGGCGGGAGATGCTCGGGAATGGCGACGTCACGGGGTGCACGCCGAACAGCCATTGAGTAATTGCCGGCAATCAGCGCGGATAGTTCGATACGAAGGGCGGGAACGACAACCCGCAGCAAGTCAAAGCGCAGTGCAGGTGTCAGGCTCTTTAGATACTTACAAACTGCATGTGGTTCTTTCGCTGCCGCCTCGCCGATGCTGCGAAGCATTTCTGTGCGAAGTCCCTTGGACTCCCCGGAAGCATTGACATGCCGCTGCGATTGCGCGCAATACACCTTGGTTTGCACCGGATCATTGAGCCAGCATTGCTTTCCAGGCTGCGCGTGCTTCGCACCACAATGCGACGGCGGGCGCGAGCCATCCTGAGCCATGAGGCTATCACAGAGGGGGCAGTTGGCAGCCGTCATCTGGTCAGGATTTCTTGAGCTTTCCGGCATGCAAGTGGGACACGCGCGGGCCCACGACATCATCCAAATTCACGGCTGATCTGGCTTTGCTGGACGGTTTACTGGCTTTCGTCGTTGGCGCGGTGACGCTTTCGTCCACGCCGTGCGCTTCACTGGCTTCCGTGCCCGGTTTTAGCAGACGAATCATTCCGTAGCGGAAGGGCTGCAGTCGTGCCTGAAGCTCCTCCACAAACGCACCAGAGGCCTCGGAAACATTGGTTTCAAACAAATCACCGGGAAGGCATTGGAGTTCGTTGCAGATCGCCTCGATCATTGACAGCGTCAGGGACACATCGTCGTCCCGGAATTTGCGGCTTAGGGAAGTGCGTGTGGTTTTCCAACCCTGGTTCTGGGTCAGGCGTTGGGCCATTTCCTCAAAGCTGTTGATTCCGGAGTCCTTCATCAGGACCTCCAGTCGGTTTCGCAGTTTAATCTTCATAGATGCGTTCACTCCTCGCCTCCGTCATCGTCATTGAACAATGCCAGCGGTGCGTTTACTTCGTTGGCCGCATTGAGCGGCGTCGGGTGGTAATAGGACAGTGTGGTAAATAGGTTCTTGTGGCGCATGTACTTCTGCGCAATCTCCGGGGAATAGACCGGAACCATCAGAGTGCACCCCGTATGCCGCAATACATGCGGCGTGAGTTTCCGGCGGATAACGCCAGCGTTGATGGCAATTGTCGTCAGCCGCTTGCGCAGCACATTGGGGTTGATCACTCCACCGCGCTCACTTGGAAACAGTAGCTGCGCGGTCAGATAGGACTTGCCATCAAACAAGCACGAGCCGTCACCCTTGCCCGTCCGCCGCATCAGGAGTTTCTGCCGAACGGTGCTCAGGTACCACTTCAGGAGGTTGCGCACCTGGGGCTCACGCAACGGAATGCTGCCGGTGACGTCGTTCTTGCCGGTCACCGTCAACACGCCCAGGTCCCCAAAGTGGGCGAGATTGGGGTCGTGACTCGGTCGAAAGTCGATTGTTTGGACAGTCACCAGCTCGGATACCCGAAGTGCATAGTGGATAGCGATATGGAACATCACTCGGTCACGCTGCAAGGGCAGCAGCGACTTGCTCCGCCGGGCGTGGGCTTGCTGAATTTCCGATGCGAACTGAGCATCGATGGCGTCGATTTCGGCCGGACCCAAAGACCATCCTTTCGGCACCCAATTCGACTTGTGTTTCTTGACCGCGATTCCGTTTTCATCGGTGATGAACTTTTCGGGGCGGGTCTTGAAACGGCTAACGATTTCGTTGACCCGGTCCAGCTCCAGCATGAATGCCTGGAACGAGCGCCATGCGGAGCAATAGACCGCAACAGTGGCCGGCGCCAGCGACTCACCGGTCCGCTTGTCGACGCGCGATTCGAGGAAGCGCGTGACGTGTTCCTTCTTCAACTCCCAGGGCGCGACCTGGGCGTGATTGAGAAAGCGTGCCAGGTTGTCAGCGTGGGCTTTGCAGCTCTTGGCTTTGAGGCCGTCGAGGTGGCGCATCTGCGCCTCCCAGTCGCGGATCAGATTGGTGGCATAGGCATGCCGATCGCCGCTGAGGAACCCCAGGCTTCGTGCGCACGCGGGTTCTGGCTGGCTTTCCTTAGCCAGTGAACTATTGAGCGTGCCACCGATAGCAAAAACGTTCGTCATTTGCACTAAACTACCACATGACAGTCTAACGTGCAAATTATGCACGCTTCTATCGGCGGTGGAACAGTCACATTTGGGCTAAACCCTAGATTCAATCCAATCCGTGCAAGTTCTGCACGGGAATAGTGGCTATATCTGACATAAAATAAACCGCGCTCAGTTGCGCACGCCTCCTGCGGTGATGCTTAGCAACGTTGCCCTCAGCGCACACGACCGGCCAGTCAACAAGTCCGCGCTGGACGCACAAGCGAACCGAAGGCAACTGATTGTGGCAGGCGATTCACAGCTTCACGTTGGAACTGACGGCGCTCAGGCCGGGGGCAGCGGATTAACCGGGAAACGAATCTCAAAACGCGAACCAGCATCGACCAGGCTTTCGCAGCGGACGCTACCGCCCAATAGGCGAGTGACCAGATTGAACAGGATATGCATGCCCAGACCACTGCCGCCCTGGCCGCGTTTGGTGGTGAAGAACGGTTCAAATATTCGACGCCGCACTTCCTCGGTCATGCCGCAGCCGTCGTCGCTGTAGTCGAGTAGAACTTCTTCCCCTTCAATGCGCGCCTTGATGCAAATCGTGCCGGCCTCCCGCGTTTCAAAGCCATGGATGAGCGAGTTGATCACCAAGTTGGTGATCATCTGATAGAGCGCGCCTGGAAAGGTGTCGATCTGCAATGCCGGTTGGCATTCGATGCGCACCACGTGCTTGGTCTTGCGCAATCGTGGTTGCAGTGAGGTCACGATCTCGTCGAGGTACTCGGCCAGATCAATTCTGCGGCGGTCTTCGGCGCTTTGATCGACAGCGACCTGCTTGAAGCTTTTCACCAGATGGTCGGCGCGGCGCAGATTGCGGAAAATCAGCTCGCTGCTTTCACGAGCAACTCCGAGATAGCCATCGAGATCGGAGCGCTTCATCGTGCCGCTCTCCAGGATTGTGGCAAAGCGCCTGGTTTCGGTTTGCAGATGTGAGGAAGCGGTCACGCCAACGCCAAGTGGTGTGTTGATTTCGTGCGCCACGCCCGCAACCAGTGCGCCCAGCGCCGCCATCTTTTCGGATTCGACCAGTTGCCGCTGTGCCTGGCGCAGGTCATCAAGCGTGCGCCGCAGATGATCGTTGGCAAGACGAAGATCGCGGGTGCGTCCTTCGACCCTGTGCTCAAGCTCGATGTTGATCCGATGCAGGGCTTCTTCCTGCTCCATCAATTCAGTGATGTCGCGCGACACCCCGCTCATCCACAGCGCGCGGCCGTGCGCATCGCGCTCGGTCACTTTGCCGTAGGACAACGCCCACAGCCAACCGCCCGATTTGAGCGCCACGCGGTAGCGCGCATTCATGCGCTGCGCCTGGCCTTTGGCCAACTCGGTGAAGGCCGTTACAAACCCGGCGCGATCCTCCGGATGAATAACTTCGAGCACTTCGGCTACCGGAATCGGCTGATCGTGATGCGGCATCATGATGTCCAGGTGCGGCACGATGCGACGAAAGGCGCCGGCGGCGAGGTCCACTTCCCAAATTTCGTCGCCCGACGACTCCAGTGCGAGTGCCAGATGCGTTTCGCTGGTGCGCAGGCGATCGGCGCCTTCCAGCCGTGCAGCACTGGCCGCAATTCGACGACGCACGATCCAGCCGCCAACCAACACCAAAAGCAACAGACTGATGGCGGCGATGGTGAGCAGCTTCCACGTCAACAGCTGTTCCATCAACGGTGCGGCTAGCGCTGCCGGGCTGTTCAATAGCGACGCGACGGCAGCCACCCTGACACAACGTCGGGCAGCGGCAGGAGTGGGCGAGTCAGTCGAGCCGCAGTCGGGGGGCATATGGCAGGCTAGTTTGCGGGCGGCGGTATCGCAAGCACGATGCACGGCCCGGTTGTTCCGACTAGGCGCACCAATTGGTCGCAGACTGGGCAGCCCATCCGCGCTAACGCGGCACCTATTTGCCGCATCGCACAACCGGGTCCATAATCGAGCGACATTTATCGCTCACAACTGGAGACGGATATGTCTGATGCCATCGTTATCGTGGGAGCAAAACGCACCGCGATCGGCTCACTACTGGGTCAGTTCACTGGGTTTCCGACACCAAAACTCGGCGCCGCCGCAATCCAGGCTGCGCTCGCCCAAAGCGGACTGTCCGGTGCAGCAGTCTCGGAAGTGATCATGGGCTGTGTGTTGCCAGCAAACCTCGGTCAGGCGCCAGCGCGTCAGGCGGCGTTGGGCGCGGGCGTGCCGATGGCCGCAGGCTGCACCACGATCAATAAAGTCTGCGGCTCGGGCATGAAGGCAATCATGCTCGGGCACGACTTGATCCTTGCCGGCAGCGCTGAGGTTGTCATTGCCGGCGGCATGGAATCGATGACCAATGCCCCGCATCTGATTCCCGGCAGTCGCACCGGCAACCGCTTCGGCAATTTCGAAGCAGTCGACCACATGTCCTGGGACGGCTTGCAGAATCCGTACGACAAACAAGCCATGGGCGTGTTTGGCGAGATGTGTGTCGAGAAATACGCGTTCACCCGCGAAGCGCAAGATGCGTTTTCGAGCGAGTCGGTACAACGCGCGCTGGCGGCTGCCGCTAATGGAACGTTTGCGCGCGAGATCACGCCGGTGTCGGTACCTGGCCGCAAGGGCGACGTCACCGTGGACAGCGATGAAGAACCGGCCAAATGCGACCTTGGCAAGGTTTCCGGGCTGCGCCCCGCGTTCAAGAAGGACGGCACCATCACCGCCGCCAGCTCGTCAAAAATCTCTGACGGTGCCGCGGCCACAGTTTTGATGCGCGAATCAGCAGCAAAAGCCCAGGGCATCACGCCGTTGGCGCGCATCGTCGGCCACGCGACACATGCACATCAGCCGGAATGGTTCACCACGGCACCGGTTGGCGCAATCGACAAACTGCTGAAAAAATTGGGCTGGAAAGTCGAAGATGTCGACCTGTTCGAAATCAACGAAGCGTTTGCCTGCGTGCCGATGGCGGCCATTGCGGATCTCAAAATCGACCGTGAAAAGGTCAACGTGCATGGCGGCGCCTGTGCTCTGGGTCACCCGATCGGTGCCAGCGGCGCTCGTATAGTTGTTACTCTGATCAATGCTTTGCAGACGCTGGGAAAAAAGCGCGGAGTCGCATCCCTGTGCATCGGCGGTGGCGAAGCCACGGCTCTTGCCATTGAATTGCCATAAATGGCCTGACGATAGGCCGTTGCGCGTGTAAGATGCCGGCCGACCTTCTCGCACCCCACCCGGCCGACAGGCCAGTCGCCGGGAACGGTGAGGTCGCATTCTGACAACTCCTTGGAGAACATCATGCAATTGAACAAACTCGCTTTGATCGTCGCCCTGGCCGCTGCTTTGGCCGCCTGCGGTGGCGAATCCGCTCCAGACGCTGCCGCTACTGCCGACAAGGCTGCTGCTGACGCCGCCGCTGCCATGCAGCAAGCTGCCGATACCGCAACCGACGCTGCTGCTGCTGCTTCCGATGCAGCCGCTGCTGCTGGTGATGCTGCCGCTGCTGCTGGTGATGCCGCTGCCGACGCCGTCGTTGCAACGGACGCATCTGTCGATGCCGCCGCTGACGCTGCGACTGACGCTGCTGCTGCCGCTACCGACGCCGCTGCCGCTGCTACGGATGCCGCTGCTGCTGCAACCGACGCAACTGCAGCTCCGGCCGAAGAAGCGCCGAAGCAGTAATTGCATGGCGGGGCCTCGCCTCGCTGCTGCAAACGTTACAAAAAAACCGCCGGTAATGCCGGCGGTTTTTTTTTCGCCCCGATTATTCAGGAGCGGCCCCGGTCGCGAAGCCTGTGCTCAAGTTGGAGCGTCTTCGAGTAGCGAGCAACCCGCTTCTCGATCACAGACTACGGCTGCGATGGGCAGGGCACGTTCGACGCTAAACTCACGCGTCACGGCCAAAAGCGTCCCACATGCCCCGCATCGAATCCCAGATCGACACCCGCTCCGCCGATTTCGCAGCCAACGCCGAGCAACTGCGCGCTGTAGTTGGCGACTTGAAGCACACCGTTCAAACCACTGCGGCCGGTGGCGGCGACAAGGCGCGCCACAAGCACACCGAACGCGGCAAGTTGCTCGCGCGCGAACGCATCCGCGCGCTGCTTGATCCCGGTTCGCCATTTCTCGAACTTTCCGCACTCGCTGCGCATGGCATGTATGAGGGCCAGGCGCCGGGCGCCGGCATCGTCACTGGCATCGGTCGCGTGCATGGACAGGAAGTGGTCATTGTCGCCAACGACGCCACCGTCAAGGGCGGCACCTATTTCCCGATGACGGTGAAAAAGCATCTGCGCGCGCAGGAGATTGCGCAGGAGAATCGGCTGCCGTGCATCTACCTGGTTGATTCTGGCGGCGCCTTTCTGCCGCTGCAGGACGAAGTCTTTCCCGACCGCGAACACTTCGGTCGGATTTTCTACAACCAGGCGCGCCTATCGGCACAGAATATTCCGCAGATCGCCGTGGTGATGGGTTCATGCACGGCCGGCGGCGCTTACGTACCGGCAATGTGCGACGAATCGATCATCGTGCGTGAACAAGGCACCATTTTTCTCGGTGGTCCGCCGCTGGTCAAAGCTGCCACTGGCGAAATCGTCGATGCGGAATCACTGGGCGGCGCTGAAGTGCATTGCAGCATCTCCGGCGTCACCGATCACTTTGCCGAAAACGATCAGCACGCGCTGGCGATTGCGCGCGACATCGTGCTGCATTTCAATCGTCGCAAACAACTGTCAGTGGCGACGCTTCCGGTGCGCGATCCACTTTACGCTGTCGAAGAAATCTACGGCGTGCTGCCGCGCGATACACGCCACCCGTTCGATATCCGCGAGATCATTGCGCGCATCGTCGATGCTTCGGAGTTCCAGGAATTCAAAGCACGCTTTGGCAAGACCCTGGTCTGCGGCTTTGCCCATATCCATGGTTACCCGGTCGGTATCATCGCCAACAACGGCATCCTGTTCGCGGAGTCGGCGCTCAAGGGCGCGCACTTCATCGAGCTGTGCAATCAGCGCGATATCCCGCTGGTGTTTTTGCAGAACATCACCGGCTTCATGGTCGGCAAGAAATACGAAAACGCCGGCATCGCCAAGGATGGAGCCAAGATGGTCACCGCCGTGGCCTGCTCGCATGTAGCCAAATTCACCGTGATCATCGGCGGCAGTTTCGGCGCCGGCAACTACGCCATGTGCGGCCGTGGTTATCAGCCGCGCTTTCTGTGGATGTGGCCGAATGCGCGTATCAGCGTCATGGGCGGCGAGCAGGCCGCGTCGGTGCTGGCGACAATAAAACGCGACGGCATTGAAGCTGCGGGCGCCAGCTGGAGTCAACTCGAAGAGGAACAGTTCAAGACGCCCATTCGTGAGCAGTACGAACGCCAGGGCCACCCCTACTATGCGACCGCGCGGCTCTGGGACGATGGTGTAATCGATCCCGCCGACACGCGTCGCGTGCTGGGTCTGGCGCTATCGGCGAGCCTCAACGCTCCGGTCGAGAAAGGGCGCTTTGGCGTGTTTCGCATGTAGCAGCGCAGCTGCGTTGCATGCAACGCCTAAGCTGCTACTTGCAAAACTGCGCCTGCATCGCGCGTGCTTCGTCCATCCATCCCTGCAATTGACTGATGCGCGTCGAACCACTCGGATGCGTGGACATGAACTCCGGTGGCCGCTGGCCGCCGCCGGCACTCATGCGTTCCCAAAGTCCTATCGATTCTTCCGGGTTGTAGCAAGCCGCCGCCGACAACATCAGCCCAACATAGTCAGCCTCCGATTCGTGATCACGCGAGAACGGCAGCATGATTCCGTACGTGGCACCAACACCCAGAGCTGCCATCACCATTTGCCGCTGACCGGGGTCCATGTCACTGGTCGACAGGCCAGCGGCGACGGTGCCAATCTGCATCAGCTTCTGTTGCGCCATGCGCTCTGAGCCGTGACGCAGCAGCGCGTGCGCGATCTCATGGCCCATCACCACCGCCAATGCGTCCGCAGTTTTCGCCACCGGCAGAATGCCCGTGTACACCGCCATCTTGCCGCCGGGCAAGCAGAACGCATTGGCCTGCTCGGAATCGATCACCGCCACTGCCCACTCGAACTTATCCCATTCGGTGTTGACCTTGATGCCCTTGGTCTGCGCCAAGGCCTGCTCCACGCGCGGGCCGACGTCGATCAGGCGGCGCGCGATGGTTTCGATCGGCTGCACGATTTTCGGGTCGCGCACCAGTTTCGACTCGCTGAGAATCTGCTCGAAGCTCTGCAGGCCCAGCGCCACTTCCTGGTCCATACTCGCATCAAGCAGCTGCTTGCGCCCAGTAAAGGCGGCATCCTGGCGATGGCTGAAATAGTAGTAGCCGAGGTAGGCGCCGAACACGAGCAGTACCCACCAGCGCACGCCACCGCGACGTTGGCCGCCCTGCCCGTAACGAGAATCTGCCGAACCACCGCGACCAAAAGGACCCATGCTGCGTTTCTCCGTCTCACCGGCGCTGTGTGCTGCCGTCTGCCGCATTGTATGCCAGACCATCGGTCGGCCCGCGCTCAATCGTTTGGAACGCTCGTCCAGTGCCCAGCCATCACTTGTAACTGCGCCCTCGCATCAAAGCTCGCGCACGACGCGAAACCCGATGCGTGCGCTGCGCATGTCTTCATTTGCATTGGCGCGGAACGCTGAACGCGATTGCTCCGGGGCGCTGCCCCAGGACGAACCGCGTACAACGCGCTTGCCGCAGCCACGGTTGACCCATGCCGCGCCATCCGCAGGCGCGCGCAGGTAATTTTCGTGCCAGCAGTCTTCGACCCATTCTGAAACATTCCCGACCAAATCGAACAGCCCGAATGGATTGGCAGCAAACTGCGCTACCGGCGCTGGGCCCCAATAGCCATCACGATACTGCTTGAAGGCGTTGTCCCACTGACGCTTGCTGCGCGAACGATCACCGTCGCCGGTGAGATTGCCCGCACCCCTGGGCGGAGCGTTTTCTCCCCACGGATAGGCGCTCTGGCTGCCGGCGCGCAGTACGTACTCAAACTCGACTTCCGAAGGCAGGCGATAGCGTGTGCCGGTCTTGGTCGTCAGCCACGCCGCATAGGCCTCGGCGTCGCGCCAGGCAACATGCACGACCGGGTCGTTGGGCCTGGCCTTGCCGCCGGAATAATCCTTCTCCCAGTCGGTACCTTTGTGGCTGATAATGCGCCCGCTCTGCTCTTCGTAAAAACGCGATGAGCCTTGCTGCTGCGCCACGGTGACGTAGCCCGAATCGCGCACAAAGCGGCGGAAGTCCGCGACCGTGATCTCGCTGGCCGCCATCGCAAACGGGCGCAGGATTTGCACGTGATGCGCCGGCAATTCGCTGGGCTTGCTGGCCGCATCGGATTCACTCGCGCCGGCATCGAATGCGCCGATCGGAACGACAACCAGACTGGGCCCTTCACCGCTGCTGTCGCTATACGGGTCACGAATGCGCTCTCCTGGTTGGAAGCGTCCGTATAGATTGGCGTTGTCCAGCAATTTGGTCAGTGTGCTGACATATTCCGCGTCCGCGCCCAGCTCGGCGGCACGTTCGAGCAGAATGCGCGCACCGGCAACGTCGCGCGCGGCCAACGACGTTTCTGCGCGCGCCATCAATCCGGCGGCGTGGCGGCTCTTCAGATCGTCAATGCGCTCCTTGGCGCTGAGCACGGTTTCAGATCCCGTCTGCAGCTGCGAGGCTTCGCTCCAGAGTCGCTCGGCGTTGGCAAAATCCTCGCCAGAGGCCGAAGTCAACGCCGCATCCAGCAGATGCGACTCGATCGCCACCATGCCCTTGCTGGCGGTTCGGTTGCGCGCATCGAGTGCGAGCACGGCACGATAGCTGGAGCGCGCATTGGCGTTGTCTGGCTCGATGTAGGCCAATTTGGTCATGCGTTCCGCGGCCTCCTGCAGCAGCGGTGTGATCTGCTCAAGCAAGGCCCTGCGCTCGGCCAGCAAATGCGCGCGCGCGTCGACCAGGTCGCGCGCGTTCAATGCCTCGATCAACTCATTCGCCGGTCCCGCATCACCCTCGTCCAGCCCGGCGTCGGCCTGTTTGAACAGAGATTCGAGCAGCGCCGCGCGGCCCATGCTGGCCTGGGCATTGCGCGCGTCTATCGCCAGTGCTTTGGCGTACCAGTCCATGGCGTTATCCTCGGCCGGAGTGAGCCAATGACGCTCGCGCACCGCCTCGCCGGCTTGCTGGAGTGCATCCGCCAGGGTTTTACTCTGCGCTTCGTCAAGCTGGCTCGGCTCGGTCGGCGCGGCTTCGTCCAGCGCAGCGAGGGCAGCGATCGCTTCGGGCGTTACCGCGTCTCTCTCAAACTGCTTGGGCATGGGCGCGCGCGGCGCAGTTGCAACGCGGGCATCACTACCCCAGGTTGGCCAATGCACCTTCTCCAAAAGCGGAAAAACCCAACGCCAGGCCATTGCGAACACAAGCAGGCCCAGGCCGAACACGGCGCCGAGCTTTTCCTTGCGTTTGGACAGAGAGGACATGATCGATCCCGACTTTCACTACACTGCGACTTCAGTTTGTCGGACAACATAGCCACAGCGCCTATATGGAGGCAACCTTGACGCCACAATGGATCGATGAACGCGTCAGCCTGGCTTCAGTCATCGATGCCATGCAGGCCGCGCCGCGGCATGTGCTGGACACCGAGTTCGAACGCGTGCGCACGTTCTGGCCCAAGCTTGCGCTGATCCAGGTCGCACTGAGTGACCGCATCGCACTGATTGATCCACTGGCGCTGGACGATCTCAACGCGTTTGCCAGCGTGCTGCACAACGGCGCACCGTGGCTGATGCACAGCGCCAGTGAGGACCTGATCGCACTCAAACCGCTTTCAACCGAGATGCCGCAACGATTGTTCGATACGCAGATCGCCGCCGCATTGTGTGGCCTTGGCACCGCGCTCAGCTACCAGAAGCTGGTCAAGCTGGAACTGGACGTCGACCTGAGCAAGAGCGAAACACGCTCGGACTGGGTGCGTCGCCCGCTGTCGGCTGAGCAGATCGAATACGCCGCCGACGATGTGGTGCACCTGGAAGTTCTTGCCGATCGACTTGGCGAGCGCCTCGATCAGCTGGGACGAATGGAATGGCTATGGCAAGACGGCGCCCGGCAGATCAGTGCCAGCTGGGAGATGCCCTACCCCGACAATCCGCACCACGAATACCGCACCGCGTTCAAACTCCCGGTGGAAGCGCAGGTGCGTCTGTGCGCGCTGCTGCGCTGGCGTGAACAAGTCGCGCGCGAAGACGACCGACCGCGCACCTGGGTCATCGACAACGCCATCGCCATGGATTTTGCCAACGCGCCACCCACCTCCGGCCAGGCGGTATTTGCCAAGCTGCAGAGTTGTCGCGCATTTCCGCGGCAACGCGCTGGCGAAGTCATCGACCTGCTCGCCAACGCTCAAACCGACGACCAGTTCCGCCCCGCGCCGATGCCATTCGATCGCGACACCGAACAACGCATGAAAGCACTGCGCGAACAAATCGACACCCGCGCCGCCGAACTCGCCATCGATCCCAGCACCCTTTGTACCCGCCGCCTGCTCGAATCCCGCGTTCGCGAAGGCCGCTGGCCCGACGACTGCACCCCTTGGCGCGTAGAACAACTAGAACCCCTGGCCCGCGCCGTCCTTTAGCAGCGCACCCGGGCGCGACCTGCCCCCACCGGCACCGACCCAATCCCCTGCCGCACAGGAACTGATCGAGCTGCTGGAGATGGCTGCGGATCAGGGCATTGGCGGGATTTGAGGGCCGCCCGCTGGATTTGAGTTAGGTGCAAATGTTTGCAGTCACCGCGACCTAAGATATATCGCAGGCGAGATTCAGAAAATGCTGAGATTGTGCGTGCGAATTCGCTGCAATGTTCAAGCCGTAAATGGAGTGTAGAGATGAATCGTCGTCAAGGTGATCGATTTTTCATATTCCGGGTGTCGGTGGTGGTTACCGCGCTCCTCGCTTCCGGATCGTTGATCGCGCAGGAAGTGTGCGGCCTGGCCAGCGTCCAGTACAACCGGATGCATGGCGATGGGTTTGAGTCTTCTTCTGGGGCGCAGGCCTTGGCCGAGTCCTCGGTAAAGCCGGTTGACAAGAAACTCGAAGTCGATCTCACGCCCAGTGCTCGTAAGCATCTGCAATTGGGCAACGCGCTGGGCTATGCGCCGAGAATTATCGCTGGGATCGCGCCGACGATCACGATTGCCTTCCCGGCCAGCGGTGCCAGTTTTTCTGGGCAGAACTTCGAGGTGCGTGGCACATTCACCGGTCCGGTAAACACCGGTATCTCGGTCAACGGATCACCCGCATTGACCTTCGGAAATCAGTGGGTATCGCTGCCGATCCACGCACCGGTGGGCAGCTTTGAAATCAGCGCGACTGCCACGACGTTCGACGCGATGTCCGCCAATGCCACGCGCATGATCACCGTCGGCAATGCGCCGCCCGAGATTGAACTGGTTCCCAAGCAAGCAGGCAATATCGCGCCGGCCACCATCGGGTTTACGTTTCGCGTCGCCAGCGGGCTGGTGATCGAAACCGTTCAAGTGGACTTCAACGGTGATGGCAACAACGACTACGTCGGGCCGCTGAGCGGCATGCCCACGACCTATCACTACACCGCGCCCGGCCTTTACACCGCCAAGATCATCGCCGTTACACCTGGCGGCCAGTCGATCCACGAACGCAGTGTGTTGATCGCCGATGTGGTGACGCTGCGCGAGCGGGCCTGCTCCGTCTATGGCGCGCTGCGCGCATCACTTGCAGCCAATGACCTCGAAGCCACTTTGAACACGTTCATCGAGTTCAAGCGTGAGGCACAGCGCCCGTTCTTCACCGCGCTCGGCAGCAACCGGTCAGTATTTGCCACTCGCCTGGGCACCATCGCAAATGGCGTGGTCGGTATGGATAGCGCCCAGTTGATCACATTGCGCATTGAAGGTGGGCAACCGATCGGCTACCCGGTCAGCTTTGCTGCCGAAGCTACCGGCGTGTGGCGCATCGCGTCCTTCTGAGTTATTCACGTGAACACCGTGCTCGCCGAGATCTCTTACAGTGCGATTTTGTGGGGCAGTTTGATTGTTGCCCTGTTGTGGTACGTGCGCAGCAGAATTCGGCATGAATTCTCGCGCGTACTTCTGTGGATTCCGCTCGGTTGGTTTGGCCTGCACACGGTGATTGCCTGGTACGCTTTTTTCATACCGCCGGGCGGGCGATTGATCGATGCGGCCACCGGCGTACCGATCGGCAACCGCCGCGTCGTCACGACTTGGATCAGCTATCCGATACCGATCATCGGGATAAGCACGTGTACGGGCAGACAGGCACACCTCACAAAAGAGGATGGCACGTTTGCATTTCGTTTTGCCCCGTACGCCACTTTGTTCTCCGGCACTTACCGGCGATTCGTCAATCCGATGGTGCCAGGGCACTACGACGAATCATGGGACGGCTACTGGCTAACGCCGCCGCGTGGCGATATGCGCGCACGCCGCTATTTTGTCGGAAGGCAGAATGTTCCGATGCCAATCGGCAAGTGGTGCGAGTTCAGTTCTACGCCGCAATACGAATATGGTGCCCCCTACGTGAGCAAACAGCGCCCCGCTGGGATTGTGGGGTTGCTGCCGGGCGAGGAACCCCCTTTCGATGCTACCTACCGCGAAGCCTGTATCGAAAAGCGAGACTGGACGCTGAACTACATCTACATGAAGGCCATGCTGGACGAGGCCAGATACAGCGGCCCGCGCCTGGAATTGGGCGGGGGCTTGCCGATTGCGCCACCCGCATCGATGCAATACGAGATGGACCAGATTGCGATCGGATGCGATGCCCACAACGGCACGTGCACCAAGGCCATCGTGCCCGAAGTGCGCGAGAGTTTTTGCGGCTATATGGCCGAGGTGCGTGCATTCAATCAAGCACACCGCACACCTATGCTTCAGTCCGAACCTGTCCCCGAATCTTGACAGTACGCCCTGCCATCGCGCACAGGAGCCCTATGCCCATCTTTCTTGCCGAATTCCTCTACAGCGCCATCCTCTGGGGTAGCCTCATCACCGCATTGCTGTGGTGGCTACGCAGCCGCGCTGCGAGCCGGGTGATGCGCGGCATGCTTTGGATACCGATGGCCTGGTTCGGACTGCACACGGCCTTCGCCTGGTATGGCTTTATCCTTCCGCCCAGCGGCACGCTGATCGATGCCGATGCGGGCACGCCCTATGCCCGCCAACGGGTGATTGCCACCTGGATGAGTTACCCGCTCAGCCTGTGGAGCACGGCGTGCTCTGGAAGCCAGGCCCATCTGACCGACGCTGAGGGCGATTTTGCGTTTCGCTTTGCGCCAGCGCCTACGTTGGTGTTTGGGTCGTTGGCCAGAGGGCTGCGCTCGATGGTGCCTGGGCGTATCAATCAAAGCAAAATGCGCGGGCTGTTGGTGCCATTGCTCGGCAAGCAAACCGTGCAGCGCTACGTTGAGGGTAGAAGTTTGTCGCGACAAGGGGAGAGCTTGCAATGCGCGGCGTATATCGCCCCACAGTATCCCGACACGGTACAACCCCTTCCTGGTGAAGCAGATCCGTTTGCTGTGATGTTGCGCGAAGCTTGCGTAGAAAAACAGCCGTGGACGCAAACCGACATATTCATGTTTGAAATGATGAGAGTGCACCCGAGTTCGCCTGCACCACCTATAGATATTCAAAATGAATATGGAAACATGAGTTTGCTCGGTTGCCAGGAAGGTATTTGTGTTGGAGTTATTGCGCCACATATTCGCGAAAAATTCTGCGGTTACTTCACCTCGCTGCAATCTCCCGTCGGAGCAAAGCCATGATTAAGAAATTGCTTTTTCTATCGATCTCATTGGCGATTTCAGTCAACGCCGACGCCTATGAAATAGGCACGCATGCCTATGTCACCAAACTTGCGGTCGATGCCTCGGTGCTGTCGCCTGCGCACCCCAAGTCGATTGTCCCCGTGACTGGCTTCGACCGGCTGGATGCGATCACGCCACTGGCGGCACTGCGCCCGGATACCGGAACTGAGCATCGCTACTACGACAATGCGCCGCTTTCGATGATTGACCTCGGCAGTGCCGCCGCCAGCAATTTCACCGAGCGCAGCCCACAAGAATTGGAGGGCAAGATTTTCGAAGCACTGCGGGTTGCCGGGCGGCTGACAGGCATTGCCGCACGCGCCGACTTTGAGTTTCGCGTCGAAGCCTGGGTGATGCGCGGCGCGATTCGCGAAGACGATAACGATGCCGGTTTGTATGCGGTGGGCGGCAGCGAGCGCGACCGCGACCCGTGGAACTCGGTGTTTCGGGCCGGCCGGCATTTTTACGACCCGATCAATAATCGCTCACTCGCCAATGGCGTGTCCTGTTTTTTGTTTGGCTGCAAGCCTGCCGTGGAATGGGCGATGGGCCGAACCGGCGTACTGGGTGGGTCGCCCCCGCTGGACACGGCGCGCGAAAACCATTTCAGCTGGCAGGACGCGCGCGACAACTACTGGTGGGCATTGACCTACAAACCGATTGCCCCCGCGTCGCCCACGCTCGGCGTTTGGCAGCAGCGCTATTCGGGCAACCGCAACCTGCGCTGGGCCACCACATTGAAAGCGGTGGGTCAGGTGATTCACCTGTTGCAGGATATGGCGCAGCCGCAGCACGCCCGCAACGACAGCCATGGCCCGCCCACTGCGCAAATCGCCATTGGCGACAACCCCGCCGATGGCGCCTTCGAGGCGTATACCGAGGCCAGGCTGCTGCGCACCCCGATCGTGCATGGATTTTCCAACCCGATCACCCAGTTCTCTGGCGCCTACATCACGATTGATCAGGTGCCGCCACTGCGGTTGCCGGCCAGCTTGCCGTATCCGACGCCTTCGTTTGGTTCGCCTATCAAGTTTTTTACGACGAGGCAAATCGAAAATGACCCCAGTGCGCGACGCGGCCTTGCAGACTTATCGAATAGAGGATTTTTTACCAGCACATCTTTGCCTATCAATGTGGGCTCCGGACAACCTGACCCAAGTGCGTCCGCCTTTTTAGACCCGCCACGTCCAAGTGTGCAACCGGGGTTCTACACCGAACAAACCTACGACACCACCTTGTATGCCGATGGCACGGCGGTGCGCCTGGCCCAGGTGCTGGCCACCGTGCCGGACGTGCTGGCGCCGACTTGGAATGCGCAGAGCGGCCTGTTCGCCGGATACGGCAACGCCGGCAAACTGCCGCTGCTCAACCTCAGCCAAAAGCGCAACGCCGCCGATTTGATCGCCATCCCCACGCCAGAAACCCAGGACGCGCAGTACGACATGTCGTACCCGGTACTCGAAAGTATGGCCGACGCCATGCTCCCGCGCGCGGTCGCCTACAGCACCGGCCTGATCGACTACTTCTTCCGTGGCCGCCTTGAAGTGACGCCGCGCGCGCAAAACGTGTTCGCGGTGATGAATCAGGGGGAGGCGCATACGGTGGATGCGGAGGGTTATCCGCGCAAGAACAATGGCGATATTTTCGGGTTCGAGAAGGTGCGTTTGCGAGTGCGCAATATCAGCGAGGCGATCACCGAATCGGGGCCAGCGGCTGCGGCGATTGCGCAGGCTTCGGGCAATGGCAAGTTGGTCGCCGTCGCGCGCTATCACCGCAACGCCTGCTACAAGCGCGACATGAGCGGTGAGCGCACGATTGGCTATGCGCCGCCGCCAAGCATCGGTGCGATCACCGAGCCGAGTTGTGCGGGTATGAGCACACGCACCGAGTACCAGGAGATTTCGGTATCGGCGCCGCTGACGATTGCCAGCGCGGCTGATTTACCCGGTGGCCAAGGCAGCGGTGGGCCAGCGGCCATTGATAAAGTGTTCGACTTCAGCGCTGATCCGATTCCGGTCAATGCCTCCGACCTGTTTGTCCAAGTGGTGTATCGCGGCCAGCTCGGCGATGAACCCGATGGCATCGCGGTCGGCACCTACGATGTGCGCGAGCCAACTTTTATCGGCATTTTCAACAACACCGACTATTACTGGCACAGCTCACAAGCGCGGTGGATCCTGCACACCACCACCACGTTGTATCCGTGGCAGAACGTCGATTATCTTCGTGTCTGCACCGGCGCCAGTGTCGACAGCCGTTGGGCGTACTACGCCGAGCCGCTCGCGGGCGCGCCGGCGATGGGCATCCCGAGTTTCGATCCCGGTTTCGTCCGGCTGGCGATGATTTTCGCCAAGCCCAACCCACCCGCGCAGCAGTTCTCGGTGCGCGTTACGCCGGTGATGAATGTGACCAGCGCCGCGCAACGCAGTTACTCCACCCGCGGCCAGCAGCATCAGGCGAACAAGGAGCGCATCGACGCCAGCGTGTTGAACAGTCCGATGATCTGCACGGAGACGGCGCCCACCGTTGCCGCCTACTGGTGCAATACGCCGATCAAGAAACGCCGCGGACAGCTATTCGGCGAAGTCGCAGCGCCCATCTACTACGACAACACCTTCGGTACGGCGGGCAATGACGTGGATGCCGCGCCCGCACTGCCCACCTTCCCGGACATCCGACTGACCGATCGTGGCACCATCAAATACAACGATGCCACGCTGGCGACCTGCCCACCGGCACCGACCCAATCCCCTGCCGCACAGGAACTGATCGAGCTGCTGGAGATGGCTGCGGATCAGGGGATCGGCGGGATTTGAGCGGGCTGGCGTTGTTCGGGCCACTGGGTTCGCAACCAGCCCACTGCCGAGTCTGGACATCGCACCGCACTGCAGTGGGTCAAGATGGGCAAGGTGCTGGCGGTGATCGACTACATCGAGTGGCGCAGCGCCGGTGCCACTGGGTGATTCGACTTATTTTGCTTTTGGTAGCGGCCATTGCTGCGCTCCATGCAGCACCCGAAGGATCTCGACGCGCTTAGCTTGCGGCCGCACTCGATAAACCAGAATGCAGGGGGTGCGCTGAACGACCAGCTCGCGAGTTCCTACTTGGCGACCAATGCGGCCCATTTCGGGGTACGTCGTCAGCAGGTCGGCCTGAGCTTCGATTTGCTCATCAAGCTGCACGGCCGCTTGAGAGTTCTGCTTGGCAACATGTTCGAGCGGGGCAAATCGAAGATGCAGGGCGAGCGGAAGCCAGACCAGATTCACCCCTGGGCCAACCAACGGGCACGCTGTGCGCTGGATTGGCCCTTGGCGCCTGCATTGGACACCCAGACCGTGTTCGGGTCGTCAGCTTCACGTAGCGACTGCTCCACCTCCTTGCGAAACCATGCGTCGTGCCGCACAGCCTCATGGTTATGTCGCATCGCAGCAGCCCGATCGGGCCGGGGCGTGCGCAGCGCGGTCGGATCGTAATCGGTAGCATCGACCTCGAACCGTGCAATGCCTACGCTGCGCAAGTAGGTCGTCAGCGACTCCAAACGCTTGAACACACGCACCTTGCCGCTACGTTGTGCAGCTAATGGCCGCTCCAATAAACCACACTTAACCAAGATTGCCCAGCCACCTTTCTGGCCGATAATTTGAACACCACGAACGGCGCCGGCTTCCACCAGGTTGGCGAGGGTGGTGTGGTCAATCGGTTTCAGCTCAACCATTTGTCGCTCCGGTGCAGTTCAAGCAACGATTAATTGTCTCGCTTATAACCAATCAGCGCCAGACGACCATTCATTGATAGGAGGGTATAGCAGACATAACGGCCCGGAGAGTGTCCACCTTGCGGCCTTTGCGGGCCGCAAGATCGAGCACTCTAGGCTGATCGCAACGAACGACGTCGGTGGCCTTGATACCGGCCGCAAGGACGGGGAACCCGAGACGACGGGCGAAGTCGCTGCCATTCGTGATCGGGCAGATCGCCGGCAGGTTGCTTGCCTAGTTGAACTCTGTTGGTGAAACGACTAGAACGAGACGGCTGCCGAAGGCGCGCTGTTTGCACCGTTCCCCTTGGCACGCCCGCAGCCCCTCGCTAACATCGTTCCTCTTCGAGCCCACGCCCTCCGGCCCGCTCGAATTCCAGAATCATGTGGGGCGGTAGCTCAGCTGGGAGAGCGTTGCGTTCGCATCGCAAAGGTCGTGGGTTCGATCCCCATCCGCTCCACCATCTCAAGGTTTACCCTGCCTCATCAAGTGGCAATAGCCCGCATGGCTGACGGATTTTTAATGCATCCCAGGACATCCAACCTTCATGGCGATTGATTCAAGCCCAAAGATACCGACGCCCAGGCCGACCCGGGCCAGCGCCAAAGCGGTCAACGCTCTCGAAGACGAAATCAGCCAATGACTCCGGTGCGGCGCATGCGAGAATCTTTGCACCGCCGTGGCCCCGCTGGGCCCGAACTTACGTTTAAGTAAATAACCCCCTCCTGGCGTTATTGCTATGCGTACGATCCTCTGCTGTTTGTTGTTGTTGCTCACCGCGTCGGCATACGGCGCTGACTACTGCGTCGGCAGCGTGGCGCAGCTCAAGGCCGCGCTGCTGAGCGCCCAGTCCGACGGCGAAACCAGCGTCATCAAGATTCGCCAGGGCAGCTATGTGCTGGATGAGTCGCTTAGCTACGGCTTGACCGTGGGCCGCGATGATGGCCGTTTGACCCTGCGCGGCGGCTACGTTGGTGGCACGTGCCTGATACAGCAGGCAACGCCTGTCGGCACGAGTATCGCAGGGGCGCAGACGCTGTCGCTGCAAGTGAGCCAGAACGACGGAACCACCGTCGAGTACCTGACATTCGTCGGCTTGGACGTGAACCTTTTTGGCTGCCCATTGACCGCCACGAATTGCTCGATTAACGTCAATCGCGTTCGCGGGCAGACTTCGCGAATGACGATTAATTCCTCATCCGGCGACGGCATGCTGCGCGACAGCCTGTTTACGCTCGGGCGCGCCAGTGTGGCGCTGGACCTTGTCATCAATGAGGCCCCGGACGGCTTCCCCTTTGGCGTTGGTGGCCGCTTTCGCCTGATCAATGTCAGCGTGGTTGACGCGCTGGCCCGATTCGGCGGCGGCGATTCAAACGATCCAGAGAACCGCTTGGTGGACATCCGCAATAGCAGCTTCAGCCGCACCGGCGGTATTGAGATTGAAACCGATCGCGACCTCTCGGTCCGCTTTAGCCGCTACGACACGCTGGATGCAAACAATGGCGCAGTGGTGTTGGTCAGCAACAACACCGCCTTGCAGCCGAATTTCAACGCGCAGTTCATTCCTAACCCTGGCTCGCCGCTGCTCGACCGCGGCACCTCAAGTGTCGAAGGCGGTTTGACGCGCGACGTCTATAACGAGCCGCGGCTTATTGGTCAGGCGGTGGACATTGGCGCAGCCGAGAGTCCGGTTGACGGCAGCGGCGCGTTTGTTGTCGACACAACCGCCAGCAGCGGCGCAGGCTCGCTCGCGGCTGCGGTGGCGTTTGCCAATGCCGATGATTTCGCCAACGTGATCCGTTTCAACATTCCGGGCTCGTGCCCAATACGGATTCCACGTACAAGCGCGCTGGTCATCACCGATGGACTCACTTTTGACGGTTACTCGCAGCCCGGCAGCGTGCCCAACAGCAGCGCGAGCCTGTTCAACGGACGACCCTGCATCATTTTGGACGGCGCCAACCGCACGCACGACGGCATCTCGGCCGGCGCCGAACTCAACGCCAAGAACGAAGGCGTGCGCATTGTTGGCTTGGCCTTCGAAGATTTCGCCACCGCGGTCGATCTTGATGCCGGCCTGAGTCACGTCATCCAAGGCAACCAGTTCGGCGGCACGATCGGCAACACGACTTCCCCAGCAGACGTGCTGTCTGGCAACAACCGTGCGATTTCGCTGAATCGCGCAGCAGCCCAATTCGCCACGGTCGGTGGCGCTGATCCGGACGATGCGAACCTGGTGGTCGGCGCCGATGCGACGGGGATCTCTATCGGATCATCCAACAACACCGTCTCGAATAATCAGATTGGCTACGACCGAGGCATCGGGACCGCTGCGTTCAACAATTCGGTGGGTGTATTCATCACCGGCACGGACAACCTGGTGGTCGGCAATCGCTTTGGTAAACACACCCTTGATGCACTGCGCCTAACGGGTGCGGACACCCGCGACAACCGCGTCCAAGGCAACGACTTCGGCGGTAGCAGCTTCTCGCTCACAGGCCCGCCCGTCAACGAGCGCTACGGCGTTTACATCTACAACGATGCCCACGACAACCAAATTGGCCCCGACAATGTGTTTATCGGCAACCGCATTGGCGTCCGCATCGCGTCCACCGCTGGCGGCCGCAACCGGATCGATAGCAACGGCATGGGCAGTCAGACCGATCTCGGCATTGATTTGGGTGATCTCGGCGTCACGCCGAACTCGTCCGACCCACAAATTTGCTCTCCAACGCTTGGTTGCGCAGCAAACGGCGAACAGAACTTTCCGGTGCTGAGCGAAGTTCAGTTCGTGGCTTCCACAACGCTGTACGTGGTCGGCAGACTGACCTCGGTTGTGCGCGGCGCACCCTACGAGCTCCAGTTCTTCGCCAACAGCCGCTGTGACGAAAGCGGCCACGGCGAAGGCGAGATCCTGCTTGAAACTGAGACGGTGACCATCACCAACAGCTCCTGCCCGATCGGCAACTGCACTGCGAACTTCGACTACTTCATCCAGGCCAACGGCGCCGAGCCCAACGACTACCTGTCTGCTACCGCGACCGCGCCGGATGGCAGTACCTCGGAGTTCGCGCCCTGCATCCGCATTCTGGCGGTCGACATCATTTTTACGGACGACTTTGAGTGAGGGCCGCTCGCGAGATCACGCCCTGCCGCTGATTGGGCAAGCGAAGGCTGCGGGGCCGGCGCTTGTCGCTTAAACCTGCGTGCGAAGCCGACGCCGTGCCGCCAGGCTTGCGTCAAGGCGTCTTATCGACCAATCTCGAAACAAAATTTGGCCCGTCGCGTGCACTTCTTACGTATCCTTTAAATATGGACAAATCTCGCGCTCGTCGCCAAAGCAGCGTTCCTGTGCCGGTGAAAAAGATCCGAAATCAGATTGCCCGAAAACACGTTGTTTAAAAAAACTGTCCGGAGACTGCTATGAAAAAAGCCTTTGTTTTACCGCTTGTTGTGGTTATTTCGTGCTGTTTTTCCGCTGCCGTGCCGGCGCAATCCTTGGGCAATGCTTTCAGCTACCAAGGTCAGCTGAAAGAATCCGGCCTGCCCGCCACCGGTTTATATGATTTTCAGGCGTGTCTATTTGACAGCCTGCTCAACCCAACCACGTTGATTTGCACACCAGACATCAACGATGTGCCAGTGGACAGCGGCCTGTTCACGATTGCGCTGGACTTTGGCGCCGCCACCTTTATCGGCCAACAGCGCTTTTTGGAGCTGCGCGTCCGCCCCGGCGCCAGCGTTGGCAGTTACACCCTGCTCAGTCCGCGCCAATTGATTCGCGCAACGCCTGAAGCATTGCGTGCGGGCAGCGCACCGTGGAGTGGCCTAAGCGCGGTACCGAGCGGATTTCTTGATGGCGTCGATAATATCGGCATCAGCAGCATTAGCGCCGGTGCGGGGCTTTCGGGCGGCACCATCACCACGACCGGTGCGATTGCAATCGCGACCGGCGGTGTCACCACCGCAATGATCGCGGCTGAGGCGGTTGGCACTGCGCAGCTCGCTGCAAACGCCATCGAATCGACGCGCATTTTAGACGACAGTGTCGGTGCCAACGACATTGCCAGCAACGCGATCGGTGCCGCCGAGCTTGGCAACAACGCCGTTGATACCGCCGCCATTATCGATGGCAACGTTACCAGCGCTAAAATTGCCAATGGCGCGGTCGGCAGCGCCCAAATCAATACCGCAGAAGTGCAAACGCGCATCAGCGGCAACTGTGCCCTTGGCGAGTACTTTCGCGGCATCAACCCCGACGGCACTCTCAACTGCGAGTTGCTGCCGGTCAGTTTTGATCGCGTGCTCGAAAGCAATGGCGATGTCGGCAGCTCAGTGTCGCTTGCGCTGCGCACTGACGGTCGGCCAGTGATCGCCCACCATAACAACACCTTCGGATCGCTGCGGCTTTACAGCTGTCTGGACGCCGCCTGCGTGAGCGGTATAGGCCGCACCTTAGACACCGCTGGCACTGACGTCGGTGAAGACACCTCGATCGCAATCCGTCCGAATGGTTTTCCTGTCGTGGTCTATCGCGATGTCGCGGCGCAAACGCTCAAACTGTATGACTGCACCAATGAGAGCTGTAGCTCCGGCGTGATCCGAACGCTCGAGAGCAGCGTTAACGTTAGCGCAGGGGACATCTCGATGGCGCTGCGTTCGGACGGGCGCCCTTTTGTCGCCTACCACGAATCCAGCAGTTTTACGGTGCGCGCCTATGACTGCGCCAATGTCAGCTGCAGCAGCGGTGCCGTGCGATTTCTGGGCTCTGAAGCCGCCGAGGGTACATCTGTCCAAATTCGCGCGGATGGGCGACCCTTGATAGCGCTGGGCGGCAGTCCCGGTCCTAACACGCGCGTGCGCTTGTACGATTGCACCGATGTGAATTGCAGCGCCGCCACCTTGCGCGCACCACCGGATGCCCCGTTTTCTGGACCTGTGGCGCTGCTGCTGCGCAGCACCGGCCGACCGCTGATCGCAACCCCCTTTCCTTTGACAGTGATTGATTGCGCGGATGCAATCTGTAGTTCCAGCGTGCAGCCGGCGCTAACCACCGGAGCAACCTCCAAAACCGTGGGCATGAAGCTGCGTGACAACGGTCTACCCCTGATCGTGTACGGTGCCGTCCTCGCGGCCAATCAGACCGATCTGCGCTTATTCGATTGTTCCAACTCGAACTGTTCAGCGGGCTCCAGTCGAACGATAGTTGGCAACGGCGATTTCGGGACCAATGGTGCGCTGGCGCTGCGCGACGATGGCCGCCCGGTAATCGCCTACTACGACGCTACCAATGATGATCTGCGCTTGCGGGTGTGCGCAAATCCGGAGTGCCTCTAATGCTGCGCGCGAAAACCGAACGCGCAGTTTTCCGCGTGCTTGGCGCAGCGACGCTGTTTGTGTGGGCATCAGGCGCACTGGCGGCTGCGGCTGGCAGCGTCTTGCGAGTGGACTGGTTCAGTATCGACGCGGGCGGCGGCACCGCAACGGGTGGCAGTTTCAGCGTTAGCGGCACCATTGCCCAAGTCGATGCCGACCCGCTGCAGCCCTCGAGTGGCGGAAACTTTGAACTCACCGGAGGTTTTTGGGCGGAGGCCGCCTCGGATCTGATCTTCCAGGACGATTTCGAAGCGCCGTAGCGCCACATCTGCCTCGGATTGCGCGCAGTGCAAGGGCGTAGCGAATTACTGGACACCCAGACGAGTTACTGGATAGCTGGAAAACCCCCGATTTCCTGAACCAATCACCCCCATTCAGTCATTCCTCCGGATTCAGCACGCTATCGGCTGCAGGATCCCGAGCAGCGCCAACTCCGAAGGATCGAATCAATCTGCCGAATCCACTCGAACGCAGCGTAGCTCGGCCGTTTCGAGATGTGGCGCGTAGATGCGCGCGGAGAAATAGCAGATCAGGATGGATCGACGGCGCGCGCCGGTTGGGTTGAGGCTGGCCGCAGCTGTGACGCAAGCGGCCACGGCGAAGGCGAGATCCAAGTCGAAACTGAGACCGTAACCATCGCCGACAGCGGGATCTGCACGGCCGGCAACTTCAGCGCGAGCTTCGACTACATCATCCAGGCCTATGGGGCGGAGCCCAATGATTACCTGACTGCGACCGCGACCACGCCGGGCGGCGATACCTCGGCGTTCGCGCGCTGCATTCGCATCCTGGCGGTCGACGTGAATTTTGCGGATGGCTTCGAGAGATTGGTGGGCACACCAGAGAGATGTACTCTGAAAAATGCCTTCCCTTGACGGGGGGAGCTTACGCGGTGGCTTGGGGGCACTTTTGGGGGCATCGCAAAGTTTGGTCCGCGAGCAAACGTTGTCACAATAGGCTTAGGCGTCGCGCAGAAATAGTGTGCCTCCTTTGAACGTGCCTCCTTTGAACGTGCCTCCTTTGAACGTGCCTCCTCTGAACGTGACACTCTTGCTGGTCTTTTAACCCGCCTGCGTTGTTGCCCAAAGGATTGCGTAGTCCGACTACGCGCCCCTTTGGGCGCCGAGCAGGCGGTATAAAATCCAGCGCAATCCGATCACATTGTTTATGCGCGACGCCTAAACGTTGTTGTGCGATCCCTATGGCCGAAGCAACGCATACGTCGCACCGCGCCCCGCACCGCTCGGCGCGAGGCAGCCTTTTTCAACAAGGTCGGCTAGTTCGCGTGTGGCAGTGGCACGGCTGGTGTTGGTGAGGCCCATGTATTTGCGGTTGCTCATGCCGCCTTCAAAACCCTTCGGGCCGGCGTCGAGTAGGCGGTTTAGCACTTTACGTTGTCGTTCGTTTAGGTCGGTCTCTTGATGGTGCAGCCAAAATCTGGCCTTGCTCAAGGTGTTGGCGACGGAATGGTTGGCGTGCGTGCAAGCGGCCTCTACCTGATTGAGAAACCAAATCATCCAATCAGTGATATCCATGCCACCGCGCTGGGTGGATTCGAGCAGATCGTAGTAACCCTCACGTTCGCGCAGGATTTGCGCGGACAGACTGAACACGCGCATCGGTTGCTTTTCATCCTGCGCGATCGCCATATCAGTGATGGCACGGGCGAGCCGACCGTTGCCATCTTCGAAAGGATGCAGAGTAACAAACCAGAAGTGCGCCACACCGGCACGCAACAATCCATCGAGATTTTTTTGCGGCTTGTTGAACCACGTCAGAAATTTCTTGACCCGGCCGTCCAGGCCACGTCTTGGTGGCGCCAGAAAATGCAACTTCTCGCGACCGGCGCGACCGGAAACCACTTGCATGGGTTCGATACCGCGGAGTTGGCCAACGCGAATTTTCCGGAAGACTGAATAGCCCGTCGGAAACATCGCCGCCTGCCAACCGCAGAGGCGCGCCAGCGTGAGTGGCTGATCGAAGTGGCGTGTCGCATCAAGCAGGAGTTGAACCAGACCATCAACGCCGCGCGGGACTGCGGGCAGTCCCACCGTGGGCAAGCCAAGATGTTGCGCCACTGAAGACCCCACTGCTTCCAGATCGAGCTTCTCGCCCTCAATGGCGCTTGTGGTGATGCCATCTTCGATCAGGATGTTGGCCACAGCTTCGCGCGTGAGCCCTGCATCGAGCACGCGAACTGCGCCCAAGACTCTGCCCTGAGCCAGCCTTGCGCGTGCGAGGTACGGCGCTACCGCCGCGACGTCCCAGTTGAAAATTGGCCAATCGGTATGCTGCCAGATCCAAGCGTGAGGCATTTCAGCGCCCTAATTGCATCAGAATGTGAGGCACTTATGCTACGTAATCGCCTCAACTCCAACCCAGCGTTCGAGCCATGCAACGCGCGACATCCGATCAGTCACAATCAAGGCCTGGCGTGCGTCCCAAACGCTGGAGTTGCAGGGTCTTGCTGCCATCAGTACCGGTGAGTTCGGCGGTGGCGGTGGTGCGCCATTGTGGGAGTGGCGTGAGCCGCGAAGCTGTTGCCTTGGGTTAGCTGTCAACAAGAGCAGAACAGAGCCAGAGCTTCGCGGCTTACGCCGCTCCTACAGGAGCCGCTGCTACGGGAGCCGCTGCTACGGACTGGCTAGTCGGGCGGCCAGGCCGCCGTGGCGAATGGCGACTTGGGCGAGTGCTGCCTGCACTACAGCGTCGCTGCCCCAGATCTCGATTTCGCGTTTCGCGCGTGACAGCGCGGTGTACAGGAGCTGTCGCGACAGGATGCGATGCTCGGCGATCGCGGGCAGTACCACGGCAACACGGTCGTACTCGGAACCCTGGCTCTTATGGATGGTGATGGCGAAGGCGCCTTCGTGTTCTGGCAGCATTGCCGGTGCGAACGCGCGCGCGCTGGCGCGGCCTTGGTCGTCCACGGTTTCGAACCATATCTGGAGGCCTCCATCCGCACACTCCAGCGCGAGGCCGATATCGCCATTGAACAGTGCGGCAGCGTAATCGTTGCGCTTGATCATTACGGCGCGGCCGGCATACCACAGGCTGTCCACTGGCACCTGCCACTGCGAGCGCAGGCGCTGCTCGATGCGCTGATTGATGGCGATGGCGCCGCTATCGCCGTCGCGCAGCGCGCACAGAACCTGCTGTTCTGCCAACAACGTCAGCGCCTGCAATGCGCGTTCGCTCGCCCACTGCTCGCGCGCAGATATGCCCGCGCCCGGCTGCGCGCCCGGGCTTGGAATGCGGCGTAAATCAAGCATCGCCAGGTGATCCGCCCAACGCGATGCCTGCGTCGCCAGCGCCAATCGATCACGGGTTTGCACCTGGCGCGCTGCAGTGCCGGCGGCAGCGATCGCAGCGTGCAGCGCCGCACTGTCGCCGACACGCACGGCATCGTTGATCGCAACCAGATGCTGCGCGGCGCGGAAACTGCGATGCAGGCGCACCAACTGCTGCGGATGCGTACGCTCCAGCACCTGCACCAGATCCTGCAGCACCGATCCTGCGGCAACTGATGTGAGCTGATCCGCATCACCGACCAGGATCAGACACGCCTCCGGCCGCAGCGCATCAAGCAACGCCTGCAGCATGGCCAGATCGACCATCGACGCCTCGTCGACCACTACAACGTCCGCCGCAATCGGGTCATCGCGATGGCGGGCATAGGTGTTGCGCTGCGGACTGAATCCGAGCAGACGATGCAGAGTCAGCGCTTCATGATCGGGGATTGCATCCAGCGCCGGACGCCAGTGGGCGGGCAAATGATTGTTGAGCTGCTGTTTGCCCTGACGCAGAGACTGCAGCAGCCGTTGCGCGGCCTTGCCAGTGGGCGCGGCCAACGCAATGGACAGCAGCGAGTTTTGCTGACGCTGCAGCATCAGCAGCATCTTCAGCACGGTGCTGGTCTTGCCGGTGCCGGGGCCGCCAGTAAGCACGAACAATCGTTGACCGATCACCGCCGCAACAGCGGCACGCTGTGCCTGCACGCGTTCTGAGTTTTCGTCACCGAACAGCTGATCCATATCCGCTGCAAGCACAGGTTCTGCAACTGAAGCAGCGCTGCGCAAACGCGCACGTACCTGGGTCGCGATGGCACCTTCAAGGGCGTAGTTGCGCCACAGAAAGAAACGCGCGTCGGCATCGATAACAAACGCTGTGCGCACGCTGCCATCGCCGACGAGTTTCGATGCACGCAACTGATCAACTTCGGCATTGTCCAGCGCCAACGGTCCGGCACCGGTTGCGGAATTTTCCCGCAGCGCCAGAGCGGTATCGCCCAGACTCTCGGCATAGCTCGCCCAGGCCGCAGTTGCGGCCAATACTGCATCGCCACCATGCGCCAGCACCCAGCGCGCGAGCGCACGATCGAGCGCGCGCCAAGGTGTGTCGGCCGACTCGATCGCCGCGCGCTGGAAGCCATAACTGCTCACTGTGCACGCTCTGCAATCGACAAGGCGCGTTGCAGATCTTCGATCAGCGCATCGTCGAAACGATGCCGCCACACGCCTGCGCCACTGGCCAGTCCTGCGCCGCGCACAAACAGATAGATCGCATCGCCAAGGTGCTGCGCGCGCTGATAGGTGGGAATGCGCATGGCCAGCATGCGGTCCACTGCCAGCGTGTAAATCAATGCCTGGAAACGGTAGTGGTGCGCGTCCATCGCCTGTTCCAGAGCGTCCGGCAAATAATCTTCGAGCAAAATACCAAGCGCATTGCCCTTGTAGTCGAGCAGATGGAAGCGCCCGCCGTGTTCAAGCACCAGGTCAATCTTGCCGGTGACCAGCCCATTGAGGCTGGCTTGACCGAGTTGTTCCGGAATCAACGTGGCCGCGCCATGCAGCCTGCAGATGCCGCGCAGCGTGTCCAGCGGCAGTCGATCCACCGCGAAATGAAATTCCATTTCGGCGCACTGCGCCGCTGGGGAAAGATCAACCAGACGCAACCCGGCGCCGAGATCAGCGGCCAACGCCGCATCGATGCGCGCCGCCCAAAGCGCCACCAGGTATTCGCCACCGGCCTGGCGCAGGCGCACGTCATGCGTCTGGAATGCGCGCAACAACAACGGCAACTGCGCCTGCACCGGCGTTCCCGGCACGCGATGTTCAAACACCGCATGCAGTGCATTGCCCAGCTGTGCACCGCGCAACGCATCAAGCGCGAGCAATTCTGGATGCGGCTCGGACGCGGCAGAAACTGGCGTCGCATCGCTCGATACAACGGCATCGATGGCCTGCGCATCGAGCAACGCATCGGCATCGATCAGTGCCTCGTCGACTGCAGCCGTCTCCTCTACTTCGGCTGCGTTCTCCGCGCCGGGACCAGCTGGCGACAAGGCGCGCTGCGCGTGACGCACCAGGGTCGAGAAGCTGTGCACGCTGCGCACCGGACGCGGCTCTGGCTCGGCCTGGACGATGCACACAATATGCGCTGGAACGGGCGCGCGGTAATGTGCGCGCTGCGTCGGCCATTGCTCGTGCCAAGCCACACCCGGCAACGAACGCAGGCTTTGCGGGTCGCGCTGCTGTGATTCCAGAAGCCGTTCGATCAGCGCATCCAGCGCCGACCGATCGGGATCGCCGAGCGGCGTGCTGGTTCGGCCGTCCTTGCGCCGAGATGGCGGCAGTGCGTAAACATGGCAGCCATACTCGGCGCGAGTCAGCGCGACATAGAGCACGCGAAAGCGCTCGTTCTGATCTTCGACGGCGGCTTGCTGCAAGCGCGCCACGCGCAGGTGGGTTCCGAAGTCGGCGACACGCGCGCCGCTGTCCGCATCCACTACCAACGGATACGGTGTACGTGCGCGGCCCTGGTGCGCCCACATCAGCGGCAGAAACACCATGCGAAATTCCATCCCTTTGCTGGCGTGCAAAGTCATCAGCCGCACGCGCCCGCTGTCCGATTCGATGCGTAGCTGATGGTCGTTACTGTCCTCGGTACCAACCTGCGGTTCGCGCCGCTGCGCATCCAGCCAGGCCAGCAGCTGCGTTGGTCCGTGCAGCATCTCGCTCTGCGTCTGCAGCAGCTCGCCGAGATGGCGAAGATCGGTAATCGTGCGTTCGTAATCGCCTCGGGCGCGCAAGCGTGGCGCGGCGCGCTCGATCATCCGTTGCACCACTGCTAGAACACCCTGTCGTTGCCAAACCTGCAGCAATGCATGTAACGACTGCAGCTCCAATTGCCAGCGCCCCGCGTCGGAGCCAAGCGCACGCAGCGCCGCGATGTCGTAGCCAAGCAGAATCGTACTGAGTGCGGCGCGCACCGCGCCGGCCTCATCGCAATGCGCAATCGCATACAACACGACCTGCAGTTCGCGCGCCCATTCAGTTGCGAACACTGCTTGCTGCCCGGCACCGGCGCAGGGCACGCCGACTTCGGCGAGCATGACGCGCAGCGCGGCAACCTGCCGATTGCTCGGCAACAGAACTGCAAGGTCGCCGGGCCGAAGCGGTGTTGTTCCAATGACGTGCTTGCCCGATTGCAGCATGTCGGCGATTTGCCAGGCGCATGCCTGCAGCGCTTCGCACTCGCGCTCGCTCTTGGTGACCGGCGGGTTTTCGCGGAAATAGAATTGCAGAGGCCGCGCGACCCGTTCGCCCGCGATGGAATAGGGTTGATAATCGCGTCGCGCGCTGGCGTGTACGGGCACGTAGTCAATAGCCGTCGGCATGTCACGGCGACCCAGGCCGGGCGTGGCTAGTTCATAGAACGCATTGAGCCCGGAAACGTAGGCGCGAGACGAGCGCCGATTGACGTCCAGGCTCAGGCGTTGCCCACAATCGCGCGCTGCGCGTTGGTAGGTGTGGGTGTCGCCGCCGCGGAAGGCGTAGATCGCCTGTTTGGGATCACCGATCATCACCAGGCAACCGCGCGCGGCGCCAGAGGAATCGCGATAGATTCGATCAAGAATCGCGTACTGTTGAGCGTCGGTATCCTGAAACTCATCGATCAGGGCGACCGGCCAGGCGGCGCAGAGTGCATCGGCCAACTGGGATGATTCGCCACTCAGCGCCGTGTGCACGCGTTCGATCAACGCGTCGTAGGTAAACAGTCCGCGCTCGATCAATCGTTGTTCGCGCCAGCGCTGCAATTGCGCGCGGTAGCGCGCAATTGCGTCAGCACGCACGGCGGCATCGTAGTCGGCCAGTGCGGTGGCGGCGCGCGCGGCAAAGTCGACCACTGGTTCACGGCGCAGATTTTCAATCAGCGCCGGTTTGATCTGACCTTCGAGAGTCCGATTGGCCAGCAAGATTTCGGGTTTGAATTCCTGATCCAGATCGCCGTTCTCGATGTACTTGGCCAGCCGACCCAGTGCAGAGCGATAGGCAGCGTTGCTGCGCACGAATTTGTCCGCATCGGCTGCCCATTGGCGCAGCTCGGCAGCACGCTGCAGCGACATGAACTCGGCCAGCGACGTCAACTCCGGCGCATCGATGCGTATGCCTGGATCGGCTACCGTCTTCAACGCTGCGGACAGATTGCTGAAGTCGTCAAGCCAGCGCCTGTCACCCGGACCCATCGGGTCAGTCGACTGCGCCAGCTGCCGTTTCAAATCGGTTAGCAATTCCTGCTGCAGACTTTGGGCGGAAACCAGCTCGCCGAGCTCGAAGCCGCTGCCCGCGGCCAATGGATACTCGCGCAAAATGCGTACACACAGCCCATGCAAAGTGCCGATCGGTGCCAGGTCCAACTCCGCCTGCGCCAGACGCAAACGCAGCTGATCACTTCGACACACTTCGGCATCGTGCTGCCAGCGTCGCAACAGATAGTGCGCATCATCATCGCCGACCGGCGCCAGCGAATCGTGCAGGAATGCTTCGGCCGCATGTTCGCCCCATAGCAGACGCCGACGGATACGTTCGAGCAACTCCTGCGTGGCTGCGTCGGTGAAAGTGGCGACGACAATCTGCCGCGCCGACAGGCCGCGCTCCAGCAGCAGCCGCAGATACAGCACGCTGATGGTCCAGGTCTTGCCGGTACCGGCGCTGGCTTCGATCTGGCAGCGCCGGCCAGCAGAGAGATCGAGCATGGTCCAGGTCGATGGGGTGAAGAGGTCCGACATCAGGCGCCGCACTCCATGGCTTCCATGCTGATCAGCGCCAGCAGCTCGCCTGCCAGTGCATGCACGTCGCGCAACACGCCGGCATCGGATTCCAGATCGACAGCGCGTGTCAGCCAGCCGGCATAGCCGGGTTCGTAGTCACGTTCGCCGCGATGCCCGAAGTCATCGCCGGCCCAGGCTGAGGCGATTTTGTGCGCGATGTCGGCGACGTTCCCCTGCGCCGCAACCCAGCTGGTTTTGGGGAAATAGTGCAGCGTGTCGCGCGCGGCCTGATCCTGTATCTGCAGCAACCGTTGCACGCGCGCTGAGATATCCGAATGGATAGCGCCCAGGGTTGCAGCGTCGCGGTGCTGCCAGGCCTCGGCCAGCATCGCGTCGGTGTCGTTGAGTGCGCGCGGCCAGTCGTCAACAGGCGCTGCACCCTTCGCTGCTGTGCTCGGTTCAGTCAGTGCGCAGACGCGGATGCGCTGATCTACGTCGATGTATTGCAGGCGCAGCAGTGCCCATTCGATGAACAGTGGTATGCGCTCCTTGAAGGTCAGTTCGCTGTCTTTCTTGCCGACAAAAGCTTGCAGAACCAGCAAGCCATCCTCGGCTGCGCGCACCAACTCCAAACGCCCCTGCACCTGCCACACACCCAAACCCAGATCGATCGTTACTGGCAACCGTGGTGGCGCGCCTGCGTGCAATGCCGGATCGGCGCGCGCGATGCGCAACAGGGAACGCGCCTGATCGCGTTCGCGCTGATACGCCGCAAGGCCGAGTCGACCCGGCGGCAGCAGACCGCCAAGACGCAACCATTCGGGCGCATCCTCGGCAACCTCACCGCCCGATTCCAATGCATCGAAAAACAGACTTCGACCGATGCGATCAATGGCTTCTGTCCTGGCTTGCAACGGCTCACTATCGGCTAGCTGCTCGCTCTCCAGTGCATCAAGACGCAGCTGCAATACCTGATTGCACAGCATGCGCGCCGGGTCTTTGTAGAACGCCAGCAAACTGGCGATCCGCACCGGCGCGGGAGGCATCGCCGCTGGTAGCACCTCGGGCATAGACGCCGCGGGATCTGGATTCGCAAGCGTCGCGATCATCGCGGCAAACTCGCTGCGGAACGAAAACAGTCGCACATCGCTGCCATCGAAATAGCGCGGGTCGAACGGTTGCAATGGGTGACGCACCAGCCAGGGCCGTGGCTGCTCGGCACCCGCCTGCTGCAACACGATGCCAGCGTTGCGATCAAGAAAATGCATCAGCTCGCCCAGCGGCGCGGCTGGATTGCGCGGCCGACCATCGCGCACACCCTCGCCGATATAGCTCAGGTGCAGCACATCGCGCGCCGCCATCAACGTTTCCAGGAACAAATAGCGATCGTCGTCGCGCACATCGCGATCGCCCAGACGGCGCTGCTGTTGCATCAGGTCCAGGCCCGTGTCGGCGGCCAAACGCGGATAGTCGCCCTCGTTGAGACCGAGCACAGCGACCACACGAAACGGTATCGAACGCTGCGGCACCATGCCACAGAAAGTGATGCCGCCGCGCAGCAGGCGCTGGCGTTCGGGTGCTGCCAGAAGCGCGGCGCGCAACACGTCACGCACGACAACGAAATCAAGTTGCGGATCGACACCGGCGGCAATGGTTTCGTTTTCGAGCTGCAGCACCATGCGTCGCAACGCTGCGATGGCGTCGCGCTCCTGGTCATCAGCTTGGTGCACATCGAACAGTGCATCGATCAACTGCAGCAAGCGCCGTACCCAGGCCGAAGCCGGCCGCGGCTGGCGACTGTCCTGGTGCAACGCAGCCAGTTCGAGCAGCAGGCTATCCAGCGCGCCGATGGCTTCAACCTGTGCGCCCGCCACACCGGCGACGGGCCAGATGCCGTCGAACGCCACGTGCTCTTCGGGCGCCTCGAGCGAGCCGAACACATGCCCCGCGAGAAGCCGGTCCAGCGCCCAGGCGAAAGTGTGTTCGGCAATTGCTGGCACGTCGAACTGTTGCCGGAATGCGGCGTCCAGACCCCAGGCCACGCGACTGTGTTGCAGCCAGCTGAGCAACTGCTGCCTGCCTTCGGCGTCGAGTCCGAGTGACCGCGCCAGCGCCGGCACCTGCAGAAGATCGACGATCTGCGGCGCCGTCATGCGCGAGCCGGGCACCGCCAGCAGCGCCTGGAATGCGACAAATACCGGATGCGTGCATGCCACTGCTGCATCGGCAATCGCGTAGGGCAACACGGTATCGCGGTTGCCGGGCGCGCCGGACGTACTTTGCCAGCTCGGCGCTCTGGACGCGCCGAATACGGAAGGCAGCAGCGCAAGGTAGCGCTGAATGTCCGGCGCCATCACCACGATGTCGCCAGGCTGCAAATCGGGACGTTGCTTCAACTCCATCAACAGTGCATCACGCAGCACTTCCAATTCGCGCAGCGGCGTGTGGCAGGCGTGGATGCGCAGGCTGCGATCGGCCATCGCCGCGGCGTGCAGCATGCTGGCTGGCGTCAACAGCGTGGCATCGTGCAGGCGACGCACGCTCTCCTGCACCTGGGCCAACAACGGCCGCGCCGCATCGCCGGTCTGCAGGTCTTCCCAGTGTCGCGTATCGACCCGGACTGCGTCCTCGCCTTCGTTCAAGGCCAGAACAAAGTGCTGACCCATGCGACCCCAGTTGGCGAGCAGTGGATGATCCAGTTGCAACAGTGCCTGCTGCAAATCACCATCGACCGGTTGCTGTGCCAATGCGCGCAGTTGCGCACGCTCACCGCGCAACCCGCCCCAGTATTCGCGGCACGGATCCGGGACATACAGCGCGACTGGACGTTGATGTGCAATCGCGCGCAGTACGTGCAGCTCAACCGGCGCCAGATGACTCAGGCCGAACACATGCAAAGGTTCAGTGATGGTCGCGCTTTGTTGAATCCGCAACTGCGCAACAAGTTCGCTCAGTCGCTCGGCACGATGCGGCACTCCGATCTGATTGCGCAGCAATCGCCACAGTGGCCCCTGGAAGCTTGCCGGACCCGCCGCTCGGCCCTGTTGCCAAGCCTGCAGCCAGTCCGGCCGATACACCATGTACTGCGTATATAGTCGGGCCAGACGGTCCGACAGCTGCAGGCGGCGGCGCGCTGCATCGCCGCTGTGCACATGATCGGATTGCAAGTAACCGGAAATCTCGTCGTGATCGATCTTGCCCAGCGCTTGGTGAATGCGCCAGCGCAGGTGCTCGCGACGATACGGCGACAATGCGATCGCGCCTTCGCCGAGCAACGACTGCGCCAGTTCATCGAGCCAGTCACTGACCAGCAATACGCGCGTATTGGCGACGATCCCGCGCGCTCCGCGCCGTTGCGCCAACGCGCCAACCAGCCAGTGCTTCATGCCCGGATGCGCGGCGATGATGGTTTGCGGTGTCAGTACATTCTGTGGCGGAAAATCGCGCAGCAGCATTTCCAGCGGCGTCAGCAAAGCCTCCAGGCGGCTGGCGCGATAGACCAGAACGCCGGGCAGGTCCGGTCCGGTCCGGTCGTCTCCGGGCATTTCCTGCATGGAATCCAGCGCGGCCATTATCAATGCAGTCCCGATTGCTGCTGCGCACGCGGATCGGCCCGCAGCGATTTGCAATCATCGCATCACGCGCGCCTGTCTGGCGCATTCATCGAACGCGCAGCGGCACCAGGCTACATCGTGGTGACGCGCCGGATGCGTTTGTGCGGTAAAGCCAGACTGGCCTGCCCACTGCGCATGCGCACGCTCAACGTCACCGCCTCGGCACCGCTGCTGGCGACCGCACCGACGTAGCTACGCCCATTGCTGAGCTCTACACGGACGTAGATTCCCAGATGCTTGCCCAGTTCGCGACTCGGCAATTCGATGCCTGCAGACAGTGGTGCTGGCCCAGGCGGCGCTTCGGTGGTCGTCACGCCTGCCGGCGCAGCCACAAGCGCTGTCCCCGCAGTGGTAACTATCGGCGCCGACGCAGGGTCGAGCAAGCCACTGGCAGCGACTGCCGCCGGGTCCCCTGCTGGCATAGCCGTAGGCTCAGCGAGCGGGCTGATCGGTATCGCGCTGCCGCCGTTCTCCATCTGCAACACCTGGTACACCGACGCATAGTCGCCATCTTCGGGCAGCGGCTTGATCGGGATTCCGGTTGGCTGATACGGCACACGCGGAAATCCTTCGACGTGGACGCTTGCGTTGATCGCCTCCAGCAGCGCCACGCCGCGCTTGTTGTTGATGTCTTCCCAGGCCACGCCCTCGCCGTAGTTGGACTGCCACACCAACTCTTTGCCACCTTCTGCATAACGCTTGTATGCAAGCCACATGGCACGCGGAAACTGGTTCCCTTTGGTCGCCATCAGGCGCTCGACAACGGCGATGTGGCGCTCGATGAATTCGGCCTCGGTGATCCCCGCCTGCTGTGCGCAGTAGCGATTGCGCGCCTTGTTGAACCCGTGGTCACGAAACGACCAGCGCACGTCCATGGTGCGCCATTCCTCAGCCGGCGTGTCGAGAAAGTCGTCGGCCTGGGGCAGCTCGAAACGGCGTTCGATGATGGCGTGCGAAGTTTCTGGCGAACCGAACTCAAGCGTCTGCACCAGTATCTGCTCGCCCTCGGTGCGGAACAGCAGGCTGATATTGCCGGCAGGTTCTGCCATCTTGAATTTGTCGGCGAATTCGTTTCGATGCCACCACCAGTCCTCACTGCAGCCGGCGGCTTCGAAGGCGGCACCGCTATACGCACCGACCCAGCTCACGTCCGGCAATACCGCCTGCATGCCGACATCGCCCCAATCGATCCGCTCGAACAGGATGCTCAGCTGTCCGGTAGGGGGATACTGATTGTCGTGGTCAGCCTTCAATTTGGACTTGCCACCGAAAATCGACCAGCCCAGATTGAAACTTGGAATCTGCCGGCGCAGCAGCCAGAAGAAGCCCGGCGTTTGCATGGTCACCTGCGGAATGCGGATCACCGTACTCGGCTCGGATTCGCCCGGCGTGATCGTAAGGTCGGTTGACTGCAGACGACCGCCAAGCGAATACGAGGAGTTTTTGAATGCGCCCTCGCCCCAGCCGGAAAATGCGTCGAGAAATGAAAACGTCGCGTTCTTGATTTGCAGCTTCACCATCAGATGCATACTGACCAACAGCGTCGCCACAAAAATCGGCGTCCAGTACCACGGCAAAGTCTTCCCGAACAGTCCGATTTCCAGCAGGCTGAGCGCTGATTTTTTCTTTGTTGTCTCTTCGGCCATCTGATGCCCCCTCAGGAAGGTCTGAATAAGTCACTACTTCGTCTTCGCCACACAGCTTGTTGCTTGCCAAACCCGAAAAAACCTGCGGTTTTTCGCCCTCTGACTCAGGGGGCTCGCGACTCCGGAGTGTTCAGAGGCTCCCTCAATCGGCATCGCGCTGCAGCGCTGGCACCGTTCTGGTGGCGGCGTACGCGACACTTGACTGCGTTGTGGTTGGTACCTTAGCAGTCCGCGGTGCGGCCAGCCGCTTACCCGGTCACATTGCCACCTAGATGATCAGCGTGACGCGACCTGGAGCTGAGTTGAGGCAGGGCAACCTGCCCTGAAAAGCACGACACTGCGCTCGTCCTGCAGCCCAAAAAAGTGCGCAGCGAACCTGCGGTGAGGAACGCGCACCTGCTTGGCTGTGTGTGCCCAAGCAACGCATTTTTTCCAGAGTAATGCCGAGAACGCCGGCTTTAATCGTATCGTGGTTGCAATCGCCCTCGCCGCTGGCCTCAGCTTCCGACCGTTGGCAATGACGGCTGCCGACACGCTCGCCTGGCTCAACAGTCAACCCGCCGATCGTCAGCAGAAGATGCGGGCGGGAATCAACACCGAGCGCGAGCAGGAAGTGCAGAAGGCGTGGAGGGCGAAAGCTTGGTCGATGTGTCTCGCGGTGAGATATGGGGGACCGCCAAGAGCCTTCTTCATCGCCGTTGTGCGGCGCTCCTGTCATGCTGCGCCCGACTCTAATGGAATTATCTTATGGATCTCGAAACCAGCATCACCTGTTCCAACTGCGCGAACGTCATGAAGGTCAAGGTGAAGGAAATGGTGCCCGGCAAGAAGAAGCGCTGTCCGAAGTGCAGCACTGAAATCGTTTTTTCCAAAGAGGATGGCCGCAATTCGCAGCAGGCGCTCGCCGAACTCAACAAGAGCATGAAGAATCGATTCCGCTGATTGTCCGCTACGGGCGCGTGCGTTGGACGCCCTGCGCGACGCCAGTGATGCACAGATCGGTTCACGGTTTTCTGTGGTCACGTTGGTCATTTTCGGGGCGCCAGCTTGCTCTCGATCGCGCACTCCGTTGATTCGTTGGTCTGATCGCGCCTGGCCCAGACCGCGCAGGATGACCAGCGCCACTGGCAGCAAGGCGCCATGGATGCCGCCGCGCGCGCATTGCGCTACGGTTCGACAAACCCCCTGTACGTGCCACATCGCAGCTGTCATACCAGTTCCGCTAGCATGCCCGCCTTACGCAGGAGAGTGAGATGAGCGCGAAAACCAAAGCACCCGAGTCGATCCAGGATTGGCAGGCATTGCATCAGCAATGGTGGTCCTCGTTGCTGGAGGGCGCAAAGCAGTACACGCCGCCGGCCGGATTCAATGCGGCTGATCCGCTGAAAGGTTTTGGCGAGGTGTTTGGTCACCAGCAAGGCGGACAGAACAACGCCGCAGTCGAGCGTTTCCTCGGCGGCAGCAAGCAATTTCTGGAATGGGTGCAAGGCCTGTCTGCGCAGATTGCAGCGCGCGGAGGCATTCCGGGCAAGGTCGACGACTGGTCGGCTCTGTTCAAGCAATCGGCCGGTCCCATGTTCGAGGGCAATAACCCATTTCTGCATCTGTTTCAGGGACTGGGCAGTGATGGTGCGCGCGGCCTGGAGCAGTTCATGGCCGGTATGCCGAATCCTGCCGATGCCTTCAAGGGTGAAATGAAGAGCATGCTGGCCATGCCGGTTTTTGGCCACACCCGCGAGCAACAGGAACGTGCACAACAGTTAGGCACGGCGTACATGGAATACCAGGAGGCGATGGCCGCCTACAACGCGCAGATGCTGCGCGCCAGCAAGCTCAGCTACGAGAAGCTTGAACTCAAGCTCGCCGAACGTGAGGAACCAGGCCGTCAGTTGGTGTCGCTGCGTGCGGTCTATGACCTGTGGATCGACGCCGCCGAAGACGCTTACGCGGAAGTGGCGCTGAGCGCTGAGTTCCGTAGCGCGTACGGCAACCTGGTCAACCGGCAGATGCGAATGCGTCAGCTGATGCAGGCCGAAGTCGAACGCCAGACCGCACAATTCGGCATGCCGACACGCACCGAGCTCAACTCGGTGCATCAGCGCATGCAGGACATGCGTCGGCGCATGCGCGAGCTGGAGGACCGGTTCGAGACTGCGGATTCAACCGCAGCGCCAGCGGCGAGGACTGTTGCGCCGACGTCCGCCGCCCGGCGCAAAGCCGTACCATCGAAACAGAAACGGAAAGTCGTTGCGCTGCCGGTGAAAACCGCTGCCACGAAAGTTGCGAAGAAGACTCAGAAGAAGGTCGCGAAGAAAATTGCGATGAAGGTCGCGATCAAGGTAAAACCCGCAGCGACTAAATCGGTGAAACCCGGCAAATCGCGCACGAGCAAGAGCAGCAACTCCGCCAATAAATCCACCTCTGCCCGTCGTCAACTCAACCGTCTCGCCTGAGGAACGCCAACATGCTCGGACCGATCCGACTGCAACCCGACCAGGTCGCCCAAGAACTCGCCAAGTTTGGCGAGAAACTTGCCCGCGGCGCGCAGACACTGCGCGCGCTGCCCGAAGTGCACTACGGTGTCAGCGCCAAGGAAGCGGTATACAGTGAAGACAAGATGGTGCTGTATCGCTTTACCTCAGAACATGGCGCGTCGGTACCCAGAGCCACTGAAAAAATACCGCTGCTGATTGTCTATGCTCTGGTCAACCGGCCGTACATGGTTGATCTCCAGGACGATCGCTCGATCGTCAAGAGCCTGCTCGCCGCCGGCCACGACGTGTATCTGATCGACTGGGGCTATCCAGATCCCAGTGATCGCTATCTGGGCCTGGACGACTACATCAATGGCTACATCCGCCGCTGCGTGAATGTGGTGCGCAAGCGCTGCGCGGTGCCGGCGATCAACCTGCTGGGCATTTGTCAGGGCGGCGCCTTCAGCATCTGCTACACCAGTCTTTATCCAGAAACCGTGCACAACCTGATCACGATGGTAACGCCGGTGGATTTCCAGACTCCGGACAATATGCTCTCGCACTGGATTCAGGAGATGGATGTCGATGCCTTCATCGATACTCTGGGCAACGTGCCGGCCGAGCTGATGAACTGGTGTTATCTGACGCTCAAGCCGTTCCGTCTGCTGCAGCAGAAGTACGTGGGACTGACCGACATCCTCGACAATCCGGTCGAGCTCGAAAACTTCCTGCGTATGGAAAAGTGGATCTTCGATTCGCCCGATCAGGCCGGCGAAGCCTTCCGCCAATTCATCAAGGATTTCTACCAGGGCAACAAACTGCTCAAGGGCGGCTTGCAGATCGGCGGCAAGAAGATCGATCCAAAACGCATCACCATGCCAGTACTCAACATCTTCGCCGAGCAGGACCATTTGGTGCCGCCCAATGCCTCACGTGCGCTCAAAGGCATCATCGGCAGTCGCGACTACACCGAGCTAAGCTTCAAGGGCGGGCACATCGGCATTTATGTCAGTGGTCGCGCGCAACGCGAGGTGCCACCGGCAATCAGTGCGTGGATGAAGCATAGACGCTGATTTTCTGAGGCGGCTGAATTGTGGGAGCGGCCGCTCCCACAAGGCACGATTCGCCAAGCTCCTGCGGCTGGTTACAGCCTACTCGCCAGCCACGACACCCGACACACCGCGACGGCGCAACACGTGATCTTCGCCGAACAGGCGCTCGATTCGTACAAATAGCTCCGGGCGCGAGAATGGCTTCTTCATGAAATCGTCGGCGCCAATCTTCTGTGCATAGAATTGCTCAGTGGCTTCGGCGTTGCCGCTCATCATGATGATCGGAATGCCCTTGGTGATCGGGTCGCGGCGCAGGATGCGCAATGCCGCGAATCCATTCATGCCTGGCAGCACGATGTCGAGAAAGATCAGGTCGGGCTTCTCGGCGCGCGCAGTCTCGATTCCTTTTTCGGCATCGGGTGCTTCAAGCGCAATGAAATTATTCTGCGTCAGCATTTTGCGCATGACGGCGAGAATGGTCAGTGAATCGTCGATGACCAGAACTCGGGTGCCTTCGCGCGATCGCGCTCGCGGCTTGTCGCGACGCTCCTGCTCGGCTTCGCTGCCGCCAAACATGCGCTTGAAGAAGGCAAATCTGCTCATTGGGTTCCCTGATTCTGGTCGCTTCAGGCTTGCAGTGTCTCGCCTGCAGGCCGCGAGGGCAATGCTTTATGGTGGAAAACGCCGAATGAGATCGCAGAATCAGTCCCAGCGGTCGTCGCGCGACCAGATGACACCGCTGTCCACGCGCACTGGAAACTTGGATACGGGAGAGTACGCTGGGCCGCAAAGTGCTTCGCCGCTGCGCACATCGAACTGCGCCCCGTGGCGTGGGCACTCGACGATAAAGCCGTTGAACGGACCACCGTTGAGCTCACCGCCGTCGTGCGTGCAAACGTCTTCGATGGCATAGACCTCACCATCGACGTTGAAAAACGACACCATCACGCCATCCACCTCGGCGACACAACGCTCGCCGGGAAGCAGTTGGTCAGAAGCGCAGATACGAGTCCAATTGGGCACGTGAGTCTCCTAAGGAAGGTCTGAATAAGTCACCACTTCGTCTTCGCCACACTGCTTACTGCTTGCCAAACCCCCGCTCTCAACAGCGGAGCTGATCAACCTGCGGTTTTTCGCCCTCTGACTCAAGGGGCTATCGCGGCTCCGGACTTGTTCAGAGGTTCCCTAAACCAGCGTCTTGGCAAACACGGCGAATTCCAGATCGCCGCGCTTGGGAATACCAAATCTCTCGTCCCCATATGGAAACGGCTTGCTCTGTCCGGTGCCCTTATAGCCGCGCCGCAAATAGAATGCGATCAGCTCGGTTCGAATCGAAATCACCGTCATCGTCATGATTGCGCAGTCGTACTCGCTGCGCGCCACGCGCTCTGCCTCTGCCAGCAAAGCAGCGCCAAGACCGCTGCCCTGGGTCAATGGACTGACCGCAAACATGCCGAAGTACCCGACGCCGTCGTGGCCTTCGACATGGGCGCAACCTAACACCACGGCGTCCCGGGTCACCAACAGCACACGGCTGTCTGGCGCAAGAATCAGGGACGCCACTGATACCGCATCGGTTCGCTGACCATCGAGCATATCCGCCTCGGTGGTCCAGCCTTGCTTGCTGATGTCACCACGATAGGCGGACTCGACCAGCGCCACGATTGCTGGAATATCATCTTCCCTGGCCGCGCGGAATTCCATCGATTCGGGTTTCCTTGAAGGTATCGGATGGTGCATCGCATTGTGCAAAGCATCGAATGGCAGCAGCGCGCAGGGCCTGCGTGCCGGATGCTTATGGAGTTCGGCGAAGACGGAAAGTTCTGCGGGCAACGCGACTCCGCCCGCGCGTCCTTCCATCAGCGCGACCAACGCTGCACGCAACTTCGACATCCCATCTGCATCACGTCCCACCGCTGCATCACCCAGTATGGATGCGCTCGCGGTACAGATCGCGCAGCTCTCGCCCTCGAAGTGACAGGCCAGAACGTGTCCCGCTGCGGACAGCTCAGCTTGTATCGCGACGTGATCTCCACAACTGGCATTGTGGCTCTCGCCGCGATGCGTGGCTGAGCGCAACGGACCAAAGTTGCGCGGCGCACGATTATGCTCGAGCACGGTTTCGGAATAGAGGGCGGACACGGGCATCTGGGCATTATAGGTGGGAGGGGGCCCTCACGCTTCTAGGGAACCTGTGAACAAATTCGGAGCCTGGATAGCCCCCTGAGTCAGAGCGACCAGCTTCGCTGTTGAAAACCGGGGTGTGGCAAACGATAAGCTGCACTGCGAAGACGAAGTGGTGACTTGTTCAGACCATCCCTAGGTCAACACTTTTCGGACCTTTGCAACTGCCTCAACAAACGCGTCTATTTCTTCCATGGTGTTGTAGAACGCCAGCGAGACACGCGCTGTCGCCGGCACCCCGAAAAACTGCAGCAGTGGATGCGCGCAGTGTTGACCGGAGCGCACGGCGATACCCTCAAAATCGAGCAGGGTAGCCAGATCGTGCGCGTGCGCACCTTTGATCAAGAATGAAAATACCGGAGCGCGCTGAGCGGCTTCGCCAATCAGGCGCAGACCTTCGATGGCCTGCAAGCGCTCAAGTGCGTAAGCGCCGAGTGCGGCCTCGCGCGCGGCAATCCGGTCGATGCCGATGCGCTCTATCCAATCGATGGCAGCACCCAAGCCGACGAAACCAGCGATGTTGGGGGTGCCCGCTTCGAAACGTCCCGGCGGCAGTGCATACGTGGTGCGATCGAAACCCACGCGTTCGATCATTTCGCCGCCGCCTAGAAACGGCGGCATCTGTTGCAGAATGTCGCGACGCGCCCAAAGCGCCCCAGTGCCCGTCGGTCCGAAAAGTTTGTGGCCAGTGAACACGTAAAAATCGCAATCCAGCGCCTGTACGTCGACCGGCAGATGCGGCACCGCCTGCGAACCATCCACCAACACCGGAATGCCGCGCGCATGCGCAGCGTCGATCAGCGTGCGCAATGGGTTGATGGTGCCCAGCACATTGGACACATGGGTGATACCAAAAAGCTTGACGCGCTCGCTCATCATCGCGAGCGCGCCTTCGATATCGATCTCGCCTGTCGTGGTGATCGGTGCCGGTAATACGCTCGCCCCGGCGCGCTCTGCAACGATCTGCCAGGGCACGATATTGGCGTGGTGCTCCATCATCGAAACCAGGATCACATCCCCGGCCTGCAACTTGGGTAGCGCCCACGCATAGGCGACCAGATTGACCGCTGCGGTGGTGCCGCTGGTGAAAACAATCTCCTCGCGATGTGCCGCATTGATGAAGTGCTGCAACTTGTCGCGCGTCGCCTCATAGTGCTGCGTCGCCTCGCTGCCCAGCGTATGCACAGCTCGAGCGACGTTGGCATTGAACTGGCTGTAGTAGCGCGACACCGCATCGATCACACACTGCGGCTTCTGCGCAGTGTTGGCGTTGTCGAAATAGATCAACGGCTTGTCATGCACCTTGCGCCGAAGTTGCGGAAACTCAGCGCGCAAAGCAGTGATATCAAACGGAACAGCGGCGGCGCGCTCAGCGTTCATCGACTTCCTCGGCGACAAAGGCGGACATCGCCTCGCGCAGCACCGCGGACATTTGCGCACGCAGCGTGGCGTCACCCAGCGCCTGCAACGCCTCGATCGCAAAGGCATGCGTCAGCATCACGCGCGCCCGCGCCCGCGGGATTCCGCGCGAACTCAAGTAGAACAAGGCACCCTCGTCGAGCCTGCCGACCGTGGCACCGTGCGCGGCCTTGACCGCGTCGGCATGGATCACCAGTACCGGCCGGGTATTGATCTCGGCATGCGCGCAGAGCAAGAGATTCTTGCTGCTGAGCTTGGCGTCGGAACCATCGGCACCCACATCGACATTGAGGTTGCCGGTCAATCCGAGGCGCGCACGCTGATCGGCGATGCCACGCCAGATCAGATCGCAGGAAGTATCCAGGGCACGATGATGCACGTTGATCTGCACATCGGAATGGGCGCGTCCGCTCAGCGCCTGCACCCCGCCGGAAACGAAACGCGCGCCATCTCCGATCAGTTCGACCTCCACTTGGTGGCGGTTCAAGGCCTGGCCCGAAGTCAACTCGAACGCGTCCACCTCGGCACCGCGACCCAACCGATAACGACTGCTGTGAATGCTGCTCATCGTTGCACTGGCGTTACTGTGCCGCGTATGGGTCAGTCGCGCCGCTGAATCCAGTTCGATGTCGAGCAGTCGATTGCACAGATGTGCCGCATTGCCAGCGGCGTAATGCTCCTCGATCAATACGCACTGCGCTGCGCGCTCAAGTTCGACGCGTACGCGCGAGTGGAACGCCACAGGCGCGACACTGGGCAGCGAAACAAAAAACAGGTGAAGCGGCGTGGCGACCTGGGTATCAGCCGCCACTTTGATGCTGGCACCCGACAGCGCCAACGCGACGTTGGCAGCCACGAAGGCATCCATCGTCGAGAGTGGGCCCACATCATGCGCGGTGGGAACAAAGGGCTCGATGCTGAGTCCCGAAGGCAGGTCGCCGAGCGAGGATAGATTGTGCCGCAGCTCGCCATTGACGAACACCAGCCGCAACGTCGCAGCTGCGATACGCGCCTGAATGGCATCCGGCACCACGCGCGTCGCGGCGTCCTCATCGCGCAGTACGAACGCCTTGCTGGCCAAGGTGCGCAAAGAGGTGTAGCGCCAGGCCTCATCGCGGGCAACGGGCAGTCCGAGTTGTTGCAATTGCGCGTGGCCGCGACGGCGCAATGCGATCAGCGCGTCCTCGCTCAGCTTCGGTCGCAACAGAGAGTCGAGTAGCACAGATGACCCTTCGCTCATGATGCGAACGCCGCCGCCTCTTCGCGCTTGCGCTCGGCGATCCAGGCGTAGCCCTCATCTTCCAGACGCAGGGCCAGGCTCTTGTCACCACTCTTGACGATGCGCCCATCCGACAACACGTGCACGTAATCGGGCACGATGTAATCGAGCAGGCGCTGGTAGTGCGTGATCACGATGAAACTGCGTTCGGGTGAACGCAGCGCATTGACGCCATCGGCCACCATCTTCAGCGCATCGATGTCGAGGCCCGAATCGGTTTCATCAAGTATGCCCAGCGCAGGCTCGAGCAGCGCCATCTGGAAAACTTCATTGCGCTTCTTCTCGCCGCCAGAAAAACCTTCGTTGACCGCGCGGTTCAGCAGCTCGTCCTTCAAATGCAGCACCTTGAGTTTTTCGCGCACGCGCTTGAGAAACGCCATCGAGTCCAGCTCGGGCTCACCGCGATACTTGCGTTGCGCGTTGTAAGCAGCGCGAAGGAAATAGGTATTGTTGACGCCAGGAATTTCGACTGGGTACTGAAAGGCCAGGAACACACCCTCGCCCGCGCGCTGCTCCGGCTCCAACGCGAGCAGGTCCTTGCCGCGGAATTGCACTGTGCCTTGCGTAACTTCGTAACCTTCGCGACCGGCAAGCGCATAGCCCAGCGTGGATTTGCCCGACCCATTTGGGCCCATGATGGCGTGCACTTCGCCCGGCTTCACGTCCAGCGACAGGCCCTTGAGGATTTCTTTGCCGGCGACGCGGACGTGGAGGTTTTCGATAATGAGCATCTCAGGGTTCCGCTTGAATAATGGAAACAATATTTTGCACAGGAACATCGAGCAAAAAAGGGTTCAGAATAAGTGGTGAAATGCCGATTCCGCCATGCACGAGCCAGTTACGGTACTGCATTCCATCGTCCACTGCATCGTAATCATTGCTGGATAGCGCGCCTGCATCTTTCCATCGCCTTAAGAGCGTACTGACAGCAGGGAATTTCTGGCCCGGAGCTTTTGGCGTGGCTAACAAGCTGGAACCCAACAAGCTCGTTCCGGACTTAAAACCATTCAGTCTGGCTTCCAAGTCCTCGCGGAGATTTCGCTCTACAACAACGATAAAATCCAGTGTCGCTACCGACTCCAAATAGTCGCGCCGGTCGCTGAAATAATCGGAGACCTCGGCTGTTGTGGCTGCAGCCAAAGCTTCAGTCGCATCGCTCAGCGCAGTTGGCAGCGCAGATGCAACAGCAGAATTTATAAGCGTCAGTATCCTGCGTTCCAGCTCACTACTCAAATAGAGATTGTCAATCAATGCACTCCATGCCTGACCTGCAGCTCCAAGCAACATCGCGCTCACCCTTCGACAAGATATTCGAGCATCACCAAGAAAGCGGTTTCGTTGAGAGGCACAAGTTTTCTGCTATCGGGAACCAAGCGGCTCCAACCACCATTTTTCAGCACAAGACTGGTTCGCATTCCCGTAGACGACTGGACGTCGACGCGCCCATCGGCGCCCAGCACATAGGGAAGGTCTGAATAAGTCACCACTTCGTCTTCGCCACACTGCTTATTGCTTGCCAAACCCGCAAAAACCTGCGGTTTTTCGCCCCCTGACTCAGGGGGCTATCGCGGCTCCGGACTTGTTCAGAGGTTCCATAGGTGCCCTTCGGTTGGAATCGGATACCTACAGACCCGACCAATAACTGATAGTCGGATACCGAGTAGCCACCCAGCCTTTCCTCATAAATCTCGACCTCTCCTCGACGAGGAGCATTAATGGCTCCCCCAGCCACAGACTCGCTCAGCCACGTGTCCAGAGACGAATAAAGTTTATTGAGTGCGTCAATCCACTGTTGCTTTCGTTGACTCGCGCTGGCGACATCAGGATCGTTTTTTTTGCCTTAAGATATTCTGTAATCCTGCTGGACATGCGCTTCGCTCCAATAAATGACTAACCTATTGCGCCTTCAAGACTCACCTCCAGCAACTTCCTCGCCTCTACCGCAAATTCCATCGGCAGTTCGCGAAATACCTGCTTGCAAAAACCATCAACGATGAGCGATACCGCATCTTCCTCGCTGATGCCGCGACTGAGGCAATAGAACATCTGGTCGTCGGAGATCTTCGAGGTGGTGGCCTCGTGCTCGACAATCGCGCTCGGGTTGCGCACTTCGATATACGGGAAGGTATGCGCGCCGCAACGCTTTCCAATCAGTAGCGAATCACATTGCGTGAAATTGCGCGCGCCCTCAGCGGTTTTCTCGACGCGCACCAGGCCGCGATAAGTGTTCTGACCGCGACCGGCGCTGATACCCTTGCTGATGATTTTGGACTTGGTGTTCTTGCCAATGTGGATCATCTTGGTGCCGGTATCGGCTTGCTGGCGATGATGGGTCAGTGCGACCGAATAGAACTCACCGCTGGAGTTATCGCCGCGTAGTACGCAGCTCGGATACTTCCAGGTGATCGCCGATCCAGTCTCGACCTGTGTCCAGCTGATCTTGCTGTGCGCTCCGCGACATTCGCCGCGCTTGGTGACGAAGTTGTAGATACCGCCAACACCGTTTTCGTCGCCCGGATACCAGTTCTGCACCGTTGAATACTTGATGTTGGCGCGATTCAGCGCGACCAGCTCCACCACCGCGGCATGCAGCTGGTTTTCATCGCGCATTGGCGCAGTACAGCCTTCCAGATAGCTGACGCTGGCGCCGTCCTCGGCGATGATCAAGGTGCGCTCAAACTGGCCGGTATCGCGCGCATTAATGCGGAAATAGGTGCTCAGCTCCATCGGGCAACGCACACCCTTGGGTATGAACACGAAACTGCCGTCGGAAAACACTGCCGAGTTGAGCGCGGCGAAATAATTGTCAGCCACCGGAACCACCGAGCCCAGGTATTGCTTGATCAGCTCGGGATGTTCGCGCACGGCTTCGGAGAACGAACAGAAAATAACCCCGACTTCGGCCAACTCCTTCTTGAACGTGGTACCGACTGACACCGAATCGAACACGGCATCGACCGCTACCCCGGCCAAACGCGCACGCTCATGCAGCGGCACACCAAGCTTTTCGTAAGCTTCCAATAATTTGGGATCAACCTCGTCGAGCGATTTGTATTTCTGCTTGGGTGCGGCGTAGTAACTCACACCCTGAAAGTTGATCGGCGCGATCGCGAGCTTGGCCCAGTCCGGCTGGGTCATGGTCAACCAGTGTCGATACGCCTTGAGTCGCCACTGGGTCATCCATTCGGGCTCTTCCTTCTTCGCCGAGATCATGCGCACGACTGCTTCGCTCAGCCCCTTGGGCGCGATGTCGGTCTCGATATCGGTGACGAAACCCGCGTCGTAGCTGCGGTTGGCGATGAGCGTTTCGATTTCACGTGGTTGCGCTGACATGTCGGTCCTCAAACGGCGGCGGCGCGCAGCGGCGCAACCTGCGGCTGGATTGCGCCACGCGCAGTGGCTTGCGCGCTACCGTCGGGTTGCAGCATCTGCGCCAGACTGACACTGGCCAACGCCGACTCGATCACCCGACTGATGCGCCGCCAGTTGCCCTGCACACGACAATGCGGCTCATGCCCGCAGCTGCCTTGAACCGCGCTGCATTCGGTCATGCCCAGTGGGCCCTCAAGCGCCACGACGATCTGCAGGATGCTGATCTGATCGGCAGATCGCGCCAGTCGATAGCCACCGTGAATACCGCGTCGCGACTCGACCAGACCTGCGCAGGCAAGCTGCTTGAGCAATTTGCTCACGGTTGGCATCTCCAGTCGCGCGTGCTCGGCCAGCTCCGAAGCAGCCAGCACTTCGCCCGGACGGCCCGCAAGGCAGGTCATCAGAACGGTGGCGTAATCGGTGAGTTTGCCAATGCGCAGCATCGGGCGACGCGCTCCCTTAAACAGTACTGGAATGGTACCAGTTTCCGCCAACGCGCTCAACACGCCTCGCGGCAGCACCGGGCTAGCGTTTCGCCGCGCGTTCAGCCTCAACCAATGTCCGCAGCGCCTCTCGCTGCTCATCGCTGACGATGCGGAAGGCTGCTTCAAGCTTGGCGTCGATGCGCCGCGCAAGTAATTCCTGATCGAGGCAGGGTGCGGCCTCGCGCAGCAGCGATTGAAAAACCACCTCCAGTGACCACGCCCCAGACTTGTTGTTGTCCAGCGCAGCCAGGAATCGGTGATCACAGCGGGGAGTCCAGGCCATGTTCGATTCGGCGTCGCAAAGCACATGCCGCTAGCGCAGGCTCGAGACATGCCGCGCTTCATGCAATAGCGTGCCCGCGCGTTCTGCGTCACTGGCATTGGGTGAGTCAAAAAATGCCGGGCCCAGCATCAGCGTGTTGCGACCGTGCACGAACTGCGCGCGTACCCCGCCAATCAGACGGACGTCGTAGGCGAGACTGGAAATATGCCGATCCACATAATCGGCGGCATTACCCATACCCGGCAGATCAACCATGCGCAGTAGCTGCCACGCCTGCATCAGATCCTGCGCCGGCGCGTCGCAGTCTCCGGGCGGTCCAAAGCGTTCTGCCTGAAAGATGCCGAGCGCGCTCTGCACCTCTTGCCAGGATTCAGTCAACACCGGCAACTTGCAAGCACTGCCGCGGCGCGCAGCCGGGCTCAGCGGACACGCTGCCAACGCGGATGTGATCGTAGCAAGGGACAACAGCAGGCCACAGACCAGATGGGATTTGAGCATGCTGCAGATACTGCCAGAGTCATCTTTGCAATCGCCACTCTCGGCAAAGCGCAGCAAGTCACCTATCATCCACGCCCCGCCTGCAGCCCCGTCGACAAATCACCAAGCGCATGAAGCCCTATATCACCACTCGTCGTTCCACGATCCATGGCAACGGCGTGTTCGCCGCTCGCGACATTCCCGCCGACATTGAGTTGCTCGAGTACACCGGGCGACGTCTGACCCACGCCGAGGCCGATGAGCAGTACGGCGACACCGTCGACACCGGACACACTTTCTTATTCACGCTGGACGACACGTACATCATCGATGCCAACGAGAATGGCAACGATTCCCGCTTCATCAACCACAGCTGCGATCCGAACTGCCAGGCGTTTCTGCATGAATCACCAGACGGCGATCCACGCCACCAGTTCGTGATGATCGAGTCCATGCGTCCGATCAAGCACGGCGAGGAACTCACCTATGATTACAAGATCACTCTGCAACAGCGCTACACCGCCAAGCTAATGAAGGCCTGGGCCTGTCGCTGCGGCGCAGCGTATTGCACGGGCACCATGCTGAAGCCGAAAAAGCGTGGGCGAAAGTAGCGCGGAAATTGTTCCGATCGGTGCTGAACCATTCGATCCATCAACTGCGTGTGGAGCAAGCCGCCGCGCACGTGTAGATCAATATTCGAACGCCTTGAAGATCGGATCAACCGATCCCTGCCAATCACCGTGAAACAGTTCGAGCTTGCGTTCGGCCGGGCAGATACCGGCATCGGCGAACTCGATCAGCGGCTCCAGGTACATCGACTCGTCCATGCCGCGCGAGTTGAGTCGCGCCCGCCGCTGCAGACCATGCGCAGAGATTTTCAGCGCCTCGACCGCCAGATCGCGTACGCTGCCGCCGCGGAACGGGAGCTTCAAAGCATGCCGAGGCACACCACTGCGCAAAGCTTCGCGCTCGGCCATGCTGAAGTTTTTCACCAGATCCCAGGCGGCGTCCAACGCGGTGTTGTCATACAGCAGCCCCACCCAGAAGGCGGGCAATGCGCACAATCGGTTCCACGGTCCGCCATCGGCGCCACGCATCTCCAGATATTTCTTCAGCCGCACTTCTGGAAACGCCGTGGTCAGGTGATCGGCGAAATCCTTCATTGACGGTTTCTCGCCGGGCAACACATCAAGTTTTCCGGCCATGAAGTCGCGAAAACTTTTGCCGCTCGCGTCCACATACCTGCCGTCGCGGTAGGCGAAATACATCGGCACGTCCAGCATGTAATCGATATAACGCTCGTAGCCGAAGCTCTCGTCAAAAACGAAACCGAGCATCCCGGTGCGATCAGGATCAGTGTCGGTCCAGATATGCGAGCGATAGCTCATGAAGCCATTCGGCTTACCTTCGGTGAAGGGCGAGTCGGCGAAGAGCGCGGTGGCTATCGGCTGCAGTGCCAACGAAACGCGAAACATCTTCACCATTTCCGCTTCATTGCCGAAGTCGAGATTGACTTGTACGGTGCAGGTGCGGGTCATCATGTCCAGGCCCAAGCTACCGCGCTTGGGCATATAGTCGCGCATGATCTTGTAACGCCCCTTGGGCATCCACGGCATTTCTTCGCGCTTCCACTTGGGTTGGAAGCCCACGCCGAGAAAGCCAAGGCCAATTTCATCGGCGATCGAGCGCACTTCCTTCAGATGCTGATTGACCTCGCAGCAGGTCTGATGAACGGTCTCCAGCGGCGCACCAGAAAGCTCAAACTGGCCGGCGGGTTCCAGCGACACCGACGCCTGATCACGCAATAGCGCGATGACATTTCCATTGTCGTAGACCTGCTCCCATCCAAAACGACTGGCCATGCCTTCGAGCATGGCTTTGATGCCGCGCTCACCCAGATAGGTAGGAGGACGCAGATCATCGTTGCGAAAACCGAACTTTTCGTGTTCGGTGCCGATGCGCCAATCGGTTCGCGGCTTTTCACCGCTGGCCAGATAGTCGACCAGCTCCTGCTTGTTGGCGATCGGGGCTGGGGATTCCTGGCTGGGGTTGGACACGGCATGCTCCGGAACAGAATCAGATGTGGCAGATGGTTGCGAAAACAACGATTGCAAGTCAGCGCGAATTGGCCAGACGGCTTGACGCTGGAACACAGGATTCGACGCCAGTCCGGTGGCGATATCCCGCCTTATCCACTGCAACCGATCCCACCTGAAGCTCGCGCGCATGGGCTAGTCTTGCCAAGACCGGATCATTGCCAACGGGATTGCATGCGTTTCACATTGACTCAAATTCTTTTGGCACTGGCAATGGCGACCGCCGCCCCATTGCGCGCCGATTCCGCCGAGGCGCCGGTTCTGCGCCGTGGCAATGGACCGGAGCCATCGACGCTGGACGCGCATCGCGCCCAGGACATCGCCAGCCACAACATTCTGCGCGATCTCTATCAGGGACTGGTCGGTGAAGATGCGCGCGGCAATATTGTTCCGGGCATGGCCGAGCGCTGGGAGGTCAGCAGCGATGGCCTCGATTATCGGTTTTACCTGCGTACCAACCTGCGCTGGTCCAATGGCGAAGTGCTGGATGCGGCGCAGATTGTGGCTTCCTTTCGGCGCGCGTTGCAAAGCGAAACCGCCGCTCCGCTGGCGCCGTTGCTCGATCCGATCCGCGGCGCAACGACGGCGACGCCCGAGATTGATGTAGTCGATGGCAATTCGATTCACTTCGGTCTGTCGCGTCCCGCGCCTTTGCTCAAGCTGCTGGTGTTGCCGGTGGCGATGCCGGTGTATCTGCCAGCAATCGTGGCCCATGGCAATGCGCACACACGCCCTGGGCACCTGGTCAGCAATGGCCCCTATCGACTGCAGGCATGGGAGCCGCATTCGGCGATCACACTGCAACGCAACCCGCACTTCCACGCGCAGCAGGACGTGCGCATCGAGCAGGTGCGGTATGTGGTCACCGAAGATGCCGCCAGCGAACTGAAACGCTTTCAGGCCGGCGACCTCGACATCACTGAAACGGTGCCGCCGGGTCGACTCGATCGACTGCGCGAACGCTTCGGTAACGCGCTGCACATCAGCCCCTACCTCGGCAGTTTTTTCTTCGGCATCAACCTGCGCTCCAAGCCACTCGGGGATTCGCTAGCGCTGCGGCGAGCACTCAGCGTGGCCATCGATCGCGACATCCTCACCCGTTACATCACCGCATTGGGTGAGCAACCGGCTTACGGCCTGGTGCCCGATGGTATCGCCGGTTATGTCCGCGCCAGCTTGCCCGAGTCCGCAATGAACCAGCAAGAGCGCGTGGCGCTGGCAAGGCGCTTGATCGCGCAAGCCGGGCATGAAGTCGGGACACCGCTGGAGATTGAAATTCGCTACAACACTTCGACTTCGCATCGGCGGCTCAGCCTGGCCGTCGCGGCGATGTGGCGCGAGGTATTGGGCATCAAGGTGCGCCTGCGCAATGAGGAGTGGAAATCATTTGTGCAAAGCCGCCGCGACGGCCGCATCACTCAGGTATTTCGTGGCGGCTGGATCGGCGATGTGGATGATCCGTTGAGTTTTCTGTCGCTGTTCGCCGGCGCTCAGGCGTTGAACTGGAGCGGCTGGCAAGATCAGAACTTCATTCGCCTGCTCTCTGCGGCCGACGCTGATGCGGCGCGGCGCATGCATCTGTTGCACCAGGCAGAGCAACTACTGCTCGATCAGCACGCCATCATTCCGCTGTATTTCTACACTTCAAAACATCTGGTGCGTGCCGAGGTGCGAGGCTTCGAGGCGAATCTGCTGGATCGGCATCCGAGCCGCTGGATGCATCTTGCAGCGAGCACCACGGCACCATGAAGCATACCTTCGACGCGGTGATCGCCCAGCCCACTGCGGAAGCCGCGGCCAGCATGCACCGCGGCTGGATCAAGCGCACGCTCATGCGTGTCGGCGAGGGCCTGCTCACGTTGCTGCTGTTGGCAATGCTGTGCTTCACGCTGCTGCGTGCTGCGCCTGGCGGGCCGTTTGATAGCGAACGCGAGCTGAGCGTGGAACAGCGCCAGCAGCTGGTCGCGCAATACGGGTTGGACCGACCCATCGCCATTCAATTCGCGCGCTATGTTGGCGACGTGGCGCAGGGCGATCTGGGCAGGTCATTCCAGTACCCGGACTATCAGGTCAGCGAGCTGTTGCGCTCGGGTTTCGCAGTCTCGGGCTGGCTGGGTGGCTGGGCTTTGTTGTTGGCTCTGGTCATCGGTGTGCCGCTCGGGTTGCTCTCTGGCGCGCGTGCCGGCACGCTGAGCGATTCACTGATCGCAGGTGGAACATTGCTTGGGCTGGCGCTGCCCAAGTTTGTGATCGCGCCACTGCTGATTCTGCTGTTCGCGGTGCAACTGGGCCTGCTACCCGCCGGTGGCTGGAACGCCGACGATTGGCGCACGGCCGTGCTCCCGGTCACTGCATTGTGCCTGCCCAACCTGGCTGCGATTACGCGCCTTACACGGCATGCGGTGATTGAATCGATGGCCAGCGACTACGTCAGGGCGGCGCGCGCGCGCGGCATCGAAGGCCTGGCGCTGATTCAGCATCACGTGCTCAAACCGACGCTGCTGGTGGTGCTGGCATGGCTGGCACCGGCGCTGATCGCAGTGATCACCGGCTCTACTGTCATTGAACAGATTTTTGGCATACCCGGCGTTGGGCGCTACTTTGTACAAGGCGCGCTGAATCGCGATTACACACTGGTGATGGGCGTGGCGCTGGCGGCCGGCACGCTGATCGTCATCGTCAATCTGATCGTGGATGCGCTGCGCGCCTGGATCGATCCGCGGCTAAGCTGAGCTGCTCGCGACTTGCGTCGTCGCCACTACGCGCATGTCACGACTTGCTTGCGCGCACCTACACTCCTGCCCCAATGAAACGGGGCGCCGAAGCGCCCCGTGTTTCCCACTCGCAGCAACGGTGAATCAGTTACACGGCGCGCCGCCCACCGAGCCGACTCCCACTGTTTGAATGAGTACCGGGCCGAGCCCACCACCCAATCCTGGCGGCGCGGTGTTCACCCATCCGAACAATGTATTTGCATAATTGATCACCCCGCCGGCCGGCGTCGGAAGTTCCTGGAAGAAGAAGGTCTGGTTGACGGTCAGCCCGACATGGTCGGTGCACCTTGGCCCAAACACGCCGGGGGAAATCCAGAACGGGTCGGCGGCAATGGTCGCCAGTTCCGCCGGGTAACGCGGGGCCAGCCACGTACCGTAGTCGCCGATCTCGCGCAATTGCAACGCCGCACCGTTGGCCAGATTCATCGGCGCAACACTGGCTGCATAGGGTGGCGCGGGAAAGAAGACATCCGTGTAGATGTCCATGGTGTTTTCGTCCTGTAAATCCATGCGATGGAAGAAGGGCGTGGTGATGTGATGACGCAGCACATGCGTGGGATCGGCACAGCGCGAAACAGTCGATGCCGATGCTGTGGCTGCAGTATTGAGCAACAAACAGGACGCATCGACACGCGCATTCCACAGGGCCAGGTACACGTCGTTCCATTGCTGGTCGATGCGCTGCTGGTAGCTGGTCACCGGTGCCGGCGCTACCGGCCAGGGCAGACTGCTGGTGCTCGGTGTGCCGGTTGCATCAATCACGCCGCGCACTTCGCTATTGGGATTGATCGCGTTCTGCTTGGCGCGCAACAGATCCAGATTGTGCTTCACGCCATTGGCGCCAGCAGACGAGCCGGCGAGCAAAATCCGGTTGGCGCCGTCCAGACTGCGCATCTGTTCGCAGATTTCGCCTTGGCAGTAGCTCGTGCCGGTGCGCAGGTCGGTGATCATCTGATCGAAAATGCGGGCTCCGTGGAAGTTGATTTCATAGTTCTGAGTGGTGCCGGGTGGGGTGGCCGGCGGCGTACCCAGATGATCGATGCCCGCGCTCAGCAGATTGTCTTGCTGACCAGTCCATTGGTCGCTGCTGCAGTAGTGCAGGTACACCTTGTTCCAATTTCGAAACGGATTGATCGCGGCAGTGGAGAAAATACCGTTGCCGGTGATTCCCGTCGGCACCGCGTAGTCGGCACCCTGAAGTGTCCAGCCACTGGGCCCGGCTGCAGCCGCCGGATACCATGTATTCCACGTGGCCACGGGTATCGACGTGCTCATTTTCTGCAGACCGTAGTTGTTCTGATACGACTGCCAGCGATCGACGCAGTCCACGCCGCTCTCGCAGGAACCGCCCGCTTCCAGAAACACGATCCAGTTGTCACGATCAGCCATCGTCTGGGCGCGGCGCACGTAGGCCGCCGGCTGTGTGCCGTCATTGCACAGAGCATCCGGCGCGACAATCCAGTGTCTGATCAGATCAGCTCCCGGCGCTGGCTGGCCGGTGACATCGTTGGCACCGCGAATGGTATTGATCGACTGCGCAGCCGCAGAACCGACAAAAAAGGTCAATGCACACAGCGTCAATACGGACGCAGTCCATGGGGTTTTTAAGCTGAGACGCTTCATTGAGATTCTCCTGTGATGTGAGCCGCGCGCGTGGGCAAGCCCGCGCGCAATGGGTTGGTTTACTGCAGGCTGTCGCTGGTGTTGATCGCTGCTGATGAAGTTGAAATGCCGGTCAGATCGCGGTCTTGTCGTTACCCGACGATCCACTGAAACGGCACTCGATCCGGATTGGCAGGATGGATGCGTTCATCGCAGGCCGGTGCGGCCTGCACAGAACCTGCGCACAACGCTGTAGCGATGGCAAGGTCAAACGCCTGCACCTGCGAAAGTTTCATGACTCCTCCTTGGTTGGACTCTGCTACTGAATCGCTCGGCGCAGTGCGCTTTTTCGATCGGCAAAACCTGGTTCGCGAGAAGCGCCCTGAATCTGACAGGCGCAGACTTTGCGGCTTGTCGCTACCGCGCCAATAGATGAAGAAAGGCAGAAGCCTCGCAGCCCCACCGTCGGAAACTTTCAGCGAGGAATTACTGCGAGAGTAGAACCGTACTCAGGGCGGAAATCTGTCCATCCACGGCAAACGCGATCATCGCCGTGTCGTGATCGCCGGCAATATGCTGCATGCCGTGCACCAGCACGCGATCGCCCGCAACCAGCGGCCGACCGACGTCCAGCCGATAGAGATGGTTGGCGATGATCAGCACGACATCGGTGACGCTACCCACCAGCCGTGGTGTGATCTGTAAACGCAGTACGCGTGGCATGGCGACTTTTTGATTCACTGCATTTTTGGCCATATTGCGGCCGCCATCCTCGCATTCCGGACACAGGTCGGAGCCGGGCTGCGGCAGCACCCAGGGGCGCGCGCCCAGGCTTTGCAGGCTCAGATGGGGGCAGCCAATCGCGGGCACGCCGAAAGCGGAGTTGTAGTGCAGGATGGCGCCGCCACAACTTGGCGAAAGTTGCGTGACGTCCAGTGTGCCGAGCCTTATCGACAATGCGCTGCTATCGAAGGCGGCGTAATCCAGTGCCAGCGCGGGATGGGTCGCGTTCCAATCGCAGTCGGATGCGAGCAGGCCACTGCCACCCATCACCAGTCGGGTGAGACATAGGCTCAAGCGATGCATGTTGGTGCTGGCGCCACTTCGGCACAGACCAGAGCCTGCATTACCGAGACAAAAATCTGCGCTGCGCAATAATTCCGATGTGGTGCCATCCGCCGCGTCGTAGATCAACTCCGCGATCCGATGCGGGCTGGCACTGGGTTGCCAGGACCAGGCCACGGCAGCATTCACCGAGGCCAGCAGGGTGGAAACCGAGCTGCCGGTGAGCGTCGCCGTGGGTTCGCCAGGTGCGCGCGCCTGGCTCTCGACAACGGCGTGATCGGCGAACGCGGCGAGACGCGCGTTGGCGCCATTGCGCGCGTTGTCGAGCACCGCACCATCGCTTTGAATGCCGCTGACAGCATAAACCAGCGGTCGGTAATTGCTGCCTGAAAAGTTGGAGGCGTTGAACGGCGGATAGTTGCCGAGCCGCTGTTGACACTCGCTTAGCGTCGGCGCCTCGCGTTGCTCCCAAGCGCCGGGCAGCATCGGACCGATTTCCGGATCGATGCCGCCAGAACGATTACCGGCGGCGGCGAACGTCAAGACACCATGGCAGCTGGCTTCGTAGAGTGCCGCGTACATCGCCTGGACCGCCGCCGGCATGGCACTCACCCGCGCTTCGTTGCCGCCAAAGGCACTGTCCCAACCCAACGAAATATTGAGTATCAAGCGATCGCCAGCGCTGGCCGCGCGCCAACTGGAAACTTCGCGTCGTACGGCGACCGCAAGTTCGGCAACGCTGGCCAGATGGCCGCCATTGACTTCATCGCGGTCGGCGCCGTTGCGATTGAGCGGATCAACGCGCACAAAGGTCAGCGCCAGGCGTGAGGTCACATTCACTGAACACGGACTGGTGGTTGGGCACAGCAGGCTCTGCGCGATGGTGATCAGCGCATTGCCATGCGGTGAGGTGCCGATGCTTTGTTCTGGATCAATCGGGTCGGTCGGATTGCCATCCAATACCGCCAGCCGCACCGGCCCAGCACCGATTAGCGTGGTAGTGGACGCCGCAAGCGCGCCGGATTGCTCCTGCAGCTGTGCGGCAAGAGCGCTCCATTGAATCGTGCTGAGCGAGGCCGGGTCACCCACCGGCGTGCCGGCGACACAGTCGCGATCGAGTGCGATCAGCCGACCGTTGCCAAGCAAGGCGTTCAACACTGAAAGCTGCGCATTGCCACTGGTGTTTTCGAAGCGGCAGTACCGCGTCAAAGCCCTTGGCAGCTCCGCGCCCTCCGCTTCGTCGAACAATGGTCGCGTGTTCCAACCATTGGCGGGCAGCGCGGTGCAGCTTTGCTCCTCGTCGGCCAGGATGCCGATCTGTCGCCAGTTCAAACAGGCCTGATCCAGACGCGGGTCGCTCGCGAACGCAGTGCCGGAAATCAGCACCAAGATCGGCGTCAGCAAGATCAGCGTCAGTAAGCGAATTGCAGAATTCATGGGAGTGCTCCGCATTGAAGTGAGTCGGCTCAATCGCAGCCGAAGTTGACTGTGCCGACATGCAAGAGCGGCTCCGCTGCGTTTGAGCCGTCCCGGAATGCACTATTTTGTTTTCTTGTTTCGACAACGGGTCACAACGCACCAGTGCTCAACGCGTGTACATGCGAAATGCCGACCAGTCACTATCGGGCTGTGCCAGCAGCAGACGGCGCTGCGCCTCGCTCAATGCCTGCTCGATCGGCATGCCCTCGGCGCGCAGACTGTGCAGCGCGGCGGTGAGCTTTGCTGATTCAAAATCGTCCACCGGGCGCGTGGTGGCGATCACTTGTTGGCTACCGCGCGCCAGAAACGCATGCGCCAGGCTGAGGGCTTGCGCGGGGGTGCGGGCTACCGAAAGCGCGCTATCGCAGGCGGCGAGCACGGCGACGCTCGGCGCGTGCTTGAGCATCAGGATGTCACCGAGTTCCAAACGCTGACCTTCGGCCAGCGCGAATCCAATGTTGGCGTCGGCATCTTCGGCACGGGCAGTATGGCCGGCATAGTGGAACAAAGTGGCACGCGTCAGCGCATCGCCGATCGCAGCGGCACTGGCGGACTGGCCCTGCAGTCGCTCGATCGGCACGTCCGGTGTGTGCTGCCGCAGCGTGCGTTCAATGTGCGCGATCTCATCGCGTGCTGCCGGCAGGTTGCCGGCCGGATCGGCTACCAGGAGCACATGTTCGGGGCGCGTGTCGGCAATGATCAGCGGCAGATCGGCGGCATAGACCACGCGTATCGATGCACCAAGGAGCTGACCGTTCCACAGGAGTCGATGAAAGTCGAGATCGAGCAGCGGCCCATAGGCCATCAGCCGCAATTTCGTGGCACGAAGCAGCTCCACACGAAATGGCTCGAGCAATTCACCGGAAAGTTTGACTGACTCGGCGGTGAGATCGACCGCGCCAATCCGGGTGGCGCGCAGGCCAGATTGATCGAAAGAAAACGCGGCCCAACCGCGGGTGAGCGGAAAATACAACAAGCTCAACTCATCGCTGGGAGATTTGCCCATGTCCGGCACGGCGTCGCTTTCCGAGCCGAGCGCAGCGGCACGCTCAACCAAGGCACGCAATTCCAACCGCGACACTTCGCGCGCGGCGCGGGTTGCATCCAGTTGCTGCGCGGATAACTGCCAGTCCTGTGCGGCCGCGTCGTCCAGGCGCATGCGTAGTTGTTGGTAGCGCGACATCAAGTCCCGCCACTGCGCCTGGGCTCCCGGATCCAGTGCGCCAATACGCGCCAGGCGCTGCACCTGTCGCAGCGGCTCGTTGCGGTAACGCCGGGCCACTTGCCAGGCTTCTTCGACGCGGCCTGAATCAAGCAAAGCCCCGACCAAGTGTTTGGGCAATGATTCGTAGCGCGCCAGATACAGGGCGCGCCATTCCAGTGCGGGCAGCTCTCGCACATAATCGCCCAGCAATGCGTCCGCGCGCTGAAGGTCTTTGATCGCGGCATCGGTCTGGCCCAACATGCGCTCGGCTTCGGCCGCGCCCAACGCCGCACGCCACTGGGCGTCGAACAACAGCAAGGCGCCAGCGCGCTTATCCAGCGCGCGGTAAGTTGCCAAGGCAGCACGGGCATCGCCCTCGGCCAATGCAATACGTGCCTCAATCGCGAGTATCCAGGCGCTTTGATTGGCCGGCAGTGGCACATTCAAAGCGTGCGCAGCGGCCAGCGCAGCGCGGGCGCCCTGAGTGTCGCCACGTTGCACATACGCCAGCGCGCGATTGACCTCCACATTGCTGCGGTCGTTTCCGAGAAATGAGCATTGCGTGTTGAGCAGACCGCGTGCCGCTTCCAGATCAGGCAGAGGGTCGCCAAGCGCGGTGCCAGCTTCGAGCGCGAGCAGTTGTGTCCATGCGCGCGTGTTGTGCAGTCGCGCACGATCGCAGACGGCAAGTTGTTGCATCGCTGAATCAGAAATCGCCGTCAGTGTTTCAACTGCGCGAGCGAAATCGCCGATCTCAGCCCAGGTTTGCGCCAGGCCGGTGCGCGCTACGGCTTCGCGCTGGCTGTCGCCGAAACGATGTGCGCGTTGCATGGCTTCGCTGTAGAAGTGTTCGGCGACGGTAAGTTCGCCCGCCAACCGCGCAGCAAAACCGCGCCTGCTGTCGAGTTGCATGCGGCTGCGCGCGTCGCCCGCGAGCAGCACCGGCGCTCCATCCAACAGTCTCGCGGCGGCAGCAAGATCGCCGCCGCGATTGAGGTAATGGAATGACAGCGCGCTGCGATCAGAAACCGCCGCTGATACACGGCCCACCGCCTCGTGTGCTTGGATCGCCGCAAGAAAATCGGCGTCGGCCTGTGTCCAGTTGTTGGCGCGCGTCTGGGCACGGGCCAATCTGCTGAGAATGAGACCGTGTTCGAATTCCGGTCGCTCGGTCAAGGCGGCGCGCAGGCGCGCAATAGCAGCGCCAGTATCGCCCTGATCAAAGAGCGCTTGTACCTCTGTGTCCAAGTCGTACTCGGGCAGTCGATCGATCGCGAGTTCGAACAGCACTGCGCTGTCGGTTGCAGTGCGGCGCAATCGCAATGTGGTTGGCAGGACCGCGGGCTCGAGTCGCACCAGCCGCCCGCCGTCACGCGCGATGGATTGAGTGGCAAGATCGACGCGGCGTGTACCCAGTGTCAATACCAGATCGGCTGCATCGTCCACGTCAATCCAAAGACCAAGCGCGGCCCCGCTCTGGAGTGCGCATCGCGCATCGCGATAGAGTTGTGTACAACCATCGAACTCGACAATCGGAGCAAGTGCGGCCGTGTTTTCGCTGGCGCCAGATTGCGATTGCGATTGCGATTGCGATTGCGATTGCGATTGCGGCGAGCATGCGGCCAGCAGCAAGGTCCACAGCAGGAACGCTGCAGCCATCACATTTCGCGCGCGCATGAATTGCATGGCCAGACCTCCCCGGTTACGGCTGCGCGAGTACGACGAGCCGCATCGGCAACACATAGCGATCCTGCTGCGCGTCGATTCTGGTAATGGCCATCAACTCGTTGGCGCTGGGTGTGGTTTCGCGTCGGGCAACCACCAGCCACAGGTGATGTGCTCCAGGTGCAAGCGCCAGCTCGCGCCCCAACACCGCATCCAGCCGCAGCGTTCCAGCCGGCGAACGTCGCAGCGGCACATCAAGCACTTCGATGTCGTCGCCTACTGCGTGCCAAAGTCTGGCAACCACGGCCGCGTCGCTGGCGACCTTGGGGCGCAGGGTCACAACCACGCGATTGCCCACAGTCGCGGTGCCATTCCACGGTTGCAGCGGCTCCGGCGCAGCACCGCGAAACTCGCGATCCATGCCCGACACTTCGGCTGCGTAAATGGGCAGGCGCGCAGGTGCAAAGTACGCTGGCAATAGCATCCAGGCCAATGCCACACTGGCCGCAATCGCGGCCAAGCCGGTCCAGCGTGGACGTCGCGCGCGCGGTACGCCAAAGATCGCCGGCACAGACTGTGTTGAATTCAGACCCGATTGTTGTTGCTGGGCCAGCACACCTTGCGTGATGCCTGCGATGAGCGCGGCGTCGTCAGTCGAAGTGGCGGTGGATGTGTCCGTCATGCTGTGCGAATCCGTCTCGCGCAGCGCGCGCGCCATTGCCTGCAGCAGCGCGTCGACATCCACTGATTCGGTTTTCCTGGACTCGTTCATGAGCCTGCTCCGGCGGTTGTACGCGCATCGACCAAGTGCAATAGCTGTGCGGCCTTGCGGCGCAATCGACTGCGCCAGGCGTAAACAGCATCCGCGCCCATCCCGGTGTCGACACAGATCTCCTCGATCGAGCGTTCATCCACGAACAGCAATCGAAACAGACGCCGGCCGAGCGGACTGAGCCGCGCCGTAAGCGCCTCGAACATCAACACCAGCGCCTGGCGATTCTGTAACCAGGCTTCGGGGCCCTCGGTTTCGGCGGGGAGAACATCGGCGAATTCGCCAATTTCCTCGGCTTGATCGGTAACCCGGCGCACGCGCAGTTCCGAAATCGTGAACCGATCGGCGACCAGCGCCACAAACCGCGCCAACGGCAAGCCACGCCCGGAGTCCCAACGCCGCAGTACCTGGCCGTCGTTGGCGAACAACTGCAGAAAGATTTCCTGCACAAAATCGTCGGTCGGCCGCGACATATCGCCGCTAGGCGCGCCGCTGCGCAAGCGGGCGCCGACTACCGCGCGCACCGTGGGGAGCAAGCCCTTCACCAGTTGCGACACTGCGCTCGCATCGCCCGCTACGGCGCGATCAATCAGCTGCCGGGCCGCGCGATCCTCGGCATCCGGATGGCCCGCGGCATCCACGCGCAACTCGCTGCTCAGCGCTGCAGAATCCAGCGCGTCACCATCCGGCGCCTGGAGATCCAGCGCTTCGTTGACAGGTGCTTGCTCGCGGATGGCCATGGCGCGACCACCATAGTTGCGCCCGACCCGCCCGACAAGCGCAATCCCTCGCACATTTAACGATGACATCAGCGACGTTCGCTCCTGGTGTGAGCCCGGCGCGCGGTCGCGCGCCTGGGGCTGGTAGCCCCTATTCGCAGGACGCAGTCGATTTCTGACAATTAGTTTGCGAAAGCCATCACCACTGTGGGAGCGGCTGACCAGCTGCGCTGTTAAGCGCCAGCCGCGAAGCTGTTGCGGCTGGCTTTGAACTTGCTGTTGCTTCTGAGCGCCGGGAGCGCGCTTCTTTACCCATCGGGGCCCTGGGCACCATATGCGCCGACGCATTAAACCTGAACGGTTCCGATTCCGTTGGTGCGCAAGGGAACATACGCCGAGCACGCGACCGCGCACACTTCGGACACGAACTGGGTACTGGCTATTCAGTCGCCGCAACCGCAGTCAACAGGAAAAAACTCATGAAACATTCAAGTCTGATCGGAATCGTAATGGGTGCCGCCTTGGCACTTGGATTTGGTAACGTAAGCGCTTACCACAACGACTACAACCGTTCGCGCTATCACGACCAGGATCGGGAGCGACACGATCGCTGCAACTACTGCGGTCGGGTCGAGCGAATCGAATACGCGCGCGGACGACGTAGTAGTGGCGGAGGTGCCGTGGCCGGCGCGATCATTGGTGGCGCCCTGGGCAATCAGGTCGGTCACGGCGACGGACGTCGTGCGGCCACAGTCGCTGGCGCGGTACTCGGCGGCATTGCCGGCAACAGAGTAGAGCGTCATTCGTCGCAGCGTCGCAATGTCTATGACATTCTGGTGAATCTGGACCGTGGCCGCTCAGTCTGGGTGACCCAGTACGAACTGCGTGGCATCCGCGAGGGATCGCGGGTGGAGCTGCGTAACGGCCGCGTTCGTCTGCGCTGAACTTTGGCGGCCATAGGCCGAGCCCTGTCTGTCGCCTCCAACGCGACAGGCAGGGCGTTTCGGGATCGATAGAACTGGGCCGGCATCGCCAATAATGGTGATGTATCGGCCCTTTTTTGTCGTTTTGGCTGTGCCTTGCGTATGACATTCGTCACTGCCAAAAGCTCAGACCCCTTGCGTGCGCACGCGAACACGCTAAGTTGTGCGCTCCGCAGTGAGTCGTGTCCGGTATGCCGGGCGCGACCAAAGGCCAGAGGAGTCGCCATGTTCGGTCGCTTGATGAATGTATTTCGAGGGTTTTTAGCTCTGTTCGTAAAGGACATGGAGAAGAAGAACCCGGAAGGGCTGCTGGAACTGGAACAGGAGAATCTGCGCAAGCAAGTCGGCAACTACAATCAGGGTCTGGCCGCCCACGCTGGTCTGGCCGAGCGGCTGATGGGGCAGGTGCGCAGACTGGAATCCGAAGAAACCGAAGTGCGCGCGCGAACCACAGCGCATTTGCGCGCGGGCAATAAAGAGGCTGCGGGGCAGCACGCGCTGCGACTCCAGACAGTTACGCGCGAACTCGCCGAGAATCGCCGCCAGATGGAGCAGGCCGAGTCGACCTACCAGAATCTGGTGCGCGCCCGCGATGTAGCCGTACAGGCTGCGCGCGCCAAGATCGAAGGCCTGAAAGGCGCGATCAACGATATGAAGATGAAAACCGCCATGGCCGAGATGAATGAGATGGCAGCGGGCATGATTGGTTCGATCGGGGGTTCAGGCGATACGCTCAACCGGCTGCACGAGATGGTCGAGGAAGAACGCAACAAGGCCGCTGGCCGCGCGCGCGTTGCTCGCGATTCGTTGGACATGACCGACGTCAATCTCAAGGAATCCGAACAGAAAGCACTGGCTGATCAAGCGCTCGCCGATTTTGCGGCGGCTGAAGGCATCAGCCTGGGTGGAGAGGCGCTCCCGGTAGCGGGCGCGCGCACCATGGGTGCGGCCAGCGAAAGCAAACCGGCATCCGAATCGCAGGGCTAATCGATGGCACTGGAAAGCGAAGCGCCGGCATGGGTGCGGGAGCTAACGCTCGCTTACGAAAGCGGCGCGCACGGGCAGTTCGTGCTGTACGGCAATGTCGCCGATCGCTTTCCGTTGAAGGGCCGGCTGGTCAGTCTTACCGCCTATCTGGACACTCAGTTGCTGTCCGGGTTCGCGCTCGTGTTTCTTTACGATCCGGGCAATGGCCTGAGCGTGGTGCGCGCCAGTGAGGCGTTCCAGCAATGGCCCGGTGCCAGCGCAGTGGGTACCGCGACTCGCGAACCGCGTGCCGCGGTAGAGCTGATCACCCGCTATCTGCGCTACCGCGCCAACCTTAGCGCAATGGGCCGCGGGATCGTTGAACCCATGGCCTGCATTCTGCGTGGCGCTGATCAAATCCTCCCGGCCAGTCGCCAAGGTGATTTCGAAACTGCGAGCCTTGCCAGTCTGGTGCGTGACTGGGCCGCGGAACCACCGTTCACCGACATTCCGTTCGCCAGTGTGCTGATCGCCGACAATCTAAATGATCTGCATCCGCAGGTCGCCGGCAATCCGCGCGTGGCCAAAGTGCGCGTGCCGCTACCGGATGCTGCAGTACTTGAGCGGGCGCTGGCGCAGATGCGATTGGACCATCCCAAAGCGTTTGCTGACGAGGACCCACATCAGACTGCGAGCCTGCTCACCGGCGTCAGCATCAGTGCGTTGAACAGCCTGATTCGCATTCGCGAGCACGAAGGCAGGGCACTGACCGCGGCCGACTGGATTGCAACCAAGAAACAGATGGTCGAAGGCGATTCCAGCGGCCTGGTCGAGTTCATCGATTCGAAAAAAACGCTGGAGGACTATCACGCCCAGGCGGCACTGAAGATCTGGTTGCGTCAGGACATGGCGCTGTGGCGCGCATCCGATCTGCGGGCATTGCCGATGGGTTACATTTTTTGTGGCCCGGTCGGCACCGGAAAAACCTATCTGGTGGAGTGTCTCGCTGGCGAAGCCGGTGTGCCGGTGGTCAAGTTGAAAAATTTCCGCGATCGCTGGGTCGGTTCCAGCGAAGGTAACCTGGAAAAGATCTTTCGGCTGATCCGTGCGCTGGGCCGCTGCATCGTGTTCATTGACGAGGCCGACCAGACGCTAGGCAAACGCGACGCGGGCAACGGTGACAGCGGATTGTCGGGACGCCTTTATTCGATGATCGCGCAGGAAATGAGTGACGGTTCAAACCGGGGTCGGCTGATCTGGATTCTGGCGTCCTCGCGTCCCGATCTGATCGAAGTGGATCTGAAGCGTCCGGGTCGCATTGACGTCAAAATTCCGCTGCTGCCAACCACCACGCATGCCGAAAGCGCTGCGCTGCTCAATGCCCTGCTCAAACGGCTGGATATCGCCCCGGGCGTAGAGGCAATGCAGACGCTCTCGCTGCCGGTATTGTTGACGCCGGGCGCTGCCGAGGCGCTCGCGGTAAAAGTATACCGACAGGTGCGAACGACTTCGGCCACGCCGATCGCAGCGCTGACCGAGTGCTTGATCGGCTATCAACCACCGGTGGCTCCCGCGGTGTTGGAGCAGCAAATGCGTATTGCGATCCGTGAAGCGACGGACATGCACTTCGTGCCGGAGTCACTACGTCATCTGGCCGCAGAGGGTGGCGTGCCGTGACGTGCTGCCGTGTCGTGATTCGCTTCAATGGTGCGCATGCAGGGTCTGCCGCGAATTTCTGTGGCAAGAGAACGCCGCCGTGAGCGCCAAGCCTTCCTATTTGATGGCCGCCTTCAATGCGCGACCGTTCGACATGCCCGTTCCACCTAATTGGTTTGGGTTGGCAACGTTTGCTCTGCTCGGATTTTTTCTAACCCCCGGCTTCTGGCTTCTCGGTGCTGGTCTGGAGGTGGCCTATCTGTCGGCATTGGCCGGGAGCCAACGCTTTCGCAATGTGGTCGACGCTGGCGCCATGCAAAAGCAGCAAATCGAAGACCCGGTAGATCGCCGCTACCGTGAGTTTCTAGACAAAATCAGCCTGTCCGAGCAACGCCGTCACCAGCAGGTTGAAGCCCGGGCACGCGAGATTTTGACCACGCTGAAATCATCGCCAATGATGTCCACCCACGCCGACAGTCTGGAACAGTTGGTCTGGTTGCACCTGCGCCTGCTCGGCGCGCGCCAGGCGATCGCGCGCGTCGTGCAGACCGCGCAACAAGAACGTGCCCAGCTGGCCAGTCAGGAAGAGCAAATCATCAAGCGCCTGCAAGCAACTGATCTCAGCGCTGAGTTGCGTCGCAGTCTGGAGCAACAGGTCGCGGTGATCGATCAGCGTCAGGAGGCGCACCTCAACGCGGATCGTCGGCTTGAGCATGTCGAGGCCGAGCTTAGTCGTATCGATCAACAGATTTCATTGATTCGCGAACAGGCGCTGCTGGCAACTGACGAAGGCAGCATCGGCAGTTCACTGGATGCACTGGCCGCATCGTTCAACGAAGCCAATCGCTGGCTCAACAATCAGCGCGACCTACTCGGCGTTTTTGAAACCACCGATTATCAACGCCTGCCGCAACGAGTGCTCAGCGACAGCGCTCGCCCCCCAGTCTTGAAGCAAGGAGAAAGCTCATGAACAAAGACGCAAGAAACAGCTCGATGCTTCGTGTTCGGCAGCGTGGCAGCGGCACCGGCAAGTTCATCACCTTCTTATTGGTTGTCGGGCTGCTCGGTATGGGTGGCTGGCTGGCACTGCGCGATATGAAGAAGACGCAGGAGCCAGGCGCGGCTGACGCAACGCCGACCAGCGTTGTGAAAACCGACGCCACCGTAGTCGACAGCGATGCACCGACACCGATCGAGCCGGTGGATGGCACGCCGCAGTTGGAAGCGGCTGCGCCTTACCTACCCAAAGACAACATCATCGACGTCGATATCAGCGAATACGCTGGCTATGCCGGACTGATTGTAGCCAACGGCGGGCTGGCGCCCAATCCGGATTCGTTCTTTGCCAAAAATTACGGATTTCAGGTACGCCTCGCGCTGAACGAAGAAGAAGGCTGGTCGAAGCTCAACAACGGCCGCATCGCCGCTTCGGTCACTACTGCCGACGTGCTGGCGGTACTCGGTCGGCAATTCGAAATAGTGGTTCCGGCGCAGATCGGTTTCTCGCGCGGCGCTGACATGGTCGTGGTCGATGCTGGCATCAGCAGCATCAATCAGCTCAAGGACAAAGTGCTGGCGGCGTCGCAGTTCAATGAGAGCGAATTTTTCATCCGTTACCTAGCCTCCGAAGCGGGCGTGCCGGTCAAGGTGCTGCGCGATCTGGATGCGCGCCCGGGCGCGGGTGAACTGGGCCTGGTGTTTTACGAAGATGCATTTATCGCCTGCGATGCCTACGAGCACGAACTCAAAAGTGGCAATGCGCGCTTGAACGGATGCGTCGGCTGGACTCCGCGCACCGACGAAGTGGTCGAAGCTTCTGCGGGCAAGGCCAAGGCCCTGGTCTCGAACCGCAACCTGCTGATCATCGCCGACCTGTTGTTGGTCAACAAGGGTTTCGCCCAGGCCAAGCCAGAGTGGACAAAGGGACTGGTGCATGGCCTGCTTGAAGGCAACCGTCGCCTGCGTGACGAGCAAGCCAAACACATCGGCGTCGTTGCCACAGCGTTCAAGTGGAGCGAGGAAGAAACCCGCGATGAACTGAGCAACGTACACCTGTCCAATCTGCCCGAGAATCGCGCGTTTTTTGAAGGCACCATTGATGCCGCCGGTTCGTTCCAGGGCATTTTCCAATCCTCGGTCTTGGCCTATGGCCGCATCATCAAGAACCCGGCTGACTCCGCCCGTTTTGTCGATAGCCAATTCTTGGCCGCGCTCGCCGGCAAGCCCGAGTTTGCCAGTCAGACGATCGCGATCGCGCCAATCAAGACGCGCGGTGGTGTCTCGCTTGAAGGCGATGCACTGCTCAGCAAAGACATCCGGTTTTTCTTCGAGCCCAATTCCGCGGTGCTCGATCGCGAGGCCAAGGAAAATCAGGATTTCCTGGAAACCATCAAGGGCTTTCTGCAGGTGAGTCCGGGCTCGGTGGTGGTGCTGCGCGGGCACGTAGACAATGCGCGCGTGTCCGAGTTTGAGAAGCAGGGTGGCCAGGCCCTGGTGCGCAGCATGGCGCTCAATGCGATGGAGCTTTCGCGCCAGCGCGCGCAGGCAGTGCGCGATGCGCTGCTGAAGAAGTTTCCGGCGATTGCCAGCGACCGCATTGAAATGGTCGGTCGTGGTTGGGAAGAGCCCGCCGGCAGCGACTCGGATATCAATCGCCGCGTTGAGGTGCAGTGGTTTACGCTGGAGTGATTGGCCGTGGGGCTCGCCCGCGCCCTGCGATCTTCTCACCGATCGCGGTGAAGACCACTGTCCTGTCGGGCTGGCACTGCTTGCGCACGTTGCGCAGGCGATAGCCGGACCGGCTTACATATGTCACGGGCGCATCGCCCGTGGCCTCGCTAGTATCACCCGCTATGAACACTGCCGATTCGGTTGAAGTGGTTGCCAGTGAGGTCGCGACTGCCGCGATGGTTACCGCGGAAGTCGTGACCGCTCCAGTGCAAGTTCGCGAATTCACTCCGCATGGTCAGCTATTGCGCATGTGGATCTGGGGCACGCTGAGTTTCGTGGTGCCGATCGTGCTGATCAGTTTTCTGGTCTCGGTTTTTGCGGGCATGTGGTTTGTTGCCGTGATTGCGTCCGTCACCGGTTCCAGCATCGTGGCTTTTGTCACCGTCTACGGCCGCGCCTATCTGGATCGCTTTCGCTGCCGACTGCTGGCGGACGGTCTGTGGGTGGATCGCGGGGTTTGGTGGCGCAGCGAGACGTTTGTGCCGCGCGCGCGCGTGCAACACACCGAAGTACAACAGGGCCCGATCGCGCGTCGCTATGGCATGGCCAGTCTCAAGGTGTTTACTGCTGGCGCCAGCCATGGCGAGATCGAGATCGATGGCCTGATCCACACGGACGCGGTCTGGCTGCGCGATGAGCTACTGGGTCGACAGGGACAAGACGGTGTCTGAGCAGGGCCCGCTCGCGGTTCCCGCAGCCGACACCGAAGCGCCCACCGATCGCCGCTTGCATCCGCTGTCATGGCTGTTCGTGCTGTTGACGCAGCTGCGCTCCATGATGTTTCCGCTGGTGGCGTTTGTGTGGTTCGGGCGCGGCGATTCGTGGTTGTTATACGGACTGATCGGCGCCTTTGCGTTTGCACTGTATGCATTGATCTACAGCCTGAGCTTTCGCTACCGGATTGGCGAGCGCGAGCTGCTTGTCAGGTCCGGTATTTTTTCGCGTACCGAACGCCACGTGCCCTACGCGCGCATCCAGAACATTGTGCAGAAACGCAATCTCCTGCACCGCCTGTTTCACGTGACCGAACTTCGCCTGGAATCCGCCGGTGGGAGCAAGCCAGAGGCGGTGATGAACGTGATCACGCTTACCGCGGCAGCGGAACTGGAGCGAGTGCTGAAGCGGCGCGGTGGCGAGGCGCGGGTCGGAGCGGAGCAAGAGATCAATGAGGTCACGCCCTGGCATGCGCTCGAAGTGGGCGATCTGCTGCGTCTGGGCTTGATCAACGACCGCGGCTGGGTTGCGGTTGGCGCATTGGTCGCGATCCTCTGGCAACAGCCCGGCGGGTACAACTGGAATTCGAAGTCCGGCGCGAACGACTGGAATCCGATGCGCGAGCTGTACAGCCTTGTCGAGCAGCAGTTCGGCACCTGGTCGAATGCGTTGTCAGGTTGGGTAACCAAGGGGTTTTCGCTGTTGGCGTTGGGTTTGCTCATTGTTGTGTTGATCAAGCTGCTATCGATGGCGATGGCGGTGCTCAGCTTCTATCGCTTTCGTCTGTCCGGGGATGAGACACGACTATCCACGGAAACGGGTTTGCTGACGCGACATGTGGCAAGTGCGCGTCGCGACAAGATCCAACGTTTGATCATCGGAGAAAGTTGGCTGGCGCGACGCCTTGGGCGGCGTTGGTTGAGTTGCGAAGTGGCGGCGGGCGCGCAGGTTGAAGCCGATGCCGAGCACAAGGCTTTACGACTGCGCTGGTTGGCGCCGGTGGGCACCGGCGCGCAAATCGAAAGCATCGTTGCACGGGTCATGCCGGGTGTGGACTTCGCAAACCTGCAATGGAAGCCGCTGCATCCGCGTGCCTGGCTGCGCATGTTCAAGACCAGTGTGTTCTGGTGGTCGTTGCTGCTGCTGCCGGCTTCGATTCTGGTGTCTGTCTGGGTGCTGCTTCCCGGCGCCGCCATCATGCTCTGGGCCTGGCTGCATGCACGGGGTTGGTCGAGATTTGCTGGCTATGCCTGCGATGGCGAATTCATCGCCTACCGTGCCGGTTGGTGGCATCGACAATGGGTGATTGCCAGAATCGACAAGGGACAGACCGTCTCGATTTCACATTCACCCTTTGATCGTCGTCGCGGCATGCACACGGTGTCGGTCGACACCGCCGGTGCCGCGCTCAACAGTTTCGCGTTGTCGGTGCCCTATCTGCCGATTGACGAAGCCCGAGCGCTGGCTGAAGTGCTGCGCGTGCGGATGTCAGTCGAGCCCGATCCCATCTCGTCACACGGATAGTGCGTTGCGCGCCGGTACGGACCGGGCCGCCACTACCCGCTTTGTGCTCGGCCCGCTTTGTGCTCGGCCCGCTGTGGACCCTCTTGAAACGATTACTGGCCCCGATTGTCCGTATTTTCGGCGGTGACAGTTATCGATCGTCTCTGCAACAACACCAAAGCGATGCCGCCCAGCACCGCGGCCGAAGCCAGCGCCAGACGCCAGCTGATCGGCTCATTCAAAAAAACGATGCCGGCGAACGCCGCAATCACCGGCACGCTCAGTTGCACCGTCGCCGCCGTACTTGCCTTGAGCATCGGCAGTGCCGTGTACCAGATTGCATATCCAATGCCGGAGCACAGCGCGCCGGAGGCAATCGCATACCCAACCCCTGCATGGTCCAAACGGTGGCCGGGGAGTGTGCAAGCACTCAGTACCAACGCCATCGGAACAGTGCGCAGGAAATTGCCGGTGTTCACTCCGATCGGATCGCTGACGCCTCTGCCGCGCAAGGAATAGATCCCCCATGCCAGCCCAGCGCCGATCATCAACAACGCGCCGTGCAGCGGCGGGGCCGACAGCCCCGGCAATAACAAGCCGACGAGGCCCGCGAATGCCAGCGCTATACCCGATGCCTGTCCCAATCGCGGGCGCTCACCCGTTTGAATGCCATGCCAGATCATCGTGATCTGGACTGCGCCGAACAGAATGAGTGCGCCGGTTGCCGCAGTCAGGCTGACATAAGCAAATGAAAACGCCGCCGCGTAAGCAAACAATGCGGTCGCCGACAACCAGTTGCCGTCTTCGAACCGCAGCCGTGAACGCGCGCGTATCAACAACCAAAGCATCGCGGCACCCGAGATCAATCGAATGGTCGTGAAGCTCGCCGGATCGATGGCCGTCTGCTTGAGTGCGAGGCGACACAGAATCGAGTTGCCGGCAAACGCGAGCAGTGCCAGCGTTGTTGGAATGATGCTGCGCCAATAGGACAATTCACCGCTCCTGCGCCAGATTCAGGCGACGTCCGCAAGTATCTGTGCAAAGCGCGCCTTTGAGCGTGAAGTCAAAGAGGCGGGTCGGCTGACTTCACCTATTCAAAAAGGCGCAAACAGTAATTTGGGGCAACAGCATCGGTCGTCGCTATACCGCACCAATAGGGAACCTCTGAACAAGTCCGGAGCCGCGATAGCCCCCTGAGTCAGGGGGCGAAAAACCGCAGATTGACCAGCTCCGCTGTTGAGAGCGACCAGCTGCGCTGTTGAGAGCGGGGGTTTGGCAAGCGATAAGCTGTGCGGCGAAGACGAAGTGGTGACTTATTCAGACCTTCCCTAGTTGACGAATTCCTTGCCGAGCCCGTGGCCGCCATGGATTGACTATTCCGTCCGGACTTTGGCAGCCGCCGCGCGGCCAACGTCAATCGTCGCGCGAACCGTCACCGCCGCCAAAGCTGGGCTCGCCCAGCTCGCGGACACCGTGATCGTCTTCGTCCGCGTCTTTGTGCGACGCGCCGCCGTCACTGTCTCCGGCCGGAGGTTCGCGGCCTTCGGTGCGCACTTCGGATGTGCCTTTGCCGGGTCGCCACCAGCCCCAGCTCTTCGGCGCCTTGCCTTCTTCCAGCGCATTCACCGCGAGCACCAACTCACCCTTGCGTTCGGTGCTGAGTGCGGTCCAGTGGCAGTCCTGGACCGCGCCTTCGAGCGCATACAATAAATTGAGACTTGGCTTGAACCCGGCCTTTTTGACCTTCAGAAACACTTCCAGCGCGCCCAGTTCCCGAATTTCAGCTTCGGTTCGTATGCCTACCTGTCTTAACCACGCAGCTGACTTTGGTCCCACATTTCGAATCTTCGGTGTCGTGCTCATGCACAAACCCTCCCTGGTGCAGTGACCCGGCCCGGCATCCCTGCCGGGCGCTCACCGGGTCGAACCTCCTGAGGTCGGTTCGACAATTCCCGGATCGCCCACGCAGCTGACTTTGGTCCCACATTTCGAATCTTCGGTGTCGTGCTCATGCCGCCATCTCCAGCAATTGCGGATACAGCGCCTGCATGAATACGCGGCATAGCGCTTCCATCCCCGCTTGATCCTCATGATCGAAGCGCTCGATCGACGGCGAATCCACATCCCATACACCGATCAGTCGATCGCCGGCATGCAGCGGCACCACAATTTCGGACCGTGACGCGACATCGCAAGCGATATGGCCGGGAAACGCATGCACGTCGGCAACCACTTGCGTGCGCCGCGTCACCGCCGCTGTGCCACACACTCCCTGGCCCAGCGCGATGCGCACACAGGCTGGCTTGCCTTGAAAGGGTCCGACAACCAGCTCTGCGCCATCGAAGAAATAGAAACCAGCCCAATTCAGATCAGGCAGGGCGTGGTAAATCAGTGCGGAGAAATTGGCAGCGAGTGCAGTGCGGTCAGGCTCGCCTGCGAGCAGACCGCGTGCCTGCTCGACCAGGTCTGCATAGGCTTCGGACTTGCTGCCCGACAGGGCACGGGTTTCGAACATGGTCGCTATTCCGTCGGCATTGCGGCTCGGGCCGCGTAGGTGATTGGCCAGTGTACCAGCGCTGGCCATACGCTAATCTTCCCGCCCCATCCGGTCCAGGGAGCGCAGCACGATGTCCAGTACAGATGGGTTCCGTGAGCGTGGTATCCAGGTCACCCGCACTGAAACCTTCGTTGATGCGGCCTTTGCCTTCGCCGTCACCCAGTTGAATATCAAACTGGAAAAGTTTCCGGCGTCCAGTGCCGAGCTATGGGTAATGTTGTCGCTGCTGGCGACGTTGTGCCTGCGCGATCACTGGCTACCGGCTTGGGCTGCGCTGCCCGGTGCGGTGTATTTTCTGAGCATCGCCAATGCGCCGCTTGCCGTGCGCATGGCAGGAACGGAGCCAGCAAAGTGACTGCCACGCGCGCGCAATCGGCGTTTATCACCGGCACGGATACCGGCGTTGGCAAGACCCGCATCACCTGCGCGCTGTTACTGGCGGCACGACGTCGGCCGCTCAAAGTCTTTGGCATGAAGCCGGTGGCCAGCGGCAGCACGTTGAAAGATGGCGAGTGGCACAACGAAGACGCCGACCTTTTGCGAGCCTATTCGTCGACACCGGCTCCGGATCTGGCCTTGATCAATCCGTATGCATTGCAACAGCCGATAGCACCGCAGCTCGCCGCGCGACACGACGGCATCGAAATCGAATTGGAACGTTTGCAGGCAGCGCATCAGGTGCTGTCGTATGCGGCCAACCTGGTGCTGGTTGAAGGCGTTGGCGGCTGGGCGGTGCCATTTTCAAAAAATGCGATGCAGGCACATCTGGTGCGCGCGCTCAATCTTCCAGTAATCCTGGTCGTGGGCATTCGCCTTGGCTGCATCAATCACGCGCTGATCAGTGCGCAGGCGATCGCGGCAGATGGCTGCAAGCTGATCGGCTGGATTGCCAATCGCATCGATCCGGCAGTGGCCTGTATCAACGAAGTGATCGCCAGTATCTGCGAGGAACTTGAAGCGCCGCTGCTCGCCGACGTGCCGCACGGGCTGAGCGTTGACAAGATGGCCGCGATTGTCGATCCGGTTCTTGATGCGGTCTTGGTGCCTGTGTAGGGCGGGGCTTGCTGCGCTGCCCTTGCGCTTTTCCAGGCAAACACACAGCAGCGGAGCAAGCCCCGCTACGACAGCTGACTAAGGCAGACGCGGGATCGCGAACCCCGCTCTATGACCAAAGCGGCTCCGGTGGGACAATCCCGGCTTAGCCCCGACGAGTGACCCCCGTGACGACAGCCAGCGCACCCAACGATAGCGCCCGCCTGCCCAGGCAGATTCCGTACATCATCGGCAACGAAGGTTGCGAGCGTTTCAGCTTCTACGGGATGCGCAATATCCTGACCATGTTTCTGGTCAGCTCGTTGCTGATGCACCTGCCCGAAGCAGAGCGCGCAGGCGAAGCCAAACATATTTTCCACACCTTCATGATTGGCGTATATTTTTTTCCGCTGCTCGGCGGCTATCTCGCCGACCGCTACTTTGGCAAGTTCAACACCATTATCTGGTTCAGTCTGATCTACAGCCTCGGCCAGGGCTTTTTGGCGTTCTTTGCCGACAACCGCATGGGCTTCTTCACTGGCCTGGCCCTGATCGCGCTCGGTTCGGGCGGCATCAAACCGCTGGTGGCTTCGTTCGTCGGCGACCAGTTCACCCAGGCCAACAAGCATCTCGCCAAGATCGTCTTCGACGCGTTCTACTGGATCATCAATTTCGGTTCGCTGTTCGCGTCGGCGCTGATGCCATTCTTCTTGAAGCAGTACGGCCCAAGCGTTGCCTTCGGCATTCCCGGAGTGCTGATGTTGATCGCCACCCTGGTGCTTTGGATCGGCCGCAAGCGCTACATTATGGTGCCGCCGACGACCTCGGATCCGCATGCGTTTGCCAAAGTGGTTCGCACGGCATTGACAACGCGCGTTGACGGTCAGGCGCCAATTGGTCGGGTGGTCGCGATACTCGGCTCGCTGTTGGCAATTGCAGCGCTGGCCTTGATTCCCGTTTCCGGGGTAGTCATATCCGTGTGCTCGGCGCTGGTGCTGTTCCTCGTCGGCGTCGGCGGCGGCGCCTGGATCCAACTGGAACGCGCACGCGGAAAACATCCCGATACTGCGGTCGACGGCGTACGCGCCGTGCTGCGTATTCTGATCGTGTTCGCGCTGGTCACACCGTTCTGGTCGCTGTTCGATCAGAAAGCCTCGACCTGGATCCTACAGGGCAATCTGATGAGCATTCCGGACTGGCTGCCGAGCTGGCTCAATCAGCCGTCGCAGATGCAGCTTCTGAATCCGTTGATGGTGATGATCCTGATTCCGTTCAACAACATGGTGCTGTATCCCGCGCTGCGGCGCGCGGGCATCGAGCCCACGGCGTTGCGGCGCATGACCGTGGGTATTGTCTTCAGTGCTCTGGCCTGGATCGTGGTCGGATCCCTGCAAATCGTGATTGACGGCGGCAATCCCATCTCACTGATGTGGCAGACACTGCCGTATGCCTTGCTCACCTTTGGTGAAGTGCTGGTATCGGCTACGGGATTGGAATTTGCCTATAGCCAGGCGCCCGCGGCGATGAAGGGCGTGATCATGAGCTTCTGGTACCTGAGCACCACCGTCGGTAATCTGTGGGTGCTGCTGTCCAACGCGGCGGTGCGCAATGACGCCGTGATCGGTTCGATCGCCAGGACCGGCTTCAGCGAGGCGGCATTCCTGATGTTCTTCTTTGCGGGCTTTGCCTTGCTGGCAGCACTGGCCTTCGGCCTCTACGCCAGGCGCTATCGCGAAGTAGACAACTACCGCACCGCCTAATCGCCCATGTAGGGGCGACGTCAGTCGCGAAGCTCTTTATCTCAGGTCACGAGCAGGAGCATCGCGGCTCACACCGCTCCCACGTCGGTGACTACGGCAAATAATCTTTCATTCGATACCACAGCATTGCCAACACCAATGCTGGAGTGCGCATGATCTTGCCGCCAGGGAAATTGTGGTGTGGGATGCGCTCAAAAACATCCAGCCGCGTATATTGCCCATGAATGGCCTCGGCAATCACGCGTGCCGCCAGTCCGGTGGTGGCAATGCCATGGCCGGAAAATCCCTGGGCAAAGTACAAGTTCGGTCGCAGTCGTCCCCAATGCGGCGCGCGATTCATCGTGATATCGACATAGCCACCCCAGACATAGTCGAGTTTCACATCACCCAGTTGCGGAAATACCTGCACCATGCGCTGACGCATGCGCGCGCCCAATCCGGGCGGCGGTACCCGCGAGTAGCTGACGCGACCTCCGAACAGCATGCGTTGGTCGCTGCTGAGTCGAAAATAATCGAGCACGAAGTTGATATCAGCGACCGCCATGTCATTGCGAATCAGCTCGCGCGCACGCGCTGCGCCCAACCGCTCGGTTGCACATATGTAGGTGCCGACTGGCATGATTTTCGCCTCCAGCTGTGGCACCAGATCGGCCAGCCAGGCGTTGCCGCCGAGCAGTCCGAAGCGTGCGGTCACCTGTCCAGCCAAGGTCTTGAACACCACCGGATCATCGTGCTCGATGGCAACCACGCGGCTGTTTTCGAAGATGCGTACGCCCAGCTTCAGCGCCGCGCGCGCCAATCCCATTGTGTATTCGAGGGGATGCAGATGACCGCTGCGTGGATCAAACAGCAGCGCACGATAGCGTTCGGTCGCCAGCTGCTTTTGCAACCGTGCGCGATCCCAGATCTCGGTACCGGTGTAGCCGTAAGTGTTTTCCAGATCGTGCTGCCACGCATTCAGCTCGTCGACCTGGCGCGGCCTGACAGCTGCATGTGCATGGCCCATGCGCAGGTCGCAGTCGATGCCATAGGCCGCGATCCGCTGCTGGATCAGATCCACGCCCTCGACCGACCAGTCGAACAGCCGTCGCGCATCATCACGCCCGAGCAGACTGGCGATCTTCGAGATATCGCAGCCATAGCCGAAGATCATCTGACCGCCGCTGCGGCCCGAGGCACCCCAGCCCGCTCGATGTGCTTCCAGCACGATGACGCTGTAGCCGCGTTCGGCCAGTTCGATCGCTGCGGACAGTCCGGTCAACCCGGCGCCGAGGATCACCACATCGGCGCGCTCATCGCCTTGCAGTCGTGGCAGCGACGCAAACGGGCTGGCGCCAGCCGCGTACCACGAGGCTGCGTGCTCAACCGCTTGAGCTTGCGTAGCTGTGCTCTTGGCGCTATCGGCTGTCACACCCATCACACCGTTCGCAGATACCAGGCGTATTCAAGCGTTGTCACTTCGCGGTAGAAGCTGCGCATCTCCTTCAGCTTTTGCTGACCGTAGATGTGCCGAAACCCGGTGCCGAAGTTCGTCGCGACAAAATCGCTGGCCATGAAATCGGCGATGGTGTCGCGCCAGAACAGCGTGCGTGGCTCGGTCTGTTCGTAAGCGTTGCCGACAATCGGCGGGCCAGGATCGCCCTTGGTTTCCAGTCCATGCAGGACGCCGGCGAGCACTGCCGCAGTCACCAGATACGGATTGGCATCAGCGCCGGCGATGCGATGCTCGATGCGCATATTGGCCGGGTCGCTATGCGGAATGCGCATGGCCACGGTGCGGTTGTTGAAGCCCCAGCAATCATTCAATGGCACAAACGCATTCAACACAAAACGTCGATAACTATTGGCGTGCGGCGCAAACATCAGCATGCAGTCACGGGATGCGGATTGCAGGCCGGCAATGCCATGACGCATGGCATCGGCTGGTGCCGCGGGCGTGCCAGAAAAAACATTGCGTCCGTTCTTGTCGAGCACGCTGACGTGGATATGCAGCCCATTGCCCGCCTGATCGACGAAGGGCTTGGCCATGAAGCTGGCAATCATGTTCTGTTTGCCGGCGATCGCCTTGATCGCGCGTTTGAGATAGATCGCATCGTCACAGGCGAGCAGTGCGTCCTTGCGATGCTTCAGATTGATCTCAAACTGGCCAGGTGCGTATTCCGCTACTGCGGTATCAGCCGGAATGTTTTGCGCGCGACAAGCATCGGCAACCACATCAGTGAAGCCCTGATAGTCATTCAGGTCTTCCATGTAATAGACCTGCGTGGTGCGATTGCGCTCGCGCGTCATCGGATTGATCGACGTCTGCGCACGGCCATCCACGGTCAGCTGCGCATCGAGCAGATAGAACTCCAGCTCCACCGCGACCACTGGCGTCAGACCTCGTTCGGCAAATCGATCGAGCACGCGCTTGAGCACTTCGCGCGGATTTGCCGCAAACGCACCGCCGTTGGCATCTTCCATGCTCAACAATAGCTGCGCCATCGGTTTGGATTGCCACGGCACCACGCGCAGGCTGCCGGGAACAGGTCGGCAAATGCGGTCCTCGTCACCAATGTCGTAGCCCAGCCCGGTTTCCTCTACGGTATTGCCGGTGATGTCGGTCGCGATCAGCGACATCGGCAGGCACACCCCATCGGCATAAACCTTCTCGAGCGCATCACGGGTGATACGTTTGCCGCGCAGCAGACCGTTCATATCGGGCAGCAGCAGGTCGATCATTTCGCAGCCGGAAATCTGTTGCAGCTCGGCAGCATCTACATCAGGCAGCAGGTTCTGACTCATGATCGGGCTCAGCGTGGGCGTGTCCAGATATTAGCAAAGACGCGCGTCAGGTGTAAAAAATACTCAACGCTCTGGCCCATTTCGCCCGGCAACAAGGCGCCCGCGTTCGCACGCAAGAGGCTGAATTGTTGCGTGTTGCGACGCGTCACACAGCGTAGGCGCGCGAATTTCGACTCAGACCCGTTGATAAAATCACACGGCGCGGCTACCGTGGCACGACGTATCGCGCGAGGATTTATGCGTCGGTTCCCTCTCATTGGACTGCCTTCGGACCGCAAACAGATCGGCCTTCATCCCTATCAGGCGGTCGGCGAAAAATACATCCGTGCCATTGTCGACAGTGGCGTCGGCACGCCGTTGCTGCTGCCCTCGATCAGCCCCACATTGCCGCTCGCAGAATTGTTGGAAGATCTCGACGGTCTGTTGCTGACCGGTTCCTATAGCAACATCGAACCGCACCATTACGGCGATGAAACGAGCTGGGAAGGCAATCCGCATGATCCCGACCGTGATGCGACCACGCTGTGCCTGGTGCGCTTGGCGGTGGAAATGAGGGTGCCCGTGCTCGCGGTGTGTCGCGGATTCCAGGAGGTAAACGTTGCGCTCGGCGGCAGCCTGTTGCAGCGCGTGCACGAGACCGACGGATACAACGATCATCGCGAGGACACCCAGCAACCGCTTGAAGTGCAATACGGGCCTGCGCACGAAATCATGCTGACGCCTGGCGGCTGGCTTGCCGCGATTGCTGGCGATGCACATGCAATGGTCAACTCGCTGCACGGCCAAGGCATTCGTGCACTCGGCCGCAATCTTGTAGTCGAGGCGCGTGCTCATGATGGTTTGATCGAGGCGATCCGACTTGATGCGCCCGACCCATTTCTGCTCGCCCTGCAATGGCATCCGGAGTGGAAGCTCACCGAGAACCCCTTCTATCTGGGCATTTTCAAGTTGTTTGCTGCCGCCGCGCGCAAGCGCGCCGATCTAAGAGCGTGAATCATGGCCAAGAAGAAGATTGACCCGAAAAAGGGCGAGTCGAGAAAGGGCGAGCCGAAGAAGGACGAGCCAAAAAAAATTGGGCTAAAGAAATCCGCTCCCAAGAAATCCGAGGCGCAGCAACAGGAAAGTTCGCTGAAGCGCTGGCTGAAGGAACGCCGCATCACTGAAGTTGAATGCCTCGTTCCCGATATCACCGGCAACGCGCGCGGCAAGATCATTCCGGCCGCCAAGTTCTCGCACGATTACGGCACGCGACTGCCGGAAGGCATCTTCGCCACAACCGTCACCGGCGACTATCCGGATGAATACGACGATCTGGTCTCGCCCTCCGACTCCGACATGTATCTGCGTCCCGATCCGGACACGGTGCGCATGGTGCCCTGGGCCAGCGATCCGACCGCGCAGATCATCCACGACTGTTTCACCCGCGATGGGCGTCCGCACGATCTGGCGCCGCGCAATGTGCTGCGCAGAGTGCTGGCGCTTTACACCGCAATGGGCCTGGAGCCGGTGGTCGCGCCCGAACTCGAGTTTTTTCTGGTGCAGAAAAACACCGACCCGGATTTTCCGCTGCAGCCGCCGGCAGGTCGATCCGGACGACCGGAGACTGCGCGCCAGTCCTATTCGATCGACGCAGTCAACGAGTTCGATCCGATCCTCGATTTGATGTACGACTATGCCGAGGCCATGGAGTTGGATGTGGACACGCTGATTCACGAATCCGGCGCGGCGCAGCTCGAAGTGAATTTCGAGCACGCCGATGCCATGTCTCGCGCGGACCAGGTGTTCCTGTTCAAACGCACCATGCGCGAGGCAGCATTGCGCCATGGCATCTACGCCACGTTTCTGGCCAAGCCGATGGAGAACGAGCCTGGTAGCTCGATGCATATCCACCAAAGCATGATCGACGCCAAAAGCGGCAAGAACCTGTTTGCCGGCAGCAAGGAAGGCCAGCACAGTGCGCTGTTCAATCACTATCTGGGCGGATTGCAGAAATACGTGCCGATGGCGATGCCGTTCTTCGCACCCAACGTCAACTCTTACCGACGACTGGCATTGGGCGAAGTCGCTCCGATCAATGTCCAGTGGGGCTACGACAATCGTACCTGCGGACTGCGCGTGCCTATGGATTCGCTGGAAAACACGCGCGTGGAAAGCCGTTTTGCTGGTTCCGACGCCAACCCCTATTTGGCAATGGCAGCGACGCTCGCCTGTGGCTATCTCGGCATCAAGGAGAAACTGATGCCGACCGAACCGCTGACCGGCAGCGCCCAATCCAAAGGATTCGGACTGCCCCGCTCGCTGGAGGAATCCCTGATCGCACTGCGCGGCAGCAAAGCTTTACGCGATTTGTTAGGCGACCGCTTCGTCAATTGCTACACGGCAATCAAGAACAAGGAATACCAGACTTATTTTCGCGTAATCAGCTCTTGGGAACGCGAGTTTCTGCTGCTGAACGTTTGAATTCTTCTGCTGCAATACAGGTGCAACCCATGCTGGCGAGCCGTTGGCTACGACTGGGTTGCACGCCCCGCAGCTGACCAAAAGACCGCCCTTCCAAAACCGCAGGACCGCCCAGGAATCGCTTATGCACTCACTCGATCTTCCCAGTCTGCAGCGACTCGACGCAGCACACCACTTGCACCCTTTCAACGACAACGCCGCGCTGGCCAAACGCGGAACGCGCATCCTTACCAAGGGCGAGGGGTGCTACGTGTGGGACAGCGAAGGTAACAAGCTGCTTGATGCCTTTGCCGGACTCTGGTGCGTGAATATCGGTTATGGGCGCAAGGAGCTGGGCGAAGCGGCGTCACGACAGATGACACAGCTCGCCTACTACAACAGTTTCTTCAGCTGCACCACCGAGCCGACGGTCATGCTCGCGGCCAAGCTCGCCGAGCTGTCGCCCGGAGACTTGAACCATGCGTTCTTCAGCAATTCGGGCTCGGAAGCCAACGACACCATCCTGCGCATGGTGCGGCACTTCTGGAAAGTGCAGGACCAGCCACGAAAGAATATTTTCATCGGTCGCTACAACGGCTATCACGGCTCGACGGTGGCCGGCGCCAGCCTGGGCGGAATGAAAGGCATGCACGCCCAGGGTGGCCTGCCGATTCCGGACATTCACCATATCGAACCGCCGTTCTGGTTCGCTGATGGCGGCGATCTTGATGCGGAGGAGTACGGCATCGTCGCAGCGCGTCGACTTGAACAGAAGATTCTTGAACTGGGCCCGGATCGCGTCGCGGCGTTCATCGGCGAGCCGATCATGGGTGCGATCGGTGTCTACATTCCGCCGACCAGTTATTGGCCGGAGATCGAACGCATCTGTCGCAAGTACGACGTGCTGCTGGTCGCCGATGAGGTGATCTGCGGCTTTGGCCGCACCGGCGAATGGTTCGGACAACAATACTTCGGCTTTCAGGCCGACATCATGACCATCGCCAAGGGCCTCAGTTCCGGCTACATCCCGATTGGTGCGGTCATGTTCAACGACCGCGTGGCCCGTGTGCTCAAGGATCAGGGTGGCGAGCTGGCGCATGGCTACACCTACTCAGGGCATCCGGTATGTGCCGCGGTGGCCTTGGAGAACCTGCGCATACTCGAGGAAGAACGCATCGTGGAGCGTTGCCGAACCGAAACTGCGCCCTATCTCAAACTGCGCTGGGAAGAGCTGGGCGAGCACCGCCTGGTCGGCGAAGCGCGAATTGCCGGCATGGTGGGCGCGCTGGAGCTGGTGCCGGACAAGCGCAAGCGTGCGTTTTTCCCAGAGCGCGGTAAAGTCGGCGTGCAGTGTCGGGACCATGCGCTGAGCAATGGACTGATTCTGCGCGCGACGTATGATTCGATGCTGCTCTCGCCACCGCTGATCATCGACCATGCGCAAATCGATGAAATGTTTGAGAAGACCTGGAAGGCGCTCGACCAGACCGCCACCGAGTTGGGAATTTGACTGCCATTTTCAGGGAATGTTGTTTGCAGGGAATGCCAATCGTCAGGAGTGAATGCGATACGGATCGTGCGACACCTTTGCATCAACGGGCGCACCGCCTTCGGGCAAGGGCGCGATTGCCAACGACGCCCTGCGGGGCCCTGTGGAGACAAACCTGTGGAGACAAGCATGAAGCTGCGAACCCTAACCCTGATGATCGCCGCGTCGATCCTGGCCGCGTGCGGCGGTGGTGAAGACAAGGCCACCACGGCCTCACCGGCTGCTACCAAGACACCGGAGGCTCCGAAAAACGTAAACGTGTACAACTGGTCGGACTACATCGCCGAGGACACGATCCCCAATTTCGAAGCCAAGACCGGCATCAAGGTTACCTATGACGTCTTCGACAGCAATGAAGTTGTCGAGACCAAATTGCTCGCCGGTTCCAGCGGATACGACATCGTAGTGCCGACGCTGAATTTCCTTGGCCGACAGATTCAGGCTGGCGTGTTTCTGCCGCTGGACAAATCCAAGATTCCAAACATCGCCAAGCTGGATCCGGTGATGATGAAGAAGATCGAACTGCAGGACCCTGGAAACAACCACGCCATTCCCTATATGTGGGGCACTACCGGCATTGGCTACAACATCGACAAAGTCACCGCTGCCTTCGGCAGCGTCGAGATCACTTCTACATGGGATCTGGTGTTCAAGCCCGAGAACATCGCCAAGATGAAAGACTGCGGCGTCACATTGCTCGACACCCCGTCGGAGCTGATTCCGATCACGCTCAATTATCTCGGCGAAGACCCCAACAGCCAGGACCCAGCCGTAATCGACAAAGCCGCGGCGCTGCTCAAGACAATCCGCCCGTACATCAGCAACTTCCATTCTTCGCAGTACATCGACGCCATGGCCAATGGCGATACCTGCATCGTGGTGGGCTGGTCTGGTGACATTATCCAGGCGCGTGATCGCGCCGCCGAAGCGGGCAATGGCGTCAACATCGCCTTCTCGATTCCCAGGGAAGGTGCGCCGCAGTGGTTTGACATGTTGGCGATTCCTAAAGGCGCCAAGAATGTCGACGCCGCCTACGCCTTTATCAACAACTTGCTCGACCCGGTAGTGATGGCCAAGAACTCCGACTTCATCAGCTACCCCAATGCCATTCCCGAATCGTGGCCACTGATGGATCAGGCAATTGTTGGTGACCCGACCATCTTTCCGCCGCCTGAGGTGCAAGCCAAGCTGTTCACCTTCGCCATCATCCCGCCTGAGGTGGATCGCCAATTCACCCGAATCTGGACCGAGCTGAAAACCGGCAAGTGATGCCCGGCAAGTAGGGTTCGACAAGTAGGGTTCGACAAGTAGGGTTCGACAAGGAAAGCTCGGCAAGTCAAGCATCGGGTGGGCCCTGGCCCACCATGTCACACAGATCATCATCGGTGGGCCAGGGCCCACCCTATGCGGAATTGGAAACAGCCATGGCAGCGGAACTTTCCAACGGCAGCAAAGACCCGACGCGTACGGACAAGTCTGGAGCAGACAAGTCCGGAGCAGACAAGGTCGGGGTCGAGAACTATCTGCGTATCGTTGATGTGCGCAAGGAGTTTGATGGTTTCGTCGCCGTCGACGACACCACGCTCACTATTCGAAGGGGCGAAATCTTCGCGCTGCTCGGTGGTTCAGGTTGCGGCAAGTCGACCTTGTTGCGCTGCCTGGGCGGGTTCGAAAAGCCCACCGCCGGCAAGATTTATCTCGACGGCCAGGAGATGAACGATCTACCGCCGTACGAACGCCCGATCAACATGATGTTCCAGTCTTACGCGTTGTTTCCACACATGACCGTGGAACAGAACATCGCCTTCGGACTGAAGATGGATGGTCTGCCGCGAGATGCGATCCGCAAACGCGTCGACGACATGCTGACACTGGTGCAGCTCGGCAAACTTGCCAAGCGCAAACCACACCAGCTTTCCGGTGGTCAGCAGCAACGCGTGGCGCTGGCACGGTCGCTGGCCAAGGACCCCAAACTGCTGTTGCTTGATGAGCCGATGGGCGCACTCGACAAGAAACTGCGCTCGCAGATGCAACTGGAACTGGTCAACATCATCGAGAAGCAGGGCGTGACCTGCGTCATGGTGACCCACGATCAGGAAGAAGCAATGACCATGGCGCATCGCATCGCGTTGATGGAATCCGGGCGCATTCGCCAGATCGGCACGCCTGATGAGATCTATGAGCAACCCACGAGTCGCTTTGCCGCGGAGTTCATTGGTTCGGTAAACATGATCCACGGCAAAATCGAAGAGGACATGGCCGATTACGTCACCATCCGCTCACCGCAGCTGGAGCATGTGATCCACATCGGGCATGGAATTTCCGGATTCGAAGGCCAGGAAGTTTCGTTCGGCGTGCGGCCGGAAAAACTGACGATTGGCAAGGAGGAACCGGCGCAGCCGTACAACAAGGCGCAGGGTGTGATCGAAGACATTGCCTACTTCGGTAGCCACTCGGTCTATCACGTGCGCCTCGCCAGCGGCATGAAGTTCATGGCCAATTTCGCCAACCTGCAACGCTGGGCAAGTGAAGGACTGACCTGGAATGACAAGGTCTGGGTGTCCTGGGGCGACAACGCCGGCGTGGTGTTGAACTCATGAACATCGCCGTGCTGAGAAGGCTGCTGCCGCATCCGCGCTGGGCGGTAATTTCGGTGCCCTACCTGTGGTTGCTGTTGTTCTTCGCGATCCCGTTCCTGATCGTATTGAAGATTTCATTTTCGACGCTCGCGATCGCGATGCCGCCGTACACGCCGGTTCTGGAGTTCGTCGACAGCGCGGTTACATTGAAACTTAATCTGACCAACTATCTGGCCCTGGTTGCGGATTCGCAATACATGCTGGCCTATTGGAGCTCGATCAAGATTGCGGGGATTTCGACTATTCTGGCGCTGTTGATCAGCTATCCGATCGCTTACGTGATCGCGCGCATGCCCCCGTCATCGCGCAATATTGCACTGATGCTGGTGATCCTGCCTTCGTGGACCTCATTCCTCATTCGAGTCTACGCCTGGGTCGGTATTCTCAAAAATAACGGCTTGCTCAATAACTTGTTGATCGGCATCGGAGTCATCGACGAGCCGATCAAGATCCTGTACACGCCGACCGCCGCCTATATCGGCATTGTCTACTGCTATCTGCCGTTCATGGTGTTGCCGCTGTACACCAACCTGGTCAAGCACGATAACCGCCTGCTCGAAGCGGCGTATGACCTGGGCGCCAAACCTTGGCAGGCATTCCTCAAAATTACCTTGCCGCTGTCCAAGGCAGGAATCATCGCCGGCTGCATGCTGGTGATGATTCCGGCGGTCGGCGAGTTCGTCATTCCGGAAATGCTCGGTGGGCCGGACACACTGATGATCGGCCGCGTACTCTGGGGCGAGTTCTTCAACAATCGCGATTGGCCAGCGGCCTCGGCCGTGGCGATTGTGATGCTGATCATGTTGATGATCCCGATCCTGATCTTCAACCGCGTTCAGCAGCGTGAGATGGAAGGGAGCCTCACATGAGTGCGGGCAACAAGCGCTGGACGACCTGGGTGGTGCTTGGACTGGGATTCGCGTTCCTTTACATACCGATCGTTATCGTCATGGTGTACTCATTCAACGCGGGCAAACTGGCCACCGTTTGGCAGGGATTTTCGTTCAAGTGGTATGGCGAATTGATGCGCGATCGGCAGATGCTTGGCGCGGCATGGATCAGCGTAAAAATCGCCTTCCTCACTGCTACGGCCGCAGTTGTGCTTGGCACCATGGCCGCCCTTGCGATGACGCGAATGGCGAAATTTCCGGGGAAGACCCTGTTCGGCGCGTTGATCACCGCGCCGCTGGTCATGCCCGAGGTCATCATCGGCCTGTCAATCTTGTTGATGTTCGTTTCGCTCGGTGAGCTGGTCGGGCTGGCGCCCAAGGGCATAACCTCGATCTGGATCGCGCACGTGACCTTCACTCTGGCATTTGTGACCGTCGTCGTGTCTTCACGTCTGGCCGAACTCGACAAATCGCTGGAAGAGGCGGCGATGGACCTCGGCGCCAATCGCATCAAGGTGTTTTTCCTTATCACGCTGCCGATCATTGCGCCGGCGCTGGTGTCGGGCTGGTTGCTCGCATTCACGCTATCGCTGGACGATGTGGTGATTTCCAGCTTTGTCGCCGGGCCCAACTCCACCACCCTGCCGATGAAAGTGTTTTCTTCTGTGCGTCTGGGCATGAATCCCAAGATCAACGCTTTGGCGACGATCATGATCGGCATTGTGGCCATTGCCGCATTCTTCGCCTGGTGGCTGATGCAGCGCGAGGAAAAACGTCGCAAACGCGACATGCAACTTGCCGCGAAAGAAAAATAGTTCGAACTGGTTTGGAGCTTCGCGGTGAGTCGATGGCGCGACGGCTTCAAGTGGGTGCGTGCTTCGTCAACGCGCAGCTGCGCAGCGATGCACGCCTGCCTTTTGGTGGCACCAAATCTTCAGGCTACGGACGCGAACTCGCGGAGCACGGCATCCACGAGTTCATGAACATTCCATCGGTGTACATCGCTTGGAAACACCTTTCGCAGAAGCGGCTCAAATGGGAGCGGCTTCTAGTGGGGGCGGCGTAGGCCGCAAAGCCCTTGGTCTAGAGCACCGCACTCTAAACAAGAGCTTCGCGGCTTACGCCGCTCCCACACAGCCGCTCCCACACATGCCAATCCCACAATTGCCGTCACGCCTACTTCTCTACCTGCATCTCGCCGCCAAACCGCTTGACGGTGGCGCCGGTCACGTTGCCGATCCTGGCCGTCTGGTGCACACTCAGCCTCACCTCACGCTCGAACACCAACTCGCCGCCGACGTGGGCACGCGGACCGATGGTGATCACCGGAATGCGTTGGTTGCCGCCGCCCCACCAACTCATACGCACCTTCTTGACCAGAATACCGCCGTCTACGCGCGCGCCATCTCCCAGGGTGATATCGCCGTTGTGGGTGACGAGCTGTCCGCCGACGTGGGCGCGCGCAGCCAGCTTAAGACTGCCGTTCACGGTCTCGGCGTTGCCGAGGACTTCGGCATCTTCCGCCAGCGTCACCGAGCCGTTCACGGTCTCAACCTGTTCGCTGATCGAGGCGCGCGATCCAACGCTGATACTGCCGTTCACAGTGCCTAGCGACTGCGCACGAACGCCATCGGCCACGCGCACCGATCCGTTGACGGTCTCGGCATTTTCGATCACTGCGTCGGCACCGATCGAAATCGAGCCGTTGACCGTGTCCAGCTCGCCTGCGCGGGAACCTGCGGGGATGCTGATGCTTTTATTCACGCGGCTGATGTCACCACCGTCCTGGACGTCGTCGCCAGCGGAAGCGGAAGACGCAATAATCAGGACGAAAGCAAACGGAAGGGCTGCACTACGCAAACGCATGGGAATCTCCAATGGGGGTTGTAGCGGATAAGATGCAGCTGCCCACCGTGTGGTTTAGGTGACTTTCGGCCTATTTTCTGATTGCTCTGCCCAGTCGCCACAACCGAGCTGTGCACGCGCAGGTTTTTTGTATGCTGCAGCACTGCCAAGGCCACTGGAACGCCAACGTGATAGTACCCAAGCCGGTTTTATTGCTGATTCTCGACGGCTGGGGCCATCGCGTCGAAACCGCCGACAATGCCATCGCGCACGCGCACTGCCCCAATTGGAGGCGCATGCTTGCCGAGTGCCCGCACACACTGATCGATACGCATGGTTTGCGAGTCGGTTTACCCGACGGCCAGATGGGCAATTCCGAAGTGGGCCACATGAACATCGGCGCGGGTCGCATTGTCTATCAGGACCTTACCCGGATCGAAGAAGACATCAAGCAGGGTCGCTTTGCGCAAAATCCGGCACTGCAATTGGCGATCAGCAAGAGCCACGGCGGCGCCACGCTGCATGTATTCGGATTATTGTCACCCGGCGGCGTGCATAGCCATGAAACACATATTTTCGCGCTGATTCGCGCAGCGCTGAACGCTGACGTCGGCACGATCGCAGTGCATGCGTTTCTCGATGGCCGCGACACCCCACCGCGCAGCGCACGCGATTCACTGGCGCAGCTACAGGCGATTGCCGCATCCGATCCACGGGTTCGCATCGCCACCGTTACCGGTCGCTACTACGCCATGGACCGCGACAACCGCTGGGAACGGGTTGAGCCTGCGTATCGCGCGATCACCGAAGCGAACGCAGAATTCAGTGCGCAAAGCGCGTTGCAGGCGCTGGACGCTGCCTATGCGCGCGGCGAAAACGATGAATTCGTCAAGCCGACGGTCATCGCTGGCGGTAAACGGATCGAAGACGGCGACGTCGTGGTGTTCATGAATTTCCGTTCTGATCGCGCGCGTGAATTGACGCGTGCTTTCTTGCGAGCGGATTTCGATGGGTTCGCGCGCGCGCGCGCGATCAATTTGGCCGCCTTCGTTTCACTGACCGAGTATGCGGCGAACCTGCCAGTGACTGCGATTGCCTATGCGCCGCAATCGATGGCCAACACGCTGCCCGAAGTATTGGCTGCGCACGGACGTAAACAGCTGCGTATTGCCGAGACCGAAAAATACGCGCATGTGACATTTTTCCTCAACGGCGGACGCGAGGCACCATTTGCGGGTGAGGAGCGCATCATGATTCCCTCGCCCAAGGTTGCGACCTACGATCTGCAACCGGAGATGAGCTGCCCGGAATTGACTGAAAAACTTTGCGCCGCAATTCGCAGCCGCACTTTCGATGTAATCATCTGCAATATCGCCAATCCCGACATGGTGGGTCACACCGGAATTTTTTCCGCCGCGGTCAAAGCGGTCGAAGCCGTGGATATCGCCCTGGGTCGCATCCGCGCCGCAATTGAGGACACCGGCGGGGCAGCGCTCATCACCGCAGATCACGGCAATCTCGAAATGATGCGTGACCCCCAGACCGGCGAAGCACATACCCAACACACAACCGGCCCGGTACCGTTGGTATACTTGGGCCCGCCTGCGCAATTGCGCTCCGGCGGAGCGCTGTGCGACCTCGCTCCAACGGTGCTGGCGCTTATCGATCTCGCGCAGCCAACCGAGATGAGCGGCCAAAATTTACTCATCCGTAAAGACAACGGGGTGGGAGCGGCGTGAGCCGCGATTCTGCATTCGCCCAGATCAGCGTGCTCGCCTGCGTGCGGGTTCGCGATCGGCTGAAGTTGATTTGTGCCGCAACCGTCGCAGGCGTTTGTCTGTCGATGTTGTCGGCGCTGGTCAGCGCCCAGGCGCAGGGCACCGACCAACGCACGCAGGAGCAGGAGCAGGCCCAGACCAAGGCTAAATTGCAGCATGTGCGGGCCGAAATCGAACGTGAGAGCCTGGCCCGCAATGCGGTACAGGCCGAGCACGTGACTGCCAACGCGGCATTGCGCGAAATCGAACTAGCGGTTGGCGCGGCTGCACGCACCGTGGCACACACCGACACCGAACTGGCGCAGCGGGAGCGCGCCCTGCTCGATTTGGAGGCAGAGCGCGAAGCACTGGAATCGCGTCTCGCCGGCCAGCGGTTGAAGCTCGCTTCGCTATTGCGCAGCGCCTATCAACTCGGCCGCAATCAGCACCTGCGCAGCTGGCTGGCACGTGACCAACTGCACGACAGTGCACGCCTGGTCGCCTATAACCGCTATCTGCAGACGCATCGGATGAATCGTATGCGCGGCCTGCTCGACGAGTTGGGTGCGCTGATCGCGGTCACTCAGGATATTCAATCGGCAAAGACGCAACTGACCGCCAGACGCGTGTCCGGCCAAGCAGAGATTGACCTGTTGACGACGCATCGCGCCGAGCGTCAGCAGTTGATCAACAAATTGAGTGCCCAGCTCGCTGATCACCGTCAGCGTCTACGGGCTTACGCGCGCGACGAAAAATCCCTGCTCGACCTGCTCGAACGGCTACAGGACGTACTCACCGATATTCCCCGGCAGATCAGTGATGCCCTGCCCCTGGTGCAACTTCGCGGACGATTACCCTGGCCGCTGCAAGGGCGCATTGTTACCGCCTTTGGCACCACGCTCGGACCCGGCCGGACGGCCGACGGCATCGTCATCGCGGCCGCGACCGGAACCGAGGTAATGGCCATCGCGCATGGCCGTGTTGCCTATGCAGACTGGCTGCGCGGATTCGGTTTGTTGATCATCGTTGATCATGGCGATGGCTACATGAGCTTGTATGCAAACAATGAGGCGCTACTGCGCGATGAGGGCGATTGGGTGCAGGCCGGCACTGCGCTGGCGCGCGCAGGGTCCAGCGGTGGTGCCGAGCAGTCAGGTCTGTACTTTGAATTGCGCAAAAACAGCCAGCCGCTCAATCCCAACCTGTGGTTGCGCAAACCCTAGCTGGAAAATTGGGTCTGTCTGCGCGCTAAAGCGTCCGCGCACAGCGCGGACCCGGACCAAGGCCACACCTCTGCACCCCAAATGGCATAGGCAAACGCATTCAATCCTTGCGATGATGGGTGTTCTTGACGGCGCCGCCGCCATCCAGCCGACCTCAACGGACTCAACACCATGAACCAGAAAGCCCTGCTTGCGCTGAGCCTCAGCCTGGCCCTTGCCGCGTGTGGCAAGAGCGAACCTCCTGTCAGCGCTCCGGCGGCTGATCTCGCTGCTCCCGTAATCCCTACGACAGCCGAACCGATGGCCAATAATCCCTTTGTCAAGCCCAGTGATTTGTACCTTCAGGCTCCAGCCTTCGACAAAATCAAGGATGCGCACTTCGCCCCCGCGTTCGACGCCGGCATGAAGGAGCAGCTCACCGAGATGGACACGATCGCGGCCAACGCCGAACCACCCAGCTTCGAAAACACCATCGCCGCGATGGAGCGTTCGGGACGAGTGCTCGACCGTACCAACAAGGTATTTGGGCATCTGACCGGATCCAATACCAACGATACGCTGGACAAAATTGAAAGCGATTACGCGCCAAAATTTGCCGCGCACGGCGATGCGATCGTGCTCAATGCCACGCTGTTTGCTCGCATAAAAACGCTCTATGACGGCCGGGAAAGTCTCGGCCTCAACGGCGAGCAGCTGCAGGTTCTGAATCAGGTCTACCGCAACTTTGCGCGCAATGGCGCGCTGCTCGACGAAGTCAGCAAGACCCAGCTGCGCAAGCTCAATGAAGAACAGGCGGCACTGATTGCAAAGTTTGACGAGAACTCCCTGAAGGACAATAACGAGTCCGCGGTGGTCGTCGACAGTGCTGAGGCCATGGCGGGACTGGACGAGGATGTCATCGCCGCCGCCGCCGCCGCAGCGCAGGAACGAAGCGCCAAAGAACCCGCGCTCGCGGGCAAATGGCTGATACCGCTTGTCAATACCACGACGCAACCAACGCTGCAGTCGGCCAGGGACCGCGGCCTGCGCGAGCGTATCTACAAGGCTTCGATCGAACGCGGCGCCAAGGGCAACGCCTACGACAATCGCGACATTATTCTGCGCATGGCGGCGCTGCGCGCAGAGCGCGCCAAGTTGCTGGGCTATCCCGAGCATGCGACCTACATCCTCGAAGAGCAGATGGCGAAAACGCCCAAAGCGGCGCGCGACATACTGACTGGCATGGCCAAACCCGCTGTCGCTGCAGCCAAACGCGATGCCGCAAAACTGCAAAAGCTCATTGATGCCGAAGCTGCGGCAAACAAGACGCCCGGCTTCAAGTTGGCCCCCTGGGACTGGTCTTACTACGCCGAGAAACTGCGCCAGCAGGAATTCGATCTGGACGAGTCGCAGATCCGACCGTACTTCGAGATGAACAGCGTGCTCGAGAACGGCGTGTTCTTTTCCGCGAACAAACTGTATGGGCTGACCTTCAAGGAGCGCAAGGACCTGCCGGTCTATCATCCCGATGTGCGCGTGTTTGAGGTGTTCGAAGAAAACGGCAGCACCCTTGGTCTGTTTTACGCCGATTTCTACGCACGCGCGTCCAAGCGCGGTGGCGCCTGGATGAACAACCTCGTTGACCAGGCGCGAATACTCGGCACGCAGCCTGTGGTGAGCAATAACCTCAACGTGGTCAAGCCGGCCGATGGCAAGCCGACGCTGCTCACTTATGACGAGGTCAGCACGATGTTCCACGAGTTCGGCCACGCTCTACACGGGCTGTTCGCCGACAGCGAATACGTGCTGCTTTCAGGTACAAATACGCCGCGCGATTTCGTCGAATTCCCGTCGCAGTTCAACGAGAACTGGGCGCTGGTGCCCGAAGTGCTGCGCAACTATGGCAAGCACTATCAGACCGGCGCGGTGATTCCGGAGGCGCTGATCAGCAAAATCAAAAAGGCCGGCACCTTCGACCAGGGCTTCGGAACGGTGGAATACGTAGCGTCGTCCCTGCTCGATCTGGATTGGCACGAACTGACGGCGGCAAACCAACCTGCCGACGTGCTGGCGTTCGAGAAAGCGTCACTGGAGAAGAACGGTGTGGCCATGGATGAAATCATGCCGCGCTATCGCAGCACTTATTTCTCGCATGTGTTCCCCGGCGGCTACTCGGCGGGCTACTACAGTTATCTTTGGTGCGAAGTGCTCGATGCCGATGCCTTCCAGGCGTTCAACGACGCTGGCGGTCTGAATCGCGCGAATGGTGACAAGTTTCGCAAGATGGTGCTGTCGCGCGGCAGCATGGAAGATGTCAGGCAGATGTACGTCAACTGGCGCGGTGCTGAGCCCCGGGTCGATGGCTTGATGAAGCGTCGCGGTTTCAAAGGTTGATCGAGTGCAGGTAGGCATTCGGGCGCGAAGGTCGCGCCCAGATGCGCTCCGAGGGATAGAATCACGTCCCATGGACCTGCCCCTATTTCCGCTGAACACGGTGTTGTTTCCCGGTAGCCGGCTCGATCTGCGCATCTTCGAGCCGCGCTATCTGGACATGATCCGCGACTGCATGCGCGCCGACATCGGATTTGGTGTATGCATGATCCTCGACGGGCGCGATGCGGGCCAGCCCGCCATTCCCGCGACGCTGGGCACACAGGCGCACATCGTCGATTTTTCCACGCTACCCGATGGGCTGCTCGGAATTACCGTGCAGGGCGGCGCGCGGGTGCGCATCGACGGTACACGCGTAAACGGCGCAGGCCTGACCATCGGCGATGTGGCCGTGTTGGCCCCTGATCCTCAACTCCTGATCCCAACGCAGCACGCACTCCTTGTCACCATTCTGCAGCGGCTCGCGGACCATGAAGACACGGAACTGTCTCGGGCCAGCAAATCCAGTTTCGACGACGCCGCCTGGGTCGGTTTCCGGCTCGCCGATCGCATGCCCATTGCGCTGGATGATCGGCAACTGATTTTGCGGATGGACGACCCCCTCGCTCGGTTGGACCAGTTGGCGCATTGGCTGCCGCGGTTCCAGCGCGAATAGGTTGGGTGCGGCCCGGCGATGCATGGTCTGTGAGCATGGTGGGCTGACCAGCCCCGTAGTTGACAGCCACCCGGCCGACCCCTGGATTGCACTCCCGGCGATTCTCAGTCGGATGCGCGGGAAAGCGCACGGATATCCGACGCCTGCATTTTTCCGCTTTCCGGCGCGCGGCAGCCAGTACTCACCACAGCCGCTACGGCTACACTCTGGGGCCCTTCGCAGTCTTCAGGAGACTCTCATGCCGGTAAGAGTTGCCATCAACGGTTACGGCCGCATCGGACGCAATATCCTGCGTGCCCTGTACGAGAACAATCGCAATCATGAAATCCAGGTGGTGGCGATCAATGACCTTGGCGACGCCGAGACCAACGCGCATCTGACCCGATATGACACCGCGCATGGCCGCTTCCCGCATGAGGTCGGCGTCGAAAATGGCAACCTCGCAGTCAAGGGCGACCACATCAAAGTTTATGCGGTGCGCAATCCGGCGGAGATCCCCTGGGGCGCGCACGAGGTCGATGTCGTGCTGGAGTGCACTGGCCTGTTTACCAGCAAAGCCAAAGCCGGCGCGCATCTGACCGGCGGAGCGAAGAAGGTGATCATTTCGGCGCCCGGCGACAAAGATGTCGACGGCACTTTTGTCTTCGGCGTCAACCACGATCAGCTCAAAGCCGAGCACACGGTGATTTCCAACGCATCGTGCACGACCAACTGCCTCGCACCGCTGGCCAAAGTCCTACACGACAAGATCGGCATCGTGCACGGCCTGATGACCACCATTCATGCCTACACCAATGATCAGGTTTTGACCGACGTTTATCACAGCGATTTGCGCCGCGCCCGCTCAGCCACGATGAGTCAGATTCCAACGAAGACCGGCGCCGCTGCAGCCGTCGGCCTGGTGCTTCCGGAACTGAACGGCAAGCTCGACGGATTCGCCATGCGCATCCCGACGCTTAATGTTTCGGTTGTCGATCTGACATTCGTCGCCGCGCGCGCCACCAGCAAGGAAGAAATCGATGCCGCGGTGCTTGAGGCAGCGAATGGTGCACTTAAAGGCATCCTGGGTATCAATACCCAGCCATTGGTGTCGGTCGACTTCAACCACGACGCGCGGTCTTCGATCTATGACGCCACATTGACCAAGGTCATGGGTGGCACCCTGGTCAAGGTCTGCGCCTGGTATGACAACGAATGGGGATTCAGCAATCGCATGCTGGACACCACGCTCGCGTTCATGGCGGCGAAATAGCCGCACATTTGTTTTGGGCGGGGATTCGTTGGGTGGGGATTTGTTGCACGCTGAAGTTACAGGCGTAGGGTCGGACAACAGTGCGGCGGCAAACCCCGCACTGTTGTCCCGCAGCCTGGTTCAATTCACCGCTTCGATATCTACCCGCACCCGAATGGTATCGCCGGGATGTGAGTCGGTACGCGTCGCCCAAAGCGCGCAGCATGTTCTCCTGCAGGTAGCGTCGTTGAACTGATGGCTACATTGCAGTCAGCGCAATGAATGCGTTCTGAAATTTCCGGAAGGCCAAGCTGATCGCGCAGCTACCGTTAAGGATTCGGCGCCGTCCGGTAAGAGCGCACCTCGACTCCATAGATGGAGGAGGTAGGGCCGCGTCGGGAACGGCGGCTGGGGGCGCGACCCGTCGCTACCGGAACGATCTGTAGCTGCGACGAACAGTCGTTACGCGCGCAGCGATGGTCAAAAGCAGGTGTGCCTAAGTGGCTCAGCACCGTTTGACACTGCGCGGCAGCGCCCACCCGCGCAAAAAAAAAGGAATCGTGGACGAAGCCACGATTCCCGCATTTCACATCGACTATTACTGGTCGATCTCTACCAGCAGTCACCGTTGTCTTCGGTTCCCGAAAATCCCTTGGCATCCGAGTTGCCGAGTGTCAGGTTGGCGCAGGCATCGTTCGTCTGCGAACCTTGCGGCGTGGCAGTCAGAGTGAAGGTCTGATTGCCCGCACCCATGGCAGCGGTAACCGTGTAGTGACCGTTTTCAGATGAAAGGTTTGTGAACCCCAGGCCGGCCGGGGGTACACCATTCAACGTGGCCGCGTATTGGTTGAAGTTGGTGTAAAAACGCTCCTGCTCAGCGGCAATACGCAACAGGATGTTATGCCCATCGGTACGCCGCGTCTTTTGCACCTGACGGTTGAAGCTGGGCAGCGCCACCGCAGCCAGTATCGAGATGACCAGCACCACGACCATCAACTCGATCAGGGTAAAGCCGCGCGGCCCGCGCCTACTCGCCCACTTGGACGCATACATTCGCATTGGGTTTACCTCCGGGTTCATTGGGCGTGCCAGCTTAGTTGATCAGTTCGCGCCAGGAACGACGACGCCATTCGTAGTTTGCGATCTCAATGGTTCCGCCGGTTCCGCCGCTGCCGTCGTCAGGAATAAGAATCTGGGCACTGCCGCCACCAACACTGGAAATAGGCGTGACGCCGGCAATGTAGCCATCCAATTTGAGGCCGACCGCCAGGGAATCATCACCACCGTTGATAACGCCATCGCGATTACTGTCGAACGACGGCGACAACTGGCTGAGGTCGGTACTATCGGGCGATCCATCCGCGTTACTATCAATACCGGCTGCTGCTGTGCCCGGTACGCCACCCGTGCTCGCATCAACCAGCATCAAATAACTCTCCGCGGCAGGCCTGCAGGGATCCGTACTGAGCGGCGCCAGTGTGGTGAAGATCAGCGTACCTGACACGTTGCGTACCACCGCCTGCGCAATATTGCGTTCGCCGGTGGCGATGAAGTTGAAGTACCAGCCGAACTTCGTGGGAGGAATCTGCGTAGTGGTCAGACGACGCACCGCTCCAACCGTTGACAAGGTCTGCACCTGCAATTTCGACTGATTCAACGGATAGTTGGTCGACGCTACGCCCTGATCGTAAAGACCGTAGTACGACTGCACGAATGTAGTCGAACGGTCGATGTTCTCGATGTATTTGCCGGTGCCGAAGGTGACGACATATTTACGCAACACCGAACCCGCATCTTGATACGCGGTGCGCACCAGCCGCGGCTGCACGGTGATTGCCTGATTGACTGGCGCGGTAAAGAACTTGTCTGCCGTCCACGAGGCAGCAGTGGTTCCCTCAAGATTGAAACGCCAGATGTTGCCGCTCAAATCCCCCGCGTAGGCTACATCCGCGACGCTGAGCACCGGATTGTTGCCGCTCACTCGATAGTCTCCGACAATCACCGAAGCCAAGCCTGCACTGCCAGCGCCCAGATTGAAGTCCCTCAATACCACGCCATCCTGAATGCGGATCACGAACAGATGGGCAAACCCATCACCCGCCGCGCCGTCGGCGACTTCCGCGTTGTAACCGCCCGGCACCAGCGCTACCCAGTCGCCAGAAGCAAGTCTGGCGATGAATGGGTTGCCATAGGTGAAACCGAGGTTGGCGCCGCCAGCAGATTTGTCAGAAAACTCCCAAAGTACCTTGGCAGCCACATTGCCTTCACCGGCGGCAATCGGATTGGTCACATCCATCGCGTAGATGCCCTGCCCACCCAGGCGCAGACCACCGACCAGAACGCGGTGCCAGCTGCCGCCGTAGTAAACATCGCGAACCTGGGGGGTTGCGTCAACGTAGGACTGAAACTGCAATGCCGCCTGGCTGGTCAGCTTGTTCAAGTTTGATACTACGGTCGAAGGCACATAGGCCCAGCGTTCCGCACCGCCACCCACGGCAGCCGCACCTGAGTTCACTGCGTGCAGCATCCCGTCATTCGCACCGAAGAACAGCGTGTTGTAGTTGGCAAGCGTGGCGCCAAAAACCGAGTACGGGCTGGCGCGCTCGAGCGAGGTCGTTTCGAACGACGCATCATCAACGTAGTCTTCAAGTTTTTGCGGTATCAATGCCGCGGAATTGACCACTGCACCGAGCAGATTTTTGCGATTGCGCAGTGGGCCGCCATTCTGCAGCTCACGCGAGCGATCACCACGGATGTAATCGAGGCGCTGCGAACCCAATCCATCCACCAGGTTGGTGACCGGATTGGTGTTCAATGACGCTTGTTGCGCCGAGCTGAGCGAACTCCACTGGAAAGTCACACCGCCACCCAGAACGCCGGTCGAATTGCGGGTTGCGATCATGCGGGCAGATGGCGCAGTCGGGGGTAGTGTTCCCGCAGAAGGAACTGATGGGCAGGCGCCCCCGGTCAGAATACAGGCGACATCCCATTCGGGCGTGTCCGGCGTAGTGGACAGCAATGAAGCCAGCATACGCCCGCTCCAGTCGCTGGTGTCAAACAGGGTTTGGTAGCCCAACGTAGTACTGGTCAGCAGGCCGGAAGAAAGCGATACCGGCGTGTTACTGGAGGTGCGTTTACTGATGGACAGGAACACGGAATTCAGCGCATCGATCAGGTCTTGTGGGCTACGCGTGCTGAAAAACTCTCCGCGAGAATTGAGCGCAGCGTGCCAGGTGTCGTCGATCTTCTGCGGAGATTCCCCGCCCTCGACTGGCCATGAGGGCCACGACCAGGGCAGAGCGGTAGCCGGATTGTTCTCAATGGGGTTGGTGCGAAAACCGGCAATAGCCTCTGGGTTCGGCATCGAACCGTCAACCCCAAAGGCCACCATATACTGCACCAGATGCTGCCAGGTTGCCGGATCGTTGGCCGGATTCCAATAGATCTCTGGGCGGTCCTTGGGATCTTCGGTCGCACCCAGAGGTGTAGCGGGCCCAGAAACGCCAACGGTCAGGTCACCGTAAGAGGCCGGGACGTTATTGGCCAGATCCGTGCGCAGGTCCTTGGACCAGTAATAAAACGCGTTGTCGGCCAAACCTTGACCGCCACTACTCGCGGTCTCGGTTCGATAGATTCGGTTGTGCGCCAGATCGGCGCCCGGATAGGCCTTGCCATCGGGAAATGTCGTGGCGAGCGTATCAGTCGCATCAGTGCCGCGTCCTGCCGCATCCTTCCACGCACCGTCAGTGACCAACAGATGGAAATTCTGTCGGCACGACAGAACCTGATTGGTAGTAACGTCGTAGTAGGGATTGGATTCTGAAGTCGACCCGCTGGTGTTGGCATTGCTGAAATAATCACCGACGCGCTTGGTGGCCGCGCGATTCGGCGTGCCGCCGGTTGCGGACAAGGTCAAAATATGTTGGAACAAAGCGCTGCGCTGCGCGATGCCCGGCGCAGTCGCGTTATTGATTGTCCGCATGACATTGGCATTGGTCAGTGCAGGCGAATTGATGTCCTGCCAAGCCATGCGCAAGGTTTGCTGGCTGTCGAACACTCGGCTTAACGCCGAGCGCGTCAGCAAATTTCGGGTTCGGTAGTAGGAAAACCAATTAGCAAAGTTATTTTTCTCCGCATTGGGCACCTGCACCGCAGTATAGTTGGCGTTGGTAAAAATCAGGGTCTGCCGACTCAGCATGCGCGTGGCAGCGTCGGTAGATGTTTCGCCAGGCGGACCGACCTCGGGCGGAAGCGCCGGGCCGGTGTATTGGTAGTAGAAGCCGTGCTTCCCAAACGGCAAGGTCCGGTTGACCGTAGTGGCCGACGTCACCGCAGGGTCGCATGCAGCCGGGCCCGGAGAGGCAGCTACATGGTCGATAAACCTCGGTTGATCGGCACCATTGCCAATATCCCAATTGAGGCGATACTCCGTTTCCAGATTCAAATCTGTCGTGGTTCCGCCGTTGCCCCTGGTGACCCCATCATTCCAACCTGTGGGCCAGGTGGCATTGTCCATGGATGAGCCATTCGCGCGCTTCGGGGGGTCGTAGACGGTCAGCGGATTGAAATAGATCGGGTTACCGGTCGATGAAAAGATGAAATTCTGCGTCTGCCACCAGCAGGTTGTATTGATCGGGACAGGGTACAGCGGCGGCAAAACAGCCGATGGCTTGTTGAATTGATCCGGCGCATAAGCGCGCAACATTGAGCCCGAATCGTCCGTGGACAGCACGAAGTTGGGATCCACGCTTTCGTTGGTATATAGCGGTACCTTGGACAGGTTCAAAGGCGCGGCATAAACATCAAGCATGCCTCCGAATGTCGCCACCGCGCCCAGCGCCAGCGCAACTGCACACTTGTTGGGGAATGAGGCACTATTTGCGTTCATGATAAGAAGCTCCAGAAAAACTCAGTTTTCAAATACGCTGATGGAGAAGGTGCTTTCGGCGGCGCGCACTACGCCTTCATTGCCGCCGGTGCTGCGGCCGGTGATCCGGTAATAGTGCAGCGATTCATTGAGCGTGTTACCGCCACCTCCAGCAAACTCGACCGCCTCATTACCGCTGACCTCGCCAAGACCTTCGACCAGGAAAGTCGGCGTCTGTGCCATGCGATAGTAAGGATCGCTGGCAGGAAAGCTGATGCCGGTCCCGGCAGTGCCGAATTGGTTTCCGCCCGCTACCCATGAATTGCTGCTACGGTAATTGAGCGCCGCAGTCGACGTGGGCCGCAGCGGAAAAACCGTTGGCGAAATAGTCAACTGCCCTCCAGCTGCGACGATATTTCTCCACACCCAGAGCTCGCCATCGCGAACCGCGCTGTCAGCGCCTACGTCGGCCATGGACTCATTGCGCATTGCGCCGGCCATGCGCTCTTGCAGGATGGAGCCGCTCATGGCAACAATCATGATCAACGTCATAACCAGCAGCAGGATCAATCCTACGGCTAGCACCACGCCGCGTTGCCGCGTTGGGACTTTCATTGGAAGCGCTCGGTTGCACATGACTCGTTCCTTCAATCCGGTATGACTTAGTAAGTGAAGCTGCGCACATTGACGCGCGTACGAAACTCTTTGCGATACATGCGGCCGCGTGGCAGGCCTGAAGGCAGCACAGCGGGTGGTGTTGCAGCCACCAGGGGAACCGCGGCAGCTGAGAAGCTGAATGGCTCGGTCTGTCGCGTTGCCACATCAGTGACGGTATTCAGCAGCAGTCCGACATCAATCGATTCGACCTGTCGCCACAGGCAGCCCACTTCCAGTACGCCAACACCCTTGGGCTGAGGCAAGCACGGCAGCGCTGCACCCGTGGCGCTGGTTCCTGCTTGCACCTGTGCCGCCGTCAGGAAGTGCGTATTGATCACTGCCGGCACGCCGGCACCGGCTGGCGGCAGTACCACGCGCACGCCATAGAGGAACTCCATGCGCTCGACACCATCACTGACATCCTGAGCCAGCCCATTTTGCTGACGCACCAAGGTGCTGATGCTGGCGCCACCGTCTGCATTGGCGCGCATGCGCAGAAAATAAGTGACGGTCCATAGGTCCTGGGTGAAATTGAACACCCGAGGATCCAAACCCAAGCTGTAGGCACGAAGATTGTTGCTGCCCGCGTTGCCAAACGGAGTGACTGCGGTACCGCCGAAGTTTGCCGAAAACACTTCGGCACTCACGCAATCCGTGACCATGGCCAGATTGCCCGCCGCAAAATTGAGTGGGGCAGCGCTAGCCGCACTTGCCATTACCAAGGGCGTCGCCCCCGCAGCATGCGCCACGGTGAGCGGCACGCCATTGCCCGCCAGATAGCGGACCGTCAATACGTCAGCGCCGGCGGCGCGTTGGTTGGCAGCGATTCCGGTAACGGGTGGCACCGGCGTTGCCGCACCGAGCACGTTCAAGAACGGTTGGCAGGTCGCGACCGTTGTACATTCATGCCCCTGCATAAAAAATCGTGGACTCAACAATCCTGGTTCACCCGCTGGCGGGACTGGAACAGACAAAGCGCGGCTGGGCACACCGTTGGGCAATGTGACCCCAGTGAACACGCGCAGTGGGCGCAAGCGGTGGCCCTGAGTCTGTGAGCCCGCCTCTGAGCCGAACGAACTGCAGTATTGCGCGCCCGCCATGCGCAGGTCCGCCGAAATCCGGCTCAGCGCGAAGCGTCCGTTTTCCTGCATCCTGGCCAGCGCGGTCTGCTCACGGTTGGTCTTGCCGGTATTGACAAAAATGGTTGAGATTGCCGCCAGCACCAGCAGGCCCAGGGTCAGCGAGATCATCAATTCAATCAGCGTGAATCCACGCAGGCGATGAACTCCCGCTGCCTTCGTCAGAAGGGAAGTTGTGTAGGCCATTCTGGCTCTCGCCGCGGCGCCTGCTTTAAATTGAAGGTACGCGCTCATGGATTGATCACCCAGTCGAATCGTTGAGTTTTACGTGCAACCACCGCGGCCGAATTGGTCGCCACGGTGTCTCGTGTTTCGTCGCTCTCCGACCAGGTCAAACTCAGAGTACAAAGCCCTGCCGGAAAGGCAGGCAACCCTTCTCGTACCGGAGAATTCAAATTGCAACGGATCGCGCCTTGCCCAGCGGGCAGCGATTGCGCCAGCAGCGTGCCCCACATGTCCAGATCCCGATTGGCGGCCTGTGCTGGCGAGCAGCCCGCATTGCAATTGGAAGCGCCCGCAACCGCAGTGGCGTTGTAATTGCCGGCCATCACCCCCACCGGGTTAGCGCGCATCGCGTCGCCCATCCATTGCGCCAGCACGATGGCCTGGGTATGGATCTGCGCCGTATGTGTGCCGCGCATCGAGGCCAACACCATGCCGGCAACGCCGAGCAGGCCGATCGAAAACACCAGCACCGCGATCATCACTTCAAGCAGCGTGAAGCCGCGTGTCAGCGTTCGTAGTTTCGTGTTTCGTAGTTTCATGTTCATGGCGCCGCGCATTGTGCAGTGCTCCCTTTGTTGCCCTCGGCGCGCCCGCTCGCCACCACCAGCACGCGCTTGCAGCGAGCGGGATTAATCGCTCGATCCGGCCGTAACAGTTTGAACCACACTCCGGCGGCCGGCGTACTAAGAGCACCCGTTGGCGTGTAAAACAGCTGGGTGACTGCCGCACCACCGGGCTGCGACACAGCGGTCCAATCGAATCCGGTGCTGGCCTCGCAGCCTTGCTGAAGCAGGGTGTCTCCGTCGCCCGCATCGATCGCACCGTTCATATTGCGGTCGGTGGCTACAATCAACCCGTTGTTCCAGATGCCGCCGGAAGCGCTCACCCGCACATTGGTGGCGTTCTTGACTGCTTCGGCTCGCGCAGTATTGAGATTACCCAGTAAGCAGTTGGTCTTCGACACGGTATTCGACCCCATACTCAGGTCACGCACCGAGGGAATGGCAAGCGTCAACAACACGCCCAAAATCGCTATGGCAATCATCAGTTCCATAAAGGTGAAGCCTGAGGACCGACTGCCACAAAACGCTGATTGATTCGCTTTCATCACGTTGCCGCCCGATTCGCTGCGTACCCGTTATTGATCGATTTCGCTCCGATGCACTGGATGCGGAGCCCGTTGTCACACTGTCACGGTCAATGTAGCCCATGCAGGATCGGTGCGGAACCATGGTTCTCGCCGCCCGTCCTGCCCATCGTGCCGCCGGTCGCGGGTGGCGGATACTGCGCCGTTGCAGGGTTTGCGGAGTGTGATGAAGCGCACCTTCCTGATGCTTGCTCGCTCTTGGCTGGGGCGGTTTCGATCGGAGTTGAGGGCGGGCGCTGCGTCTCTGTCTGGGCCACTGGGTGGCCGGTGTCGCGCGATCGCAGTTCGTCAGGCACTGGTTTTATGCAGATGCGCCGAATCGGCGAAAAGAGTCCGCCCTCAGGTCGGACCCACCAACCACCGGCAGGGCCAAAGCGTCCGAGCATAGGCTGGACCCACCCAAGTCCATGCGCGATGGGCCAGGGCGCACTCGATTGCGTTGCTTTTGCTGCAGCGCGCGCTTGACCTGCGGGGCTGTCGTCGCAACCATCGGGGCGTCCACTCAGGGAGTTGTCTTTATGCCCAGCTACAGCACGGACCAGATTCGCAACATCGCACTTGTCGGCCATGCCGGCGCTGGAAAGACCACACTCTTTGAGGCGCTGCTGGTCGCGGGCGGCTCGATTCAGGTGCCCGGCTCGATCGAACGTGGCAGTACGGTGTCCGACTACGACCCGATGGAGAAGGAGCGGCGGCATTCGCTGAACTGCGCCATCGCCTCGATCGACCATGCCGGCATCCACATCAATCTGATCGACACACCGGGTTATCCGGATTTCCGTGGCCCAACGCTCACCGCCCTGGCCGCGGTCGAAACCTGCGCCATCGTGATCAATGCCGCCAATGGCATCGAAGACAGCACGCGCCGCATGATGGAATACGCCAAGGCGCGCGGACTGTGTCGGGTGCTGGTGGTCAACAAAATTGATGCGAGCGTGGATCTGGAGATGCTGGTCGACGAGATCCGCGAAGTGTTTGGCCCTGAGTGTCTGCCTATCAACCTGCCCGCGAAGGGACGCGCCGGCGTGCTGGATTGTTTTTTCCGTCCGCAGGGCGACGCCGATTTCGCAAGCGTCACCGCTGCGCACCAACGCATCATCGACCAGGTCGTCGAAGTCAACGAGACGTTGATGGATCGCTATCTCGAGTTGGGTGAGCAGGGCCTCTCGGGCCAAGAGCTGCACGATGCATTTGAACAGTGTTTGCGCGAAGGTCACCTGGTGCCGGTGTGCTTCGTGTCGGCACGAACCGGGGCCGGCGTGAAGCAACTACTGGATCTGGCCGAGAAACTATTGCCCAATCCGCGCGAAGCCAACCCGCCCATGTTCGTCAAGGGCGTAGGCAACGACACGGTAGAAGTGCAGGCGTCGCCCGACCCGGGGCGCCACGTGCTCGCCGATGTGTTCAAGATCATCAACGACCCATTTGTCGGGAAGTTATCTGTGTTCCGCGTCTATCAGGGCACGCTGCGCAAGGACACACAGCTGTTTGTCGACGACGGCAAGAAGCCTTTCAAGGTCGGCCATCTGTTCAAGCTCAAGGGCAAAGAGCATGTTGAAATTGAGGATGCCATTGCTGGCGATATCGCGGCCGTAGCCAAGATCGAAGAAATTCACTTTGATGCGGTGCTGCATGATTCGCACGATGAGGACCAGTATCACCTCAAGCCGCTGGAGTTTCCCAATCCGATGTTTGGACTGGCCATCGAACCGGCCACGCGCGGGCAGGAGCAGAAGCTCGGCACCGCGTTGCACAAGCTGTGTGAGGAAGATCCGTGCTTGCGCGTCGAACACAACAAGGAACTCAATGAACTCGTCATCCGTGGCCTTGGCGACCTGCATCTGCGTGTAATGCTCGAGCGCCTGAAGGAGCGCTACGGTGTTGAAGTCAAGTCACGCAAGCCGCGCATCGCCTATCGCGAGACGATCAGTACCGAAGCCGAGGGACACCATCGCCACAAGAAACAGACCGGCGGCGCCGGTCAGTTTGGCGAGGTATTTCTGCGCGTGCAGCCTTTGGAGCGTGGCGCCGGATTCGAGTTTGTTTCGCGCATTGTCGGCGGCGCGATTCCTGGACAGTTCATTCCGGCTATTGAAAAGGGCGTGCGTCAGGTGCTGGAGCACGGCGCTGTCGCCGGCTACCAGATGCAGGACCTGCGCGTTACTGTCATCGATGGCAAATACCACGACGTCGACTCCAAGGAAGTCGCCTTCGTTACCGCCGGCAAGAAGGCGTTTATCGATGCCATCAGCAAGGCCGGCCCGAAGCTGCTGGAACCCATCGTGCACCTGGAAGTATTCGTGGCAGACACGCACATGGGCGACATTACCAGCGGCCTCGCCACCAAACGCTCGCGCATCAACGGCACCGATTCGCTCAAGGGCGGTGAACTGGTGATCCGCGCTCAGGTGCCACTGGCTGAAGTGCAGGACTATCCAAGCGAACTGAAGGCCGCAACCCAGGGCACCGGACGCTATCGCCTGGAGTTCAGTCACTATGAAGCGGTATCGGGGCATGTCCAGAAGCAACTACTGGATGCCTACAAGCCGCGTGTCGAAGAGGATTGAGGAGCAACGGAGCAAGCCCGACTACTTTAGTGCTTTGTCGTAGGGTGGGTGCAACCCACCATGGTCGAACGCCTCGGAACGGTGGGTTGCACCCACCCTACGTGCTTTGTCGAACGGTGGGTGCAACCCACCATTCCCGAACGCCTCGGAACGGTGGGTTGCACCCACCCTACGCGCTGACAGGCCGCGTGTCGAAGAGGATTGAGGACCGTATCAAATCCCGTTCTGCAACTGCAGGTAGCGCTCCAATGCCTCCTGCAAAGCGCGCGTCACCACTGCTGCATCCGGCACAGCATTGCGGCACGCAATCACGCCAACCTCCAGCTGCCCGTTATAACTTTGCACAGTGATATTCAGTCCCAGACCATGCGTAACGATTGATACCGGGTAGTTGTGCAGCAGTCGGGCGCCAGCGAGGTAGAGCGGCATCGGAGGACCGGGCACATTGGAAACCACAAGATTGGCAAGCGCCGGCAGCTTCTCGGCGATGCGGCCACGCGCCCACAACCGGCTCAGGCCGCTGGCCCAGATCGGCGCCGCCAGGCCGGGGAAATCGGTCGGGATCAAATGACGCAGTGCGCCGACACGTTCGCGGATCTCACCGGTTGCTGCGGCAATGCGTCGCAGCCGTTCGAGATCGTCGCGCACCTGAGTCGCCAGTTCGACCTGCACCATCGACACCTGATTGTTGGCATCGGCATTTCCCGCCTCGCGCAATGAAACCGGCATCGCAGCGATCAGCGACTTGGTCGGCAGTCGACGCTGGGTCAGCAGGAACTGGCGCAGCGCATGCGCAACCAAGGCCATCACCACATCGTTGAGGCTTACGCCGAAGGCTCGTGACAATCGCTTGATATCCGACAGCGGCAATGAAACTGCCGAAAAGCTACGCTCGGTGCTTACCTGGGCATTGAACGCCGTGCGTGGCGCCAGCAACACGTTGTCGCGAATTCGGCCGATCAGGCCACGGGCATCGCCTGCACTATCGCGTGCCAAACGCACCGTTTCCGGCAGTGCGCGAAACATGCGCGCCAGCTGCTGTGCGCTGGCACGCAACGAGGTGCGTGCAATAGCCAAAGCCCCGGGTGGCGGTGCCACTTCAGGCGACTTTGCACCGCGTCCGCGCTTTGCCGGTTGACGCGCTTCCAGATCGAGCAACACTTGCGCCAGAGCGACTCCGCCTTGCCCATCAAGCAAGGCATGGTGCACGCGCGTGTGCAGCGCGACACAGCAACTGTGATGTCCTTCAATCACCACGAACTTCCACAACGGTCGATCGCGCGGCAACAGCTCGGCGTGCAGTTTCGCGACCAAAGCATGCAGCTGCTTGTCGGTACCCGGTGCACGTAACTTGCGACGCGATATGTGGTGCTCCAGATCAACTTCGCCGCCATCGCGCCACATCGGGTGTCCCAGTCCCATCGGTGCGAACTGCAATATGCGCCGCAGTGCGGGCGCCTTCGGCAGGCGCTCGCTGAGCAGGTCGAGCAGAGCCTGATGAAAGTCGTAACCGCGCCGCGCCGGCGCTTGGAGCAACATCAAACTGCCAACGTGCATCGGTGTGCCCGAGTCCTCCAGATAGAGAAACCCGGCGTCGAGGCCGCTGAGCGGGCGCAGACGGCTCGCCATGATCAATCTCCTGAATCCGCGTGAGGAATTGCCGGCCGCTGCCCGAGCAGCATCTATCGATCGCGCCAAGCACTGGCGCCGAGGAAGACCAAGCGCAACTGACGCACAAAATTATCCACCAACTCTTTTTCAAGCCGCGGCTGTTGGCGCGGCAAATCGAGAATCTCGGTGGCGGCATTGATCATCGTCGTGACCACCAGACCGCACAGCATGCGCAGTGTCTCGCTCGAAAGACCGGGCAACAATCCCAACGCGCGCATGTCCTGCGCCATCTCGGATGCGAAATGGCTTTCCTCGGTGCGGATCGCCTTGCGGATCACTGGCGCGCCGCCGCCACGCTCACCCGCGATAAACAGGAAATGGAGTCGATGCGCTTCGACGTGCTGTTTGTAGATCTGTACCGACTTGCGCAACATGTCGGTGAGCGGGATACCGTCGCGTCGCACATCGCGCAATAACCGACGCAATGTCGCCCCGCTCTCCTCGACCAGAGCAAGCCCCAACTCATCGAGATCACGAAAGTGTCGGTAGAACGACGCTGGCACAACACCGGCAGCGCGCGTGACCTCGCGCAGGCTCAGACCGGAGAAGCCACGGCCCTGCCCCATCAGGTCGAGCGCGCCTTCCATCAGATGGGCACGCGTGCGCAGCTTGCGCTCGCCCCGGGATGCCAAATCCACGGCAATGATCGGGGTAGGCGCAGTCTTTGCACGTGGTACCACCAATCGCGTCATGCCGGCTCCGCATTTTCACCGTCGAGTATATGACAGCGATGCCATCGCCCCGGACTGAATTACTGGGTTGACAACTCCTAGCCTTTCAGTAAACGTTCGTTTACCAAAGGCGAGATTCACCATGTCCACCTGCTCCCAAACTGCCACCGCCCCGCGCCGAAGCTGGCTGCGCTCCGCGTGGTTGCAGCCATTCAACGATCGCACTGCCCTCAACGAGCTGTTGCAGAGAGTGCTGCCGCGGGCCGCACTGGGCGAAATCCGTGCGCGCGTTGCAGGCGTGATCGAGGAGACCGCAGATACGCTCAGCTTTGAACTACACACCAATCGGCACTGGCCAGGCTTTCGCGCCGGACAGCATACGCTGGTCACGATCGACGTACGCGGCCGCAGGCTGCAGCGTTGCTTCAGCCTGTCATCGGCACCGACGCGGGCGAGACGATTGACGATCGCCGTAAAGCGCCATACCCAATCCGGTGTAACGGCTTGGATGCATACCCACCTCCGAGTCGGGTCCATTGTCACGCTGAGCCCGCCGTTTGGCGCGTTCAGGATGCCAGAACCGATGCCCAAGCGCGTACTGATGCTGAGTGCAGGCAGCGGCATTACGCCGTTGATGGCGATGCTGCGCGAGCTCTACGCGCAGCGTTGCGCAAGCGATATCGTGTTGTTGCACTCTTGCCGACAGGCTGCGGACTGGATTTTTTCCAAAGAGCTGCAGACGATGGCGGCAGACTGGCCCTCGTTGCAACTGAAGCTGCATTGCACGCACGACCACGGCCGACTTGATGCTGACCAATTGCGCGTGCTGGTGCCAGATTTCGCCGGGCGCCACAGTCTGCTTTGCGGGCCGCCGCAGTTCGCGGAGTGGGTGCACACGCTCTACCAACAACAACACGCAACAGCGCTACTGCACAGTGAAAGCTTTGGCCTGCCCAGGGCAGCGTCGGGCGCGGCGGCGAGCGGCGGCGGGGCGGTGCACTGTGCTATTTCGGAACATTCGTTTACCGCTGGCGCCGGGCAATCCTTGTTGCTGGCCGCAGAAGCCGCAGGCCTGACGCCACGCCACGGTTGTCGTATCGGTATCTGCCGCACGTGCCTGTGCCGCAAGCAAAGCGGCACCGTGGAAAACCTGCTGACCGGTGAAATTTCGGCAGAGCCCGGGCAATTGATCCAGTTGTGCATTTCGACCGCACGATCCCCTCTGACGCTGGACCTGTGAGCCCTTTCCGATGAACACCTCAGTTGTCTACCACCGCAGCATGAATGAGCCACGCGCGCGTCTCAGTCCAGCGCAGACGCTTGCCTTGCAGGCGGATCTGGATGCGCTGCGCCGCGAGGCTTTTGCCAAGCTCGGCGCAGACGATGCCGCGCACATCCGTCGTGTTGTGCGCAATGCGCGCACCGCAGCGATTGTGGGGCGTGGCCTGCTGATGTTTGGCTGGGGTCCGATGAGCTGGATTGCCGGCGTGATTGCGCTGGCGCTGGCCAAGATCCTCGAGAATATGGAGGTGGGCCACAACGTCATGCATGGCCAATACGACTGGATGAACGACCCCGGTTTGAATTCGCAAACCTATGACTGGGACATCGTCTGCGCGGCCGAACATTGGCGCCACTCGCACAACGTCGAACACCACAACCACACCAATATTCTGGGCAAAGACCACGACTACGGTTACGGCATGCTGCGCCTGCACGAAAAACAGCGTTGGTCGCCGGCGGCGCTGCTGCAGCCGTTTTGGTATTTTCTGCTGGCAATCAATTTCCAATGGGGCGTTGCCGTTCACGACATCAAGATCGGCCGTTTCGTCAAAGGCCGCATGACGCGCAGCGAGCTAGGCACACGCGCGCGGCCGTTTGTGCACAAGGCCACCCGCCAGCTGTTCAAGGACTATGTGTTGTTTCCGGCGCTCGCGTTTTGGCATTGGCCGCGCGTGCTGCTTGGCAATCTCGCTGCCAACCTGATTCGAAACGTGTGGACCAACGCGATTATTTTCTGCGGACACTTCACCGAGCACGCGCACCTGTTCAGCCGCGAAGAGACCGCAAACGAAAGTCGCGGCGATTGGTACCTGCGCCAGATTCAGGGTTCAAGCAATCTGGAAGGCAGTCGCTGGTTTCACTTGTTGACCGGTCACCTGAGCCACCAGATCGAACACCATCTGTTTCCCGACCTGCCCGCCGCGCGCTATCCAGAGATCGCGCCTCAGGTACGCGAGATTTGCGCTCGCCATGGCGTGCACTACAACAGCGGCGGCTTCTGGAAGCAGTACGCGAGCGTGCTCAAACGCATTTTCGTGCATGCGTTGCCGACGCGTCCGACAAAACTGGTCAGCGAGCCCGGTTGACAAGCAATCGGCAGGGAAGCGCATGGGCGACTGTGGAAGCGGCGCAAGCCGCGATGCTCTTGCGCTTTTAGAGCATCGCGGCTTACGCCGCTCCCACAACGGCACGGGATTGGCGGCCTACGGCCACCACGTCCGCGTCCGGCTCCGTCAAAATGACCTGACTGGCGCTCGTGGCGTCATGGTCGAAGGGCAACGAGATAATTGAACTGATCGGATTCGACGGCGATGACACGCTGTGGCATAGCGAAGGCTACTACCAGGCGGCGCAGGTAGCGTTCGAGAAAGTTCTCGCGGATTATGTCGACGTGCAGGATCAGCGCAACTGATCCCACAAAAAACGATAGGACAGCGCGGCCATGAACGCTGATTGTTTGTTGTTGGCGGCACCACCGTGCCCGCCTTCGATATTCTCGTAATAGCGCACGTCCTGGCCCCGCGACTCCATCAGCGCCATCATCTTGCGCGCATGGCCGGGGGTGTACAGGGTCATCGCGGGTCGAAGTGGTGAACAGCGTAGCGGGATAGCGCACATCCTCGCTGACATTGTGATACGGCGAAAACGTGTGGATGAATCGCCATTGTTCGGCATCATCGGGATCACCGTATTCGCCCATCCATTCAGCGCAACTGATCCCACAAAAAACGATAGGACAGCGCGGCCATGAACGCTGATTGTTTGTTGTTGGCGGCACCACCGTGCCCGCCTTCGATATTCTCGTAATAGCGCACGTCCTGGCCCCGCGACTCCATCAGCGCCATCATCTTGCGCGCATGGCCGGGGTGTACACGATCATCGCGGGTCGAAGTGGTGAACAGCGTAGCGGGATAGCGCACATCCTCGCTGACATTGTGATACGGCGAAAACGTATGGATGAATCGCCACTGTTCGGCATCATCGGGATCACCGTATTCGCCCATCCATGAAGCGCCAGCGAGCAGCTTGTGATAACGCCGCATGTCGAGCAGCGGCACCTGACAGACGATGGCGCCAAACAGGTCCGGCCGCAGCGTCAGCATATTGCCCATCAGCAAGCCACCATTGGAGCCGCCCTGTATGCCCAGATGCGGTGTGCTGGTGATCTTGCGTTCGATGAGTTGTTCGGCGACTGCGATGAAGTCTTCATAGGCATGATGCCGATTCTCCTTCAATGCAGCCTGGTGCCAGGACGGGCCAAACTCGCCACCACCGCGGATGTTGGCAACGACAAAAACGCCGCCCTGCTCCAGCCAGGCCTTGCCAACGGTGGCGCTGTAATTCGGCACCATCGATACTTCAAAACCGCCGTAGCCGTACAACAGCGTCGGGTTGCGGCCATCGCGCTGCATATCCATGCGCGAAACCTGAAAATACGGAATGTGCGTTCCATCCTTTGAAACTGCGTCGTACTGCGCGACTTCAAGCGCATCGGCATTGAAATAAGCGGGCAACGCTTTGAGTTTTTCCGGCGCACGCTTGCCGACGCTGCCCAGCAACAGGCTGGTCGGAGTGATGTAATCGGTAGTGGTCAGGAAATAATCGTCCGATGACTCTTCATCCACCGCTTCCGCAGTGATCGTTCCGTATTCCGGCAGGCCCAACACTGGCTCACGGCTCCACTTGCCTTGGTCACGCGTGAGCACATAGAGTCGGCTGCGCACGTTGTCGAGTTCGTTCAGCAGTAGATGGTTCAAGGTTGGGCTGAAGCCGACCAGCGACTTGCGCGCGGTCGGCTGAAACAACACTTGGAAATCGCGCCCGCCCTCGAGGAAGGCCTCGAAGTCGGTGGCAATGAGCGCCCCCGCAGGCCAGGTCTTGCCACCCACGCTCCAGTCCTCGCGCAGCGTCAACAGCAGGCTGTCGCGGAACGCCCTGGCTTCGGCGCTATCGGGCTTGTCGATTCGTATCAGTTTGCCGTCGCGAATCAAGAACAACTCATTGCTGTAGAAGGTGATCGCGCGCCGGATGAAATCGCGTTGGAATCCCTTGCTGTGCTCACGATAGGCGTCGATCGCAACGTCGTCCTTCCTGCCTTCAAACACCACCGTCGCCGCGGCCAGTGGCGTGCCCCGCTGCCAACGCTTGGCGATGCGCGGGTATCCCGAATCGGTCATTGATCCGACGCCAAAATCAGTGCTCACAAAGAGTGTGTCCTGATCGATCCAGCCAGCGCTGCCTTTGGCCTCAGGAAGATAGAAACCACCTTCGACAAAGACTTTCTTGTCGAGGTCGAACTCACGTTTCACATCGGCGTCCGCACCGCCGCGTGACAGTGAGACCAGGCAGCGACGGTAGTCCGGCTTCAGGCAATCACTGCCATGCCACACCCAGTTTTCGCCCTCGGCCTTGCTGAGCGCGTCCAGGTCCAGCACTTTTTCCCAGCGCGGCGTTTCTTTGCGGTACTCGGCCAACGTCGTGCGGCGCCACAGCCCACGCTCATTCTTTGCATCGCGCCAGAAGTTGTAATAGTGCTCGCCCATCTTGTCGACGTAGGCAATGCGTTCGTCCGAATCCAGAATGGCCAATAGCTGCTGATCGAGTTTCTTGAACGACTTGCTCTGCGCCAATTCTTTGACGCTCTTGGCGTTGCGTTTGCGCACCCAGGACAAAGCCTTGTCGCTGTCAACATTCTCCAGCCACAGATAGGGATCCGCAGTCTTGACAGTGTCATCGGCCTGAACCGTAAGCGGGGGGAGCGACAACGGCAGAACGGTCATGATGGCAATCAGTGGATATCGAAAAAGGGACATGGCGGACTCCGATGAAGCAGACGCCGAAACATAGCGGCCACGCGGCGTTTACTCATGAGCCAAAGGTCAGGCATATGCGGGCATAAGTGTAGTTTTCACTGGGGACCGGGGAAACTCTCGACGTACTTGATGGTGAAATCCGGAAAGCTGTCAACAAATTGAATTTTGTAGTCGGGAAAACTCTCGACGACCTGCCAGCGTCCGGGCTTGTCCGGAAAACTCTCGACGACCTGCACATGTAGATCAGCAAAACTCTCGACAATCTTCACCTTGTAGTCGGGGAAACTGGTGACAATCTGGATGCGGCCACGGACCGCCGCGACATCCACTTCGGTATCGGCCGACCCCGACAATGGCATGATCAGTAGCAACATCACGAAGATGCAAAGCGCTTTCATGCCGCGATCCTCGGTCTGCGATGCCGTGAGCATAGCGAAGCCCTGCGCACCGGGCCTAATCATGCTGTCGGCCATAGCGCCGATGTTTGCAAAGTACGTAGCGGATTCTTGACCGCGACGGCGTAGACTAGGCCCATCCGGATTGAGTGAGCCGCCATGCGCCGCTACTGCCTGTTGTTCCTTGCGATAGCCAGCACGGTGCTATCCGCCCCGGTTTTCGCCGCTACCTATTAGGTTGGCCCGGCATACCCGCCCAACACTACGCTCAGCGCGCTGTTCGACAGTGTCGACCTGGGTGCTGGCGATATCGTCGAAGTTCAGGGCGGCGTGATCTATGACGTCACCGCGCCGGGCATCATCATGTATGAAGACGACAGCGGCGCGCCCGGCAATCCGGTGATTTTGCGCGGCATGCCGGTTGCGGGACAGCGCCCGCATCTTCGCGGCGGCAGCAACACCATCGAGTTTCGTTCGTCAAACCATGTGTTGTTTGAGAATTTCGAGGTCAGTGGCACCGGCACTACCACCAGCGGCACATTCCGTTGCATCTATCACCACGCGCACGACATCACCATTCGCAACGTGATTGTGCACGACTGTCCACGCCACGGCATTCTTGGTGCCGACACCGATTCGGGTTCACTCACCGTTGAGTATTCGGAAATACGCAACTCCGGCTCCAATGGCGGTAATCACGCGATTTACATGTCCACCGATCAAATCAAGTATCCGGGCTCGGTGTTTCGATTGCAGTACAGCTATCTGCACGACTCGCGCTTCGGCGATGTCGGCGAGGGCGGCAATCTGGTCAAGAGTCGTTCGGAGCGCAATCAGATTTACTACAACTGGCTGGAAGACGCGTACTATCACGAGCTGGAACTGATCGGCCCGGATCCATGTTCTGGTTGTCAGCAACCCGGCTGGACCAACGCCACCGCGCGTGAGGACTCGGACGTGGTTGGCAACATGATTGTGCACACGGGCGATTTCGGTTCGGTGCTGCGCCTTGGCGGTGACAACACTGGCGCCAGCTACGGGCGCTACCGACTGGTCAACAATACGATTGTGCGCCTCGGCGGCGTCGAAGCCGAGTCGACAATTTTCCGACTGTTCGACGACATCCTGTCGGTGGAAATGCACAACAACGTCATCTGGCGTGATACCGGCAACGTGCGCGCAGTCCGCGAAGTAGAGGCACTCTGGGTAGCGGGGTCGCAGATCAGCGGCAGCAACAACTGGATCAAGTCCAACGCTACGTTTTTGCCTGGCACTTGGAGCGGCACGTTGAGCGGTACGGCGCCGGGTTTCACCAACTCGGGTGCGTTTGATTTCTCGCTCGCCGTCGCCAGCGCCGCGCTGGACAACGCCGGCGCGGCAACGCCTACCTTCGGCAGCGACTATCACCTGCCGGCGCTGCTGTTTCCGCCCACATTGCTACCCCCGCAGCGCGCGCTGGTTCCAGTCGGAACGATCGCGCCACGACCGACCACTGGCGTGCTGGATCGCGGCGCTTACGAACGCCCGAACGACTTCACGCTGTTTGTATCCGGATTTGAATAGCCAGGCGCTGGCGTCTTTGATGCTTGCCGAAACACTGCGACACAGACCTCAGTCGACTCGATTACTGGCTGCAGAACCAGTGCGTTGAGCCGGTGACGCCAGCATCAGACGCCGTCGATTCGACGTTCGGTTACGGTCTTGACGGCACCACTAGCAACTTCAATCGAGAGTTCGATCGACTGACAGCACACCTGGCAGTCTTCTATGTATTTCTGTGCGCCCAAGGTCAGGTCGATGGCGCTGTCATAACGACCTCCGCAATACGGGCAGGCAATGCTGACGAAACTTTGTACCGGAGAAAAGCGTTTGTCGTTGCCTGTCTCCAACACCGGGTCGAGTCCGTAGACGAGGTCCGCATCCGCTGCAGCGGCTGCGGTTGCGGGCAGTGGCGAGGTGTGTGCATTCATGTCGCGATCCTCTTGGCACCTTCGACGGGCGATGCGGTCATGCTACTCCTAGCCGAAGCGCACCGCAGCAGCCACTAAAAAAATTGCGGCTGAGCGAGTGTGCGCTCAATTCAGCAGTAAACTGCAGCAGGTGACTGCGCCCTCGGCTTTTTGCAACTCGGCCACATCCACCAGCAGCGGAACGATGCCTGAGTCGTGCAGGCGCGCGAGTGTGCGCGGAAAATAAGAGGGGTAGATGAGCCCGCTACCGACACGAAGCGCGTTGGCGGCATGCGGCTCGGCGGGATCGACCAGGATGATGGTGTATTGCGCGAATTGACTCGCATCGATCCATTCGGGTTGAACGAGCAAGACGCCATCTGCGACTTCGGTCACCGCCGATTTGAGATGCAAACAGCCATGGATCGGCATCGCCTGCACGCTGTATCCGTAGGGTTGCAGCAATTCGCGCAGCTGCTCGATGCCCGCCGTATTGGACCGACCGGACTGCCCGACCAGTATGCGACGCCCCAGGCGCAACACATCACCACCATCAAGCGTTGCGGGCGCAGTAATGTACGCCAGGGTTCGATGCTTTGCCAGCACCGCAGCCACCGTCGCCGATTCGCCACGACGTGATTCGGCGCCTGGTCGCGTGATCACGGCAATCTCATCCAACACCACCGCAACATCTTCAACAAACACCGAGTCAGGAAAATCAGGCTCGGATGTGAGCAGGATATTTTCGCAGCCAAGAGCACGCAATGCCTGCTGATACTGATGGTGTTGCTGCGCAGCCAACTCCATGTCGATCGGCGCGCGATCAACATGGGTGAGTTCACAGCGAGCCATGGCCGGGCTGATCTGGCGAGTGATGGCATAGAACATCAGCTGACTCCCTGAGAAAATAAAAATTCGCATGAGCGGTTTTGCGCGCTTTTCGCGAGTATCAAAACATCGAGTTTTAAAACAAAGGGCGATGCAGGGAATGCAAACCAGGCGCCGCGCCTCCTCCCCGGAGCGAGCGAATTTCTGGCGCACAGTCGCGATCGCAGTCGATCTCAGGAAGTGCGCGCCCCCTCCCTTGGGATTGTCAGAGGCTCCCGTGTTGAAGTGCGAGCTGCCGGCCAGGTTTACGCAGCCCTGGCCAAGCCGTCGCCTACATAAAAATCAGTGGCTGTGACCCATGCCCGACTTCGGACAATGGCAGGTCGCAGTGGGTCCGAACTCGATGCCGAAGGTACGCCCATCACCATGACGCTGCCAATAGAACTCCGGAGCGGGACGCTGCTTGCCTCCGATCTCAGCCATGTCGGCGTCAACATCAAATAGTCGTCCGTTGACCATGACGTAGCGCGTGTCGATGGTCGCGCGGATATTGTCCAGCGGATTGCTGTTGAGCACCACGAGATCGGCCTTCTTGCCCACTTCGAGCGACCCGAGATCGGCGCCAAATCCAATGCTGTCGGCGCCATCAATGGTGGCCGCGCGTAGCGCTTCCCAGTTACTGAATCCGCCCTGGGTGAGCAACCACGTTTCCCAATTCAACGACAGGCCCTGCAGTTGGCCGTGTCCGCCGGTCTGGATGCGTACGCCAGCGTCACGCAGCCGCTTCGCTGATTTTGCCACGGTGATGTGGAAATAGTCCCAGTCCGGTGCGGTTGCGCGGCGAATGCTTCGCGCCTCAAGGGTTTCACGCGGGAAGAATCGTTTGAGTTTGCTGTCTTCCCAGACGTTGTCGCGTGCATACCACCAGAACTCCCCATTCAGCCCACCATAGGCGACCACGAGGGTTGGCGTATTGCGCACATCGGTACCACGCCAGAGTTCAATCACATCGCGGTACAGCGGTGCTACCGGCAGATTGTGTTCGATCGTGGTTGCGCCGTCGAGGATCATTGGCAAATTGTGGAACAGTGTGGAGCCGCCTTCCTCGACCACGATCATGCCGAGCTCGCGCGCCGCCTGGTTAATCTGTTGATGTTGGTCGCGCCGCGGTTGGTTGTAGCTCTTCACGCTGAATGCACCCAGCGCTTGCATGCGGCGCAAATGCGAGCGCGCATCGTCGAGCGAATCCACTGTTGCCTTGAAGTCGCCGTCGGCGCCGTACAGGATGGTACCAGTGGAGAACATCCGCGGACCGACCATCGCACCCGCCTGCACCAGCTCGGCTTGCGAGAACACAAATTCGCTGGTTGCAGAAGGATCGTGGGCCGTGGTGATGCCGAAGGCGAGGTTGGCGTAGTAGGCCCAGTTTGCCTGGGGGATCACACCGCCGCCGAAATTTGCCACGTGTGCGTGCGCGTCAACGTAACCCGGAACGATGGTCTTGCCGGCTGCATCAATGACGCGGGCATTCGCCGGAACCGTCACTTGGTCACGCGCACCAATCGCCTGGATGCTGTCGCCGGTCACGATGACGGTGCCGTTCTCGATCACCTCTTTCGCGTTCTCGGCATCACGCATGGTGACGATGCGTGCACCGACGAACGCCACCGTATCAGCAGGCGCGTCGTGGGCAATGCTGAGTCCAACCGGGATACCCCTGGCAGTCTCCGGCGTGGGCAGTACTTTCGGCGCATTCGGCAGGAAAGCAAACAAATCGCTCAGTGCTCGACTGAAGTAAGTGTTGCCCACCATCCAGTGCAGCGACTTTGCGTCCTGGCTCCAGTGCAGGTAAGAGCCGACATCGCGACTGACCTGAACCACCGGGATCGCCTTGCTATCTTTGGACAATTCGATGCTGGCGCCGGTTTGCGGCAACGGCGCGACATAGGCATTGAATAGTTCGGTAAAGGCCACCCACTGCCCATCCGGACTGATGCTGACCAGATCCGGATACTTGAGATTAAGCACCTCACGCGGCTCTTGTCCATTGAGCCCGACCGACATCAGCTTTTTGCTCAAGCCTTCGCCAGTGAAGTAAAACAGGCGTCGTCCATCGGCGCTGAACTGCGGCGCGTTTCCTTCCTTGGCCACGCGCCTTGACTCACCATTGCGCACAGATAAAACATGGATACCCTGCGCACCCGACCATAGACTGCCAGTGAGTCCACCGCCGCCGCTCTTGCTGTACACCACGCGCTTGCCATCGGGCGAGTAACGCGGACCATAATAAAAGCCCTGCTCGTTGCTGAGCGCGCGATCTGCATTGCTGGTCAACTCACGCTCACGGATGGTGACCAGACCGGCGTCACTCCAGGTTGTGTACAGCAACTTGCCGCCATCCGCACTGAAGCTCGGTTGGTATTCGTAAACCCCGGCATTGGCTGTCAGCCGCACCGGCGCCCCGTCGGGCAATGCCTTGAGATAGAGATGACCAACCGCGTGGAAGACCAAGGTCTTGCCATCGGGACTGGTGGCAACGTCGCGGATCATTTTGGGCGCGAATACGACTGGCGTTGACGCAGTTTTTGCCAGCCGGCGCTCGAAGCGCAACGGCGCGGTGACGACTTGTTCGACATCGGCGTTGAACGCGATCACGCTTGCCGCGCCGGTTTTCGCGTCCACGCGCCACAACTTGCCCTGCGCCCATATTACCAACGCGGAAGAGTCCGGCATCCAATCGAAATTGGCATAGGGGCCGAACACAGCCCACGCTTCCTGCATATCGTGGCTGAGTCCGTCCCACAGCGGGCGTACTGCGCCAGAGGTCAGATCAAGCAGGTGCAGTACCGTTTTTTCGCGTACGCGTTTGACGAAGGCGAGCGACTTGCCGTCGGGTGAAGGCTCGGGGCGCACGGCGCCGCCTGGTGTTGCAATGATGTTTTCGAATTCGCCGCTGCGGCGATCCAAACGCCGGATCGCGTAGATCAGATCGTGTACGTTCTTGTTGTACTGAAAATTCGGGCCGGCGCTGACATCCTCGGAGAAGTAGACGTAACGGCCATCGGGCGATATGGCCGGTTCGCCCTGATCCTGCTGATCATTCTTCTTTTTGGTCAGCTGCAAGCCTTCGCCGCCGCTACGATGAAACATCCACAGCTCGCCGGCGCCGAGTGACCGTTCGCTGCTGAAATGTTTACGCGCAATGAGGTACTGACCATCCGGAGTCCACACTGGATTGTTCATCAGCCGAAATTTCTCGGCGCTCACCGCCACGGGCTTGGCAGTTTGCACGTTGGCGCGTACATCCACCCCCATGCGCCAAATATTGTTGCCGCCGCCGCGATCTGAGGTGAACGCGATCTCCTTGCCATCGGGTGAGAATCGGGGCTGCACGTCGAAGGCCGGGCCATGGGTCAATGACTTTGCCTTGCCACCTTCGATCGGCAACAGATACAGATCGCCAAGCAGATCAAAAACGATGGTCTTGCCATCCGGACTCACATCAAGGTCCATCCAGGTGCCTTCGTCCGTGGAGAACGCGATCTTCTTGGTCGGCCCGTGCGCTGCGCTTACGTCCCAGGGTGGCGGTTCGGGTTTTTTGTCTGGGGCCGCGTACACCGGCGCCACGCTGCCCAGAAAACACACGCAAAAGGAAAGCAGCAGCCGCTTGTTCATATCAAGACTCCCGATCGCAGGTAAGCCGCGAACCCTAGCGAAACCGCAACGGAATCGCCATCCGCCGGAAGGCACGTCTGTGGTTTGTGAAACCAGCTTGCATGGGCGCGCGACTGCTCGCGAGCAACCCGCATGCAGTAAGCGATTGCGGGGGCACAACGCGCGCAATCGGCAATATGCTCGTCTTCGACCGACACAATGGTCACAATGGTCGCAATGTCCAAGTCACACTGCGACGGGCTCAGATGCACGCATTAAATTCAATTCGCACTACGCCGAAGTTGTGCCGCGCGCGTTCCCATGCGTGGTCCACGTCGTGAGCCTGCAGCCGAGCTTTCTGCCTCGACCAAGCCCCGACGATCAGGGCGATGGCGATGCGCTTCGGTTCTGCAGCACCTGCGCATTCGGCCGCGCCTGCCTGGGTGACGGCTACGACAAGCAGGCACTGGAAGATCTGCACTGCCTGGTGGAGCACACCGCACCGCTGCATGCCGGCGACGAGGTGTTTCGCTACGGCCAGCCGTTCAACGCGATCTATGCTGTGCGCGCCGGCATGGTAAAGACACGACGTATAGATGAGCAGGGTCGCGAGCAGATTCTCGGTTTTTTTCTGCCGGGCGAGCTGGTCGGCCTGAACGGACTGTACTCGTCGCGTTATCCCTGTGACGCGGTTGCGCTGGATACGGTCACGCTTTGTCGGTTCGCGTTCCCGGCGCTCAGTGTGATGGCGACGCGCCTGCCCGCGATCCAGCAAACTTTGTTGCAGCTGATGAGCAAGGACATCGTCAACGCCGCCCTGCTTGCTGGCGACTATAGTGCCGACGAGCGACTCGCCGCTTTTCTGGTCAACTTGTCCGATCGCTTCGCGGAGCGTGGCTACTCGCCCACACGCCTGTACCTGATGATGTCGCGTTCCGACATTGCCAATTATCTGCGCCTGGCGCCGGAAACCGTGAGCCGCGTGCTGCGCCGCTTCCAGGATGAGGCGTTGATCGCCGTCGAAAAACGCGAAGTGACGCTGATTGCCCTTGACCGATTGCAGCATCTGGCGCGCTGCGTGCTGCAAAGCTGACGGAATTCAGCGTGGTTACCTGATCTGGATCAAGTCGCCGCAGCGTCCCAGCGCCGAGAATGCCGCCATCCTTTCAGGGAGACGCGTGATGAATCAGACGAAAAAACTATGGTGGGGACTGGCGGCCTTGTTGGCTGCTTCATTTTCAGTCCTGCTGTGGATGGGTGGCGAGATCCACCGCCACGCACCGCCGATGCCCAACGCTGTCGTCAGTGAGGATGGCAGCACCCTTTTTACCCGCGGCGACATGGAAACCGGTCGTAGCGTATGGCAAAGCTTCGGCGGCCATCAACTCGGCTCGATCTGGGGCCATGGCGCATTGGTAGCGCCCGACTGGAGCGCCGACTGGCTGCATCGCGAGGCCACAGCCTGGCTGAATCTGCGCGCGCACAGTCGCCATGGTCTGCCATTTGCCGATCTCGCTGTCGGCGAACAGGCAAAACTTCAAGCCGAACTTCAGCCGGACATCCGCAGGAACACCTACGACGTTGATCGCGACGTGATCAGCGTATCGGCAGAGCGCGCACAGGCGATCGCCGAGGTCTCTGCCCATTACATGAGTCTGTTCAGCAGCGATCCGGCGACGGCGTCATTGCGCGAGACCTATGCAATGAAGAACGACACGGTGGATACGCCCGAGCATCGGCGCCAGCTCACTGCGTTCTTTTTCTGGACGTCCTGGGCGGCAGTCTCGGCGCGCCCGGATAGCGCCGCTTCGTACACCAACAATTGGCCCTATGAGCCTCTGGTAGGAAACGCTCCGACCTCGAATACGTTTCTGTGGACGGTGTTCAGCGTGCTGTTCATGATCGCCGGCATCGGCCTGCTCGGTTGGCACTACGCTGTCTATCACGGCAAGGAAGCGCCCCCGACCCCGCCCTTGAACGACCCGTTGCGCGGCTTGGTGTTGACGCCATCGATGAGGGCGACGGCAAAATATTTCTGGCTAGTGCTGGCGTTGTTTCTGGTACAGATTTTTCTTGGCGCGACCACCGCGCACTATCAGGTCGAAGGCCAGGAATTCTATGGCATCAAGCTGTCCGAAATACTGCCCTATTCGTTGACGCGCAGTTGGCATACGCAGCTGGCAGTGCTGTGGATCGCAACCGCATGGCTCGGCACCGGGCTCTACATTGCGCCCGCCATTTCCGGCTATGAACCCAAGTATCAGCGCGCTGGGGTCAACTTCCTGTTCGTCTGCCTGGTGGTGATTGTCGTTGGCGCCTTTACCGGACAGTGGTTTGCGGTGATGCAGAAACTGGGCCTGGCCAATAACTTCTGGTTTGGACACCAGGGCTGGGAATACGTTGACATCGGCCGCTTCTGGCAAATATTTCTGTTCATTGGCCTGATGTTGTGGCTGCTGTTGATGGGTCGCGCGCTGTGGCCGGCGTTGCGTCGCAAAGACGAAATGAGTTCGATCGTCGGCCTGCTGTTTCTGTCGACCATCGCGATCGGCCTGTTCTACGGCGCCGGGCTGATGTGGAGCGAGCATTCGCATATTTCGATCGTTGAGTACTGGCGCTGGTGGGTGGTGCACCTCTGGGTCGAAGGCTTCTTCGAAGTGTTCGCGGTGGCGGTGATGTCGTTCCTGTTCGTCAAGCTCGGCCTGGTGCGCGCCAGTTCGGCGACGGCCAATGTGTTGTTTGCCACGGTGGTGTTTCTGGCCGGCGGAGTGCTCGGCACCTTCCACCATCTGTACTTCACCGGAACCACAACTGCCGTCGTCGCCCTCGGCGCTTCGTTCTCGGCGTTGGAAGTCGTGCCGCTGGCGTTCATCGGCATGGAAGCCTACGACACCTATAGACACCGCCACGCAACACCCTGGATGGCACGCTACAAATGGCCGATCATGTTTTTCATCGCGGTCTCGTTCTGGAACCTGGTTGGTGCTGGACTGTTCGGCTTCCTGATCAACACACCGCTGGCGTTGTATTACATGCAGGGTCTGAACCTGACGCCGCTGCATGGACATACCGCCCTGTTTGGCGTCTACGGCATGCTGGGCATTGGTCTGTTGCTGTTCTGTGTTCGCGGACTCAAGCCGCAGGCGATGTGGAACGAAGGCACACTGCGCACAAGTTTCTGGACATTCAATATCGGCCTATCGATGATGGCCCTGCTGACCCTGTTGCCGCTGGGTCTGCTGCAACTCAATGCCGCTCTCGAAAATGGTTATTGGTACGCACGCTCAGCCGAGTTCATGGACCTCCCGATCGTCGAACTACTGGTGTGGATGCGCGTACCTGGTGACACCGTTTTCTCGATTGGCGCGGTGCTGTTGAGCTGGTTTGTGCTGCGCCTGTGGCTGGCACCGCGAAACGAACCGGTCGAGCTGGAAAGCGGCCTCGCGTTACAGAGCTGAGTAGTCGCAGTCAGGCGACTGGGCCGCCAAGCTGAAGCCAGCGGCCCAGTTTCCAATAGACAATCGATGTTCCCACGGATGGTCGATGCTTGAGTTTTATCCGCAAATCAAAGCTGTGCACATGTACAGCGCGATGCTGTCGTTCGCGCTGTTTGCATTGCGTGGCACGCTCATGCTGGCGCAGTCGAAATCCGCCAATCACGCTACGCTGCGCTTTACCAGCTATGTCATCGACACGACACTGCTGACCGCAGCGCTGATGCTGGTTACCATGTTGCATCAGTATCCATTCGTACACGGCTGGCTCACTGCCAAAGTGCTGTTGCTCGTGCTGTACATTGTGCTGGGTTCAATCGCGTTGAAACGTGGCCGAACTCGACGCCGTCAGGTACTGGCTTTTTTCGCTGCCTGCGCGACTTTTGTATCCATCTTTCTGATTGCACGTGCCCACCATTGGGCGGGGCCGTTCGCTGGCATGATCCGATAGCGATGGCTGCGGGCGCCAGTCGGCTTGCGGGATATCTGACGACGTCTGCGGCCAGTCGCGTTCGCAGCGTACGCTGCGGCATTCACTGCTGCGTACCCTTTACCAGTGCCACGCCATTGCCTTGCCAGATACCGACGGTGGAGCTACTTCACGCGGACCGACGACCCTGATTGATCAAGGTCAAGGCAACATTGCTGCCGATAGAGGAACATCTGGTCAAGCCGATTTCTACTACTCAGGACTCACTCCATGTGCACCTACCGACTGGCTCTGCTGCCGCTTGCGATTGCCGCTTGTGCGGTGAGCGCCGACGAACCGACTGGACTCGCCGCCGCACTGAACGATGGCAAGGCAACGGTCGATTCGCGGCTGCGCTGGGAAAACGTCAATGACGATGCAGTATTGAACAGTGCCAACGCACTCACCTGGCGCAATCGCCTCGGTTATCGAACAGCACCCTGGTACGGATTCAGTGTGTTCGCCGAGATCGAGAACGTGCTTGCTCTGAATAACGACTACAACTCCACGGCGAACGGTCGCGCTCAATACGCAACCGTTGCCGATGTCGAGGGCACAGAATGGAATCAGGCCGGCATTGCCTGGGACTCCGGCCAAGGCACGCAACTGGTCGCCGGTCGGCAACGCATCGCGTTCGATAATCAGCGCTACATTGGCAATGTCGGCTGGCGCCAGAATGAACAGACCTTCGATGCCTTCACCGCGACGCAGACCATTGGCAAGACTACGACATTGCGTTACGCCTATCTGCAAAACGTGCATCGCGTGTTCGGCAACTATCATCCGAATCCGTTGCTGGCGGAATTCAACCTGGACGGCCACCTGCTCAACGCGTCGCATGTGTTTTCGCTGGGCACACTGACCGGCTATGGCTACTTCATTGAGAATGAAGACTTGCCGCTGACCTCAGCAAAGAGCGTAGGCGCGCGTTTTGCCGGCGCGAAGCCGATCGCCGATCCGTGGAAGCTGGTCTATGCGATCGAGTATGCCAAGCAATCCCAATGGCGCGATGGCGCTGCAATCATCGACGCAGATTACAGCCTGATCGAAATCGGAGCCGCGCACGGGGCCTTCACTGGCAAGCTCGGGCGCGAAATGCTGGGCGGTGATGGCCACTACGCATTCCAGACACCGTTCGCGACTCTGCATGCATTCAACGGCTGGGCCGACAAGTTTCTGACGACCCCGGTCAATGGCCTGGTCGATACCTATGTCGCCATCAATGGACCACTTGGCAGCACACAGTGGCTGGTTGCTTATCACCGATTCGATGCCGATCGGGGCGGCGCCGACTACGGCGATGAGTGGGACATGTCATTGAGTTATCCATTCAAACAGCGCTTCACAGCGCTGGCCAAAGTCGCGCGCTACTCCAGCGACAGCTTCGCCCGCGATACCGACAAGTTTTGGTTGTCGCTCGAATATCGATACTGAGCTGGCACGCGCCGCACTCGGCAACCGTTGCAGCAGCCGGGCATAGCCCCCGCTCGCTACGCGGCAACGACTGCGGCCATTCGAGACCGTGGCGAACAGAAAATCGGAGATGCGAACATCGGCGACGTCGGCACTGGCCTGCAGACGTCGCCATTGACGTCTCCAGCCCCGCCAACACTGCGGCCAACGGCCGCGCGGATCCAACATTGAGCAAAAGCAGTCGCGGCGCAGCGCTGCACACGGAGCCGGTGTGCCGCGGCCTACGACTCGGATCGAATGCATAGACTCGGCAACAAGTCTGGGCGCGCATACCATCCGGGGCATCCCCATTTCGCGGGACGCGGGACCATTCGGGCTGGGCAATGGTTCAGTCTTCGTTCAAGCGTGCTTTCGCGGGCCTCTACCGGGATAATGCGCGATGACCGACATTGTGCTGTCCACACTCAACGCCCGTTACGCCCATGCTGCGCTTGGGCTGCGCTACCTGCGCGCCAATCTTGGCGAGCTGCACGCGTCCTCATGCATACGCGAATTTGTCATTGGGCAAAAGACCGAGGAAATCGTCGAAAAAATACTGGCCGAGCAACCGCGCGTGTTGGGGCTTGGCGTGTATATATGGAATGTCGAGGAATCGACCCGCCTGGTGGCACAACTGAAAGTGGTGGCGCCGGAATTGATCATTGTGTTGGGCGGCCCTGAAGTCAGCTACGAATCGCGTGAGCAGCGAATCTGCTCACTGGCCGACTATGTGATCAGCGGCTGGGGCGATGTCAGTTTCGCCGCACTCTGCCAGCAGTTGCTGACCGGCGAACGGCCCGAGCACAAATTGATCGCAGGCATCCAGGCCGATCTGAAGGACTTGTTGCTGCCGTACGCGGAGTACACCGATGAGGATGTGCAGAAGCGCTATCTCTACGTCGAGGCGTCGCGCGGATGTCCGTTCAAATGCGAATTCTGTTTGTCGGCGCTGGACAAGACCGCATGGGCATTTCCATTGCAACCGTTTCTGGCAGAGCTGGAATCGCTTCACGCCCGCGGTGCGCGGCAATTCAAGTTTGTGGACCGCACTTTCAATCTGAAGATCGATATCTCGATCGCCATACTCGCGTTCTTCCTGGACAAGATTGACGTTGCTCCCGACGACCCCTGCTTCGTACATTTCGAATTGATCCCGGACTATTTGCCGGAGAAACTGAAAGTGATGATCGCGCGTTTTCCTGCTGGCACCCTGCAATTCGAGATCGGCATCCAGACCTTCGATCCTGTGGTGCAGGCGCGCATTTCGCGGCGGCAAAAGAACGAAGTGGCCGAGGCCAATATCACCTGGCTGCGCCAGCATAGCCAAGCGCATTTACACGTGGACCTGATCGCTGGCCTGCCTGGTGAAGACATGGCGAGTTTCGCCGACGGCTTCAATCGATTGGTGCGTCTGGCACCACACGAGATCCAGTTCGGAATTCTCAAGCGCCTGCGCGGCGCACCGATAGCGCGCCATGGCGAGGCTTATGCGCTGCGCTTCAATCCGGACCCGCCTTACAACATTCTGTCCACCAGTGTGATTGACTTCGCAACCATGCAGCGCTTGTCGCGTTTTTCGCGCTACTGGGACATTGTCGCCAACTCTGGCCGCTATCCGCGCACGTTGGCGCTGCTGCTCGCGGACTCGCCATTCGCGCACTTTCTGCTGCTCGCCGATTGGCTGTACGCGAAAACCGGCCAGACCCACGCACTGGCGCACGAACGCCTGGTGCATCTGCTGCATGCGCACTTGACCGAGGCGCGCCAATTGCCGGACATCGAAGTTTGCGCGCTACTGCTTGCAGATTATCGCGCCGCCGGCGGTCGCAGCCGCCTGAACTTCGAAACATTGGATAGCGAACTTCCACCACCCAGGCCACGCAAGACAGCGGGCGCGCTGCCATCGCGACAGGCGCGGCATTTGCACGGCGGCATTTAAGTCGCTACGCGGTCGACCGCCGCCGTAGACCGACCTGGTGCTTGAGCTTGGTACCGACATCCACAATCGCTTTGATCGCAGGAACCAGCTCGTGACCCAGCGTGGTCAAGTCGTATTCGGCCGAGGGCGGCGACGAATCGATCAGTCGACGTTCGATGACGCCGCGTGCTTCCAGTTCGCGCAGACGCGCGCTCAGCACCCGCGCTGAGATACGCGGAATGTCGTGGCGCAGTTCGCCGAAGCGACGCGGTCCGCCGCTCAGGTACCAGATGACGTTCGGCGCCCAGGCACCGCGCAGCATCGCCATGCATTCGGTCAGCGGACACCCGGGCGGGGGGGCGACACGGGTCTTGCGCAGGCGCAACGGCACGGCCATGGCATCCGAAGTGATTTAGTAACTGCAGGGATACCACAAAATTTTCGTATCCACCAGTAATCTAGTATCCAATGGTAACCATTCTTGGCTAGGATGCACGCCCACTCCATCGCATCCAGACGCCATGACGCTCGCTGCTGCCCCGACTGCTACACAATTGCTCGGCATCGCGCACCCGATTGTGCTCGGGCCGTTCGGCGGTGGCTTGTCCACGGTCGCGCTGGCCGCGACGGTATCTAACCTCGGCGGCCTGGGTTCCTTCGGTGCGCATAGTCTGAGCGCGGACCGTGTCGCTGATGTAACAGCGGAGGTCCGAGCACTGACCAACGCGCCGTTTGCGATCAATCTCTGGGTTTCCGATCACGATGCGGGTGGTTTGAGTTTGACCCGCGCGCAGTTCGATCGCGCCTTCGCATTGTTTGAATCCTGGTATCGCGAACTCGAGGTACACAAGCCGGATCTGCCTGAGCGTTATCACCCGAGCTTCGCGCTGCAGATCGAGGCACTGCTTGCGGCGCGCCCGCCCGTCTTCAGTTTTGTTTTCGGTATTCCTGAAGTTCGTATTCTTGCCGAATGCCGGCGACTGGGCATCGTCACCATCGGCGCAGCCACATCGATTGCGGAAGCCCAGGCGCTGGATGCGGCCGGAGTGGATTTGATTGTCGCGACGGGTGCCGAAGCCGGCGGACATCGGCCGTCATTCTTGCAGCGCGCGGAAGATTCGTTGATCGGCACCTTTACGCTGGTGCAACTGATTGCCGCGCGGGTACGCGCGCCGGTCGTTGCAGCGGGCGGCATTGTTGACGCGCGCGGCGTACGCGCGGTGCTGGCGCTTGGTGCTCAGGCCGCGCAAATAGGAACCGCCTTCCTGGCCTGCGCTGAATCGGGCACGCATGATCTGCACCGCGAAGCATTGTTTAGCGCACAGGCGCAGCACACCGTACTCACGCGTAGCTTCACCGGCCGACTGGCCCGCGGTATTCGCAACCGCTGGACCGATGAACTCGGACAGCCCTCGGCGACATCGCCGCCGTTTCCGGTACAGAGCTGGTTTGTATCGCATCTGCGTGCCCCTGCACTGAAGGCCGGTCGCAGTGATCTGATTTCGTTGTGGAGCGGGAAAATTGCCCCCAACCTGCATCATCGCAGTGCGCACGAATTGATGAATGCCCTGATCGAAGACTGATTTTCCACTTCCTCGCGGCGCGAATTCGGGCAAGCTCAGTGCGCGTCGCCTCGTCCCACCAGCAAGGAGTTCACCATGAAGCTTTACTACACACCAGGCGCCTGCTCACTGTCACCACACATCGTCGCCAACGAGCTCGGCATTGCGTTGCAACTAGAAAAAGTCGACTTGAAGACAAAAAAAACTGAAGGCGGCGCGGACTTTGTCTCCATCAATCCAAAGGGTTACGTGCCTGCACTTGTGCTCGACAATGGCGAACTCCTGAGTGAAGGCCCCGCTATCGTGCAATATCTGGCCGACCTCAAGCCGGAGTCTGGTCTGGCACCGGCAAACGGCACCTTTGCGCGCTATCGCCTGCAGGAAATCCTCACCTACATCAATTCCGAAATCCACAAGAGTTACAGCCCGCTGTTCAACCCGAACACATCAGCCGAGGTGCGTGCAGAACGCGAAGAATATCTGCGCAAACGCTACACGCTGATCGAGAAAACATTGGGCGAGCAGCCTTTCATGCTCGGTTCGAGCTACAGCGTCGCTGATGCGTATCTGTTCACTGTCACCAGTTGGGCCAATCATCTGAAGCTCGATCTATCCGCGTTCCCGAATCTGCTCGCATTCCAAAAGCGCGTCGGCGAGCGGCCGGCGGTGCAGGCGGCCTTGCGCGCTGAAGGATTGGTTAAGTAACGAGCGGTCAAATAAGGAACCCTCATATCGACAGTCCAGTAGCCGCTTTAGCCGCGGAGTGGATTTGGGTAAAGTTATGACGCTGTCGGCACTTGCGATCGTCAGACCGCAGGCACTCGCCACACCGGGAACTCATCGCCGGGCTTGGGCTCGGCGATGAGCCCGCAGGCCAGCAGGCCGTCGTCGCTGCCAGCTTCGCATAGATAGACGGCGATCGCTCCGCGTTGCTGCGCGGTGTAGACGAGAAACCATCCATCTGGAATGACGCGCGTTTCGCTGCGGTATTCGGCATCCAGATAGGGCGAGGCATTGGCCTCCAGAATCTCTCGGCCGGCAGACGACACCAGCGCGCGCACGTTTGCCACTTCGACAGTGAACGAATGACCCGCGGCAGAGTCGACCCGCAGCCCATGCGACTGCAGATGCGCAGCGACATTGGGCGGCACGATGTACGCCAACGGTCGCGTCACGATGTGTTCGCCAACAAAGCGACCAATGTAAGGCACCGTGACCTCGATCGGCGCTCCATCCAGTGCGTAAGGCTCACGGGTCATCACGTTCGCGTGGGTGTCTTCAAAGGCTTCTAGTCGATAGCGCACGGCGATGCGCTGCGGCGGTAGCGCGCAGGCTTCAAGCAAGAGCACGATCTCTTTACCGTTCTGGGCGACATGCAGCAGTGACTCACGCAAAAATCCGTAGGTCACCTGGACGCGCTCCTCGAAGCTGATGTACGAGTAGGCTTCCAGCAGCAGATCAAGTCGATTGCACAGACCGCGATAGTTTCCACCGAAGCGCGGATGGTGCGTATAGGTAATCCAACCACTGCCCTGCCCTCCTTCGTCGCGCAGGAAATTGCCATACCAGAACGAGTCGAAGCCATCTTTCTGCTTGACCGCGACCTGCACTGCCGGCAATAGCCGCTGACGCATGTAGTCGATTGGTTCGCGGCGCCCGCTTTCGATCGTGTGTGGCGCGTCAAAGGTCATCGCGAAGCGGTGAATCGAGCCGTTGGTAGCGTGACAATCCACCGTCAGATGCGCATTCCATGGTTGGCAAACGCGGCTTTGCAACAGCTGCATCTCCACGCCCTGCTGCCGCATGTAGTCGCGATTGAGATTGATGCCGGCAGCGTTGACACGCGTACCCACACCACTGTCCGGACCGAGCTGTCCTGAGAAATGGGCAATATCAAGTTTGCGGTTTTCACTACTGATGCGGTCGTTGCCATCGGGATTGAACAGTGGTGCCACCACCAGAGTCAGCCGGTCAAGCACGTCGCCGTGCCTGCCCTGGAGAAGATCCCGCACCAGCATCAGCACCGCTTCCTTGCCCTCCACTTCGCCAGCGTGGATGCCCGCAATCACCAGCACCACAGGCAACCCCGATGCATGCGCGGCTTCCGGTGTGAAAAATCCGCCCGTCGACAACACCAGCAACGGCAGCAATCGACCCTCAGGGCTGCTGCCGAAATCGGCCACGTGCAGCCGCATGTCATTGAGCCCTTGCAACGCCTCGATGAAGGCAAGCACATCGGCGTGGCGCGAGGTTTCGAGATAGCCGCTGGTTTCGGCGCGGGTGAGCGGAGGCATTGCGTCGACTGGGGTCATTGGTATTCTCTTTGCGGCGGAAGGTTCGGCCGATTGTGCTGCGCAGCGATTATCGCTGTCACGCTGCCAATTCTGCCACGGCCTTGCCCGCTCAGATCAGAGTCGCTACGCGCTGGCGAAGAAACGATCAAGTCCGGCCTCTGCCTCGCCCCGCTCATAGGGCGACATGCTGCGCGTGACGCTGCGGTATTCCTCGATCACCTGCGGATCGGAGGGCATGACCTTGGCCAATGCCAGCAATACCTCTTTGGCTTCATAGTCCGAACCGATATCGCCTGCTGCTTCGATTACGGCAAGCGCGATCTCTTTGCTGACCGGGCCTTTGCCCAACAACAGCATCAGGGCTTCGCGACGTTCGTAGTCGGAATCGATAGTGCGCGCGACCCGCACATAGTCGGCGCTGTCCAAGACTTCCAGGTTCGCCGCCGCCTCAAGCAACATCCGCTTTTCGTAATCGCTGCCAATGCTGGCGGCCATGGCAATGGCAAGCTCGGCATGTTCAGGGTACTGGGCTTTCTGCGCCAGCAGCGCCTCCAACACACGACGCTTCTCATAGTCGGATCCGATATCTTTCGTAGCGGATTCCCATGCCGGCAGGCGTGCGCCGTTGAGCGCGATACGCTTACTCGCAGAAATCAGCAACTCGGCACGTTCGTAGTCCGATTCCATCCTGGCCGCGAGACCCAGTACACGCGCCTGCGCGCTGTCGGTTAAGGTGCCGGTAGCGAGGGCGGGCGTCAGAGCGCGACGCAGCTCGTAGTCCGACCTGATGGATTCGATCAGCACGATAACGCGTTCGAGTTGGGGCGAATCGAGTTGGCTATTGGCAAACAGGCCACCGACATAGCTGCTGCGCACATAGTCACTGTGGAGCTGGGCAATCTCGAGCAAGACCGCGTCAACTCCGCCGCGCGCGAGGATACGCTTGAGACGCGTATCGGCATCGAACCCGGTGACGCGAAAAATGTCCGGCAGCACAGCACTGAACCAACGTTGCGCGGCGGCATCATAGGGAACTTCGTCGCCGTCAACGCGATACAGGCGTGCGAAAGCCTTGCCTTCGGGTTGCAGTCGCAGTTCGCGTCTGACGCCATCGCGCTCCTCAACGATGCTTAGTTGACCACCTTCACTGATGCTGGTGACTGCTGTTTCGGTGTCGTTGAACTGCACTTTGCCTTCGAGCTTTACTTTGAGCTTGCGTGCGCCGTCGGAGTAACTGGCGGTTGTCGAATCGCCACCGAACAGGCTCATGTTGCTCTTGATCGAGATCGAGGTGTTTTTTTCGCCTTGCTCACGCGCGACCGTGACCGCGATGCCGGGCAGGACCAGGACCATCGCCACGGCGGCGGCGATGACAAGTTGACGCGAACGCCGCGACCAATTGTTCCAGAACATGGGTGTTTCCTCCAAAAGTCGGTGTACACGCGCGACGATGCCGCGCGCGGGGGTGGCCATCGCAACAGCGAGGGCCGGCGTTTGATTCAGCGCATGCTCCAAACAATGCGCCAGGCACTCCGCCAGCGCGCGCGGTGCGCCGCTGCGACGCGCGGCCGCGGCGTCGCAAGCGAATTCGGACAGATCGTGCAGACGCAACTGCGCGTAGCGCGCAAAGGGAAACCCAGCCATCAGCGCCACGGCTACGGCATCCAACAACCGCCAGCGCGGATCGCGACGTTCGATGTGGGCTAGTTCGTGTGCCAGCAAGGCGCGCTGTGCGTCGCTGGGCAGGGCATCGCACCATTCCGGCAACAGGATCAACTGAGTGTGCGCGGCGATCGGGCTGTCCAGTTCGGCAACGGTGAGAATGCGCACGTCGCCGGTATTCTGGGCAAGCTGGTCACGATGAAGCAGCCATTGTGGATGCGCCGGACGCGACCTGCGACGCGCTTGGCGCAGCATGCGGCGGCTGGACCAGATCGATCGCAGCAATCGCCATACAGCGAGCATCAACGCAACGCCAAACAACAACGACAACCAGCGCGCCGAGTCGACATCCATGTGCGTCAGCCCTGCTGTTGAGGACTCCGATACCGAAATTGCGACGTCCGGCCGATCGGCAAGTCTGGCGGCAGTGACCCTGGGTGTTGTTGCCGTTGCGCTAGAGCTCAACGCGCGTTGCGCAATCGGAATTGATTTTTCCGACACGGCACGCGGACCCGTCGACGCCCACAGGTCGGTCACCGGCGCGCGTAGCGCCGACACTGCCGCGACCAGAATGCCCAACCACAACGCACTTCGCCAGGCGAATTCCGCAACCGCGCCATCGCGCAGCCAGCCCAGGCGCTGCGCGCTCCACAACAGGCTCACTGCCAGCGCACAGTAGACCAGTGTAGTGCCTGAAAAATTGATCAGCAGCTCGATCATCGCGGCTTCACCGGTTTACGCGCCAGCAACGCGCGTACGCGCTCCAGATCGCGCGTGCTGACTTCGCGCTCAGACACCAGATGCGCCAGCAGCGCCTTCGGATCTCCAGCAAACACAGTGCGCAGCAAATCGCCCACCATGCTGCGCCGCACTTCGGGCTCGGCCACCGCTGCCCGATACAAAAGTTGGCGGCCATCACGTCGCGCCTCAACCATCCCACGGCGCGCCAGCCGGGTCAGCACAGTAGCGACCGTGGTATGGGCCAGATTGCGAGAGTCGGCAAGTGCTGCGGCAATGTCCGCGACGCTGGCCTCGCCCCGCGACCACAGAGCGTGCATCAGCTCGAGTTGCAGCTCGCTGAGTGAAACGTCGTGATTGTCTTCGTCTTGGCTCATGAACTACACCTGTCGTACTACAAGTGTAGAAGATACGCCAAAACGCACATGCGCCGAAAGTAATGCATCGACGTCGCCACCGCGTGCGAGGCGGCAAGACGCCTCTACGGCGCTCGGGTGAGTTCGTTGATATCACCGATTCATATGCGAGCAGCCAAGACCGGCACTGTTACCGGCCTGTTGCTGGCTTCAGGGAATTACCAGTTCCACCCGACGGTTCTGCGCTCGGCCTTCCAGGCTGGCGTTGCTGGCACTCGGTCGCGACTCGCCAAATCCCTGCACGGTGAAGCGCCGCGTAAAGCTCGGGTCGAGCTTGACCATGGCCGTTCGCACCGCCTCGGCACGCGCCAGTGAGAGCGTTTGATTGGCCGCGGCCTCGCCAACATCGTCGGTGTGGCCTTCGAGCAACAAACTTCCGGGCGTAGCGCGCGCCGCCTCGAGAATGGCCGGGAGCGCTGCGGCAGACTCGGGCCGTAGAGTGGCGCTGCCAAAGTCGAAATATAGACCCGGCAGTGCTACCCGCTTTTTCTGCTGAAGGGTACGCGCCAGCACGTTGCCCGGCTGCGGAAAGTCCACTCGAACGACGCGCAGGCTTGCATCACCAATGCGCCATTGCAGAGCGATCGGATTGTCGCTGTCGTCCAGAAGGCTCAGCTCGGCATCCATGGTGTGGCCATTCTTGGCAGTGAAGCGACCGCTCGCGATCAACACCGGCAACGCCTGCGGTTGACCGTTGACCAGCACGCTCAAGGTACCTGCGGACTGTCGCTGCAACTCTCCCTTGAAGCTGACGCCATTGCCGGCTGTCAACGCGGCAGCAAGCGCCAACGGCGATTGCGCGGCGCCAGGCAAATCGGCCAAGGCCTGAGCCATCCAACGAGATTCGCCTACCAGAGAAAACCGCGACTTGCCGCTGGCGCGCAGCTCTTCAAGCACCACAGTGGAAGCGCCGAGCGCGGTGGTACCGGGATAGTCTTCCTCGACATCGGGCTCGAAGCAATTGCGATACGAGCGCGCCGACCGCAGGTCGTTGTCGTGCAGCAAACGCTCATTGCTCATCGTTTCTGGTTCGCCGTTACTGGCGCGCAGGACGGCGGAATAGCTCATTCGCCAACCATCCCCTTCGCGCTCGCTCAGCCGTTTGCGGGATTCGTAGTCACCATCGCGCTCCGCAATTGCGGTGGTGATGGTCAGACCCGGTATCAGCGGAATGACCGGAGTAGCTGCTACCACCGACTGCGCGAGCAGCACCGATAGCGCGAAAACGAACCGCTTCAGCATGAACCCTCCGGATTGCACAGTTTGAGCGTGAGTTTGTAGTTGCCGTTGGCCACGCCGTTGCCTTTCTGGCGGCGAAAGGTTTCATTCACTACAAAACCTTTCGGCGTCTTGGTGACTGCAGCGCGAATGCCGCTGTCGCCAAAGGCGCGCTCGATGAAAAAGCCGCCGCTCTTGTAGGGCAGTTCGAACGTGGTGAACTGGGGCCCAAGCATGGCCGAGAGCGGGCTGACCACGACATACACGACCCGTGCCATAGCTTCGTAGTCGCGCGTGGCGGGCTGGCGTCGCAGCGTCAACACGCCATCGACAATCTCGCCTTCCACCGGCACGAAAAAACTGTAGGGCTTTATAAATACGGCGGCGGCCTTACCCTCGACTTCAATGGGCTTTTCCTCCTTCAGCGAGGAATCGGGATTGACCCGCGTGCCCGTCAGTAAATTGAGAATTTCCGGTTGAGGCAACACAGCCCGCTTGTACAGAATGGCGCCGCTGGTGAGTCCCGGCCAACCAATACGCAGTGCGTCCTCCCACAGTGTGAACTGGGTTGCCTGACCCAGGAAATCACCCTTCACTACCACCGCTTGCCCATAAGTGCTGCCCTTGGCATAACGCAAATCCAGCCGTCCTTCAAACGTGATCGTATACGCCCACCACTGCCGGCCATCCTTGGCGTTGAATTCGGCGACCATGCCGCCGTTGAAGTTGCCAGCGAGGCGCTCGCAGTACTTGGCAAATTGTCGCGCGGCGATGAATGAGGCCAAATCCGATGCGAGACCCGCAACATTGCCCTGCAACGCTTCTTTGACGGCCAGTTGCGGCAACACCAGTTTGAGATTCCAAGCACCTTTGATTTGAGCATCGCCGACGGCCAGCGCGATTTTGCTGGCTTCGTTGGCAGGAAATCCGTATTTTGCGCCGAGTTTGCTCGCCAGCGCTGCGCCCTTGCTGGCCAGAAAATCAATCACTACTGCCTTGACCGCTGCCACTGGCCCGCCAGCCAGATTGAACAGTGCCGAAGCGAAGTTGAAGCCCTCTATTATTCGCTCGATCGCCTCGCAGGTGACGCTGCCGCGACGGCTCTGTGCCAACTCACCGAGTATGCGGGCGCGCTCCTTTACGCTTTTGGTCTGCCAGTTGGCGAGTTCACGCGCCAGCGGCTTGAGTGCAGGCTTGAGTTTGGGATCGCTCTTGACGGCATCGACGAGTGGCGCTGTCAGCGCGCGCGTCTCGCGCAATTGTTTGATCGCCTGATGCATCTTGGGGCGCGCGGTCGCCCACTGCGTTTTGACCTCGTCTCGTGCCGGGGAATCGGGCAACTTCTCAAGTTGTGCGTCCAGGTCCTGGACCATGTCCTCAATCACCTGCGCCAGCTTTTGCGCTTCTGCATGAGCCTCTTCGATTTCCTCTAGCGGTTCCTGCACAGCCACGTCGAACTTGCCCTTGCCGCGCATGCCTCCGCCTGGGGATGTGACGTCAACTACATAACTACCGGGTTCGTCCGTGCCGGTGAAGCTGATGCTGTAGTCGCCGTTGCTCGAGGGTGCGGTCTTCAGTACTTGCTCCTTGCCCCCGGGTTTGGCCACCCGAATCGCGACATCGCCTTTGCCATCGATCGGCGCAACGCCATCAATCGTCACCGGCATGCCCGGCTCAATCGACGTCGCAGGCGCGAATCGCACCGAGACGGCGGGCTTGCTCTCGCCTTCGTCCTGCGCATGACTCGTGGGCGCCAACACAAACAGCAGCGCTGTGGTCCAGCCGCGTATGCTCACAGTCTGGGTGTCGCGTTGCGCGCCAAAGCTTCCAAACGCTGCGCCAACCCCTCGGTCTGGCCCATGCCGGTGACATTGAGGGTCAGCATGCGTCTGCCCTTTCGCACCACCAGTTGTTGCGTCCCTACCAGATCGGCATTGCTGGCCGACAACCAGGCCTCATCGCCCAGATCGTCCAATTCCTGTCCAGATTTTTTTGTCTTGGCATCAACCTGTTGGTTGACCATTGCATTGAGGTTTCCCGACAACCCGGTGACGCTGTTGAACACAGCTTGCGCCGTCGACAGGTCGCCGTTGTCGCTGACCAGCACCATCAACATGGTGATGCGCCCAGGACTACCCGAGCTTGCCCAGATGCAGGCTTCAGGTTCATCGCTCATCTGGCCCACTCCCTGCTCAAGTACGGACTGCGCCTGTTCCGCGGTGACCAGTGCGCAGGCGCGCGGCAGCGGCGTTGTTGGCGATGACTGCGGCTCCACGTCTGCGTCTGCGTCCTCGAACGCGGGCCAGCTCGATGTCGGTTCTGCCGTCGTCTGTCCCGCGGACAACTGAGACGCCGACGTTTGATCACTGTTGCAGGCCGCAAGGGCAAGCGAGAAGAGCAAGCAGAAAAGTGCACGATGCATGGTGATTCTCCTCAGAGTTTTGGCGCAGTCACGTCTTGATAGCGATAGCGCACTTTGGTGTTCGGCCCGGACTGCGCATAGAGCAGACCATCCTTGCCGATATAGACCTTGTTGCTCACCGCAGCCGTCCCCGGCATGGTCATCGTGTAGCCAACGATCGTGGTGGCGATGCCATCCACGGTTTCGCTGCCCAGTTGCTTGCAATGCTCAAGCTTGATAGAGCCTTTGCGCATATCGGCAAGCAGCGCGCGTTCGTCAGCCCAGAAGCCCGACTTGATCCTGCGCCATTTACCTTCGATTTTTGCGTACAAAACGTCGTCGTCGACGATCGCTTCCATGCGCTGTCCGCCGCCCAAATCCATCACCGATTGACGTGCTGGCTGCCGCGCGGTTTTCTCGGCCGCTGCCAGAAACTGTTCGCAGACGCTGTCGAGAGCGTACGCCGGCAACGCGACCACTCCCGTCAATAGCGTGATCAACCGGAAAATCTGATGCTTCAACAACATGGCTTTTCATCCTCATTCGAGTGGCTTACCTGCACATACTCCGAAGCCGGGGCAGGACTGACAAGATCCAGTTGTTGAGCAGTTGCGCTGGCGCGTTGCCGTTCAAAGTCAGTCACCAGCGCACGCGTGGCGCGACTTCAGGCAGCAAGAATGGCGAGAACCGCGAATAACCTGAACGGTGCGAAAAGATCGCCGGGCCTTGTTCTGCCAAACCGCCACCCCGAGCCGTAGCAGCATCCGGATTATTTGCGCTTGTCAGCTCCAGCAGCTGCAACGCGTATGTACCGGTTCTACTCAATTGCGCAGGTACCTGTCATGTCTAGATCCATTTTCGCAACCGGGCTTGTCGCTTCGGCGTTGGCCGGGCTACTTGTCAGCATTGCCTCGTCGGTCAATGCCGAAGGCGCGCCGGATTTGAGTTTTGGCACGCAGGGCTTCGTGCGCTACGAGCACTCCAATATTGTGGAAGAGCCCAATCTCGAGCGCGGCTTGCAGATCGGTCGTCAGCCCGATGGTCGACTGTTCGCACTGGCCCAGCACCGAATTGAAGACACGGCGCAGGCGAACAGTCCACTGGTGGCCATCTTCGATCCCAACGGCGGGCTGCTGCGCGGCAATCTGTTTCAGACGCCCTTCGTCGCACCGCCCGATCCGCCCATTGCCGGTGCTGCGATCGACAGCGCCGGGCGCGCGCTGTTCGTTGGTGATGCCAATGCCGGTTCGTTCATGACGGTGCTCACCGCCGTGTCGATAGCGCCTAGTTTTGTCTATGCCGCCGAGATTGATGCCGTACTGCCGGTCAATGCGGGCGGAGTTGAATTCCACCGGTCGATTCTTGGCTTCGGCAACGGTGACATTCTGGTTTGCGGCATGCGCACGCTTTCGCTGACGCTGAACCCGATGTGTCGCATGTTGACTGCATCTGGCTTCATCGGGCCGACATTCGGCAACAATTCCCTATTCGCCCCACCCGGCACTTTTTTTCTTACTGCCGTGGAGATACCCAATCTTGAACAAGGCAGCATTCTCGCTGCGCAGCTGGATCGCACCGGTCGAATTCTTCTGGGTGGGCGCATACGTCTCAGCGGTGTCAACCAAGACCTGTTCTTTTCCGCACGACTTCTGCGCAGCGGATCATTTGATACCAGCTATTGCTTGAATTCGGTCTGTGCCGGGGCCACGGCTTCGGCGCCTGGATGGCGCGCAGACTCGATTGCCGACGCGGACGAGATCAGCAAAAGCGCGCTGATCGAGCGCCCGGACGGCAGCATCGCGCAAATCCTGGATATAGAGGTGCAAAGTACGCAGCAGTTTGCGTCAGCCCTTATGCTGTATGGCGCCGACGGTGCGCTGGCGTACGCGAATATCTTGCAGCTGGGCGAGTGGTCGCGCATGGGCGGGCAACTGGGCGTCCAATCCGACAACAAGTTGATTGTGCCTTTGAGCTATCGCCCGAACGCCACAACGCAACTCGGTGCCGTGCTGCGTGTACCCGCCGATCCGGCGCAGTTCGGCGGGTTCGACCCGAGCTTCCAGTACGCGCCAGCAGGAGTAACCGCGATACCGGGCATCAGCGTGATCCGCCCGAATCTTCCCGGCGGCATGCCCGCAACCTCGGTTGAATGCAACTCGGTATTGGTCGAGTCCGGCAGCATCATTTGCGCCGGACTGGTGCGTGTCAGCGACACGCCGCTGAACCTGGACCTGCTATTGGCGCGCATTTCGATCGACGAATTCGATCCGGTCTATGCGGGCGGGTTTGAATAGCGTCTTCTTGAGGAAGGTCTGAGTAAGTCACCACCTCGTCTTCGCCACACTGCTTATTGCTTTCCAAACCCCTAAAAACCTGCGGTTTTTCGCCCCCTGACTCAGGGGGCTATCGCGGCTCCGGACTTGTTGAGAGTTCCCTCGACGAAGGTCTGAGTAAGTCACCACTTCGTCTTCGCCACACTGCTCATTGCTTGCCAAACCCCTAAAAACCTGCGGTTTTTCGTCCCCTGACTCAGAGGGCTATCGCGGCTCCGGACTATTCAGAGGTTCCCTGATTGATCCGCAGCCATTCGGCGCCCGCCAAGAAGCTTGAAAACGCGATGTAACCAGCGGATGAACCGCGGCCATGACCCAGCATTCAGTAGTTGACGAACACGCGGCTCGACAGCCTGGAGCGTGCAGTCGCTATGGACATATACCGGGTGTCGACGGCCCCAGAGCATCTTCGAAGTTTCCGCGGAATATCTCATCGCCCAGCATCGGCGCGAACTCGCTGGTGTTGCCGGCGGCATCCACAGCGCTGGCGACCAAAGGCAGCACATTGCGGCCATCACCGGCAATCAGTGTGAACGGCAGCAGTTGCTGCGCCTGAGCGGAGGTAATGGTATCGCTCGCCAACAAGCTATCGCTGCCACCGCCGCAGGCGCCGCGATAGAAATTCACCTTGATCGGGTACGTCGCGTTGGCGATTGCGGTGTCCACTCGATATTGCAGCGCGACGCTGCTTCCACCCTCGTTGAGAAAGCCGGCGGGCAGAGTGACTTCAGGGAAGTTCTGTAATCGATTGCCGCCTTGCTCATCAGCATCATCGGTATCGTTGGGCGTACTGCCCACAGCGCCGCCACCGTTGACGTTGTCGAAGGGTATGCCGCGATTGCCATAGTATCGATTCAACGGTGTCGTCACGTCGAGGCAGCGATCATTCAGTATCCCGGCGGCGGCGCCATAGGCGATGAGATTTGCCTGGCCTGGTGCAGTACCCCCGATCGCGAGCGAGCATTGTGCGCCGAGCAAACCAATCGTCGGCTGCGACTGGCTTGGACTTTGCGGATTCAAACCATTGCCCAGTGGCTTGGTGCCGGTCACATCGGTGCCAAAGTAGTTGCCTTCGATCAGCGTGCCGGCGAATTCGTTGGCAGACTGGCTCGATAGCCGCAGTGCGCTGAAGCGTGACGCCGAGATCACGTTGCGCGCATCGGGATCGGAGCCGCCGATCAGGGCGTTGCGCAAATTTCCGGAAGTGCTGATCGCATCATTGGTATTGCCAACAGCTTCGCTGCCCGCGGCATTGGTACCGATCAGATTGCCTTGAATGCGAATGCCGTCAGAAGCGGCGAAAAAAATTACCGCGCCAAACATTCCGCTGATCAGATTGCGCTGTGCGGGCAATACGCCGCCAATCTGATATGCGCCGCCCGACTGCACGCGAACACCTAGGCCCAGACCATTGTTACCAGCGAGCGAAGCCACACCGCCGCTGATATCGGTGCCCAGATAGCAGCCCTCGACCCGATGCCCGGAACCGCCGCTGAGCAATATCTGCGACTGAAAGCGACTGATCGCCAAGCCGCGAAAGGTACTGGCTGGCTGGGCGAAAAAATTGAGGCTGATCTCCAAGCCGCTCTGCGACATTGCAGACGCGGTGCTGGGCAGAATTTCGATTTTGAGCGTACCGTTCAATCCGCCCTGCGACGGCGTGTTGGTGTTGGGGCTGGCGCCGGGCTGGCTGTAACCGTCAATGACCACGGGCGCTTCGATCGCGGGCAGGGCACTGGCACCGACAAGAATCAGCCAGTGTTGGGTGGATGCCTGGAAGCCTGGATCGGTATCGGCGATATTGAACTCGATAAGGTCTTCAGCTGGCGTCAGATTGGCGGCCAGCAGCGCACCACGCAATGAACATGCGCCGCCGCTGCAATTGTCGCCAGACAGGTCGCTGGTAGTGTTGACGGTGAGCGTGACGGCGTGCACGCTGGTCGAGAGCGCTGCCAGAATCAATAGTGAGAAGGTGCGCATGGCTGTGCCTCTTTGGTTGACGGTGGAAGACTCACTCAAAGCCATCGGCGTGCAGTACGTAAGCCGCAGGCAATTCACTGAGTTGGCGCTCGATCGATCCGCTGTCGCACAGCGCGATGCCATTGCCATCGCCATCAATTGGCGCCGAGCGGCCGCGTTGGTCAAGATCGTGCTGGGGCGGGCAGGGAACATGATCAATCAACGCACTGCCGGCATTGGGTACGTGCGCCAGCAGATAGGTCCCGTTGTTGGTCAGGCCACTAAGATTGAGCGCGTTCGCGGATGCGATCGGGACATCATTGGGCTGCATCGGGTTGCAGTCGCCAGGCATGAAATTTCCGTCCTGTGACTGAAACAGTCCGTTTCCGGCGCACGTGTCGACGCCCGACCCGAGCAGAACGCTGTTGCGAAGCGAAATTGCAGTGGCTTTTCCGTGCGCGTAGATCGCGCTGCCAGAGGGTGCGCTACCGCCAAACATGGTGCTGTGCGAAATGTGCAACGATGTTTGGACGCTGGTCGAGTACGTGCCGGCAAATATGTCGCCACCCTGCGCGGCTGCGTCGAGCGCACGATTACCGCTGAAAGTGAGATTGTCGAGCTCGAGCGCTGAAGAATTTTCGACATAAATTCCACCGCCTCTGATGCTGGCTCGATTGTCAATGAAGCTCGCATTGCGGATCGGCAAATTGAAAAACCGCACCGCCATGCCGCCACCGTACTGCGCGCTGTTGCCGATGAAGTTGACGCCAGTGAAAAAGGGCAGTGCTGAGCTGGCATGGATGGCGCCGCCTTGGAACGATGCGGTGTTCGCGTGAAAAGTTGTGCGGCGCAGGTCGGTTGTGCCGACCAGAAACGCGACTCCGCTGTCATAGGTCTCATCCAGTAACATGGCGCCGCCCCTGACCGCGACATTGCGCTCGAAGGACAGATCGACACCACCGATCTGACCTTGCGACCAGATGGCACCGCCGAGAATTGAAGTGTTGCGGGTGAATTGCGCAACTGACATCACCAGTTGTCCAAAGCTACCGCCGTTGCCAGGTGCGGGGCCGAATACCGTGATCGCGCCTCCGGTAGAGGTGGAACTATTCTCGTCAAAATAGGACCGTTGGATACTGGCGCGCGATCCGAATGCTGGAATCGTGGGACTGGGTCCCGTATCCAGCCCACCGAGGTTCATCGCGCCTCCGTCCGCCGCCTGATTGCCGGTGAAGCTGAGCTGGTCGCCGGTGGCCACGCTGGCGCCTTCATACAGATGCATGCCACCGCCACGTTCGACTGCGCTGTTGCTCTCGAAGTTGGTGTTGGCGATGCTGTGCACACCACTGCGCAACAACAGCGCGCCGCCGTTTGTTGCCGTGTTGAACTCGAAGCGCGAATCGATCACGCTGAGGTTGGCGAACCAAATCTGGATGGCACCGCCCTGATCAACGGTTGCGCGGTTTTCGCTGAAGGTGCTGCGCAGCGCGCTGACCGCGCCATTGGCTGCGATTGCACCGCCGTGCTGGGCGCGGTTCAAGCTGAAGGTGCTGTCGCTGATGCTCAGCACTGCGCTGGGCTCGGTTGCAATCGCGCCACCGGAAAAGTCTGCATTGTTCTGATCGAAGATGCAGCCTTTTATCGTGAGCGAGGTGCCGGCAGCCACGGACACCGAACCACCAAAACCGGACACTGCGCGACCGCGAACCAGACTCAGTCCACGCAACTCGACCTGGCTTTGCGCACCCTGCACGGTAAAATGGCGAGTGAGGTCTTGCGCATCGAACGTAATCCGTCCGCCGCCATCGATCAACGTACCCTGGCTAAGTCCCTTGCTGCTGGTGATGGCAATGGTGTGCGGATTCACCCCGCAATTGAACGACATCACGCCGCCGGGAAAGCTGGCGCCGGGATACAAGGCGTTTATCGCCGCGTTGACTGCAGTCTCGGTGCAAGAGGCCGGTGTGCCCGTGCCCACAATCGTATCGTCGGCATTGACGCCAGCTGCGCACGCGAGCAGCGGCAGGGCAACTACAGTTCGGAAAGCGCGAAAGGCTGGCGACATGGCGGTAGGTCTCAGGATCAGGGTCAGTCATGCATACGCCGCATTGCGATCAGACATGACAAACAATCTCAGCGCGGGCCGCCGGGCAACGCGAGACCGTGATCAAGTCTGCGCTGCAGCGCCCCCATATCGAGCAGCGCCCACGTCGTGGGCGTTTCAAATGGTTTAACGGCGTGACTGCGAGCAGGCACTGATTTCAGCCCACAATCATTGACTTCAGCTGTCGCTGGTCAGCCCGCGAATCGCCGGTTTCGCCGCGTCGCCAGACAGCGTCTGCAATGCCCGCGCAGCGCTCTGCGCGCGGGCTCGATCTGGCGCGGTGGCAGCTGGATCGAGCGTATCGATCAGCAGGTCGAGCTCGTAAACCTGGAGCGTCGTCTCGCGACCGCTGACGGCAATCAATTCGCTGCGCAACGATTTAAGTTTGGCGAGTGCCAGCGGGTCATCGTCGTCCAGCAGCGCGAGCCACAGAATGTGTGCGCGAATGCGCATGGCTGCCAGGCTCTGCGCCCCCGCGGTTGCTTCGATCTGTGCCAGCGCTTGGACGAATATCGGGCCCGCCGCATCGGTTTGACCTTGCAACATGTATGCGCGCGCCAGGCTATCCAGTGACTCGCCCAGCGGCCAACTGGGTTGCTCGCCATTGAGCTGTTTGAATTGCGCTGCGACGGGCATCAGCTCGGCTTGCGCCTGCGCGTATCGGCCCTGCTGAAGCAGACTCTCCGCGTGCAGCCAGCGCACCCGCAAATGCAGAAAGTTGCTGCTCTCAGCGGTGATCTCCAGTGCCTCGATGCCAGCATCGAGCAATTTCTCGGCCGCCTGGGGCTGTCGGCTGTAGAGCAGGAGTTTGGAGCGGATAAGTTGCACATTGACCAGATTCACCGGTGAGGCGTCCGTCGCCAGTGCCTGCTCGCTTTTCTCCAACTCGGCCAAGGCGCGCGCGTTGTCGCCATCACGCATGTAGCACTGTGCGAGGAGATTGCGTGCCAGTACGGTGCGGTTGTGCGCAGCGCCCACTAACGCGTCCAACAGTGGCAACACGGCTTCAACGCGCGCTCGTGCGCTAGCGTTGTCGCCAACACGGAAATATTCGCGAGCCAACGAAAACCGGTCGACATAGGAATCCAGCTTTTGCCGGCCGGGAGACGCATCTCCAATTTTGATGGCGCGTTCCAGTAACTTGATGGCTTCAGCACCACGCCCCTGGTCGCTGACGATGGTGGCCAGTTCACTCAGGATCTGGGCTTGCAAGTCGCCGAGTTCCGGGACATGTTCCACCAGCGCGAGCGCGGCGCGGTTTTCCGCCTCGGCGGTGGTGGCATCGCCAAGCATGTAATGCGCCCAGCTGCGCACGGTGAGCAAACGCGCGCGGTCCGAGGTGTCGAGCGCGGCAGCCTCGTTGGAAGCCGCATCGGCGGTTGCGATCACGGCATGCCAATCGCCCAGCTCGTTATAGGTTTCCGCCAGCGTGAAGTGGACCTGCGCTCGCATCGGGTCGTCGACGTCTTGACCAGACTCCTTCAGCAGCGCTAACGATCGCTGCGCTGGCACCAGCGCCTTGCTGGACTCTCCAAGCGCAAGAAAAACACCAGCGACTTCAATAGCAATGCGCGCCTGGGTGAGCGTATCCAGGTCGGTACGCTTAAGTGTTTCCGAAGCGGCGCGGTCGAGCAGCTCGGCGGCACTGAGCGCCTGCCCACCCGTCTGTTGCGGATCGCCCTGAGCAAACACATTGCGCATGAAACCCAGCACCGCTTCGGCACGCTCACGTTCACGTGCTTCGCTGCGCGCGCGCTGCACGGCAAGCAGGCTCAGCGCGAGCAAAGCCACAGTACTGAAGGCAGCAATGGCACTGGCCAGGCGATTGCGCCGCACGCCTTTGGCAATCGCCGCCAGCAGCGATGTGCGCGCCGCCTGCACCGGTCGATTCTCAAGAAATCCGCGCACATCGTCGGCGAAACTGGTCGCGGTTGCGTATCGATCCCCCGGGTGGCGTGCGCAGGCTTTGGCGACGATGGCACCCAGATCACCACGCAACAACTTGACAAGAACACGAGCATGGGTACTGCGCGCGAGCGCGATGCTTGAACGTTCCTCCTCGGTCAACGCCGCGAACGTAGCCGCCAACCCGCGCAACTCGGCTCCTTCCTGCCAATCACCCACTTTGGGCGCGACGCCACCGAGCAGCTCTCGGGCCAACAGTCCCAACAAACAGATGTCGACTGAGGTGGTGATGATGCCCCGCTCGCGTTGTTCGGGCGCGCTGTAATTCGGCGTCAACGCATAGAACGAGGCTTCCGGGTCTGAATGTTCAGGATCGAGCAATTTCGCGATGCCGAAATCCAGCAATTTGACCTGACCCTGCTCGTTTACCCAAACATTATTCGGTTTCAGATCGCGGTGGACTATCAGGTGGCTGTGCGCAAATTGCACAGCCTCCAGCACTTCAAGCAGCAGACGCAGACGTTGCTCGATGCTCGAACTGCGGGTGTCACACCAGCGCGTGATCGACGCACCCTTTACCAACTCCATCGCAAACCACGAACAGCCACTGACTGGGTCAATTCCACCTTCAATAAGATGCGCGATCCGCGGATGCGAGAGCCGTGCGAGGATTGCCCGTTCACGGTGAAAGCGCTGGTTGGAAAGCGCATTCGCCAGCGGCGCCTGCACTACTTTGAGCGCCACCCGCTGATCGAAATCAACGCCCATGCGGCGCGCCTCGAAAACCTCTCCCATACCGCCACGACCGAGTAGAGCGATGATCTCGAAGGGTCCGATCTGCCCAGCCTGCGCAGCGGCGGCGGGCCGAGCCAACAGATCTGCCTCATCCATGTGTGCGAGCAATCGGGTGACATCAGCGCCCAGAGTCGGTTCCAGCAGACACAGTTGAACTCGTGCAGCCTCACGGTCAGCCAGGTCCAGGTCGAGCAAGCAATGGAATTGGTCACGGGCACGGCGAAAGCTTTCGGATGCGTTCATGGAAGATCTGCGCCCATTTTGATCGTAACGAGGCCACGCCCGGTGGCGATCCCCGCGTTCGCTTGATCACAGCATACGACTCAGAGCAGTACAAACTGACATCGGCTTGCCGGATAGCCATGCTGCATGTTGGCGCTGACCGGCCGATCGAACGTGTCGAGCGCTGCGCTCGTCACGATTTGCCACTTCGTGTTCCTCTGGATTGCGCTGGTTGCCGCGCCGCCACTGGTGGCTTTCTACCATGTTTGAGCAGCGCCACGCCGGCGTTACGATGCCCAACAAAGCGCAGCCCAGCGATTTAGACTTCTGTCAGCATCTATCGCTACCAGCACCCTGTCTGCGCTATTTCCTAGGTCAATTGCAGGAATTTTCCAGATAGGTGCGTGCGCGTGTGTGCTAGCTTCAATTCATCAATCTGGAGTTGCCAAAGTGGCTAGGCCTTCAACCCGCGCCCTTTGTTCACTTGCCAGCGTTGCGATGCTGAGCGCACTCGCGAACGCTGCCATCGCCCAGGAAATTTGCGGTCTTGCCAGCGTTCAATACAACCAGATGCACAGCGATGGATTCGAGGGTCAGCAGACCCCGGCCACGGCCGGCGCAACGCCAAATATCTCGATCACCGACGCTGCGAAAACAGCGAACACGCTACCCGTTACATCGGCCGGACTCGGCAAACCGCTGGGTTATGCACCGAAGATTGCCAAGGGGGTTGTTCCGACCGTCGCCATCATGTCACCCCTCAATGCAGCGGCATTGCCCGGGCGAACGTTTGAGATACGCGGCACATTCACTGGCCCGGTCAACACGGGCGTATCGGTCAACGGCTCGCCCGCGCGTACTTTTGGCAATCAATGGGTGGCCACACCGATTCGCCCGCCAGCGGGGCCGTTCACCATCGACGTGATCGCCGCCGCTTATGACGGCGCGACTGCGAACGCATCGCGCAACGTAACGGTCGGCAACACGGTACCCAAGCTCGAACTATTGCCCAAGCAACCCGGCAACATCGCACCCGCGAAAATTGGTTTCGGACTGCGTATCGCCGGGGAAGTGACCGGCAATGTGCGTATCGATTTCGACGGCGACAGCGTTTTTGATTACGACGGCCCAATCACCACTGTGCCTAATACCTTCACTTACGCAGCAGCTGGGGTTTATACCGCGCGTGCCGAGGCTGTGGTTGACCGCGTGCCGAGCGTGTCCGAGATCAGCGTGGTGATGGTGGACGTAGTCACGCAGCGGGAACGGGCTTGCGCTGTGTATGGCGAGTTGCGCACCGCACTTGCCGCAAACGATCTTGAGGCCAGCCTGCGAACCTTTACTACGCATCAACAAGAGGCGTTGCGGCCGATCTTCACTGCCCTCGGTGCCAATCGAGCGGTATTTGCCGCGCGTCTGGGCCCCATAGCCAATGGCGTGATCGGGCTGAACAGCGCAGAGCTGACCATCCTTCGGACCGAAGAAGGATTGCCCGTCGCCTATCCCCTTGGCATTGCCGCTGGCACTGATGGCGTCTGGCGCATCACTTCTTTCTGAGGAATTTAATCATGTTGAGCTTCCTCGCAGAAATCCTATTCAGCGCCATCCTTTGGGGCAGCCTAATCACCTGGTGGCTGTGGCGGAAAAGAAAGACGGACCGCGGCCGATTTCGTCATGGCCTACTCACCTTTGGTATGGGATGGTTTGGGTTGCACACGGCGATTGCTCTCTACGGGTTACTGATCCCGCCAAGTGGGCGATTGATCGATGCGAATACCGGTGCGCCGATCAAGAACACGCGTGTGGTGGTGACGTGGCTCCGCTATCCACTGCCGATTTTTGTTTCAGGTTGCTCAGGCCAACAGGCACACCTGACGGACAACGATGGGGGGTTCGCCTTTCCTCTCGCACCGGCGCCGACCCTGTTTGTCGGCACACTTGGCCGCAGTCTCCACCCTCAAGTCCCAGGGAGGGTCCTTAACGGGCGCAGTCGCATCTTTCCGCAGTGGCTTCTAGGCGATATACCCATCCGACACTTTGAACCTGGTCGTGAACGTATCGATAGCTCGCCCGGCGTCAACTGTAAAGCTTTACCGCTTACTGCACAGTATCGGCGCGGGCTGTTGCGGGGAGAGGAGCACCCATTCGACCTGCACTACCGCGAAGCCTGCATCGAGAAACAGCCTTGGACGCTGACCGATATGTACCTGTCAGAGATGATGAGCAGCTCCTGGCTGTTGGGTCGGAGATTGAGCCCCACCGAGACGATAACCGTTCCGCCATCGTTACATCTGCTAGAAGAATACCGTCGGCTACTGGCTCTTCAAGGTTGCCCTGGGCACAGTTTATGCACGACCACGGTTGAACCCGCAGTGCGTGACAAATTTTGTGCCTATTTCGCCACGCGCGACTCAGAAGGAAATCCACGATGAGTCTGCAACGTGCCCTGCTGTTTGCGCTACTCAGCTTGCCGATGGCATTGTCCGCCTATGAGGTCGGCACGCACGCCTATGTCACCAAGGCAGCGGTGGATGCCTCAGTGCTATCGCCGACCCATCCGCGCTCGATCGTGCCGGTGCTGGGCTTCGAGCGCCTCGACAACGTAAAGCCATTCGAGATTGTGCGGCCCGCCTTCGACGTGATCCGCGCGAGTTACTACGATAATTCACCGCGCGCGATCATTCCGATCTCCAGCGACGAGGCATTCGATGCCTATCTGCGTGATCTGCAGAATGAAGAGGGCAATATTTTCGAGCGCTTGCGCGCTGGCGGCTATCTACCCGGTGTGACCAGCCGCGCTGAGTTTGAGCCGCGCATTGAGGCCTGGGTGATGCGCGGCGCGATCCGCGAGGACGACAATGATGTCGGCCCATACTCACTCGGCGATCGTGATGACGATCCCTGGAACAACGTGTTTCGCGCCGGTCGCCACTTCTACGATCCAATCAACAACCGCGCACTATTTTCCAATCCGACTTGTTTCACTTTTGGCTGCAAACCGGCAATCGAGTGGGCAATGGGCCGAATCGGCGTGCTGACGGGTCCTGGCACGTTGGATACTGGTCGCGAAAACCACTTCAGCTGGCAGGACGCACGCGACAACTATTGGTGGGCATTGACCTATAACCGGGTCAATGAAGACCCATTCGGCACACACGAAGAGGCCCAGCGCATCGAGTCGGGCAATCGCAAGCTGCGCTTCGCAACCACGCTGAAAGCTGTCGGTCAGGTAATCCACTTAGTGCAGGATATGGCGCAGCCGCAACATTCGCGCAACGATAGTCATGGCCCGGCTATTGCGCAGGTAGCCACAGTAGACTCGTTTGCCGACGGTGCTTTCGAAGCTTATACCGAGGCTCGGTTATTTCAGTCGGTACCTGCGTTCGGGTTCTCCAATCCGCTGTCGCATTTCGATGGTTCGCGGCTCACAGACAAGGATCTGCCGCCGCTACGCCTGGGGGGCAATGTGTCCTATCCGGTGCCAGCGTTCTCTACACCGGTCAAATTTTTCACGACGCAAAATATGGATGCGTTTACGGTGAGACGAGGTATGGCCGATCTCTCAAATCGCGGATTCTTCACGGCCTCTACATTGCCAATCAACATATTGACCAACAGCCCGGACCCGCTTGCTTCCAGTTTCAATCTGGGACCGCCACTACCAACTGCTAACCCCACCTACTACCAAGAAACCGCCGTCGAAACGGCACTTTATTTTTCAGGCAATGTAGCCGTGCGAACGAAGCAGCGAATTGGTGCGATGCCCGATGTCCTGGCGCCCAACTGGAATGCGCAGAGTGGGCTGTTCCAGAAATACAGCGCGGATGGCCGTATGCCACTGATCGGCAGAAGCCAACTCGCGCTCGCTAGCGACTTGGCCTTGCCGCCAAGTGACATTGTGTCGCTCAGCGGATACACGATTTCTTATGAGGTCTTCACCGCCCAAGCCGACGCCATGCTCCCGCGCGCGGTGGCGTACAGCACCGGCCTGATCAATTACTTTTTCCGTGGTCGTCTGGAAATCACGCCCAATATCAAAGGGTGTTTGCCGTGCTCAATCAGGGCGAGCCGCATACTGTTGATGCCGAGGGTTATCCGCGCAAGCCCGACAACAGCATCTTCGGCTTCGAGAAGATTCGCTTAAAGGTGCGCAACGTGACCGATGCAATCGTCGAATCGGGGCCGGCTACTCCCGCCATTCCGCAAACTTCTGGCAGCGGCACGATGGTGGCCGTGGCACGTTATCACCGTAATGCCTGCTATCAACCCGACATGAGCGGTGAGCGCGTGCGCGGCTATGCAACACCTCCGGCGCTGGCTGCGATCACGGAGCCAACGTGTACTGTGGGCATGCCATCGCGCACCAATTATCCGGAAATCTCGGTGTCAGCGCTGGTGACTATTTCCAGTGCCGCTGGTCTGCCGGGTGGTGAGGGTGTGGCTGGGCCTGCGGTTCCCATCGATCAGGTATTCGACTTCAGCGCCGACCCAATCCCGGTCAATGCGACCGACTTATTCATCCAGGTCGTCTATCGCGGACAACTGGGTCATGAGCCTGATGGCATTGCGGTCGGCACTCACGATGTACGTGAGCCGACGTACATCGGCATTTTCAACAACACCGATTACTACTGGAACGGGCTCGCCACGGTGCCGCGCTGGATCGGACAACAGGCCAACTTCTTCCCGCAGCAGAACGCCGACTTCCTGCGGGTGTGCGTCGGTGCCGGTGGAACCAGCCGTTGGGCCTATCACGCCCAACCGACTGGAGGTTTCCCAT